>Ga0207426_1000145_pt1 | contig 191065 bp, 172 predicted proteins | sample AraplaMF_Cvi_mMS_FD_184265 | JGI IMG/M metagenome (GOLD analysis project Ga0207426, IMG submission 184265) | Arabidopsis root microbial communities from the University of North Carolina, USA - plate scrape MF_Cvi_mMS (SPAdes) (version 2) | ecosystem: Host-associated > Plants > Roots >...
CATCGAGATCGAGATCAACCCGGCCGACGTGCGCACCGACACCTTCCGCGCCAGCGGCGCCGGCGGCCAGCACATCAACAAGACCGACTCGGCCGTGCGCCTGACGCACATCCCGACCGGCATCGTCGTGCAGTGCCAGGACGGCCGCAGCCAGCACAGCAACCGCGACGTGGCCTGGAAGCGCCTGCGTTCGCGGCTCTACGACTTCGAGCTGCGCAAGCAGCAGGAAGCCCAGCAAAAGCTGGAAGACACCAAGACCGACGTGGGCTGGGGCCACCAGATCCGCAGCTATGTGCTGGACAACAGCCGCATCAAGGACCTGCGCACCAACGTCGAAGTCTCGGCCACGCAGAAGGTGCTGGACGGGGACCTGGACGTTTTTATCGAAGCCTCGCTGAAGCAGGGCGTTTGATGCCCGCGGCGGCCGGCGCGGCCGCCCGGGAGTTTTTGTTGAGTGATTGTTTGAGTTTTTAGATTGTTTTTGAGGAAGTAGCCATGTTGCAAATGCCCGATGACCGTGGATCTGGACAAGGGCCCACGGTGGTCAACCGCGCCGACTACATCGCCCCCGCCTACTGGATAGACACCGTCGACCTGTGCTTCGACCTGGACCCGGCGAAAACCCGCGTGCTCAACAAGATGAGCCTGCGCCGCAACCCCGACGTGCCGCCCCAGCCGCTCAAGCTCGACGGCGAGGAGCTCAACCTGGCGCGCGTGCTGGTCAACGGCCAGGGTACCTCCTTCAAGATGGAAGGCAGCCGGCTGGTGCTGGAAAACCTGCCCGAAGGCAATGAGCCCTTCGAGCTCGAAATCTTCACCACCACCTGCCCGGCCAAAAACACCAAGCTGATGGGCCTCTACGTCAGCAACGACTCCTTCTTCACGCAGTGCGAAGCCGAGGGCTTTCGCCGCATCACCTACTTCCTGGACCGCCCTGACGTGATGGCCAGCTACACCGTGACCCTGCGCGCCGACAAGGCGCAGTACCCGGTGCTGCTGTCCAACGGCAACCTGGTGGACCAGGGCCCGCTCGAGCCCGGCCCCAATGGCGCGCGGCATTTCGCCAAATGGGTGGACCCGCACAAAAAGCCCAGCTACCTGTTTGCCCTGGTGGCCGGCCAGCTGGTCAGCCGTGAGCAGCGCATCACCTCGCGCGCCGGCAAGCAGCACACGCTGCAGGTCTATGTGCGCCCCGGCGACCTCGACAAGACCGAGCACGCCATGGCCTCGCTGATGCATTCGGTGGCCTGGGACGAGGCCCGCTTCGGCCTGCCGCTGGACCTGGAGCGCTTCATGATCGTCGCCACCAGCGACTTCAACATGGGCGCCATGGAGAACAAGGGCCTGAACATCTTCAACACCAAGTACGTGCTGGCCAACCAGGCCACCGCCACCGATGTGGATTTTTCCAACATCGAGAGCGTGGTCGGCCACGAGTACTTCCACAACTGGACGGGCAACCGCGTCACCTGCCGCGACTGGTTCCAGCTCAGCCTCAAGGAAGGCCTCACGGTGTTCCGCGACCAGGAGTTCAGCCAGGACCTGGCCGGCGCCCCCTCGGCCCGCGCCGTCAAGCGCATCGAGGACGTGCGCGTGCTGCGCACCGCCCAGTTCCCCGAGGACGCCGGCCCCATGGCGCACCCGGTGCGTCCCGACAGCTATGTCGAGATCAGCAACTTCTACACCGTCACCATTTACGAAAAAGGCGCCGAGGTCGTGCGCATGATGCAGACCCTGGTGGGGCGCGACGGCTTTGCCCGCGGCATGACGCTGTACTTCGAGCGCCATGACGGCCAGGCCGTGACCTGCGACGACTTCGCGCAGGCGATTGCCGACGCCAACCCCATGTCGGACCTGGCGCGCCTGCTGCCCCAGTTCAAGCGCTGGTACAGCCAGGCCGGCACACCGCGCGTGCGCGCCCAAGGCCGTTACGACGCCGACGCCCGCACTTACACCCTCACACTGTCGCAAAGCTGCGCACCCACAGTGGGCCAGCCCGTCAAGCAACCGTTTGTGATCCCGGTCGGCCTGGGCCTGCTGGGCGCGGACGGCCAGGACCTGCCGCTGCAGCTGGCCGGTGAAAGCCAGGCGCCAGCGAGCACGCGCACCGTGGTGCTCACGCAGGCCGAAGAGACCTTCACCTTCACCGGCATAGCCGCCGAGCCCGTGCCCTCCATCCTGCGCGGCTTCAGCGCCCCGGTGGTGCTCGAGTTCGGCTACAGCGACGCCCAGCTGCTGCACCTGCTGGCGCACGACAGCGACCCCTTCAACCGCTGGGAAGCCGGCCAGCGCCTGGCCGTCAACCGCGCCATCGCGGCCATCACGGCTACCTCCACGCCCGCCGCCGTGCTGGACGATGCCTACCTGGACGCCATGCGCCAGGTGCTGCGCCACCCCACGCTGGACGCGGCCTTCAAGGAGCTGGTGCTCACATTGCCGTCCGAAACCTACCTGGCCGAGCAGCTCGAGGTGGTGGACCCGCAGCGCATCCATGCGGTGCGCGAAGCCATGCGCCTGCAGCTGGCCACGGCCCTGGCGGCCGACTGGGAGGCCGTCTACGACGCCAACCACGACACCGGCGCCTACACACCGGACCCCGTCTCCAGCGGCCGCCGCGCGCTCGCGGGCATGGCCTTGACCTATTTGTGCCTGGCGGCACAAAGCACCGGCGATGCCGGCTGGCCGCGCAAGACCCTGCAGCGCTTCAAGGACGCCGGCAACATGACCGACCGCTTCAACGCGCTGGCCGCGCTGGTCTCCAGCGGCCATGCCCTGGCCGGCGAGGCGCTGCCGCTGTTCCACGCCATGTTCAAGGACGAAGCCCTGGTCATCGACAAATGGTTCGGCCTGCAGGCCGGCGCGCCCGACCGCGGCGGCAACATCCTGCCCGCCGTCAAGCAGCTCATGAAGCATGCCGACTTCAGCCTGCGCAACCCCAACCGCGCGCGCAGCGTGGTCAGCACCTACTGCCAGGGCAACCCGGCCGCCTTCCACCGCGCCGATGCCGCCGGTTATGTGTTCTGGAGCGAGCGCGTGATGGAACTCGACACCATCAACCCGCAGGTCGCCGCCCGCCTGGCGCGCGCCCTGGACCGCTGGAGCAAGCTGGCCGAGCCCTACCGCAGCGCGGCACGCGAGGCGATTGCCCGCGTCGCGGCCAAGACCGATTTGAGCAAGGACACGCACGAAGTGGTCTCGCGCGCACTGGCCGACTGAACACGGACGGCACCCGCCATGGCGCTCTTCACATTCGGTACCCCCGCACAGCGGTTTGCGAAGAAGTTCAACCCGCTGCAGGGCATGGTGTACGACGCCGGCGGCATGTTCAGCGGTTCGCGCATGTCGGCCGACCTGGCCGCGCTGGAGCCTCTGGCTGAGGCCGTGGGCGCCGACTCCGCCGAGCTGGCTGATTGGCTGTGGCTGCAGTTCGTGGTGTTCCGCAAACGCCAGCTGCATACCGAGGGCCTGCCCCTGGGGCTGCGGGCCCTGGCCCTGCGCGACGCCAGGGGCGGCCTCACGCCCACCGAGCGCTACGAACAGCATTACGCCATCGGCGAATCGGCCCTGGAGGCCGAGGACTACGACACCGCCGTCGAACACCTTCGGCAGTCGTCCCACTGGGCCGCGCACGAAGGCGCCACGCTCAGCACCGAGCAGAAGCTGGGCATCCGCGAAGAAATAGGCTACGCCCTGCACGAGGCCGGCCGCTTCGCCGAGGCGCTGGCGCACAACCGGCAACTGCTGGCCGATGCACAGAGCGCCTTCGGCTCCGCCGCGGACCAGCGCCTCTCAGGGCTCATCAACAACCTGGCGCAAAATGCCTACGAGCTGGGCGAGCACGCACAGGCACAGGCCTGGCTGCAACAGCGCCTGGCGCTGGGCCAGGCCTTGCAGGACACCGACATCGTGCTGGACAGCTTGTTCCAGCTCGGCGTGCTGGCCCACGAAACCGGCCAGCCTGCCGAAGCGCGCGCCCTCTTCCAGCAACGCGTGGACATTGCCCGCGCGAAGGACGACGAGGACCTGCTGGAGGGCGCCCTGGCCACGCTCGCCGAATTTGAAGAACGCGAACAGCAAGGCGAGCCCGGCTGACCGCCTCGCCCCACCGAACCACCCCTTAACCGAACGGAGCCCCCCATGTCCCAAAAAATCTCCCTGACCCGCTACCTGGTGGAGCAGCAGCGCATGGACGGCCACATCCCGTCGCAGCTGCGGCTGCTGCTGGAAGTGGTGGCGCGCGCCTGCAAAAGCATCAGCCAGGCCGTCAACAAAGGCGCGCTGGGCGGCGTGCTGGGCACCGCCTCCAGCGAGAACGTGCAAGGTGAAGTCCAGAAAAAGCTCGACATCATCGCCAACGAGGTGCTGATCGAAGCCAATGAATGGGGCGGCCACCTGGCGGCCATGGCCTCGGAAGAGATGGACAGCATCTACGTGGTGCCCAACCGCTACCCGCAAGGTGAATACCTGCTGCTGTTCGATCCCCTGGACGGCTCCAGCAACATCGACGTCAACGTCAGCATTGGCACCATCTTCAGCGTGCTCAAAAAGCCCGAGGGCCATGCCGGCGTCGAAGAAAAAGACTTTCTGCAGGCCGGCAACAAGCAGGTCGCGGCCGGCTACTGCATTTACGGCCCGCAAACCACCCTGGTGCTGACGGTGGGCGACGGCGTGGCCATGTTCACCCTGGACCGCGAGCAGGGCTCCTTTGTGCTGACCGAGGAAAACGTCAGGATCCCGGAGGACACCAAAGAGTTCGCCATCAACATGAGCAATATGCGGCACTGGGACGCGCCGGTGAAACGCTACATCGACGAATGCCTGCAGGGCAAGGACGGCCCGCGCGGCAAGGACTTCAACATGCGCTGGATCGCCTCCATGGTGGCCGACGTGCACCGCATCCTGACCCGCGGCGGCGTCTTTATGTACCCCTGGGACAAACGCGAGCCCGAAAAGGCCGGCAAACTGCGCCTGATGTACGAAGCCAACCCCATGAGCTGGCTCATAGAACAGGCCGGCGGCGCCTCCACCAACGGCAAACAGCGCATCCTCGATTTGCAGCCGACCAAGCTGCACGAGCGGGTCAGCGTGATGCTGGGCTCCAAAAATGAGGTCGAACGGGTGACCTCCTACCACTCCGGGCTATAATCTCGGGCTGTATTCCAGAATAAGCCGGTGTAGCTCAGTCGGTAGAGCAGCTCATTCGTAATGAGAAGGTCGGGTGTTCGATTCATCTCTCCGGCACCAATTCAGCGGGAAACAGCGATAGTGGTCACTTACAGGTGATTGCTGAGGTCACTTTGGTGATGGTCGGTTTCTCGCATTAAAAAGCCTCCCTTGTGGAGGCTTTTTTTCGCCCATGCCGAGGAGCAGGCCCCGCGACAACAAACTGGCGCCCATTCAATACCGGATTGTCGCGACCGAACGCAGAATCTCTGGGGTCGTGGTGGGAAGGCCGAAAAACTCCAGATACGCCGGGATCTGCTCAAACAACATGTCCGTTCCCACCTGGACCTGGCATCCGCGCGCGATTGCCGCTTTCAGGAAAGCCGTGGTTTCGCTGCGCATGACCACTTCGCCGACAAAAGTGCCTGGCTCGATGCGTGAGACGTCCATTGGCAGGGGATCGCCCTCCTCCATGCCCATGGGCGTGGCATTGACGACCAGGTCGTGGTCGGCGGGATCATTGGATCCGGTGCGCACCTCCAGCTTGGGATAGTGTTTTTTGAGCCGGCCGGCCAGTGCTTCAGCGGACGCGGCGTTGACGTCAAAAAGGCTGATCGCCTCAATGCCGGCTGCGGCCAGTGAGGCCGCAATGGCTGAGCCGACACCGCCGCTGCCCACCACCAGCACCCGCTTGCCGGGCAGGCTCAGGCCCTTGCGCTGGATGCCGCGCACAAATCCTTCACCGTCAAACATATCGCCATGCAGGCGGCCGTCGGCGCCGCGGCGCACGGCGTTGCACGAGCCGGCGATCAGTGCCGTGGGCGAAACCTCGTCGAGCAATCCGACCGTGCTCACCTTGTGCGGCATGGTGATCAGCGCGCCGCCGATGTTTTCGAGCGTGAAGACTGACTTCAGGAAAGCCGCGTAGTTTTCGGCACGGCATCCCATGGGCACGACGACCGCGTCAATGCCCGCTTTCTCGAAATACGGGTTGTAAATCATCGGCGCCTTGAATGAATGCGTGGGGAATCCGATGTGGGCGATGAAGGTGGTCTTGCCGCTGATCATGAAAGCCTTCTTGATGGTCCTGGTGGAAACGATGGAATATTGCTGGATGGCCGGGGGTGGCGTTGTCAGGCGACGGCATCCCGCCATTGCGCCAGCGCACCCAGGTGCACGGGAGCGTTGGCAATGCCGTACTGCTGGTAATTGCCACAGCGCTCAATCATGCTGAAGAAAAAACGGCCGTCAAATGGCGTCGTATACGCCTGGAAAAATTCACCGTCGGCATCCCGGTCGTACATGATGCCGAGCTCCCGCATGGAGGCGAGCAGCGCCGGGTCCAGGTCGTATTTCGCCGCCAGGTCATCGTAGTAATTTCCGGGAACGGCAAGCAGGCTTGCGCCCTGCGCCTTGAGCCTGCGCATGGCGGCCACGAGGTCGCCCACGGCGATTGCGATCTGCTGGACACCCGCGCCGCCGAACTGCGACACCGTCCTGGCGGTGGATGTGTTCTCGCGCTCAGAGACATTGAGCGCATACCGGACCTCCCGGCCCGAGGACTCCATGACACGGTTCCGGATAATGCCGTAGGGATCGTGCATGACGGTGCTGGACCCGGGTTTCAAGCCCAGAACCGCGCGATAGAACAGGGTCCAGGGCTCGACCTGGCCGGTTGGGAGCACCTGGACCAGGTGGTCGATGCGCGCGCCCTCGCCAAAGGCGGTGCCGGCGGATGGCGCGTTGTCGATGATGAAATCGGCTTCGAAACCATGTTCACCGCCTGCGTGCACGTCAAAGAAGTAAAGCAGGCTGCCGTCGGGCGCGCGCACCGCCGGAATCGTCAGCTCGTTCTGGCCCACCCGGCCGGCCACACGCGTGCAGCCTAGCGCCTCGGCGCGGCTGAGCGCCGCCAGGGCATCGTCGGTCGCCAGCGCGGTGGCGCAGGCCGACACCCCGTGAGCTTCAAAATAGGCGCGCGCGAAAGAGTCTTCCTCGAGGTTGAGCACCACCCTCACCTCGCCCTGGCCGTAAAGATCGACCGCCTTGGAGCGGTGTTTGCCGATACGCCGAAACCCTATGGCCTGCAAAAACTGGGCGAGCCGCGTCGCGCTACCAGCGTCGACCGCAAACTCGACAAAAGACCAGCCGCGCAAGACCGGCGGCGGCGGTGGGTCAAACAGCGAGACCCTGCGGCTTTCGCCATGGGATTTCCCGGTCTTCAGCGAGGCCACGTCCCTCATCTGTTCCTCAAGCCAGAGCAGCGAGCGCATCGCGTCGGCCGCGGTCGCGCGCGCCGGCGCGGCGCGGAATTCGTCGTTGAAAATTTCGAGCGACAGCGGACCTGTATAGCCGGCATCGAGCACCGCGGCCGTGAACTTCGCCATCTCAAACTCGCCCTGCCCCGGGAAACAGCGGTAGTGGCGGCTGTGGCTGAGAACATCGAGCTTGACCCAGGGCGCATCGGCCAGCTGCACGTAAAAGATCTTGTCTCCCGGGATCTGAGCGATCGGCAGCGGGTCATCGCGCAGGGCCAGCGTGTGAAAGCTGTCCAGGACGATCCCCAGATGCGGGTGGTTGGCGCGCTGCACGACCTGCCAGGCCTGGCCGAAGCGGTTGATCTGCGGCGCCCAGGCGAGCGCCTCATACCCGACCCGCAAGCCGCGCCGCCCCGCCCTCTCGGCGAGCTGGTGCATCTGCTCAGCCAGGAATTCGACATCCCCCGACGCGTCGGATTGGGCGTTGGTGCACACCAGTATCAGCGGCGCACCGAGTTCCTGCATGACGTCGAATTTGCGCTCCGCACGGTCCAGGTTACGCAGCAACTGCGCCGGGGTCACGCCGTCGAAATCGCGGAAGGGCTGGAACATGTCGATCGAGAGGCCCAGGTCCTCGGCGATGCGGCGCACATCGCGCGGCGAACCCGGAAACTGCAGCAAATCGTTCTCGAATATCTCGACAACGTCAAACCGAGCGGCCGCCGCGGCCTGCAGCTTCTCCCTCAGCATGCCCGACAGCGACACGGTGGCAATGGATCGGCGCATCGTGGACCTCGCGACGATCGGGTTCAAGCCGTCCGTCGGGCGGCCTGCACGGCCGACACCGCCGCGCGCAAGCCCAGTGTGTAGCTGTCGACGCCAAATCCGCAGATCTGGCCCTTGACGATTTCAGCGAAGACCGAATGGTGCCTGAAGGGCTCCCTGGCATGGATGTTGGACATATGGATTTCCACGACGGGCACCGTGAGGATGGCCAGCGCATCCCGGATCCCGTAGCTGTAGTGGGTCCAGGCGCCGGCGTTGATCAGGACGGCATCGACGCCGTCCGTGAAGCCCTGGTGGATGCGCTCGCACATGGCGCTCTCGCTGTTGGTCTGGAAATGCTCAATGCTCGCGCCGAGTTCCCGGCCCAGCGCCATGAGGGTGGCATTGATCTCGTCAAGCGTGATGGTGCCGTACTGGACCGGGTCGCGCTTGCCGAACATGTTGTGGTTGATGCCGTGCAGCATGAGTATCTTCATCGGGTTCCTTCTTCTGTGAAAAATCAAAATTCCACCGTGCAGGCGGACGTCGCCGCCTGCATGATTGCTTCGGTCACGCGCAGGTTGGCCAGGCCGTCCCTCGCGCTCACCAGGGGTTGCGTTTCGCCGCGTACCACCGCGCCGAAATGCTCCATCTGGCGCTTGATCGGGTCGTCGCGAACCATGCCGACAACACCCTGTTCAAACGGTTTCCACCAGGATCGGTCTTCGGGACGCGGGTAGGTTTTGAGCCTCATCGTCGGCACCGACAGGCTGCCGTTGGTGCCTGAGATGACATAACAATCCTCGTCGTCGTAGCTGGGGTAGGCCTTGTTTTCCTGCGAGGTCTGCTCCCAGCTTCGGGCGCTGGCGGCGGTATCCGAAAGCATGAAGGTCCCGAGCGCGCCGCTTGCGAACCTCAGGGAGATCGCCACGGTGTCTTCAACGGGAAACCCGCGTACCGCGTGCGAAGCCATGGCCTGCACCGCCACAATCTCGCCGCAGAGCATGCGCAGGTTATGGACCTCGTGGATCATGTTGAGCAGGATGGGCCCCGCGCCCGGCTCCCGCCGCCATGGCGCGTCATCGAAATAATGGTCGGGCTTCAGAAAGGTTGCACTGCCAGTCACCGAGACCAGCCGGCCGAGCTGGCCGGACTCCACCACCTCTCTAGCCTTGGCCATGATCGGGCTGTGGGCGCGATGGTGGCCAACCAGAACCTTGGCGCCGGAGCGCTCGACCAACTGGACCAGGCGCTCGCCTTCGGCGAACGTCGGTGCCAGCGGTTTTTCGAGCAGCATCGGCAAACCGGCGTCGATGCAACACAGGGCATGCTCAACATGCAGCTGGTTGGGCGTCGCGAGCACGATGCCATCGGGAGAATCCTTCGAAATCAGTTCCTCCAGCGATGCGTAATGTGGCACGCCGGCAGCGGCCGCCAGCGCGGCGGCGCCAGGCGCCGGATCGACAATGGCGGACAAGGTGCAGCTGGGACTGCTGCGCACCACGCCCAGGTGGGCTTGCCCGATATAGCCGGCACCGGCTACCGCGATTCTGGTTTTTGGCATGTGCTTCCTCTGCGCAGAGCCGGCCTGGTCCCGGCTTCAGTGCCCGGCCAGGATGTCGCCGAGAAATGCCCGCGTGCGTTCATGTTTCGGGTTCGCGAAGAACTCCTTGGGGGGGCCTTCTTCGACGATCTGCCCGCTGGCCATAAAGATCACACGGTCCGCGACGGCACGCGCAAAGCCCATTTCATGCGTGACACAAATCATGGTCATGCCGTCGTTCGCCAGCGCGACCATGGTGTCGAGCACCTCCTTCACCATCTCGGGGTCCAGCGCCGAGGTCGGTTCGTCGAAGAGCATGACCTTGGGTTCCATGCACAGCGCACGCGCGATCGCCACCCGCTGCTGCTGGCCGCCAGACAGCTGCGCCGGGTATTTTTCAGCCTGCTCCCCGATCCGCACCCGCTCGAGCAGGCGCCGCGCCGTGGCTTCCGCCTGGGCTTTGGACAGCTTGCGCGTGTTGATGGGCGCGAGCGTGCAGTTTTCCAGCACCGTCAGATGCGGGAACAGATTGAACTGCTGGAATACCATGCCGACCTCGGCGCGCACGGCGTTGATCGCCTTGGCATCATCAGTCAGCGCGATTCCATCGACGAGGATTCGCCCTTTTGAGTAGCCCTCAAGGTGGTTGATGCAGCGGATCAAGGTGGACTTGCCCGAACCCGAGGGCCCGCACAGGACAATTTTTTCCCCTGCGCGGACCGACAAATTGATGGCGGTCAGTGCCTGGAAGGAGCCGTACCATTTATCGACGTCTTCCATCACGATCATCGGGGTGCCCGCGCCGGCAGGCTGGTTGGCGGTTTGATTCATGGCTCTGGCTCTTTCCGGACGACGGGATTACTTGGCAACGAAGGGAACGCCTTCAATGCTGGCCGGGAAGTTCGTCATCGACGTTCCGGTCCACTTCTGCTGGATCTTGGCGAGCTCGCCGTTGGCCTTGATCTTGTCGATGAAGGCGTTGAGCACGGTGTTGAGTTCCTTGTCTTCCAGCCTGGTGCAGGCGCCGTTGAACAGCTGCGTGAACTCGAGCTTGTTCTCGTAGGTATTGGGCGTGGCTTCATTGAGGCGGCGCGCATAGAACACATTGCCGCCGACGGCCTGCACCTGGCCTGAGAGCAGCGCCTGTATCGTGGCCGCATCGTTGTCGAAGCGGCGGATGACCGTGCCGGGAGGCGCATTCTTGGTCACGTCGCTGTCCTGGGTGCTTGAGCGCGGCACGCCGATCACCAGCTTGCCCATGTCGGCATTGGTCTTGACCACCACGGACTTGGCCGCCACCAGGAAGATCGAGTTGCCGATGTAGGGCTTGCTGTACTGCACGGCCTTGGCGCGGTCCGGGAGCATGGCCATCGTCGCGAACAGCACGTCAACACGTCCGGATGTCAGCGCCGGGATGCGGTTGGCGACCTCCAGGCCGGCGAACTCGACCGGCACGCCGAGCTCCCTGGCAAAGGCTTTCGCCATGTCGGCATCGATGCCATCGGCCTGGCCGGTCGTCGAATCGACGAAGCCCCAGGGCGGGTTGGCGGCCTGGATGCCGACCACCAGCTTGCCTTTGGCCTTGATCTCGGCGGAGGTAATGGCCCGGGCCGGGCTGGTGACCAGCGTGGACGCGGCGATCAGGCCGGCAAGGCCGAGCATCAGTTGGCGGCGTTTGGAAGAAATCGTTTTGAAAGTCATGTCATGGTCTCCGGTTTAGGTTTTTTTGAAAGCGGGTGACTGAAAAGTTGTCAGGAGCGGTCACCGGGCGCCCGTGGCAAGTCGGCGTTCCAGCCGCGACCCATAGAGGGAGAGCGGCCAGCACATCGAGAAGTAAAGAATGGCGACGACGGCATAGACCAGCAGCGGCTTGAAATTCTGGTTCGAGACGATGCTGCCGCTGCGGGCCAGTTCGTTAAACCCGACGATCGCCGCGAGCGAGGTGCCTTTGATCAGCTGAACCAGGAAGCCGATGGTCGCCGGAAGAGAAATGCGCAGCGCCTGGGGCAAGACGATCTTGCGCATCCGCGTGAGGTAGTTGACGCCAAGGGCATTTGCCGCCTCGGTCTGGCCGCGCGGAACCGCTTCGATCGAACCGCGCCAGATTTCGCCGAGGAATGCACTGGCATGCAGCGTGAAGCCGATCGCAACAGAGGCCCAGGGGTCGAGCTTCAGCCCGATCAGTGCCAGGCCGTAGTAAGTCACGAACAGCTGCATCAGCAAAGGCGTTCCCTGGAACAGCATGATGTAGCCGCCGGTGATGCGCTTGAGCGTCTTGAAACCCGAGGTCCGTGCGAGTGCGATGAGCAAGCCGGCCACGGCGCCCAGGGACAAGCCGATCAGCGACAAGGCAACAGTCCACTGCAGGCCCTTGAGCAGGAACAGGAATTGGGAAATGGTGAAGGCGTCCATCTATTTCACCGGGTAGCTGAACATGCGCTGGGCAATGGCGCTCATGCCCATGAGCAGCGCCGTCGACATCGCAAGATAGAGGAAGGTCACCGTGCCGTAGACCTCGAAACTGCGGAACGAGTCCGATTCGATGCGCTGCGCAACCGAAGTCAACTCATAGGCCGAGATCGCGGAGGCGATGCTCGTCGTCAAGGTCAACAGGATGAACTGGCTGGCCAGGGAAGGAAACACCGCCCGCAAGGCGGGCTTGAAAACAATCAGGCGGAACACCTGGAGCTTGCTCAGGCCCAGGGCGTGGCCCGCTTCGATCTGCCCTTTGTCGATAGCCTGCACACCGCCGCGCAGAATCTCGATGGCATAGGCGCCGCCGTTCACGCCCAGGGCAATGATCGCCGTCGGTGTCGGGTCCAGCCGGATGCCCACCAAAGGCAGGGCAAAAAACACGAAATAGATCTGGACCAGGAAGGGCGTGTTGCGAATGAGCTCGACGAACGTGATGACCATCCAGCGCACCGGGGCCACATGAGACCCCCTGAGCGCAACGCCAACAGCGCCGATCACCGAAGAAAGCAGAAGGCCCGCAAAGGCCAGGCCAAGGGTGCCGGCACAACCCATCAGCAGGTCCGGAAACCCGTTGAGCACCGGATTGAAGTCGAATTTGTAATCCATGCGTAATTCCCGATCAACCCAGGGGCACGGTCAGTTTTTCGATCACCAGGCGGGTGTCGGGCCTCATGCCGCGCCACCACTCGAAGGCTTCGGCAGCCTGTTCGGCGAGCATGCCCACACCGTCGGCAATACGTTTGACGCCGGCGTTCCGGGCAAGGCGAAGAAAGGGCGTCAACCCTTTGCCGTAAGCCAATTCGTAGGCCAGCTCGCAGTTGGCGAAAACAGTTGCAGGAACAGGCGGCAGCTCGGCGCTGAGGCTGGCCGAGGTGGCGTTGAAGACCAGGTCGAAATGCTGGCCGGCCAGGTCCCCATAACCGCACGATGTCAACGGGATATCGCTGCGAACCTCGCTGACCAATTGGGAAGATTTTGAAAGAGTCCGGTTGACGATCAACAACAGTGCCGGCTTTTCGGCAAGAAACGGCAGCAATGCACCGCGGGCGGCGCCACCCGCGCCCAGCATCAGGATGCGTTTGCCTTTGAGCGCGCAGCCAAGGTTGTGTGTGACGTCACGGACCAGGCCCACGCCGTCGAAATTCTCCGCGTACACCACGTCGTTTTCGAACTTGAGCGCGTTCGCCGCTCCCGCCAGCGTGGCGCGCTCGGAACGCCTGCCGGCATAGGCGAAGGCATCGAGCTTGAAAGGCGCGGTGATGTTCATGCCGCGGCCGCCGGAAGCCCGAAATTCATCCAGCTGGGCTCTAAAGCTTTCACGGGAACCCTCGATCGCCCGGTAGGCCATGTCTTGCCCGGTGGCCTCGGCGAACATGCCGTGTATCAGCGGTGATTTGCTGTGCCCGATCGGCTGGCCGATCACGGCGTATTGGTCAGTCATTGATTTGTCTCCGGTTTCCGCCAGTGGGCTGGCGTTTTTGTTCCAAATACCCGCCTTTATTTCACGGCGCTCTCCGCATAAAGCACGCCGTCCGCGACCATCCGGTCGATCTCCGCCGCCGAGTAGCCAAGGCCCGCGGCAATGCTGCGGTTGTGCTGGCCCATCAGCGGGGCCGGCATCGTGATCGTCGTATCGCACCCCGAGAAGTGGAAAGGCAGGTTCGGCAACTTGACCTTGCCAAGGACGGGATGCTCCTGCTCGATCAGCATGCCGCGCGCAAGCACCTGGGGGTCGGCGAGGACCTCATCGATGCCCTGGACCTTGGCACTTGGCACTTCGATGGCATCGAGCTGCGCGAGACAATCCGCGACCGTGCGGGTCGACACCCAGGTCCTCACGACGGGCAGGATTTCGAGGCGGTTCGCGTTCCGTCCGCTCGCACTGTGAAAGCGCGCGTCAGCGGCGAAGGCCGGGCCGCCCACCAGGGCCGCGAGCCGTTTCCAGGCGTCGTCAACCTGGGCGGCGATCACGATATAGCCGTCGGTGGCGCTGAACACGCCGTACAGGGTCGATTGCGGCAGGTCGTGGCCGGTTTGCACCGGGATCTCGGTGCCGCCGGAGAAGGTGTAGCACTGCACCGCGTATTCATGCATCGAAACGAGGCAGTCGTAGAGCGCCATGTCGATGTGCTGGCCCAGCCCGGAACTCACGCGCCCCAGCAGGGCCGCGCAGACCGCGGCAACACCGTGGATGCCGGTGTACATGTCGCCCAGTGCAATGCGCAGCAAGGGCGGCGCCTCGCCCGGATTGCCGACCATGGCCATGATCCCGCTTTTGGCCTCGGCGATCAAACCAAAGCCCGCGCGATGCGAATCGGGGCCGGTGTGACCATAGGCCGAGACGGAGCAGTAAACGAGTTTGGGGTTTCGCCTGGACAGCTCGGCATAGCCGAGTCCGAGCCGGTCCAGGGCACCAGGCCGGTAGTTCTCGAGGAACACATCGGCGGTATCGGTGAGTTTGTGCATCATCTCGAGGCCGCGCGGGTCCTTGAGGTTGACGCACAGCCCCTGCTTGCCCATGTTTTGCTGAAGGAAATAACCGCTCTGCCCGTTCACGAAGAAGGGATGCGCGCGGCCCGCGTCGCCCATCGTGGGGCGCTCCACCTTGATGACCTCGGCGCCCAGCGCCGCGAGGCAGCGGCCCATATAGGGGCCCGCGAGGAAGTGCGAGTAGTCGATGACACGGATGCCTTTGAGCGGCAGGGATTGGGCAGTCATGGTGCGGTTTCCGTAGAGGGGTTTCGAGCACCGGGACGGCGCGGGATCATGAGGCGGTGCTCGCCCTGCTGCAAGACCTGGCCGTTCTGGTTGAACAGGCGGGTGGGCAATACCACGATGCCCCAGTCCGGCTTGCTTTTGGAAGCGCGCATGCTGCCGACGCTGAACTCGATGTGCAGCACGTCCCCGATGTAGATGGGTAGCGCGAAATCCCATGTCCAGCCCAGCGACATGCCGGGCAGGAAGCGGTACTCGCATTGGGTCTTCAGCCCGTCGGCCACCGAGAGGCCCATGAGGCCGTGTGCCACGCGCTGGCCGAAATGGCTGTTGCGTGCGTATTCCTCGTCCACATGCACGGGCGTGAAATCGCCGGTGAGTTCGGCGTAAGCGTCGATGCGCTCCGCCGTCACGGTATAGGTCGGGCTCTTGCAGCTGTCACCGACTACCGCATCGTCCCAATATTTTTCGGGGGTGGTGAAACTGCGCATCACCGGGCCCTCGGGTTGATGGCCAGAACTTCGACCACAGAGTTGCCGCTCGCCTGGATCAGCTCGATCGCCAGCCCGTCCGGCAGCTGCAGCCAGTTGCGCCCCTGGGGCAGCTGCTTGACCTTCCACTTGTGCGCCTCGGCAATCGCGGCGTCCAGATCCTCGACCATGATGCCGATATGCGCGAGCCAGCCCGCGTCGTTGCTCGGCGGCGCCTCAAAGCCCGGTGTGGACATCAGCTGCATGCCGCCAATCGTCCAGTACTGGTTCGGCGCATCGGCGGGGCCGTCGATCTCGCGCACGTCCATGCCGAGCACCTGGTAGAAAAAGTCGATGTGCCACTGGATGTCGCGAACGCGCACCGCGACGTGCTCAACATAGGATTTTTGGGGATAGCTCATGTCTCTGTTTCTATTGATGTTTGTGTTTATGTTTGTTTGGCGGTGCTTGGCGGCGGGAGGCCTCGCTCTATGCCCTTGATGCAGGCGACCAGCGCGGAATTGACAGGTGTCGCGACGCCGTAGCGCGCGCCCCAGCGCACGACGGCGCCGTTGACATAGTCGATTTCGGTGACCGAGCCCTTCTCAAGGCTCTGCAGCATGGAGGCCTTGAACTCAGGGGGCAGGCCCTCGGCGGCTTTCAGCCAGGGTTGCCGGGGATCGGAGGTGGTGAGCGCGATGTCACCGGCGCGCGCGACCGCGATGGCTTCGGCAACCGCCGCCATGGCACAGTTTTCGACTTCCGGGATCGCGTAGAGCGCGCCGTAGTTCAGCCGGGTGATGCCGCTCAGTGCGCCTGTGGCCACATTGACCAGCAGCTTGTCCCACATGGTGCCCATGATGTCGCGGCTCACGGTCGTCACAAGGCCCGCGCTGGTGAAGGTCTCGGCGATACGCAGCGCACGTTCACTGACCCGGCCGTCAAGCTCGCCGACGATGGTTTCCTTGCCGCGCGTACCCGAGATGATGTGGCCCAGACCGAGTGTCACGCCACCCGCATAGGTCTTGCCGGCGAGAACACGTTCGCGTCCAACGACATCGGCCAGCACATCCTCGTGGCCCAGGCCGTTCTGCAGCGAGAGCACGACCGTTGAAGCCCCCATCACGGCGTGGGCCGACTCGATGGCTTCGCGGGTATGGAAGGACTTGACGAGTACAACGATGAGGTCCGCCGGCCCCGTGCTGGCGTCCACCTGGTCGCAATGCGTTGCGGCATGCACCGGAACCAGCCTGTCGCCGCGCTCGTCGCGCACCTTGAGTCCGTCGCGAATCAGGGTTTCTACCAATGATCGACCGCGATTGATCAACCAGACCTCATGGCCAGCTTCGGTCAACACACCACCGATCGCACACCCCAGCGCGCCGGCTCCCAATATGCAGATTTTCATAGACATGGATGCTAGGGACGCACCCAACTCTCGTCTATCCAATGCCTAGAATAGATAACATTGCGTTTTTCAATACAGCAGCTCGAGCCCGCTATGACCACCCCAACCCGATTGACCCCGTCCGAGATGGTGGATACGAACCTGCTGCGCCTGTTTGACCTGCTCTACAGCACCAACAGCGTCACCCGATCGGCGGAACTGCTGGGACTGAGCCAGCCGACCGTGAGCATCTGGCTGGTAAAACTGCGCAAGCAATTCAATGACCCGCTTTTTGTGCGGACGACCGAGGGCATGCAGCCCACACCTCGCGCCGAAGCGCTGGTCGGCATTGTTCGCGCGGCGTTGGAGTCCCTGCGCCAGCTCTCGGAAAGCGAACCCGTCTTCCATCCGGCATCCGCACAGCGGACCTTTCGCATTTGCATGACGGATGCGAGCCACATCACCCTGCTGCCCCAGTTGCTCTCGCATGTGCGCGCGCTGGCGCCGGGCATCCGGCTCGACGCGGCGCGCATCGATGCCGACATGCCGCGCGCCTTGCAGGCCGGCGATGCCGACATTGCGATCGGGCTGATCCCCCAGCTCGAAGCCGGCTTCTACCAACAAACCTTGTTCACCCAGGACTGGGTCTGCCTGGCCAATGCCGGCCATCCGCGCATCGGCGACACACTGAGCCTTGACCAATATGCCGACGAGTCGCACATCCTGATCGGCTCGGGCACGGGTTCGATATTGCTCGGCGACGCCTTGAAACGCCAGAAAATCGAGCGCAAGGTTTTGCTGGAGTTGCCAGGCTTCCTGGGCCTGAGCGCCATCCTGTCTTCAACCGACCTCATCGCGACCCTGCCGCGGCAGATCGGGGAAACGCTCGCGCGCATGGCCGGCCTCAGGGTGCTGGCCTGTCCCGTGGCCATTCCATCGTTCACCGTCAAGCAGCACTGGCACGCCCGCTATCACCATGATGCCGCCAACCGGTGGCTGCGCGGCGTTTGTGCAAACCTGTTCCTGAAGTCTTGAGTGGCGGCGGATTCAGTCCCTCAACGATCGACCCCGCTCTTGCTTCTTCATGCCTGGTGCATAAAAAGCCCCGCGCAGACGCCTCTCAGCCATTTGTTGGCACTGTCTTGCTGATAGCGCGCGTGCCAGTATTGCTTGACGGTAAAGCCGGGAATTTCGAACGGGCACGGCAGCACCCGCAAGTGGCCCGCACGCGCCAAAGTCTCCCCGATCATGCGGGGCAAGGTGGCGATCAGGTTGCTGCCGCCCAGGATCGATGACAGCCCCAGAAAGCCCGGCAGTTCCAGGCCCACCTTGCGCCGGATCTGCAGCGACTCAATGGCGTTGTCCAGCAATTGATGGCCGGTCCCGGAGCTGATGCTGATATGCCTTTCCGCCTGGTAGGCGTCCAGGCTCCAGCACTGCGCCAGCTTGTCGCCAATGCGGGGATGATGGGCGTTGGCCAGGCAGATCCAGTCCTGTTTGTAAAACGTCTGCTGGTAGAAGCCGGCATCGAGCCAGGGCAAATAGCCGAGGGCGATATCGGCCTCACCCGACTCCAGCTTGTCCGCCAGGTCCGGGCCAATGACGCTGGCCTGCAGGGAGATGCCGGGCGCAACCGCATGGACATGGTTGAGGATGCTGGGAAGCAAGGTGATATGGCTGGCATCCGTCATGCAGATCGAAAAGCGTTTTTCGGCGGTCGCCGGGTCAAACGGTTTTTCCGGCCGCGACAGGCGCGACATGCCGGCCAATATCTCCCGCACCGTCCCGATCAAGGCTTCGGTGCGCGGGGTCGGGAGCATGCCTTTGGATGTCCTGATGAACAGGGGGTCATCGAGCTGCTGGCGCAGCTGCGAAAGCCAGGTGCTGATGGTTGACTGGCTTTGACCCAGCGCATCCGCCGATCGGGTCACGCTTCCTGTGGCGCAGAGCAGATCGAGCAGCCTGAGGAATTTGACGTCGAGAAGCGGGGGATCGAGGTCCATTGCGGCATTGTCCACCATTATCGAATTTCCCGATGACGTAAATCGGATCCATCGAATGGACGAACGATGGTGTGCCACCTAGCATCTCCTGCAGTTCCATGGACTGTGGAACCCAGGCACACACAACTATTCGTCAGGAGACAACCATGCTTCAACCACTGCGCCTCGCCGCCGCAGGCCTGGCCTTTGCGGCCATGCACACCCTCACCGCGGCACAGCCCGCCGCACAGCCTGTTCCCATCATTGGGCTGGTCGAGCTATCGGGAACCGGCGCCACCGCAGGCACCAACTACAACAACGGCGTAAAGCTGGCCATTTCGGAGATCAATGCGGCCGGCGGCGTGTTGGGCCGCAAGATCATCTACAGCGCCTGGGACACGCAGTCGAATCCCGGCATTGCCAAGTCGCTGGCGACCAAGGCCATCGACCAGGGAGCGCCCCTGGTGATGGGGCCGGTGTTTTCGGGCTCCATCCTGGTCAGCATGGCCGAAACCCGCAGGGCGGAAGTTCCCAATGTCATAGGCGGCGAGGCCGCCGCGATCACGCAGCAGGGCAATCCTTACGTGTTCCGCAGCTCTTTTACCCAGGCCGCCGCCATGCCCAAGGTGGTTCGTTATATCCGCGACAGCGTCAAGGCCAGGAGCGTGGCCATCATCTACGTCAACAACGACTTCGGCAAGGGTGGACGGGACATGGTCCTCAAGGAGCTCCAGGCTGCCGACATCAAGGTGCTCGCCGATATCTCGACAGAGGCAGGCCAGCTCGATTTCTCCAGCGCCGTGCTGAAGGCCAAGCAGTCCGGCGCGGATGCCCTTTTTGTCTACAGCAATGAGGAGGAATCCGCCCGGGTGCTCAAGGAGGTGCGCAAACAAGGCTATGACAAGCCGGTGATCGGCGAAACCACCCTGGCAAACGACAAGGTCATCGAACTCGCGGGGGAAGCCGCCAACGGCGTGGTGGCGCACGTAGGCTTGACCCCTGATGCGCCGAATCCCACCGTGCAGGCTTTTGCCAAACGCTACCTGGACGAGTACAAGTCAAAGGCCGATCACAACGCCATGAAAGGCTATACCGGCATACACGCCGCCAAGGCCATTTTCGACAAGATAGGCAAGATCGATTCCAAGGCGTTCGCGGCCGCGATGCACGGTGCCAGCATCTCTGCAAAGCAATATCCAGGCGTGTTGTTCGACGTCAAGTACGACGACAAGGGCGACCTTGATCGCGAGAGCTTTATCGTCAAAATCGTCAACGGCAAGGCGCAGGTCATAGAAACGCTCAAGCCGGCCGCCAGGTAAGGGGGGCGCGTCAACATGGCCGGCCCCTCCTTCGAGCACTGCAGGTACGAGCGGCACGGGCGTGTTCTCACCATCACGATCAACCGTCCGCAGGTTCTGAACGCGTTGAACCCGGCGGCCCATTTCGAGATGGCGCAGGCCTTTGATCTTTACGCCGCGGACCCCGACCTGCACGTCGCCATCCTGACCGGAAGCGGAGACCGCGCATTTTGCGTGGGGACCGACCTGAAGGAGCTCTCAAGAACAGGCGAGCACCACAAACCGGCCAGCGGCTTCGGCGGCATCACCACGCGTTTTGACCTTTTCAAGCCGGTGATCGCGGCGGTCAACGGCTTGTGCCTCGGCGGCGGCGCCGAGATGGTGGCCGCCTGCGACCTGGCGGTCTCCTCGGACAGCGCCAGTTTCGCCTTGCCGGAGCCGCTGGTGGGCCTTGCCGCCCTGGGTGGGGGCGCCTTGCAGAGACTGGCGCGCGAGATGCCGATGAAAGACGCGATGATGCTGATCTTGACCGGCCGGTGCATTGACGCACAGGAAGCCAGGCGCATCAGCCTGATCAACGAGGTGGTACCGCAGCAGGAATTGATGTCCGCGGCATTCACCCTGGCAGAGCGCGTGCTCGCCTGTGCGCCTTTGGCGGTGCAGGCCTCCAAGCAGGTGATGCTGCAAAGCCTCGACATGCCCGATCTGCAAACGGCCATGAGCGCCCGCTACGAGGCGGCGGAAAGAATGCTGGCCAGCCAGGACGCAATCGAGGGTCCGCTGGCCTTCGCCGAGAAACGCAAACCGGTGTGGACGGGTCGCTAGAAGATAGCGACACGCAAGCTGCGGTCCTCTAAAAGCGCCGCCGGGCTCCTGTACGCTTCATCCCTCATGCGGGCATCGAACTGCCGGAGGCGCCCGGTACGAGGCACCGCACCCAAGACGACCTGGAGAAAGACATGGATTTCGCACTCAACGAAGAGCAGAAAATGCTGGTCGCAACGGTACGCCGTTTCATCGACGAAGAACTCCGGCCGCTTGAGGACGAAGTCGAACAGCAGGGCTTTCTGGACCCGGACAAGGCGCGCGCCATCCACGAAAAATCCAGGGCACTCGGCCTGTACGCCACGAACATGCCCGTCCAGTTCGGGGGTGGCGGGCTCGGTGCGGTCGATACCATGCTGCTGGAAGAGCAGTTCGGCCATACCACCGACATCTTGATTCGCCGCGCGTTTGGCAATGTCTATGAGGTATTGCTCGCCGCCCGGGGGGAGCAGGTGGGGCGCTGGCTCGAACCGGCGGTACGCGGCGAACGGGTCTGCTCCATCGCCATCACCGAAGCGGGTGCCGGTTCGGATGCCGGCGGCATCACGACGCGTGCCGTCAAAACGGCCGACGGCTGGCGCCTTTCGGGCAGCAAACACTTCATCAGCGACGGCGAAGTTTCCGACTTCTTTGTGGTGTCGGCGCTGACCGGCGCCGCCGACGACAAGGACGGAAAGAAAAAGATATCGCTGTTCCTCGTCGACAAGGGCCTGCCTGGCTTTACCCTTGGCAAGGACCAAAAAATGATGGGCCTGCGCGGCACCAGCCACCTCGAATTGTGGTTCGACAACGTCCCCCTTGAACCCATCGCATTGCTCGGCGATGAAGGCAAGGGCTTGCAGCAGGCCTTGGGCGTGTTGGGCCGCGTCAGGCTGGCCCAGGTGGGCGCGCGGGCAGTGGGAAAAGCCAGCCACGTGCTCACATTGATGGTCGACTACGCCGCACAGCGAAAGCAGTTTGGCAAACCCATCGCTGACTTCCAGCTGGTGCAGCAAATGCTCGCCGACAGTGTGATCGACATCAACGCCGCTCGCCTCATGGTTCTGCATGCCGCCTGGATGATCGACCAAGGCCTCGATGCCCGCGACTGGATTTCCATGGTCAAGGTGCAGGCCGCAGAGATGCTGGGCCGCGTGACCGATCGGGCCGTCCAGGTATTTGGAGGGATGGGGTATTGCAAGGAGCTCCCGATTGAACGCTACTACCGCGACGCCCGGATTTACCGGATTTTCGACGGCACCTCCGAAATTCATCGTACGGTGGTCGCGCGCAGCCTGATGCGGCATGGGGCGGCGCTGTTCGATGTCAAGGCTTGAGGCAAGCCCGTTCCGAACCTGATATCGCTACCGTGGTTGCCATCACTTCCCGCACAACTGCGGCGAGGTCACAACACGGAAGAGCCTCATTTGTAAAAGGCACAGGCAAAAGCATGCCTTGTACTTACGTCCTGTTACGATGAACGACGCCCTGAACAGAGCCCTTTGAGAGCTCCATTTTCCAAGCCATTTGTTCAGCCCACTGGTCCCCGTGGATAGGAACAAATGAGTCGCTTGATCACTTACCTGGCCCGTTGCGGCCTGAGCGGCGCGCTGGCGCTGACTGCCGCTGCAGCGGCATTGGCGGCCGCCGATGAACGTTTTGAGATCACGCGTTTCCAGGTTGAAGGCAATACCTTGTTGCCCGCGGCGGAAGTCGATCGCCTGGTGGGCCCTTTGGCCGGGCCGCAGCGCGGTTTTGCCGATATCCAGCTTGCAGTCGAGGCCTTGCAGCAGGCTTATCGCAAGGCCGGCTACAGCACGGTGCTGGTGTCGGTGCCTGAGCAGGAACTGGCCGGCGGCGCGGTGAAGCTGCTGGTGCGGGAAACCGTGATTTCCTCGATCACCGTGACGGGCAACCAGCATTTCGACGAGGCCAATATCCGCGCCAGCCTGGTGCGGCTGCAGGTGGGCCGCTCGCCCAGCCTGGGCGCGATTTCCGAATCGATACAGCTGGCCAATGAAAGCCCGGCCAAGCAGGTCGGCGTGACGCTGGCCGAGGGCGACAAGCCGGGCACCATAGATGCCAAGGTGCTGGTCGACGACCACAAGCCGCTGCGCATCATCACCACGCTGGACAACACGGGCTCGCCGTCCAGCGGCCGCTGGCGCACCGGTATCGCCGTGCAGCATGCCAACCTGTTTAACCGCGACCATGTGGGCACGCTGGCCTACACCACCTCGCCCGACAGCCCTTCAGGCGTGAACCTGAATGTGTATTCGGTGGGCTACCGTGTCCCGCTGTATGCGTATGGCGACAGCGTGGACTTTATTTACGGCAAGTCGAGCGTCAACTCGCCGGCCAGCTCGCCGGTGCTGGGCGGCCTGCTGGGCTTTACGGGCAAGGGCGATGTGTATGGCCTGCGCTGGAACCACTTCCTCGGTCGCAGCGGCGAAAGCACTTCCAAGCTGGTGCTGGGGCTGGACCACAAATTCATCGACTCGCGCTGCGAAGTGGGCGGCGTCACGGTCAGCATCGCGCCGCCCACGCCGCCGATTGCCTCCTGCGTGCCCTACAAGACCACGCCGCTGAGCATCACCTACAGCAGCCAGAGCGAAGGCGCCGACCAGGTGTCGGGCTACAGCGTCGGCCTGTCGCGCAACATTCCCAGCGGCGAGCGCTACACCAATATCGACGGCCGCACGGACCGCTACTCTTACCTGACGCCGGGCAACCGCAGCACGCGTGACGACTTCATGGCCGCGCGCGCGAGTGCCTCGCTGTTCAAGTCTTTGGCCAGCGGCTGGCAGCTGCGCCTGGCCGGCAGCGCCCAGTACACCGACACGCCGCTGCTCGCGGGCGAGCAGTTCGGCCTGACAGGGTCCACAACAGTGCGCGGCTTCCAGGAACGGGCGGTGACGGCCGACAGCGGCATCGTGGCCAATGCCGAGCTCTATACGCCGGAGCTCTCAGGCCGTGTCGGGCTGCCCGGCCAGCTGCGCGGTGTGTTTTTTGTGGACGCGGGCCACGGCCGCAACAACAAGGTGGGCAGCAGCGGCTTGCCCGGCAGCGTCACGGTGTCCAGCCTAGGCGCGGGCCTGCGTTATGTGCTGAGCCGCGATTTCAGCCTGAATGTGGACCTGGCGCTCGTGAACAACGCGGGCACCTCCCTCACGGAAAAACGGGGCGACTGGAATGCCCACCTGAGCGCCTCGCTGGCGTTCTGAAGAAGAACACAAGGTAGACCACCATGCCCATGTCCACGCACCTGCATTCCAGCCCGCTTCGCCTCTCGCTGCTGGCCAGCGCCTTGTTGATGGCCTGCGCCACGCAGGCCTTTGCACAAGGCTTGCCGGCCAACGCCCTGCCCACGGGCTGGAATGTCACGTCAGGCAGCGCAACCTTTGCGCAGAGCGGCAACACGCTGACCATCCACCAGACCAGCCAGCAGGCCATTGCCAATTTTTCGAGCTTTAACGTGGGCTCGGCCGCGCAGGTCGACCTCCGCCAGTTGAACAGCTCGGCAGCCCTGCTGGCCAGGGTCAACGGCGGCGACCCTTCCCAGATTCTTGGCGGCATCCGGGCCGATGGCGCCCTGTGGCTGATCAACCAGGCCGGCATCATGGTGGGGCCGGGCGCGCGTATTGACGTGGCGCGGTTTATCGCCAGCTCCCTCAATGTGAGCGACAGCGATTTCCTGGCCGGCCGCATGAACTTCAAGGGCACGGGCACGCCGGGTGATGTGCGCAATGCCGGCACCATCAACGCGGCCAGCGGCGGCAGCATTTACCTGGTGGGCGCCAATGTCGCCAACACCGGCAGCCTGAATGCGCCCCAGGGCGAGGTGCTGCTGGCGGCGGGCCAAACCGTGCAATTGGTGGATACGGCGATGCCCGGCGTTTCCGTCGCCATCACCGGCACGCCAGGCGAAGCCAGGAATCTGGGCCAGATCACGGCCGAAGCCGGGCGCATAGGCCTGGCCGCGGGCCTGGTGAGCAACAGCGGAACCCTCAACGCCTCCAGCGCGGTGCGCGAGGGGGGCCGGATTTTCTTGCGCGCTTCGGGTGACGTCAGGACCTCGGCGACCTCCAGCATCAGCGCCAACGGCACGACGGGCGGCAACGTCGTGCTGATCGCCGAGAACGCGGCTTCCATTGACGGCCAAGTGACGGCCACGGGCAGCGCGGGCCGCGGGGGCTACGTGGATACCTCGGGCCATCGTTCACTCGACGTGGTGAACGTGCCGACGGTCGGCCAGGGCGGCGAGTGGCATATCGATCCCTTCAATATCGAGATCGTGGCCACCGGGCCGGATGGCGGCGTCATGGGCACGAATGCGATTGTGTCCAATGAGACCGGTGCCCATATCAGCGCGGCGACCATTGTTGCCCAGCTCGACGCCGGAACCAATGTGAGCATCACCACGGGCACGGGCAACCCTGCCATGGACATGGTGCACGGCGACATCACGGTGTCGGCCGCCATCACCAAGAGCGCCGGCGGCGATGCGGCGCTGACGCTGAACGCCAACAACAACATCGTCATCAACGCGCCCATCACCAGCAGCTCGAACAAGCTGGCCCTGAACCTGAACAGCAACTACCTGAACAACTACCCGGCCGACAACCACGCGGTGCAGCTCAATGCCGACCTGGCGCTGAACGGCGGCGCGCTCACCGTGTCGCAAAGCGGGGGCATTGGCAACGGCACGCTGAATATCGCGGGCGGCACGACAACGCTGGCGGGTGGCTCGGCCATCAGCGCCGCTGGCGTGAATGTGCAGGCCGGCGGCACGCTGGCCGGTGCCGGCACCCTGGCGCTGGGCGGCACCGGGACGCTGCTGAACAACGGCACCGTGTCACCGGGCACGGCAGGATCCGCCGGCACGCTGTTTGTCCAGGGCAAGTACACGCAGGGCAGCACCGGGGTGCTCAACATCAGGCTGGCGGGCACCGACAGCTTTGACAGGCTCGCCATCAGCAACACCGCCAGCCTGAACGGCAGGCTCAACGTTCGCGGGCTCAACGGCTTTGTGCCGCCTGCCGATTCGACCTACAACTTTCTGACGGCAACGGGTTCGGGCAGCGGCAGTTTCAGTGTGGTCGATGCACCCAACATCACCTCCGGCAACGGCACGGCGAGCCTGGCCCTCAGCTACCCCGGCACAGGCACGACCGTTGCCCGCATCACGACAACCGCATCCTCAGCGAACGTCTGCTCGATTGCACCGAATTCAGCGCTCTGCCAGGTGGTATCGGCCACCATCCCCGTCTCGGTCGCCATCCAGCCCGCCACCACGGCCGTCACCATGGCGACGAACTCCATCGCCAAACCGGCCGGTACCAGTGGGACGCTTTTTACCCCGCCGCCTGGCGACTCCAGCCCCGAGCAGGTCGCCGAGATGCCGGTATCCGTTCCAGCGGCCGGCAGCGCGGCAACACAAGAGGACAAGGACAAGCTGGCTCCCGACAAAAAGGACGACAAGTCGGCGGAAGTCAAAACGACCGTCGCCAAAAACGAGCCGGTCAAAAAAATGTATTGCAATTGAGGCTCATGACATGAAGCAGCCAACTTTTTTCACCCGCCTGCTCCCCGCATTGGCACTGGCCCTGCTGATGTTGGCCCCGCTGGCGCAGGCCCAGGTGGTGGGCACCGTCACCAAGGTCTCGGGCCTGATGGTGGCCAAAAACGCCGAGGGCCGCAGCCGGGTGCTGGCCGAGAACTCGCCGCTGCGCCAGGGCGACACCATCACCACTGGGCGCAATACCTTTGGCCGCCTGGAGTTTGTGGACGGCGCGGCCATGGTGCTGCAGCCCGAGTCCCTGCTGGTGCTAACGCGCTACCGCTACGACGCGGGCAAGCCCGAACTCGACAAAGTCGAACTGGAATTGACGCAAGGCGGCTTCAGCAGCACGGCCGGCGCATTGGGTAAACGCAGTCCCGACGCCACCGTGATCACCACGCCCGCGGGCAATCTGCAGGGCAGCGCCAGCATGGAGGTTTCGCTCAGGTAGCTATAAGGCCGCCCGAGCCAATCCCCGACACCCCACATCGAAGGAAATCCCATGAAAAAACTCATTTCGATTCCGCTGGCCTTGCTGGCCGCGCTGGCCTCCACCGCGGCCCTGGCGCAGGCCAATGTCCCGCTCACACCCTCGCCCACCGCCGCACGCGCGCCGGGGCTGTATGTGTCCGTGCTGGACGGCTTGATCAAGGTCACCAACCCGACCGGGACCGCGAATTTCTCGGCGGGCCAGTTTGGCTATACGGGCTCGGTGAGGCAACCGCCTGTCATCCTGCCGACAAACCCGGGGATCCCGTTCACGCCGCCGCCGGCGTTCAACCAGTCGACCTCGCCTACCAGCGCGTCGACCGGTGCCAGGCCCGCCGCGGTCGATTGCATCGTGCGCTGAACCCCGGATGCGGCGCCCGGCAAGGCCGGGAGCCCGGTTTGTCTTCGCGGCACCTTAAAAAGCCCCTGTTCTTGCGAACCAGGGGCTTTTTTACGCCATCACGCAGCGACGGCCACGAACAATGAGTACCTTGGTCGTATCCGGGGAAGCCCTGCCCTGGCGGCGTTGCGTATTCAGGGCCTTTGCCTAAGAATGGGACCGAACAACGGGAGGTTCTGATGAAGACACCATTTCAAGCGCTGTTGCCGGCTACCGTGGCCCTGCTGGCCCTTGCCCTGCCGCAAGGGGCATCCGCCCAGGCCACGCTGGAGAAAATCAAGAGCCGCGGGCAGATCAATGTGGGCTACCGCGCACTTGCCGCGCCCTTCTCGTTTCACCAGACGCCGGAAAAGCCGATGGGTTACAGCATCGATTTCTGCAAGCCCATGATTGAAAGCCTGCGCCAGGCCGCCGGCAACAAAAACCTGCCGGTGCGCTACATCGCGACCGAAGTGGACGTTCGCGTGCGCCTGCTGGCCGAGGGCAGCGTGGACCTGCTCTGCGAGAACGTGACCGACACACCCGAGCGCCGCGCGCGCATGGATTTCTCCACGCCGATTTTTGTCGACGCCATCCAGGTGGCCGTGCGCAACAAGGACATGATCAGCACGCTGGAGCAGCTCAAGGGCAAAAGCATTGTGGGCATAGACGGCAGCACCGTCGTGCCGGCCCTGGACCGCTATGCACAATCGCATTCGCTGACCTGGCAACACGCCAAGGCCGTGAACCCCGACGCCGCGCTGGGGCAGCTGCAGCTGGGCTGGGCGGCCGGTTATGCGCGCGACGGCGTGATGCTGGCAGCGCAGCTCGCCAGCCTGCCCGACGCGGGCAACTACACCATACTGCCGGAGCGCCTGTCGGTGGAGACCATCGCCATCGGCTACCGCAAGGGCGACGCCGCCATGGGCGCGCTGGTCAATGCCTCCATCAAGGAGTCCATGCGCAGCGGTGCCGCCCAGGGATGGTACGAACAGTGGTTTTTAAAGCCGGCCAAGCCCGGCGGCAAGCCGCTGTTCACGGCCATGCCGGCGGAGATGAAAACGCTCATGGACGCCGCCAAGGCGAACTGAGCGGGGCCCTTTCGCAGCAGGCCCCCTGGCTCAGGCGCCGGCGGGCGGCGGGGCGTCCTCGGGCGTGATGAAGGAGTCTTCCCAGGCCACCGCGAACTGGTGGTCGGCGTTGTCGTGAACAATGCCGGAGCCGGTGCTCAGCGGGTCGAAGTTGGTAAAGCGTATCTTGCGGTTGCGCTCCAGCTTGGCGCGCAGGCTGCTGCGGGCCGCGGCTATGGCGGCCAGATCCACCTGGTTCCCCTTTTGCACAGCTTCCACATGCGGCACCTCGGCGACCAGGGCGCCGCCGTCGGCCGCGCGCATGGTGTCGGGCACGGTGGCGAGGGCGTCGGCCTCGGCCTCCAGCGGCAAGGCCATGGGCGGCTCGCCGAGCACGGCCGGCGAGGACGGCGCTTCGTCGTCCGACAAATCGATTTCACCGAGGAAGGCGGCGCGCACGTCTTCCAGCGTGGGCAGGTTGCCGGCCCGCACCACGGCATAGGCGATGCCGCATTCAGCAAACAGTTTTCGCTTGAGGTCACGGCTGCTGGCCCTCAGGCCCTGCGGGCCGGGCACGTCCAGGCAACCGATGACGGTGCCGTCGGCGGCGCAGACCGTGAAGCTGCAATAGACGTTTTTGAGCAACTCGTAGGAGCGCTGGCCTTCGACCTCGTTGCGCGGCGAGACAAAACGGATGACCGGGACCTTGACCACCACGTGGTGGTCGAAAAACGCGCGTTGCAGCCAGTGCCAGACTTCCTGCTCGGCATCGAGCAGCAAAGGCCTGGGCTGAAGGTGCCACTGTGCGGGAATACGCCTTTTTTTGCGGGCGGCACGCGCCAGCCAGCCGTGGTGGCAAGCCGCCCCTGTTGCCATCCCTGACACCGCCGTCGCCGTCAGTGCCAACACAAAAACATCAAACATGTGTGCCTTAACTTTTTTTCAGTTTAAACACAGCACCCTTGAAGTTACAACCATTTACGTACTTGGGTGTTGTTGCGACGTCTCACCTTTCGTCAGCCTGCGGTAAGTAGTCACTTATATCGCGCAACAGCGGCTAAAAACAGCGAAACCGCCACGCCGCCCAGAACACAGGATTACAACTCAGGCGAATCGGCTTCCGGCAACAAGCTGGCCAGCACCTTGTCGATGCGCTTGCCGTCCAGGTCCAGCACCTCAAAGCGCCAGCCCGCGCATTCGACGATTTCCGCCGTCTTCAGCAAGCGGCCCGAGACGCTTTGCAACAGGCCGGCCACCGTGTTGTAGCGGCCCTTGCCTTCTTCGGGCAGTTCCTTGATGTCCAGCCTGGCCTTGAGTTCGGCCACGGGCATGACGCCGTCGATCAGCCAGCTGCCGTCCTCGCGTTCGGTGGCCCAGGCATCCACCTGGGCGCCGGGCTGCAGCTCGCCGGTGATGGCTTCCAGCATGTCCATGGGCGTCATCAGGCCCTGCACCACGCCGTATTCGTCGACCACAAACACCATGCGGGTGGAGCGCGCGCGGAACTGCTCCAGCAGTTCCATGCCGGTCAGGGTTTCCGGCACAAAGACGGCCGGCACCGCGTACGCGCCTATGCGGTCGGCCACCGAGGGCACGGCACCCGGGCCCCGGCCTGGTTCCTGGCCGGAAGACGCGGCGGGCTGGATCTGGCCGCGCAGCGCGAGCAGTTTGGCGACGTTGACCACGCCCACCACGTCGTCCAGGCTGCCGCGGCACACCGGGTACCAGGAATGGCCGGTGGCGCCGGCCTTGGCGATGGCCTGGGCCACGGTGTCGGACGCATCCAGCCACTCGATGTCGGAGCGCGGCAGCATCAGCGAGGTCAGCAGCCGGTCGTCGAGCAGGAACACGTTCTGCACCATCTGGTGTTCGTGCTCCTCGATCAGGCCGGCATCCACGCCCTCTTCCAGGCTGGCGGCGATTTCTTCCTCGGTCACGGCGCGGCCGGCCGTGTTGTCGATGCGCAGCAGCTTGAGCACCGCCAGGGTGCTGATGGACAGCAGCTTGACAAAGGGCTTGGCGCCCGTCGCCACCCACATCATGGGTCGCGACACCAGGCGCGCGACGGTTTCCGGGTAAAGCTGGCCTATGCGCTTGGGCACCAGTTCGCCGAACACAATGGTGATGAAGGTGATGACGGTCACCACCAGCGCGGTGGCGGTGATCTGGGAGGCGCGCTCCGGCGCGCCGAAAGTCTGTATCCAGGCCGCCAGGCCGTCGCTGAAGGCGGCCTCGCCGATGATGCCGTTGAGCATGCCGATGGAGGTAATGCCCACCTGCACCGACGAAAGAAACTGCGTGGGGTTGTCCAGCAGGCCCAGCGCGGACTGCGCGCCCTTGTCACCGGACTCCCCCATGGCCGTGAGCCTGGCCTTGCGGCTGGAGGCGAGGGCCATTTCCGACATGGCAAAAACGCCGTTGAGCAGCGTCAAAAAAGCAATCAGCAGAAAGTCCATAGATTAGGAGAGGCCTAGCGCAAAATAAACACATGTCAATGTACTGTATCGGCGACCTGCAGGGTTGCGACGCGCCCCTGGGGCGGCTGCTCGAGAAGCTGGATTTTTCGCCCAGCCGCGACACCCTCTATATCCTCGGCGACCTGGTCAACCGCGGCCCCGAGTCGCTCAAGGTGCTGCGCCGCCTGGCGGCCCTGGGCGACGCCGCGCAGTGCCTGCTGGGCAACCACGACCTGCATTTGCTCGCGCTGTGGCAGGGCGCGCGCAAGCCGGGCCGCCACGACACCATGCAGGAGATCCTGCAGGCCGGCGACGCCGGCAGCTTGCTCGACTGGCTGCGGCACCGCGCCATGGCGCTGCAGCGCCACGGCTGGCTCATGGTGCATGCGGGCGTGCTGCCGCAGTGGACGGTGGCGCAAACCCTGGCACTGGCGGCCGAGGTGGAGCAGGTGCTGCGCGGCAGAGAACTCAAGGAATTTTTCGGCGCCATGTACGGCAACACGCCGGAGCGCTGGAGCGACAGCCTCAAGGGTGCCGACCGGCTGCGCGTGGTGGTGAACGCGCTCACGCGCCTGCGCTTTTGCACGCCCGAAGGCGTGATGGAATTCGACAGCACCGAAGGCGCCGACGGCGCGCCCGCCGGCTACCTGCCGTGGTTTGAGGTACCCGGGCGCAAGACCGCCGGCACGCCGCTGGCCTTCGGCCATTGGTCCACCCTGGCCAAGGACGGCGCCGCACCGCGCCTGCGCAACAACACCCTGCCGCTGGACACCGGCTGCGTCTGGGGCGGCTGCCTCACGGCGGCCAGACTGGGGGCGCAGGCCGGAACATTCGAGCTGATTGCCGTGCCCTGCGAACAGGCGCAAAAGCCAGGCAAGGCCGGCAAATCAGGCTGAGGCGGTCCGGCCCCGGCCGGCCTCGTCGGCCCAGGCGCGCGCCACGCTGGCGGACAGCAGCAGCACGGCCGACGAAAAGTAGATCCACATCAGGATCACCACCAGCGAACCGGCCGCGCCATAGGCCGACACCACGGCGGCGGTCGAGAGGTAAAAAGCCATCAGATGCTTGCCGACCGCAAAGAGGATGGCCCCCGCGGCTGACCCCATCACCAGATAGCGTAAAGCGGGTTTGGGGCCGACGCTCATTTTCATGAGGGCCACAAACAGTGCGACGCAAAAACCGAAAGACACGAGTTCATTGAGCACCCAGGCGAGTTTTTCGACCGGCAGGTAGCTGCCCGCCCAGCCCGACAACAGGCTTAAAAAGGTCGAGATCGCCAGCGAGACCAGCAGCAGGAAGCCGAAGGCCAGGATGTAGGCCACGCCGCGCAGGCGCAGGGAAGCGCTGTGCCACCACTTCTGCTGCGGCACTTCGCCGCTGCCTTGCCGCCACAGGCGCTCAAACGCATCCTGCAACTCCGCGAACACGCCCGTCGCCCCCGACAGGAGCAGCGCAAAGGCAAACAGCGAAGCCGTGATGCCCTCCGAAGGCGCCTGGGCGCTGGACAGCGCCTGTTGCACCACCTGGGCGCCCTGCGCGCCGACGACGCTGCGGATCTGGTCGACCAGGCTGGTTTCGAGATAGGCGCGGTCCAGCCACCAGCCCAGCACGGCGACCAGCAGGACCAGCAGCGGCGCCAGGCTCAGGATGCCGTAAAAAGACATGGCCGCGCTCATGCGCATGCCACCGGCGTCAATCCAGTGGTCGACGGCACGCCACAAGGGGCGGAAGATTTTCAGGACTTGAGGGGAAAGCGCGGCAAACCCGAAAGCCGCTGGCGCAGAGGGCTTCAGGTCGGGGTCGGAATTCGCCATCATGGGGACAGCGTAAAAGGCGGGCCACCCGCCCCGCACCGGACAGCCCCTCTAGCCGCCGTAGGCGTGGACCGACGGCAGGGCGGTTTTGAGACCGCGGTTCAGGCCGTGGACTGGGTCTGGGTCTTGAACAGCGCCGCGACTTTTTTCTTGGGCTTGATGTTGGCCGACACGCCGCTGCGCGCGGGCGCGGCCTTGGCGGCGGCTTCCCAGGCGGGCTGGGCGTCGGGCGCGGCCGTCGGTTCGTAGGGCTGGTCGAAGAAGGGGTCGCGCGGCGCGGCCGGCTGGCGGTGCGGCGTGTATTCGCGGCGCTCGCGCGGCTGGCGTGCCTCGCGCGGGCTGCCGCCGTCCTCGCCTTCGCGGTACATGCGGCGGCCGTCGTTGATGCGGCCCTGCTCCTTGATGCGCGGGCGGTCTTCCTCGAACTCAAGGGGTTCCAGCTCGATCTTGGTCTTGATCAGCTTCTCGATGTCGGCCACCAGGCGGTTGTCGCTGCTGGCCACAAAACTCACGGCCAGGCCCGAGGCGCCGGCGCGGCCGGTGCGGCCGATGCGGTGCACATAGTCTTCGGCGTTGAAAGGCACGTCGAAGTTGAACACCGCCGGCACGTCCTTGATGTCCAGGCCGCGGGCGGCCACGTCGGTGCAGACCAGCAGGTCGACTTCACCCTTCTTGAAGGCTTCCAGCGCCTTGAGGCGCTCGTCCTGGCTCTTGTCGCCGTGCAGCGCGGCGGTCTTCAGGCCCTCGCGCTCCAGCGATCGGGCCAGGCGCGCGCAGCCCAGCTTGCTGTTGACGAACACAAAGGCCTGCTTCATGCCGCGCTCTTTGAGGATCTGGTGCAGCGCGCGGCGCTTGTCGTCGGCGCCCACGCTGTAGAAATGCTGCTCGACGGTGGAGGCCGTGGCATTGGAACGCGCCACCTCGATGGTGACCGGGTCCTGCAGGTAGCTGGAGGCCAGGCGCTTGATTTCGGGCGAGAAGGTGGCCGAGAACAGCAAGGTGATGCGCTGCTTGGGCAGGTAGCTCAGGATGCGCTGCAGGTCGGGCAAAAAGCCGATGTCCAGCATGCGGTCGGCTTCGTCGAGCACCACGTATTCGACCTGGTTGAGCACCGCGTTCTTGGCCTCGATGTGGTCCAGCAGGCGGCCCGGCGTGGCCACCAGCACTTCCACGCCTTTTTTGAGCTCGGCCGTCTGCGGCTTCATGTCCATGCCGCCGAACACCACGGTGCTGCGCAGGTTGGTGTACTTGGCGTACAGCTCGACCTGCTGGGCGACCTGCACCGCGAGTTCGCGCGTGGGCAGCAGCACCAGCGCGCGCACCGGGTGGCGCGCGGGCGAGGTCGAGGGGTTTTCGTGCTTCATCATGCGCTGCAGCAGCGGCAGCGAAAAAGCGGCGGTCTTGCCGGTGCCGGTCTGCGCGGCGCCCATCACGTCCTTGCCCTGCAGCACGACCGGGATGGCCTGCTCCTGGATGGGGGTCATGGTCTCGTAGCCCATTTCGGCGACGGCGCGGGCCAGCGGTTCAGCCAGCGAAAGATTCGAAAAAGAGGATGTCATAAGAAAGCTCTGCGTAACGCTTGCGGGTATCTCTGTCGGTGGTAGCGCGCGTATCGGGGGATGGGGTTGCCTGGGCGCGCGTGCGGCCAACAGCACAGCCGTTGGCGGGAAAGGTAACACCGCAGACCGCCCGGGTCCGCGCGATCTCGACCGCGCGGCAGGGCTTGTGCAGGGCTTCCTCAGCCCCGTATTGTCGCACTTTGGGCCCCTTGGCTGGTTTTGCCGGGGATTCGCGGTTTCAGGGCCTGCCGGGGGCCCGGTGCCCGGGCCGCTTGCGGCGGCAATTCGCTATCAATCTTATAGCTGACAATCCCCGCCAGCCAATGAATTCAGCCAGGCAGGCTATAAATTCCGGGCGCTAAAGGTGTCGCAGGCCTTGACGCTGCCGGTTTTAAAGCCGGTGTCGAACCAGCGCTGGCGCTGGGCGCTGGTGCCGTGGGTGAAGCTTTCGGGTACCACCGCACCGCCGCCGGCGCGCTGCAGGGCGTCGTCGCCGATTTTGGCGGCCGCGTTCATGGCTTCCTCGACGTCGCCCTGCTCCAGGATCTGCCGGGCGTTCTGCGCGTTGTGCGCCCAGACCCCGGCAAAACAGTCGGCCTGCAGTTCCAGCCGCACGCTCAGCGCGTTGTATTCAACCTTGCTGACACGGCCGCGCATCTGCTCCATCTTGGCGCTGATGCCCAGCAGGTTCTGCACATGGTGGCCCACCTCGTGCGCGATCACATAGGCCTGGGCGAAGTCGCCGGGGGCGCCCAGGCGGCTGCGCAGGGTTTCGTAAAACCCGAGGTCGATGTAGACCTTCTGGTCGCCCGGGCAATAAAACGGCCCCATGGCCGCCTGCCCCTGGCCGCAGGCCGTGGGCGTGGCGCCGCGGAACAGCACCAGCCGGGGTTTTTGGTAGGTCGCTCCGCCCTTGGCAAACACGTCGGTCCAGACGTCCTCGGTATCGGCCAGCACAGTGGAGACAAACTTCGCCATGCGGTCGTCGGCCGGCGGCCTGTGGGCCGGCCCCTGCTGCTGCACCTGGGCGGGCGGTCCGCCGCCGCTGAGCAGGCCCAGGATGGTCAGCGGGTTGATGCCGAAGATCCAGCCGCCGACCAAGGCCACCACGATGGTGCCAATGCCTATGCTGCGCCCGCCAAAACCGAAGCCTCCGCCACCCCCGCCGCCGTCATCACGGCGGTCTTCGACGTTGTCGGATTCGCGATTGCCTTCCCATTTCATGATCTTCCCCTTGTCCAATGCACTTACCGTGCTTGTGTCGTGCAATACTTGTTGGCGTCCGCCGGGCAGGCACTGCCGCAATGCCCCGGGCGCGTGTCAGCGCATGCGCCGACTTTACTTGAGCGGCGCCCGCGCCGCGGAACAAAATTGAACCCCGGTGTATCCATTTCCCATGAACACTTTTGCCCTTTCCTCGCCCACAGGCCCCGGCCCGCAGCGCAGCGCCGGCGCCATGTTGTTCCTCTTGTTCAGCTCGCCGCGCCTGGCCCTGGTGCTGCTGCTGGCCATGCTGCTCACGGCCTGTGCCAGCCCCATCACCACCCGCGTCACCAGCTTCAACCAATGGCCCGCCGACGCGGCGGGCAGTACCTTCAGCTACATCACGCCCATGGACACCACGCGGCAGCTCGAGCAGGCTACGTACGAGGGCTATGTGCAGGCCGAACTTGAAAAACGCGGCCTCAAGCGCGCACCCGAAGGCCAGGCCGGGCGCCTGCAGGTCGACGTGGCGGCCAGCAGCCGCAGCGAGGAAAAAACCTGGCTGCAGCCGGTCTACCAGGACAACATGGTGTTCCTGCCGCCCTACCGCGACGCCGCGGGCCGCCTTTACGGCGGCGGCTGGGTGCCCGACCCCTTCGGGCCGCGCTATGTGGGCGACCGGCCGGTCAATGTGACGGTTTACACCAACAGCCTGCGCCTGCGCCTGCTCGACACCAAGGGCACGCCACCCGGCAAGCCGCCGCGCACGGTGTTTGAATCGCGCGCTATTTACGAAGGCGGCAGCGGCGACCTGCCCCTGGTCGTGCCCTACCTGGTGCGCGCGGTATTCGACGACTTCCCGGGCCAGAACGGCCAGGTGCGCATCGTGAAGTTCGACGAAAAAACCGGCGCCGTGATCAAAAAATAGCAGGCCGATTACTCAAACCGGACCGCCAGCCCCTTGAGCGCACCGGCCAGCGGGCCGTCCGCTTCAATCTCGGTATGCCAGCGCTGCCCGGCCTGCACCGGCCAGGCGTCGGTCAGCGTGCCGGTGGTAATCAGGTCGCCGGCCCGCAAAGCCGGCGCGCCCGGCGTGGCGCGCAGCTCGCGCACAAAATGCAGCAAGGCCTGCACCGGGCCGTCCAGCACATTGGCGCCCAGGCCCTGGTCCTTGAATTGACCATCGGCATAGAGCTTGAGCCGCAGGCCGGCCAGCGCTTCGATCAGCGCCCCGGGCTCCGTTGCGACGGGCAGCGCCACCGTATGGCCCACCAGCAGCCGGCCGTGCAGGCCCCCATCGGCCACGGCCTGCGCGGCGCTGAACTTCCAGCCCGGGAAATGCGTGTGCACGATTTCATAGCCATGCGCCACCCAGGCGATCGCCGACACCAGCTGCGCGGCCGTGCAATCGGGCGGCGGCGCCTCGCGCAGGCCGAACACCACCTCGGGCTCTATGCGCGGCTCGCACAGGCCTTTGAGCGAGAGCACGCCTTCGTTGGGCGCGGCGGCGTCGATCTGCACCAGGCTGCTGCGCCATACCGTGCCCCAGATCGGCCCGTAAACCCCATAACGCGGCCAGATCGTGCGGTTGGTAAAGCCGACCTTGTAGCCGACCGGAGCATCGCCCTGGGCGCTGCGTGCAGCGCGCACGGCCAGCGCGGTGGCATAGGCCAGCGGCACATCGGCCGGCACGTCGGCCGGCCAGGGCAGCGGCCGGGCTTCGAGGCGGGCGCGCGTCAGGTCGGTGACCAGCGCGGCAATGTCCGGGTGCGAGGGGGTGTTGTTCATCGGGCCATGGTAGCCAAAAAGCCGCCCTCCCCCACAATGGCGGCATGCCTTCCCCCTCCTCTTCCTCTACTTCCACCGCGTCCCTTCCCCGCGTGCTGCTGACCGGCTTTGACCCCTTTGGCGACACCGGCCACAGCAGCAAGCCCCTGAACCCCAGCTGGCTGGCGGTGAAGACGCTGCACGGCAAGCGCATCGCCGGCCACCTGGTGGTGGCGGCGCAACTGCCCACCGTGTTCGAGGCGTCGATGGCTGAACTCACGCGGCTGCTTCAGCGGCACAAGCCGGCGCTGGCCGTCTGCGTGGGCCAGGCCGGCGGGCGCGGCGCGATCTCGCTGGAACGCATCGCCATCAACGTCAACGATGCGCGCATCCCCGACAACAGGGGCGCGCAGCCCGTCGACACACCGGTGGTGGCGGGCGGGCCGGCGGCCTACTTCAGCAGCCTGCCCATCAAGGCCATGCTGCAGGCGCTGCAAGCGGCGGGTGTGGCGGCCGAGGTCTCGCAGACGGCGGGCACTTTTGTCTGCAACCACGTGTTTTATGCGCTCTTGCATGCGCTGGCCACCCGGCGCGGCTTCAAGCGCACGCGCGGCGGTTTTATCCATGTGCCCTACCTGCCCGAACAAGGCACGCCCAGCATGCCGCTGGACGAGATCGTGCGCGGGCTGCGGCTGGCCGTGGCAAGCGCGCTGGCCACGCCGCGCGACATCGCCAAAGGCGCGGGGGCCGTCAGCTAGCCAGGGTGTCGTCCCGCGCGCTGGAATCCCGCGCGGGCGCGGCGGGTTCGTCGCGCAGCAATCGCCACAGCAAAAAAGTGCCGAGGATGGCGTTGCCCAGCGCAAAGCCGGTGAGCAGCAGCGTGGCCCAGGCGTTCAAGGGGCGGTTGTGCACCACCCAGGCCAGCAGCGGCGACAGGCCGTTGAGCGTGAGCATCAGCCAGAACAGCGGGTTGCGCGGCTGGTAGAGGCGCGAAAGAGGGCGTGGCGGTGGCATCACCCATGCTAACCGCGGCGGCCCTACGCGGGCCTGACAACCCGGCCGCACTCAGCGGATGGCAAACGACGCCGCCATAAAACCCTGAGGCGAGTGCGCCGGGTGGCCCGGCATGACACTGCCCGCGGAAGCCGAGGCTTCGGCAAAAGCCGGCGCCTTGGATGCGCTGTCGGCAGCAGGCGGCGGCGGTGCGGTAGCGGCGACACGGGCCTGCTGGATACAGTTCTGGCGCGCGGCGCCCGCGCTGGTTTCCATGCAATGCGCGATCGCCACCAGTTCGGCCCGCCGCTGCTCGTCGCGCAGCCTGGCTTTGGCGACCTGCGAATCCGCCACAAAGGCCATGGCGGCCAGCTGGCACACGATCACCAGGCCCGCCGCGACCATCAGCAGCGTCTTGTATGGCAGTTCATCGAATTTCCTCAAATGCCCAGAAAACATGGCAACCTCCCCGTTGGTTACACCATGCTAGGGCGGGCTTGCAATAGTCCATTCGGCGCCTTGCCCGTCCCGCTGTAGGATAAAAACCTCTCGTGAAACTCACCGGCGCGCCGGCCCATCCACCACTTCGCGGGCCATCCCGCTTACCATCGCAGGCATGACGCTCCACCCGTATCCCACCTCGCTGGACGCCGGACAGACCGCCGCACGGCTACCCTACCCGCTGCTGGTCACCGAACTCATACGCCTGCTCAAGGACGAGTCGGTCCAGGTGCCGCAGCGGGTGGTGCAGGCCCTGCCAGGCGGCGGCAGCCTGTTCGTGATGCCGGCGCTGGACGCCCGCACCGCGATCGCCAAGCTGATCACCCTGACCCCCGCCAACGCCGGCAGCGGCCTGCCGGCCATCCAAGGCGACGTGGTGGTGTTTGACGTGGCCAGCGGCCGGCGCCGGCTGATGCTGGACGGCCCCACCGTCACCGCCAGGCGCACCGCCGCCGTCTCGCTGCTGGCCGCGCAGCGGCTGGCGCCCAACACCCGCGGGCCCATGCTGATCGTCGGCGCCGGCGTGCAGGGCGTGGCGCACCTCGAAGCCTTTGCCCAGGGCCTGGGCGTGCGCGACTTCCGCATCACCTCGCGCAGCCACGCCAGCGCCCAGGCCCTGGCGCAGCACGCGCAGTCGCTGGGCCTGAACGGCCGCGTCGTGCCCGACGCCGATGCCGCGCTGGCCGACTGCCCGCTGGCCGCCACCTGCACGCCCGCCGGCGGCGTGGTGCTCAGCGCCCTGCCGCGCGACGACGGTTTTATCAGCGCCGTGGGCGCCTATACGCCGGCCATGGTGGAGCTCAGCGCCGCGCTGTGCCAGTACGTCGCCGCGCAAGGCAGCGTGCTGGTCGACACCCCCGACGCCGTGCATGAAGCCGGCGACCTGCTGCAGGCCGGCCTGGACGTGGCCCGCTTCGCCAGCCTGGGCGAGGTGATACGCCAGGACATGAAAAAACCCGCCGGGCCGGTGCTCTTCAAAAGCTGCGGCTGGGCGGGCTGGGACCTGGCCGCGGCGCGCACGGCGCTGGCCTGAACGGCCCTCGGGTCGCCGGCGCTACAAGCTCGCGGCGCCCAGCGGGCCTTTCATTCTCAATCGCTGAATTTCGCCAGCTGGTTGAGGAACTCCTTGATGTTCTCAAGAATGGATCGTTCATTGGACAGGCGCAGCCGCTCCACGGCCACAAAGGCGTCCGACACAGTGGCGCTGCCGGTGGCCTTGACGGGATAGTCGCGCGCCACACCCTGGCCCGCCAGCTTGTAGGTGATATTGGACTTCACGTCCAGCGTGAATCCCATGAGGGGCTGGTCCAGTTCCGCCAGGTTTGCCGATACGGCGTACTTGGCCTGTGCCGGATCGGTGGCGAGGTAACCGCTGATGGCCAGGCTGTCCTCCAGGGCCTTCTTGAAACTGGCGCCGTCCACCTGCGAGGTCCACATCGGGTTGGTGGCCTTGCCGCCCGTCACTTCGCCCAGCTTGACCGAGCCCTTGAGCTTGGGGTTGACCGTCGCGACACTGCCCGGCTTCACCGTCATGGCCTGCGGCGTGGCCGAACTGGCGCAGCCGGTGAGCTGCAGAACCACGGCGGCGCCGACGGCCGCGCCCAATAATTTCAGAAACCTCATGTCCTCACTCCTTCGTTGGCGTTGTTGAAACTGGTGCTGTTGAAACTGACTGCGGCGGACAGGGGCTGCCAAGCACCACCGCCACTTCTTCGGGGTAATTGAAACCGGCTCCGTTGCCTGAATCGACCGCGTAACCGATCAGGCCGCCCGCGAGGATATTGCCCCAGGCACCGTTGTTGTTCTTGGACACGAACTTCGCAACGCCTTTCGACTGGGCCTTGCTGCAGGCGACGGCAAGCTCGCCGTAGGATTTTCGGATCAGGGTGGATTCGGGCGTCGTGAGCTGCCAGCTTCCCTTGTCGTTGCTCAGCGTGCAGGACGCGGCGGGCACGATGTCGCCCTCACACACCGCCGTCACCGCAATGCGTTGGGTGGTACCGCTGGTAATCGAGGCGCAACCGCCCAGTACAAAGCTGAGCCCCAGCACGCAGCCGGCTGTCAGGCGCATCACGCTCGAGCCACCGGAAAATCGCGGCCTGAGGGCGCGGGTCGCTGGCAAGGCCGCGCCCTGGTAAGCGTCCTTGATGAATGAACAGACATTTTTTGCCTCCCTTTTTTCGTGCTTATTGGGTACCCCTCGTGGCTGCGAATGTAACACGATGTTTCCGTGCTAACTGGACCATGTGTTTGTTTTTATGACCCTTGCATCTTTGAGCCGATAAAGATAGGCGGACAGAAGCAATGGGCGCAATGGGCGCCGCAGCCAGCGCAAGGGCATCAAGCGGGTTTGCCGGGCGGCCAGGCGCAAGCAGGCGCTCGCCTACACCGCAATGGCGATGCCGGTGTTAGGCTGGCCCGTCCACACCGGAGGTAACACCATGAAGATCCTGTTCGCTGCCGACGGCAGCAAGTACACCAAAAAAGCCCTGGCCTTCCTGGTCAACCATGAAGACCTGGCCGGCGCCGAAGGCGAAGTGGTGGTGGTCAATGTGCAGGCGCCCGTGCCGGGCCGCGTCAAAAGCATGCTGGGATCGGCCAACGTCAAGGCCTACCATGCCGAAGAGTCGCAAAAGGTGCTGGCGCCCATAGAACGTTTTCTCAAGCGCCACAAGCTGTCATTCAGGACCGTCGCCGTGGTCGGCACGCCCACCACCGAAATCCTGCGCGCCGCCAAACGCGAGAAGGCCCACCTCGTCATCATGGGCACGCACGGCCAGGGTTTGCTGAGCCGCGCGCTGATCGGCAGCGTGGCCCAGCGTGTGGTCGCGGAATCCGATATCCCCGTCTTGCTGGTGAAATAGGCAAAAGAAAACCCGCCGCTACCGCTTCAAGGCGGTGGCTGGGCGGGTGGGACCATTGCAGGCCGCGGCGCAGCTGCCGCAGCCGGAACTCAAAACCTGGCCTTACTTGACGGCAACCGGCGTGGTGCCGGGAGTCGCGGGAGCGGCGGGAGCGGCGGAGGTGGCGGCAACGGGCGCGGTGGGAGGCACTTCCACACCGACATTGGGCTTGCCTTCGACGTCAGCCTTGCGGTCAAACGTGATCAGCTTGCCCATGACGACCCGCACCCACTGCGGGTAGGTGTAAGCGGTGCCCTTGTTGTGGTCGATGATGGCGCCAATGCCGCCGCCAAAAAGAATGTTGCCGGCCATGCCCGCATTGGCGCGGGAAATCGCCACGCCGCGGCCGTCGGTTTCGCCGGCCTTGACGCAGGTGACCTGCAGGTCTTTGGAAGAGCGGCGCACGTTCGCCGTCACGGGCGTCTTGATGACTTGCTGGCCGTAATCATTTTCGAGCGTGCACTCGGCATCCTTGATTTCCGTACCCGCGGCGGTGACGGTTTCAAAGCGCATCGGCGTGGTGGTGTCGTTGGTGATGGATGCGCAACCGGTCATGGCCACACACGCGAAAACGATGGAATACAGGCGAACGGACATTGAAGTCTCCCTCTTTTATCGTGGTTAAGTTATTGAGCTATGAGTACCGAAGTACTCAACGAATGTAACACGATGTTTCGAGGTCACCGCACGCAGATTACCCAGGGAAGAAGTGAGCCCACAGGGTCGAAAAAAGCAGGTGTGGACAGGGCAAGCCCACAAGCAGTGTCCGCGAGAGAGGTGGCGGCCCCGCCAGGGCCGCTTGAACGACAGGAGATCGCTCAGGCCTTGGGCAGCGTCACACCCACCTGGCCCTGGTACTTGCCGCCGCGGTCCTTGTACGAGACCTCGCAGACGTCGTCCTTGTCGCTCTCGAAAAACAGCACCTGGGCGCAGCCTTCGCCCGCGTAGATCTTGGCGGGCAGCGGCGTGGTGTTGGAGAACTCCAGCGTCACATAACCTTCCCATTCGGGCTCAAAGGGCGTGACGTTGACGATGATGCCGCAGCGAGCATAGGTGCTTTTGCCCAGGCAGATGGTCAGCACATTGCGCGGGATGCGGAAGTACTCGACGGTGCGGGCCAGCGCGAAGCTGTTGGGCGGGATGATGCAGCTGTCGCCGTGGAAGTCGACAAAACTTTTTTCGTCGAAGTTCTTCGGGTCGACCACCGTGCTGTGGATGTTGGTGAAGACCTTGAACTCGGGCGCGCAGCGGATGTCGTAGCCGTAGCTGCTGGTGCCGTAGCTGATGATCTTGTGGCCGTCGCGCTGCCGGATCTGGCCGGGTTCGAAAGGCTCGATCATGCCGTGCTGCTCGGACATGCGGCGTATCCATTTGTCGCTCTTGATGCTCATTCGGGGGAACTCCTCACTGTGCCCCGATTGTAGGCAAGCCGGCGGCCGGCCGGCCCGGCGCTCCGGCTCGCTATGGATTTGGGAGCTGCCGGGGCCCAACCATCAATGGGAAATCGCTCAAAACACATGGCCGGTAGCGAGCGCCGCGGCCGCCGCCCGGGTCTCGACGCCCAGCTTTTCAAAAATGTGCTCCAGGTGCTTGTTGACCGTGCGGTGGCTCATGCCCAGGATGTCGCCGATGTCGCGATTGGTCTTGCCCTTGGCCAGCCAGGAGAGCACCTCGGTTTCGCGCGGCGTCAGCGCGGCATTGGCCAGGCGCGAGGGCGAGGCCGGGTTGGCGCCGCGCTGCTCCAGCAGCAGCATGGTCTCACCTATGCCGACCCGGCCCATGTTGCGCACCGACAGCTGCACGCCGGCCAGGCCCAGCAGCACTTCGCCGGCGTCGCCTTCCAGCGCCGCATGGACGGAATCGGGCAAGCGCCCCGGCTGCGCCCCGCCCCCGGCGCCTTGCAGCCAGAGGGCGGCCTGCGGCGAGCGCCAGGCGATGCGCCCGCGCGCATCGACCAGCACCACACCGAAGCCGGCCACGTCCACGGCCTCGCGCGCCAGCCGCGTCATGCGCGCATTGCGCGTGTGGGTGTGCAGGCGCGCCACCACCTCCTGCGCGCGCAGCGGCTTGACGACGTAGTCGACGCCGCCGCAGGCAAAACCTTCCAGCACGTGCGGCGTCTCCGACAGGCCCGTCATGAAGATCACCGGGATGTGTGCCATGACGGGGTCGGCCTTGATGCGCCGGCAGGTGTCAAAGCCCGAAAGGCCGGGCATGACGGCATCCAGCAGGATGGCGTCGGGCGCGACCAGCTCCAGGCGCTGCAGCGCCGAATCGCCGTCACGCGCCACCAGCACGGTGTAACCCTCGCCTTCCAGCGTGTCGCAGAGCATGCCCAGGCTGCTGGGGGCGTCGTCGACCACCAGCACCACCGGGCGCTGTTCTTCAGCGGCTTCAAGCATCGGCGCCCTCCGTCAAATGGTCCAGCAGCAGTTCCAGCTCGCAGCGGCTCACAAAACCGCGCAGCCGCGCGCAGCTCGGGGCCAGCACCGGGTCCTCCGCCGCGATGCGGTCCAGCAGGCGGTGCAGGCCATGCACATGGCCCAGTTTCACCAGCCGTATCAGCCCGGCGCGCGCCTCCTCGGGCAGGCCCAGCGAGCTTTCCGCCGCCGCGCCGGCCGCCAGCGGTGCCGGCGAGACCACGGAGGTCACCCACTCCAGTCCCAGGTGGCGCTGCAAGGCGTCCATCAGTTCGGATTCGAGCACCGGCTTGCCGACAAAAGCCTGGCAGCCCGCGGCCTTGAGGCGCGAGGCCTGGTTCTCGAACACATTGGCCGACACCACGATGATGGGCACCCCCGCATAACCCCGGCCGCGTATCTGCAGCGCGGTTTCCCAGCCGTCCAGGTCATCCATGCTGATGTCCAGCAGGATGGCGTCGGGCACACCGTCCTTGAGGCTGTCTATGCATTCCAGGCCGCTGGCCGCCTCCTTCACGTCAAAGCCCAGCGGCGTGAGCATGCCGGCCAGCATCTGCCGCTGCACCGGCTGGTCATCGACCACCAGCAGCGTGCGGCGCTTGCCGAAAAATCCCGCGATCTGGTGCGGCGGGTCGGCCAGCGGGCCGGGGTCGTCGATCTCGCGCAGGTACAGGCGCACGCTGAAGGTGCTGCCCTTGTCGGGTTCGCTGTGCAGGCTCAGGTCGCCGCCCATCAGCGCGGTCAGCAGGCCCGTGATGGTCAGGCCCAGGCCGGTGCCCGGCTCGCCGCGGCGCCGGCCCGCGGCGCCGCGCTCAAAGGGCAGGAAGATGCGCTGCTGGTCCTGCGGCGCGATGCCTATGCCGGTGTCCACCACGTCGAAGCGGATCACCTCGCGCCGGCAATCCACATGCAGTTTCACGCTGCCCGCGTCGGTGAACATCACCGCATTGCTCAGCAGGTTGATGATGATCTGGCGCAGCCGCTTGGCGTCGGCCTGCACCCAGGCCGGCATGCGGCCGCTGTGGGTGTAGAAAAAATCCACGCCCTTGGCCTCGGCCTGCGGCCGCACCATGCTGACCAGGCCTTCGAGGAAGTCGGGCAGCGGCACGGGAATCGGCTCCAGCCGCAGCCGGCCGGCCTCGATGCGCGCCAGGTCCAGCAGGCCGTCGACCAGCTGCAGCAGGTGTTCGCCGCTGCGCTGAATGGTCTGCACGGCTTCGCGCGGGGTATTGGCCAGCGCTTCACTTTTGAGCAGTATCTGCGAATAGCCCAGGATGCTGTTGAGCGGCGTGCGCAGCTCGTGCGTCATGCCGGCCACGTAGCGGGTCTTGGCCTGGTTGGCCGACTCGGCCACTTCCTTGGCGGTCTGCAGGGCCGCGTCGGTGCGCTGGTGCGCCTCGATCTCGCGCGACAGCAACTGGTTCTGCCGGTTCGACTCGTCCTGTGCCATGCGCCGGCTTTCGCTGCCCAGCACCACCCACCAGCTGCACACCGCGACGATCAGCAGCAGCATGGCGAACACCTTCACAAAAGCCGAGCGCAGCAGGCCGGCCAGGTCGCCCGTGGGCGGGAAGGCGGTCTCCTGCATGTAGACCATGCCCATCACCGTCGCCAGCAGCGCGCACAGCGAGAGCATCACCACCATGTAGTGGCCGACGCGGAAGTTCACGCGGCTCGACAGCGCGCCGGGCAGCAGCTTGCTTAAAAATTCCTCGGCCTGCTCGGCCGCGCGCGAGCGCGTCTTGCAGCGGTCGTGGCAGCGCGACTCCAGCGTGCAGCACAGCGAGCAGATCGGCGCGCCATAGGCCGGGCAACTGGCCATGTCTTCGGCCTCGAAGGCGTTCTCGCAGACATGGCAGCGCACCCTCTGGCCCGGCACGCCCATGGCCTGCGGCTTGCGCGCAACGTAATAACGCCCCCGGGTCAGCCAGGCCAGCAGCGGCGACAGCAGCAGCGCCAGGCCCAGCGCGATAAAGGGCGAAAAGGCCTCGGCCCGCGGGCCCATGGCGCCGGTATAGGCGAACACCGACACCACCGTCGCCAGCAGCATGGAGCCCAGGCCCACCGGGTTGATGTCGTACAGGTGCGCGCGCTTGAATTCGATACCCGGCGGGCTCAGGCCCAGCGGCTTGTTGATGACCAGGTCGGCGACCAGCGCGCCCACCCAGGCAATCGCCACATTGCTGTAGAGGCCCAGCACTTTTTCGAGTGCCGAAAAAACGTCCAGCGTCATCAGCAGCAGCGCGATCGCGACGTTGAACACCAGCCACACCACGCGCCCCGGGTGGCTGTGCGTGAGGCGCGCGAAGAAGTTGGACCAGGCCAACGAGCCGGCGTAGGCATTGGTCAGGTTGATCTTGAGCTGCGACACCACCACAAAGACCACGGTCGCGGCCAGCACCCAGGCCGGGTCGCTGAAGACGTGGGCAAAGCCCGCCAGGTACATCTGCGTGGGCTCCACCGCCTTGGCGGCCGGCAGCTCATGCTGCAGCACCAGGAAGGCCAGGAAGGCGCCGCCCAGCATCTTCAGCATGCCCAGCACGATCCAGCCCGGCCCGGCCATCAGCACCGCGGCCCACCAGCGCCGGCGGTTCGCATGCGTCTTTTCAGGCAGGAAGCGCAAAAAGTCCACCTGCTCGCCGATCTGCACCACCAGCGAGAACGCCACGGTCGCCGCCGCACCAAACATGAGCGGGTCGAACTCGCTGCTGCCCGAGCTGCGGCCCGTCAGCCCCGTGAAGTCCGAAAACGCCTGCGGGTTCTTCCAGAACACCGCCAGGTAGGGCAGCAGCAGCAGCACGCCCCACAGCGGCTGTGTCCACATCTGCAGGCGCGAGATCAGCGTGATACCCCGGACCACCATGGGCACGATGACGACCGCGCTGATCACGTAACACCAGGCGATCGGGATGTCCAGGTACATCTGCAGCGCCAGCGCCATGATGGCCGCCTCCAGCGCGAAGAAGATGAAGGTGAAGCTCGCGTAGATCAGCGAGGTGATGGTCGAGCCCAGGTAACCGAAGCCGGCGCCGCGCGTGAGCAAATCCATGTCCACGCCGTAGCGCGCCGCGTAGTAGCTGATGGGCAGGCCGGTGAAGAAGGTGATCAGCCCCACCACCAGGATGGCCCACAGCGCGTTGGTGAAGCCGTAATTGAGCGCGATGGCGCCGCCTATGGCCTCCAGCGCCAGGAAGGACATGGCGCCGAAGGCCGTGTTGCCCACGCGCCACTCCGACCACTTGCGAAAGCCGCGCGGCGTGTAGCGCAGCGCGTAGTCCTCGATGGATTCATCGGCCACCCAGGCGTTGTACTCGCGGCGAATACGAAAAATTTTCTGGGTGGCGATGGTCAAGGCGGTCTCCGTCAAACGGCCATGGGGCTGCGGCTACACACCCCGGGCGTCCCGCAAGAAGTGTGCCCACATCCGGTGCAAAGGTGGCTACGTTGATTGACGTATAGGGATGCGCGGCCCTTGTGAACATGATTCACCCGACCCCGACGCAAGCATCCACCCCATCAACCTTTCAGCTTTTCACCAACCGCAGGAGCCCAGCATGTCCAACGACGATCGCGACCCATCTTCCCTCATCAACCGCCGCCGCCTCATGCAGGGCGTGGCCGCCGCCCTGCCGCTGGCCGGCCTGCCGGGCTGGGCGCAGGCGCAGCAATTTCCCACGGCCAAGGTCAACACCACCAAGCTGGCCGTCACCGACACCGAAGTGACCGTGGGCCAGCTGCACTCGGCCACCGGCACCATGGCGATTTCCGAAACCGGCTCCATCCAGGCCGAGCAGCTGGCCATCGACCAGATCAACGCCATGGGCGGCGTGCTGGGCCGCAAGATCAAGGTCATCAAGGAAGACGGCGCCTCCGACTGGCCGACCTTCGCCGAAAAATCCAAGAAGCTGCTGGTCAACGACAAGGTCGCCGCCGTGTTCGGCTGCTGGACCTCGGCCTCGCGCAAGGCCGTGCTGCCCATCTTCGAAAAAGAAAACGGCATGCTGTACTACCCGACCTTTTACGAAGGCCTGGAGCAAAGCAAGAACGTGATCTACACCGGCCAGGAAGCCACGCAGCAAATCCTCTACGGCCTGGACTGGGCCTCGAAAGAAAAGAAAGCCAAGACCTTCTTCCTGGTCGGCTCCGATTACATCTGGCCGCGCACCTCGATGAAGATAGGCCGCAAGCACATCGAAGGGCACCTGGAAGGCAGCAAGGTCGTCGGCGAAGAGTACTACCCGCTGGGCCACACCAACTTCAACTCGCTGATCAACAAGATCAAGGTCGCCAAACCCGACTGCATCTTCATCGCTGTGGTCGGCGGCTCCAACGTGGCCTTCTACAAACAGCTCAAGGCCGCGGGCGTCACCGCCGCCAAGCAGTTCCTGCTGACCATCTCGGTCACCGAAGACGAGGTGCTGGGCATAGGCGGCGAGAACATGAGCGGCTTCTACGCCTCCATGAAGTACTTCCAGTCGCTGGACAACCCCAACAACAAGGCCTTCGTGACGGCCTTCAAGGCCAAGTACGGCAAGGACGCGGTAATAGGCGACGTGACGCAGGCCGGCTACCTCGGCCCCTGGCTGTGGAAAGCCACGGTGGAAAAAGCCGGCAGCTTCGACGTGGACAAGATCGCCGCGGCCTCCACCGGCATCGAGCTCAAGACCGCGCCCGAAGGCTACGTCAAGCTGCATGAAAACCACCACCTGTGGAGCAAGGCCCGCATAGGCCAGGCGCAGGCCGACGGCCAGTTCAAGGTGGTGGCTGAATCACCGGCGCTGATCGAACCCAACCCCTTCCCCAAAGGCTACCAGTAAATGTGAGCGCCCCTACCGGTTCATTCCGCCATGCGGCGGGGTGAGCCGGCAGGGGCTTTCTTGACTGCCGTATTGCCTTTTTGATTGACCCGCCGCACCGGAGCCCCACCATGAATCTTTCCGAAATGCTCAACATCGGCCTGATGCAAGGCTTTGCCGGGCTCAGCCTGTTTTCCGTGCTGCTGCTCATGGGACTGGGCCTGGCCATCATCTTCGGCCAGATGGGCGTCATCAACATGGCGCACGGCGAGTTCATGACCATAGGCGCCTACACCATCTACCTGTTTTCGCACCTGTCGGAAATCTACGCGCCCGGTTTCATGCAGGCCTACTTTCCGTTCGCCATCGCGGCGGCCTTTCTCTTCGCCTTCGCCGTCGGCTGGCTGGCCGAATGGGCTTTCATACGGCATCTCTACAAACGCCCGCTCGACACGCTGCTGGCCACCTGGGGCCTGTCGCTGGGCATGCAGCAGATCTTCCGCACCACCTTCGGCGCCAAGGAGGTCAGCCCCACCCTGCCCGACTGGCTGATGGGCTCCTGGGCGCCGGCCCCCGGCCTGGACATCCCGATCAACGGCCTGTTCGTGATGGCGCTCACGCTGGTGGTGACCTGCGGCGTGCTGGTCGCGCTGCACAAGTCGCGCTGGGGCCTGCGCGTGCGCGCCACGGTCGCCAACCGCGTGATGGCCAACGCCACCGGCATCAACACCAAAAAGACCGACAGGCTGACTTTTGCGATCGGCTGCGGCATCGCCGGCGTGGCCGGCGCGGCCTTCACCACGATTGGCTCCACCGGCCCGACCAGCGGTTCGCTCTACATCGTCGACGCCTTCCTGGTCGTCACCTTCGGCGGTGCGGCCAGCCTGCTGGGCACCGTGGTCTCGGCCTTCGGCATCGCCCAGACCCAGTCGGTCGCCGAGTTCTTCATGACCGGCTCCATGGCCAAGGTGCTGACCCTGATGACCATCGTGACCATCCTGATGCTGCGCCCGCAAGGCCTGTTCGCCTCCAAGGTGCGGCGCTGAGCCCTCACCTTATTCCCATCTAGACAACCGGAGTTTTTCATGAACAGCCTCAAGCAATGGATAACGCGCAACGGCCTGGGCAACGTCGCCCTGCTGGCCCTGGTGCTGCTGGTGGCCTTTCCGCTGGCGCTGGACCTGTTTCGCCTCAACCTCGTGGGCAAATACCTGAGTTACGCCTTCGTCGCGCTGGGCCTGGTGATGCTGTGGGGCTACGGCGGCGTGCTGAGCCTGGGCCAGGGTGTGTTCTTCGGCCTGGGCGGCTATGGCATGGCGATGTTTTTGAAGCTCGAGGCCAGCGACCCCGTCACCACCAAGATCCAGTCCACGCCCGGCATTCCCGACTTCATGGACTGGAACCAGATCACCGCGCTGCCGATCTGGTGGAAGCCCTTCCACTCCTTCCCCCTCACGCTGCTGCTGATCCTGGTGGTGCCCACGCTGCTGGCCTTCATCATCGGCTACGCCATGTTCAAGCGGCGTGTGGGCGGGGTGTATTTCGCCATCATCACGCAGGCCGTGGCGCTGATCCTCACGGTGCTCATCATCGGCCAGCAGGGCTATACCGGCGGCGTCAACGGCATGACCGACCTCAAGACCATCCTGGGCTGGGACACGCGCACCGACAGCGCCAAGTACGTCCTCTACTTCCTGTGCGCCGGCCTGCTGCTGGGCGCCATCGTGCTGTGCACCTGGATACAGAAAAGCAAGCTGGGCACGCTGCTGCTGGCCATGCGCGACAAGGAAGACCGGGTTCGCTTTTCGGGCTACGACGTGGCCATGTTCCGGGTCTTTGCCTTCTGTTTCGCGGCCATGCTGTCGGCCGTGGGCGGCGCGCTGTTCACCCTGCAGGTGGGATTCATGTCGCCTTCGTTGGTCGGCATCGTGCCCTCCATCGAGATGGTGATCTTCGCCGCGGTGGGCGGGCGCATGTCGCTGGTGGGCGCGGTCTACGGCGCGCTGCTGGTGAATTTCGGCAAAACCTATTTTTCGGAAAGCTTTCCCGACCTCTGGCTGTTCCTGATGGCCGGCATGTTCCTGGGCGTGGTGCTCGCCTTCCCCGACGGCCTGGCCGGCGTCTATACCCAGCGCGTCAAGCCCTGGCTGGCAAAACGTTTCACGCGGCGCGAAAAAGTCGCGCCACCCGCCGCCCCACCGATGGCACCCCCGCCGGCTGCGGCCCATGAAACGCCCTCGCTGCCTGTCGGTTTGAGCGGTCAACAAACCTGAACGCCCCAAGGAAGCCACCATGACCGCTGCCGCCATAACTCCCAATGACTTTGTGCTGTCGGTCGAAGACCTGACGGTCTCCTTCGACGGCTTCAAGGCCATCGACAGCCTGAACCTTTACGTCGACCAGAACGAGCTGCGCGTGATCATAGGCCCCAACGGCGCGGGCAAGACCACGCTGCTGGACCTGATCTGCGGCAAGACCCGCGCCAGCCACGGCCGCATCAAGTTCAAGAACGCCGAGATGACGAAACTGCCCGAATACCAGATCGTTCGCTCGGGCATAGGCCGCAAGTTCCAGACGCCTTCGATCTACGAGAACCTCAGCGTGTTCCAGAACCTGGAGGTCTCGTTCCCGCGCGGGCGCGGTGTGTTCGGCGCGCTGTTCTTCAAGCGCAGCGAAGAGGTCAAGGCGCGTGTGCAGGCCGTGGCGGCTGAAATCGGCCTGCAGGGCCAGCTGGACACCGAAGCCGGCCTGCTCTCGCACGGGCAAAAGCAGTGGCTGGAGATCGGCATGCTGCTGATGCAGGACCCGGAGCTGCTGATGCTGGACGAGCCGATCGCCGGCATGAGCGTACGCGAGCGCGAGCTGACGGCCGAGCTGCTCAAGCGCATCTGCAAGGGCCGCGCCATGATCGTCATCGAGCACGACATGGAGTTTGTCAAGCGCATCGCCGACAAGGTGACCGTCATGCACCAGGGAAAGATCCTGGCCGAAGGGTCTATGGAAAAAGTGCAGGCCGACCCGCGCGTGATCGACGTGTACCTGGGCCATTAAGGAGAAAACCATGCTCAACGTCAACAATCTCCACGTCAGCTACGGCCAGAGCGAGGCGCTGCACGGCATCACCTTCAGCGCCAAGAAAAATGAGACCGTGGCCATCATGGGCCGCAACGGCATGGGCAAGACCACGCTGTTCAAGTCGCTGATAGGCATTTTGCCGCTCAAGTCCGGAACCATTGAAGTCGACGGCCTGGACATCTCCAAGGACGAAAGCTACCAGCGCGTCGCCAAGGGCGTGGCCTATGTGCCGCAGGGCCGCATGATTTTCCCGACGCTGACGGTGCAGGAAAACATCCTGACCGGCCTGGAGAACGCGAAACACAAACAGATCCCGGACGAGATTTACGCGCTGTTCCCGGTGCTCTTCGACATGCGCGGCCGCAAGGGCGGCAACCTCTCGGGCGGCCAGCAGCAGCAGCTGGCGATTGCCCGCGCGCTGGTGACCAACCCCAAGGTGCTGCTACTCGACGAACCCACCGAAGGCATACAGCCCTCCATCATCAAGGACATCGCCAAAGCCCTGAACGAGATCCGCAAGATGCGCGAGATCACGATTGTGGTGTCCGAGCAGGTGCTGAGCTTCGCGATGGACGTGGCCGACCGGCTGTTCGTCATCGAGGGCGGGCAGCTGGTGCATGAAAGCACCCGGGCCGGCACCGACACGGCGCGCATCAAGCAGTTTCTTTCCGTCTGATTTTCTTTTCCTTGTCCCTTTATTCATCACCACCAGGAGATATGGCATGACCGACACGCTGATCAAGGTTGACCTGACGAAGTCGCCCACCCTCAATGAAAACATCCACAACCGCTGGCACCCGGACATCCCCATGGCCTGCTGGGTCAACCCGGGCGATGATTTCATCCTGGAGACTTTCGACTGGACCGGTGGCTTCATCAAGAACAACGACAGCGCAGACGACGTGCGCGACATCGACCTTTCGACCGTGCACTACCTTTCAGGCCCGGTCGGCGTCAAGGGCGCGCAGCCCGGCGACCTGCTGGTGGTGGACCTGCTGGACATAGGCGCCAAGCAGGACAGCCTCTGGGGCTTCAACGGTTTTTTCAGCAAGAAGAACGGCGGCGGCTTCCTGACCGACCATTTCCCCGAAGCGCAGAAATCGATCTGGGACTTCAAGGGCATGTTCACGAGTTCGCGCCATGTGCCGGGCGTGAACTTCGCCGGCCTGATCCACCCCGGCCTCATCGGCTGCCTGCCCGACAAGGCCATGCTGGAAATGTGGAACACGCGCGAGCAGGCGCTGATCGACAGCGACCCGGCGCGCACGGGCCTGGCCAACCCGCCCTCGGCCGGTACGGCCCACATGGGCAAGATGACGGGCGCGGCGCGCGACAAGGCCGCGGCCGAAGGCGCGCGCACCGTGCCGCCGCGCGAACACGGCGGCAACTGCGACATCAAGGACCTGTCGCGCGGCTCCAAAGTCTACTTCCCGGTTTACGTCGACGGCGCGGGCCTGTCGGTGGGCGACCTGCACTTCAGCCAGGGCGACGGCGAGATCACTTTCTGCGGCGCCATCGAGATGGCCGGCTGGGTGCACATGAAGGTCACGCTGATCAAGGGCGGCATGGCCAAGTACGGCATCAAGAACCCCATCTTCAAGCCCAGCGTGATCACGCCGCGCTACGACGACTACCTGATCTTTGAAGGCATCTCGGTCGACGAGGCCGGCAAGCAGTACTACCTGGACGTCAACGTCGCCTACCGCCAGGCCTGCCTCAACGCCATCGAATACCTGAAGAAGTTCGGCTACTCGGGCGCGCAGGCCTATTCCATCCTGGGCACGGCGCCGGTGCAGGGCCACATCAGCGGCGTGGTCGATGTGCCGAATTCCTGCGCCACCTTGTGGCTGCCCACCGGCATATTCGACTTCGACATCAACCCGAATGCATCCGGGCCGGTCAAGCACATCGACGGCAAGATCAGCATGCCGCTGTCGCCCGACCTGCGTTGACTGCAACGACAAGGAAGAGGCGCCGCACCATGCCCACCTATGACTACGACTGCCCGCAATGCGGCAGCTTTGACGCGCTGCGCTCGGTTTCCATGCGCAACCAGGCTGCCGCCTGCCCGTCCTGCGGCGGCCCGGCCGCGCGCATCCTGTCCGTCGCGCCCGCGCTGGCGCTGATGGAGGACGGCGCGCGCCGCGCCATGGACACCAACGAGCGCGCGCGGCATGAGCCCAAGCGCTCCGGCGACTACGCACGGCTCAAGCACCCGGCGGGCTGCGGTTGCTGCTCGAGCGGCAAACGCGGCGCCACGCTGACGGCGCCCAACGGCAACAAGGCCTTCCCCGGCAAGCGCCCCTGGATGATCAGCCACTGAAGCCACTCTTCGCAAGGAGCACGACATGATTCACGGCGATATTTCAAGCAGCAAGGACACCGTCGGCGTGGCGGTGGTCAACTACAAGATGCCCAGGCTTCATACCAAAGCCGAGGTGGTGGAGAACGCCAACAACATCGCGCGCATGCTCGAAGGCATGAAGAAGGGCCTGCCCGGCCTGGACCTGGTGATCTTCCCCGAGTACAGCACCCACGGCATCATGTACGACAGCAAGGAGATGCACGAGAACGCCGCCACGGTGCCGGGCTTTGAGACCGATATCTTCGCGGCCGCCTGCCGCCGCGCCAAGGTTTGGGGCGTGTTCTCGCTGACCGGCGAGCGCCACGAGGAGCACCCGCGCAAGGCACCCTACAACACGCTGATCCTGATGAACGACCAGGGCGAGATCGTGCAGAAGTACCGCAAGATCATGCCCTGGGTTCCCATCGAGGGCTGGTACCCCGGCGACCGCACCTATGTGAGCGACGGTCCCAAGGGCCTGAAAATCAGCCTCATCGTCTGCGACGACGGCAACTACCCGGAGATCTGGCGCGACTGCGCGATGAAGGGCGCCGAGCTGATCGTGCGCTGCCAGGGTTATATGTACCCGGCCAAGGAGCAGCAGATCCTGATCTCCAAGGCCATGGCCTTCGCCAACAACAGCTATGTGGCGGTGGCCAATGCCTCGGGTTTCGACGGCGTGTATTCCTATTTCGGCCATTCGGCGCTGATAGGCTTTGACGGCCGCACGCTGGGCGAATGCGGCGAGGAGGAAATGGGCGTGCAGTACGCGGCGCTGTCCAAGAGCCTGATCCGCGACTTCCGCCGCAACGGCCAGTCGGAGAACCATCTATTCAAGCTGCTGCACCGCGGTTACACCGGCATGATCAACTCGGGTGACGGCGACAAAGGTACCGCCGCCTGCCCTTTCAGCTTTTACGCCGACTGGCTGCGCGACCCCGAGGCCGCGCGCAAGCAGGTGGAGTCGTTTACGCGCACGACGATTGGCACGGATGAAGCGCCCATGGAAGGGATTCCGAACCAGGGCAGTGTGGCGGCCTGAGCGGCCGGGCTCGCCGCTAAGGCGCGGCCTGCGAAATCACCGTCCGCTCAATCACCCGGTCGTCACCCAGCACGATCAGCGCGAACAGCAACTCGCCCAGGTTGGCCGCCAGCGCGGTCTTGCGCGCCAGCAGCGGCGTGGCCTGTGGGTTGAGCACCACAAAGTCGGCCTCGCAGCCGGGCTGCAGGTTGCCGACCACGCCTTCCAGGCCCAGCGCGCGCGCCGCGCCCGCCGTGTGCTGCCACCACAGCTGCTGGGGCGAGAGCGACAGGCCCGGCTTGGTCTGCCCTTCGCGGCCCACGTAGTAGGCGGCCAGCATGGTGTGGAAGGGGCTGAAGGAGGTGCCGCCGCCCACGTCGCTGGCCAGGCCGTAGGGGTAACCGATGCGCTCGGCGCCCTCGTAGTCAAAAAAGCCGCTGCCCAGGAAGAGGTTGCTGGTCGGACTGACGGCCGCGGCCGTGCCGGTGGCGCGCATCAGCGCGCGGTCTTCGTCGTCGATGTGTATGCAGTGGGCATAAACGGCGCGCGGGCGCAGCAGGCCGAACTGCTCATAAACACTCAGATAACTGCGAGCCTTCGGGTAGAGCTGCCGCACCCAGGCGATCTCGTCCTTGTTCTCGGCCACGTGGGACTGTATCCAGACGTCGGGGTACTTCGCGGCCAGTTCGCCCGCGCCGCGCAGCTGGGCCTCGCTGCAGCTGGGCACAAAACGCGGCGTGATCGCATAACCGAGCCGGTCCACGCCGTGCCAGCGCTGGATCAGCGCCTCGGTGTCGACGAGGCTTTGCGCGGTCTCGTCGCGCACGCCCTCGGGCGAGTTCTGGTCCATCAGGCATTTGCCGGTCATCAGGCGCAGGCTGCGCTTTTGCGCTTCGCCGAACAGCGCGTTGACGGATGCGGGATGCGAGGTCGCAAAAGCCAGCGCGGTGGTCACGCCGTTGCGCAGCAGCTCGTCCATGAAAAAGCCGGCGGCCTGCGCGCTGTGCGCCGGAGCGGCAAAGCGGCTTTCCTCGGGAAAGGTGTAGTTTTCCAGCCAGGGCAGCAGGCCTTCGGCGGGCGAGCCGATCACGTCGAGCTGCGGGTAGTGGATGTGCATGTCCACAAAACCCGGCGCGATGATGCGGCCCGGCAGGTGTTCGACAGGCAGCTCGGCAAAACGCGGCGCCAGCGCCTGGTGGCTGCCCACGGCCTGCACCCGCTGGCGGCCTTGCGCGTCGGGGCCGACCACCAGCAGGCCGTCGGACTCATAGGCGGCCTGGGCGGGGCCGGTGAAATACAGGAGGGCGGCGCGGTAGGCTTTCATGAGGCTAGATTACCCCAGCAGGTGCGGGCCACGATATGCAAATCCCGATAAAGGGTATCAGCGGCTCACGCGGCAGCCGTCGCCCAGCGAGGCGCGCCAGACGCGCACCGAGGTCAACCCCGGCAGGCGGGCGTCCAGCTTGCGGAAAATGAACTGGCAGAGGTTTTCGAGTGTGGGCGGGCCCAGCTCTTTCACGTCGTCGAGCAGGTGGTGGTCCAGCTCCTCGCGCAGCACGGCGATTTCGCGCCGCACCAGGCCCAGGTCCATGACCATGCCGGTGGCCGCGTCGGGTTCGCCGGCCACAAAGACCTCGGCGTTGTAGGTATGGCCGTGCACACGTTTGCTGCCTTCAGCCTCGATGGCGCGCTTGAGCGTGTGGGCTGCGTCAAAATAAAAAGTCTGGCTGATCTCGCAGCGCATGGGGGGGTGTGGGGAGGCTTGTTTCATCGGATGCCCGTGATCTTGTGGGTCTGCAGGCTGAGCCGCCAGGCCGGGCGCTCCATGCACAGCTGTATGCAGGTTTCGGTGTTTTGCTGCCGCTGCGGGTTGTCCATGGGCTGCAGGTAGCGGTGCGTGAAGTCGGCGGCTTCGAGCTCGGCCAGGTCAAAGCTTGGCTGGGGCCACACCACTTTGAGCTCCTGGCCCGCGCGCTGCACCCAGGGGGCGCCGGCCTTGGGGCTCACGCAAATCCAGTCTATGCCCTCAGGGGCGGCAATGCTGCCGTTGGTCTCGACCGCGATCTGGAAACCGCGCGCATGCAGCGCGGCAATCAATTCGGCATCCACCTGCAGCAGCGGCTCGCCGCCCGTCATGACCACAAAGCGGTGGGCGCTGTCGCCGGCCGGCCATTGCGCTTCGATTTGCTGGGCCAGCGCATCGGCATCGGCGAACTTGCCGCCCAGGGTGCCGTCGGTGCCGACAAAATCGGTGTCGCAGAACCGGCAGATAGCCGTGGCGCGGTCCTGCTCGCGGCCGGACCAGAGGTTGCAGCCGGCAAAGCGGCAGAACACCGCGGGCCGCCCGGCATTGGCACCCTCGCCCTGCAGCGTGTAGAAAATTTCCTTGACCTGGTAGCTCATGGCGCGGCTTTCGCGCGGCCATGGCCGCAACCCGCCGCGGGCATCAGCCGGCGCGAAACAGGAAGTTGAACAGGGGAGATAAAACAAGCGCCCACACAAGCCGAAAGACCGGGGGTCGCGAGGTTTTTATACATGGTGGTCCTCTACATGGCCCCGGAGACAAACAGATGCGGGCGCGCCGGGACAGCACGCTGAAATCCCTGATTTTACCGGTTCAGGGAGGATGGCGGGATTTCAGGGGATTTGCGGGCGGATCTTGGCCTCAAGGCACAGGCATCTCGCGCGCCTGCTGCTGCAGCCAGCCGCAAAAGCTGTCCAGCCGCGCATGCGGCCCGGCACGCCGCCTGGCCACGTACTGGTAGGCGCTTTCTTCAAAGCCCAGCGGCGCCACCAGGCGGCCGGCGCGCAGGTCGTCCATCACCAGGTGCCAGGGCGCGATGCAGACGCCCAGCCCGCCCACCGCGGCCTCCAGCGTGAAGTAATAGTGCTCAAAGGCCGGGCCGGCCTGCACCGCCAGGTCGGTGCCGCGCGACTCACACCACATGCGCCAGGCGTCAGGCCGCGTCGTCGTGTGCAGCAGCGGCAGGCCGGCCAGGTCCTGCGGCTGGCGCAGGGCCGCCCTGGCCGCCAGCGCGGGCGCCATGACCGGCCCCAGGCGCTCCACAAACAGCGGCAGCAAGGTGGCCGAGGGCTGGCTGCCGCGCTCAGCAACCGTGATGACGAGGTCGTAGCGGTCGCGGTCCAGGTCCGGCGCATGCTCGGCCGCGCTGAGGCGAACCTCGGTATCGGGCTGCAGCGCGTTAAAGCCGTAAAGGCGCGGAATCAGCCATTTGACGGTGAAGGTGCTGAAACAGCACACGTCCAGCGTCCCGGCTTCGCCGCTGCGCACCTCGCGCACCGCGGCCTCCATCTGGTCCAGCGCGGCGGACAGCGCCGGCCATAGCGAGGCGCCGGCGGCCGTCAGCTGCGGCTTGTTTTTGGCGCCCTCGAACAGCACCACGCCCAGCGCCTGCTCCAGCTGCCGCACCTGCCGGCTGATGGCGCCGGGCGTGACCGACAGTTCCTCGGCGGCGGCCGTCATGCGGCCCAGGCGGGCGGCGGACTCAAAGGCGCGCAAGGCGTTCAGGGGTGGGAGGCGGCGCTTCATGATGTGAGTTTATGACACATACGACGGGCCAAAGAATCGTTTTACCCGGTCTTTATTTCTCGCAAAAATTCAAGGTACTTCGGCAAATACGGCAGTCCGCCGCCGCCAATTTCAATTGAGGAAAAATCACATGCCTTTTATCCGCACCAACGTCCACCAGAGCACCAGCCCCGAGCACCGGCAAGGCATCGTCATGGGCATACACCAGGCCCTGGTCGACAGCATAGGCATGCCCGAGGACGAGCTGTTCAACATGGTGAACGACTACGGCGCAGGGCAGTTCTTCTTTGACCGGACCTTCAACGGCATGGCGCGCTCGGATAAGCCGGTGGTCGTGGAGATCACGCTGCGGCGCGGCCGCAGCGATGCGATGAAACGCGCACTTTACGCGGCCATCGCGCGCAATCTAAAGACCAATGCCGGCGTGGCGCCCGACGATGTGTTTATCTTCATGCACGAGAACGACTACTCGGACTGGTCGGTGGGCGGCGGCAAGTTCGCCATGGCACTGGTGCAGCAGCCCGGCCCGGGCTGAAGCCGAACGCCCTATTTGCCCGCAACGGTCTGGCCGGACGGCAGCGACGGCAGCACCGGGTAGGCCCTGGCCATCCACAGGTAGAGGCCGGCGCCCAGCAGCAGCGTGGCGGCGGCAATCTCCAGCGACAGCGTAAAGCCCGCGCCCGCATTGGGCGTGTGGCGCAGCAGCACGGCCACCAGCGGCGGGCCCAGGATCTGGCCGACGCCATAGGTGGCGGTCAAGAGGCCCATAAAGCTCGCGGCCGTGGCGGGCTTCAGGCGGCGCACTTCCTGCATCGCAAAAAAAGTGATGGCGGTGAACGGGATGCCCAGCATCAGGCTGCCAATGGCAAAGCCCGCGAGGCTGGGGCTCCAGAGGCTGGCCGCGATGCCCAGGGCCTGCAGGAAATAACAACCCGCCAGCAGCAGGCGGAAGTCCTTGCCCGGCGGCAATCGCGTGGCCAGCAGCGCGCCCAGCATCACGCCCAGGCCGAAGATGGGCCAAAACATGTCCAGCCAGGCCGAGCCCGGCAGCGCCGCGCGCGCGATCACCGGCAAAAAGGTGGCGGTGATGATGTAGCCAAAACCCGCCAGGCCGTAGGCCAGCGTCAGCAGCGTCATCTCGGCCTGGCCGTGTTGGGGCGTCGCGCCGGGCGAGGCGGCGGCGCGCGGCGCCAGCGCGATCAGGCGCTCGTCACCACCGCTCAAGACGTGCCACACCAGGGCCGCCAGCACAAAGGACAGCGCGCCAAACAGCATCCAGCCCGTGGCGGCCGTCCAGTGCCAAGCCACCATGCCGGTGGCGAACAGGCCGCTGAGCACAATGCCGGCGCCTGGGCCCACATAAATAATGCCGCCCATGGCCGGCACGCCGCGTTTGGCGAGCTGCGAAAGACACCAGCCCGAAGTGAACACAAACACCACCGCACTGGTCACGCCCGCCGCAAAACGCAGCAATGGCCAGATCGCGGGAAACTGCCAGCCCATGGCCAGGGTCAGCACACCGGTGGCGAGCAGCCCGGCGCGCACCAGAGAGGAATAAGCCAGCGAGGGCAAGCCCTTGAAGCGCGCCCACAGCCAGGGCTGCAAGGTGCAGAGAATCGCGCCCAGCATGTAGCCAAAGTAGTTGGCGCTGGCCAGCCAGCTGGCCGTGGGCAGGTCGACCACGCCGTCGCTCAGCATCATGGGCAAGAGCGGCGTGAAGGCAAAACGCCCTATGCCCATGGCCACGGCCAGTGCCACCAGCCCGGCCAGCGCAATGGGCCAGGCGCCGTGCGGCGCGGGGGAAGACGCTTGATGCGGCTGCGATGTGGAGGCCATGCCCGGGGTCCTTGCTTGCTCTATGGTTCTACCCGGATCATACGTTTGGGCCAAGGCCGAGGCAGCCGCCGGCGCAAATAACCCCGCGGTCCCTAACTGAAGTGCTCAAAGCTTTCGTTGAGGCGGTCCAGATAACGCGCCTTGGCCGAGGTGTCGATAAAACTCGCCTCGAAGCTGTTGCGCGCCAGTGTGTAAGCATGGCGCGCATCCATGCCGGTGGCCGCAAAGGTCTGCGTGAAGTTCTCGTTCATATAGCCGCCGAAGTAAGCCGGGTCGTCCGAGTTGACGGTGGCGGCCAGGCCGGCGTCCAGCAGTTCGCGCAGGTTGTGGCTGGCCAGGTCGGGGAACACGCAGAGCTTGAGGTTGGACAGCGGACACACCGTGAGCGGAATACGGTCTTGCGCCAGGCGCCGCATCAGCGAGGCATCACGGCTGGAACGCACGCCGTGGTCCACGCGCTCGACCTTGAGCACATCGAGTGCCGTCCAGACATATTCGGGTGGCCCCTCCTCGCCCGCATGGGCGACCAGGTGAAAGCCCAGCTCGCGGCAGCGCGCGAAGACGCGCGCGAATTTTTCGGGCGGATTACCGACCTCGCCCGAGTCCAGTCCTATGCCGATAAATTTGTCCCGGAACGGCAAGGCCTGCTCCAGCGTCTCGAACGCGTCTTCCTCGCTCAGGTGGCGCAAAAAGCACAGGATCAGCGAGGCGCTGACGCCGAATTCAGCCTGTGCGTCCACGCAGGCGCGGTGCAGTCCATTGACGACGGTGGCCATGCTGACGCCGCGCGCCGTGTGGGTCTGCGGGTCGAAGAACATCTCGGTATGCAGCACATTGTCGGCCGCCGCCCTGCGCAGGTAGGCCTGGGCCATGTCGTAAAAATCCTGCTCGGTGATCAGCACACTGGCACCGGCGTAATAAATGTCGAGAAAGCTCTGCAGGTTGGTAAAGGCGTAGGCATTGCGCAAGTCCTCGACGCTGGCGTAGGGAATCGACACCTTGTTGCGGCTTGCCAGCGCAAAAATCAGTTCGGGCTCCAGCGAGCCCTCGATGTGCATATGCAGCTCGGCCTTGGGCATGCGCCTGAGCAGCTCGGGCAGGCGGTCCGCGGCCATGGGTTTCACGGAAAAAGACATGTCGGCTCCCTGAAAAACAAAAGGCTGCCTGGAGGCAGCCGAATCCGGATCCATCCCCCCTCCCGAGGGAGAGGGGCTGAAAGACGCATCAGTTGCCGGGCACCTTGCCCTCAACGCCCTTGACGTAAGTCTTCAGGCCGCCCAGGAATTTGTCGTCGGCCACCACGTCTTTGGCCAGCAGTTCCTTGCCGGTGTTGTCGGTGATCGGGCCTTTCCAGATCGAGAAGCTGCCGTCCTTGAGGCCGGCCTTGACTTCTTCAATGCGCTTTTTGGTGTCGTCGGGCACGTCGGCGGCAATCGAGACGATGTCGATCGCGCCTTCCTTGACGCCCCACCAGGAGGCGGTGTTGCCCTTCCACTTGCCTTCGAGCGCCTCACCCACGGCCTTTACGTAGTAAGGGCCCCAGTTGATGATGGCCGAGGCCAGGTGGGCCTTGGGGCCGTAGGCGGTCATGTCGGAATCCCAGCCGAAGGCGCGTTTGCCCATTTTTTCGGCGGTCTGCAGCACGGCGGAGGAATCGGTGTTCTGGAACAGCACGTCGGCGCCGCCGTTGATCAGGGCGGTGGCGGCTTCGGTTTCCTTGGGCGGGTTGAACCATTCGTTGACCCAGACCACCTTGGTCTTGACCTTGGGGTTGACCGACTGCGCGCCCAGCGTGAAGCTGTTGATGTTGCGCACCACCTCGGGAATCGGCACCGAGCCGACCACGCCCAGCGTGCCGGACTTGCTCATCTTGCCGGCGATCACGCCGGCCATGTAGGCGCCTTCGTAGGTGCGGCTGTCATAGGTGCGCATGTTGTCGGCCTGCTTGTAGCCGGTGGCGTGCTCGAACTTGACGTCCTTGGTGTCGCCGGCGACCTTGAGCATGGGCTCCATGTAGCCGAAGGTGGTGCCGAAAATCAGCTTGTTGCCCTGGGCCGCCATGTCGCGGATCACACGTTCGGCGTCAGCCGACTCGGGCACTTTTTCGACAAAGCTGGTGACGACCTTGTCGCCGTAGGCCTGCTGCACCGCCTTGCGGCCGTTGTCATGGGCATAGGTCCAGCCGCCGTCGCCCACCGGGCCGACGTAGGCAAACGCCACCTTCAGGGGCTCGGCCTTGGCGGCGGGCGCCGAAGCCGCGGGCGCGGCGGCCGGAGCTGCCGGTGCCGCCTCTTCCTTTTTGCCGCAACCCACCAGGGCCGCCGCAGCCACCGCGGACAGGGCCGCGAGCTTGAGCAGGGAACGTTTTTGCAGGTCAGTCATGTCATCTCGCTTTCGTGGAAGGAAGGTGAAGAAAGTAAAACAGGGTGCACGGAAAAAATGCAATTATGCGGCGGAAACCCGGGACAGGTCCTCAGGCCCCGGGGTAAAACGGCTTGCCGATGGAACTGGGCATGTTGACGCGAATCCACAGCGGGTTGCGCGAGATCAGCACCAGTACCACGATGGTGGCCAGGTAGGGCAGCATGCTCAAAAACTGCGTGGGCACGTTCACGCCCAGGCTTTGCAGGTGGAATTGCAGCATGGTCACCCCGCCAAACAGGTAAGCGCCAAGCAACACCCGTGCCGGGCGCCAGGTGGCGAAGGTGGTGAGCGCCAGCGCGATCCAGCCCTTGCCGGCGATCATGCCCTCGACCCACAGCGGCGTGTAGGCCACCGACACATAGGCGCCGGCCAGGCCGCACAGCGCGCCGCCGGCCACCACGGCCGCCAGCCGTATGCGCCGCACCGGGTAACCGAGCGCATGCGCCGATTCGGGGCTTTCGCCGACCGAGCGCAGCACCAGGCCGGCGCGCGTGCGGTACAAAAACCAGACCAGCCCGGCCGTCAGCGCCATCGCGATATAGACCATGGGATGCTGGCGGAACAGCGCCGGGCCCAGCAGCGGGACGTCGGCCAGGAAGGGAATCGGGTAATGCGACTGCTCGGGCAGTTTTTCCTGCACGTATTTGATGCCGGCAAAGGCCGAAAAACCCGCGCCGAACAGGCTCAGCGCCAGGCCGGTCGCGTACTGGTTGGTGTTGAGCCAGATCACCAGCACGCCGAAAACGGCCGCCAGGAAGGCGCCCGCCGCCATGCCGGCCGCAAAGCCCAGCCAGCTGTTGCCGGTGTGCACCACCGTGGCAAAACCGGCGATGGCGGCGCACAGCATCATGCCTTCGGCGCCCAGGTTGACGATGCCGGCCTTTTCATTGATGAGCAGGCCCAGGGCCGCGATGGCCAGCACGGTGCCGGCGCTCAGCGTCGCGGCGATCAGCAGCGCGGTGGAATCCATCACTCGGCTCCTTTCAGGACTTCGGACGACGGCGGCGTGGCCACCGGCATGGTGATGGGTTTGGCCAGCCTCAGGCGGTAGGCGATCAGGGTGTCGCAGGCCAGCAGGCTGAACAGCAGCAGGCCCTGGAACACGCCGGTGATGGACTTGGGCAGGCCCAGGCGCGACTGCGCGAGCTCGCCGCCTATATAAAACATGCTCATCAGGAGGGCCGAGAACACCACGCCCACCGGGTGCAGCCGCCCGACAAAGGCAACGATGATGGCGGCAAAACCGTAGCCCGCCGGCACATAGGGCGTGAGCTGCCCTATGGGGCCGGCCACTTCGAGCGCGCCGGCCAGGCCCGCGGCGGCGCCTGAGGTCAACAAGGCCAGCCACAGCGCGCGGCGCGACGAAAAGCCGGCGTAGCGCGCGGCCGCCGGCGCCAGGCCGCTGACCTCATGCCGGAAGCCCGCGTAGGTGCGGAACAAAAACAGCCACAGCCCGGCCACACCCAGCAGCGCAAGGACGATGCCGATGTTCACGCGCGAGCCCTGCATGAGCCGCGGGATCTGCGTGACGGCCTCAAAAGTCTTGGTCTGCGGGAAGTTGTAGCCGTTGGGGTCCTTCCAGGGCCCGAAGACCAGGAAGTTGAGCACCATGTCGGCCACATAGACCAGCATCAGGCTGACCAGGATCTCGTTGGCATTGAAGCGGTCGCGCAGCAAGGCCGTGAGGCCGGCCCAGGCCATGCCGCCCGCGATGCCGGCCAGCAGGATGGCCGGAACAATCCAGGGGCCTGTGGTTTTTTCCGCGAGCAGCGCGATGCCGCCGGCCGCGATGGCGCCCATGACGAACTGGCCTTCGGCGCCTATGTTCCAGACATTGGAGCGAAAGCACACGGCCAGCCCCAGCGCGATGATGAGCAGCGGCGTGGCCTTGACCAGCAGTTCGCCGATGGCGTACGGCGACTTGATCGGTTCCCAGAAAAACACCTGCAGGCCCTTGACCGGGTCCTTGCCGAGGGCCACGAACAGCGCCACGCCTATCAATACGGTGATCAGCAGCGCCAGCAGCGGCGAGGCATAACTCCAGAAGGCGGATGGCTGGGGGCGGACTTCAAGCTGCGCCATGAGCCACCTCCGTCTGTGCCCAGAGGCCGCTCATCCACTGCCCCACACGTTCCACCGTGGCGTCGGCGCGCGGCAGCGAAGGCGAGAGCTGGCCCTTGGCCATCACATACAGCCGGTCGCAGATGTCGAACAGCTCCTCGAGCTCCTCGCTGACCACCAGCACCGCGCAGCCGGCGTCGCGCAGCTTGAGCAGTTCGCCGCGTATCTGCGTGGCCGCGCCCACGTCCACGCCCCAGGTCGGCTGCGAGACGATGAGCAGCGTGGGTTTCGCGTCGATCTCGCGGCCCATGATGAATTTCTGCAGGTTGCCGCCCGACAGCGACTTGGCCACGGCCTGCGGCCCGCCCGACTTGACCTTGTAGGCGGCGATGATGCGCTCGGCCTGCGCCTGCAGCGCGCCGCGGTTCAGCCAGCCGTTGCCGGCGACGGACTCCTTGCGCGTGAGCAGCAGGTTGCGCGCCAGCGACAGCGAAGGCACGGCGCCGCGGCCCAGGCGCTCCTCGGGCACAAAATGCAGGCCCAGCGCGCGGCGCCGGTGCGGCCCCAGCTTGCCCACCGCCTGGCCCTTGACCACGATGGCATCGCCGGCAGCGCGGGTGTCTTCACCCGAGAGCGCGTAGAGCAACTCCTTCTGGCCGTTGCCCGAGACGCCGGCAATGCCCACCACCTCGCCGGCACGCACCTGCAGCGCCACCTGGTGCAGGTCCACGCCGAACTGTTCTTCCTTGGGCAAATCCAGCCGATTCACGTCCAGCACCACGGCGCCGGCGCGCAGTTCGCGGTGCTCCAGCGCGGGCGGCTCGGCGCCAATCATGAGGCGGCTCAACGAAGCATTCGATTCCTGGCGCGGGTCGCACTCGCCCGAGACCTTGCCGCCGCGCAGCACCGTGCAGGCAGTGCACAGCGCGCGGATTTCATGCAGCTTGTGGCTGATGTACAAAATGCTGCAGCCCTGCGCGGCCAGCTGGCGCAGGGTGACAAACAGGTTTTCGACAGCCTGCGGCGTCAGCACCGAGGTCGGCTCGTCCAGGATCAGCAGCCGGGGATTCGTGAGCAGCGCGCGCACGATTTCCACGCGCTGGCGCTCGCCCACGCTGAGCGTGTGCACCGGCCGCGTCGGGTCCAGTTGCAGGCCGTAGGCCTGGGTGGTCTGCACGATGCGGGCCGAGACCTCGGCCAGGCTCAAATGCTTGTCCAGCCCCAGCCAGACGTTTTCGGCCACGGTGAGCGTGTCGAACAGGCTGAAATGCTGGAACACCATGCTGATGCCCAGGGCCCGCGCCTCGTGCGGGTTGCGCACCGTCACAAGCTGGCCGTCCATGGCCACGGTGCCGGCGTCAGGCCTGACGGCACCGTAGATGATTTTCATCAGCGTGGATTTGCCGGCCCCGTTCTCGCCGAGCACGGCGTGGATCTCGCCGGGCCGCACGGTCAGCGAGATGCCGCTGTTGGCCAGCACGCCGGGATAACTTTTGCTGATGCCCTCCAGCCGCAGCCGCGCTTGCGGCCCGGAAGGGCTGACGGTGGGGGGCTGCGCTGTGCTCATTTGTCTCGTGGTGTCCGTTTTTTTGGGGTGGTCGGTATTCTAGGGAGCCGGGCCGGCGGCACATGCCCGGCCGTCACGGAAAGTCATTCTTTTCGCAGCATGGAGGCCACGGACTTGACTCTCTCGCGCAGCCATTTCGCGGCATTCGAGGCATGGGTGCGTTCATGCCAGAGCTGGTAATACATCATGCGGGGAAACTCCACCGGGCTGGGCAGTATGGCGACCGGCAAGATGCCGGCAAAACGTTCGCAGTACTGGCGGCCCGTGGTCATCACCAGCAAGCTTGATGCCACCATGGACGGCATCAGGCCGAAATGCGGGCAGCGCACCGTGATGTTGCGCACCAGGCCCTGCGCGTCCAGGTGCTCGTCGATCACGCCCTTGGCGCCCGGGTGCAGCGCCGAAGGCGCGATGTGTTCGGCCTCCAGCCAGCTCGCGGTGTCCCAGCCGCGGCGCACCGCGGGGTGGTCCTTGGCCACCAGGCACACCACCTCGTCGCCGAAGAGGCGCGCCATGTGCAGGTCGTCGGGCGGCGCGGCCCAGTTGCCGATCACGATGTCGGCCTGGCCCTGGGCCAGCTGCGCGCGGTAGTCGGAGTCGGCCGACAGCGGCTGGATCTCGATGCGGCAGCGCGGCGCCTGCGCCTTGATCTGCGCGACCAGCTGCGGCAGGAACAGGGGGTCGAGGTAGTCGCTGGCCGCCAGGCGGAAGGTGGTGTCGGCCGTGGCCGGGTCGAAGCCGCGGGCGTCGCTGAACAGCATGCCGGCCGCCCGCAAAATGCTGGCCGAGGGCTCGATCATGCGCAGGCCGGCATCGGTGGGCACCATGCCCGCGCCCGAGCGCACCAGGATGGGGTCGCCGGCCAGCACCCGCAGGCGCTTGAGCGCCGCGCTGACGGCGGGCTGGTACATACCCAATCGGATGGCGGCGCGTGATACGCTGCGTTCAGTAAGCACGGTGTTCAAGACCCTGATGAGATGGAGGTCTATCTTGTCGAAAAGCGCCTGGTCTTTCATACCTTTTCACCCATGCGCTTGATATGGGCTTTGATATGCCGGGCACGGCGCGAGTGTTTAACCTGAAGCATGGCTGTCCCACTTTTTTCCAGACCCATCCGTTTCATCAGGCGGGGGGAAGTTGTTTCCGTCAGCAATGTACCACCCAGCCGCACCCTGCTGGACTTGCTGCGCGAGGACCTGGCCTGCAGCGGCACCAAGGAAGGCTGCGGCGAAGGCGACTGCGGCGCCTGCACCGTGGTGCTGGGCGAGGCGGCCGGCGGGCAGGTCCAGTACCGCGCCATCAACAGCTGCATACGGCTGGCGCATTCGGTGGACGGGATGGCCCTGTGGACAGTTGAGGACCTGGCGCAAGACGGAACCCTGCATCCTGCCCAGCAGGCCATGGTGGACCAGCATGGCTCCCAATGCGGCTTCTGCACCCCCGGTTTTGTGATGAGCCTGTTCGGCATGTACCAAAACCACGTCTGCCAGGGCGAACCCATCACCCGCGAACTCGCGCAGGAAGAACTCTCGGGCAATCTCTGCCGCTGCACCGGCTACCGGCCCATCCTGGACGCCGCCCAGGCCATGGCCGCGCTGCCGCCCGTGAAGGTCGATGAGGCTGCCCTGCTGCGCCAGCTCCAGTCCCTGCGCGCCGAACCCGGCGTGACCGAAACGGCCTACCTGGCCCCACGCACCCTGGCCGGCCTGCTGCAGGCCCGTGCCGACCGGCCCGGCGCCCAGCTGGTCGCCGGCTGCACCGACGTCGGCCTCTGGGTCACCAAGATGCATAGGGAATTCGACCAGGTGATTGACGTCACCAAGGTGGAAGAACTGCGGCGTATTGAACACTACCCGCAGCACATCGCCATAGGCGCGGCCGTGACGCTGGCCGATGCCTATGCGGCGCTGGTGAAGGACCGGCCGCAGCTGCACAATTTCGCGGCCCGCTTTGCCGGCCTGCCGGTGCGCAATTCAGGCACGCTGGGCGGCAATATCGCCAATGGCTCGCCGATCGGCGACTCCATGCCGCTGCTGATCGCGCTGGGCGCGAATGTGGTGCTGATGAGCGTGCGCGGGCATCGCGAGATGCCGCTGGAGAAGCTTTACACCGGCTACCGCCAGAATGTGATGGCTGCGGATGAGGTGCTGGCCTGGATCAAGGTGCCCAGGCCGCAGGGCCTGGAAGCGATGAAGGTCTCCAAAATCTCCAAGCGCTACGACGACGATATTTCCGCCGTCTGCCTGGCGATCAATTTGCAGATTGAACACAACACCGTGGTCAAAGCCTCGATAGGCGCGGGCGGCGTCGCCGCCACGCCGGTGCGCGCGGTGCGGACCGAAGCCGTGCTCAAAGGCCAGCCCTGGACCCAGGCCACCGTGCGCCAGGCCATGGCCGCCTTGCGCGCCGAGTTTTCGCCGATCTCCGACATGCGGGCCTCGGCCGCCTACCGCAGCGAAGTGCTGGGCAATCTGCTGCAGCGCTACTGGCTCGAAAGCCAGGGCCTGCAGCAGATCAACCTGGCCACCTTCCGGCTGGAGGAGGCCGCATGAATGCCAAGGACATGTCCGTGAGCCGCGATGCGGTGGCCGACCCCGAGGTGCGCACGGCCAATGCGCGTGCCGACAGCGTGCCGCCCGCCGACCCGGCCCAAAAGCAGTCGCTGGTCCGCCAGCCCGCCGGCGCGCGCGCGGCCGGCCGCTCCACGCCGCATGAAAGCGCGCGTGCGCAGGTCGCCGGTGCCGCCACCTATGTTGACGACATTCCCGAACTGCGCGGCACGCTGCATGCCGCGCCCATCTTGTCGACGGTGGCGCACGGCAAGCTGCTGGGCGTGGACACCACCATCGCCCTGGCTATGCCCGGTGTGCGCGACGTGATCCTCGCGCGCGACATTCCCGGCGACCCCGTACTGGGCAATTTTTCGCACGACGAACCGGTGTTCGCGCAAGATACCGTGCAGCACATAGGCCAGGTCATAGGCGTGGTGGTGGCCGACACCGTGATGCAGGCGCGCCGCGCCGCGCGCAAGGTGGTGTGCCATATAGAACCCTTGCCGGCACTGCTCAAAGTGCAGGATGCGCTCAAGGCCCAAAGTTATGTGCTGCCGCCGGTATTTGTAAAACGCGGCGACGCTGCCGCCGCCCTCAAAAAAGCCGCGCACAGGCTGCAGGGCACACTCGAAGTCGGCGGCCAGGAACACTTCTACCTCGAGGGCCAGGTCGCCTACGTCGTGCCGCAGGAGCAACAGCAATGGCTGGTGTATTCCAGCACCCAGCATCCTGGCGAGATCCAGCACTGGGTCTCGCATGCGCTGGGCATTGCCAACCATGCGGTGCGTGTGGAGTGCAGGCGCATGGGCGGCGGCTTTGGCGGCAAGGAAACCCAGTCGGGCCAGATGGCCGTCTGGGCCGCGATTGCCGCCCACAAACTGCGCTGCCCCGTCAAGCTGCGGCTGGACCGCGACGACGACTTCATGGTCACCGGCAAGCGCCATCCCTTTGCCTATGAATACGAGGTGGGCTTTGACGACAGCGGCCGGCTCACCGGCCTCAAGCTCATGATGGCGGTGAACTGCGGTTTTAGCGCCGACCTGTCGGGCCCGGTGGCCGACCGTGCGGTCTTCCACGCCGACAACGCCTATTTCCTTGAAGACGTGGAGATCGCCTCCTACCGCTGCAAAACCAACACCCAGAGCAACACCGCCTTCCGCGGCTTCGGCGGCCCGCAGGGCATGATCGTCATCGAAACCATCATGGGTGACATCGCGCGCACCCTGGGCCTGGACCCGCTGGACGTGCGCAGGCGCAACCTCTACGGCATCGGCGAGCGTGATGTGACGCACTACCAGATGAAGGTCGAGGACAACATCCTTGAACCGCTGCTGGCCAAGCTGGAGCAGACCTCGCACTACCGGCAGCGGCGCCAAGCCATCGCCGCCTGGAATGCCAAAAGCGAAGTCATCCAGCGCGGCATCGCCCTCACCCCCGTCAAATTCGGCATCTCGTTTACCGCCACGCTGTTCAACCAGGCCGGCGCGCTGGTCCATGTCTATACCGACGGCAGCGTGCAGGTGAATCACGGCGGCACCGAAATGGGCCAGGGCCTGAACACCAAGGTCGCGCAAATCGTGGCCGACGAACTCGGCGTGCCCCTGGCCCAGGTGCTGGCCACGGCCAGCGACACCAGCAAGGTCCCCAACGCCTCGGCCACCGCCGCCTCGGCCGGCACCGACCTCAATGCGCGCGCCGCGCAGTACGCGGCCCGCAATGTGCGCGACAACCTCGCGCAATTCGTCGCCGGCCTGGACCGCTGCGGCGCAGGCGCCGTGCAATTTGAAAACGGCGAGGTCGTCACGCCGGCAGGCGCCCGGCCCTTCACCGAGGTCGTGAAGCTGGCCTATGCCAACCGCATACAGCTGTGGAGCGACGGTTTTTACCGCACGCCGAAAATCCACTACGACAAAACCACGCTGACCGGCCGGCCGTTTTATTACTTCGCCTACGGCGCGGCCTGCACCGAGGTCGCCATAGACACGCTGACCGGCGAAAGCCGCGTGCTCAAGGTCGACATCCTGCATGACGTGGGCACCTCCATCAACCCGGCCATAGACATAGGCCAGATCGAAGGCGGTTTTATCCAGGGCATGGGCTGGCTCACGACCGAACAGTTGGTGTGGAACGACAAAGGCCTGCTCACCACCCACGCGCCCAGCACCTACAAAATCCCCGCGACCGGCGACGTGCCCGAACACTTCAAGATAGCCCTGTGGCCCGAACCGAACCGTGAAGACAACGTCTTCGGCAGCAAGGCCGTGGGCGAGCCGCCGCTGATGCTGGCGATCAGTGTGTATGAGGCCTTGCGGGATGCGGTGGGGGCTGTGAAGCCAAGGGATCAGCTTGTGGTGATGGATGCGCCGGCTACGGCGGAAAATGTACTGAAGGCCATTGGCCATGGCGATTCGCCAAAACTATTGACGTAAGCTCATGCTCCTGGGCAGATCAAAATCAAGCCGTGCAAGGGAGTAACGCATGTGGCAATCCGCTTTATTGTTATGCATTCTGGGGTTCACCATTTCAGGTGCAGAGGCGCAAGGCTCTCCCTCTCTTTGCTGGGTTCGTAGCACCTCGCTGTCCGACACAGGCGAAGCAATCGTGAAATTCGATCCGGCTGCGCGTGGGTTTATGGGCATCACGTCCCCCGGCGTCCAACAACCGGATACGACCTTCTACCTGGTACCCGAAAACGGCAACAAGAACGGGAGCAACTCTACAGTGCGTATCCCAAAAGACAAGGAAGCCTGGCTGCGCCAGGGCCACGAAGGCTGTGAGTTTCGATGGGCCCAGGAAGGCGCAAGCTCGGGCATACGCATCAGTGCGACCAGTTCCTACGTCCCTCAAGGAGCCGCGCCAACGACTGCGCACGCATTTATTCCTTTCTCAAAAAAATGACCGTGCCTGGGTCCATCGGCGCGCCGTTGCCAGCACTTCGCCCAGGCCTGGCTAAGCACAGCGGTAGCCTGCGGCGCCACAGCTGCAGCAGCGTTTGACCGCCTGATCCGGGACAGAAAATCAAGCCTCCCGGTACATCCCCGAATCCCCTCGAACACCCAGCTTTTTCCTGAAAGCCTGGATATCAAAGCCCTCGCTCGCGAGCCGCTTTTGCATCACGGCCTGGGCGTCGGCCACCGCATCGGCGTTGGCCCACTCCACCACGGTCACCACATCGAACTCGCTACTGTCGCCGGTCTGGGTCAGCACATGTTTTTGCAGGCAGCCGGGTTGCTCGCCCAGCATGCGCTGGACCTCGTGGATGCGCTCGACAAAAGCGGAGATGGACTGCGAGGGCACGACAAATTTGTCGATGCGGAACACGGAAGCGGAAGTGGAAGCGGGGATTGATGAATCGCTGGACATGAAACAACTCCTTTAAAAAAGCAGGCCGGCTTGGCTCGCAAAAACAGGAGTCTTAAACCTCAAGTAAAGTTGAGGTCAAGTTCTTTTTTTAAGGAAAGCCATGGGCACGGAACTCGAACAGGCCGGCATCTTCCCCACGCTTTCGGTCGGCGACATGGCGCGGCGCAGCGGCGTGGCGGTTTCAACCCTGCATTTTTATGAAACCAAGGGGCTGATCAGCAGCACCCGCACCGAGGGCAACCAGCGCCGTTATGCGCGCGAGATGCTGCGCCGTGTGGCTTTTGTGCGCGTAGCGCAGCGGGTCGGCATCGCGCTGGCCGACATCGAGGCGGCCCTGTCCACCCTGCCCGCAAAGGCCGCGCCCAGCCGCGCGGACTGGGAGCGCCTGTCGGCCGCCTGGCGCGCCGACCTCGACGAGCGCATGGCGCAGCTCAAGAAGCTGCGCGACACCTTGGACGACTGCATAGGCTGCGGCTGCCTGTCGATCGACAAATGCCGGCTGCGCAACCCTTACGACAAGCTGGGCGAACAGGGTGCGGGGCCGCAGCGTTTGTGGGTGAAGCACAAGGCCGCCGGCTGAGCCGCCCCGCGCCCGTTCAGCCTTCGGAGAACAGCGCCACGATGGTCTGCCGCAGCCACCGGTTGCCGGGATCCGACTCAAACCGTTTGCTCCAGTGCAGCGACACCGTGAAGTCGCGCAGGGGAAACGGCGGCTCGATGATCTCGTAGTTGTCCGTCGCGGCGAATATCCTCGCGATGTTGCGCGGCATGACCACCGCGAGGTCGGTGGCCTTGACGATGGACGGCAGCACCATGAAATGCTCCGTCGTCAGGCGCAGCCGGTCTTCGAGCTGCAGCATCTGCAGGATGCGCAGCGTGTCGGAGTGGGTGCGCACCGCCACAAACTCCAGCTGGTGCAGCGCATCGAGCAGCGCCTGGCCGCCGCGCCGCGTGCCGGCAAAAGGATGGCCCGAGCGCAGCAGCACCACATAACGGTCTTTGAGCAGCTGCACGCGCTGGGTGTCTTTGACCGTGGGCAGAAAGCCAAAGGCAAAGTCGATGCGCCCGCTGTCCAGCGAGGCGGCAATCTCGCCGCGCGCCACGGGCAAGGTCTCTATGCGCACGCCGGGCGCCTGCCGGCGCAGCGCCACCATCAGGTCCGGCAGGAAGCGGCCCTCACCGATGTCGCTCATGTGGATGCGAAACACCTTGCGCGACTGCAGCGGCTCAAACAACGCCGACTCATTGAGCGCCTGCTCCAGCGTGGCCAGCGCGCTGCGCACCGCGTCGGCCAGCCTGTCGGCCTTGGGCGTGGGCTGCACACCGCCGCCGGCGCGCACGAACAGCGGGTCCTTGATCAGCAGGCGCAGGCGCGTCAGGCCCTGGCTGGCGGCGGGCTGGGTCAGGTCCAGCAGCTCGGCCGCGCGGCTGACGTTGCGGGTGCGGTAGACCGCATCGAACAGCCTCAGCAGGTTCAGGTCTATGTCTTTGATATGCATTGAATGAATACTAGATAGTTTTCTTATTTTATTGATGAATGGTTTCCCGGAGGCCAAACTCCAGGCTTCCCACGACAACAAGGCATAAGGAGACAAGCGTGGAAGTTTCATTCAGCAAGGAGATCGAGTCGCTGCGCATGGGCGCGGGCGAGACCTTCCGCGGCGAGGGCATACTCGCGATCACCAAGGCACTGCTGCAGTCCGGCGTGGCCTATGTGGGCGGCTACCAGGGCGCGCCGGTCTCGCACCTGCTGGACGTCATGGTGCAGGCCAAACCGTATATGGACGAGCTGGGCGTGCATGTGGAGGCCTGCTCCAACGAGGCCTCGGCCGCGGCCATGCTGGGCGCGTCCATCCACTACCCGCTGCGCGGCGCGGTGACCTGGAAATCCATCGTCGGCACCAACGTCGCCGCCGACGCGCTGTCCAACCTTTCCTCGCCCGGCGTGCTGGGCGGCGCGCTGATCGTGGTCGGTGAAGACTACGGCGAAGGCGCCAGCGTGATCCAGGAGCGCAGCCATGCCTACGCGCTGAAGTCCTCGATGTGCCTGCTGGACCCGCGCCCGGACCTGGAAAAAATGGTGGAGATGGTCGAGCACGGTTTTCGCCTGTCGGAAGCCTCTAACATGCCGGCCATCCTGGAGCTGCGCATACGCGCCTGCCACGTGCGCGGCAGCTTTGCCTGCAAGGACAACCGCCCGCCCGCGATATCAACCCGGCAACTGATGGCGGAACCCGCCGCCTTCGACTACGCCAAACTGGCCCACCCGCCGGTCACCTTCCGGCATGAAAAACTCAAGACCCAGGAGCGCATCCCGGCCGCCCGCCGCTACGTCATGGAGCAGCGGCTCAACGAGCTGATGGACGGCCCGCGCAAAAACCTCGGCCTCATCGTGCAGGGCGGTATCTACAACACGCTGGTCCGGTCGCTGCAGCAGTTCGGCCTGTGCGATGCCTTCGGCCAAACCGAGATTCCCATCCTGGTGCTCAACGTCACCTACCCGCTGGTGCCCGAGCAGGTGGCGGAATTCGCGCTGGGCAAAGATGCGGTGCTGGTGGTCGAGGAAGGCCAGCCCGAGTACATAGAGCAGGAGATCGCCACCTTTTTGCGCCGGCGCGACATCAACACGCGTTTGCACGGCAAAGACATGCTGCCCTCGGGTGGTGAATATTCGGTGGAAATCGTGGCCGCCGGCCTGGCGGCGTTTGTCGCGCGTTATGCCCCCGACGTGGACACGGCGGCGGCCGCCGGCTGGCTGCAGGGCAATGCCGGGCGCCGCGAGGCCGTGGGCCGGCAGATCGAGGCTGAGCTGAACCAGCCCCTGCCGGCGCGCCCGCCCGGCTTTTGCATAGGCTGCCCGGAGCGGCCGGTGTTTTCCGCGCTCAAGCTCGCGCAGCAGGACGTGGGGCCGGTGCACATCGCGGCCGACATCGGCTGCCATGCCTTCGGCACTTTTGCGCCCTTTTCTTTCGGCCATTCCATCCTGGGCTATGGCATGAGCCTGGCCAGCCGCGCCGGCGTGTCGCCGATGATGGCGCGGCGCACGCTGTCCATCATGGGGGACGGCGGCTTCTGGCACAACGGCCTGCTGACCGGCGTGCAGTCGGCGCTTTTTAACGGCGACGACGCGGTGCTGCTGATCTTCAAGAACGGCTACACCTCGGCCACCGGCACGCAGGACATCATTTCCACGCCGGGCACGGACGCCAAGTTCAACGCGGCCGACAAGCTGCAAAGCCTGACAGGCACCAACACCACCATCGAAAAAACCCTGCAGGGCCTGGGCATCCAATGGCTGCGCACGGTGCACACCTACCACGTCGAGGAAATGCGCCAGACGCTTAATGAGGCTTTCACCACCGATTTCAACGGCCTGAAAGTCATCATCGCCGAGGGAGAATGCCAGCTCGAGCGCCAGCGCCGCATCAAACCCTGGCTGGCCGGCCTGCTCAAGAAGGGCAAGCGTGTGGTGCGCGTGAAGTACGGCGTGGACGAAGACGTCTGCAACGGCGACCACGCCTGCATCCGGCTCTCAGGCTGCCCGACGCTGACCTTGAAAGACAACCCCGACCCGCTCAAGGTGGACCCGGTGGCCACGGTGATCGACGGCTGCGTCGGCTGTGGCCTGTGCGGCGCCAATGCGCATGCGGCCACCCTGTGCCCCTCGTTTTACCGCGCCGAAGTCATCCAGAACCCCAAGTGGCACGAACGCCTGCTGGACGGCGTGCGCGCCGTACTGGTGCGAGCAATGCAAACAGCATGAACATGAATCAACAAAAACCCATCACCTTGCTGATCTGCGCCCTGGGCGGCGAAGGCGGCGGTGTGCTGACCGAATGGCTGGTCGACATCGCGCAGGCCAGCGGCTACGCGGCACAAAGCACCTCCATCCCCGGCGTAGCGCAGCGCACCGGCGCGACGACCTACTACCTGGAGGTCTTCCCGGTGCCGCTGGCCGAGCTGCAAGGCAGGCGCCCGGTGTTCAGCCTGAACCCGGTACCGGGCGCGCTCGACGGCCTGGTGTCGTCCGAGCTGCTGGAAACCGCGCGCCAGGTCGGCAACGGCATGAGCTCGCCGCAGCGCACGCTGGTCATCACCTCCAGCAGCCGCACGCTGACCACGGCCGAACGTGTGGTGCCCGGCGACGGCCGCACCGCGGATGCGCCGCTGCTGCAGGCCATCGCGGCGCAAAGCCGGGCCAGCCAGGTGTTGGCCATGGACCGGATCGCCAAAGACTGCGGCACGGTGGTCAGCGCCGTGATGCTGGGCGCGATTGCCGGCAGCGGCCTGCTGCCCTTTGCGCGCGAGGCCTATGAAACCGTGATCCGGCACGGCGGCAAAGGTGCCGAGGCCAGCCTGCGCGGCTTTGACCGGGCCTTCGGGCAGGTCAGCACACAGCGCGCGCAAACCGCCCTGGTCACCCAGCTGCTGTCCGGCGAGGATCCGGTTGCACCCGTTGCCAACGGGCTGGAAGCCGACCTGGCGCGCCTCTTTCCGCAGCCGGTGCATGAGATGCTGGCCCTGGGCCACGCGCGCATGCTGGAGTACCAGGACCGCGGCTATGCCGAGCTTTATGTGCGGCGCCTGCGGCAGGTGCTGGAGGCCGAACAGCTGGCCGACCCCGCCGCCGCGAACGGCTATGCCACCACGCGCGAGATGGCGCGCTGGCTGGCGCTGTGGATGGCGTTTGACGACATCGTGCGCGTGGCCGACCTGAAGAGCAGCGCCGGCCGCTGGCGGCGCGTCAGCGGCGAGGCCGGGGCGGGCGCGAACGACCTGCTGCGGGTCTACGACCACTTCAAGCCCGGTGCGGCGGAATTCGCCGCCTTGCTGCCCCAGGGCCTGGCGGCGCGCGTGACCCGCTGGGACCGCTCGCGCGTGGCCAGGGGCAAGACGGCCTGGGCCATGCCCTTGAAGGTGGGCACGCACTCCGTCCTCGGCATGCTGTCGCTGCGCCTGCTGGCCAGCCTGAAGTGGCTGCGCGTGCGCGGCAGCCGTTTTGCCGCGGAGCAGGCATTGATCGAGCAATGGCTGGCCGGTGTCGTGAAAGGTACCCGCCAGCACTGGCAACTGGGCCACGAGATCGCGCTGTGCGGCCGCCTGATCAAAGGCTACGGCAGCACCAACGAACGCGGCAAGGACAACCTCATGCATGTGCTTGAGCACCTGGCCGAGGGTGCGCCCTTTGCCTCGGACGACTTGCGCGCCGCCGCCATTGCCCAGGCGCGCGCCGCGGCCCTGCAGGACGAAGCCGGCAAGGCGCTGGACCAGGCCTTGGCGCAGCACGGCGCGCCGGCCCGCCCCGTGAAGGCGCAGCCGATCCGCTGGGTGGACAACCCGCACCGCAAATCACGCGCCGCCAAGGCAATTTGAAGCACCCCCGTTCAAACTAAAAAAGGAGACACCCCATGAAACTTCCCTTCCCATCCGGCCTGCGCGCATGGCCTGTGCTGGTGCTGGCCGCCGGCAGCATGTTGTTTCCCGCCGCCCAGGCGCAAACCGCTTCAGCGCCTGCCGCGCATGCGTGGCCGGCCAAACCGGTCCGCCTCATCGTCAACTTCCCGCCGGGCGGCGCGGCCGACCAGCTGGCGCGCGCCATCGGCGTGCCGCTGGCCGATGTCCTGGGCCAGCCGGTGGTCATCGAAAACCGCGCGGGCGCCAACGGCAATATAGGCGGCGAGGTGGTCGCCAAGGCCCCGGCCGACGGCTACACGCTGCTGATGAGTTCGGGCGGCATGGTCTCCGTCAATCCGCACCTCTACCCCAAGATGGCGTTTGACCCGGCCAAGGACCTGACGCCCGTGGCGGCCGCGGCGCGCGTGCTGGTGTTCCTGGAGGTCAAGCCAGCGCTTCCGGCCAACAACATCAAGGAGTTCCTGGCCTACCTGAAGGCAAACCCCGGCAAGCTGTCTTTCGGTTCACCGGGCAATGGCAGCTCGCCGCATCTCGCGGCCGAGATGATGAAGGCCCAGGCCAACCTCTACGCCGTGCATGTGCCCTACCGCGGCGCGGCCCCGGCCATGCAGGACCTGCTGGGCGGGCAGCTCGATTTCATGTTCGATCCGGGCATAGGCCTGCAGCATGTGAAAGCCGGCAAGCTCAAGCTGCTGGCCGTGGGCAGCGCCAAACGTTCGCCCCTGTTCCCCGACGTGCCCACGCTCGAGGAAGCCGGCCTCAAGGGTTTTGATGCCGACACCTGGTTCGGCTTCTACGCACCGGCCGGCACGCCGGCCGAGGTGGTCAGCCGGCTGAACCGCGAGATCAACAAAATCCTCGCCACCCAGGCGGTTCGCGACCGCATCTCGGCGATTGGCGGTGTGCCGGCGCCCATGTCGCCGGCGGACTTCGGCAGCCGGGCCGCCATCGACGGCACGCGCTTCGGCGCTTTGATCCGGGCGCGCAACATCAAGGGCGACTAGATCCGCACATGAGCAAACAGATCACCCACACCGTGCGCGTGGAGTTTGGCGACTGCGATCCCGCCGGCATTGTGTGGTTTCCCAACTTCTTTCGCTGGATAGACGCCGCCTCGCGCCACTTCTTTGTGCAATGCGGCGTGCCTTCATGGCAGGAAACCGAAAAAACGCTGGGCGTGATCGGCACGCCGCTGGTGGACACGCGTTCGCGTTTTGTCTGTGCCGCCACCTACGGCGACACGCTGGCCGTCCACACCAGCATTGCCGAATGGAGGCGTAAAAGCTTTGTGCAGCGTTACCGCGTGATGCGCGCTGAACAGCTGGTCATGGAATGCGAGGAAGTGCGGATTTTCGCGGCGCGGCGCGAAGGCGACCCGGCCGGCATACGGGCTGTGCCAATACCGCCGGAAATCAGGAATCTCTGCGGCTGACGCAGGGCCGAAGTGCGATGCCGGGCGCCTTAGAGCGCTTGTAGAACCACATCCCGGAACATCATCAGCACCGCAAAACCCATCACCACCACCCCGCCCCAACCGAACCAGGTGGTCTTGAGGCCCGAGGTGAACTTGCCCATCACCGACTTGCGGCCGGCCAGCAGCATCAGGCCGGCCATGATGGGCACGGCCACCACGCCGTTGATCACCGCGCTCCAGTACAGCGCCTTCATCGGGTCTATGGCGGTGAAGTCCATGCCCGTGCCCACGATGGTGGCGATCACGATGATGGCGTAAAAGCGCTTGGCCTCGTACCAGCGGCGCTCCAGGCCTTCGGGCCAGCCGAAGGCCTCGGCCACCGCATAAGCGGCCGAGGAGGCCAGCACCGGCACGGCCAGCAGGCCGGTGGCAATGATGCCGCCGGCAAACAGCGCAAACGCAAAGTCGCCGGCCAGCGGCCGCAGGGCCTGCGCCGCCTGCGCGGCCGAGGTCACGTCGTGGATGCCGGCCGCATACAGCACGGCCCCACCCAGCACCATGATGAAGAAGGCGATGGCGTTGGAGAAAAACATGCCGATGTAGGTGTCGCGCTTGACGCGGCGCAGGTCGTGGCGCACTTCCTGCTCCGAGCCGTGGCCGGCGCCCTTGAGGCGCAGCTCTTCGACTTCCTGCGAGGCCTGCCAGAAAAACAGGTAAGGCGAAATCGTGGTGCCCAGCAGCGCAACGATCATCATCCAGTAACCCGAGGTCCATTGCAGCTTGGGAATCACCAGGTCGTGCAGCACCTGGGCCCACTGCACTTGCACCAGGAACACGGCAATTACATAGGCGAACAGGAACAAGGTCAGCCACTTGAGGATGGGCGCGAGCTTGCGGTAGGGCACAAAAACCTGCAGCAGCACCGTGATGACGCCAAAGGCCACCGCATGGAAATGGTCGCCGCCGCCCACCGCGAGCTGCAGCGCCTCGCCCATGGCGGCAATGTCGGCCGCGATGTTGATGGTGTTGGCCACCACCAGCAAAAACACCATGGCCATCAAGAAGGCCCGCGGTGTGTGCTCGCGCAGGTTGGCCGCAACGCCCTTGCCGGTGACCCGCCCTATGCGGGCGCTCACCAACTGGATGGCGATCATGAAGGGCAGCGACAAAAACACCGTCCAGAGCAGCCCGGTGCCGAACTGCGCCCCTGCCTGCGTGTAGGTGGCGATGCCGGATGGGTCGTCATCGGCGGCGCCGGTGACAACGCCTGGGCCGACATGACGCAGGAAGGAGGGGATGCGGTTCAACAACATGCGCGCGAGGCTAGCACGGCTTGATGAGGCGAAACTTAATTCGTACAAAAACCTCGAGCGCGCACGCATGTCCGCCGCATCGAATGCAAAAAAGCTACAAAATTCATAGCAGCCGGCGCACTCCCGGTTTTGCGGGCTGGCCTGGGAGGAGCCAAAGGCGTAGGATGGGCGCTCCGCACGCGGCCACCGCTGGCCACGGCCCAAGGGCCCCAAAAAAGCTGTCGCCAGGCGCAAGCTTCCCTTCAATACCCACAGTGGAGGAGTGATTCATGACCGTTTCCCCCCGGAGCAGCGGGCTGGCCGCGCAGGCTGATGGAGCCACATGATGGACAGCGCCGTCTTCAGCCTGCTGGGCGCCTTCCTGCTGTCCATCATCGGCCTGTTTGTGTTTATCTGGTCGCTGCGCAAAGGGCTGCTGGTGGAGAACCCGACCGCCGCCTCGGTGATCTTCGCGCACGGCGAAGTCGGCCAGGTGGACGACCCGGCCCTGCAGGGCGCCGCCCAGGCGTCCATGCAGCAGGCGGCGAAAGAAGGCGGCCTCCAGGCGCACGCCGCGGACGCCGCCGAGTTGCTCGACCGCATCAGCTCCGACCGCTCCACCGCCTTCCCGGTGTTCATGTTCATCACCTTTGCCTGCATGTGGCTGGTGGTGGGCTCGGCGGCGGGTTTGATCTCGTCCATCAAGCTGCACGAACCCGACTGGCTCACCGACTATGCCTGGCTGACCTTCGGCCGCATACGCACGGTGCACCTGACCGGCGTGCTCTACGGCTGGATCACCAATGCCGCGCTGGGGATGATCGTGTGGCTGCTGCCGCGCCTGCTGCGCACCCGGCTGTACGGTGCGATCTGGGTCATGCTGGGCGGCGCGCTCATCAACATGGGCATCGCCGGCGGCATAGGCGCCATCGCCACCGGCTGGAACGACGGCATGGAGTACCTGGAGATCCCGTGGCAGATCGCGATCTTCATGTTCGCCGGTTTTGCCCTGGTGATCCTGCCGGTGCTGTACACGCTGGTCAACCGCAAGGTCTCGCACCTGTATGTCAGCGTCTGGTACATGACGGCGGCGCTGCTGTGGATCGCCCTGCTCTTCCTGGTCGGCAAGATGCCGGGCGTGCACACCGGGGTGCAGCAGGCCACCACCAACTGGTGGTACGGCCACAACGTGCTGGGCCTGTGGTTCACGCCGGTCAGCGTGGGCGCCATCTATTACTTCCTGCCCAAGGTCATAGGCCGGCCGATACGCTCCTACAACCTCTCGCTGCTCGGCTTCTGGACGCTGGCGTTTTTCTACGGGCAGGTGGGCGGCCACCACCTCATAGGCGGGCCGGTGCCGGGCTGGCTGATCACGCTGTCCATCGTGCAAAGCGTCATGATGGTGATTCCGGTGATCGCCTTCAGCATCAACATGGGCGCCACGCTGCGGGGGCGCATGCACCTGGCGCGCTATTCGCCCACGCTGCGCTTCATGATGTTCGGCGGGCTGATGTACCTGGCGTCCTCGCTGCAGGGCTCGCTGGAGGCGCTGCGCAGCGTCAACCAGATCACCCACTTCACCCATTTCACGGTGGCCCACGCGCACCTGGGCGCCTATGCCTTCGTCACCATGGTGCTGTTCGGCGCCATCTATTTCATGATGCCCCGGGTGCTGAACTGGGAATGGCCCTACCCCAAACTGATCACCCTGCATTTCTGGCTGGCGGCCGTGGGGGCGATGATTTATTTCATCGGGCTCACCATAGGCGGCTGGCTCCAGGGTGTGGCCATGCTGGACGCCGCGCGGCCCTTCATGGCTTCGGTGGAGGTCACCCTGCCCTACCTCCAGTGGCGGTCCGTGGGAGGCAGCCTGATGGTGCTCAGCCACCTGGTGTTCGTCGGCCATTTCCTGGCCATGGCGCTGCGCTTCGGGCCGGGCCGGGCGGGCGCCGCCCTGTTCTGGCCCAACGAGCCGCAAAGCACGGAACTGGGAGCCGCACATGGAAAATGAAGTCAAGCTGGCATCGGGCGCCATGGTGGCGCTGGGCATCGCCACGGCGGCCCTGGTGGTCATGCCCTATATGCAGGTGCGCGACATCAAGCCGCCGCCGCAGCTCAAAGGCTACACCAGCGCGCAGCTGCGCGGGCGCGAGGTCTACATCGCCAACGGCTGCGTGTACTGCCACAGCCAGCAGCCGCGCGACCGCAATTTCGGCCCCGATGCGGAGCGCGGCTGGGGCCGGGCCTCGGTGCCCGGCGATTATTTCTACGACAAGCCCCACCTGCTGGGCAGCATGCGCACCGGGCCCGACCTGTTCAACATCGGGGCGCGCCAGCCCAGCAAGGACTGGCACCTGGGCCACCTGTACCAGCCGCGCGCCTACGTGCCCGGCTCCATCATGCCGTCCTACCCCTACCTCTTCGTCGTCAAGGACGCCAAAGACGCCGAAAGCGAAGGCGAGACGCCGCTGGCCCTGCCGCCCGCCTACGGGCCCAACGTGGGCCAGGTGGTGGTGCCCACGCCCCAGGCGCTGGACCTGGTCAAGTACCTGCAGGGCCTGAACCACACCTACCCGGTGCTGCCGCCCGCCCCCAAGCCCTGAGCCCACAAGGTAACGCCATGCTGAACGACAAGACATCCGAGAGCCGGGCACAGGAGCGCGAACAGGCCGAGCCCTCCGAAAAAGGCCAGCCCATTCCACTGCTCTTCCTGGTCGGGGCGGCGGCATTGGTGCTGTGGGGCGCGGGCTACATCGCGCTGTCCGGCCCTTTCGGCCGCGCCGACCTCGGCGACAAACGCACCCTGGCCGACCTGTCCGGCCCGGCTGCCCCCGCCGCGGGCGCATCCGCCAACGGCAAACAGCTGTTCACCGCCAACTGCGTGGCCTGCCACCAGGCTACCGGCAAGGGGCTGCCCGGGGTGTTCCCGCCGCTGGACGGCTCCGAATGGGTGGCCGGCGACGAGCGCACCGTGGCCAACATCCTGCTGCATGGCGTCACCGGCGAGATCAGCGTCATGGGCAACAGCTTCAAGGGCGCCATGCCGGCCTTCCCGCAGCTCAGCGACGCCGAACTGGCCGCGGTGGCCAGCTATATCCGCTCGGAATGGTCCAACAAGGCGGGCGCCATCAAGCCTGAACTGTTCGAAGCCGAACGCAAGGCCGGCACGCGCACCACCCCCTTTAACGGCGGTGCCGAACTCAAGGCGCTGGCGGGCAAAGCCTCCTGAGCTTTCCCATGTTTCGCACCGCCTTGCTGAGCGCCATGCTGGCCCTGGCGGCTTATGCCGCCGCCGCGTGGCTGACGCACGATTTCCAGGTCTGGACCGCCGAGGGCGCGCGCCGGCTTGAAGTCGCCCTGCAACCGGTGCCCAGCCCGGCGGTCGAAGTCGACGGGCCCGGCATAGGCCCGCAGGCGCTGTCGCAATATCTGGCGGACGGGCAGTCCGTCACGCTGGTGGATTTTGTCTACACACGATGCCAGACCGTCTGCCTCGCGATGGGCAGCAGTTTCCAGCAACTGCAGCGCGCGCTGCGGGAGGGCGGCGGCAAGGTCAAGCTGCTGTCGATCAGCTTCGACGGCAGCCACGACACACCCGGCGTGCTGCAGGCCTATGCGGCGCGCTTGAGCGCCGACCCCCCGCTATGGCGTTTTGTGCGCATGCCGGACCCGCAAGCCACCCAGCGCCTGCTGGCGGATTTCCAGGTCGTGGTGGTACCCGACGGGCGCGGCGATTTTGAGCACAACGCGGCGCTGCTGGTCGTCGACCAGAAAGGCCGGCTGGTTCGCATCTTTGACTACGCGGAGCAGCAACTCGCGCTCGACTATGCGCGGCACCTCGCGGGCGCCGCCGCGCCGTCGCCATGAAGCTGCCGGCCGTTCCCTCGCGCGGCGCAATGGCCCTCATGGCCGCGGCCCTGCTGTGCCTGCTGGCCTGGCCCAATGCGCGGCACGGCCTGGAGGCCAGCATGACGCTTCACATGCTGGTGCAATACCCTTTGCTGGCGCTGGCCGGCTACCTGCTCGCCGCCGCCTTGCCGCGCCACTGGACGGCGCGCCTGCACCCCTGGAATGCCCACGGCATCAGCGGCCTGTTCGCCGCCGCGCTGATGCTGGCGATCTTGATGATTCCCCGCGTGCTGGACCTGGCCCTGGTGGACGGCCGCATCGAAACCCTCAAATACTTGGCCCTGCTGGCCTGCGGCGCCGCGATCCGCCTGTCATGGCGACCGGCGGGCTTGCTGGTGCAGGGATTCTTTCTGGGCAATGTGCTGCCCATGATGGCGGTGGTGGGCAATCTCTATGAGACCTCGCCGCTGCGCGTCTGCAACGCCTACCTGCTGGACGACCAGGTGCAGCTGGGGCAGATGCTGGTGTGGGTTGCGGCGGCGACTGCCGCGGCATGGTTTGCCTGGCTGGTGCGCGCCTTGATGCAAAGAGACGCCGCGGCCATGGCGCCGGACGAGGGGGCGACAAAACCCGCGGCGCGCTGACATCCCGCGCGCCACGGCTTCGCTCTCATCCATCAGGCCGCAATCGATATCACGACACCGCTCTCCCGCACTTCGCAGGAGAACTTCACAGGCAGGAAAGCCTCAATGGTGCGGGCATTGGTGCGGGTGTGCTCGGTCAGCTCCGTCGCCCAATAGCGTCCGGTCCTTCCCTGCATCGCCGCCAGCGCCATCGGGATCATCAGCTGGTCCGCCAGGTGCGGGCCCACAGGGGCGCTGTGCGCCTGGTAGTCCCTCACCTCCCGCAGCAGGCGGTGGGCGACCTGCTCGGCGCTGACGGTTTTTTCGCCATAGGCCGCGAACACCTCGGTGATGTGTTCATAACGCAGGACGGCCAGCAGCGCATTGCCCGGCCCCTCGTTGTTGCGCAGCCCACGGTTGCGCAGGCGGTTTTCATCCCAGCCCAGCCCCTGCTGCAGCACGGCCAGCTCACGCTCGGCCACGCCTTTCGGAAGGCCGGCATGCAGGCATTCGGCATAAGCCTCCAGCAGCGCACCGCGCTGCATGATGTCGATGGCGGCAAAGCCCTGGGCCGGAGGCTTCAGGCGCACGCGCGCTTCCCCGCCACCGGCGGGATAAAAACCGTGCCGGCGCAGTTCAATTTCATACAGCGCCTCGCCATTGCCCGCGAAATAGGGTGCCAGCAGGGTCAGGAATGAGATGGAAGGCGCCATCGGGTTGTGCGTGCCGCCGCTGAGCAGCAGTGTCGAAGCCTCTTTGGCCTGCAGCAGCGGCCACAGCACGGTTTGCAGCACCAGCATGCAGCTGCCGGCCGAGCCCACCGCGAATTCATAGTCGCCCGCGCGCACCCGGCCGGGCGTGAACAGCAGCGTGGTTTCGCCGATCTGCACGGGCTGGCCGTTGGCATTGGCAGCGGAAGTCTCGCCTACGCCGCCGCCCACCGCCACGGCCGCATTCACGCAAGCCAGGTGCTGGCGCATCAGGCCGGGCTTGGGCCGTTTGGCGCGGATGTTGTCCATGCGAAAGGGCTTGCCCGTCACCAGGCTCAGCGCCAGCGCCGTGCGCAGAATCTGCCCGCCGCCTTCGCCTTGCGAGCCGTCCAGTTCAATCATGTTCTTAACTTCTGTTTTCATTGTTCTTCTTTTCCATCTTCAATGCGAGGCCCGCTTCACTCGCGCGCCGCGCCCCTTCGACCCGCGCACGCTCCAGCAACCGACACGGACGGCAGCGCACGGCGCGGGTGTCGATACGGCCCTTGGCGATCTCATACCACCACTTTTGCTGCTTGGCCGTCCATATCTCGTGTGCACCGCAGTCCTTGCAGACAAAGGGCGTGTCAATGTAGCAGGAGGGCAGCAAACACCAGGTGGTGTTGTGGGCCAGTTGCGCTGGATCTGCCGCTATGGCCCCGGAAGGCACCGTCTTAGTTGGCGTCCATGGGCTAGGGGTCCGCGCAGCATTCAGGCGTACCATGCGCCGGGCTTTGATTTCCTCCCGCCTTTGCTTTCCGCTCTTCATCACACGTCCTTTTGCGGGGCTTACCCCAGATTCGGCTAACCCTTCACACAAACCACCTGCTTGAGCGTGTAAACCACCTCCACCAGGTCGCTTTGGGCCCGCATCACGGCATCGATGTCCTTGTAGGCCATCGGGATTTCGTCGATCACGTCGGCATCCTTGCGGCATTCCACGCCCTCGGTCGCCTTGACCTGGTCGTCCACCGTGAACAGCTTTTTGGCCTGGGTACGGCTCATGGTGCGGCCGGCGCCGTGGCTGCAGCTCATGAAGCTGTCGGGGTTGCCCTTGCCGCGCACGATAAAACTCTTGGCGCCCATGCTGCCGGGAATGATCCCGAGCTCTCCCGCCTTGGCGCTCACCGCGCCCTTGCGGGTCACAAACACCTCCTGCCCAAAGTGCGTTTCCTTCTGCACATAGTTGTGGTGGCAGTTCACCGCCTCCAGGTGCGTCTCGAAGGGCTTGCTGACCACCTTGCGCAGCGCGCCGATAGCGGCCTGCATCATCACCTCGCGGTTCAGGCGCGCGAACTTCTGCGCCCAGCCCACGCCGCGCACATAGTCGCCGAAGTACTGCGAGCCCTCTTCGAGGTAAGCCAGGTCCTTGTCGGGCAGGTTGCGCTGGTGCAGCTCGGCGTCCTTCTTGGCCAGCTCGATGAAATGCGTGCCTATGGCGTTACCCACCCCGCGCGAACCGCTGTGCAGCATGATCCAGACACCGCCGCTTTCGTCGAGGCAGACCTCGACAAAGTGGTTACCGCCGCCCAGGGTTCCCATGTGGCGGTGGTTGTTGGTGTTCTTCAGGCGCGGGTAGTCCAGGCATAGCGCCTCGAATTCATCGACCAGCTGGCCCCAGGCCGCATCGGCCGCGCTGGGCGGATTCGTCCAGGCGCCGACCTCGCGCACCGAGCCGTTACGGCGGTAGGTCTTGGGCGCGGAGCCATGCGGCACGGCTTTTTCGATTTCCGTGCGCAGCGGGCCCAGGTTGTCGGGCAGGTCTTCGGCGCGCAGCGTGGTCTTGCAGGCCATCATGCCGCAGCCGATGTCCACACCGACCGCGGCCGGAATGATGGCCTTGAAGGTCGGGATCACGCTGCCTATGGTCGCGCCCAGGCCGTAGTGCACGTCGGGCATCACGGCCACATGCTTGAACACAATCGGCAGGCGCGCGGAGTTCTCCAGCTGCTTGAGGGCCTGGGCTTCCACGGGTACGCCCTTGGTCCACATCTTCACCGGCACGCCGCCGGTGACTTCGTGTTGTTGGTAGTTCATCTTCTTATCCTAATAAGTTATCAAGTCAAATACGGTCTCCGCCATGTCCTGCGGCGTGACCCGGCTGCCGTAGTAGCAGGTCGGCGTCTGGTCGAGGTTGTTCATCTCGAGTTTCAGGATCCGGCGCGCGAAGGTCTGGCGATGGCGGCTCTCTGTCAGCCAGGCTGTCATCAACTCCTGAAACCGGGGACGATCCGTCGCAAATGCGTTGGTGATTTTCTGGCCGTGCCAGAAGTCGTAGAACCCGGCGTTCACGTAGTGCAGCGTGGCCGCAGTGGATTCATCTTTCAGCCAATAGTCCAGCAAGGGCTGCAAATCGATACCGCCGATATCGAACATCAAAAGACATTCGAAAACCGCGTCCCCGGCATGCCACTCTCCGGAATGCCATTGGTGTTGACTCAATCGCCCAGTAAAGAAGGCCAGCGCGAAAGCATCCATCGCCTCATACTCTTCTGCCGAAAAAGCACCGGCTTCGCAGTTTCCGAGCCGTTCCAGATATCTCTCCGGCGAGAAACCCATATCGGCACCGTCGGCCAGGAGTTCGAGGATGCGCGGCAACAGGTACTTGAGTTCATCCACGGGCTGAACCTCGCTCTTTGCGGTATCGTTGTAGGCATGGAAATGCTTCACGCTGATTTGGCGCAAGGGCAGTTCCCGCATTTCTTTTTCGAGCTGCTCATCCATACAGCACACCAGGCACACGTCCAGGCAATAGGATGGCGCCGGGTAGCCGCTGAATACCGTGTACAGGCGTTCAACCGCCTGCTTCAAGGCGGGCGAGAGTTCTCGCTTCAAAGTGTTTTCCATTGTTATTCTCGTTTTTCTGGTGGACGCGGCGGGATTCGAACCCGCATCAATACGGCGACCACGGTGTTTTACGCCTGTGGCCCAGCTGACGGTTGGAAACGCGCGCCAGTGGCAGACCCGTCATCGGAGCCAGCACCTGCATCCTCAACCTTGCCCGTCAACCGGCTTTCCCGCCGCACCCGGTGTTACCCGGCCTGCCGGCAATCAACATTTTTGGCAGTGGCGCTCCCTTCTGTGCCAGCGCGCCCGTTCATTCTTTTCAACAGCACTCAACACAGCTTCACCAGCCCGTTGAGCACCTGATCCAGACCTCCGATGACGGAGATCTTGTCGATACGCTCGGCCACGCGTTCCAACGTCTCCAGCTCCTTCATGCGCAGGACAATCGGGTTGTCCTCCATGATCTTTGCCGTGTTGAGCAGCGAACGCGTGGCCGCGGTTTCCTCGCGGCGGCGGATCGCGTTGGCCTGGGCCGATTTCTCGGCCTCCACCACCTGCGCCAGGATGGCCTTCATCTCGCCGGGCAGGATGATGTCTTTCACACCCAGGCTTTCGAGCTTCATGCCGGCGCCCGCCAGGCGTTCACGGGCATAGCCGGCAATGATGTCGTCCAGCGCGGCCTTGTTCTCCAGCAACTCGTCGAGCGTGCGGGTTCCCACGGCCGCGCGCAGCCCCAGCTGCAGCTCGCGGTAGATCTGCTCCGAAGGCTTTCCCCACTGGGCAAAGGCCTTGAGCACATCCTCATAACGCCAGGTGGCCGTCAGGTTCAGGCGCAGGCTCACCTTGTCGCGCGTGAGGATTTCCTGCCCGCTGACTTCAAGCGCCTGGGAACGCAGGTCAATGCATTCCACATCCACCTTGCGGCCGTAGCGCCAGAACCCATAGGCCCCGGCGCCCAGCAGCCCGGCCACCTTGCCGTCCAGCGTCAACACACCGGCATGGAAGTCCGGCACCTGCACCAGCAGCACGCCGTCCAGGCCCTTCACCGGGCGCTGGCGCAGCTGGGTCTGGCCCAGCGTGGCCACCAGGCCGGCCGGCAGCTTTTCGCTGTCCGCCACGCCCTGGCCGATATCGACCACGTCGATGCGGATGTCGTTCAGGCCCTTCCAGTAGAGCTTGCGGGTGGCCGGCGCCAGCACTTCCACCAGCGAGCCGTTCTCGTAACGCAGGCCTGCCTGCGAATCCGACAGCGCGGCCTGGACAAATTCCTGGGCCACCACCTCAGGCTCCTTGGCCATGAAGTAGTCGGCCAGGCTGTGCGTGAAAGCCGCCTGTTCCATCGCGAAGGTCTCTACGCGGATGTGGTCAGCGCCGGCATACACCCAGTGCTTGCCGGGCTGCAGCACACGCTCGAAGTCGCCGTTGCGCAGCAACAGGCCGCGCTCGTTTTTCTTGACCTTGTATTGTTTTAATCCAAACATTTTTCTTTTCCTTTATTCTTTTTTTCAATTCAACAAACCAATAGTCCGCATCGGCAGCAGTAGCGGACTCAGGGTGCGGGCACTTTCGGGTGAAGGGCCTGGGCGTGGGATCTTTCGATGCCACGGCCGGGCGTCTTCGCCGTCCGGTGTCGCAGTACCTTCGCGCTGGCGACTGTTGCCGGTGGGTTCAGGCCCCGCAAGCTGCCGCGGCTTCCCGCTGCAACTTGCATCCACTTTTCCCACTCGCGGCACGTTTGACTTCCAATAAAGCTGATTTTTCAAGTCAGCGTTCGGCGGGAATCGAACCCGCGACAGCCGTATTAACAACACGGTGCTCTAACCATCTGAGCTACAGAACAATGGCATCAGGAGTCGAACCTGACGGGGCGGCTCCTCTACCCGAGCCGCCCCTTGACCGCATGCCTTGGTGCCAGCGCATCGGTTGCCGCGGCATACAGGACGCCCAGGACAACCTGTGCTTCCTGCACCAGCGGGGCCCGGTTTCCCGGTAACCCCTGCTTGTGAGCGAACAACTTTCTCATCTGACATCTTCTTTATTGCAGGCGCCGTGCCAGCTTTGCCAAAAGCACTCGGGCAGCCAGGAAGACCTTTGATTTGATTGGACATTTCCCAAAATCAATGTGCAGAACAGCCGAGTTCAGCGATGCGTATCTCCTATTTTTCTAGCTATAAAGCTAGTACATTAGAAATATGAAGAAAAAAGTGGTGATGGGTTTTCTGGGTACCCAGCTTGATTCGGGCCTGGGTTCGGGGCGCTGGGAAAAGTGGCGGCCCACGGTGTCGATCGCGCAGCATGAAGACCTGGTCGTCGACCGGCTGGAGCTGATGCACGACGCGCGCAACAAGCCGCTGGCCGAGCGGGTTCGCGACGACGTGGTGCAGCTCTCGCCCGGCACCGAGGTGCGCCTGGTCGAGATGAACCTGGCCAACCCCTGGGATTTCGGCGAGGTCTATGGCGCGCTCTATGACTGGATGCGCGCCTACGCCTTTGACACCGAGCGCGAGGAGTACTGGGCCCACATCACCACCGGCACCCACGTCGCGCAGATCTGCCTGTTCCTGCTGGTGGAAGCGCGCTTTATCCCCGGCGTGCTGCTGCAGACGGCGCCGCCGCGCGGCCGGCAGGCCCAGGGCATAGGCAGTTACGAACTGATAGACCTGGACCTGTCGCGCTATGACGCCATCAATGCCCGGCTCGCGGTCGCGCAGCAGGATGCCGTGTCATTCCTCAAAAGCGGCATTGCCACGCGCAACCCGCGCTTTAACACCATGATCGAGGAGATCGAACGCATCGCCGTGCAGAGCAAAGCGCCCATCCTGCTGACCGGGCCCACGGGCGCGGGCAAGTCCATGCTGGCACGGCGCATCTACGAACTCAAAAAATCACGCCACCAGGTCGGCGGCGGTTTTGTCGACGTGAACTGCGCGACCCTGCACGGCGACGGCGCGGGCTCGGCGCTGTTCGGCCACAAAAAGGGCGCGTTCACCGGCGCGGCCGGCGACCGCCCCGGCCTGCTGCGCACCGCCGACAAGGGCGTGCTGTTTCTCGACGAAATCGGCGAACTGGGCCTGGACGAGCAGGCCATGCTGCTCAAGGCCGTCGAGGAAAAACGCTTTCTGCCCGTGGGCGCCGACAAAGAGGTCGACAGCAGCTTCCAGCTGATAGTCGGCACCAACAAGGATTTGCGCGCGGAAGTCGCGCGCGGGCGCTTTCGCGAAGACCTGTTCGCGCGCATCAACCTGTGGACTTACACCCTGCCCGGCCTGGGCCAGCGCCGGGAAGACATAGAACCCAATATGGACCACCAGCTCATGCTGGCTTCCGAAGACCTGGGCCGCAAAACCCGCATGACCACCGAGGCCCGCGCCGCCTACCTGCGCTTCGCGCAATCGGCCGAGGCCGTATGGACCGGCAATTTCCGCGACCTGAGCGCCTCCATCACACGCCTTGCGACACTGGGCGACAACGGCCGCATAGGGCTGGCCCTGGTGGAGGCGGAGATCGCGCGCCTGCGCTGGCAATGGCAGGCCGCGCAGGCGCAACCCGGCGGCAGCGGCGTCTCACTGGCCGCCTTGATGGGCAGCGCCGCGGATTCGCTCGATTATTTTGACCAGCTGCAGCTTCAGGCGGTGATCGAGGTGTGCCGCAAGAACGCCTCCCTCAGCGATGCCGGGCGGGCCTTGTTCCATGTCTCGCGCACCCAGCGCAGCGTGGTGAATGACGCGGACCGGCTGCGCAAGTATTTGATGAAGTTCGGTTTGACCTGGGAAAAGCTGTCGGCCTGAAGCCCGGCAGACGCGGGGCCTGCTACTCGCTCATGACCACCAGTATCCGCGCATCGGCACGGCCCAGCGAGGTATAGATGTGGCCGATGCCGCTGTTGAAGTAGGCCGACTCATGGCGCCCGACTTCGACGATTTCACCGGTTTCAAACTCGATACGCACCCGGCCTGAAAGCACCGTGACAAACTCCTGCCCGGGATGGCGGATGAAGTCGGGGAACTGTTCCCGCTGCCGCGCCATGACGCGGCCCAGCACGGGCGTCATGCGTTTTCCCGGAAAGCCGTTGGCCAGCGCGCGGTAGTCGTAGTGGCCCGAGCTATAGGTCGCCTCCCCGCCTGCTTCAGACCACACCACGACGGGTGCCGCAGCCCCCGCCGGCGCTGCACCACGCGCGTCTATCAGTTGCCCCACGTCGAGCGCCAGCGCCCGGGCCACGGCGGCCAGCTTTTCATAGCTGACCGATATCTGGCCCAGCTCCATCTTGGACAAGGTGGACAGCGCCACGCCGGAATGGCCGGACAAGTCCTTGAGCGTCAGCCGCCGGGCCTTGCGGTGCCCGCGCAGGCTCAAACCGAGTTGCACACGGTCGGCCTCGGGGGCGGCGGCGGGGGCGCGGGCGGAGCGTGCGGGCATGGTGTTTTCCCTTTGTTTGGGCTAAATCAGGTAAATCGGCTGGACAGGCACGATTCTCGCATGTGAGAATTCTCAAATGCGAGAATTTGACATCCTGATCGTCGGCGCCGGCATTGCGGGCGCTTCCCTGGCCTGGCGCCTGGCCGGCCAGCGCAGCGTCGCGCTGCTGGAGCGCGAGTCCCAGCCGGGCTACCACTCCACAGGCCGCTCGGCCGCCATGTTCATGGAAACCTACGGGCCGCCCATGGTGCGGGCGCTCACGCGCGCCAGCCGCGCCTTCTATGAGCGGCCGCCCGAGGGCTTTGCCCCGGACCTGATGCAGCCGCGCGGCGTGCTGTACCTGGCCACGCACGGCCAGGAACAAGAACTGGCGAACACCCGCAAGGAATTGCTGACGAACTGCCCCGGCCTGCAGACGCTGGACGCCCGCACCACGCTGGCCCACGTACCCTGCCTGCGGCCCGATCTGGTGCACGGTGCGCTCTACGACGCGGGCGCGCAGGACATGGATGTGAACGCCCTGCACCAGGGTTTTCTGCGCGGCTTTCGCCAGAAGGCGGGGGCCGACGGCGAACTGCGCATCAGCGCCGGCGTGACGCGTGCCGCACATGACGGCCGCTGCTGGACCGTGGAGCTCAGCGACGGCCAAACCCTGCGCGCCCGCACCGTGGTGAATGCCGCGGGGGCCTGGGCCGATGAACTGGCCGCCGTGTTCGGCGTGCGGCCCATAGGCTTGGTGCCGCACCGCCGCAGCGCCTTCACTTTCAAGGGCCCCGAGGGCGTGGACGCTTCGCACTGGCCGGCCGTGGTCGGTGTCGATGAAAGTTATTACTTCAAGCCCGACGCGGGCCAGTTGCTGGGTTCGCCCGCCAATGCGGACCCCACGGTGCCGCACGACGTGGTGCCCGAGGAACTCGACATCGCCATGGGCATACACCAGATTGAAAGCGTCACCACCTTGACCATACGCCGGCCCGCCAGCACCTGGGCCGGCCTGCGCTCCTTTGTGCCCGACGGCGAGATGGTGATTGGCCATGACGACACCGGCCCCGGCTTTTTCTGGCTCGCGGCGCAAGGCGGCTACGGCATCCAGAGCGCGGCGGGCGCAAGCGCCCTGGCCGATGCGCTGCTGCGCGAGGCCGCGCTGCCTGAAGACCTGTTGCGCCAGGGCGTGGATGCCCGCGCACTGTCGCCCGCCCGCCTGCGATGACCTTGACACCACCCCCGTCCCACCCCCGACCGAAACTTCAAAAGAGGCCTACCATGCAACACATGTCATTCAATGCATTGCGCCGCGCGCTGATCGCCAGCGGCATCGTCTTCTGCGGGCTGGCAGCCATGGGCGGGCCCGCCCATGCCGCCGACTTTCCGGAACGGCCCGTGACACTGGTCGCGCCCTTCCCGGCCGGCGGCGCGGCCGACGTGCTGGCGCGCATCCTGGGCAAGGCCCTGGGCGACCAGCTGGGCCAACCCGTGGTGGTCGAGAACAAGCCGGGCGCCGGCACCGCCATAGGCGCGGCCGCGGTGGCAAGCGCCAAGCCCGACGGCTACACGCTGCTGGTGAGCTCGAACTCCACCTTCACGCTGAACCCGGCCCTGCAGCCCAAGCTGTCCTACGACCCGGCCAAGGGTTTCGATGCGATAGGCATGGTCGGCTCGGTGGCGCTCGCGATGCTGGTGAACCCCTCGGTCACCGCCACCGACGTGCAGCAGTTTGTGGCCGCCGCCAAGGCCAACCCGGACAAATACCTGTACGGCAGCTTCGGCAACGGCACCAGCTCCAATTTCGCCGGCGCGATGTTCAACACGGCCACGGGCCTGAAGATGACGCACGTGCCTTACAAGGGCTCAGGCCCGCTGATGACCGACCTGATGGGCGGGCAGATTCCGGTGTCCTTCGACACCGTGGTCGCGGCCTCGCAGCAGCTCAAGTCCGGCAAGATCCGTGTGCTGGCCGTGGCCATGAACAAGCGCTCGGCCCTGCTGCCCAATGTGCCGACCATGGCCGAAGCCGGCTACCCCGCTGTCGACATGAACGCCTGGCTGGCCGTGGTGGCGCCCAAGGGCGTGCCGGCACCCGTCAAGGCGCGGCTCGAGAAAGCGCTGGCCACGGTGATGGCCAACCCTGAAACCCTCGACAAACTCAAGGGTGCAGGCTTCGAGCCCGGCTACACCGCGGTTCCCGACTGGTCCGGCATGGTCACCACCGAGATCGCGCGCATGAAGGCGCTGGCCGAACGCTCGCAAATCAAAACCGACTGAACAAACACACCATGCCCTCCACGCTGCCAGACATTTCCGCCGTAGAACTCCGCCGCCTGATCGCCAGCCGCCAGGTGTCGCCGGTGGAATTGATGGACGCCTGCATCAGCCGCATCGAAAACCTCAACCCGGCCATCAACGCGATCTGCGCGACCGACTTCACGCGCGCGCGCGAGGCAGCGCGCGCGGCCGAGGCGCAAGTGATGCGCGGCGGCCCGCTGGGCCCGCTGCACGGGCTGCCGCTGGGCGTGAAGGACCTGCAGGACACCGCGGGCCTGCTGACCACTTACGGCAATATCGGGCTGCGCGGCAATGTGCCGGCCAAGGACAACGCACTCGTGGCCAAGCTGCGCGCGGCGGGCGCCATCGTCACGGCCAAGACCAATGTGCCCGACATGGGCGCGGGCGCCAACACCCGCAACCCGGTCTGGGGCGCAACCGGCAACCCCTTTAACCCCGCGCTCAATGCGGGCGGTTCCTCGGGTGGCTCGGCGGCGGCGCTGGCGGCCGGCATGCTGCCTATCTGCACCGGCTCCGACACCGGCGGCTCGCTGCGCATACCGGCCTCGCTGTGCGGTGTGGTCGGCCTGCGGCCCTCGCCGGGGCTGGTCGCCAACGACGCGCGGCCGCTGGGCTGGTCGGTCATTTCGGTGCTCGGGCCCATGGGGCGCAACGTGGCCGACACGGCGCTGCTGATGTCCGCCAGCGTGGGCCCCGATGCGCGCGACCCGCTGTCCTACCCGGTGGATGCCTCCGCCTTCTGGCCGCTCAAATCAGTGGACCTGTCCACGCTGCGCGTAGGCACCACGGAAGATTTCGGTGTTTGCATCGTGGACCCGGAGATACGCCGAGTCTTCCGCCAGCGCGTGGAGGCCATACGGCCGCTGGTGGCCAGCTGCGAACCGGTGGACCTGCAGCTGGGCGACGCCGACCGCGCCTTCGACACGCTGCGTGCCGAGAGTTTTGTCGCGGCCTTTGCCGACACCTACCGCAAGGCCCCGGAAACCCTGGGTCCGAATGTGCGCGACAACATGGAGATCGCCGCGGCCATCACGCTGGCCGACCGCGCCTGGGCGCACCTGGAGCAGACGCGCATCTCGCGCCGCTTTGCCAAAGCCTTCGAGCACTACGACCTGATCCTGGCACCGGTCACGCCGGTCACACCTTTCCCCTGGACGGAGCTGTTCGCCGGCCATATCGACGGCCAGGCCATGCGCAACTACTACCACTGGCTGGGCCTGACCTATGTGGTGACGCTGGCCACCAACCCGGCGCTGGCCCTGCCCTGCGGCAAGGACGAGCATGGCATGCCCTTCGGCCTGCAGGTCATAGGACGGCTGCATGGCGATGCGCAATTGCTGGCCGCGAGCCAGGCGCTGGAACAGGTGTTTGCAGGCAGCGACAGCCTGCGCCGGCCTGCGCCCGACCTCCAGGCCTTGCAGGCGGCCCGGCCTGAGCTCAAGTCCATCGTGACGCATCCGCCCGAAATGGCGGGCGTCCAGGGTGGAGGCGGCCTGACTGCCGTCTGATGCCGCTCAAACGGCGCGGTTCAGGTCCACGTCCAGGCCCGCCCGCTTCATCTCGCGCGCCAGCAGCAGCTGCCACAAGCCCCCCTCGTCGACCGTCATGCTGGTCGCGCCTTTGAGGACATCCGGCAGGGTGTCGTCTCCGGACAGCAGGCAGGCAATACGGCTGCGGCCGAGCGCGGCCAGCATAAAGCCTATGGCCAGCATGGCCGCGGGCGAATCAGGTTTGTTGCCCGGCAGGAGCAGCACAAACCCTAAATTGCGCAGCCCCTCAAGCTGGTCGATGGAAACGGCGTCGAGTACCGCCGCCTCCAGGCCCAGCCGCTCCACGAACTCACACGCATCGCCCACGGCATCACCGCCCAGGCCCAGGATGGCCACACGGGTACCGGGCACCGCGGTGGAAGAGGGAGAAGGGAATTCGGTCTTGGACATGGGAATCCTCTCTGGAGTGGACGATGAAGACGCGGGGGCCGGGGCTGCAGCGGGTTCAGGCTCAGCGGGTGCTGGTGCTGGTTCGGGTGGCGGCGGTGGTGCCGATACAGGTTTCGCCTCCACAACCGGAGTTGCCTCCGGCGCGGCGCTGGCCGAACCCTCAAGGCGCTCGGTCAGCAGTTTTTTGGCTTCAGTCACACGAACCGTGGCCAGATCGACACCTTCCTTGACTTTTTGCTGGCGCTCGTCGTCCGAGAAACGGTCACCAAAGGTTTTATCCAGCAGGAAATCCTGAATCGCAACGGCGAACTGCCGGTACTCGGGCGTGCCGGCGCCAAAGCTGTCGGCCAAGGTTGTGTTGATTTTCTTTTGCAGGGACTCCACGCTCGAGTCCCAGTCCGTTTGCGTCACCGATACCTTGAAGGCCCTCAGTATCTTGAGCTGCCGGTTGATCTTTTCGATCGCGCTCTCAATCGCCGCTTTGTCGCGGGCGTCAAGCGATGACGGTGTATTTTTGCCGTTGGACATGCAGACTCCTCATGCGAACCAGCCCACACTGTAACGTCCCTGCTTACATGCGTTTGGTTACAACACCAGGAGCGCCCTGAAGTCGTTGACGTTGGTGTGTGTGGGCCCGGTGATCACCAGGCCGCCCAGCGGCTCGAAGTAGCCATAGGCGTCGTTGCGGTCAAGGTACTGGTCTATCTTCATGCCCTTGGCCAGCGCGCGCTGCAAGGTGTCGGGCGCCACAAAGGCGCCGGCATTGTCTTCCACGCCGTCTATGCCATCGGTATCGGCCGCCAGCGCATAGACGCCGGGCTGGCCTTGCAGGGCCAGTGCCAGGCCCAGGCAGAACTCGCCGGCGCGCCCACCCCGGCCGCGCGGCGTGCCTTCGGCCTGCTTCTTGACCGTGACCGTGGTCTCGCCGCCGCTCAAAATCACGCAGGGCCTGCTGAAGGGCTGGCCCTTGAGCGCCACGGCGCGCGCCAGCGCCGCATGCACCTTGCCGACCTCGCGCGATTCGCCCTCCATCTCGTCGCTCAGGATGTAGGCCTGCAGGCCGGCCGCGCGCGCCGCGGCGGCGGCGGCTTCCAGCGACTGCTGGGGCGTGGCGATCATGTGCACCTCATGGCCGGTGAAGACCGCGTCGCCGGGCTTGGGGGTTTCCAGCGCGCCCTGCTCGAGCAGGCTCATGATGGCGCCCGGCACTTCGATGCCGTAGCGCTGCAAAATCGCCACCGCCTCGGCGCAGCTGGTCGCGTCGGGCACCGTGGGGCCGCTGGCGATGATGGACGGGTCGTCGCCCGGCACGTCGCTGATGGTGAGGGTCACCACACGCGCCGGCGCACAGGCTGCCGCCAGCCGCCCGCCCTTGATGCGCGAGAGGTGCTTGCGCACGCAGTTCATCTCGGAAATATTCGCGCCGCTGTTGAGCAGCGCCTTGTTGATGCGCTGCTTGTCTTCCAGCGTCAGGCCCTCGGCCGGCAGTGTCAGCAGGGCCGAGCCGCCACCCGAGATCAGGCACAGCACCAGGTCGTTTTCGGTCAGGCCCTGCACCATGGCCAGGATGCGCTGGGCGGCCGCCAGGCCGGCCGCGTCGGGCACAGGGTGGGCGGCCTCGACGATCTCTATGCGCTGCTTCAGGCCCTCGGGCCGCGGCGGGATGTGGTGGTAGCGCGTGACGACCAGGCCTTCGAGCGGCGCGTCGGCCGGCCACAAGGCCTCGACCGCCTGCGCCATGGAGCCGCCGGCCTTGCCCGCGCCTATCACGATGGTGCGGCCGCCGCTGGCTTGGGTGGGCGGCTGGGGCAGGTAGCGCGCGGTATTTTCCAGCGGTAGCGCGCGCGTGACGGCGGCGCGGTACAGGTGCTCGAGGAACTCGCGCGGCCGGCGGGCGGCGTCGGGAATCGTGTGGGGTGTCTTGGCTGCAGTCATTGAAATGTCTCCACCCTCGATTGTGCCGTGGTAACCGGGCAGTAACCCGGCAAACCCACGGGGTTTGGGGGATAGGGCCAAAACACGCGCTGCCTAGAATGGCCTTTCCTCTTCCAAACCAGAAAGCAGACACCGCATGAACGCCTACCTCGCCCTGGGCATTGCCATCGTTGCCGAAGTCATTGCCACCACGGCGCTCAAGTCCAGCGAGAGCTTCACCCGGCTGGTGCCGTCACTGATCAGCATCGCGGGCTACGGCGTGGCACTGTACCTGCTGACGGTCACCATGAAGTCCATCCCCACCGGGGTGACCTATGCGATCTGGTCGGGCCTGGGCATTGTGCTGATCAGCATCGCCGGCTTTTTTGTCCACCACCAGAAGATAGACCTCTGGGGCATGGTGGGCATGGCGCTGATCATCGCGGGCGTGGTGGTGCTCAACCTCTTCTCGAAATCGACCACCGCGTGACGGGGCCGGCACCCCGGCCCTTGCGCCCTACTCCATCGCGACTTTGGCGTCTTTCACCAGCTTCGCGAAACGTTCGGTGTCTTCCGCGATCTGCCGCGCCATCTGCTCGGGCGTGTTGCCCACGGGCTCGGCGCCTATGTCGTCCATCTTCTTGCGAAACTCCGGCGAGTTGACGATCCTGGCCAGTTCGGTGCTCAGGCGCGCCACGATGTCCTTGGGGGTGGCCGCCGGCGCCAGCACGCCGAACCAGGTGCCGAGGTTAAAACCCTTGAGGCCGGCTTCGTCCATCGTGGGTACATCGGGCAAGGCCGGAGACCGTTTGTTGGTCGTCACGGCCAGCGCGCGCAGCTTGCCCGCCTTGATGTGCGGCAGCACCGGCGTGATGGTGTCAAAGGACATGGTGATCTGCCCGCCCAGCAAATCGGTGGTGAGCGGCCCGCTGCCCTTGTAAGGCACGTGCAGCATCTGCACGCCGCCCATGCTTTCAAACTGCGCCCCTATGAGGTGCTGGCCCGTGCCGTTGCCGTTGGAGCCGTAGGTCAGTTTGCCGGGTTCCGCCTTGGCCAGCGCCAGCAGTTCCTTCACATTTTTTGCCGGAACCGCCGGGTTCAGCACCAGCACATTGGGCACCAGCGCCACGGTGCTGACGGGCGCGAAATCCTTCTGGAAGTCGTAAGGCAGTTTTTTGTAGACGCTGGTGGCGATGGTGTGGTGCACCGCGCCCATCAGCAGGGTGTAGCCGTCGGGTTTGGACTTGGCCACAAAATCCGCGCCCAGCGTCGCGCCGGCGCCGGGCCGGCTTTCCACCACCACGGGCTGGCCCAGGCTTTTCGACAGCTCCTGCCCCACCGCGCGCGCCAGCACGTCCGTCGTGCCGCCCGCCGGGAAAGGCACGATGAGGCTGATGGGCCGCGCAGGCCAGGCCTGCGCAAAAGCCGGGGCACCCATCAAGCCTGTCGCCGCCACGGCACCCAGGGCCAGCGCATGGGCCAGCCTTAAAAAGTGCCCGCCGCGTCCTTGTTGTTGTGATCGCATGTCTTGTCTCCTTTTGCAGGTTTTCTGGAATCAGGCCGCCGCGGCCACGGGCCTGGCGGCGTCGGCAAAGCAGTTGCAAACCGCTTTGGTGACTTGCGCCGTGGTGGCCTGGCCGCCGAGGTCGCGCGTGTGCAGGGAGGCGTTGGCCGTCACCGCCTCAATGGCCTGCATCAGGTGGCCGGCGGCGGCGTGCTCGCCCAGGTGCTCGAGCAGCATCACGCAGCTCCAGAAGGTGCCGACCGGGTTGGCCAGTCCCTTGCCCATGATGTCGAAGGCCGAGCCGTGGATGGGCTCGAACATGCTGGGGTAGCGGCGCTCGGGGTCGATGTTGCCGGTGGGCGCAATGCCCAGGCTGCCGGCCAGCGCGGCGGCCAGATCGCTCAGGATGTCGGCGTGCAGGTTGGTGGCGACCACGGTGTCCAGCGAGGCCGGGCGGTTCACCATGCGGGCCGTGCAGGCGTCGACCAGTTCCTTGTCCCAGCTGACGTCGGGGAACTCCTTGCTGATTTGCAGCGCGATCTCATCCCACATCACCATGGCGTGGCGCTGGGCGTTGGACTTGGTGACCACGGTGAGCAGCTTGCGCGGCCGCGACTGCGCCAACCTGAAGGCGTAGCGCATGATGCGCTCGACGCCGGCTCGCGTCATCATCGAGACGTCGGTCGCCACCTCGATCGGGTGGCCCTGGTGGGCGCGCCCGCCCACGCCCGCATACTCGCCCTCGGAGTTTTCGCGCACGATGACCCAGTTGAGCTGCTCGGGCGTGCAGCGCTTGAGCGGCGCGTCTATGCCCGGCAGTATGCGTGTGGGCCGCACATTGGCGTACTGGTCAAAGCCCTGGCAGATTTTCAGGCGCAGGCCCCACAGCGTGATGTGGTCGGGGATGTGCGGGTCGCCGGCCGAGCCGAACAGGATGGCGTCCTTGTCCCGCAGCTCGTCCAGCCCCTTGTCGGGCATCATGACGCCGTGCTCGCGGTACCAGTCGCCGCCCCAGCCGTAGGACGTGAACTCGAAACGGAAATTGGCTTGCGTGGCGGCCAGGGCCTGCAGCACCTGCTGGCCGGCCGGGACGACCTCCTTGCCGATGCCGTCGCCGGGGATGCAGGCGATCTTGTAAGTTTTCATGAGTTTCCTCGGGTTGTGAGGTGTCCAATGTAGCGATTGGCATGAACAACAAAAGGCCTTAAAGTGAGGCCATTGTTAACTTCAGGTTACGAATGACCCCGTCCAACCCCGCGCCTTCCGAGATGGCTTTTTTCAGCCTGCTGGCGCGCTACGGCAGCCTGTCGGCCACGGCGCGCGAGCTGGGCGTCAGCACGGCGGCGGTCAGCAAGCGGCTGGCACAGATGGAGGCCAGGCTGGGCGTGCAACTGCTCAACCGCACGACGCGGCGCGCCAGCCTCACGCAGGAAGGCGAGATCTACCTCACGCATGCGCGCCGCATCCTGGCCGACATCGACGACATGGAGCAGCAGGTCGCCAGCGCCGTGGCCGCACCCAAGGGCCTGCTGCGCGTGAACGCCACCTTGGGCTTTGGCCGCAGCCACGTGGCGCCGTTGATCTCGCGTTTTGTCAAAGCCCATCCCGAGATGGAGGTGCAGCTGCAGCTCACCGTCAACCCGCCGCCGCTGACCGAGGACGCCTTTGACGTCTGCATACGCTTTGGCGAGCCACCCGACGCGCGCGTGGTGGCGCGCTTGATCGCACCGAACCGCCGCCTGCTCTGCGCCTCACCGGCCTACCTGGCGCGCCACGGCACACCCAAGGTGCCGCACGACCTGGCGCGGCACAACTGCATAGGCATACGCCAGGGCGACGAGGCCTATGGCATCTGGCGCCTGGCATCGGGCAAGCACACACAGGCCGTCAAGGTGCATGGAAACCTCAGCACCAGCGACGGCGAGATCGCGGTGAACTGGGCGCTGGACGGCCACGGCATCCTGATGCGCGCCGAATGGGATATCGCCAAATACCTGCGCAGCGGCCGGCTGGTGCAGGTGCTGGAAAACTATCGCACACCGGCGGCCGACATCCATGCGGTCTACCCGGCGCGCCACCAGCATTCGGCCCGGGTCAAGGCTTTTGTGGACTTTTTGGCGCGGCATTTCGAGAAGCCGTCCACGCGGGCCGCGGGGTTGGCGACTGACTGGTAATCGCTATTCCGTTCGGGCGCCCGCGTCGAACCACTGTTTGATCACCTGCCGTTCCGCCTCGGTGATACCGGTCGCGTTGTTCATGGGCATGAGCCGCGTGACCACGGCCTGCTGGTAGACCTGCGTGGCGTGCAGCTTGAGGGCCGCGGGTGAATCGAGGCGCACATTCTTCATCTGCAGCTGCTCGCCGTGGCACTGGTAGCAGCGCTGGGCCAATATGGTTTGCACCTGGCCATAGCCTGTTGCCGGCGGGGTGGCGGACGCCGCAGCCATTGCGGTAGGCGCCGGTTTCATCCAGACGATGACGCCCAGAATAGCGGCCACACCCGCCAGCGCATAGGCCAGCGGGTGCCGGTTGCGGCCCAGCTTGTAGCCGTGGCGCAGCACAAAAAACTGGCGTATCGCCGCGCCAGCCAGCATCATCAAAATCAGCACCAGCCAGTTCTGAGGATGGCTCCAGGTGAAGCTGTAGTGGTTGCTCAGCATGGCGAACAGCACCGGCAAGGTGAAGTAGGTGTTGTGCACGCTGCGCTGCTTGCCGCGCTGGCCGTGCACCGGGTCCACAGGCTCGCCGGCCTTGATCGCGGCCACCACCTTGCGCTGGCCGGGGATGATCCAGAAAAACACATTGGCGCTCATGGCGGTGGCCATCATGGCGCCCACCAGCAAAAAGGCCGCGCGGCCGGCAAACCAGTGGCAGGCCAGCCAGGAGGCGATGCAGACCAGCACCGCGACCAGCGCCCCGACGATGGCATCCCCGTTCTTCCGTCTTCCGAACAGCTGGCAGATGCCGTCGTAAAGCATCCAGAACACGACGAAGAAAGACAGCGCCACGCCAGCCGCCGCGCCTGGCGACCAGTTCATCAGTGATTTGTCGACCAGGTAGGTGCCGGCATGCCAGAGGTAGGACACCGTGAACAGCGCAAAGCCCGACAGCCAGGTGCTGTAGCTTTCCCAGTAAAACCAGTGCAGGTGGGCCGGCAGCTGCGGCGGCTTGACCGCGTATTTGACAGGGTGGTAAAACCCGCCGCCGTGCACGGCCCAGAGCTCGCCGCTGACGCCCTGCTTCTTCAAGTCCTCATCCACGGGCGGCGTGAGGCTGCTGTCGAGGAAGACGAAGTAGAACGAGGAGCCGACCCAGGCGATGGCGGTGATGACGTGGACCCAGCGCAGCAGCAGGTTGGCCCAGTCGAGAAGGTAGCTTTCCATATCTCTCAACCCTTGCGGCGCCCGGACGGGCACCGCGATTCCAGCCTGCTCACCACTGCGGGCGCTGTAAGCAGAAAACGGGTCACGAACAAAAGAAGCGGGGCTCCGTGTGGATTGCCCTGTTTCCCGGCTCCGCTGCGACCTGGTGTTGCGAGTTTATCGGCTTTGCCGGCGGGCGCAAGCTCAGCCCGCATCGATGCTCTGTAGCAGCTGCGCAGCCACGGCCACTGCGATGACCTCAGGCTCCTTGCCCGTGATGCCCGGCACACCAATGGGGCAAGTGATGTGCGCGAGCTCGGCCGGCGTAAAGCCCCTGGCCTCCAGCCGGTGGCGAAAGGCCGCCCATTTGCTCTTGCTGCCTATCAGGCCTATGTAGGGCAAATCGCCCTGCTCGCGCTGGCGCTTCAGGCAGGCGGCCAGCACGTCCAGGTCTTCGGCGTGGCTGAAGCTCATGATCAGCACACGTGATTGCGGCACCAGGCCCGGCACGGCGGCCTGCACCGGATCGGAGTGTTCGCAGCTCACGCGCGGCGACACGCTGTCCGGAAATATGCCGTCGCGGCTGTCTATCCAGCTCAGCTCAAACGGCAAAGGCGCGAGTACCCGCACGAGTGCATGGCCCACATGGCCGCCGCCGAACAGCGCCACCGGCCTGAGCCGCGGCGAAACCAGCCGTAACGCCAGCGCCGGCGCATCACCGGCCTGGACCGGCTCAAAGCGCAACTGCACCACACCGCCGCAGCACTGGCCCAGCGAAGGGCCCAGCGCCACGCGCAGAGAAGCGGGGACGTCGACTGGATCAGCGCCGCCAAGCAGCGCGCGCGCCCGCGCGATGGCGTCGTATTCCAGGTGGCCGCCGCCTATGGTGCCGACAATGTCGTCGGCGAACACCGCCATCCAGGTACCCGCCTCACGCGGGACCGAGCCCTGGGTTTGGGCCACCTGCACCAGCACCGCCGGCGACAAAGCCAGGCGGGCCAGCAGGGACTCCAGTAACAAATCGGTGTTGCGGGAAACCATTGGTGACGTGTTTGCGCTGTAAGCGGATGAAATAGTGGGCTAAATTAGACCTTAGCACCACCCGGGCGGCGCGCGCTTCGCGCGCATGATGACGGGTATACACAAAATCCCATGAACCGCCGAAAGGCAAACCATGACAAGACCCGAAATGCCTTCTTCTTCCTCCCCCGCCCCGCGCCGCTTCTGGCTGGTGGCCCTGCTGTCCGGCGTTGCGGCCGCCGTGGTCAGCGCCTGCAAGACTGCGCCAGACGCTACGCCCGCGCCCGCCGGCCCTGCCGCGGCACCCGATTCACCGGTCATTGGGCCTATCGCGGGCCCTAAAGGCTCGGCCAGAAGCTCGGGCGCGACCACGCCGCGCGCTTACCGCGAAGACGGCGCGACGCACATCTACGGCCTCAATTCGGACCGCATCTACAAGGGCCGCATGCCGCCGCTGCTGTATGCGGTGGGCGTGCTCAATGTGGAGATCGACCGGGTCGGCCGCGTGACCCGCCTGGACTGGATGCGCGCCCCGCGCCACGCCCCCGAAGTGATGGCGGAGATCACCAAGATGATCCAGGAAGCGTCGCCCTTCCCGGCCCCCGCACGCATGGGCAAAGTGGTCTATACCGACACCTGGCTGTGGCACAAGAGCGGGAAGTTCCAGCTGGACACGCTCACCGAAGGACAGGATTAGGGCCCCCACGGTCGCTCACTGCGTGTAGCTCCCTGCCCCCCGAGGGGGCCGCCCGCCTGCAGCCCGGCGAAGCCGGTTCCGCGGCTCATGCTGGCCTTAGACGGCTCGCTTCGCATCGCTTTGCCGCAGTCCCCCATCTGGGACCGGCCCTTTATTCAATCTGGAGGTTCTGCGTTTTGACGACGTTGCGCCAGGCGCGGTAATCGGCTTCGATGAAGTGGCCCAGCAGCGCGGGGGAGCCGGGTGCGGCTTCGACGGCGTCGGCCTTGAAGCGGGCGACCACCTCGGGCATGACTACCACCTTGTTGATGGCGGCGTTGAGGGTGTTGACGATGGCCGGCGGGGTGCCGGTGGGAGCCATGAGCGCAAAGTAGTTGACCACGTCGATGCCGGGCAGGCCGGCTTCGGCCATGCTGGGCACGTCGGGCAAGGCGCTGGAGCGTTTGGCGCTGGTCACGGCCAGCGGCTTGACGCTGCCGTTCTTGATGAAGGGCAGCAGCGCCGGGATGGTGCCGGTGACAAGGTGGATCTGCCCGCCAATCATGTCCATGGTGGCGGGCGCCACGCCGCGATACGGAATGTGGGTGATGAAGGTGCCGGTGCGGGCTTTGAGCAGCTCCAGCACCAGGTGGTTGACGCCGCCCGCGCCGGCCGAGCCGTAATTGAGCGCGCCCGGCTTTTGTTTGGCCAGGCTCACCAGTTCTTTCATGTTGCTGGCCGGCAGCTTGGTGTTGGCGGCCCAGACCAGCGGGCCGCTGGCGATCATGCCGACCGGCGTGAAATGGCGCAGCGGATCGTAGTTGGCGCTGGGCAGCGAAGCCGCCACGGTAGTAAAGGGCGAGGCCACCAGCAGCAAGGTGTAGCCGTCAGCCGGCGATTGCGCCACAAACTGCGTGCCTATCGCACCCGAGGCGCCGGCGCGGTTGTCGACCACAAAGGTGGCGTTCAGGACTTCACCGAGTTTTTGCGCGACCAGGCGCGCCATCGCGTCGGTGCCGGCGCCGGGCGCGAAGGGCACCACGATCTTGACCGGGCGGTCCGGGTAAGCGCCGGAAGGGCCTTGCGCCATGGCGGCGGGAAGCGCCAGGCTGGCGGCGGTGCCTGCGGACAGCAGCAGGGCTTGGCGGCGGCTCAAGGCGCCCATTGGCTTGACATTCATGCGGGAAAGGGAAGGAGTGATCAAAACCATTGATTGTCGCCGCGCCGCATGACGCGGGGATGACACGGCGGCGACCGTGCCTTCCGTGCTTTCCCTTACCTTATTAACTGCCGCGGTAAGTCGAGTAGCTCCAGGGACTGACCAGCAGGGGCACGTGGTAATGGCTGCCGGTGTCGGCCACGCCAAAGTCCAGGCTGACCTGGTCCAGGAAGGCCGGCTCGGGCAATACCACGCCGCGCGCCTTGAAGTAAGCCGCGACCTCAAACACCAGGCGGTAAGTGCCCGCTTTCAGGCTGGCGTTGTCGTAAAGCGGCCCGTCGGGGTTGCGGCCGTCGGCGTTCAGGGTGAAGGTTTTCACCAGCGCGGCCTGCCCGCCCTGTGTGGTGAACAGCGACACCTTCATGCCGCCCGCCGGCACGCCGTGCATGGTGTCCAGTACATGTGTGCTCAAGCCCATGGCAGTCCCTTTGTGATTTCGGTTTACCAAAAGTGTATACAGTTTTTGAATATGCGGCTATCATGGCCCGATGGAATCATCCACCACCCATGCCATCGTCGAGGCGCTGACCAAGGCCATTGTGGAGCACAGGCTGCACCCGGGCACCAAGCTGGCGGAGCAAAAACTCGCCGACCATTTCGGCGTTTCGCGCACGCTGGTGCGGCAGGCGCTGTTCCAGCTGTCGCAGAACCGGCTGATACGCCTGGAGCCGGCGCGCGGCGCCTTTGTGGCCGCGCCCTCGGCGATGGAGGCGCGCCAGGTGTTCGCGGTGCGCCGCATGCTGGAAGCCGAAATGACGCGCGCTTTTGTGCGCGAGGTCACGCCCGCCAAGATCAAGGCACTCAGGGAACATGTGGCGCGCGAGAAATCCGCGCTGGACGACGTGCCGGGCCGCACCGAGCTGCTGGGCGACTTCCATGTGCGCATGGCCGAGCTCATGGGCAACGAGGTGCTGGCGCAGATGCTGGGCGAGCTGATCTCGCGCTGCGCGCTGATCACCCTGATGTACCAGACGGCCAGCGCCGCCGAACACTCCAACGACGAGCACGCCGAAATCGTCAAGGCCCTGGCCGCCAGGGACGAGGCGCTGGCCGTGCGCCTGATGAACGAACACCTGCTCCACGTCGAGGAAAACCTGGCCTTCGACCGCAAGGTGCCGACCAACGATATTTCGATGGCACTGTCATGAACTCAAAATATCCACGGGATTTGATTGGCTACGGCCGCAACCCACCGCATGCCAACTGGCCGGGCCAGGCCCGCATCGCCGTGCAGTTTGTGCTCAATTACGAAGAAGGCGGCGAGAACTCGGTGCTGCACGGCGACGCCGGCTCCGAGCAGTTCCTGTCCGAAATGGCCAGCCCGCCCAGCTACGCCGACCGCCACCTGAGCATGGAAGGCATTTATGAATACGGCTCGCGTGTGGGCGTGTGGCGCATCCTGCGCGAATTTGAAAAACGCGGCTTGCCGCTGACCGTCTTCGGCGTGGGCATGGCCTTGCAGCGCCACCCCGAGGTCGCCGCGGCCTTTACCGAACTGGGCCATGAAATCGCCTGCCACGGATGGCGCTGGATCAATTACCAGCAGATCGACGAAGCCACAGAGCGCGAACACATGCGCCTGGGCCTGGACGCGATTGAAAAACTCACCGGCACGCGACCGCTGGGCTGGTACACCGGCCGCGACAGCCCCAACACGCGCCGGTTGGTGGCCGACGACGGACGGCTTGAATACGACAGCGACTACTACGGCGACGACCTGCCCTTCTGGACCGAGGTCAGGCGCACCGACGGCGCCGTCGTGCCGCGCCTGGTCGTGCCCTACACGCTGGACACCAACGACATGCGTTTTGCCCTGCCCCAGGGTTTTGCGCAGGCCGAGGACTTTTTTATCTATCTGCGCGACAGCTTTGACGCGCTGTATGCCGAGGGCGACACGTCGCCCAGGATGCTCAGCATAGGCATGCACTGCCGGCTGCTGGGCAGGCCCGGCCGCATCGTGGCACTGCAGCGTTTCCTGGACCACGTGCAAAAGCACGACCGCGTCTGGGTCTGCCGCCGCCTCGACATCGCCCGCCACTGGCAGGCCACCCACCCCTACATGCCCCGGCAGGAAAGCTGAACATGGCCATCACCCTTGAACAGGTCAATACCGCGCCGCGCGAACAGGCGCTGCAACTGCTGGACGGGCTTTACGAACACTCCCCCTGGGTGGCCGAAAAAGCGCTGGATGCCCGCCCCTTCCGCTCGCTGGCGCATCTCAAGCACGCGATGGCCCAGGTGCTGCGGGGCGCCGGCAAGGACGCGCAGGTCAAGCTCATACAAGCCCACCCCGAACTGGCCGGCAAGGCCATGGTGAGCAAATCCCTCACCGCGGAGTCGACCAACGAGCAAGGCAAGGCCGGCCTCACGGATTGCACGCCCGAAGAATTCGCCACGCTGCAAAAACTGAACGCCGACTACAACAGCAAGTTCGGTTTTCCTTTCATCCTGGCGGTGCGCGGCCCGCGCGGCACCGGCCTGGGCCGCCAGCAGATCATCGAGACCTTCGCGCGCCGCCTGCTCAACCACCCCGACTTCGAACTGCAGGAAAACCTGCGCAACATCCACCGCGTGGTGGAGCTCAGGCTTAACGACAAGTTCGCCGCCACACCCGCGCTGGGCAACGATGTCTGGGACTGGCACGAAACCCTGTCGCAGTACAGCGACCCGGGCTACCTTGAAAAAGGCCAGCTCACGGTGACCTACCTGACCGACGCGCACCGCGCCTGCGCGGCCTACATCAGCAACACCATGCGCGATTGCGGCTTTGACGAGGTGAGCATCGATGCCGTCGGCAATGTGGTGGGTGTTTACAAGGCCTCGGCGCCGGGCGCCAAGACCCTGCTGACCGGCAGCCACTACGACACCGTGCGCAACGGCGGCAAGTACGACGGCCGGCTCGGCATTTTTGCGCCCATGGCCTGCGTGCGCGAGCTGCACCGCCGGGGTAAGCGCCTGCCCTTCAACATCGAGGTCGTGGGTTTTGCCGAAGAGGAAGGCCAGCGCTACAAGGCCACCTTCCTGGGTTCGGGCGCACTGATAGGCGACTTCAAGCCCGAGTGGCTGGACCAGAAAGACGCCGACGGCATCACCATGCGCGAAGCCATGCTGAACGCCGGGCTGAAGCCCGAGGACATCCCCCTTATCAAGCGCGATGCCGGCAACTACCTGGGCTTTGTCGAAGTCCATATTGAACAAGGCCCGGTGCTCAACGAGCTTGACCTGCCGCTGGGCATCGTCACCTCGATCAACGGCAATGTGCGCTACCTCTGCGAGATCAGCGGCATGGCCAGCCACGCCGGCACCACGCCCATGAACCGCCGCCGCGACGCGGCCGCCGCCGCCGCCGAGCTGCTGCTGTACGTGGAGCGCCGCGCGGCGCAGGACGGCGACTCCGTCGGCACCGTGGGCATGCTGCAGGTGCCCAGCGGCTCCATCAACGTGGTGCCGGGGCGCTGCCTGTTTTCGCTGGACATGCGCGCGCCTGTCGATGCGCAGCGCGACGCGCTGGTGGCCGACGTGCTGGCCGAGCTCAAGGTGATTTGCGAACGCCGCGGCGTGCATTTCACGACCGAGCTGACCGAACGCGCCGCCGCCGCGCCCAGCGCGCCGGCCTGGCAGCAGCGCTGGGAGCGCGCGGTCGACTCGCTGGGCGTGCCGCTGCATGCCATGCCCAGCGGCGCCGGCCACGACGCCATGAAGCTGCACAAGGTGATGCCGCAGGCCATGCTGTTTGTGCGCGGCCAGAACTCCGGCATCAGCCACAACCCGCTGGAAAGCAGCACCAGCGACGACATCGAGCTTGCGATCCAGGCTTTCACCCATCTGCTCACCCATCTCGCCCCTTGACCACCATGACCTTTTCCACAGACTACGCAAAGCTCGACAGCTGGATAGATGCCCACTTCGACGAGGAAACCGCATTCCTGCAGCAGCTCATACGCGTGCCCACCGACACGCCGCCGGGCAACAACGCGCCACATGCCGAGCGCACCGCCGAACTCATCAAGGCCTTCGGTTTCGAGGCCGAAAAACACCCGGTGCCCGAAGCCGAAGTGCGCGGCTACGGCATGGAGTCCATCACCAACCTGATCGTGCGGCGCCAGTATGGCGGCAAGGGTGAGGGAAAAACCATTGCCTTGAACGCCCACGGCGACGTGGTGCCGCCCGGCGAGGGCTGGACCAAAGACCCCTACGGCGGCGACATCGCGGACGGCAAGATCTACGGCCGTGCCTCCGCCGTCAGCAAATGCGATTTCGCCAGCTTCACCTTCGCGGTGCGCGCGCTCGAGGCGCTGGGCGCGCCGCTCAAGGGCGCTATCGAACTGCACTTCACCTATGACGAGGAATTCGGCGGCGAGATGGGCCCGGGCTGGCTGCTCAAACAAGGCCTCACAAAACCCGACCTGCTGATCGCGGCCGGCTTCTCTTATGAAGTCGTCACCGCCCACAACGGCTGCCTGCAGATGGAAGTCACGGTGCACGGCAAGATGGCCCATGCCGCGATTCCCGACACCGGCGTCGATGCACTGCAGGGCGCGGTGCACATCCTCAACGCGCTCTACGCGCAGAACGCGCTTTACCAGCAGGTCACGTCCAGGGTCGAGGGCATCAAGCACCCCTACCTCAACGTGGGCCGCATCGAAGGCGGCACCAATACCAATGTGGTGCCCGGCAAGGTGACGTTCAAGCTGGACCGCCGCATGATCCCCGAAGAGAACCCGGCCGAGGTCGAAGCGAATATCCGCCAGGTGATCGCCGACGCAGCTGCTGGCCGCAAGGGCATCACGGTGGACATCAAGCGCCTGCTGCTGGCCAACTCCATGCGGCCGCTGCCCGGCAACCAGCCGCTGGTCGAGGCCATCCAGAAGCACGGCGAGACGCTGTTCGGCCAGAAGATCCCGGCCATGGGCACACCGCTGTACACCGATGTGCGCCTTTATGCCGAAGCCGGCATTCCCGGCGTGATCTACGGCGCCGGGCCGCGCACCGTGCTCGAATCGCATGCCAAGCGCGCCGACGAGCGCCTTGAGCTGGAAGACCTGCGCCGCGCCACCAAGGTGATCGCCCGCACGCTGCGCGACCTGCTGGCCTGACGAAGCCGCCCTGCCCCCTCCAAACACCCGCCACGGCGGGTGTTTTGCTTTGTGGCACCTGCGCGAACGGTTGCGTCAGTGTTGACCGAATCAGCGGGAATCGCCCGGGATAACCCTGTGGTAGTGCTAAAACTACTTGTCTACATTTCTTGTATGCAAGTCTTGCCTGCAAGAACTTGCTACCCACAACGACTCTTCCGGAGACTGCCATGCCCAAGTTTTTCCGCTCACTGTTCGGCCAGGTGATCCTGGCCCTCATCGTCGGCGTGCTCGTCGGCTTTATCTGGCCGGAGACGGCCGTCAAGCTCAAACCGCTGGGCGACGGCTTTATCAAGCTGATCAAGATGCTGATTCCCATGATCGTCTTCTGCGTTGTCGTGCACGGCATCGCGGGCGCGGGCGACCTGCGGCGCGTCGGCCGCGTCGGCGTCAAGTCGCTGATCTACTTCGAGGTGGTGACCACCATCGCCCTGGTGATAGGCCTGGTGCTGGCCTTTGTGTTCCAGCCCGGCGCCGGCATGAATGTGGACCCCAAGCTGCTGGACCCCAAGGCCATGGGCGCCTATGTCGAAAACGCCGGCAAGCTCACCGGCGGCGGCACGGTGGAGTTCCTCATGAAGCTGATCCCCACCACCGCGGTCAGCGCCTTCGTCAACGGCGACGTGCTGCAGGTCTTGCTGTTCTCGGTGCTGTTCGGCTGCGCGCTGGCCATGCTGGGCGACAGGGGCCAGAAGGTGGTCGGCCTGGTCGACGACCTGGCCCACGTGCTGTTCAAGACCATGGGCATCATCATCAAGCTCGCGCCGCTGGGCGTGCTGGGCGCCATCGCCTTCACCGTCGGCAAGTACGGCATAGGCTCGCTCAAGCAGCTGGGCATGCTGGTGGTGCTGTTCTACGGCGCGGTGATCATCTTCGTGGCCGTGGTGCTGGGCACCATCATGCGGCTGTCGGGCTTCAGCCTGTTCAAGCTGCTCAAGTACCTGCGCGAGGAACTGATGGTGGTGTTTGCCACCACCTCGTCGGACAGCGTGCTGCCGCAGATCATGGCCAAGCTCAAGCGCATGGGCATACGCGACTCCACCGTCGGCCTGGTGATTCCCACGGGCTACTCCTTCAACCTCGACGCCTTCTCGATCTACATCACGCTGGCGGCCGTTTTCATCGCCCAGGCCACCAACACGCCCATCTCCATGGCCGACCTGCTGACCATCCTGGCGATCTCGCTGGTCACCTCCAAGGGCGCGCACGGCGTGCCCGGCTCGGCCATCGTGGTGCTGGCCGCCACGCTGCAGGCGATTCCCGCGATCCCGGCCATAGGCCTGGTGCTGGTGTTGTCCGTCGACTGGTTCATGGGCATCGCCCGGGCCCTGGGCAACCTGATCGGCAACTGCGTGGCCACCGTGGCGGTGGCGGCCTGGGAAGGCGACATAGACCGCGAACGCGCCCATGCGGTGCTCGACGGCCGCTATGTGCCGCCGGCCGAGGACGACATGGACATCGAAGTCGGCGCCGTCCCGGCCAAGGCCTGAAGAGCCTGAAGAGCCGCCACCTGGCCTGAACCCCAGCCGCTACACTCGCAGCACCATGAGCAGCAGCCAGGTCCAGATCGCCCAGCAGGTCGTCGAGTCCATACTCGCGCAGAAACTCTCGCCCGGCGAACGCCTGGGCGAGCAGGAACTGGCCGAGCTCTTCGGCGTCAGCCGCACCCTGGTGCGCGAAGCGCTGATGCAACTGCAGGCGCGCGGCTTTGTGGAGGTGCGCACGCGCAAGGGCTGGTATGTGGTCGAACCCTCGGTCGAGGAGGCGCGCGACGCCTTCTCGGCCCGGCGCATCATCGAAGGCGGCATTCTTCGCGAAGCCGGGCGGCCGCTGCAATCGGTGCTGCACAGGCTGCGCGATCACATCGCCCAGGAAGAGCAGGCCATCGAAGAGGCCGACGCCGCCACCCGGGCTTTTTTGCTGGCCGACTTCCACGTCTGCCTGGCCGAATGCCTGGGCCAGCGGCTGCTGTGCGACGTGCTGCGCGACCTGACCGCACGCACCACACTGGCCGCCTCGCTGTACCAGTCCAAACATGACGCGGGCCAGTCCTGCGCCGAGCATGCGGCCATCGTGGCCGCGCTGGAGCAAGGCCAGCTGGAGTCGGCCCGCGAGCTGATGCTCGCGCACATCGGCAGCGTCGAAGCCGCGCTGGGCTCGTCGGCGCCCGATACCGCGGCCGGCGGGGAGCGCCTGCGCGCGGCGCTCACGCAGCTGGCGCGGCCGCCGCTGCGAAAAGTCAGCTGACGCCTGTCTCAGGCCTTGGGCAGGGTCTCCCACCAGCGCTCACCGAAGCGCCCCTGCAGGAAGGCCACAAAAGCCTGGACCTTGCCCGGCAGCAGCTTGGGCGACGGGAACACCGCGTGGATTTCCTGCTCGGGCAGGGCATGGTCCTTGAGCACTTCGACGATATGGCCCGAGGCCAGTGAATCGCCCGCCACATAACGCGGCAGCGCCGCGATGCCCAGGCCGCCTCGCGTCGCCGCCAGCACCGCCGAGAGGTTGTTCGAATGCAGGCGGCCGGTCACCGGCACCGTCACCGGCTCGCCCTTGGGGCTCAGCAGCCGCCACACGTCGTCGCCCTGCACGCTGCTGTAGACCAGCGCGTTGTGGCCGCTGAGATCGGCCGGCTTTTTCGGTGTGCCCGACTTCTTGAGGTAAGCCGGCGAAGCCACCAGCACCCAGGGGTTCATGCCCAGGAAGCGCGCGCCCAGCGTGGAGTCGGCCAGCTTGCCCATGCGCACCGCCACGTCTATGCCCTGGGCCACCAGGTCCACATAGCGGTCCTCAAAACTCAGGTCCAGCTGCACCTGCTTGTGCCTGGCCATGAAGTCCAGCGCCAGCGGCACGATGACGCGGCGGCCGAAGGCCACCGAGGTGCCTATGCGCAGCAGGCCCTGGGCCTGCGTCTGGCGCAGCCGCGCCATGCTGTCGGCCTCTTCCACCTCGCGCACGATGGATTTGCATTTTTCGTAGTACAGCGCGCCCGACTCGGTGAGGCTGACGCCGCGCGTGTTGCGGTTGAGCAGCCGCACCTTCAGGCGCGCCTCGGTGGCCGCCACCTGCTTGGTCACCGTGGGCTGGGTGGTGGCGAATTCGCGCGCCGCTTTCGAGAAGCTGCCGGTCTCCACCACCCGCACAAACATGTGCATTGCCTGCAATCTGTCCATGCTTTCATCATAGTGAGTTATCGGTGAATCCTGGGGCCGTTTATTCCTGCATGGAATAGCTTTTATGGCGGCCTGACGCCTTCCGCGCGGCGCCATGCCTGCCTACAGTCGGCTCCATCCAAGGAGTTCAAGCATGGCAAAAATGACAGCCATCCAGGCCGCGGTCTGGGTGATGGAAAAAGAAGGCGTGACCCAGGCCTTCGGCATTCCCGGCGCGGCGATCAACCCGCTGTACGCGGCCCTGCGCAAGCAGGGGACCATCAGCCATATCCTGGCGCGCCATGTCGAAGGCGCCTCGCACATGGCCGAGGGCTACACCCGCGCCTGCCCCGGCAACATCGGCGTGTGCATAGGCACCTCGGGCCCGGCCGGCACCGACATGATCACGGGCCTCTACTCGGCCCAGGCCGACTCGATTCCCATCCTCTGCATCACCGGCCAGGCGCCGCGCGCGCGGCTGTACAAGGAAGACTTCCAGGCGGTGGACATCGAATCGATCTCCAAGCCCGTAACCAAGTGGAGCGTGACGGTGCGCGAACCCGCCCAGGTGCCGCGCGCCTTCCAGCAGGCCTTTCACCTGATGCGCTCGGGCCGGCCCGGGCCGGTGCTGATAGACCTGCCCTTTGACGTGCAGATGGGCGAGATCGAGTTCGACCCCGACACCTATTCGCCGCTGCCCGTCTACAAACCCTGCGCCACCCGCGCCCAGGTTGAAAAAGCGCTGACCATGCTCAATGAAGCCGCCAGGCCGCTGATCGTGGCCGGCGGCGGCGTCATCAACGCCGACGCCTCGCCCCTGCTGGTGCAACTGGCCGAGATCACCGGCGTGCCGGTCATCCCGACCCTGATGGGCTGGGGCGCGATTCCCGACAGCCACCCGCTGATGGCCGGCATGTGCGGCCTGCAGACCAGCCACCGCTACGGCAACGCCACGCTGCTGGCCTCCGACTTCGTGCTGGGCATGGGCAACCGCTGGGCGAACCGCCACACCGGCTCGGTCGAGGTCTACACCCGGGGCCGCAAGTTCGTGCATGTGGACATAGAGCCCACGCAGATAGGCCGCGTGTTCGCGCCCGACTACGGCATCGTCTCCGACGCCAAGCTGGCGCTCGAGCTGTTTGTGCAGGTGGCCGCCGAGATGAAGGCCGACGGCCGGCTCAAGGACCGCGGCCCATGGGCGGCCGAATGCCGGGAACGCAAACGCACCCTGCTGCGCAAGACCAACTTCGACAGCGTGCCCATGAAACCGCAGCGCGTCTACCAGTGCATGAACAATGCCTTCGGCGACGATGCCTGCTACGTCAGCACCATAGGCCTGTCGCAGATTGCCGCCGCGCAATTCCTGCACGTGCACAAGCCGCGCCACTGGATCAACTGCGGCCAGGCCGGCCCGCTGGGCTGGACAGTGCCCGCCGCGCTGGGCGTGCGCGCCGCCGACCCGACGCGCAAGATCGTCGCGCTGTCGGGCGACTACGACTTCCAGTTCATGGTCGAGGAGCTGGCCGTGGGCGCGCAGTTCAAGCTGCCCTACCTGCACATCGTGGTCAACAACTCCTACCTCGGGCTGATACGCCAGGCCCAGCGCGGTTTCGAGATGGACTACTGCGTACAGCTGGGCTTTGACAACATCAACACGCCCGAGGAGGAGACCGCCGTCAGGGGCTACGGCGTGGACCACCTCAAGGTGGCCGAGGGCCTGGGCTGCAAGGCCTTGCGCGTGCTCCGGCAGGAAGAATTCGCGCCCGCCGTGCGCCAGGCCGAGGCCTGGATGAAGGAGTTCCAGGTGCCTGTGGTCATCGAGGTGATCCTGGAGCGCGTGACCAATATCGCCATGGGCACAGAGATCGACAACATCAATGAGTTCGAGGAACTCGCCCTGAAAAAATCCGACGCGCCCACCGCCATCGACTGCGCGCTGCTTGACTGAACCCGACCCCACCGAAAGATGACCCTTATGCCGAAATTCGCCGCCAACCTGAGCATGCTGTTCACCGAGCTTCCCTTCATGGAGCGCTTCGCGGCCGCCCGCGCCGCCGGCTTCGACGCCGTGGAATACCTGTTCCCCTATGCCTATCCCAAGCAGGCGCTGGCCGCCGCGCTCAGGGACAACGGCCTCACGCAGGTGCTGCACAACCTGCCAGCCGGCGACTGGGAAGCCGGCGAACGCGGCATCGCCTGCCACCCGGGCCGCGAGGCTGAATTCCGCGAAGGCCTGGCCCGCGCCATCGGCTACGCCACCGCGCTGGACTGCAAGCAGCTCAACTGCCTGGCGGGCAAACTGCCCGCCAGCGTGGCGCGGGAGGATGCCCACGCCACCCTGGTCGCCAACCTGCGCCACGCGGCCGCCGCGCTCAAGCAGGCCGGCATACGCCTGCTGATCGAGCCCATCAACCACTACGACATCCCCGGCTTCTTCCTGACCCACACCGACGAGGCGCTGGCCATCGCCGACGAGGTCGGCTCGGACAACCTGTTTGTGCAGTACGACATCTACCATGCGCAGCGCATGGAAGGCGAGCTCGCCGCCACGCTGACCAAACACCTGGGCCGCATAGGCCACATCCAGCTGGCCGACAACCCGGGCCGCCACGAGCCCGGCACCGGCGAGATCAACTACCGCTGGCTGCTGCGCCACATCGACGCCATCGGCTACACCGGCACCATAGGCTGCGAATACAAACCGCAAACCACCACGGCCGCGGGCCTGGGCTGGCGCAGCGCGCTCACCACATAAAGGCAGGCCATCATGATCAAGTCAGGACTCAAACTCGGCTTCATAGGCCTGGGCATCATGGGTGCGCCCATGGCCGGCCATTTGCTCAAGGCCGGCCACATGCTGTTCCTCAACACCCGCGGCATGGTGCCCGAGGCCCTGGCAAGCGGCGGCGCCACCGTCTGCACCACGGCCCAGGGCGTGGCCGAGCGGGCCGACATCATCTTCATCATGGTGCCCGACACACCCGACGTGCAGGCCGTGCTCTTCGGCGAGCACGGCGTGGCCGCCGGCCTCAAGGCCTCGGGCCCAGGCAAGGTCGTGGTCGACTGCAGCTCCATAGACCCCATCGCCACGCGCGGCTTCGCCGAAAAAATCCAGGCGCTAGGCTGCGACTACCTGGACGCGCCGGTCTCGGGCGGCGAAGTCGGGGCCAAGGCCGCCAACCTGACCATCATGGTGGGCGGCGAGGAGCAGGCTTTTGAGCGCATCAGGCCGCTGCTCGCGCTGATGGGCAAGAACGTCACCCGCGTCGGCGGCGCCGGCGACGGCCAGGTCTGCAAGGTGGCCAACCAGATCATCGTGGCGCTCAACATCGCCGCCGTGGGCGAAGCCCTGGTGTTCGCCTCCCGGGCCGGCGCCGACCCGGCCAAGGTGCGCGAAGCCCTGATGGGCGGTTTTGCGGCCTCGCGCATTCTTGAAGTACATGGCGAGCGCATGATCAAGCGCAGCTTCGCGCCAGGTTTTCGCATCGCGCTGCACCAGAAGGACTTGAACCTTGCGCTACAGGGCGCGCGGGCACTGGGTGTGGCCTTGCCGCAAACGGCCAATGCCGCGCAGCTGATGCAGTCCTGCGCGGCACTGGGCCATGCGCAGGCCGACCATTCAGCCCTGGTGCTGGCCCTGGAGGCCATGGCGGGGCATGCGGTCGCGCCCTGAACGCGCTCTGCACGCGCCTAGAGCCCGCGCCGATTCACCTCACTCGTGGGTGTAATCCAGCAGGGCCAGGTATTCCTTGCGGTCGGCCTTGACCCACTGCTTGACGCCTATCTCCGACAGGATGCCGGCCGACTGGCTGTTCATGGCCAGCAGCGACTCCGTCAGCTTGCTGACCATGTCGGCCGGCACACCGGGAGCGGCCAGTACCGACCAGTTCACCACAGGCTGGGTTTCCCCGATGACGCGGCCGCCGCCTTCCTGCCATTTCTTCGCCAGGGTTGGGTTGACCGCGCCCACTTCGGCAAGGCCTGCCGCCACCTGGGCCGAGACGGAATCCTGGTAACGCGTGTAGGAAATATAGGGCTCGCGCACATTCATGCGGCGGATCTCGGCGCGCGCGACCGCCACCGTGGCGGAAGACTCATCCGGCATCAGGATTTTTTTGCCGCTGAGCTGGCCGATGCTGGTGATCGGCGAATTGTTGTTCACGATAAAGGCCGCCTTGTAGGGCTCAGGCCGGCGCACCAGGGGCTGGTAGCCTCCATCGCGAACCAGCTTGGATAGCTGGTTGACGGATTTCCCGAAGATCATCAGCGGCTTCTGGTCCGACGATGCCTGCCGCACGAAATTCTGGATATCGATGACGGGATCGACGACCACCTGCTTGCTGCGGATCTGCCCGCCCAGGTAGTCGGCCCAGCCGCGGTAGCGCAGGGCCAGCATGGAGATGCTGAGGTCCGCCGTGACCGCCTCGTTGATCAGCAGCCGCCAGCGCTCCGCACCACCGGCCTGCTGCTGGCTCCAGCTGATCGAGGGAAAGCCCTGCCAGGCCACGGCAGCCGCGGCGGCGCCCACCACGCCGCGAAGAACCGCGCGGCGACCGGTTACGTGTGACAGCAATGCAGTATTCATTTGATCACCTTCAAAGGGTTGATAGCAGATTGCACAGTCTTCTTTGCTGCCTCGTCCTCCCATTGCCTGGCAGCGGTCAGGCTTGCCTTGAATGCCAGCGCACTCTCAAGCAGCCACTTCTTGTTGTCTTCGGAAAGGGCGTAGCTCAACCTGAACTCGTCCATGGGCATGCGGTCCTCCCGCACGGCCTTGATCAAGCGGTCCACTTCGGCCGCGGCATGCGCGGGCGTCGACAGCAGCACCAGGCGGCTCATCTTGTCGGGGTTGTTGGGCACATGGCAGTTCACGCACTGCGACTCCCGCATCTGCGTCGCCAGGTCCCGGTAGCGCTTGTCCACGCTGCCCAGATAGGGGTTTTCCGGCCGGTACAGGCCGTCGAACAAGGTCACCGCCGGCTGGGTGTGGCCTTTTTCGTCGGTCCACAGCCAGGGGCCCTGGTATTTCTCATGCTGCACCGCCACCACCGGCTGCAGCAGCGGCGTGGGCGCCACGTCGGTGAACTGCGCCACCTTGATGGTGGCCGTCTCGGGGCTCATCCACAGCATCATGCTGCGGGCGTTCTCGTACATGGCCCACTTGGCCTCGTCGTGCCAGAACGGGTAGGGAAACTGGCCCGGCGGCATGCGGTTGCGAAAGGCCGCTTCCAGCCGCACCAGGAACATCTTCTCGTCGGCCACCCATTCCACGGTATGCCGGCCGTTGAACATGAAGAGCGGCGCATACATGCCGGTCCAGGCGTCCGGCGCAAACTGCGTGAGGTTGGTCTGGCGCAGCGTGGCGTTCTCTTTTTTGTTCTGCCGGCCCCACAGCATGATGGGCGCCACGTGCGCGCGCAGCTGGCTGGGGCCGAACAGGGCTTGCCGGCACTGGTTGTAGGCGCCGACATCGCCGGCCGACGCCAAGGGACACTGGCTCGCGAGCTCCGCGGCGATTTCCGCCGCGGCCCGCTCGATGTTGGGCGGCACCGCCCTTTTGTCCTGGGCCTGCGCGCCGCAGGAAAGCGCCAGCACGGCGGCCAGCAATCCGCCTCGCCATGCAGACGGCGACAGCAGCTTCGTTCGAATCAACACGTCCATTTTTTACTCCCTCGTGTAGTCCAACAAATCCAGGTAATCCTTTCTTTCGGCTTTGGCCCAGGCCTTCACGCCCATTGATGCCATGACGGCGGTACTTTCGGGATTGGTGGCCAGCAGCGCATCGCGCAGCTGCTGCACCATGTCCGCGGCCACGCCGGGACCGGCAAGAATCGACCAGTTCACCACCGGCTGCGTTTCAGCCACCACGCGCCCGCCGTCTTCCACCCACTTCTTGGCGATGGTGGGGTTGACCACGCCAATCTGGCCCATTCCGGACTTGACGAATTGCGCGACTTCCTCCTGGAAGCGCACATGCGTCACCCGGATCTGGCTGAGTTTTTGCCGCCGCAGTTCCGCCAGGGCCACCGCGCTGGTGGCCGCGAACTCGTCGGGCATGATGACCTTGGCATCCGCAGCATCCGTGAGGGTTTTGATCGGGGATTCCTTGGCCACGATGAAGGCCGCCTTGTAGGGGTCGGCGCGCCGCACCACCGGCTGGTAGCCGTTGTCGCGCACCAGCTTGGCCAGCTGGTTGACGGACTTGCCGAAGACGAACTCGGGCTTGCTGGCGCCCTGGGCCACCGCCATGAAGCGCTTGATGTCGACCATGGGCTCCACCACGATGGGCCGGCCCTTGAGCTGGGCGGTGATGAAATCGGCGACAGGCCGGTAGCGGTTGGTCAGCACAAAGGAGTTGGTGTCGCCGCCCACGGCTTCGTTGATCAGAAAGCGCCAATTGCCCCCTCCCGCCCCCGCGGCGGCCGGCTTTTTGCCGGCTGCCGCAGCCTGGGCCCAGGCACTGCCCGCTCCCCCCGTCCCCCCTGTCAGGACCCCCAGGCCCAGGATAGACAACATCTGGCGGCGCAGCAGCGAAAAAGGCGTTTTCATGAAATCCCAGTCTGAACACATCGTTGTTAGATCGCTTCAGCCGCCACCCCAAAGGCTTTGCTAGGGCCAGGAGCTGTACGGCCTTGCGGCTTAATCCCTCTCACACAATGGCACTCTATGGACGGGCCGCGAAAATAGTCAAAGACTGCTTGGGGGTGCTTTCCTGTCAGGACTGACAGGTAAAAGCGGGTGGAGCCCACGCATGCAAGCCCGCCGGCCCCGATCAAACGTAAACAGCTGTAACGACAGCTGTCATCCCCGAGCCCCTGATCCCCCACGGACAGCTTTCTTTTTTAACGGCCAAGGCTGCACCGAGGCCGCGTAGCGGCAGCAGGATCATTGAAGCGGAGACGCGGCAAGTGCATGCGCCAAAAATATGACAAATATGACAAGCGCAATCACCAAATTCCATTCGGTGAGAAATTACAAGCTGCGAGCATTGACAGCGGCCGAATGGCGTATCTGTTGCGCTTTAGCCAACTCGCGCCGCCGGCTTGCCAGGCCCGGCCGCAGCGGGGATTCTCACGGCAAGCCGAAAGTTCTACTTCGCAGCACGGCAGGCATTGTTTTTGCTGTATCGTTTTGGGGTTTGCCTTGCTTCACGGCCGCCGCCTCTTCCGCCATCCCTACAAGAAACTTTCCAATATGAAAAACCGCGCTTTTGCCCTCCCCCGCCTGGCCGCCCTGATGACCGGGGCCGTGCTTGCCCTGACGGCCCTGGGCGCGCATGCGCAGAACACGCCCATCAAATTCCAGCTCGACTGGCGTTTTGAAGGCCCTTCTGCGCTTTTCCTCACGCCGGTGGCCAAGGGTTACTTCAAGGCCAACAAGCTGGACGTCACGGTGGATGCCGGCAACGGCTCGGGCGGCGCGGTCACGCGCGTGGCTTCTGGCACTTACGACATGGGTTTTGCCGACCTGGCCTCGGTCATGGAGTTCCACGCCAACAACCCCGACGCACCGAACAAGCCGGTGGCGGTGATGATGGTCTACAACAACACGCCGGCCTCGGTCATGGCGCTCAAGAAATCGGGCATCAAGACACCGGCCGACCTCAACGGCAAAAAAATGGGCGCACCGGTGTTCGACGCCGGCCGCCGCGCCTTCCCGGTGTTTGCCAAGGCCAACAAGGTCACCGGCTTCCAGTGGGTCAGCATGGACCCGCCGCTGCGCGAAACCATGCTGGCGCGCGGCGAGGTGGATGCCATCACCGGTTTTACCTTCACCTCGCTGCTCAACCTCGAGGCGCGCGGCGTCAAGGCCGAGGACGTGGTGGTGCTGCCTTACGCCGACTTCGGCGTGAAGCACTACGGCAATGTGGTGATCGCTTCGCCCAAGCTCATCAAGGAGCACCCGGAGGCCATCAAGGCCTTCCTGCAGGCTTTCACCAAGGGCGTGAAAGACGTGGTGGCCGACCCGGCCGCCGCGATTGAATTCGTCAAGGCGCGCGACGGCATCATCAACGTGCCGCTGGAAGTGCGCCGCCTGCGCCTGGCCATAGACACCGTGGTCAACAGCCCCGACGCGCGCGCCGAAGGCTTCGGCCAGGTGAAAGCCCCGCGCCTTACGCTGATGGCCTCGCAGGTGTCGGACGCCTTCGGCACCAAGACCCGTGTTGACCCTGCTGTGGTGTGGAACGGCAGCTTCCTGCCGACGGCGGCTGAGCTCAATGTATTGCCGGTGCCCAAGAAATAAGCATGTCCCTGGCTACAGCCGACTCCCATCACTTCGTTGATTTCAGCGACGTCTGGCTTGCGTATAACGACGAGCTGCTCGCACGCAAACAATTTTCCGTCGAGGCCATAGACCTGCAGGTGCGGCAAGGCGAGTTCATCGCCATCGTCGGGCCTTCGGGCTGCGGCAAGTCCACCTTCATGAAACTGGCCACGGGCCTGAAGATGCCTTCCTCCGGCCGCATCCTGATCGACGGCCGGCCCGTGACCGGGCCGCTCAAAATTTCGGGCATGGCCTTCCAGGCGCCCTCGCTGCTGCCCTGGCGCACCACGGTCGGCAATGTGCTGCTGCCGCTGGAAATCGTCGAGCCCTACCGCAGCCAGTTCAAGGCCAGGCGCAAGGAGTTCGAGGAACGCGCGCGCCGCCTGCTGCAAAAGGTGGGCCTCGCCGGTTATGAAGACAAATTCCCCTGGCAGCTCTCGGGCGGCATGCAGCAGCGCGCCAGCATTTGCCGCGCGCTGATCCACGAACCCAAGATGCTGCTGCTCGACGAGCCCTTCGGCGCGCTGGACGCCTTCACGCGCGAGGAACTCTGGTGCATCTTGCGCGACCTCTGGACCGAGCAGCGCTTTAACGTGATCCTGGTCACCCATGATTTGCGCGAGTCGGTGTTCCTGGCCGACACGGTGTACGTGATGAGCAAAAGCCCGGGCCGCTTTGTCGTCAGGCGCGAAATCGGCCTGCCGCGCCCGCGCGACCTCGAAGTGACCTACACCAGCGAATTCAGCGACATCGTGCACGAGCTGCGCGGCCACATAGGCGCGGTGCGCGGCGGGGCGGCACCATGACCATGAACAACAAACAGCTGGAACGCTGGGCACCATGGGTATTGTTGGCGGCCGTGGTGTTGCTGTGGCAGCTGGTATGCAGCGCCTTCACGGTGCCCGAATTCATTTTTCCCGCGCCACTGGCGATTGCCCAGGCCATGGCCGAGTTCGCCACACCGATCGCCGAAGCCGCCTGGAAAACCTTCTGGGTCACCCTGGTCGGTTTCGGCCTGTCCATCATCGTCGGCGTGCTGCTGGGATTTTTAGTCGGCTCCTCGCGCCTGGCCTATGCGGCGGTGTATCCGCTGCTGGTGGCCTTTAACGCCGTGCCCAAGGCCGCGATTGTCCCCATCCTGATCGTCTGGTTCGGCATAGGCATAGGCCCCGGCATCCTCACCGCCTTCCTGATTTCGTTCTTTCCCATCACCGTCAACATGGCCACGGGCCTGGCCACACTGGAACCCGAACTCGAAGACGTGCTGCGCGTGCTGGGCGCCAAACGCTGGGACGTACTCGTCAAGGTCGGCCTGCCGCGCTCCATGCCCTACTTCTTTGCCTCGCTCAAGGTCGCGATCACGCTGGCCTTTGTGGGCACGGTGCTGGCCGAAATGACGGCCGGCGATTCGGGCATCGGCTACCTGATGCAGAGTGCCGGTTCGCAGCAGCGGCTGGCGCTGGCATTTGCCGGGCTGGTGGTGATAGGCGCCATGGCCATGATGATGTACGAGCTTTTCAGCTACATCGAAAAGCACACCACGGGCTGGGCCCACCGGGGATCGCAGGCGGGCTGAGTTACAGACAAATCAATTCAAATCCGCAGATAAAAATCGGTTTAAAGAAACCGTTCCAACAGACGCCTCGACCCTCTGTCCAGCGCCGTCATGTCCCGCACGCTGTACTGCACCCCCTGGCTACCGGCAATCAAAAGCCCGGTCCGCGCCAGCCGCCGTATGTCCTCCTCACCCTTGAGGATGAACGAAGTCTCCCCCCTGTCGGTCTCCACTGTCCAGACGCTCGGTGTGCCGAAACTGGAGACGCTTTTGAGCCGCGTGATCTCGGGCACAAAATCGCGTAGCGCGAGTTCCTCCTCAAGCAAGGTGCGCGTCGCCGGTGCCATGGCCCGCAGGCTGTCTACCCAGGCAACTTCGTGGCCCTCCGTGTTGACCAGCGAGATGCCCTCGTCGGGGGCCGCGATCGGGAAGGCGCGCACCGGCGCCACGCCGGCATGCACCTGGCCGGCGGCGTCGGTGAACACCAGGCGGCCGGAGGCGTCGCGCGCCAGCGGCAGGGATGAGCCCGGGGTCGTGGAATCAGTCATGGCGATTTCCTGGCTTATGCGTTGTTGACGTGCTGAGCCGCATGGGCGATCTGCGAGGTGGCCACGGCGATGCGGCGCTCTTCGGCTTCCAGGCCGCCCTCTTCGTTGTCGACCTGTCGCGCCTGGGCTTCATACAGCCGCCAGTAGGCGCCCTGCTTGGCCATGAGTTCGTCGTGCGGGCCGACTTCGACCACCTGGCCGCGGTCCATCACCACCAGGCGGTCGGCCTTGCGCAACGTCGACAAGCGGTGGGCAATCGCAATCGTGGTGCGGCCCTGCACCAGGTTGTCGAGGGCGCGCTGGATTTCTTTTTCGGTCTCGGTGTCGACCGAGGACGTTGCTTCGTCGAGGATCAGGATGCGCGGGTCTATCAGCAGCGCGCGCGCGATGGAAATGCGCTGGCGCTCGCCGCCCGACAGGCCCTGGCCGCGTTCGCCGACCAGCGAGTCATAGCCCTGCGGCAGGCGCAGGATGAATTCATGCGCATGGGCGGCGCGCGCGGCCGCGACGATCTCGGCGCGCGTGGCGCCGGGCTTGCCGTAGGCGATGTTCTCGGCAATCGTGCCGAAGAAGAGGAAAGGCTCCTGAAGCACCAGGCCGATGTGGCGGCGGTAGTCGGCCACGCCGAAGCGGCGTATGTCGGTGCCGTCGACCTGGATGGTGCCGTCGCTCACGTCGTAAAAGCGGCAGATCAGGTTGACCAGCGTGCTTTTGCCGGAGCCGCTGTGGCCCACCAGGCCAATCATCTCGCCGGGCCGTATCTGCAGGTCCAACCCGCGGATCACCGAGCGGTTGCCGTAGCGAAAGCCCAGGTTCTTCATGTCGATGCGGCCCTCGAGCACGCCGGTCTTCACCGGGTTGGCGGTTTCGGGCACGTTGGAGACATGGTCCAGGATGTCAAAAATGCGCTTGGCGCCGGCCGCGGCCTTTTGCGTGACCGAGACGATGCGGCTCATGGAGTCGAGCCGGCCGTAAAAGCGGCCTATGTAGGCAATAAACGCCGTCAGCACACCGACCGTGATCTGCTGCCGGGACACCAGCCAGATGCCGAATGCCCACACGACCAGCAGGCCCACTTCGGTCAGCAGCGAGACCGTGGGCGTGAACAGCGACCAGGTCTTGTTGAGCTTGTCGTTGACGGCCAGGTTGTGCTGGTTGACCTCGCGAAAACGCTGGGCTTCGCGCTTTTCCTGGGCAAAGGCCTTGACCACGCGGATGCCGGGAATCGTGTCGGCCAGCACATTGGTCACGTCCGACCAGACACGGTCAATCTTTTCAAAACCGGTGCGCAGCTTGTCGCGCACCACGTGGATCATCCAGCCTATGAAGGGCAGCGGCAGCAGGGTCACCACCGCCAGCCAGGGGTTGATGGAAAACAGGATGACCGCGGTCATCACAATCATCAGCACGTCGGTCGCGAAATCCAGCGCGTGCAGCGACAAAAACACGCAGATGCGGTCGGTTTCCGAGCCTATGCGCGACATCAGGTCGCCGGTGCGCTTGCCGCCGAAATAGTCCAGCGAAAGCTCCAGCAGGTGGTCGAAGGTGGCGGTGCGCAGGTCGGCGCCTATGCGCTCGGACACCAGGGCCAGCAAATAGGTGCGCGCCCAGTTCAGCGCCCAGCCCAGCAGCGCCGCGCCCAGCAGGCCGCCCAGCAGGGCGCCGACCTTCCAGGGCTCTATCTGCTGGCCGTTCTGGAAGGGGATCAGCACGTCGTCCATCAGCGGGATGGTCAGGTAGGGCGGCACCAGCGTGGCGGCGGTGGAGGCCAGCGTCAGTAGAAACCCGGCCAGCAGCTGGTGGCGGTAGGGGTGGGCAAAGCGCCACAGGCGCAGCAGCACCCAGGTGGAGGGCGGCGTGTGCAGCTCGCGGGCGCAGGCCGGGCACTCTTCGCTGTCGGGCGGCAGCGGCAGGTCGCATTCGGGGCACAGGGCCGCCTCGTCGGCCGGGGGGGCCTCGGCCAGGCCCTGGGCGGCCTGCTGCTGGACGAACAGCCGCACCAGGCGCAGCGCCTGCACATTGGCGCCCAGGGTAAAACGCCAGCCGGCCAGGCGTTTGCCGTCCTGGTGCAGCTCCAGCGTGCCCACGCCGGCGTGGTCGAAATGGCGCAGCGACAGGCCCGCCAGGCCCTTGCCGGTAGCGTCCACCGTGGGCCAGGAGGCCCATTCAGCGTCCGGGCCGCCGGGGCCGCGGGCCAGCAGGCGGCGGTCCGTCAGGGCCAGCAGGCCGGTGGCGAAACGAAGTTGGCTGTCCAGGTCAACCGTAAGCGTACACAGAACGTTTTCCTGGGTTGCAAGTTGTGAGCGAAGCCCCGCCAAGGCGGGGTCGGTTAGGCTGGAGTCGTCTGCCGGGTGTTTGTGTTGCATTGTGTTGGTGAATTCTTGGCGTCCCGCATCTGGCGCGGCTGGGTTTTCGCAGGTTTTGTCTTCGCGCGTGGGGAACCCGAACAGGGGATTTTCGCCGAATGCGGCCTGGAACGACAAATTTGACCCTCAATCCCCGAAAATGGCGAAACCGGCCACCGGCCCCGCAGCCCAGCCCGGCCCGTTCGCGATAAGAACAAACACATAACGAGACACGGGGATCCACCGGGGCCGTCAAGGCCCCACACTGAAATTCATCGGCCGGGGGCCAAGCCTTGCACCGACGGGTGCGACGCCTGCCCGGCCGACCATGTTGAGAACAATGAGCCCTCAGGACGACATCAAGCTGCTGCGCATCAACTACCTGCGCGGCCCCAACATCTGGACTTACCGGGCCGTGCTTGAGGTCTGGCTGGACCTCGGCAAGCTCGAGGACTTCCCCTCCAACGAACTGCCGGGCTTCAACGACCGCCTGGTCGCGCTGCTGCCGGCCCTGGTCGAACACCACTGCGGCGTGGGCGAGCGCGGCGGCTTCATCCAGCGCCTGCTGGAAGGCACCTGGTCCGGCCACGTGCTCGAGCACGTGGTGATCGAGCTGCTCAACCTGGCCGACATGCCTACCGGCTTCGGCCAGACGCGCAGCACCTCGCAGCGCGGCGTCTACCGCATGGTGTTCCGCGCGCGCGACGAACAGGTCGCCCGCACCGCGCTGGCCGAGGGCCACCGCCTGCTGATGGCCGCCATCAACGCCACGCCCTACGGCCCCGCCGAGGTGCGCGCCGCCGTCGACGCGATACGCGCCAAGGTCGACGACTGCTACCTCGGGCCCAGCACCGCCTCCATCGTGGCCGCCGCCACCGACCGCCGCATTCCCCACATCCGCCTGAACGAGGGCAACCTGGTGCAACTGGGCTACGGCGCCAGCCAGCGCCGCATCTGGACGGCCGAAACCGACCTGACCAGCGCCATCGCCGAGGGCATCGCCCACGACAAGGACCTCACCAAAAGCCTGCTGGCCACCTGCGGCGTGCCCGTGCCCGAAGGCGAGATCGTCGCCACGGCCGAAGAGGCCTGGGAAGCGGCCGAGGGCATTGGCCTGCCGGTGGTCGTCAAGCCCTCCGACGGCAACCACGGCCGCGGCGTCTCGCTGGACCTTAAAACCCGCGCCGAGATCGAGGCCGCCTTCGCGGTGGCCGCCCGCCACGGCAGCGAGGTCATGGTCGAGCGCTTTGTGCGCGGCCATGAGCACCGCCTGCTGGTCGTCGGCGGCCGCGTCGTCGCCGCCGCGCGCGGTGAAGCCGCCTGGGTGACCGGCGACGGCAGCTCCACGGTGTCGCAGCTCGTCGACGCCCAGCTCAACACCGACCCGCGCCGCGGCGTGGGCGAGGACTTCCCGCTGGGCCGCATCAACACCGCCAGCGACGGCGCCGTCATCCTCGACCTGCAGCGCCAGGGCCTGGCGCCCGATGCCGTGCCGGCCGCCGGCCGCGAGGTGCTGATACAGCGCAACGGCAATGTGGCGCTGGACTGCACCGACGCCGTCCACCCCGAGGTCGACCACGTCGTCTCGCTGGCTGCGCGTGTGGTGGGCCTGGACATCGCCGGCGTCGACGTGGTCGCGCAGGACATCTCGCGCCCGCTGCACGAGCAGGGCGGTGCGATTGTCGAAGTCAACGCCGGCCCGGGCCTCTTGATGCACCTCAAGCCCGCCGAAGGCGCGCCGCGCCCGGTGGGCCGCGCCATCTGCGACCACCTGTTCCCGCATTCGTCCGACAGCGACAACCCCAACGACGGCCGCATCCCCATCGTCGGCATCGCCGGCTCCGGCGGCAACTACCGCGTCGCGCGGCTGGTGGCCTGGCTGCTGCACCTGTCGGGCCGGCACACCGGCCTGGCCTGCCAGGCCGGCCTGTTCCTGGACCAGCGCTGCGTGGACGCCTCCGACTGCGCCAACTGGGAAGCCGGCCAGCGCCTGCTGATCAACCGCGCGGTGCAGGCCGCCGTGTTTGAAAACGGTGCCGACACCATTCTGCGCACCGGCCTGCCTTATGACAAATGCCAGGTCGGCGTGGTCACCGACCTGGGCGGCGCCCAGGGCCTGGCCGAGTTCGACATCACCGAAGACGAGCAGATGTTCAAGGTCATGCGCTCGCAGGTCGATGTGGTGCTGCCCAGCGGCGCCGCCGTGCTCAATGCCGGCGACCCGCGCATTGCCGGGATGGCCGAACTCTGTGACGGCGAGGTGATCTTCTACAGCACCGACCCCAAGGCCGCGGCCATCGTCTCGCATTGCGCCCAGGGCGGCCGCGCGCTGTATGTGCGGCAGGACCAGGTGGTGCTGGCCACCGGCGCCAGCGAGGCCTTTTTGCCCGGCCTGGGCAAGCTGGGCGCCTGGCGCGAACGGCGCGGCCTGACCGAAGACGCCCTGCTGGCCGCCGTGGGCGCCGCCTGGGCACTCGGCATTCCGCTCAACCTGATAGGCGCCGGCATGGAAGCCTTTGAAACCACCCCTAAAACCGCCGGGAGTGCCGAATAATGGAAGTGTCCCGCATCCGCGCCCTGCGCGGCCCCAACCTCTGGAGCCGCCACACCGCGCTCGAAGCCATCGTGGCCTGCAGCGCCGTTGAGTGCAACATCACCGGCCTGGCCGGCTTCGAACCCCGCGTGCGCGCGCTGTTTCCCGGCATGGGCGCGCTGCGCCAGACCGGCCACGCCGGCCCCGCCTCGCTGGCCCATGTGCTCGAAGCCGCCGCGCTGGCGCTGCAAACCGCCGCCGGCTGCCCCATCACCTTCAGCCACACGGCCGCCACTGTTGAAGCCGGCACCTACCAGGTCGTCGTCGAATACAGCGAGGAAGCCGTGGGCCGCCTGGCCTTTGAGCTGGCCCAGGCCCTGATCCACGCGGCCCTGCGCGACACCGCCTTCGACCTCGAAGCCGCCATCGCGCAGTTGCGCGACCTTGACGAAGACGAGCGCCTGGGCCCCAGCACCGGCGCGATTGTCGACGCCGCCGTCGCGCGCGGCATCCCGTATCGCCGCCTCACCAAAGGCAGCATGGTGCAATTCGGCTGGGGCGCCAAACAGCGTCGTATCCAGGCCGCCGAAGTCGATTCCACGAGCGCGGTGGCCGAATCCATCGCCCAGGACAAGGACCTCACCAAAAAGCTGCTGCGCGCCGCCGGCGTGCCCGTGCCGCTGGGCCGGCCCGTCAGCGACGTCGAAGACGCCTGGGCCGCGGCCCGGCAAGTCGGCCTGCCGGTGGTCGTCAAGCCGCAGGACGGCAACCAGGGCAAGGGCGTGACCGTCAACATCACGACGCGTGAACACCTGGAGGTCGCCTACAAGGCCGCCGCCGAACACGGCGAGGTCATGGTCGAGAAATTTTTGCCGGGCAGCGACTTCCGCCTGCTGGTGGTCGGCAACAAGCTGGTCGCCGCCTCGCGGCGCGAGCCGCCGCAGGTGGTGGGCGACGGCCTGCACACCGTGCGCGAACTCGTCGACATCGTCAACCAGGACCCGCGGCGCGGCGAAGGCCACGCCACCTCGCTGACCAAGATCCGCTTTGACGACATCGCCGTCGCGCGCCTGGAAGTGCAGGAGCTCACGCCCGAATCGATCCCCGCCAAGGGCAGGCGCGTCATCCTGCGCAACAACGCCAACCTCAGCACCGGCGGCACCGCCACCGACGTCACCGACGACGTGCACCCCTCGGTCGCCGCGCGCGCCGTGGCCGCCGCGCAGATGGTCGGCCTGCACATCTGCGGCGTCGACGTGGTCTGCGAAAGCATGCTGCGCCCGCTGGAATCACAAAACGGCGGCGTCGTTGAAGTCAACGCCGCGCCCGGCCTGCGCATGCACCTGTCGCCCTCCTACGGCAAGGGCCGCGCCGTCGGCGTGGCCATGGTCGACGAGCTGTTCCCCTCCGGGGACAACGGCCGCATCCCTATCGTTGCCGTGACCGGCACCAACGGCAAGACCACCACCACGCGCCTGATCGCCCACCTGATGGCCGCCGAGGGCCTGCGCACCGGCATGACGAATACCGACGGCGTCTACATCAACGGCCGGCAGACCGACAGCGGCGACTGCAGCGGCCCCAAGAGCGCGCGCAACGTGCTCATGCACCCCGACGTCGACGCGGCGGTGTTCGAGATCGCGCGCGGCGGCGTGCTGCGCGAGGGCCTGGGCTTTGACCGCTGCCAGGTCGCCGTCGTCACCAACATCGGCAGCGGCGACCACCTGGGCCTGAACTACATCACCACCGTTGAAGACCTGGCCGTGCTCAAGCGCGTCATCGTGCAGAACGTCGCGAACACCGGCTACGCCGTGCTCAATGCCGCCGACCCCATCGTCGCCGACATGGCCGCCACCTGCCCCGGCAAGATCATCTTCTTCGCGGCCGACCGCCACCACCCGCTCATGGCCACGCACCGCGCCCAGGGCAAACGCACCGTCTACATCGATGGCCCCATGCTGGTCGCCGCCGAAGGCGCCTGGGTCGAACGAATCCCGCTGCAAGGCGTGCCCGTCACGCGCGGCGGCAGCATCAGCTTCCAGGTCGAGAACGTCATGGCCGCCGTCGCCGCCGCCTGGGGCGCGGGCCTGAACTGGGACACCATCAAGCGCGGCCTGGCCAGCTTCGTCAACGACGCCCACAACGCGCCCGGCCGCTTCAACGTCATGGACTACAAGGGCGCCACCGTGATCGCCGACTACGGCCACAACCCCGACGCCATGCGCGCCCTGGTGGCAGCCGTCGACGCCATGCCCGCCACGCCGGGCCAGCGCCGCAGCGTCGTCATCAGCGGCGCCGGCGACCGCCGCGACAGCGACATCCGCGACCAGACCATCATCCTGGGCAGCGCCTTCGATGACGTCATCCTCTACCAGGACGCCGCCCAGCGCGGCCGCGCCGATGGCGAGGTCATGGCCCTGCTGCGCCAGGGGCTGGAAGGTGCGGCCCGCACCCGGCGTATTGACGAGATACGCGGTGAGTTCCTGGCGATCGACACCGCGCTCGAGCGGCTGTCACCTGGGGATTTGTGCCTGGTGCTGGTGGACCAAGTGCAGGAGGCGCTTGAGCATTTGGCTGCCCGGGTCAAAGAGGCTAAAGAGAAAGTGGTGCAGTGAGGGTTTGAGCCGGGTCTTGCTCCGGCGAGCGCGCTTCAGTTCTCTTATCTCCTCGGTTCTCTTGCTGAGGGCGGTTGGCCGGGGGTTGCCCGGCGGCAAGTAACTTTCTTTTGCTTCGCCAAAAGAAAGTCACCAAAGAAAAGGCGACCCGCAGTCTGGGTCCCTACGCTTCGCTTCGGGCAACCTGCGGTGCTCGAGCCAAGCGGGGTCCGGCTAAACTCGCCTTCGGCTCAGACAACGCCGGCCCTGATCCACTTGTCTCTGCGCTCCTCGGCCCAGCCAGGATGGGGCAATCGGGAACGGGAACCGAAGACAAAAATACAAACAAGGACTCGCCGTGGCGAGTCCTTGTTTCTTCAGGTATTGGTATTCCTTCCCCACCCCTTGTGTATGCGCCGAGGAGCGGAGGTTCAGGCGGATCAGGGATCGCGTTGTTTGAGCGAAGCGAGTTTAGCGAGACCCCGCCTGAACCGAGCACCGCAGGTTGCCCGTAGCGAAGCGAAGGGACGCAGACACCAGGGTCGCCTTTCTTTTGCTTACTTTTCTTTGGCGAAGCAAAGAAAAGTGAGTTGCCGCCGGGCAACCCCGGCCAGCAGGTCTCAGGGGAAGGCGCGCCGCCGGAGCAAGACCCGGCCACCTCTCCCAGCAGGGGGAAACGGGGGGCAAGCCCCAGTTAAACTCACCCCATGACCTGGACCGCGACCCTCGCACTCGACTACACCCACCAGGCCGGCAAAACCCTTGCCCATTTCCGCCACAGCGGGCCGCTGCGCATCCTGCAAAGCCTGTACCCTGAAGGCGACATCATCTGCCACAACGTCATCGTGCACCCGCCCGGCGGCCTGGTTGGCGGCGACACGCTGGAGCTGGCCTTCAGCGCCGCGCCGGGCGCGCATGGCCTGATCACCACGCCGGGCGCCACGCGTTTTTACCGCTCCACCGGCGAGCCCGCGCTGCAAAATACCACACTCACGCTCGAGGCCGGCGCGCGCATGGAATGGCTGCCGCTGGAGGCCATCTGCTACAGCGGCTGCCTGGCCGAGAACCGGCTCACGATGGCGCTGGCGCCCGGCGCTGAACTGATGGGCTGGGACGTCACCGCGCTGGGCCTGCCGGCCGCCGGCCAGCCCTTTGAGGGCGGCAGCTTTCGCCAGCACATCGAAGTGCCCGGCGTCTGGCTCGAACGCGCGCGCCTGGACGCGAGCGACAAGCTGCTGATGGACAGCCCCGTGGGCCTGGCCGGCCGGCGTTGCATGGCCTCGCTGTTTTTTGTGGCAGGCAGCAAGCTGGAGCGCGCCCGCCGCGAACTCGCGCTGGACTGTGCGCGCGAAATCCTGCAGGCCCACTCGCTGGCTTCCAGCGCCGGCGCCACCAGCCCCGATGCGCAGGTCGTTGTGCTGCGCGTGCTCTCGCCCGTGGTCGAACCCGCCATGGCCTTGCTCAGGCAAGTCTGGCAGGCCTGGCGCAAGGAGCTGTGGCAGCTCGCGCCGTCCACGCCGCGCATCTGGTCCATGTGACTGCCGTGCTGCGCATGGCGGCATAGGCGGATACCTACACGCGCATCAGCCCCCTCCGGCAGGCCGGGGCCCGGCAAGACTTGGTAATAGCTACCATGGGGCCTGTCATTGCACTCCCCGCTTCACCCCCCGTTTCAGGAGACACGCCATGATCCCCAAGAACACGATTTGCCTCTGGTACGACGGCACCGCACTGGAGGCCGCGACCTTTTATGCCAAAACCTTTCCCGACAGCAAGGTCGGCGCCATCATGCGCGCGCCGGGCGACTACCCCGACGGCAAGCAGGGCGACATCCTGACGGTGGAGTTCACCGCCGCCGGCATCCCCTGCATGGGGCTTAACGGCGGCCCGCTTTTTAAGCACAGCGAAGCCTTCTCCTTTGTGATCGCGACCGAGGACCAGGCCGAGACCGACCGCCTGTGGAACGCGGTCGTCGGCAACGGCGGCCAGGAAAGCGAGTGCGGCTGGTGCAAGGACCGCTGGGGCCTGTCGTGGCAGATCACCCCGCGCGTCCTGCTTGAAGCGGTCTCCGGCCCGGACCGCGCGGCGGCCAAACGCGCCTTCGACGCGATGATGACCATGAAAAAAATCGACGTCGCCGCAATAGAAGCGGCACGGCGCGGCTAAAGCCGGGGCTTGCCGGGGCGCGGCGCCTCTGGCCGGGCCGCTGCCCCCTGTATGTATGTGAATCCAGTGTTCCGGCGGGCCGTGAAAGACCCGTCCTACATGGGAACGGCCATAGGGCACGGGCGGCCCGCAGCTTTTCCTTTCAAGCCGCGCCGCGGCACCGACCCAGACTCCATTCATCGACATCCGTCGAGTTCGAAGAAGGAGTTTGACCATGACCGCATCCCCGTATTTCCGCCTTGCCCAAGGCGCAGCAGCCTTCGGCCTTGCCGCCCTGCTGTCGCTGGGCGCCTCGGCGCAAATCGCCTCCGGCACCACCGGCATCGACGCTTCCGGCAATGCCCGCAACGAGATGAATGCCTGCCTCACAGGGCGCACGCAGCAGGACCGTGAAACCTGCATGACCGAGGTCCGCAATGCCAACGCCGCCAAACGCGCCGGCAAGGTCGACAACGCCAACGGCGACTTCAAGGCCAATGCGCTCAGGCGCTGCGACATCTTCCAGGGCGAAGACCTGGTGGCCTGCCAGGCCCGCATCGTGGGCTACGGCAAGACCGAAGGCAGCGTCGCCGGCGGCGGCGCGATCCGCCAGATAGAAACCGTGGTCGTTCCGGCCGGCGCCACCAATGTGCGCGTGCAGCCGCAGACCTCGTCCGACAACATTGTGGTGATCCCGGCGCCCGTCGCCGCGCCATCGCAATAACAGTTGCCACTCGCTCCGCCGCGGTTTGATGAAAACCCCGGATGAAGCAGAAGCAAAGGTGGGCCGCTTGCGGCCCACTTCTTTTTTCATGACACGCGGCAACTTCGCCTCCCCCGACGCCCTCCACGAAAGCTCCCATGCCCGATTCCTCACACACCTCCCCGGAAAAACCCCAGCTGGCGCGCGCGCTCGAGAAAAACGACGCGGTCCAGGACGCGGTGGAACGATCGGCCCAGGAACTCTTCGTGATCAACAACGTCCTGGAAAAAGAGATCCCGGCATCGGTCAAGACCGGTGACGTCGCCACGGCCCTGGTCAGGACCGCGGAACTCGAAAACAAGATCCAGGAGTCGGCCGAAGAGCTGGCCCACGTCAACGAGCTGCTGCAAAAAGAGATTTCGGAGCGCGCCGAGGTGGAGCAAAAGCTGCACACCGCCGAAACCAAAATCGCGAAAAACAGCAAAGCCGGCGGCCACTAGCCTTTCAGCACGCCGTCGGCCTTGAACATGGCCTTGATGCCGCGCACCGCCTGGCGTATGCGGGCCTCGTTCTCGATCAGCGCAAAGCGCACGTAGTCGTCGCCGTGGTCGCCAAAGCCTATGCCGGGCGACACACACACCTTGGCTTTGTCGAGCAGCTGCTTGGCGAACTCCAGCGAGCCCAGCTTGCGATAGGCCTCGGGAATGCGCGCCCAGATGTACATGGACGCCTTGGGGCAGTCCACCGGCCAGCCGGCCTCGGTCAGGCCCTTGTAGAGCACGTCGCGCCGCGCCTGGTATTGCGCGGCAATGTCTTTCACGCATTGCTGGTCGCCTTCGAGTGCCGCGATGGCCGCGACTTGCAGCGGCGTGAAGGTGCCGTAATCGTGGTAGCTCTTGATGCGCGCCAGCGCCGCCACCAGGTCGGGGTTGCCGACCATAAAGCCCACGCGCCAGCCCGCCATGTTGTAGCTCTTGGACAGCGTGAAGAACTCCACCGCGATGTCCTTGGCGCCCGGCACCTGCATGATGGAGGGCGCCTTCCAGCCGTCGAACACGATGTCGGCATAAGCTAGGTCGTGCACCACAAAGATGTCGTGCTTGCGCGCCAGCGCGATCACTTTCTCGAAAAACTCCAGTTCCACGCACTGCGCGGTCGGGTTCGACGGGAAACCCAGCACCATCATCTTGGGCTTGGGGTAGCTGCCGCGTATGGCTTTTTCAAGTTCGGCAAAAAAGTCCGTGTCCGGCGTCAGCGGCACCGAACGTATGTCGGCCCCGGCGATCACCGCGCCGTAGATGTGGATGGGGTAGCTCGGGTCGGGCACCAGCACGGTGTCGCCGCGGTCCAGCGTGGCCAGCATCAAATGGGCCAGGCCCTCTTTCGAGCCTATGGTCACGATGGCCTCGCTGTCGGGGTCAATCGCCACCTGGTAGCGGCTCTGGTACCAGTGGGCAATCGCGCGCCGCAGCCGCGGTATGCCCTTGCTGGCCGAGTAGCCGTGGGTGTCGGGCCGCTGCGCGACTTCGGTGAGCTTGGCCACGATGTGCGCCGGCGTGGCGCCATCGGGGTTGCCCATGCTCATGTCGATGATGTCCTCGCCACGCCTGCGCGCCGCGAGTTTGAGCTCGGCCGTGATGTTGAAAACGTAGGGGGGAAGACGGTCAATGCGCGCAAAGCGGCGCTTGCCTGGGGAAGCGGACATAGGATGACTTTCACGTAAGCGCCCGGAACCGTCCGAGCGACGTGGCCGGCAATGGGGCCGGCCCAGCGCCATCCTAACCGAATATCTGCATTTACTCCCTCTCCCTGTGGGAGGAGGTTGGGGTGAGGGCCGCAGCCTGTGCAAGAAGGAACTCCAGCGCCAGAATCAGCAAAAACCCACCGGCGTAGGCCAGCACATCCATCCAGTCGGCCACCGAACCCAGCACAATCCTCAGCACCCGGTTCTCGACATGCCAGCCGTTCACGGCCGCCACATACTGGGCCAGCTCGACCCCGCAGCCCACCGCAAACGCGGCCAGCGCCAGGCTTGCGGTGTTGGCCTTGAGCACGGCCTTTAACAAAAAGTACACCCACACCACCGCCAGCACGTCGCCGACAAAACCGCGCAGCCAGCGGTGCTGCAACCACACGGTCGCGATCAGCACTTCAATGATGAAAATAAAGGCGGCCCACAGCGCCGCCTCGCGGTCAAAACGCAGCTTCACGCGCGGAACCTCGTCTCACCCGCCTCAGTCCGGCACATGGATGCGCGCCTTCACATGCTTGAGGTTGGCCACAATGGTGAAGGTCATCACCACCAGCAGCGACCAGGAACTCCATTTGCCCACATGCACAATGGACCAGGCGCCCAGCTGGTTGGGGTAGTGCCAGAGGCTGAAGAAGGTGCTGATGTTCTCCGCCACCCAGATAAAAAAGCCGATCAGCAAAAAGCCCAGCAGCAAGGGCATGCTGCGGTCCCGGTCATAAGGCCGGAAAATCACCGAAGACCTGGCGTACAAACCCGCCAGGCAGGCCGCGATGTACCAGCGGTAGTCGCCCCAGTAATGGTGGGTGAAAAAATTGGCGTAAATCAGCACCGCAATCACCACCGCCATCCAGTACGGCGGGTGGTGCCGGATACGCAGGTCAAACAAACGCCAGGCCTGGATGATGTAGCTGCCCACCGCCGCATACATAAACCCCGAAAACAGCGGCACGCCAAACAGCTTGGTATAGGCAAAGTCCGGATAGCTCCAGGACTGGATAGCCCCCGAGGTCTTGAAAACCTCCAGCGCAAAACCCACCCCATGAAACAGGCAGATGGCCTTGAGCTCATCCAGCGTTTCCAGTTTGGCCAGCACCATCCAGCCTTGAATGAGCAATGCGACCACCAGCAACAGGTCATAGCGCGGGATACCGGCCAGGCCGGCTCGCGGCACCAGGAACACCGCCGCAAAGAACAGCCCGGCAAACAGGCAGGCCCTGGCCTCCTTCAGGCCAAAGCAGCCGAACTCCACCAGAAAGCGGCGAAACCCCGACAGGCCCTCATGCGATTTTTCCCGGATCAGCCAGTTGTCCAAGGCGAGCAAAGCCATCGGCATCTACCTTCTTATTGATTGTTTTGGCGGTCGTGTTGCCGCCTTGCAGTGCCTGGGCATTGACTCCCTCCCCCCCTGGGAGAGGGCAGAGGTGAGGGCTGCGGCGTATGCATGGACCCGTAGTTTAGCGAGTGCCGACGGCCCTCACCCCAACCCTCTCCCAGAGGGAGAGGGAAAAAAAACGCCTAGATCGCCACCAGCTGGCGCACGCCGTTGGTTTCCATATCCTTGCCCTGCCCGCGCGCGATGAACTCGCCGCGCTCCATCACCAGGTAGTCGTCGGCCAGTTCCTGCGCGAAGTCGTAGTACTGCTCCACCAGCAGGATGGCCATGTCGCCGCGGTCGGCCAGCATGCGTATCACCCGGCCTATGTCCTTGATGATGCTGGGCTGTATGCCCTCGGTCGGCTCGTCCAGGATCAAGAGCTTGGGCTTGGCCGCCAGCGCGCGTGCAATCGCGAGCTGCTGCTGCTGCCCGCCCGAGAGGTCGCCGCCGCGGCGGCCCAGCATCTGCTTGAGCACCGGGAACAGCTCATACAGCTCCGCCGGAATCGGCGTCGCGGCGCTCTTGTAGGCCAGGCCCATGCGCAGGTTCTCTTCCACCGTCAGGCGCGCAAAGATCTCGCGGCCTTGCGGCACAAAGCCTATGCCGGCGCGGGCGCGTTCATAAGGCGTCGCGGCCTGGATGGGCTTGCCGTCGAATTCAATCGTGCCGGTTTTGATGGGAACCAGGCCCATCAGCGATTTGAGCAGCGTGGTCTTGCCCACGCCGTTGCGGCCCAGCAGCACCGTGACCTTGCCCAGGTGGGCGTCCAGGCTCACGTCTCGCAGGATGTGGGAGCCGCCGTAGTATTGGTTGATGTTTTTGACGTTCAGCATGGTGTGTCCTCAACGCCCGAGGTAGACCTCAATCACCCGCTCATCGGCCTGCACCTGGTCAAGAGTTCCCTGCGCCAGCACCGAGCCATCACAGAGCACGGTCACGATTTCCGAAATCGTCTTGATAAAACTCATATCGTGCTCCACCACCATCAGGGAATGCTGGCCCTTGAGCGTCAAAAACAGCTCCGCGGTGCGCGCGGTTTCTTCATCCGTCATGCCGGCGACCGGCTCGTCGAGCAGCAGCAGTTTCGGGTCCTGCATCAGCAGCATGCCGATTTCCAGCCACTGCTTTTGCCCGTGGCTCAGGTTGCCGGCGAGGCGCCCCACGCTGTCGGCCAGGTGAATCGTCACCAGTACTTCGGCCAGGCGGTCGCTCTGGGCGGAGTCGAGCTTGAAGAACATCGAGTGCTTCACGCCCTTGTTGGTCTTTAAGGCCAGTTCCAGGTTTTCAAAGACGGTGAGCTGCTCGAACACCGTGGGCTTCTGGAACTTGCGGCCTATGCCCAGCTGGGCAATCTCGGCTTCCTTGTGGCGCAGCAAATCAATCGTGCTGCCAAAAAACACCGTGCCTTCATCAGGCCGGGTCTTGCCGGTGATGATGTCCATCATGGTGGTCTTGCCGGCGCCGTTGGGGCCAATGATGCAGCGCAGCTCGCCGGGCGCGATGTCCAGGCTCAGCTTGTTGATGGCCTTGAAGCCGTCAAAACTCACGCTCACATCTTCAAGGTACAGGATGCGGCCGTGGGTGACGTCGACTTCACCCGCGGGGTGGGCCACACGGCTGCCACTGGCGCTGCGGCCGCCGGATTCGGTGTTCGTTTTGCCGGCTTGCAGCGCGGCCAGGCGCTCTTCGACGCGGCGCGCGCCTTGTTCAAGAAGATCAGGTGTCATTTGGCACCGCCTTTGCGCAGCTTTTTCACCAGGCCCACCACCCCATCGGGCAGGAACAGCGTCACGCTGATAAACAGCAGGCCCAGAAAGTACAGCCAGAACTCGGGGTAAGCCACGGTCAGCCAGCTCTTGGCGCCGTTGACGATAAAGGCACCCACTATCGGACCAATGAGGCTGGCACGGCCACCAACCGCCGCCCAGATCGCGATTTCAATCGAATTGGCCGGGCTCATCTCGCTCGGGTTGATGATGCCGACCTGCGGCACATAGAGCGCGCCGGCCACGCCGCACATCACGGCCGAAATCACCCAGATCGTGAGTTTGTAGCCCAGCGGGTTGTAGCCCGAGAACATCACCCGCGTCTCCGCATCGCGTATCGCCTGCAGCACCCGGCCGAACTTGCTGCCCACCAGCCATTTGGCGAACAAAAAGAAGCCCAGCAAGGTGAGGCCCGTCAGCACAAACAGCGTCATGCGCATGGAAGGCGTGGCCAACGGAATGTTCAAAATGCGCTTGAAGTCGGTAAAACCGTTGTTGCCGCCAAAACCCGTCTCGTTGCGGAAGAACAGCAGCATGGCCGCAAAAGTCATGGCCTGGGTGATGATGGAGAAATACACACCCTTGATGCGCGAGCGGAACGCAAAAAAGCCAAACACAAAGGCCACCAGCCCGGGTACCGCCACAATCAAAATCAAGGTCGCCACAAAGCTGTCGCTCAAAGCCCAGTGCCAGGGCAGCGCCTTCCAGTCCAAAAATACCATGAAGTCCGGCAAATCGCTTTTGTAGTTGCCGTCGCGGCCAATCTGGCGCATCAAATACATGCCCATGGTGTAGCCGCCCAGCGCAAAGAACACGCCGTGCCCCAGCGACAGGATGCCGGTGTAACCCCAGATCAAATCCATGGCCAGCGCACAGATCGCGTAGCACATGATCTTGCCCAGCAGCGCCACCGCATAGGTGCTCATGTGGAAGATGCTGCCCTCGGGCACCCAGAGGTTCAGCACGGGCGCAATGGCGCAGACGGCGATCAGCGCCATCATGAAGGCGCTCCAGCCGCCGCGCGTCAGCAGCGGGCCTTTGGCCGGGAGTTGCACGCGGGAGGCCGCGGTATTGGGGGTTGCCATGGGGGTGCTCATGATCAGGCTTCCGCGCTACGACCCTTCATCGCGAAGATGCCCTGCGGCCGCTTCTGGATGAAGATGATGATGAAGACCAGCACGGCGATCTTGGCCAGCACGGCGCCCGTCCAGCCTTCGAGGAATTTGTTGAGGATGCCCAGGCCCAGCGCGGCATACACGGTGCCGGCCAGCTGGCCCACGCCGCCCAGCACCACCACCATAAAGGAGTCGACGATATAACCCTGGCCCAGGTCGGGGCCCACATTGCCCACCTGGCTCAGCGCGCAGCCGGCCAGGCCCGCGATGCCGGATCCCAGCGCGAAGGCATAGGTATCGACACGCGCGGTGTTCACGCCCATGCACGAGGCGATGGGCCGGTTCTGCGTGACGCCGCGCACAAACAGGCCCAGGCGCGTGCGGCTGATCAGCCAGGCCACACCCAGCAGCACCGCGATGGCAAACACAATGATGATGAGCCGGTTGTAAGGCAGCGAAAGATTGCCCAGCACCTGCACGCCGCCGCTCATCCACACCGGGTTCTCCACACCGACGTTTTGCGCGCCAAAGATGGAGCGCACCAGCTGCTGCAGCATCAGGCTGATACCCCAGGTGGCCAGCAAGGTCTCCAGCGGCCGGCCGTAGAGGAAGCGGATCACCCCGCGCTCCAGCGCCGCGCCCATCAGCGCCGAGGCCATAAAGGCCACGGGGACTGCCGCCAGCAAATACCAGTCAAACAGGCCCGGAAAGTACTTCTGGAACACGCCCTGCACCACATAGGTGGCATAAGCGCCAATCATCATGAGCTCGCCATGGGCCATGTTGATCACGCCCATCAGCCCATAAGTGATGGCCAGGCCCAGCGCCACCAGCAGCAGGATGCTGCCCAGGCTGATGCCGCTAAAAATCGCGCCCAGCCGGTTGCCCCATTCGAGCGAAGCCTCGACCTTGGCCAGCGCCGCCTGCAGCGCCACCTTGACGTCGGCATCGGCCTCGGTACCCAGGCGCTCTATCAGCACCGTCTTGGTATTGGGGTTTTTGCTGCCGGCCAGTCGTGCCGCCGCGGCCAGGCGCTTGGCCTTGTCGCTGCTGCCCAGCAGGATGGCCGAACGCATCAGCTCCAGCTGGTTTTTCAGCTCGGGCACCGTCTCGGCCGCATAGGCTTTTTCGATCAGCGGCAGGCGGGCTTCGTCGTTGTCACCGCCCAGGGTCTTGATCGCATCGCGCCGCTGCTTTTCGTCTTTGGAGAACAGCTTGAGCGCCGCCAGCGCGTTGTCGATCTCGCTGCGCATCAGGTTGGGGTTGATCACGTCCTCGGCATCGGCCGGCAGCGGCGTCTCGGCACCCGTGACCGGGTCGTAAGCCTTGTCGTCCTTCACGACAAACACCTTGTCGCCCTTGGTTTTCACCGCGTCGTCAGACAGCGCCTGGATAAAGGCCGCCGTCTTCTCGTCCGCCACAGCCGCGGCCTTGGCCAAGGCCTCCACCCGCGCCTCCGTCTCGCCAATGGCCATGCCCTTGACTTCGTCGGCGGTCAAGGCATGGGCGTGGGCTGCTAAAAGGAGCGTGAGGGAGAGGGCAAAAAGGTGGCGTAGCAGCATGTGGAAAGAACCTGTAGGTTGGGCGCACACCAGCTTATCGGTGGGGCGCCCAGACTGCAACTTCCTTGTGGGCACCGGCTGTTGCTACTACGAGCAAGAACCGGGCCGATGACACCCAAACGGTGCCAGGAGAAGTGGTCCAGAGAGCGTAGCGAGCAGCCCGAGGTGGGGTTCGAGGAGCGGAACCGTACACCCGTACGGTGAGCACCACAGAGCCCCAGATCGGGTTGCGCTTAGCTCTATGGATTACTTCTTGACAGGCTCGTCGGGTTTGGAAGCATTGCCCTCGATGTACGGGCTCCATGGCTTGGCCTTCACAGGGCCAGGCGTCTTCCACACCACATTGAACTGGCCGTCGGCCTTGATCTCGCCGATAAACACCGACTTGTGCAGGTGGTGGTTCTTCTCGTCCATCTTCGACACGATGCCGGAAGGCGCGTTAAAGGTCTGGCCGGCCATGGCGGCGATCACCTTGTCGGTGTCGGTGGACTTGGCTTTTTCAACAGCCTGCTTCCACATATTGATGCCGATGTAGGTGGCTTCCATCGGGTCGTTGGTCAAAGGCTTGTCGGAGCCCGGGAGCTTCTTGGCCTTGGCGTAGGCAGACCACTTCTTGATGAACTCGGTATTCGCCGGGCTCTTGATGGACTGGAAGTAGTTCCAGGCGGCCAGGTGGCCGACCAGGGGTTTGGTGTCCACGCCGCGCAGCTCTTCTTCACCGACCGAGAAGGCCACCACAGGCACGTCCTTGGCCTTGAGGCCGGCATTGCCCAGCTCTTTGTAGAAAGGCACGTTCGAGTCGCCGTTGATGGTGGACACCACGGCCGTCTTGCCGCCTTGCGAGAATTTCTTCACGTCGGCCACGATGGTCTGGTAATCGCTATGGCCGAAGGGGGTGTATTTCTCGTCGATGTCCTTGTCGGCCACGCCCTTGCTCTTGAGGTAAGCGCGCAGGATCTTGTTGGTCGTGCGGGGATACACGTAATCGGTACCCAGCAACACCCAGCGCTTGGCGCCGCCGCCGGCCTTGCTCATCAAATAGTCAACCGCAGGAATCGCCTGCTGGTTGGGCGCCGCGCCCGTGTAGAACACGTTCTTGGACAGCTCTTCACCTTCGTACTGCACGGGGTAGAACAGCAGGCCGTTCATTTCTTCCACAACCGGCAGCACCGACTTGCGCGACACAGACGTCCAGCAGCCGAAAATCACGGCAACTTTGTCCTGGCCCAGCAGTTGTTTGGTTTTTTCAGCAAACAGGGGCCAGTTGGAGGCCGGGTCCACCACCACGGGTTCGAGCTTTTTGCCCATCACGCCGCCCTTGGCATTGATTTCTTCAATCGCCATCAGCACCGTGTCTTTCAGCGTGGTTTCAGAAATCGCCATGGTGCCCGACAGGCTGTGCAGCACGCCAACCTTGATCGTGTCCTGGGCAAAAGCAGGCACGGCGCCCAGGGCGGCCAGTGCGACGGCGGCGGTCATCGCCTTGAGGGTAAATCGACGTTCTTGCATGGTGGGATCCTCTCCGGTAGTAGATAGGTATGGGGTCAATGAATCGCGGCTCGCTGCGCAAAAGCCAGGAAAAACAAGGCTTTGGCGCAACGATGAGTGGATTCTGGGGACCGGAGGGGGATTGGGGAATACGCCGGGTGGCGTATGTGGGGGCTAGTACGGGGTAAGGGTTTCCTCTACGCCTAAAGTTCGTCAATTAAGAGACGCCCATCGCCCTAAACCGCGAAGATAGTATGTTGTTAGCGTCATAGCGCGCACATTCCAGCGAGGCGGATAGATCAGGCTCGTCCGCGGCATCTATCGGGTAACCTAGTGCACCTGTGAAGCCCCATCACCCAGCACTCAATGGCGACTGACTCTGGACAGAATCTTTCACCCGTCCGCAATTAATTGAGATTCCAAATTATGAGCACCAACAGGACATCTCCGTCTTATTCTCCAGACCGCCTAGCAGTCGCCGCCGCAGACGCTGGCCTACCTCCCCTGGCCTTAACGGCAGCACGACTTTGGCTAGCCGAGCAGCTTACGGCTCACGAATACGCGAAACTCGGACAAGGTGGACATACAAATACGCAAGTTCCTCTACGCCAAGTTTTTATTGATTTGCCAGTTGCAGATAGCCAAGGAGGTGTCCCCACGCACGAGCCAAGAGCGCTTTTTCTTAACCAATTGCTCTCGGCTGTACCGCTGGACTTACGCAAGACATTTCGTCCACGAAGCAGAAGCGTCAGAGAAAAGGTAAATATTGATGAGAGCATTGAGGTAACCGAGCCTCAGTTTGAGGTTGACGAATTATCAAGTTCAAAACAACATCGTTGGGGAGCCACACTGTTGATCGGCGGACCCGGTCAAGGAAAGTCCACTTTAGGACAACTCGCCTGCCAGCTACATCGCGTAAAACTATTGGAGCCGGCTATCGCGGAGCTAACGACGGCTCAGGCGGAGTTACTCCGCGCGTTCTCTTCGACAACGATGCCTCAGTCGGCCAAGGAAGCATCCAGACATCTTCCTTCACCTAGAAGAATCAGTCTGCCCCTGCAGATCTCGCTACCTGATCTTGCGGCTTGGCTTGGCAGACAGACCACAACAAAACGAGAGTCAGTACCGATTCTTTTACGCTTTCTCGCGGACTTACCGAGTGCGAAAACGTGCGGACTGAATGCGGACCATCTGCTAGCGCTAGCTAGCAATATGCCATCTCTATTAGTATTAGATGGATTTGATGAGGTTGGATCAACTTTTGAGCGCGAGCAAATCGTAGTCGCAGCTCGCGAGCTGCTTACTACTCTTGCACAACATTCAGCGTCTACCCAAGTCCTTGCCACTACTCGGCCTCAAGGCTATGCAGATGAATTAGCTCAAATCGGCATTCGATTTGAGAAGCGATACCTTGCCCCACTACAAATAGAAGAAGCGCTGGAATATGCCCGAAAGTTAGTTGACGCAAAAATTCCGGGGGCAGATCAACGGGAAACAACGCTAGCTCGCTTGCATGAAGCCGCCGCAGAACCAGCGACAGAGCGCCTTCTCACAACCCCCCTCCAGGTGACCATTCTCACTGCGTTGGTTCAACAACTCGGGAGAGCACCAAGAGAGAGATGGAATCTTTTTTCTAGATATTTCGCGTACACATACGATCGCGAAATTGAAAGAAATACCTATGCGTCTGTGTTACTTGCCGAACATAGGACTCACATCGAACGTATTCATGCACGAGTCGCTTTACTGCTTCAAGTCGGAGCCGAAAAAGACGGAGGGGCTTCTGCTCGTATGCCAAGAGAACGCCTCGAAGAGGTAATAGAGGCCGTATTAGATGAAGATGAGATTTCAGAAGGAAAACGCAACGATCTGGTAAGAGAGATCGCTCAAGCGGCCGAACTTCGCCTTGTCTTTCTTGTCGAGCCAGAACCGGGAAGTTTTGGTTTTGAGATTCGCTCTCTTCAAGAGTTCATGTGCGCATGGGCACTTACATCCGGCAGAGATACCGAGATCGAAGCGCGGTTACAACAGGTAGCCAAGGCACCGATGTTCCGAAACGTTGCTCTATTTATTGCCAGCCGTCTCTTCAGTGATGGCTCGCCGCTTAGAGACGTATTAGCAAATCGCATATGCGGGAGTCTGGATGACGACCCCAAAGATGAACTATCGCGCCTCACCAAAGCCGGGGCGCTTCTCTCACTTGAAACATTAGAAGAGGGTGCGGTTCTTTCCCAACCTAAGCGTGCTCGGGCACTTATGGAGCGTGCTACTGGGCTTCTTTCCCTTCCTCCGAGTATCGAGCATGTTCGTTTGGCACGAGCATCTAATATCGATACATCTCCAGTGCTCCAGCAGGCCATTGAGAAAATATTGGTGAACGGCAGTGATGGAAGTGCTTATGCAGCATGGATCTGCATTCTTGAAGCTGCGAATCGCGATGAAAGGTGGGCCCTCGAAACTGGCGAAAAATACTGGCAGAAGCTTTCAGATTTAAAGCCTCTGCTCAACGCCTGCGACAGACTTAACGTTCCTCTTGGTCAATGGATTTGTGTGCAGTTGGAGGACAAAGCAGATAGCGTCACGCCACAAAGCTTCCTAAACCTTTCCGCGCTCCCGGTTCATCCGGATAGACCGCATAGCTGGGTATCTTGGCTTATCTCGATTGAAAAAAGGCGTCTAGGTCAAAGACGAGTGGTGCGCGGAAGCTTTCTCTCGCCTCTACTTTCCCCCGAGACCAAGAGCGTCGGATTAGCTCCGGTTACGCCAATTCCTGGGCCCTGGCAAGCTTGGGCTCTGATCGCCGACTTTGAAATAAACCCCAACACGGAGAGATTAGCTAACGCACTAAAGACAATTGCAACCGCGCTAACCATTCCCCAATGGCGATCCTTGCAATGGCACACTGCTTGGCCACTATCTTCGTGCTTAAACGCAACAAGCACCCCTTCCGATTTAGAAGAATTTGCAGATCGATTAGTAAGCGGTTCTCTCGGCGACATCGGTGTTTGGCGACAAGCAGAGGAACGATGGGGAGATGATGTGGACATGGCAAGCACGCTGGAGAACGTTAAAAGTCAAATACCGTGGAATGTTTCAACCTTAGATCGTGCTCCACCGTTTTTCTCCGTTCACCCCTGGATGTTTCTAGATGGGGTGCGAGACGCCGAGAGTGAAAGCCACCGTTTCGAATTGTTGATTAAGGCTAACGATGCATTCCACGCAATCGATTCCCCTCATATTAAGGAGATGCTTGCTCAAATCTGCATTTATTTAATGGGGCGGGGCTTAACCAAGATTCCCAAAGCGGGTTTCGACATTGGAGAACTGTTGAGAGCCACTCCCGGGATGGCCAGCTTTTTAGTTCCCCGACCAAAGCTGATGTCAGTTACGCAATGGACCGATCTAATTAATAGTTTTTCTAATCAAACTAGCAATTTTTGGTATGCCGAATTGGCTGCAACCTTTGACGCGCTAATAAAGATTCCAGGACATCCGTTTCTGCTTCGCCTAGCGGTGTCGTCAATGGAGTTTTATGTCAGACACACCTCGCTTCGGAGTCCGCTCAAGGAAACGCAAATCAGCAAATTAGCGTTAGCACTTCAAAATAATTTGCAGCTGACATCTCCTATTGCTCGCGCAGACTCAGCAATTCTGCAGATTCTTGTAGGGTCACTAGCTCAACAACAAGAAGTCGAGGCATTTGAGGATATCTGCAACGTTGCTATCGATAAACAAGAAATTTGGTCTGCAGTCTTGGGCGCTCTTCAGATTAGCAAGCTTCCTCGGCCTCGAGTAAGTACCTTGCTAGTTAGAGCTTACTCATCAATGGGCTTGAGCCATCCGCTGGCTCATAAGGCGATTACGCAGATCAGAGACATTCTTCAGAAGCAAACCTCTGATCTAGATAACCATACGACGTGGAATCGTCTTGCACTGCCATTTCCATATCCCAAATCGCCACTCCAACCTCGCTTGGAAGGAGGAATACCTTCTAGGCCGGTGCGACTGGAATCTCTGGAGTTGCAGAACGTAGGTTGCATTCATGATCTGACTTTGGCCTTTGCTCCGCCGGCTGAGAATCATGGCCAGTGGATCGTTATTCTTGGTCCAAATGGAGTTGGAAAAACCACTCTCCTTCGCAGCCTAACCTTAGCAATGCGAAGCGTGAAAAATCCAGCCATATGGCCAAAGGGCGCATTTTCTCAATCGTGGCAACGCTTAGCCGACGCGACCGAGTCGCGTGTACAAGATTCAGGCATCACGGTAAAACTTGGTGATGGCGTTGAGCATCGGACACTCATTCGTCCGAGTGATTCAATCAGCATCACCCAACTACCAGAACAAGATAGCCCAAGGCTTTTTCCCCTGTTCTCCTATGGATGCAGGCGAGGGTCTGCACTTGGCGGCGCCGCGCGCGAGGTTAACCTAAGTGATGATGATGGGCCAGAAATAGCTACTTTGTTCGATGAAGGTGCCAATCTTATTCAGGCCGAAACATGGTTGGTCGCGTTGGAGGGAGACAGTCTTAAGAGCTCGAAAAGCAAAGCACTCTATGAGAGCGTAGTAGATGCGCTGAAAAGGCTTTTAGATTTGGTTGCCGTAGAAGTTATTGCTCAGAAGGTCTGGGTAACCGAGCTTGGACGTCCAAAACTTCCATTTAGCGCACTGAGCGATGGATACCTCACGAATGCGGGCTGGTTTCTTGACTTGATTGCCAGATGGATTGCACTAGCTGATCGCAACAGCCACCCGATAGCGGCTGACTTTTTACAGCACATGCGCGGTTTGGTGCTTATCGATGAAATTGATCTGCACCTACATCCCCGCTGGCAAATCGAAATAATTACACGTACTCGGAACCTGCTTCCACAGATGTCCTTTGTCGTCACCACTCACAACCCGCTCACGCTTGTTGGCGCAAAGGCAGAGGAAATCTGGGTCCTATCAAATGCTCAAGGTCGAGTAAAGGCTACTTGTGGCACCGAGACTCCCATGCTGCTCACTAGTGGACAAATTTATCGTCGCTATTTTGAGATTGAAGATATCTACCCAACTGAATTGGGGCGCTCTCTAAAACGTTATAGCTTTCTCTCAGGATATGCACTGAGAAGTGACCTTGAGCAAACGGAGCTAGAGAATCTTCAGAAGCAATTGGGTGAAGCGCAACTAGATCCAGGATGGGATGTAGTGGAACGCACTCAGTTCGAGAAGACCAACACTGCGACGAAGTCGTCTAAAAAAACGGTCGCGAAGCGAGGGAGGAAGTCTGAATGATACGAATAAATCGCGGCCCTGAACCAGCAACACTCGCACAAGTTCGGGCCACCCAGCTCGCGCTACTAAGCTCGCTAGGCAACCCGACTTCACAAGATATCACTGGCTATCGGGTTGTTGCCGATGATCTGTGGAACGCTCAGCACCACAAATGTTGCTACTGCGAGCACAGAATCATGAAAGGTTTCCACGACGTAGAGCACTATCGACCAAAAGCTAGTGCGAATAGAGAACCGGGTTGTGTGCAGCGACATGGCTATTGGTGGCTCGCATTCACTTGGGACAATTTGCTCTATGCCTGTCCAGGTTGCAATAGATCGGAAAAGAATGACCGGTTTCCCTTGGAGAGAGGGAGCATTTCTTTAATGGCACCCGCCGCCGCACCAGGAGGAGAATTGCCCCTACTGTTAGATCCAGGCTCAGCAATAAACCCGGTGGAACACATTGAATTTGTTTTGCGATCGATAACGCCAACTGGGCCTAAGTATTGGTGGGCCCGCCCCAGAAACGGAAGCATTCACGGGAATATGACTATTGACATCTGCGGTTTAAATCGATCCGACCTTCTCGAAGTTCGAAAAGACTACTTCAATTCTGTCGTCGCTCCGCAAATAAGCGCATTGAATACCGCCATTGACGATGCCCAGAGTGCAACAGTACAGCGAGAGCTACGCAGGGCCGAAGGGATGCTCACTCCAGGCAATGCGCATGTTGGGCTCACCTATGATGCATTAGTGGCATCCGTACCTAATCAAAAGCTTATCTCCATAATTGGAGTCGGCTGGCCAACCCCGATGAATGTTCCGATGTAGCGCTGCACCTGCTGATCCTCATCGTAGACCTGACCTATGCCGCTTTCTGAAATCGCGCGCGCCGAAGATCGGACATGAGCCTATGCAGCACAGAGGGAAACACTCACCCCCGCAACACACCCAAAAGCCACTCCTCAAACAACCGAATATTCCGCTGCTCCCGCCGCTGCGGCGGATAAGTCAGAAAGTAGCCATTCCCGCTGTCAACCTCGATATCAAAGGGCTTGACCACCTTGCCCGAAGCAATCAGGTCAGTGAACAGCGCCGCATCAGCAATCGCCACACCCAGGCCGCGCTCCGCGCTCTGCACACACATATCCACCGTGTCAAATAATTGCTCGCGCGCGCCCTGCAGGTCAGTCACACCGGCGCCGCGCAGCCAGGCCTGCCATTCGTGGCGGCTGGCCGTGGCATGTAGCAGGGTTGCGCCGGCAAGGTCGGCCGGCTCGCGCAGGCTGGCCGCCAGCTGCGGCGCGCACAGGGGCACCAGGCGCTCGCGCATCAGCGGCACCTCGACCAGCTGGGGCCAGCCGCCTTTGCCGTGGGCAATGATGACGTCGGCGTCGGTGTTGCTGAAGTCGGGCGCATCGGTCCAGTGGGTGGCCACGCGGATTTCAATCCCGGGCAGCGCCGCCTGCAGCGCCGGCAGGCGCGGCAAAAACCACCGGACGGCCATGGTGGGCGGGAACTGGACCCTGAGGACATCGGCTGCACCGCGCCGCACGCGTGCGCTGGCTTGGGCCAAAGTTTCCAAGGCCTGCCGCACGGGCGCCAGCAGTTGCTGGCCTTCGGCGGTGAGCGTCAAGCCACGGGCCACGCGCACAAACAGCGGGCAGCCGTAATACTCCTCGAGCAGCTGCACCTGCCGGCTTACCGCGCCCTGCGTCAGGTTGAGCCGGGTGGCCGCGCCGGTGAAGCTGCCGCAATCGGCGGCGGCCAGGAAGGCCTGCAGGGCATAAAGGGGCGGCAAGGCGGGCATGGGCGCAGTTTATCGTGGCTACCCGAAGCGCGGCAGCCATGCGCGCCGCACATGGCTGACCCCAAAATCTTTCGATGGTGCTGCGGTGCGGGCGCTCCTACGATGGCGCCCTGTTCAATCATTCCATCACACCGCCCCACACCATGGTCATCAGCTCGAACGCCCTCGCCTATATCGACGTCATTAACCGCTACCTGGCCCTGCTGGCCGCGGGAGACGTGCGGGGCATTGTGTCGCTGTTCAGCCCGCGGGGGATGGTGGACTCGCCCTTTCTGGGTGTGCAGCCGGCGGGCGAGTTTTTTGACCAGCTCAAGGCGGCCACGCGGCGCAGCGTGCTGGAGGATGCCGAGGTGTTTGTGAGCGCGGCCGGCTCGCGCCGGGCTTCGGTCGCATTCACCTACCAATGGGAGCTGGCCGACGGATCGCATGTGAGCTTTCGCTGTGTGGACATTTTTGATTTCGACGAGCAGGGCCTGATTGAGGCCATGACCATTGTTTACGACACGGCGCCGATACGCGCGGAAGTGGGCGACAAGTACCGCCGCCCGCAAACCCATTGATTCACCCACCCAACCAACCACCAAGCAGGAGAACTGACATGAAATTCATGGTCCTCGTCAAAGCCACCACCGACAGCGAAGCCGGCGTCATGCCCAGCGAGCAGTTGCTCGCGGAGATGGGCCAATACAACGAAGAGCTCGTCAAGGCAGGCATCATGCAAGCCGGTGAAGGCCTGCATCCAAGTTCGAAAGGCGCGCGCGTACGCTTTTCCGGGAAGAACCGCACCGTCATCGACGGGCCGTTCAGCGAAACCAAGGAGCTGGTGGCCGGCTTCTGGATCTGGCAGTGCGAATCACTGCAGGAGGCCATAGCCTGGGTCAAGCGCTGCCCCAACCCGATGCCGGGCGATTCGGAAATCGAGATCCGGCAGGTCTTCACGGCGGACGACTTCGGCGATGCCTTCACGCCGGAGCTGCGCGAGCAGGAAGAACGGCTTCGCGCGCAGATTTCCTGATCCACCCCTGATTCACCTGATTCATTCACCCCAACCCCAAGGAGAGCCACCATGCCCAAGATGATTTTTGTGAACCTGCCCGTGAAGGACCTTGCCGCCGCGATACGTTTTTACAAGGCCATAGGTTGCGAGCAGAACATGCAGTTCAGCAACGAGCAGGCCGCGATGATGGTCTGGTCGGAGACCATCAGCTTCATGCTGCTGACGCACGAGTACTTCGGCACCTTTACCACCAAGCGCATTGCCGACGCGCAGCAGAGCTGCGAAGTGCTGCTGGCCCTGTCGCGTGACAGCCGCGAAGAGGTGGATGCCATCACCCAAGCCGCGGCGGCCACCGGCGGCAAGGCCGACGTGCGGCCACCCCAGGACATGGGCTTTATGTATTCGCGCGCCTTCCAGGACCCGGACGGCCATGTGTTTGAGCCGGTGTGGATGGATATGGCGGCGGCGCAAGCCGCTGCGTAGGCAGATACGTAGCCGGGCTTTGTCGAATTCTTTGGCCCCGTTCGTCGTGCTTGTGTAAGCCACACGAACGGCCTCAGGGCCAGTTCCTTTTTCAACTTAAGGAGAAATCGATGAAGTTCCTGCGCACCCTTTTTGTACCGCTGCTCAGCGCCGCGGTGGCCCTTGCCACCCTGCTCCCTGTCGCTTCCCACGCCCAGGAAAGCAAGCCCGTCAAAAGCGGTTATCTCAGCGTCAACGGCGTCAACTACCACTACCAGGTGCATGGCAAGGGTGAGCCCTTGCTCTTGCTGCATGGCGGCCTGGGCCAGTTCGAGATGTTCGGGCCGGTGCTGGCCGGGCTGGTGAAGACCCGCCAGGTGATAGGCGTGGACCTGTATGGGCACGGCCGCACGGCGCTGACCGACAGGCCTGTGAGCCTCATCGACATGGGCGACGACATGGCGCAAATCATCGAGAAGCTGGGCTACGGCCAGGTGGACGTGATGGGGTATTCCATGGGCGGGGGCGTAGGCTTTCGCCTGGCGGTGCAACACCCCGAGCGCGTGCGGCGCCTGGTGCTGGTGTCGGCCGGCTATGCGCAGGACGGCTTCTTCCCGGAAATGCTGCCTATGCAGGCGCAGGTCGGCGCGGCCATGGCCGACATGATGAAGGAGACGCCGATGTACAAGTCCTATGTGGCGGTGGCGCCGCGCCCGCAGGATTTCCCCAAGCTGCTGGACCAGATGGGCGCCATGATGCGCAAGCCTTATGACTATGCAGAAGATGTCAAAAAGCTCGCGATGCCGGTGATGCTGGTGTATGGCGACAGCGATATGTACCGTCCCGAGCACATCGTGAAGTTCTACCAGCTGCTGGGCGGCGGGCTGAAGGACGCGGGCTGGGGCCGTGAGAACATGGCGAAGAACCGGCTGGCGATATTGCCGGGGTACACGCACTACGACCTGTTCCTGGCGCCCAGCCTGGTGCCGACGGTGCTGCCCTTCCTGGATGGGAAGAGCAATACGGCCGGCTGGGCGCAGCAGGTCGAAGGACAGGCGCAGCGCAAGTAAGCAAAAATCCGCCCAAGGAGACACCGCCATGGCCCCAACGACAGCCACCCCCACCATCACCGCCTTTGAACGCTCACCCGACCGCGGCAGGGGCCTGGCGCGCGACATGCGCGTGCGCTGGGCACTCGAAGAAGTGGGCCAGGCATACGAGGTTCGCCTGGTGTCTTTCGCGGCGATGAAGCAGCCCGCGCACCTGGCCTTGCACCCTTTCGGGCAGATCCCGACTTATGAAGAAGGCGGGCTGGCGCTGTTCGAATCGGGCGCCATCGTCCTCCATATCGCGGAGCAGCACGCAGGCCTGCTGCCTGAAGATGCAAATGCCCGCGCCCGCGCGATTGCCTGGATGTTTGCCGCGCTCAATACGGTGGAGCCGCCGATTGTGGAACGCTCCATGGCCTTTATCTTCGAGCAGGACAAGCCCTGGTATGCGGAACGCCAGCCCATGCTGGAGGAGCGCGTGCACACACGGCTGGGCGAGCTTTCAAAACACCTGGGTGATGTGGGGGATGCCGACTGGCTGGACGGCGCCTTCAGCGCGGGCGACCTGCTGATGGTGACGGTGCTGCGCAGGCTGGGTGGCTCAGGTTTGCTGGAGCGATATCCGAGCCTGCTGGCTTATATTGCGCGTGGGGAGGCGCGGCCGGCTTACCAGCGGGCTTTTGCGGCGCAGTTGGCGGTGTTTACGGGCACGCCGGCGGGCTGATGGAAACTCACTCAGCCGTCTCGCCTGAATCCTTGATCACCTTTTCCCAGCGTGCCATTTCCGCCTGAACATAAGCTTTGTGGCCGGACGCGCTGAGCCTGGAGTCAGTCACAAGACGCAAGCCCAGCGCTTCCTGGCGCTTGATAAGGTCCGGGTCTTTGAGGGCTTCACGCAATGCGGCATTGAGCTTGGCCAGAACCTCCGGCGGCGTGCCGCGCGGCGCATACACCCCATGCCAGACCGTGACGTTAAAGTCCGCGAGGCCAGCCTCGGCCAATGTCGGCGTTTGCGCAAGTAAGGGCAGGTTCAGCCGCTCCTTGCTGCTGACGCCATAGACCTTCACCTTTTTACCCTCAATTTGCGGCACTGCGTTGGTCGCCTGCTCGCACATCAGGTCTACCTGTCCACCTATCAGGTCTGTCATGGCTGGGGCCGTTCCCTTGTAGGGGACCGCCACCATTTTGGACTTGAGCGCACTTTGCAGCATCAAGCCGCAAAGGTGTGAAGCCGACCCGACACCCGCGTTGGCCAGATTCACACGGCCACCGGAATCCGCGACCCACTTGCGCAGTTCGGCCAGGTTGTTGGCCGCAAGTGTCGTCCGGCCGATCAGCACGGATGGCGCTTCGTTGACCAGGCCCAGGTACTCGAAGTCCTTCAGGGTGTCATAGGGCAATTTTTTATAGAGGGCCGGCGCTGTTGCAAGGCCGATGTGGTGCACCAGCAGCGTATAGCCGTCGGCCTTAGCACGCGCAACGCGCGCCGCGCCAATGGTCCCACCGGCGCCGGCGGTGTTGTCAACAATGACGGTCTGGCCCAGCGGCTTGCGCAGCGCCTCCGCCAGGTCGCGCGCGATTTTGTCGCTGGGCCCACCGGCGGCGAAGGGCACCACCAGCGTCACCGGCTTGTCCGGGTATTGCGCCCAAACCGCCGGCACGGCTGACAGGCTGAGCAACATCGAAGCAAGAACACGTTTGAACATCGACCTATTATTTTTCATGCGTTGTCTCCTTTTGTAGTCGTTCACCGCCGACCGCTATCCGCCAATCGCTAATCGTTAGCCGTTAACCGCCCACAGAATCAGGCGGAGAGGGCTTGCATCTGCGCGTAAAGGTCCGCCTTGCCTTCAAAACCAATACCAGGCAGTTCAAGCAGGGTTACGTGGCCGTTGATCACCTTGACGCCATCGGGGAAACCGCCGTACGGCTGGAACAGGTCGGGATAGCTTTCGTTTCCACCCAGGCCGAGGCCCGCTGCAATGTTGAGGGACATCTGGTGCCCGCCGTGGGGAATGCAACGCGCGGGCGACCATCCGAACTGCTTGAGCACTTCGAGCGTACGCAGGTATTCAACCAAGCCATAGGACAGCGCGCAGTCGAACTGCAGCCAGTCGCGATCAGGGCGCATGCCGCCATAACGCAGGAGGTTGCGGGCGTCCTGGTGCGAGAACAGGTTCTCGCCGGTGGCCATGGGGCCGGGATAAAACTCTGAAATCGCGGCCTGCAGGGCGTAGTCGAGCGGGTCGCCGATCTCTTCGTACCAGAACAGCGGGAATTCGCGGAGCATCTTGGCGTACGCAATGCCGGTTTCGAGGTCGAAACGGCCGTTCGCATCCACGGCAAGCCGGGCCTCTGAGCCGATCTCTTTCAAGACCGCCTCGATGCGCGCCCGGTCTTCGTCGATGGAGGCGCCGCCGATCTTCATCTTGACCACGTTATAGCCGCGATCCAGGTAGCTGCGCATCTCCGCGCAGAGCGCCTCATTGCCTTTGCCCGGGTAGTAATAACCGCCGGCAGCGTAGACAAAAACGCGCGGATTGGCCTCGCACCCATGCCGCTCGGCCAGCATGCGGAACAGGGGTTTACCCTCGATCTTGGCGACTGCATCCCACACAGCCATATCGATGGTGCCCACGGCAACAGAGCGTTCGCCATGGCCACCCGGTTTTTCGTTGCTCATGGCCGCCGCCCAGACCTTGGCCGGGTCAATGTTGGTGCCCCTGGCGTCGATCAGGCTTTCAGGTGCCGCTTCAAGAATACGGCCGCGAAAACGCTCGCGGATCAGCCCACCCTGCCCGTAACGGCCATTGGAGTTGAACCCGTAGCCGACGACCGGCTTGCCGTCCCGGATCACGTCCGTGATCACGGCCACTAGGCTCAAGGTCATCTTGCTGAAGTCGATGTAGGCGTTGCGGATGGGGGAACTGATGGGGAGGGTCTTCTCCCTGATTTCAACGATTTTCATGCGGGTCTCTATGACAGGTTGTGATGATGGTCGTTATGATCGCGAAGGCTGCCGCATTTGACCAATGCTGTTTTTCTTTTCTTCAATGCTTTCAAAGCACCGGGCATGAATTTCTCCTGGCTAGAAGACTTTTCCGCGCTGGCTGCAACGGGCAATTTCTCCCGCGCGGCCGAAGAGCGCCACATGACGCAACCTGCTTTCGGGCGTCGGGTGCGTGCCCTGGAAGAATGGATTGGCACGGAACTTTTTGACAGAAGCTCACAGCCGGTCCGGCTGACCGAAGCGGGCCGGTGGTTCCAGGGCATTGCCAATGACTTGACGGCCCAGGTGGCCCGCGTACCGGGCGAGGCCCGGATCATTGCGGAAGCAAGTTCGCATTCCCTGCGGTTTGCCGCGACGCACGCGCTGTCGTTTACCTTCATGCCGACCTGGCTGCGGCGTTTTGAAGCGCACACCATGGCCGGAACCATGCACCTGGAGTCCGACGTACTGGCGCGCTGCGAGGCACTGATGGAGCAAAGCAAGGTGCAGTTTGTGGTGTGCCATGCCCACCCTGACGCGCCAGGGGGTCTTGAGGCCGGCGGTTTTCCCTCCATTCAAATTGGCGCCGACTACCTCATGCCGGTGACGGCGCTTGATGCCTCAGGCCAAGCCCTGCACAGACTGAAAGCGGGCAAAACGCCGGTATCCCTTCTCGGCTACAGCGCTGAATCGGGGCTTGGCCGCATCCTGCGCGAAACAAGGTTTGAAGCCATGGAGAAGGTCACCACACAAACGGTGTTCACCGCGCACCTGGCCTCGGTGTTGAGAACCATGGTCCTCGAAGGCCGCGGCGTGGCATGGCTACCGCAAACCCTGATTCACGACGACCTGGCAACCAGCCGTGTGGTCGAAGCAGGAGCGCCCGCGTTACGCCTTCCCCTTGAAATCAGGCTCTTCCGGTCCCGCAATTCAATGGGGCGAGCCGCGGAGGCACTTTGGGACGCCGTGACCAGGGCGCACGACCTTACTTCCTGACGCTCCTCTGGCGTTCGCTCCCGGCCTTGTATCCTTTCGGGGTGACGGTGCTGCGCAGGCTGGGTGGATAGGGCCTGCTGGAGAAATACCCCAAGCTGATGGCCTATATCGCGCGTGGGGAAGCGCGGCCGGCTTATCAGCGGGCTTTTGCGGCGCAGTTGGCGGTGTTTACGGGCACGCCGGCGGGCGGCCGATGAGGGTGGCTCCGGGCTGGCTGGAGGCTACGACACGCGGCTTCGCGTCATGTGCTATGGGCCCAGAGGAGTCGTTCACGGCTCAATGAACCCGCAGCACCTCAAACTGCTGTCGGATTGCAGCGACCTGTATTGACACATCATCACCCTCGCATTTTCCCAGCATGGCCCTGCCCAAAGGGGCTTCCATGCTGATGACCTGAACCAGCTGAGTGCCGCTGCCCAACTGCATGCTGCCCCCATCCGGGCCAAGAAAGAGCTGTTGCTGCTTGTCGTCGGAATCGACCAGGCAGACCAGCGCGCCGAGCTGTATCCCTTTACTAGCGTCGTAGGGACGCGGGCGGAATTGGCGCCACTTGGCCATCGCCTGGCGGATGGCTTCGGCGCGCCGAACTTGGCCGGTGGCCAGGTAGGCGGCTTCGAGTCCCAATGTGTCGTATTTGTTTTCGGCGATATTTTCTGCGTGGGTCGCCGTTTCGTGTGCCACCCGCACGGCATCTTCGGCTTGCAGCAGGTCTTCGGCAAGCCGTTTCAGCACCTGCTGTTGCAGCGAGAATTTATTCATGACGGAAGGTAGGCATCTCAAACAAGCGGGGAAGGCCTCAATTATGAAGGGCTCCTCCAGCCGTCGACCCGATGACACTTTCGGCAGTGCACCGTCAGCGTTCATTCTTGCCGCCTACCGTACTACGCCGAAGCACTATAAATGCGCCCTGCGGGTTCTGATGTCTGCTTCTGGCCGACAGTAGCCGGTTCAGGCTCAAAGTGGCCCCCGTCAACGGGAGGGCTGAATGTGCGGCGCGAAATTCGTATCCGCAATCATCTTTGCAAACTGAACCGGGTGAAGTTCGACCGCTTCTTGGCGGGCAATGCCGTGGTTTTTATCCCATAGCTGCTTCAGGTTTTCCTCGATCGAATCTCCAAGGTCCAGCTCACGCTTGAGCGTCTCCACCCATGAGTCGCCCCCTCCGTAAGCCTTTTGCACGACTTTTGTCATCAGGGCATTCTTTTCGGGCGATAGCTCGCCGATGCTATGCAAGACGAAGTTTTCCAGCAGCACCAACAACGGCTTGCCGACGTAGCGCTCGGGCTCGGCTTCTTTGCTGTAGGGCTGCGTCGGCTTGGGCTTGGTTTTGAAGAATCCGAACATTTTTTCTCCTCATGTTTGCGCGATTCGGGACTCGCCGCGCATCGCCGATATCAACGCGGCTTGGGGAACACATAGTGTGTCCGTAAAGCAATATCCAGAACATTTTTCGCCGTGGACTGTGACTCAGGCTTTGACATGTTGAATCGGTCCTCGTAATAGGCCGCTAATGCCTTCTCCGCGATCTTGTACCGAACCTGCATCTCCGAATGAGCCGCTCGATACGTCGGCCCACTTTCGGCCCATGTCGACAGGCCTGCGTCTACTTCCTCGCGTGAGTTGTAGGGGGTACCCATGGCCCACGGCCTCAGTGCCGCATTGGCCCAAGCCTGGTCGACGTTGACTCTTATGCGAGCGGTGGGCTGCAATGTTCCTTCATTCTCGCCCCCGCCTATCGATCGGTCGAGAAGCGCGGAAAATCGCTGAACAGGGCCAGGCAGCAGTAAAGTGGGATGTTTCACATTTGGGCGAAACTGAACTTTGCATGCCTCTTGAAGCTGTCCTGCTATCGGCAAATAGACAAGCCAGTCTGGAGAAAACACGTAAGGTTGGCCGACATCTATCAGCCACAGACTTTTGGCCTTCCTGTTTTGAAACACAAGTGGAGCTCGCCAAGCCGCGTCGATCAAAGTTGTTATCCCTCCACTTCCTTTACGGTTCGTGGTTGAAAAGTAATCGGCGGTGGTCAGCGTTGTCGGGACGAGTCGCACAGCGTATGTGTCACCACGCCATCCACGCGGCATCTCCTCGATGACAAGCCGATTGCTTTGAGTGGTCCCTGTTTGCCAATAGATGCTTCGCTGCGCGTATTCGGGAAGCGGGACTTTGGTGAATACTTCCAGGTTCGCATCGAGGGCGTCACCACCGGACAGGTCCAAAGCCTGAGGCCCCAAGACCAAAGTGTCATTCAAATCCTTGGGCAGAGCTTGTGGCTCCCAGAGATTAAATGCTGTTGACTTGTATGCAGATTGGGCAAGCCTGAAAGCCGCTTCGCACTCGAGGTGCCCCTTGCCGTTCACCAACTTCGGCCAATCTGGCCCGGCAGCGTTAGCAACGACGAATGTCAACAGCAGCAATACACCCGCCGCAGTTTGTCTTATTTTCATGTGCGCCCCCCTGGTAAGTATTGTGTGTCTGATGTCCGCTTTTGGCCGATGGGTGTCGTGGCAACTTCAACCTGAATGGGCCCTGGCGCACTTCGCATTCACGGCCGCCAAATCCCAAGCTCCCCATTGGGCTCCACCGAGGTCAGCAGCATCTGCCCGCGCCAGTCGACCAGAACAAGCTTGTATTGTTTGTGCAGGCGGATGAAAGCGGCAGTCAGCACACGCTCGTCACCGCCGCGCTCCACCATGGCCGCCAGTGAATTGATGGTGGCCCCATTGGCAATGCCGTAGAGCAACACCGAGCCGGCCAGCCGGATGGTGAAGCCGCCCTTGACCTGGCCCAAGGGGGCCGAGGCCGTGGTCAGGATCGGCGCCGGAGCAAGGCTCCCTTGAAGAATCGAAGCGACTTCTTTGGGGCCGGAGGTGCCGGCAACAACGGGAGCGCCCGCCATACGCCGGGCATAGATGTCCTTCCAGCCCTGCGGGACCCGGTTTTGCTGCTCGAAGGCCTTGAACTCTTTGAGCCGCTTTTGAAGCTCCGGCAAGCGGGCCGCGGGAAAGAACTCAATCTGGCGCCATTCATCTTCGTGGAACTGCGGCGCGCCCGCAGAGGATTGCGCGGTGGGCGCTTCAAACTGCAGGTTATCGGCCGCGATGGTGGCCATGGTGAAGCCGATGTTGCGGGGATCCACGGTGGTGACCGGCGGTGCGGCCATGGCGGCATGGCCGAGGCTGAGGGCACAGAGGCTAGCGAGGAACAGATTTTTAAGTTTCATGGTTTGGCCTTGATTCTGCCCGCATGGCAATGCCCGCTTCGGGTCGATAGCCGACATCTTAGTCAGGAGGACCGAAACCCATGGAGTCCACAGTCTCAAGCCGCTCCGCCGTCGCTGCCCCGCCTGGAATAACAACTGGTTTATTTCGCGGGCACAGCGATGAATAAAAAGGTATGCGTTCCACCCCCGCAAGCACCGCCCAACGACAACCAAAGACGACTCGCCCAAGCCCGCCAACGCTGGCAAGATCGGCCCTGGGGCCGGTCGGGGCCGCACGCGGGGCACGCACAAGGCAGAACTTTGGTGCTCCGGCTGCCGTTAAGCCTTTAAACAGCCGCGCCGCGGCCGATTCACCAAACCCCGCAAAGAATGTCTGCATGCAGACCTTCCCGACGCGAAGGCATGGCGGATTTCCCTAAGCTCGATACGTAGGATCCCCATCCTTCCCTCTGATATGGTTGTTGTTATCGTCATCGTGTTCCCGCTTACGGAAAAAATCCTTTCTTCTTTCTCCATGACGCCCATGCCGCCAGCCACCACCGGACGCGCCCACCGATGAGCCCGCGCGAGTCCTGGGTCAACACACAACTGGCCCACGCCTTTATGCGGCATGCCCAGCCCACGCTGCATACGGCGGTGCTGGCGATCATGGCGACGGTGGCGATGCTGTACCGGCATGTGGACCCCTGGGACCTCTCGGTATGGGCGGTGGCGGCAAGCTCCATGACCTTGCTGCGTTACGCCATCCTGCACGCCTACCGCACGCGCCTGGCGGAGGCCGACGGGGTGGCGCTGCGGGAGTTCATGTCGCTGCACAGCTGGGCCTGGCCCTTGAGCGCGGTGGTCTGGGGCTCACTGATGTTTTTGGTCTACCACCGGGCGCCCGTGGAGGAGCAACTGATCTGCATGCTGATGCTGTCGGGCCTCGCGGCGACGGCGGTGTCTTCTTCGCCGCCGTGCTTGCGCACTTTCTCGGCGTATTGCAACGGCCTGGGCGCCTCGGTGCTGGCGGCCTTTGTCTGGCGCATGGACTTTGGGGGCGGCGTGCCCGCCGCGCTGGACACCGGCGCCGAAATGGCGGTGGTGCTGGTGTTCCTGGCGGTGGCGCATGTGACGGGGCGGCGCATGTTCCGGGCCCGGCACATCAGCCTGGAGCGGCAGTTCGACCGCCAGGAACTGATCAAGGCGCTGGAGGAACGAAAACGCGCGGTGGCGGACGCGGAGGCGGTGCGCACGCGTTTTATCGCGAGCGCAGCGCATGAGCTGCGCCGGCCGGTGCACGCGCTGGGCCTGTATGCCGACTGGCTGACGCTGGAGCCGGAGTTCGCCACACAGATCGCGCGCAAGATCGCCGATTCGACACGCAAGATCGACGACCTGTTTGATTCGCTGTTCAGCCTCGCGGGGCTGGACCCGGCCTCGCTGACGGTGCACACACAGCCGGTGGATTTGGCCGCGCTGATCCACACGGTGGCCGAGGAGCATCTACCGCTGGCGCGCGACAAAGGCTTGCGCCTGCGCACCCGCGCGGCCTCGGGGCAGGCGCTGTCGGACCCGGTGCTGCTGGCACGGCTGGTGGGAAGCCTGCTGTCGAACGCCTTGCGCAACACGCACGGCGGCGGCGTGCTGCTGGCGGCCAGGCCGCGGCGCGGCCAGTGGCGCATAGAACTCTGGGACACGGGCGCGGGCATCGCGCACGAACGCCAGCAAACTTTTCCGCAAGGCATTCCGCAGCAGGGCACGGCCGAGGGCTTCGGGCTGGAGCTGGCGGCGATTTACCGCTTGAGCCAGCTGCTGGGGCACCCGGTGGGGATGGCGGACCGGCAAGGGCGGGGGAGTGTTTTTTGGGTTGAGCTAGCTCGGTATGAGAAGGGTTGAGGCCGGGTCTTGCTCCGGCGGGCGCTCTCTCCTCCCCCTCCTCCCCCTCCTTCTCTCTTCATCTTTCTGTTCTCTCTGCTGAGGGTGGCTGGCCGGGAGTGGCCCGGCGGCCAGTAACTTTCTTTTGCTTCGCCAAAAGAAAGTCACCAAAGAAAAGGCGACCCTGGTGTCTGCGTCCCTCCGCTTCGCTGCGGGCAACCTGCGGTGCTCGGTCCAGCCGGGGTCTGGCTAAACTCGCTACGCTGCGCTTCGCTCAGACAACGCCAGCCCTGATCCGTCTGGCCCTCCGCTCCTCGGCGCATACACAAGGGGTGAGGACAGGAATACCAAACAACCGAATACCTAAGAAACAAGGACACGCCACGGCGTGTCCTTGTTTGTATTTATCTTCTTGGTATTTCGGTATTCGGTTCCCGCTCCCGATTGCCCCGTCCTGGCTGGGCCGAGGAGCGCAGACGTAGGCGGATCAGGGATCGCGCTTGTCTGAGCCGAAGGCGAGTTTGCGCGAGACCCCGCCGTAGTCGAGCACCGCAGGTTGCCCCGTAGCGCAGCGCAGGGGACCCAGACTGCGGGTCGCCTTTCTTTTGGGTACTTTTGGTGTTTGCGTAACTTCGCTGCGCGAAGTGAGCAAACCCCGCGCGCGTAGCGCGCCTTTGGCGAACAAAGAAAACCCGCTTCGCGGGTTTCGATAAAAGTGAGTTGCCGCCGGGCAACCCCGGCCAGCCGCCCTCAGCAGAGGAAAGAGAGGTAAGAGAGCGCAACCGCCGGAGCAAGACCCGGCCCCTCCCCGTCGGTCTACGCCTACAGAAAGCAGCGCCGCCACCGTCTGGCGCACGGCAAGCGCCCCGGGGCAAGATGCAGCCATCATGGCCAGCACCGCGACGCCCGCTTGCGCCGATACCGATCCCGGTACCAGCCCCTCGTCTCCCGCCGCCGCGGCATCACTGTGGCCGCGCGTGCGGCGCTGGGTGCTTCCGGCGCTCGGGATATTGGTGCTGGGCCTGCTGGTGTCGCATGCGCACAAGGTGGACTGGGCCGGCGCCTGGCAGGCGCTGTGGCGTTATTCGCCCTGGCTGCTGCTGGGCGTGCTGGGCCTGGCCACGGCCAGCCATGCGCTCTACGGCTGTTTTGATTTGATAGGCCGGCGCCATACGCGCCACAAGCTCCCGCGCCTGCAGACCTGGGCCATCGCGGTGACGAGTTATGCCTTCAACCTGAACCTGGGCTCGCTGGTGGGCGGCGTGGCGCTGCGCGCGCGCCTGTACACGCGCGCGGGGCTGGACGAAGCCACCATCGCACAAATCGTGGGCCTGAGCCTGGCGACCAACTGGCTGGGCTACGGGCTGGTAGCCGGCAGCCTGTTCGCCGCTGGCCTGATCGCGCCACCCAGCCAGGCGCACATTGGCGCAACAGCGCTGCGCGTACTGGGCGCGGCCATGGTCTTGCTGGCCCTGGCCTACGTGACGGCCTGCAAGTTTGCGCACGGACGCGAGTGGCGTGTGCGCGGCAAGCGCCTGACCCTGCCTTCGCCCGGCCTGGCACTGGTGCAACTGCTGCTGTCGACCACCAACTGGGCGCTAATGGGCGCGGCCATGTACGCGCTGCTGGGCGGCCAGGTGGAGTACGGCAAGGTGCTGGGCGTTCTGATGGCAGCCTCCATCGTGGGAGTGATCATGCCGATTCCCGGTGGGCTGGGGGTGCTGGAGGCGGTGTATCTGGCCTTGTTGTCGGGCAGTGTCCGCCAAGGGGCGTTGATGGGGGCAGTGCTGGCGTACAGGGCGTTGTATTACCTCTTGCCGCTAGCTGGGGGCTTGCTGTTGTATGTTTTGCTGGAGAAATACGCAGCCAGCCATGCAGGGGCCGCACCCGCTGCCGAATGAAAGCTTTTTGTAGTTTTCGGTTTTCGGCTGTTTGGTATTCCTTCTCCCACCCCCTTGTGTATGCGCCGAGGAGCGGAGGTTCAGGCGGATAAGGGATCGCGTTGTTTGAGCGAAGTGAAACGTAGCGAGTTTAGCGAGACCCCGCCTGAACCGAGCACCGCAGGTTGCCCCGGAGCGAAGCGCAGGGGACGCAGACACCAGGGTCGCCTTTTGGTATTCGCGTAACTTCGCTTCGCGAAGTGAGCGAATCCCCATTTCATGACCTTTGCTTACTTTCTTTTGGCGAAGCAAAAGAAAGTGAGTTGCCGCCGGGCAACCCCGGCCAGCAAGCCTCTGCAAAAAGCGCACCGGCGGAACAAGACCCGACATCAACCCCGCTTGGGAATAGCCAACCCCTTCACCACCGCCGGCCGCGCCACAAAAGCCTCCAACACCCGCTTCACATTCGGAAAGCCGCCGAACTCAACAAGTTCGCCAGCTTCATAAAACCCCACCAGATTCCTCACCCACGGGAAGATGGCGATATCGGCAATCGTGTACTGGTCGCCCATGATCCAGGCCCGGCCTTCCAGGCGCTGCTCGAGCACGCCCAACAGGCGTTTCGATTCAGCGACATAACGGTCGCGGGGCCGCTTGTCTTCGTAGGCCTTGCCGGCGAATTTATGGAAAAAGCCCAGCTGGCCGAACATGGGGCCTATGCCGCCCATCTGGAACATCAGCCACTGGATGGTTTCATAGCGGGCTGCGGCGTCCTGGGGGATGAATTTGCCGGTTTTTTCGGCCAGGTAGAGCAGGATGGCGCCGGACTCGAACAGCGGCAGTGGCTGGCCGCCGGGGCCTTTGGGGTCGATGATGGCGGGAATCTTGTTGTTGGGGTTGAGTGAGAGAAAGGCCGGCGACATCTGGTCGTTGGTGTCGAAGCTCACCAGGTGGGGTTCATAGGCCAGGCCGGTCTCCTCGAGCATGATGGAGACCTTGACGCCGTTGGGCGTGGGCAGCGAGTACAGCTGGATCTGCTCAGGGTGCTGGGCGGGCCATTTCTGGGTGATGGGGAAGTCTCGGGGGAAGGCTTTGGATGGGGTCATGGTGTGTGTGCGGCAGAAAATAAACGACAGCTGCCAAGCGTAGCCCAAGCCGGGCAAACGCGCAGGGCGCCGGTTATTTCCCCGGCCCGGGCGGCCTGATGGTGTCCAATAGCGGCATGGAAGCCGAGAACCACACCGACAGCCGCCTGACCGAACTCGAGATCAAGGCCAGCTTTGCCGAGGACCTGCTGGAGCAGCTCGACAAAATCATCGTGCGCCAGCAGCAGCAAATCGACGCCCTGCTGCGCGAAGTGGCCGAACTCAAGGCCGCGCCCGTGCGTGACGGCGACATCACGACGGCACGCAGCCTGCGTGACGACTTGCCGCCGCATTTCTGAGAACGCCCCCCCACTACCAGAGGTTTTTGCCGTCTATCACGGCAACGGGCGCTTCGGCCGCGTCGAAATCATCGAACAGCCGCGCATTGACCCCTATGCGGCGGGTGCTACCGTCCCAGCTGCCGTCCATCTCGAAGGCCGGGCTGTCGGAGTAGGTGGAAACGCCGCACTCGGCACAGAAGTGGTGGTCCACCAGCTTGGTCTGCCAGCGGTAAACCGCGTCGGCGTCCTTGGGTGTGGTGACGTGGAACTGCTCGGGCGTGTAATACGCGAGTAATGCCCCGCGCCTGCTGCAGAACGAGCAGGTGCAGCGCGTGAGCTGGGCCGGCATCTCGCCGTCTATACGAAAGGCGTTTTTGCCGCAGTGGCAGCTTCCGGTGATGGTGGCCATGGGCCCTCTCCTGCCGTGGACCGGGCCGCCTCAGGCGGCGGCCATGAGTTCCTGTTTGCGCGCGCTGATCTGCGCGCCCAGCTCGGTCATGTCCAGCCGGGTGGCACGGGCCTTGGGGAAGATCTCGTTCTGCTCTTCCTTGACGTGGTGCTTGACGTATTCGGACATGACCTTGATCTTGGCGTCGAACATTTCACCGTCGGGCTCCAGGCCCTCGACCTGGGCGATCAGGTCCTTGAGGGTAGCGTGCTCGACGCTGGCCTCGGGGATCAGCTCATGGTCCTTGAGGGCGGCCTTGACGGCGGGGTAGAAAATTTCTTCCTCCACCTGCGCATGCACCGTGAGCTCCTTGCAGATCTGGGTGACCAGCTCTTTCTTTTTGGCGGGGGAGCGGCTTTTTTCGTACTGCTCAAAAAGCTCGCTGACCAGCTTGTGGTCGGCCCTGAGCATGGCGGTGGCTTCCTTGTGCACGGTTGCGGTCTTGGCGGTGGTGGGCATGGTGTTTCCTTTAATGGGGTGGTGCGGATGAGTCGCAACCCGAGCGGGCTGTTACGCGATTCTTGGAAGGCGGCCGCCGCCCCGGGGTAGGCCAAGCTTGCCAGCGCATGTAGGAAACCGCGCGCGGCGTCGGCGGCGCGCGAAGCGCTCAGGGCTGCACAAAGGCCGAGGGCGAGATGTCGCACTTGAGGATGCGCGCCATATAGGCCAGCGACTGCTTGTGGAACTCGGCCGACTCGGCGGCGCAGCAGTCGGAGGGCACGCGCAGCGCGAAGCCGCGCAGAAAGCCGTCCATGGCGGTCAGCTGCACGCAGATGTCGGTCGCCACGCCGGCGATGATGATGTCTTTCACTTCCATGCGCGCGAGCAGCAGGTCCAGCGGGGAGCCCAGGAAAGCCGAATGCCGGGGCTTGAGCACGGTCAGGTCGCCGCGCGCGGGGCGCAGCAGACGTGCCATTTCGCCCGAAGCGCCCGCGCTGCCGGCGCAGCGCTCGACCAGGCTCTGGAAGTCGGATTGCCAGCCGCCGTAGTTGTCATTGGCGTAGATGGCCGGCACGCCGGCCTTGCGCAAGCGGCTTTTAAGGATGGACGTGGCCCGAGCAGCCTCAACCGCCGCGGCAGCCAGGTCCTGGGCACCCGGAAAATCCATGGGGTTGATGAAATCAATCAGCAGCAGCACGCTGCGGCTGCGCGCAAGCGCTTCAGTGTCCACTGGACGGGGCCAGCGGCGGGCTGGACGCTTCTTTGAGGATGCTGATTTTCCCGTCGGCCTCCAGGCAGGCGTATTTCATCTGGGCCTGCTCGCAATCGGCCTCGCGCAGGGCCTGCTCGACGTCACTCATGGGGACGCGGTGCTTTTTAAGGATGTCGGCGAATATCTTCCCGTCGCGCCCGACCAGCACGGGCCGGCCTTCCATCAGCGTCTGCAGTCGCGCGCTGCGCGAGGTGGCAAAGGCGATGAGCACATTGAGCGCCACCAGCGTGGCGGCGGCCAGCAGGCCGCCGGTGACGGATTCTTCGCCGCCGCTGAGGCCGCTCGACACCGACTCGCTGAGCAGCATCACGACCAGCAGGTCAAAGGGCGTGAACTGCCCGACGGTGCGCCGGCCCGAGAAACGGACCATGGCCAGCAGCGCGCCGTAGATGATGGCGGCGCGCAGGGGAAGCTCCCACCATGGCGCGTGAAGTTCAAACATGGGCTTGCAGGCAGCGGCAGGAGCCGCCGCATCAGGGGGAAAAACCGGATGCTAGGTCCGAGGGGCCGGGCCGCGCTGTAGGACAAGGGCAAGCCCTTTTGCAGGCCGGCCCCATCCGGCGAAGGCCGGGCCCGGCGAGCCTAGCCCGGTGAATTGGCGGGCGAGGGTTCGCCGGCCCCGCCCGGGGCCGCGCCGGGCCTGAGCAGCACGGCGCCCAGCACGGCGGCCACGGCCGCGAAGACCGCGCCGATCACAAAGGCCAGCTGGTAGCCGCCGTTGAGCGCCGCGGTCGCGTCCAGCCCGGCACCGCCCAGCGAGGTGGTGCGCGCGGCCGCGAGGCTGGCCAGCACGGCCAGGCCCAGGGCGCCGCCCATCATGAAAGAGGTGTTGACCACGCCGGAGGCAATGCCGGACTCGCTGGGGTCCACATCGCTCATGGCGGCCAGCAGCACGGGGTTAAAGGCCATGCCGGCCCCCAGGCCTAGCAGCAGCATGCCGGGCAGCACGTCGAGCGCGAAGCTGCCGGCCACGGGCGCGCGCGCGAACAAGGCCAGGCCCACGGCCGCCAGCAGCAGGCCGGCGGCGAGCGGCGCGCGTATGCCGAAGCGCATGACGATCTTGGCCGACAGGCCCAGCGAAAAGGCCGCCATGATGAGGTTGGCCGGCAAAAAGCCCAGGCCGACCTGCATGGCGCTGTAGCCCAGCACCAGCTGCATATAAAGCGCCGAGATAAAAAACCAGGCGAACATGGCGGCTGCCCAGAGCACGCCCACCACATTGGCGGTGGCGACATTGCGCAAGCGGAACAGGCCCAGCGGCATCAGCGGCGTCTGCACCTTGGATTCAATCGCCAGGAAGACGGCCATGAGCACCGCGGCCGCGCCCAGCAGGCCCAGGGTCTGGCCCGAGAGCCAGCCGGCCTCGTTGCCGTTGACGATGCCGTAGACGGCCAGCATCAGCGAGCTCGTGACGGTGATGGCGCCGCCCACGTCAAGCCTGGCGTCCGTGGCCTGGCCCTTGCCGCCTGGCAGCAGCAGGAGGCACAGCGCGAAGACCGCGCCGCCTATGGGCAGGTTGACCAGAAAGATCCAGTGCCAGCTCAGCGAGTCGGTGAGCACGCCGCCCAGCAGCACGCCTATGCTGCCGCCGCCGGCGCAGACAAAACCGTAGACGCCCATGGCCTTGGCGCGCTCGGCCGGCTCGGTGAAGAGGTTCATGATCAGCGAGAGCGAAATCGCCGACACCACCGCGCCGCCCAGGCCCTGCACCGCGCGCGCGACGATGAGCAGCGCCTGCGAGTTGGCGATGCCACAGGCCAGCGAGGCCAGGGTGAAGAGGCTGAGCCCCGCGAGGAAGAGCCGGCGGTGGCCGTACAAGTCGCCGAGCCGGCCGCCCAGCAACAAGAAGCCGCCGAAGGTCAGCATGTAGGCATTGACCACCCAGACCAGCGAGGTTTCGGTGAAATGCAGGTCGGTGCGTATGGAAGGCAGGGCGACGTTGACGATGGTGGTGTCGAGCACGATCATCAGCACCCCGAGGCACAGCACCATCAGGGCCCACCAGCGCTTGCGGCTGTCCATGTGTTGTCTCATTGGCGGTTTCTCCTCTGCTTCATCAATGAATGTCGCCAGTCAAATCAGGTCAGGTTCAGGTCCATCCGGCGCAAAAACGATACCGTGGCCGCGCATGTTACGCCATGCCTGCGCCGCGCGCTGTCCTACATGCGCCTCGGCGTTTTTCGGATAGCCGGGCTGAGGGCGGCTGGGTAATTTATGGAAACGTTTGCGGCATGATGATGGGAGCATTCGAAGCATGCCGCCCACATTTTTCATGGGATGAATTTCATGCGGATGACTCCACTGCCCCGCCGTGCCGGGCGGCTCACCCTGAAGACAGCCGGGCTGGGCGCCCTGGCGCTGCTGGGCGGCGCGGCCCTGGCCCAGCCCTCGCCCGCGCTGGACCGCGCGAGTTTTTCGATAGGCGCTTTCCATGCCGACCCGACCTTTAACGCGGCGGTGAACACCAACTTCGGACGGCTGGACTCGGGCGACTCCAAAAGCAGCAGCGTGACCCTGCCGCGCATCAAGGCCGATGTGCTGCTGTTCGACAGCCAGGGTTTGTCCTTCGACTACTACCAGTTCAAGCGCGGCTACGGGGATTCGCTGGCCAGCAATTTCAGGACGGGCAGCGGCACGGTGACGACCACGGGCACGGCCAACCTGGACGTGAAGGTGGACTTCGCCAAGCTGGCCTACAAATGGTGGTTCGGTTCGGGCAACACCGTGATGGGCGTGGGCCTGGGCGCGGCCTACTACCGCGTGGGCCTGGACCTCAATGCGACCGCGTCGGTGGGAAGCAGCACCGGCAGCATACGGCAAAGCGACAGCGACGATGCGGTGGCGCCACTGCTGGAGCTGGGCCTGAGGCATGCGATCTCGCCGGACCTGCGGCTGTTTGCCGATGCCTCGGGGGTGAAAAAAACCGGCGGCAGCACGCACGGCGAGATCTACAACGCCGCGCTGGGCGTGGAATGGTTCCCGGCCAAGAACGTCGGCGTGGTGCTGGACTACGGCCTGACCGATATCGACCTGCGCCGCGAGGACAGCAACAACGCGCGCTTTCGCGTGAAGCTCAAGGGGCCGTCGGCTTTCCTCAAAGTGCGTTTTTAAAGGTGGGCGGTTTTGCAAGGCCGGCTCCGCTGGCGTCAAGGCGCGGGGCCGGCCGCTGAAGCCGCGCGCGCCGGCCGCAGCATGAGGGCCGCCAGGATGGCCGTGCCCAGCACCAGTGCCGCGCTGATGCCCGCCGTGACCTGGAAAGCCTGGGCATAGGCGTCGCGCGAAGTGTGCAGCAGCGCCGCGCCGCTGGCGCCGGGCAGCTCGGCCGCCACCGCCACGGCGCCGCCCAGCGTGCTGCGCGCGGCCTGCGCCGCCACGGCCGGCACACCGCTGAGCGCGTTGTCCTCCATGGCGTTGCGGTAGACCGCCGTCACGACGCTGCCCAGCACCGCGATGCCGAGGGCGCCGCCGAACTCCGAACTCGTTTCTGAAATCGCCGCGGCGGCACCGGCGCGCTCGGGCGGCGCGGAGCCGACAATGAGGTCGGTGCCCAGCGTGACCACGGGCGCCAGGCCCAGCGAAAAAATCACGCTGCCGGTGACCAGCGTGGCCAGGCCCGCGCTGCCGCCCACTTGCGTGAGCACCGCAAAACCCACAAAGGCCAGCGCCAGGCCGCCGGTGACCGCCAGCCCGGCGCGCAAACGCCGCGCCATCACGGGCGCCAGCATGGACCCGATCACAAAACCCAGTGCCGAGGGCACGGACCACAGGCCCGCCTCCAGCGGCGACAGGCCTATCACCAGTTGCAGGTACTGCGCGATGAAAAGAAAGGCGCCGAACGCGCCAAAAAAACAGAAGGTGTTGATGGCCAGGGCCGCGCTGAAAGCCGGCGCGCGGAACAGCGCCAGGTCAATCAGCGGGCTGGCCAAGCGGCGCTGCCTGCGCAGGAAGGCCGCGCCCGTCGCCAGCCCGGCGAGTATGCAGGCCGCGGCCAGCCAGCCCGGGCCGCCTTCGGCGGTGCGCTTGAGGCCGTAGATGACGGCCAGCACCGCCGCCAGCGACTGCGCGGCGCTCAGCAGGTCAAGCCGGCCGGCGCCGGGGTCGCGGTATTCGGGCAGCAGCGCGGGGCCCAGCACCAGCAGCAAGACCATCACGGGCACGCTGACCAGGAACACCGAACCCCACCAGTAGTGTTCAAGCAGCACACCGCCCACCAGCGGGCCTATCGCGCCGCCCACCGAATAGCTGGTGATCCACACGCCGATGGCGACCGTGCGCTCGCCGGCATCGAGAAACATATTGCGTATCAGCGAGAGCGTGGACGGCGCGAGCGTGGCACCGGCCACGCCGAGCAGCGCGCGCGTGGCGATCAGCATTTCGGCGCTGGTGGAGAACGCGGCCAGCATCGACGCGGCGCCGAAAGCCGCCGCGCCCATGAGCAGCAGCCGGCGCCGGCCTATGCGATCGCCCAGCGTGCCCATGGTGATCAGCGAGCCGGCAATCATGAAGCCGTAAATGTCGACCATCCACAGCAGCTGCGCGCCCGTGGGCTTGAGCTCGGCGCTCAGGTGTGGCACGGCCAGGTTCATCACCGTGAGGTCCATCGAATACAGCATGCAGGGCAGCGCGATGACGGCCAGCCCTATCCAGTCGCGGCGCGTGGCCTTGGGGGACACCGTCATGCGGCGCCGGCCTCGGCATGGCAACAGGCGGCCGGGGCGGCCTGGGCCGTGGGTTCAGGCGCGCCGTATTTGTCGTGGTGGCGCACCCAGGCCATGGGAAAGGCCAGGCCGTCTTCGTCGCGCCCCTTGGGCGTGAGCTCCATGTAGTGGTAAGTGCCCACCAGGGCGTCCGCGCCGCGGGCATAACTTGAATAGGTGTGGAAGACGTTGCCCTGGCCGTCGCGCGTGAAGACGCTGAAGCCGTGCAGATCCTCCATGCCGCCGACGTCCTCCATGCGGTAGTTGTAGTCCACCTTTCCGCCGGCGAGTGCTTCGGGTGTGAAGGAGACGTGGTAGTCGTAGTTGAAATCGCTGCCAAAGGAAGACACCCACTTGAAGCGCCAGCCCATGCGCCGCTTGAAGGCGGCGAGTTGGGCCTGCGGCGCGCGCGAGACCACGGCCAGCGTGATGCCGCGCGCGGCCAGGTGCGGCAGGGTGCCGTCGACGTGGTCCGCCAAGAACGAGCAGCTGGGACAGCCCTCTTCCCAGCCCGGGCCGAACATGAAGTGGTAGACGATGAGCTGGCTGCGCCCGTCAAACAGCCCGGCCAGGCTTTCAGGGCCATTCGGGCCGTCGAACACATAGGCCTTGTCGACCGGCACCCAGGGCAGGCGGCGCCGCTCGGCGCTCACCAGGTCGCGCTGGGCGGTAAGTTCTTTTTCGCGGGCCAGCAACAGGCGGCGGGCGGCGAGCCATTCTTCTCTGGACACAATGGCGTGCATGTCGGTGTGGGTGTTCACGGGCGGGACTCCTTGGAAGGGTTGGAGGAATCAGCGGTTGAGGATGTGCAGGATGTTGCCGTCCGGGTCCTTGAACCAGGCGCCCTTGAAGTCGCCGGCCACATGGGCGTCGCCCTGCAGCGTCATGCCGGGCAGGTCGTAGTGCTCAAACACCACGCCCTTGGCCCTGAGCGCGTTCATGATGCCGTCGAACTCGTCACCCACGCTCCAGGTGCAGGCGGTGGCCTGGTTGGTGCCCGCGAACTGCGAGACATAAACCACGACGGTGGCAGTGCCGCTCTGGTAAGTGAGCACGCCCTCTTCGCTGCTTTGCAGCGGCGTGAGGGCCAGCTTGCCCTCATAGAACTTGCGGGCGGCGGCCAGGTCCTTGACGGCGATGGTGGGCATGGCGTTTCGGTTGGCGAGCATGGTGGACTCCTTCTAGGTGATGCGCTCCAGGCGGCGGACGGCGCGGACTATGCAGCCGATTCAGCGGGGAAAAGCTTGTCGAGTTTGAGGAAGGCGCCGGCCCAGCCCTGGTTGTGGCTGTCGCGGGCGGCCTGGTCGAAGAATTTTTCATGCACGAACACCAGCTCGGTGCCGCTGCCCGAGGGCCGTAGCGTGACGCTGACCCGTGACACACGTTCGGGCGTGCTCTGCCAGCCCCAGTCGAACACCAGCTTGTGCGGCGGCTCCACTTCCAGGTAGGTGCCGCTCACGTTATGGGTCTCCTGGCCCGGCACGCCGAAGCGGATGTGGTAACGCCCGCCCACGCGCACGTCCATCTCGGCCAGGGTCACCACGCCGGCCGGGTCGGGGCCGAACCACTGCGCTAGCGCTTGCGGGTCGGTCCACGCGCGCCAGACTTTTTCGCAGCTGGCGGGGTAGTGCCGGGTGAAGTGGACGGAGGTCGGCTTGCCTTGCGTTGCGCTGCTTTCCATGGCGGGTTCAACTCCTCTTGGTGGTACAGGTAGCGGCCCAGCGCGTCGAGGCGCTCGGACCAGAACTTCTCGTAACGGGACAGCCACATGGCGGCCTCCTGCATGGGCTCGGGCGACAGGGCCAGGTTGACGACACGCCCGTCCTTGGCGCGTGTCACCAGGCCGGCGTCCTCGAGCACACGCAGGTGCTTCATGAAGCCGGGCAAGGACATGCCGTGCGGCTGGGCCAGCTCGCCGACGGAGAGATGGCCGCGCTCCAGGTCTTGCAGCACCTTGCGGCGTGTCGGGTCCGCCAGCGCGGCAAACACGGCGTTCAGGGCCTCATCGGCATTGTCTTGATACTTAACCATTTGGCTTAGTATTGAGCAAGCGGCCACCGCCTGTCAACCCGGGCCCGGAACAAAGATGTTTTTTTGTGTGATCGCGCCGCCCCGCCGGCCTGCAAAGAAGTGTGTCCCCGGCGCACGAACAGGTAAAGCGGCGCAACACCCTGCAAGAACACTGGTATTGAGGGCAGGGGTAGCATCCAATGATGACCATGACGTATCACTCACAGAGGAAGCCCATGAAGCAGCCCACGACAAAGACCATCCCCATCCGCGCGCCTTCCAGCCCGGCCCGCCCCCGCATGGTGATGCTGGGGTCTTTGCTGGCCCTGGCCGCCGCGGCCGCCCTGCTGGCCGCGCAGGCGCAGGCCCAGACGGCGCAGCCGGCGGCAGCGGCCTCCTCCGTGCCAGCCGCGCCCCCCGCGGTCGCCAAGTACGACCCCAAGGACCTGGAGCGCGCCTTCAAGTTCATGGACAAGACCGGCGACGGAAAAATCAGCCGCGACGAGGCCTCGAACTTTCGCGGCGTCTCGAAACACTTTGACGAGGCCGACCTCAACAAGGACAACTTTCTCTCGCGCGAGGAATTCGACAACGCGATGAACCAGAGCCGGCAACCCTGAGGAAATCCTCGCCCATGAAAAAAGCCGTGCGGTTTGCAGCCGCACGGCTTTTGTTTTTCTGAACGCTGGTTGAGATCAGTTCTTGAGCTTCACGTTCCAGAAGAAAGGCCAGAGCGCGGGCTGGTAGTTTTCGAGCTTGGTGGACTTGGCCGACAGGCTGTTGAACTTGCCGATGTCGATGTAGGGCACTTCGTCATACACCAGTTGCTGCACCTTGCCCCACAGCGGCCCGCGCTTGGCGGGAAGCGGGATGTGGTTGAACTCGAGCAGCGCGGCCTGCTTGGTCGGGGTGTTCCACCAGCCGGGCGCGCCGTCACCGAGTTGCGGCGGCGAGAGCATGGGTTCGGGCAGCAGGCCCGAATGCGTGACGTAGATGTCCCAGGCGGAGGAGTCGTTGCGGCGCTGCACCAGCGTGGACCAGTCGACCACGGTGAGCTCGGCCTTGATGCCGGCGCGCTTGAGCTGCTCGGCCATGACCACGGCCATGTTGTAGTGGAAGTCGTACTGGCGGCTGGTGAGGATGCGCACGGTCTCGCCCTTGTAGCCGGCGGCTTCGGCCAGGCCCTTGGCCTTGGCGGGGTCGCGCTGGTTGTAGCTCTCGCTGCCGGCGGCGGAGTAATACGGCGAGCCCTGCGGGAAGTGGTTGGCCTCGGCCGTGAAGAAGCGCGTGTCGCCAAAACCGGCGGCCATCATTTCGCCGGGGCCTATGGCGGTCTGTATCGCCTGGCGCATGCCCTTGTTGGCGTTGATGCCCTCGCGGGTGTTGAACACCAGGTAGGGGAAACCGAAGGCCGGCGTGATCACCGGCGCGGCGCGGCCGCCGGATTTCTCGAGGCGGGCCAGCGCATCTATGGGCAGCAGGTCGGCGAAGTGGAACTGGCCGGACAAGGCGCCTTCGACGCGCGTGCCGGGCGTGGGCACGGGGATGAAGCGCAGCTCCTCGATAAAGGCCTCGCGCTTGCCGCCGTAGCCGCTGGCCGGCTCCTTGCGCGAGGTGTAGCCGTCAAAGCGCGTGAGCACCACGAACTGGTCGGTGCGGCGTTCCTTGAACTTGTAGGGGCCTGTGCCTATGAAGTCACGCAGCGGGATCTGCACGGCCTCCTTGGCCATGATGGCGGCCATGCCGCTGGGAAGGGCCAGCTGCGCGAGCAGCGGCGCGTAAGGCCCCCTGAGCGCCAGCTCCACCGTGAGCGGGCCGGTGGCCTTCAAATCAACGATTTCCTTGCCCACGGCCTTGCCGCGCGGCGCCTCCTTGATCCAGCGCTTGAGGCTGACGACCACGTCCTCGGCGTCGAGCGCGCGGCCCGAGTGCAGCTTCACGCCCTTGCGCAGCGTGATGGTGACGACCTTGCCGTCGGCCGAGAAGCGCGGCATGCCTTCGGCCAGCATGGGCACGACATTCCATTTGGCGTCAAAGGTGTAGAGCGGCTCGTACACGTGCTGCATGATGGTGCCGACCAGGTCGGTGGTGGCCTGCATGGGGTCCAGCGAGGGCGGTTCACCGACCATGGCCAGGTTGGCCACGGAGGCCGGCGCCTGCGCCAGCGCGGGCGCGGCGCCCTGCAGGACGGCCATCAGGCCAAAAACCAGGGCCGGCAGCAGCCGGCGCGTATGTAGGCGATGGTTAACCATAAAGCACTCCTAAGTGAAAGTAATTTTCAGAATTCGTAGGATATTTGGCTAAATGTGAGTTTATGTAAGTGAATACCCGGGTGTATGTGCATTTATTTGAAATTAAATTTCTCACTCAAGGCAAACAAGGCCTGCGGACCGGAAAGCCCGCAGGCTGGGCCGCCGCATGCCCGGCGGCATGGCGCAAGGGCCTGCCAGGGCCTAGACTGAAGGCCAACCATCGCCTTCAAGCATGCAACGCGCACCCCATCCCCTGCTGGCCCGCTTCGTCAAGACCGCGTGGGCCAGCCAGCCCGCCGCTGCCCAGGCGCGGCCGGTGCCGGCGCGCGAGCATGTGCTGCCGACCGGCCTGATGCACCTGGTGTTCCGCCTCTCGGGGCCGGGCGTGCGCATCTTCGACCACGCCGCGGACGGTACAGGCCGCCCGCTGGGCCAGGCCCTGGTGGGCGGGCCGCGCGCGGGCTTTTATGCCAAGGAGGTGGGTGCGCCCTCGCATTCGGTGGGCGTGCAGCTGCTGCCCGGCGCGGCGCAGGCGCTGCTGGGCCTGCCGGCCGATGAACTGGCCGGCCAGCATGTGAGCCTGGAAGACCTCTGGGGAAACCATGCGGAGTTGGTGCGCGAGCAGTTGCTGGCCGCCGCCACACCGCAGCAGGCTTTGCGCCGCCTGGAAGCCCTGCTGCTGCAGCGGCTGCGCGCCGGCCCGGCGCAGCCGGCACACCCGGTGGTCATGCAGGCCTTGCGGCAGTTCGAGACAGGCATGGGCGTGGAGGACGCGGTGGCCTGCAGCGGCTACAGCCACCGGCAGTTCATACGCCTGTTTTCACAGGCCGTGGGCCTGGGGCCCAAGCTGTATTGCCGGCTGCAGCGCTTCCAGAAAGCCCTGCCGCTGCTGCAGGGCTCGCTGGAACTGGCCGCGGTTGCGATGGAGAGCGGCTACAGCGACCAGCCGCATTTCAACCGCGAGTTCCGCGAATTCGCCGGCCTCACGCCCGAGCAGTACCGGCTGGCGCGGCCCGCGTCGGCCAACCATGTGCTGGTGCCTCAGCCTTGCGCGTCCTCTTCATTCCCTTCAAGGCCGCATGTCAATTTTGTTCAAGACCGGGCAGGCGCGGGTCTCTAGACTCCGCGTATTCATTTTCAGGAGGCCGCATGGCGATTCACGAACTGTTTGCGTATATCCACGTCAAGGACGCCGAAAAAGCCTTGGCGTTTTACACCTCGGTGTTCGGGGTGGCCGAAAAATTCCGCCTGACCGAACCCAGCGGACGCATAGGCCACGCCGAGCTGGAATTCGGCGGCACCACGCTGATGCTGTCGGACGAGTTCCCGGAATGCGGCACGGGCGCGCCCGCGAAGGGCACGCCGGTGAGCGTGACCCTGCACCTGCATGTCGACGACTGCGACGCGGTGATTGCACGGGCGCTGCAAGCCGGCGCCACGCTGGAGATGGCCGCGCAGGACCAGTTTTACGGCGAGCGCTCAGGCAGCTTTCGCGACCCCTTCGGCCACCGCTGGAGCGTGGGCCACAGCATTGAGACGCTGACGCCCGAGGAGATGCAGCGCCGCTACACCGCGCTGCTGGAATCAGAATCGCCCGGCGCCTAGTGGCCGGCGGCTGTTGGCCGCGCTACTCGAGCTCTATTTCAGGGGGGCGCGCCAAACCCAGCACCCGCCTCAAGGTGGCCAGCAGTTCCTCGTTGGAGGTCTTGGCCTTGACCAATACAGCGGTGGCGCGCGCAGCCTGGGCCCGGGTGGCTTCCATCGCGGAGAACACCACCACGGGCGGCGGCGACTCCAAAGCCTCGATGTCGGTCAGCAGGTCCCAGCCCGAGCCTTCCTTGAGGTTGATATCGAGCAGGACCAGGTCGAAGGGCTGGCTCTCCAGCCGCGCGCGGGCTTCCTGCAGGGTGGCCGCGAAGACAAAGGTCGCAAAGTCCTGCGCGATGGTGGCCGCGATGCGCTGGATGTCAGGGTCGTCCTCGACGTGCAGGATGACGGGCTTGTTTTCGGCCGCGCCCTCGATGGCGCGGCGCACGCCGAGTACCAGCAGGTTTTCGTCTATGGGCTTTTCCAGCCAGTCCGACACGGTCAAGGCCTGGTCGTTGAACTGCACCTTGCCTTCACCGGCCCAGGCCGAGATGACGACCACGGGCACGTCGCGCGTGAGCAGCCGCCCGCGCAGCTGGCGTATCAGCGCGATGCCGTCCTGGCCGGGCAGTTTGAGGTCGACCGTGATGGCGTCGTAGTGCCGTTGCCCGAGCTGGGCCAGGGCCTGCTCGGCGCTGTAGACCGGGTCGGAATCAAAGCCGCCCTTGTCCAGCATCATGCCGATCAGGCGGGAGATGTCGTGGTCGTCCTCGCAGACCAGCACGCAGGGCCTGTCGCCGGTCATCTCCACCGGGCGCGTGGGCGGCGGCTCCACCCATTCCGGCAGTTCGAAGTAGAAGGTGGTGCCCTCGTTGGTATGGGTTTCAAAGCCTATGCTGCCGCCCAGGCGCTCGATGATGGCGCGTGAAATGTTCAGGCCCAGCCCGGTGCCGCCCTTCTGGCGCGTGTCGGAGGAATCGGCCTGGGAAAATTTCTGGAAGATGCGCTTGCGGAATTCCTCGGGAATGCCGGGCCCGTGGTCGCGCACCTCGACGCGCACGCCGCCGCTCGCGCTGCGCGCCACATGGATTTCCACCACGCCGTCGGACGGGGAAAACTTCATCGCGTTGGACAGCAGGTTGGTGACGACCTGCGTGAGGCGGTCGCCGTCGGCCCTGACCATGAGCTCCTCGTCGTCGGGGAACTGCAGGCTCAGGCGCACGTTCTTGGCGGTGCCGTAGCCCTCGTTGGCGGCCAGCGCCTGCTCCAGCAGAGGCTTGAGCTCTATCACCTGCAGGTCCAAGGTCATCTTGCCGGACTCTATCTTCTCGATGTCCAGGATGTCGTTGATGAGCCGGATCAGGCGCTCGCAGTTGCTCTTGGCGATGCCCACCAGGGTCTTGACGGCCTCGGGCAGCTGGCCGGCGACGCCGCCGGAGATCAGGCCCAGCGAGCCGCGTATCGAGGTGAGCGGCGTGCGCAGCTCGTGGCTGACCGTGGAGACGAATTCGCTCTTCATGCGGTCTATGCGCTTGAGCTCGGTGATGTCGTTGGCCAGGGTGTAGAAGCCGATCACCTTGCCCTCGTCCCTGCCTTCGCCGTAGCGCGGGAAGTAGTTGACCATGTAATCGCGCGTGCCGCCGCGCGCGGTTTTCTGCGCGCGCTCGTAGACCACCGGGTAGCCCTGCAACACCTCCTCAACCCGGGGCCTGATCAGCGCGTACATCTCCTCGCCCACAATGTCCCGTATGGTCTTGCCTTCGAGCTGCGCACTCGTCATGCCGAAGACTTCCTCGTAGGCGCGGTTGTGAAAACGCAGGTACTGGTCGGCGTCGGCGTAGGTGATCCAGGCCGGTATGGTGTCGGTGATTTCACGCAGCTGCGCTTCGCTGGTGCGCAGCGCCTCGGTGACGCGGCGCATCTCGGTGGTGTCGCGGCCGGTGCCGCGGTAGCCGGTGAATTTGCCGTTGACATCGAACTTCGGCACGCCGCTGATGCTGAAGTAGCGGGTCCGGCCCTTGGAGTCGCGCCTCGTGGTTTCAATATCGCGAAAAACCTCGTGCCGCTGCACCACGGCTTTGTAGTGGGCCCACCCCTCGTCGCTCATCTGGATGTAGTTGAGCTCCCAGGGGGTCTTGCCGTAGGCCGATTTCTGGACGCCCGAAGCGTTGGGCGCCTCACCGGACACCTCGACAAAGCGGAAGTTCTCGTCCTGCTCCCAGAACCAGTCGGAGGACAGCTCGGTGAGCGCGCGGAAGCGCTCCTCGCTTTCGCGCAGCACCTGCTCGGTCTGCTTGCGCTCGGTGATGTCCTGGATCTGCGCGATGAAGCGCAGCGGCTTGCGGTCCTCGTCGCGCACCAGGGAGCAGCTCATATAGCCCCAGACGATGTGGCCGTCCTTGTGGATGTAGCGCTTTTCCGTGTGGAAGGATTCGATCTCGCCGGCCAGCGCGCGCTGGCGCTGCTTCAAGTCCCATTCGATGTCATCGGGGTGGGTCAGGTCGTGGATGGTGCGCGCCAGCATCTCGGCCTCGGAATAACCGAGCATCTGGCAGAAGGCGGTGTTGACCTTGAGGCGGCGCGAGTCTATGCCTATCAGCGTCATGCCGATCGCGGCATGCTCAAACGCGTTGCTGAACTGCTGGTCGTTGAGCATGAAGGCGTCGTTGTCGCTGCTCAGGGGCGCGCTGCTGGGCACCTCCAGCGTCGAGAAGCCCGATTCGTGCTCTGTTTCGGCGGCCTGGGCGCCCTGTGTCCCACGCCCGTCCTGCCCGAGGCCGGTCTGGTCGCCGCCCAGCGAGAAATAAAAGGTGCTGCCTTCGCCGACCACCGACTGCGCCCAGATCTTGCCGCCGTGCCGGTCGATGATGCGCTTGGCCGTGGCCAGGCCAATACCGCTGCCGGCGAATTCCTCGGGCGAGTGCAGGCGCTCAAAGTTGCCGAACAGCTTGTCGACGTAGGCCATGTCAAAGCCGGCGCCCTTGTCCTTTACGAAGAACACGGGCTGCGCGTCCTTGCCGCGCTGGCGCCCGATCTCGATGTCGACGCGCTCCTTCTTGGCGCTGAACTTCCAGGCGTTGGCGATCAGCTGCTCCAGCACCTGGCCCAGCATGGCCTGGTCGCCGCGCGCCTCCATACCGGGCTCGATCGCGATGCGCGCCTCGCGCCCGGCCTCGCCGTCCTTGAGCCGCTTGGCCACGCGCAGGGCCTCGGCGCTGATGTCCACCGTGTCCCAGACCATGCTGGTGCGCGACAGGCGCGTGAGGGCCAGCAGCCCGTCGGTGAGCTCGCCCATGCGCCGCACGCTGCTGCGTATGCGCTCGAGGAAATGCAGGGCGCGCTCGCCGGCGGCCGGTGGCATGTGTTTTTCCATCAGCGCGCAAAAGCCGTCTATGGTGCTCAGCGGCGTGCGCAGGTCGTGCGCCACTGAATAGGAGAAGGCCTCCATCTCCTTGTTGGCGGCCTCGAGCTGCGCCGTCCTGCGCAGGACGCGGTTTTCCAGGTCGACGTTGAGCCGAACGATTTCCACCTCGGCCTGCTTGCGCTTGGTGATGTCGGAGATGGAAGTGACAAAGCCGATGGGTTTGTCGCCCTTGCCGTCAAAGAGAGGCTGCACGTTAATGAGGCCCCAGAAGGTGCTGCCGTCCGGCCTGCGGTAACGCTGCACGACGTTGTTCTGCGCCTGGCCGCTGGTGACCGCGCGCACGCTGGCCCATTCAACTTCGGGCATGTGGGTGCCGTCCTCGCGCAAGCGCTCCCAATCCGGCGCCGCCGAGGTCTGGCCCTTCATCTGCGCCATGGTCTTGCCGAAAATGCGCTCCGCACTGGGGTTGCAGTCGATGATTTTGCCTTCGGCGTCGCGCAGCATCACGCCTTCGGCAAGCGCCCCGACCACCGCCCGGAAACGCGCGTTGCTCGTGCGCAGCGCGGTTTCGGTCTGCTTGCGCTCGGTGATGTCGCTTCCCACGCCGCGGTAACCTTCGAAGGCCCCGTTGTCACCAAACACCGGCTCTCCGCTGACGCTGCGGTAAATGACACCGCCATCCGCCTTGGTCAGTTGGTACTCAAAATTACGGAACGGCAAATGCGCCTGCAAGGCGGCCTTGTGCTCCTCCCACGTGCCGACAAGCGGCGCGGAGTTGGGCAGGTCCCATCGGCACAGGCCTTCCCCGATGACCTGGGTTCCCAGGGCAAAGCGCTGCGGATCGTTGGAGACAAAGACGTTGCGGAAGTTTTTGTCCTGTTCCCAGTACCAGTCGGACGAGAGCTGGGTGAGGCTTCTGAACCGCGCCTGGCTGCTGCGCAGGCGGTCCTCGGCGGCCAGGCGCTCGGTGATGTCCTCGGCCGTGATCAGGATGTGGGTGACCCTGCCGCCGCCGTCCTTGAGCGGCAGCTTGCGCATGTGCACGCGTATCCTGCCGCGGTCCCGCGTCATGATGACCCGGTCGGGGAAGTCCTGCATGATGCCGGTGTTCGCCACCTCCACGTCGGAGACATTGATCCGGTCCGCGTGGTCCTGCGGCCAGAGGTCGTGCACGGTGCGGCCCATGGCGTCCTCACGGCGTATGCCGTAGAGGCTTTCGGCCGCCTTGTTCCAGGCCACGATGCGCAGGCCGTCCTGCACCGACTTCAGGTGCACGGCGACCGGCATGTTGTCGACGACGTCGTCGAGGAAACGCGCGGCCTTGCGCTCCTTTTCCTCGATGCGCCTGGCCACCGTGGTGTCCCGCGTGATGCCGCGGTAGCCGGTGAACTCCTTCTGCTTGTTGAACACCGGCACGCCGCTGGCGGAAAAATAATGGGCCACGCCGTCGCCCAGCACGCGGATGTACTCAAAATCGCGGAAGGCCTGGCGCGCCTCCAGCACCGCGCGGTGGTGGTCCCAGGACATGCTCAGGGGGTAGGCGCCGTCGAGTTCCCAGCGCTGCTTGCCGATCGCGCTGCTGAGGTCCGGGTCCGCATCGCTGCCGCGCGTGCTGCCCACGCCGCGCTCGGCGGCGAAACGGGTGAAGCGATAATCGGCGTCCTGCTCCCAGTACCAGTCGGCTGAAATGGACGCCAGGCTGCGCAGGCTGTCCACGTCGTCCTGCAGCACCTCGGCGGCGCGGCGCTGCTCGGCGACCTCCTGCATCAGGGCCTTGTTGGCCTCGGCCAGGGCCAGCGCCTCGGCCTGCAGGCGCTCGTTGGCCTGGGCCAGGGTTTCGTCCCGCTTCACGGCTTCACCCCGGTGGACGGGCCCGCCAACGCGTCACCGGTCCCTCCCGCCGCGCCATGCGGGCGGTGGGCTGCGGTCAATTCGCCTGGCGAAGAGGGCTTCATGCGCTGCTGTTTACTTTCTTGGCAAAGGCGAGGCGCCTTCATGCATTTTGCACGGCGTTTGCGAAACCGAGTGTGCTGCGCCGCTGGAAAATCCGCCATAGGACAACACCCTGTCTTCTTTTGGGTGCGGCAGCCGCCCATGCATGCCAGATTTGAAAACTTAAGACCTCTTTTTCGGCGGGCTAAATGAAACGGCCTGGGCACAAGAGCTTAGCGCCGCCCTCCCCCGCAAGGCAAAGGTACTTTTACCCTTTCCCATCCATTCACACGGCATGCGGGTATTCCAGCGACAGTCCGGCCGCTTGCCAGGCGTCTATGCCGCCATGCAGCGGCCGCACATTCTTGAAGCCCGCCGCCATCAGGCGCCTGGCCACCTGGGCGGCCGAGGCGTCGTTGGGGCAGGCGCAATACACCACCACGGGCACATCGTGCGGCAGGTCCAGCGTGGCCATCTTGCGGTCCGGGTCCGACCACAGCAGGGCGCCCGGGATGATGCCGCCCGCGCCGCGGCTCAGTTCGGTGCGCACGTCGAGGATCACGGCCGGCTGCTCGCCGCGCGTGAGCTGCAGCAACTCCTGCGGCGTGATGCGCGCCATGCGCAGCTGGCGGTAAAAGCGCTGGCGCTGCCACCATTTGTGCGCCAGGAAAAGCGCGAAGGCGGCCAGCAGCAGCATCAGGCCTATGCGGCCCATCTGCTCGAAGACGGCCAGCACATCGGCCACCGCGTCATGGAACAGCATGCCTATGGCCAGCCCCACGCCGGCATACAAAGCCGCGCCCATCGCATCAAAGAGCAGGAAGCGGCCGAAAGGCACGCCGGTGCGCCCCGCCAGCGCGGTGGCCAGCGAGGCGAAACCCGGAATGAACTTGGCCAGCACCAGCGACCTGGCGCCCCAGCGCGTGAAGATCGACTCGGTCTGCCGCACGCAGGAATCGGGCGACAGCGAAATGCGGCACAAGGTCTTGAGCACGCGGCTGCCGTAACGGCGGCCGGCCCAGTACCAGAGGCTGTCGGCGATCAGGCAGGCCAGCACGGCCGTCGCGAGCAGGCCGCCGGCCGAATACCGGCCGCTATAGCTCAGGGCGCCGGTGAGTATCAGCACCGGGTAGGCCGGAAGCGGCAGGCCGAGCTGCTCCAGCACGATGTTGAGGAAGACGGCGGCCAGGCCGTACTGCTCCAGCCACACAACAATTTGGTCCATGGGCGTCAATGTAGACGGCTGCCGCGCATCGGTAAATGGCGGGCGCGGTAATGTTCTGTTTCCACAGGGAGAACAATCTCCGCGAGGAGGCGGCTGCGCTACCATGAAGCCCTGCCCCGCCCGCTTCCCCCTCCACCCAGAGAGCGCACCCCGATTGAAATACCTTGTGGCCGTCAGGGCCCTGTGCGAGTTCACCGCCAAGCATGGCGACCTGGACCTGCGCTTTACCCCCTCGCCTTCGGCCCAGGAAGGCATGGCCGGCCATGCCCTGGTCGCGTCGCGCCGTGGCGCGTCTTACCAGGCCGAAGTCAGCCTGGAGGGCGACTACAAGTCGCTGACCGTGCGCGGCCGCGCCGACGGCTACGCCCCCGAGCAGAACCAGCTCGAAGAGGTCAAGACCTACCGGGGCGACCTGCATGCCATGGCCGACAACCGCCGGCACCTGCACTGGGCGCAGCTGAAAATCTACGGCTGGCTGCTGTGCCAGGACAGGAATTTGCCCGACATCAACCTCAGCCTGGTCTACTTCGACGTGGCCAGCACGCAGGAAACGCCGCTTACCGAACACTTCACGGCCGCCGCGCTCAAGGACTATTTTGAGGCGCAGTGCGAACGCTTCCTGGCCTGGGCCGAGCAGGAACTGGCGCACCGCCAGGCGCGTGACGTGGCGCTCACGGCGCTGGCGTTTCCCCACCCCGCCTTCCGGCCCGGCCAGCGCGAACTGGCCGAGACCGTCTACAAGACCGCGCAGGCCGGCAGCTGCCTGATGGCACAGGCGCCCACGGGCATAGGCAAGACCATAGGCACGGTGTTCCCGCTGCTCAAGGCGGTGCCGAAAAAGCAGCTCGACAAGCTGTTCTTCCTGGCGGCCAAAACCCCGGGCCGCCGGCTGGCGCTGGACGCGCTGGACCGCATCAAGGGCAGCTCGGCCGCCCTGCCGCTGCGCGTGCTGGAACTGGTGGCGCGCGACAAGGCCTGCGAACACCCGGGCAAGGCCTGCCACGGCGATGCCTGCCCGCTGGCCAAGGGTTTTTACGACCGCCTGCCGCAAGCGCGCAGCGCCGCCGTGAAGCACGCCGCCGCGCACGGCCCGCTGGACAAGGCCGCGCTGCGCGAACTGGCGCTGGCCCACCATGTGTGCCCCTACTACCTGAGCCAGGAGCTGGTCACCTGGTCGGACGTGGTGGTGGGTGACTACAACTATTACTTCGACACCAGCGCGCTGCTGCACGGCCAGGCCCAGGGCAACCAGTGGCGCGTGGCGGTGCTGGTGGACGAGGCGCACAACCTGGTGGAACGCGCGCGGAAAATGTATTCGGCCACGCTAAGCCAGGCGCAGCTGCAGCAGGTGCACGCCGGCGCGCCGCGCGCCGTGCGCGGCGCGCTGGAGCGGCTCAACCGCGGCCTGCAGGAGCTGCAGCAGGCGCAGAGCGAGCCCTATGAGGTCCATGCCGAGCTGCCCGCGCCTTTCCTCAAAATCCTGGGCCAGGCCCTGACCCAGATCACCGATTTCCTGCTGGCCAACCCGACGCGCATGGACGGCGAGCTGCAGGACTTTTATTTCGAGGCCCTGCATTTCTCGCGCATGGCCGAAGCCTTTGGCGAGCACTCGCTGTTCGACGTGACGCTGCAAACCGATGCCGGGCCGGGCGCATTCGGCCAGGCGCTGGGCCAGCCGCTGGCACTGCTCAATATCCGCAACGTGGTGCCCGCGCCCTTTCTGGCGCCGCGCTTTGCGGCCGCGCAGTCGGCGGCGCTGTTTTCGGCCACGCTGAGCCCGCAGAACTATTACGCCGACACGCTGGGCCTGCCGGACGGCACGGTGTGGACCGAGGTGGAGTCACCCTTCCTGGCCGAGCAGCTGCAGGTCTTGGTGGTCAGCGACGTCTCCACACGTTTGCAGCACCGCGGCGATTCGCTCTCGCCCATCATCGACCTGATGGCGCGGCAGTATGAGGGCCGGCCCGGCAACTACCTGGCCTTCCTGAGCAGCTACGACTACCTGCAGCAGCTGCTGGCGCTGTTCCGCCAGCGCTACCCGCAGATTCCGGTGTGGGAGCAGACGCGCGGCATGGAGGAAGCCGCGCGCGACGCCTTCCTCGCGCGTTTCACGCCGGCCTCGCAAGGCATAGGTTTTGCCGTGCTGGGCGGCTCCTTCGCCGAAGGCATAGACCTGCCGGGCGAGCGCCTGATAGGCGCTTTTATCGCCACCCTGGGCCTGCCCCAGCTCAATGCGGTGAACGAGCAGATCCGCGAACGCATGGGCGCCAACTTCGGCGCGGCCCAGAGTTATGACTACACCTACCTCTACCCCGGCCTGCAGAAGGTGGTGCAGGCGGCCGGCCGGGTGATACGCACAAGCTCCGACCGCGGCGTGGTCTACCTGATAGACGACCGCTTTACCCGGCCCGAAATACAAAGCCTGCTGCCGGGCTGGTGGAAGGTGGCACGCGTGCGTGCGCGGCGCAGGGAGGCCGCCGACGCGCTGTAAATAAAAAGCCCGCATTCGCGGGCTTTTGTTTGAACGGCCCTGAGGCCGCCTTGCGGGGCTAAAACACGCCCAGCAGCATCAGGATCAGGATCACGCTGAGGGGGACACCCAGTAGCCAGGCAATGATGGGCATTTGTTTCTCCTAAAAAGTGGTCAGGGTTGAAGAGACAAATCCAATGTAGGCGGCGGGCCGCGCGCCCCGTGCCAGCCTGGAGGCCCGCTGCAAGTAGGGCATGGCTGACGCGCGTGTAGTTGTGCAGGCAGCCGTTTGCAGGCCGGGACCGTACCCAGGCAGCCAGGGAACCGCGGCCCGGGAAGGACTAGCGCTGGCTTAGCTGCAGCGCGCCCAGCATGCTGGCCAGCGGCTGGGTTTCGGGCAGCACGTAGACGATGCCGCGGCTTTTTCCAAGGACGGGGCCGACCACCGTTTCGTAAAAGCGGACCGGCACCACCACACAGCCCATGGAGATGCGGTTGTCGTCGGGCGTTTCCGAGGCCAGGCGCTCCGCGCGGCGCTCGGCCGGGGGCGCGGGGCGCAGGCGGTGTATGGCGAGCTTGGCCGCGTAATCGATCCAGACAATGGCCTCGCCCTGCAGGTTATGGCCGGGCTCGGAGACAAAGCGGCCGGACGGCGTGGTGCGTTCGTCCTCACGCAGGCTGGCCACGCTGCGCTGCGCCATGCCGGGCACGCCGTGGTCGCCGGGTGCCAGGCCCGTCAGCGCGGGCGATGCGCCGCGCAGCTGCCCGCCCGCCTCGAACACAAAAATGCGCCCGCCTTTTTTGTCGACGATCACAAAAGGCAGGCCTTCGTTGTCGTGCGCCTGCACCACCCAGCGCAAGGCCTGGCGCGCATCGGCAGAGGCGGAGACCAGCGCCATGCCGGTGTCGGGACTTGCGGCCGGCGTGGCAGCACTGTCGGTGTAAGGCGCCAGCGGCGCGGCGACGGAAAACAAGGGCGCGGCGGCAAGGACGGCAAGGGCCGCCGTGCGGGCGATTTTTGCTGCGTGTTTCCTGCCTGCGAACAACATCCGGGTCCTGTGCGTAGCGCTGAAAAAAGTGCGCGAACGCACATCAAAAAATCCGAGGCGGCTGCTTTGTTGAGTACCCCGGCGCGGTTGCACCATGTTAACGATGCAAGCAATTGTGCTCAACGGAGAAACCCTGAAGCGCTTCGGATACTCGCTATCACTTCTATAGCATCGAATCCTTTCAAGATGAGATGCTAAAGGGTTTTTAGGGAGCAACAGGAGCATTCGCGCGGGCATGTAACAGTCGCCGAAGGCGGCATTTTTTCGCGCGGCAGATGCGGGTGCGCAACAGCTGTGCGCAAGGTGGGGCCCGCTGCGGTTACAAGTTACAAATCACGGCAGGGGGAAACAGGCTTATTGAGCGCCGGACTTGGCGTCGCCAAAGCCGCGCTTCGCAAGCTGCATCAGGTGCCGGCGGCCCTTGGCATCCGTGGTGCGCCATGCGCTGCGGGCCATTTCGATGAAGGCCTTCTCGGCGGGGTTGAAGGCGTCGCCGCCGTGGTCCTCATCCATCCAGCCTTTAGGCTTGCCCGACCTGCTCTCGATCTGGGCGGCGGCGGCATCGCCGATGTTGCGGCCTGAACCGCTGGCGTCTCCCTTGAACTGGCTCAGCCCGCCGGCGCTCAGGCCCAGCTCTTTCGCCAGCCTGCCCAGCATGCCGACAGGCGACTCACCGGCGGCCAACTCCCTTTCGCTGTATTCGCGAATGATGATCAGCAGGTTGTTGCGCCTGGTTCGGTTGATGTCCGGGGAATCCATGTGACGTGATTGCAACAATCAGATTTATTTTTCAGCGATGCGTTGACGGTGACGTAAAAAGATTTTACATTACCTTCCATTGCTACTTTTAATACCAACCCTTTTCACACACCCGTCATGAAACCGATAGCCGCCATCGCCAGAAACAGCACCCCCGCTTGGGGCGGTGCCGGCGTGCGCCGCCTTGACGTTCGTCTGGGCCAGTGCAATGGGCTGAGTTCGTTCGCGACATCCGTTTTGCCGACGGCCATGTCCAAACAGAACTATGAGGATTGCACACCACCGGGAGGAGGAGACGCCTGAGCGTACCTTCTGAATCTCTGACACCAGAGGCCCGGTATCCGCAAGGAACCGGGCCTTTTTGTTTTCCCCTGACGGTGATCGTGCCGTCTGTGCGCTTTAAGCGCGGGGCTCTTTAAAAATTCAGCAGCGGGACAGCAGCCACACACTGGATGGCAGCGAGTCCCGCAAGAAATTGCGGACATAGCTCAGCCGGTAGAGCGTGAGCCTTCCAAGCTCAATGTCGTCGGTTCGAAGCCGTCTGTCCGCTCCATTTCGGGTGTGTCTGTGTCACGCCGCCTGCGCGAGATCGAGGAAACGGTCTGGCGGCGTGTGTGCTCGCTGCCGGGGTTCATGGCCCCGGAGATGCGGTGCAGCGGGAGATCCCGGTCCGGCTTGATGCCGGCCGCCCGCATGCGGGTACAGCCGAAATGGATGCTTTTTTGTCACGTTCGTCTAGTGGTCCAGGACACAAGGCTTTCATTCTTGTAGACAGGGGTTCGAATCCCCTACGTGACGCCAATCCAGTTGTTAATTAAATAAAGGAGCGCAGTGCCCGAAAGGGCGTAGTGCGGAAACCGGCCTCAAAGATAGGGGGGCACCGGAACTCGTAACCGGAGATATTTTTTGGAAGATTGGCCGAGAGGTCAGAACCTGTTCACGGCCTAAACGGGGCCGCGTTGGGGTGCAATCGGGATGAGTGGGTCGACCGGGCCCTTGCATGGGCTAATGCCCATGCAAGGGCCTGGTTGGCTCAATCGCCCGACCGCCCAGCC
>Ga0207426_1000146_pt1 | contig 190683 bp, 211 predicted proteins | sample AraplaMF_Cvi_mMS_FD_184265 | JGI IMG/M metagenome (GOLD analysis project Ga0207426, IMG submission 184265) | Arabidopsis root microbial communities from the University of North Carolina, USA - plate scrape MF_Cvi_mMS (SPAdes) (version 2) | ecosystem: Host-associated > Plants > Roots >...
GCGCTCGACTGCTATTCCGACGGCACGGCCGATGGCGGGCGGCAGATCGGCGGCCTGCAGCTGCTGATCTCGACCTCTCCGACCTCCGGCACCGTCGGCGGCATCTCGCGCGCCACCTGGGGTTTCTGGCGCAACCAGAAATTCTCGGCCTCGGCCGATGGCGGGGCGGCCGCCACCAATGCCAACATCCAGAGCTACATGAACCGGCTCTATATGTCCTGCGTTCGCGGCTCCGACGCGCCCGATCTCGTCGTCGCCGACAACAACTTCTTCCGCCTCTACTGGGAATCGCTGCAGGCGATCCAGCGCATCACCTCGGCGGACAAGGGCATGTCCGGCTTCCAGTCGCTGCAATACATGGGCGCCGACGTGATCTTCGACGGCGGCTTCGGCGGCGGCGCGCCTGTTAATCAGATGTTCTTCCTGAACACCAAGTACCTGTTCTACCGCCCGCACCGCGACCGCGACATGGCGCCGATCGGCGACGAGCGCATGAACACCAACCAGGATGCCTTCGTGCAGCTCATGGGCTTCGCCGGCAACCTCACCATGAACAACGCCTTCCTGCAGGGCGTGTTGTTCGCCTAAGTCGAGAAAGGATCAACTCCAATGACCATCGCAACTTCCCAGACCGATCGTCTTGGCGCGAACCCATTCGTCGTCGAAGGCCCGATCGTTTCCGGCTCCGGTATTCCCGGGCCGAACTTCGCCCTCGGCGCGGTTGCCGGCGGCGACCGTGAATCCGAATGGGTCTATTGCCAGCTCGTGCTGGCCTCGCAGACGACCCTTCAGCCCGGCCAGTGGTTCCAGTGGACCCGGGATTATGTCGCCTCGCTGCTGACCACGGCCGCTGCCGTCGTCGGCCAGCGCTGCGGCGTCTTTTCGGGCGCCGCCCAGCCGCCGACGCTGACCGGCGGACCGGTCGGTGCCGTCACCCTTGCGGCAGGCACCTATTACCTCTGGCTGCAGCGCAATGGCCAGGCGCCGTCGCAGGTGGCAACCGCCACGGCGGCTCTCGTCGTTGCCGAAACCACCACCACCGCAGGCCAGGCGAGCGCCCCGGCCTCGGCGACAACAACCACCAAGGCCATCGCCAACGTCAACTTTGCGGCGGCCAACCAGACGTTTACCGCAACCACCGTCAACGGCTCCAACCTGCTGACCAGCCTGTCCGGCCTCAACGCCGGTTCCGGCCCGTTCATCGGTGCAGCTGTCTCGGGCACCGGGATTGCAGGCGGCACGACGATCTCGGGCATCACCTACAACCCGAACGGCGTCATCCAGAGCATCACCCTCTCGGCCAACGCCACCGCCAACGGCACCGGCATCACCATCACCGCGACGGGTGTGCTCGAGGCGACGCTGATGCGGCCGTTCCTGTCGAAGGTGAACTAAGCCAGGACGTCGACTACGACGGGCGTTTCGGCGCCCGTTGAGATTCCCTTCTCCTTTGTTATGCGCGGCCTGCCCCTCATCCGGCTGCCGCCACCTTCTCCCCGCTTGCGGGGAGAAGGGACATGCCGTGACCTCTCCGTTCCCCCGCTTGCCTCTCGCAGGGCACGTCCCCTCGCCCCGTTTACGGGGAGAGGGTTAGGGTGAGGGGCTGCCACCGGCACGACCTCACAGCCGGCGCTTCGGCGCCCCTTCCTTTCCCCGCCATCAACAGCGAGACACACACCATGCCCGACAGCAGCAACGGAATTTACGCCTCCTTCAGCCTCGAACCGGTCGAGCAGACCTTTCTGACGGAGAAGGAAGGCCGGCCGATTTTTGCCGACAAGGAATTCGTCCGCATCTTCATCTCAGGCGACAAGCATACCGAAGTCTATCGCGAGGTTACCGAAAACGACAAACAGCGCTTTTCCGACGCTTATAAGCGCTTCAAGGAAGGCGCGGCCGCCCGCGAGCAGCTGACCGGCACACCGCTGGCGCAATGGCCCTATCTCAAGCCCAGCCAGATCAAGGAGCTGGAGGCGGTCAATATCTATACCGTCGAGCAGCTCGCAGCGCTTTCCGACACCGTCAAGCAGAAGGTCGGCATGGGGGCGAACGAGCTCGTCGCCGCCGCCCGGGCCTATCTTGCCACCGCCGAAAATTCCAGCGCGGCCTCGGCCTTTGCCGCCGAAAACGAACGGCTGAAGGGCGAGGTCACCCGCCTGCAGGAGCAGATGAAAGAGATGGCCTCCCGCTTCGAGGCCCTCGAAAACGATCGCCAAGGCAGCAAGTCCCGCGGCCGCGTCGCCGCCTGAACCGGAGATCCCGTGCATGTCGCTCTTGACCATCATTCAGAACGTCTGCGCGGAAATCGACCTCGATCCGCCGACGGCCGTCATGTCCTCGGCGGATCCGCAGATCATGCAGCTGCGCATCCTCTCCACCCGCGCCGGCCGCGACCTGATGCGCGAGCATGATTGGTCCACACTCCTGGTCGACAGGCAATTCACCGCGACCGGCGCTAACCCCGAGCCGACTGAGCCGCCCGCCGACTGGGACCGCTTCGCCACCAATGCGAGGATCTGGAACGCTTCGCGCCTCTGGCAGCTCAACGGCCCCGTCGAGCCGCAGACCTGGCAGCGCCAGACGATCCTGAACTCGAGCCCAGTGCCGCAGATCTGGCGCATGTCGGGAGGCAAGCTCGACATCTACCCCAACGCTTCCGGCGAGACGATCGGATACGAATATATCTCCGGCTTCTGGGTGGCGGTGAACGGCGGGGCGACTTATGCCGGCAACTGGGCGAACGATACCGATACGGCGCGTTTTCCCGAGGATCTTCTCGAACTCTCGCTGATCTGGCGCTGGAAGCGGGCCAAGGGCCTCGATTATGGCGAAGAGATCGCCAGTTTCGAGCGATCCAAGGAAGCCGCCATCGGCGCTGATCGCGCCGCAAGCGCCGTCGACCTCTCTCTGCCGGGCAGGGACCAGGCGCCCGAGAATTATTGGCCCGGCACGATCACGGTTCCAAGCCCATGACCCGCAGACCTGTCCCCCCGAACGGGCGCACCCGCCGCGTTTCGCCCAGCAAAGACTGGATCGCGCCGATCGGCGGCTGGCGAACCGATGTCGAGATGGCGGATATGCCTGCCGATGCCGCCTTTCAGCTCGACAACTTCTTTCCCGAGGCCAACCGGGTGCGCGCCCGCTATGGGTCGCTCGCCTTTTCCACCGGCCTCGGCGGCGACGTGCAGACTGTTATGCCCTATTCGGGCGCCACCAACCGGCTTTTTGCCGCAGCCGGTGACAAGATATTCGACGTCACTGTCGGCGGCGCCGTCGGTGCGCCTGTCGTCTCCGGCATGGCCAGCGCCCATTGGTCGGTGCAGCAATATACCAACCCGGCCGGCCAGGAGTTCCTGCGTCTCGTCAACGGCCTCGACACGCCCTTGCTCTTCAACGGCACCGCCTGGACGAACAATTTTCTTGTCGGCACAGCAACACTTGCCACCCAGAACGTCGCCGTTCGCAACACGCCCTACATGCTGAGCTTCTTCGGCACCGGCTCCGTCACGCTTTCCGGCGCCTTCACCGGCACGCTGAACGGAACTGGTATCAACAACCGGGTGTCGCTCGCCTTCACACCGGCGGCCGGCACGCTTGTCGTCACCGTTTCGGGCTCGGTCACCAATGCGCAGCTTGAAAAGGGCGCGGTCGTGACACCTTACGTGCCCTCGACGATGATCACGGGCATTTCGGACGCCTCGCTGCTGATCGCGGTGACGGCCTATCGCTCGCGTCTGTGGTTCATCGAGAAGAATTCGACCAATGTCTGGTATCTCGCCACCGATGCCGTCAGCGGCGCGGCGACGGTTCTGCCGGTCGGCGGCAACATGAAATATGGCGGCACGCTGGTTGCGATCAACGTCTGGACCATCCCCGTTTCCACGGGTCTGCAGCAGTGCCTGGTGCTGATCTCCTCGGAAGGCGAGGTGATCGTCTTCCAGGGATCGGATCCTTCGAGTGCTTCCAACTGGGGCCTGATCGGCACTTTCAAGCTCGGCCGGCCGCTCGGCACCGATCGCTGCCTGCTCTCCGTCGGCGCCGATCTGGCGATCATGACGACGGATGGCATCGTGCCGATCAGCAAGGCGGTGCAGCTAGACCGGGGCGCCACCAGCCTCGGCGCGATCACCGCCAAGATCGGCCCGACCTGGCGCGAGACCGTGGCGGCGATCGGCACGACGTCCGAGGAGTGGCAGCTTTCGAGCTTTCCGGCGCGGCAAATGGCGATCGTCAACCTGCCGTCCTCCTTCGGCCCCTATCAATATGTCATGAACACCGAAACCGGGGCCTGGTGCCGCTTCGTCGGCATGCCGGCCTCCTGCTGGGCGACATGGCAGGACCGGCTGTTCTTCGGCAGCGCCGACGGCACGGTCCGTGAGGCGGAAACCGGCGCCAACGACAATGGCGTGGCGATCGATGCGCTGATGGTCGGTGCCTGGAGCCGCTACGGCGACGGGCTCTCGACCAAGCTCTCGAAGCTGATCGGGGTGACGGCGCAGATCGGGGTGTCGACGCTGATGTATGCCGGGATCTCCGTGGACTATCAGACCAAGATTCCGACAGCCCTTCTGTCGTCGGTCGAAAACAATGCTGCGGCGAAATGGGGAACGGCGATCTGGGGTGTCGCGAAATTCCCCGGCATTTCGCTCGTCCGCAAATTCGCCTCCGCAGGGGGCGCGGGTTCGGCGCTCGCGCCGACGATCCGTGCGCTGATCTCGGGTTCATCGGGCTCCGTCTCCGAGGCGGCGGTGATCGGCGGCTCCGTGCTTTATGAAAAGGGCGCGCCGATTTGATCGTCTCCGAACCGCGCGAGGAGATCGCGGCCTGGGTCGGCAACAGGATCGGCGTCGTCTTCTATCCGCCTTACACCACGCTCGCCCATGTCGACCGCGGCCGGATCATCGCCGGCTTCGTCTTCAACGTCTGGACCGAACATGACGTCGAGGTTTCGCTTGCCGCCGACCGGCTGACGCTGACGCTGATGCGATCGGTCTTTCACTACGTGGTTCGCCAGCTCGGCTGCCGCCGGGCAACCGCAAGGACCCGCGCCGACAATATCGAGGCCCAGACGGTTCTGGCCCGGCTCGGCGCCCGTTTGGAAGGCCGCCAGCAAGCCTATTTCGGCGACTGCGACGCGCTGCTTTACGCAATCATGAAAGAGGATTTTCCCTATGGTCTCCACGCCGAAGGCCCCGAAGGCGCCTGATCCGACCCAGACCGCAGCGGCGCAGACGGCCACCAACGTCGACACCGCCATCGCCAATGCGGGCTTGAGCCACACCAACCAATACACGCCGGATGGCTCGCTGGAATACAAGGTCAGCGGCTACCAGACGATGAAAGACCAGACCGGCAAGACCTATCAGCTGCCGACCTATTCGGCCTATCAGACCTATTCGCCGCAGAATCAGGCGATCTATGACCAGTCACAGCAGACGCAGCTCGGGCTGGCGAAGCTCGCCAACCAGCAGACGGCCAAAGTCTCCGGTATCCTCGGAACGAACGTCGATCTCAGCGCCGGCAATGTCGACAAATATGTCAACAATCACTGGCAGTCCGGCTTCAACAACCAGTGGGACCGCGATCAGGCAAGCCTCGATCAGAGCCTGGCCGACAAGGGCATCTCGATGGGCTCGGCCGCCTACAACAACGCCATGCGCGATTTTTCAACGCGCAAGCAGGCCGCCTCCGACCAGTATCTCGGCGACATGTATTCCAATGCCCAGAACTCGATCCTGACAGAGCGAAACCAACCGCTGAACGAGATTTCGGCGCTGATGTCTGGCTCGCAGGTTCACCAGCCGAGCTATGTCAACACACCGACGACGCAGCTTCCGACTGTGGATCAGGCCGGGCTGATCAATGAGAACTTCAATCAGCAGATGGGCCTCTACGACCGGCAGGTCGCCCAGTCGAACGCAGCGATGGGTGGGCTCTTCGGTCTCGGCGGCTCGCTGCTCGGCGGCTGGGCGAAATCCGACCGTCGGTTGAAGGAAGACATCAAACGCGTCGGCACGTTGGAGAATGGCCTGCCGGTCTACGCCTTCCGTTACAAGGACGGCGGCCCGACCCAGATCGGCCTCATGTCCGATGACGTGCGCAAGGTTCACCCGGACGCGGTGTTCGAACATCCAGACGGGTTTGACCGCGTCGATTACGAAAGGGCGGTGAACTGATGGCATATATCTTCGGCGGCGATACCGGCAAGACGCAGGGCGACCTTAGCGACCAGCGCAAGCGGCTGGCTTACGCCATGCTGCAGCAGGGCATGGATCCGAGCCCGGTGCAATCGCCGTGGCAGGGTGCGGCACGGCTTGCGCAGGCGCTGATGGGCGGGCTGGATATCAGACAGCAGAATGAGGAGCAGCGGGCAGGGACTGCCGAAGCTCCCGCCGCGCCGATGGGCACGCCTTCCATTTCGCCGGTGAAATTTCCCGGCTTCCCGCCGTCCTTGTTCGGCGGCAAGCGCAATGCTGCGTGAGAACCCATGTCCCTTCGCCGCCGTCTAGGGCGCCAGCATCCACCCGCGGTTTAGCAGCCTCCCGCCGCCGGATTTTTCCGCCGAGCGGACAATGCCACTCCTTCAAACCAGAATCCGATGAGCGGCCCGCGAGCTAGGCGTTTCTGAGGGCTGGAAGCCTTGTCGATCACAATCACCATCCACAGGAGGTCGTAATGCCAGATCCTAACAAAACTCCGGCTGCCCCGCCGAGAAACTTTGCCGAACTCAGAGCTGACCCCTACGCGGGGCAATCGGGCGATCTGTCGGTTAACAATGTCCTACGCGCCATCAGCCGCGGAACTGTCGCCGGTCCCTATCTCGACGAAATGGACGCTGGGACAAATGCATTTCTGGCGCCCGTTTTTGACCCACTGCTGCCTGATGGGTTGTTTCCGCCGCTGCCGGGTCGAACGTTTGCAGAGCGGTATGATAACGCACTCGCTATTCAGCGCGGGATGGATCGGGCCTTCGACGACCAGCATCCCTATATCTCCAAACCGTTGCAATATCTCGGAGATGTGGCCTCTGAAGCGGCTTTTAAGTTACCCTCAGGGAGGATGAGCGACATCGGGCTCGCTGCCGTTCAAGGTTTCGGCGCCGGGGAAGGTGGTTTCGGCAACCGAGTCGAGCAGGCATTTCAGGATGCTACCGAAGAGGCTTTCAAAAGATTCGGTATGGATGCCTTAAAAAGACGCGGTATGATGCCAGCGGAAACCAGTGCCGAAGCTGGTCGTAAAGCTGGCGCGAAGGCTGCTCTTACGCGCGCGCTTCTTAGAGTCCGAGGTCGAAACGACGGTGGCGGTGGCGGCTGGTAACCTACCCCCGCATATCTTTCCACAAAATAGCCCGGCGCCATCACAGTCAACTCGATCTGAAACTGATCGACCACCCATCGGGCGGGGCCTGTCCTGAGCGGGGACCATGAGGCAAACATCATGATCGCGACGATCTTGATCGCTCTGTGTCACGGTTCGTTCGGCTCGTAATCACTCTGCATGCCGCAACCGATATTATACGATTCGAGGCCTCGCAATTCGCGGGGCCTTTTCTTTTGGAGAAGGTGAATGCCCAGAAACCCATCAACCGGCATCTATTCCAAACCCGCCGGGACGGCACCTTCCGTCGGTCAGCTTATCGACCCGGTGCCGTGGAATGCGCTGACCACCGACCTCGGCAACGAAATCACCAACTCGCTGCCGCGTGATGGTTCGGCGCCGATGGTCGCGCCAATCAAGGCGGCCGACGGTTCCGCTGCAGCGCCGGGCGTAGGGTTCGCCTCAAATCCGTCGACTGGTATCCATCTCAAGGCGGCCGGCGTAGGCGCACTGGTCGCTAGCGGCGTGGAAATAGCGAACTGGTCTGCGTCCGGCCTCACTGTTACCGGTGCTGTCAGCGGCGGCGTCAAATATGTTACCAAAAACGCCAACTATACTGCGGTTGTTGCCGATGCAGGGACCGTCCTTCGGTTCACCGCCGCTGCTACTCTCACGCTTGCAGCCGCTGCGACGTTGGGGGCGGGATGGCCGGTGACTGTCGTTGCAGATGGCGGTGGGGTTACCATTGATCCTGTTGCATCGGAGACTATCAACGGGCTGGCGACCCTCATCGTGAAGAATGGCTCGACGGCTGAGATCGTTTGCGATGGAACCAATTTCTTCACGATCTTGCGAACGCAGCCGTGGGAAATGATCGGCGATTTCACGGTTGCTGCCTTGTCTGCGTCTTTGTCGGTTACTGATCTGTCGGCATATAGGAAGCTCCGAATCTCTAGCAACGTTACGCCAAGCGCGACCGCCCAGTTTTTCCTACGGACAAGCACGAACAACGGCAGCTCTTATGATAGCGGCGCAACGGATTATACGTGGCAGGTTATTTTAGGGAGGACTTCATCAGTCACGGCAGGCAGTGCGCAGGCTGCTGGCGTAGCATTATTTGCCAGCACTCCAGACGCCTCCAGTGCCGCCACTTTTGAAGTCATCATTGAGAATTTCAATAAGGCTGCGGTCATGCAGGCAATAGCAAACTCATTCAGCGTAAGTGGGGCATTGACATCTGTCGGGATGAGCGGGGGAGCACGAGTTGCTGCTACTGCAAGGAACGCCCTCCAGATCCTTCCTGCATCCGGGACGTTCAGCGGCCAAATTACAGTCGAAGGGATACGCGGATGATCAAGAACGTCAATGGCGCCGAAATCGAAATGACCGCGGAGGAGATTGCTGCGTTTGAAGCCGGTCAGGCCAGCCTGAACATCCCGCCGCCGGTCGGTAGCGTCTCAGCCCGTCAATTCAAACTTCAACTCTTCGCGGTCGGCGTACTCGATACCGTCGATGCCTGGGTTGCGCGACAGCCGCGCGATGTCCAGATCGCTTATGAATATAGCGGCACCTTCGTGAAAGGCAGCCCGATGATGGCCGCCGGCTTCGCGGCGATGGGGTTCACTCCGCAGCAGATCGACGGCTTCTTTGCCGCCGCTGCGCTGCTGTAGTCTTCACCTTGGATATTTATCTCGAAAGACAACGCCACTCTCCAGCCGCACAGCCCAATCGGGCGCATACTCAAACCTCACCGGAGAACTATAGGATTGCTCCACTGCATCTGCCCATCCGCCTCCGGCATTGAACCAAGGTCGCGGGGAAAGGCCGGAGGCGTAGATGTTTGACGTGACGAGGATGGCCGCAGCAATAGCCCCGGCAATCTTCGGTATAGGTCCGCTTTCTCGAACGGCGGAAAGCCCGACAAGCAGCCAGATCACGCCCTGCACATACCAGTATCGATCGGCGACCAGGCCAGTAATAAAGATGTCGGTATCATGCCGGAATTTCGCTACAACGATTGCGGTCAGAAGAACCGACGAGCCTATGAGGAGCGCTCTTTGAAGCTTGTGCGTCCCGAAGAATACAGAGATGACGCACAGTGCGATTGCCAATATGGCCACAAGGCCGCCGCCTGCCGACAACTCGAGAATTCGACCAAACAACCAGGCTGCATCGCTTCCGCCATGTGGCGTTGGGTTGTTTGGATAGAGCATCACCTCGATGAGTTGGATTGGCGCGCTCGCCACCGCGATCAGCGCCGGCGCGTTGATTTCGCGGCGCTTCAGGAAGTCATTGGCGAGCACGAAAAGATAAGCTGGCGCGAAAGCGATCGTAAACGGCCCGCTGGTTGAGGCCAGCAGGGCGAAAACTATTCCCTCGGCCTTGGATATACCACCCGCCCGGATCGCCAGCAAAAGAAGCGTCGGGGCGAGCAACCATTGCAGGTTTGTCACGCTGCCAATCGGCTCGACCCAGCCATTAGCCAGAACGAGCGCGGCGCCGGCCAAAATCCCGGCAAAACCGCCGATGCTCCGCGCGATGATCGACGCCGACCAGCCGGTGAAGAATAGCACAAAGAACAAGAACACTTCCGGTGCGTACCGTATTGGGAAGGCCAGAGACGCCAGGCTGATCAGTCTCGGGACAGTGTGCAGATACCCGGCATAAGATTGGAAAAGACTGAAAATGCCGTCGTGCTGGGCTTGTATGAGGAAAGCGTACAAATCCTCAGCCCAAAAACGTGCCGGCCAGATGTCTGGCGCGCGCAGATAGAGAATTGCGAGCGTGATGATGACTGATGCGATCCAATTCATAGGCCCGCTCTTATCAACGCGCGTATAGCGGGTAAAGCCCCCACCGCGTACCCGATTCATCCTTAACCGTTTTCGACAATCTGGAGATATCCATGAACCGCGAAGCATTCTACGCGGCGCTGCGGCGCCGTGGGAATGGCGTATTCAGCGTTGGTCCCGCCAACCAAGCTTGGCAAGCGCACCCTAGCGCTTCTCCATCAGGAACCACGTCAAGTCATCTGCCGGGAAAATGTCCCGATGGTAGATAAACCCATAGTCAACAAGCCTTAGGCTCGGGTATAGATCCATCATCTCCCCGGCGAAATCGCGCTTCCACAGCCTACCGTTATGGCCGCGATAGGAAACTTCGACCGGGCTCGGGTTGTAGTACTCGGCAACAAGCACATAGCGGCTGCTGGCTTCATACAGGCGCTTGTAGGCTACCGGCAGCATGTCAGGGTTCAAATGGATCAGAACCCCGGCAGTGAATGCCAGGTCTGTCGGCGCCCAATCGATGGGATCAAACAAGGAAGCATTGGCGGCGGTAATGTCGGGGATGACGTTTAATTGCTTGAAGGCGCTGCCGTTGATTTCGATGGCCTGAAACTCGGCGTTTGGAAGGAGATTTCGCAACGCCAGGATGTTCAACCCAATGTTGGCCCCTAACTCCCTGACCGATTGAACTCGATCGGTGTAGCGCAAGATCTTAGCAAACATGGCGGTCTTCGCTGCGACGACCGCCGGCCCTTGATTGCGGGAGATATAGTTATCTCCAAATTCGCCGGCCCAAAATTCTTCCTGTTCAGTTTCAAACATGATTGCTCTCCCACGGCGATGCACAATTACCGCTTGGGGTTAGTGCATCATGCCTAAGATATCCAGTGTTAAATCCTCGCAATCTGGAGCCTCCCATGCGTCTCGCATCCGACTGGAAGCGCACGCTTCTCTATGCCTATTCGGTTAGGTGGTGGGCAGCGGCATCGCTGATCATCCTTGTCGAGCCCTTCGTCGGCCTCCTCGTCGATCTTTCCGACGACTGGAGCATCGACGTCCGTTTTGCCCTCCGGTCCCTCTCGGGGATCTTCGGCCTTCTCGGCATCTGGGCACGCGTCACCAAGCAAAAGGAATTCGAAGATGGCAAATAGGCTCAAGAAGGGCAGCGCCGCCGCTGCAATGGCTGTTGCGTTGGTAGGTTCTTTCGAAGGCCTTCGCCAGAACGCCTATCCCGATCCGGCCACTCAAGGCCAGCCCTGGACGATCTGTTATGGCAGCACCAATGGCGTGAAGCCTGGGGATCACAAGACTGTGGAGCAGTGTAAGGCGCTGCTGGCGCTGGAGCTCAAGATCTATGCGCGCGGCGTCGAAGGCTGCGTGCGCCTGCCCTTGCCGGATGCGCGCTTCGTGGCGCTGACCTCCTTTGCCTATAATGTCGGCGTCAAGGCGGCCTGTAGCTCCAGCGTCGTCAAACTCATCAACCAAGGCAAAACGGCTGAAGGCTGCGAAGCCCTCCTGAAGTGGAACCGCGCCGCCGGCATCGTCTTTCCGGGCCTTGTCAGGCGCCGGCAGAAGGAACGCGCCTTCTGCCTCGAGGGCATCTGATGTTCTCTATCCTCGACGCATTCAAAATGGGCGCCGGCATCGCCGCCGGCCTGATGCTCTATCACCTTTATGCCGTCTCGATCGGCTATCCCTCGGCGGTTCGCGAGGCGCGCGCCGGTTATGTAATCCTGGCCGAGAGGACCTCAGCCGCTGCCAAGGCGGCTGAGATGGAGCGCCAGCGCAACGCGGCGTCACAAGCCACCGAAGAGCATCGCAAGCGCCTGGCGGCCACCGAACGCGCCGAGCAGTCCGCCAGAGACACACTCGAAACCGAGATCCAATCCTATGAGCTTCAGCGGGAAAAGAACCACGCTTGCGCTGTCACTGCTGCTGATCGTCAGTGGCTGCTCCACCACTGAGCGCGTGAACAGGGCAGCCGTGATGAAGGGGCAGGCGGCGGCCGGCATTGCGCTGCCGTCTTTGCCCGACGATCTGCGCAGACAGGAGGCGCATGCGCCCGTCGTGGAAGGCGAACCCGTCATCGCCATCCTCGCCCGCGAACGGCAAGCGCTCGACCGGGCCAACGCCCGCCAGGCGCGCACCATCCAGTTCTACGACGACCTCACCAACAGATATGGAACACGCCCATGATGAACGCCATCTCGCTTGCCTTGACGAATCCGATGCTGAGCGGCGGCGGGGCCGGAGATCCCGATCGCTACATGTTCTTTGCGACCCGCAACCGCATGCCGTCGGGCACGATCGTCACCGCGGCATCCGGCACGAATTATGTGTGCAGCAAGATCGTCGTCAACACGCCGCAGTATAAGACGCGCACGTTCCGCTTTCACCTCTCGGGCTTCGCCTCGACGGAAGGCGGCAACGCGCCGCAGGAAACGGTGGTCACCGGCACGATCGGCGCGCCCGGCAATTCCGTGGTGGCGGATGCGATGTTCATTAGAGCCGCCGGCACCTTCTACCAATGCACCTTCGCCGGCCTGAACACGGTGACGGTGGCCGACCAGACAAACGGCGCCTGGACGGATGAACTGACCATTCCCGATGTCGATCCGGAAAGCGAAATCGAGATCTGGCTGTTTTATCACACCGCCGTCGGCGACAAGATCTGGCCGGTCTACCGCTTCCAGAAACATCGCGGCGAGCGCGTCTGGGGCGCCGGCGATCTCGCCACTCTCCTGGCCTTCAAGGACACGCCGCTCGCCGACAGCACGGCAGCGCTCGACACCAACTACGCCACTCAGACACAGCCGCAATATTATGGCCCGGACTTCATGGTCGCCAAGGGCGATTGGGATGGAAGGCCGGTCGCTCTTGCTGTCGTCGACAGCCTGGGTGAAGCGCGCCAGCAGTTTTCCGCAGCGGCCGACGCGCGCGGCAATCTCGGCTGGTTTCGCCGCTGGCTCGACAAGGACGGCGGCATCGGCCGCATTCCGCATCTGATGATCGGTATGCCGGGGAACGGTTCCGTGCGCGAGCTCACCGGCACCGGTTCTGCGATCGCCACCCGGCGCTGGGCCATTCTCGATGAGATCACCGCCTTCAACAACAATAAGAAGCCGTTCACCGTCATCGCCAACCAGATGGGGCAGAACGACACGGCCGCGACCTACACTGTTTACTTCAACACCAACTATCGAAGCCTGGTCACCAGGCTTCGGGCGCGTTATTCCGGCGTCAAGATCGTCGCCTTCCCGCCGCTCGGCCGCACGGCTTCCACCCGCACAGTCACCCTGACATCGGTCGGTACCGTCGTCACCGCAACGATCGCCTCCGGCATCAACGGATTGGTGACGGGGCAGACGGTTTCGATCTCCGGCGCCACGCAGACAGAATATAACGGCAATGTGGTCATCACGGTCACCGGGCCGAACAGTTTCACCTACAATTTCGCGGGATCTGCGACCACGCCGGCAACAGGCACGATCAGCGCCAACGACCTCTATCTCCGGGCGGAGTATCAAAGCTTTTCAACCAACAACACCTGGCCGGCGGATGGCACGGATGCTTCCGGCAAATGGCGCCTTCGTAACGACATTCTTGCGAAAACGAATGCTTGCTGCGACGAGGCGATCGACACCTACGCGGCATGGGTTTCCGGCTTCCGGGATGGCGTCTGGCCGGGCATGCTGGAGCTGCCGAGCACCGTGGTGACGGTGCAGTCGGGAACGGACGGGGTTGCGACCTACACGACGATCGAAGTGGCGGATGCCAGCATTTTCGCGCCGGAGCAGGAGATCAACACCTATGCCGGGCCGGATGGCATTGCACGCCTGTCGACCACCTCGATCGCCAGCATCTCCGGCAATACGATTACCATCTCGATCCCGCGCGCCACGGTGCTACCGGTCGGCTCCATCGTGCGCCCGAGCGTCACGCCGGATGGCGTTCATCCCTACGGCGCTGTGATCGACGGTGTCGCCAATGGCATTCCCCAGTCCGAAAAGTTGAAATTTTATCCCTAGGTAAGCACCGAGAGCGATGACATCCAATGACGATATCCTCCGCGCGCTCGGGCGTGTCGAGGGCAGGCTGACAGGCATCGAGGACAATGTCGCGCTTCTGCGCAGGGAGGTCAGCGACGAAAAGACCAACGCGCACGACAGCCGCGCCGTGATCCACGCGCGGCTCGATGAGCAAGCCAGACAGATCGCCCATCTCGATACCAGCGTGGCGATCAGCGGCGGCGCGGATGCGCAGATCCGCCAGGAGATCAGGAGCCTCAAAGAGACCGTCGAGAAGAACCAGGAGATGGTCGCGCCGGCGCTTGAAGACTGGAAACGGATGAAATCGATCGGCTATGGCATCTCCGGGCTGATCGCCTTTGCCGGCCTGACGATCGGTGGCATTATTGCCTATGCGAGCGATGGCGCGGTGGCGGCGTTGCGACATTGGTTGAAGATCAATTGAGTTGAGGGCGCCGATTGTCTGCGGCTTCGAACTCCATCGCACTCGCAGCACGCCTCAATCAGCCGTTTTTTGATCGGCGGAGCTACGTTGCCAAATCGAACAAAGCAAAACCCTAAATTTTAGACATCGCTAACGAACAAATCGGCCGCCTGTTGGTTCTCCTCTCAGGAGGAAACGGTCATGAAAACCATGAGCAATCGCCAAGTTCGCATTCCCGGCCCGCGAGAGCACGATGTTGCCGAGCATTGCCGCAAGTTTGGGATCGGCCCGGCGGAGGAGAAGAAGCTGAAGAAACTTCTCGGGTCTCGGGCGCCGCTCCATGAAATCCAGGCCAATGCTCCGCCACGGCAGCCAAGGTGGCGTTAGAGAATTTCGGGAAAACTGCGAAGCGGTTTCCGTCGGGAAGTGCGTAAAACAAAGTTTGGAGCGGTTCAGCTTTCATCAAGGCTGAGCCGCTTTAACGTGAGAAGGGGACGGCGCATCTGATTGTTTCACGCGGCATTACAGCAATGATTCAAAGATTGAGCGGAACAGAGCAGTGCCGCAAACGCTCGCGAAAGAGGTATTGTTGCCTGGGTTTGAAATGGGCGATCTTGCTTGCACATGAGCCGGTTGTTCGGCTCGTTCCGCTTCGCTCCGCTGAAAGCCCCACTCCGGCGGGGTTTTTGTTGGCGCGGGATGTGGCCGTCGATTTTCGCCCGGCCGGAGCCTGTCCGTATGACGGCTGCCGTCTTGCCCGGACAGGTTGTCTATTATCCCTCTGTCGGTTTTCCCGGGGGGTGTGGTGTCGGATCTCTGCCGGGAACTTCCACCAATATCGGGGGTTTTGCCCGCGGATCGCGCGGTAGGTTTCGTCTCCTGTACCCACTGCTACCCCTGCAGTTGCTGCGCGGTCCACTGATATCAACGGGATGACGGATGAGGCTTTGCATCTCGGCGATCGCCAGCGGGCGAAGCCGTCTGTCGTTCGTCATCGGCGTCTGGAGATTCAGCCCTTCGAAGACGCAGGTGTGTGTGTGTTTGTGTCGACGTCCGCATGTGAAATGGCTCACGACGGCACAGCTGCGCGGGGGTCGCCTATCAGTGCCGCAGTTGGCGCGACAGCATCAGGATGTAATCGTCGGCGATATCGGCAACCACCATGGCGGCTTCCGCGGCCGTGTATCCCCTGCCGACGGCGTCGCTGACGATCTTCATGACGGCGGGTTCAAGTGCTTCCCGGCAGTCGGAAAGGCTTTCGGCATGCGGGCATTTGGCACGAAATTCCAATACGTTGTTCATGGCATACCCTCCATTTGATGTTGCTGCGCCCTATGCGTCAGTTGCCCGATCCCCGGAAGAACCAAGCCTTGGTCCCGGTGGAGCGTCGCTCGCGGGGACCAGAATGACTATCGTAAGAATACGATGGCATAGGCCGCCACGTATTCAAGCGCGCGCTGATATTAAGGTAAGCCAGTAGGGTTAATTCGTCCGCTGATGTTGCATCGTGGCATCGGAGGCTGCCGCAGGCCGGATTGCGATAAGAGGCGGCGCCTCCGAGGTTGTCTTCGGTCAGACGCTGATGCGGCGGCCGGCCTTGTCTGCTTCTTTGCGATTGGCGCCGTGTTTTTCGATGATGGTCCTGGCATCCTCGTTGGAAATGCGGTGTTTTTTCGCGAAGTAGATGACATCGTAGGGGCCGTCAGTCGTAGCCGCTTTGGCGGGCTGGACCTTATTCGCTTTGTCATTGGTCATGATTTTTCCTTCCTTGGAAATGTTGGGCTGGCCACCAGTCCATGTCGGCGCATACCAGCACCTATCGTCTCCGGATCGGGGATCGGAGAACCGGCAATCTCAACTCGGTGTCTGTCGAAGACTTGGCTTCGTCCGCCCTATCGATGCGCCCGGGCCGTCATATGTTTTTCCCAGATCTGCGTCGCCTGCGCTGCCGTGCCGGTCTTGTGGAAGCGCAGCAGGTGCAGTCCTTCCGCCCGTCGTTTCTCGTTGAAGGCGCTGTTTTCGTAGTCGGTGCCTTCGACAATGCTCTCGCTTTGAAGAACGGCCTTCAATTCCTGCACATAGTGTCCGGTGATGTTGAAAAGCGCTTCATTCTCGGGTGCGTCTGTCATCGTTTTCCCTATGGGTGGTCGCGTGGCATTCAACGCGGTGCCGGTTCAGCAGGCCACGTCGGTAAGATGCATCAAGCAATCCGCGCCCCTATGGGAAAGGCTGGTATCGGACAGCGTTTAGCTAGGGTGTCTGTCTGGAGTTCCATATATCATGCAGCAGCGCCGCCTTGCGAATCAAGGATCAAGGCGCGGCGGGTCTGAACGGCCGCATGTTAAACCACTTGCCGCCCCGATACCATCTCAATCGGAATGCCGAAGGATATCGGGGAGAGAGCCGTCTTCAGGCACAACGGCGTGTCTGTCCGTCATTGGTCGTTCCGCCGCCTACCAGAAGACGCCCTTGAAAACGATATAAACGATAAAGGCCAGGCTGATTGCCGGCGTCAATTTCACCAGAAAGTCGAGATATCTGAACTTGCCGATATGCCGGGCCAGGCTTTTCCAGGAATGAATGTTTACCGTGGAAGGCATCATGCCCTCCCTTGGTTGGGGCTGGGGAACTCTGACGACCCCTGGTGGCAGCGCCCGTTCACAAACTGCCGCCATAGCAGATATGGGCTCCGATCATCGGCGCTACAAGTCGTGGCGAAGTGGCGGTCCGGCTGAGATCGCAAAGAGGCGCACGATCGCACAGCGCGGCGCCGGCATGTCCGGAAGGCTGGGCGCCTCCGGACAGGATTGCGCTTTTACCTCAACCATCGCTTCGATCAGTTTCAGCCGATCGAGTTTCCGCCGTTGATCGTCATAGAGCCTGCCCAACAGCGCGTAGGCCGGTCCCGCGGGACTGCCCTTGAGCGACAGTCTCTTGACCGCCTTTTCCTGATCGGCAACGCGGCGCGCGGCCTTCACGACATGGCGACGTGCCAGCTTCAGGTCTTTCGGGCGGTATCGGGTCGAGACCATGAGTTTTGCTTCCCCAGTCATCCGGCAACACCAGGACGATGGCCGTTTCAGCTTGCCGGCGCGATGCTTTCCAGCGATTAGCGAAAATCTTCGGCCCTGAGCGTGAAGTTGTTGCCACGCCGATGCTGATAGACTCTCGATGCGGCTTCCTGAATCGAGGAGCGCGCGGCATCGAAGGCATTGAGGTAGGCGGCCTCGGAAGAGTCTCGCGTGATCGCGCTGCCGAGGGCCGCGTCTTCGACCAGAAACCTGACCTCGAACATGCCGTCATAGCCGGTGAAGCGGACACCTTTTCTGGCTTCGTCGAAGCTGCGGCTTCTGTTGGGAAAAATAAGTGCCATTGCGGTTGTCCTTGGAAGTGGGCACGAGCCGATGTGAGGACCTCGGGCCTGGCGATGATAATGGATGCACGATGGCGATCAGCCTGCCGGCCTGTCCGGCCGTCTGCAGGTCTTAATGGATGGTCTGCACGATGACCCGGCTTTCAAGCAAGGCTTCCGATGTCTTGATCAAGCGCATCGTGCCCGTGATGACCTCATCCGAATAGAGAGAATCGGCACGGGAGATTTCGTCCGTCATATCGTGGAGAACTTTGTTGATCTCCAGCAGAGGCGGCACGAATTCGACCAAACCTGCTGCTGCCAGCCCGTGCGTTAGGCGCGCGATCGCTTCTCTCAGATGATTGACGAGCGCACGTCTTTCCACCGCCAGTGCTGACGGCTTTATGAGGGTCGCTTCATCGTTGAACTGCATGATGCGTATCCTCCTCTATCTAAAATGGGTTCCGCCACGGCTTTATCAATGGCTGCTGCCGAATGAGGTTGCGGTCAGATGGCAAAGAGCGCAAGCTGATCCATCGGCGGGCACGATACGGGCACCGCTGCTTGGGGCGCGCCAGTGAATACTAGCGCCAGTAAACCCTAGCCCCAACGAAGGAGGACGCCATGTCTTCCACATCTGACCAATTCTTCGATATCGACAATTTGAGGATGCTCGATCGCATCCTGCGAAAGGCCGGCTTTCGTGGCGGCGAAACTTACGCGGCCGATGATGCTGAGATCAGCGCGACGAGTTTTCTCATTCATTGTTTCCAGACGGGCATCGTCGATGAGGCCGCGCTGAAATCGGCTCTGAAAATGTATCTGGCAACGCAGCTGAGTTCCGGTCCGCTTCCTCAGGCGATGGAGGATGGCTCTTTTGCAAGATGGCAGGATGACGGCGGCGCCCCGACGAAAGCCTATCGGATCGCGCGCTATACGGCGCCTGGGCCCACGACCGCATCGCTACGGCCATTGGGCTACCGTTTTCCCAAGACCAGACTGCCTGAACGCGTGTTCGAGATCCCCTGAACGGATCTTGCAGCGACGTCCCCCGGCTAGCCCGGTCGATCGTCGCGATGACATGACGAACAAGGAAGAAGACATGCCTCGCAATCACGCCGATCAAAGGGACGGGATCGGGAAACGCAAGATCACCGCCGTGCGCAAAAGCGCAACGGTCAGCCCGACTGCCGACGATCTGATAAGCCAGGCCCGTCACGCCCGGTCACCGTCGGCGGAGCAGGGGATTGATAGGCCTGATGACCAGGCCTATGGCGTGGCCCGCACGCATAAAGGTCCCTTCGACAACGCGACGGCATTCAGCGCTCCCACTTACGAGCATGATCTGCCGACGCGGCAGCAATTGGAGGCCGCGCAACGCAGCCAATCCGATGCGATCAAGCAGCAAGAGGCAAACCGCCAAAAAGGCAAATCCCGCATTCGCGCCAAGGCGACGAAGCTGAAATCTCCCTGAGCGGAAATGGAACGGAGCGGACTGCCGGTCCGTCGAGAAGCCCGCTCCAGGCAGGCTTCTCATTTCATGGCACAGCTCAGGCGACCTCACGCAGCCCCAAACGGCACGGCGACAAAGGTTTTATTGCCGTCGCGTTCGACGAGCAGCAGCACCGATTTGCGGCCTGATTTGCCGGCCTCGGTAATTGCAGCCTTGACGTCGCGGGCATTGTGCACCGGCCTGTCGTTCACCGAGACGATGACATCGCCGGACTGAATGCCGGCGGCGGCGGCCGATTTGTCCGGGTTGACGTCGGCGACCACCGCGCCGCTGATCGAGCGCGGCAGGTTGAGTTGCTGGCGCACGTCGGGCGTCAGATCGGCAAGACCGATGCCGAGGCTCGGCTGGCCGCTGTTCTGGCCTTGAGTGTCGGGGCTTTCGGCTGCCGCCTGCTTCTGGCCGGCCTCATTGGTGCCGACGGTAACGTTGAGATTGATCGTCTTGCCGTCGCGCCAGACGCTGAGAGCTTCCTTGGCGCCCGGCGACAGGTCGGCCACCAGCCGCGACAGGTCCTTCGGCGTCTTGACGGTCTGGCCGCCGACCGCAGTGACGATATCGCCGGGCTTCACGCCCGCACGCGCGGCCGGCGTATCGGCGGTAACGGCGGCAACCAGGGCGCCGCCTGCCTTATCGAGGCCGACGGCATCGGCGACATCCTTGGTGACCGGCTGGATCTGCACGCCGAGATAGCCGTGATCGATTGAGCCGTCCTTCTGCAGCTTGGCGACGATTGCCTTGGCCTCGTCGGAAGGAATGGCGAAGCCGACGCCGACGCTGCCGCCGTTCGGCGAATAGATGGCGGTATTGATGCCGACGACATTGCCGCTGCGGTCGACCAGCGGCCCGCCTGAGTTGCCGTGGTTGATCGGCGCGTCGATCTGGATGAAATCGTCATAAGGCCCGCTGTGCAGGTCGCGGCCACGCGCCGAGACGATGCCCGCCGTCACCGTCGTGCCGATGCCGAAGGGGTTGCCGATCGCCAGGATCTGGTCGCCGAGCTTCAACCTGTCGGAATCACCCCAGGCAATGGTCTGCAGCGGCTTGCCCGCCTCTATCTTCAACACGGCGACATCGGATTTCGGGTCGGTGCCGATCAGCTTGGCCGGCAGTTCCGTGCCGTCATCGAGCGTCACCTTGATGTCGACGGCATTGTCGATGACATGGTTGTTGGTGACGATCACGCCGTCGGGGCTGATGATGAAGCCCGAGCCGAGCGCCATCGCCTGCTGCGAGGGCCGGTTTTTCGGCGCCTGGCGCGGCAGCGGGATGCCCTGATCCTCGAAGAACTGACGGAACTGCTCGTCCATCGGCGACTCCTGCTGATCGGCGCTGACATTGGTCGCCTTCATTGTCGTGGTGATGGTGACGACGGCAGGCTTGTCGGCATCGACGATGGAGGCGAAGGAACCGCTGGGGGCGAGAACGCCGCCGGCATCCGAAGGCGCGGCAAAGGCGCTGGACGAATTGATCGTAAAGGGCAGGCATGCGGCGCCGGCGATGATGGCGGCCCCGACAAGAGCTGCGGTGCGATGTTTGTGGAGGATAGGTGACATGGCGGTGATCCCTTGGACGGTGGTCCCTTGCGAGAGCGTTGGTTTTGGATGGCGTCGTGGTTCCATGTCCTGGGACCTGGCGTCGGATGGCGTTTGGCGCCAATTGCTTTCATCGCAGCGCAGTCGTCGGGGGGACGGCGACCGGGCGAATGGAAGAATTCGCGCTCGGGATTCATATGATCGCGGCCAGCGGATTTACAAATTAAATATTGATCATGTTTATATTGCCGATTTGTAAGATATGACGGGGATTTAATCTTCGCTCCGATGCTTTCGGGCTGGCTGACGCTTCCGGAAATTCCGGCCGGTTTTGCCGCGCCCGAGTATCCTCCGCGACATTTTCATTCGAAAATAAATGGACTTATTCCAGGGAGTGGTGATCCGATCGCCGCAGATGCCCGTAATTTGCCGACGGACAATCCTGCTGCTGTTTCTGGACGTTGTTTCCCCGGAACCTGTTGCTCATACAAAATGTTAGTAGACTCTAAATTATTTCTTCTTCAGAAAGTGAAAATCGCGAATCGAAGGCAGGTGAGTCTCGCGTGCAGCATATGAGGGATGATGGGCAAGTCAGTGGGGCCGGGGCGGAAGGCCAGGCGCGGCGCGCATGTGAAGTTGAGCGATGTGGCGAAAAAGGTGGGGGTCAGCCCCATCACCATTTCGCGCGCGCTTCGCAATCCTGAAATCGTCTCGGAGGATCTGCGCGAGACCATCCTGCGTACGGTGAGCGAGATGGGTTATATCCCCAATCTCGCCGCTCGCGCGCTCGCCGGCCGCCATAACGGCGTTGTGGGCGTCATCACGCCCGCTTTGCACCAGTACGGCTTCGCCGACCTGATGATCGGTATCGAGACTCGCTTCCGCGACGCCGAGTTCACCGTTCAATATTCCAGTACGCTGCACCATGCCAAGGGCGAGGCCGGCCTGCTGAAATCCTTCCTGACACAGAAGCCGGCCGGGGTGATCATTGCCGGCGCCGAATCCTATAGTGATCTTCTGCCGCTGATCGGCAATGCTGCCTGTCCGATCGCCCATATCACCGATCTCAGCCAGGAGCCGGAAAAGCTGGTCGTCGGCCTCGATCATCATGCCGCCGGCGCCGAACCCACCCGCTTCCTGTTGTCGAGGGGCTATGAAAGGATCGGCTTCATCGGCCGCGGCGGGGATGTCCGCTCGCGCCGCCGCATACAGGGTTATGAGGCTGCGATGCGGGAAGCCGGGCGTTTCAACCCGGATCTCGTCATCGGCGGGGATGCGGCAAGCCGCATCGGCCTCGGCAGGGAGTTGTTTTCCCGGCTGTTGCAGCGCGTGCCCGATATTGATGCCGCCTTTGCCCAGAGCGACGAACTGGCGCTTGGCGTCCTCATCGAATGCAAAGCGCGCGGTATCCGCGTGCCGGAGGATGTCGGCATCTGCGGTTTCAACGATTTGGAATTCTCTTCCTTCACCGAGCCGACGCTGACGACGGTGCACTTACCGCGTTACGATATCGGCTATCGCGTCGCCGACATGCTGCTGCGCGCCATCCGCGACGAACCGCCAGGCGAAGACAAGGTCAACTGCGGCTTCTCGATCATCCCGCGCGGCTCGACGCGCTAAGCCGGTCCGATCTGCCGAATGAAATGCGACGGACCTGTCGTAGGCGCGAACTAGGCACAGATCAGATTATTCCCTATACGGATGGAATGATGATCACTGTGCTGAAAAATGGATAACACAGGACTGTCTCTCGACAGAATGCGCACATTTGTCCGCGTCGCCGAACGCGGCAACCTGTCGATGGTCGCAAGAGAGCTAGGTATCGGTCAATCCACCGTGACGCGACACCTCAATGAACTTGAGGAGGCTGTTGGCGTCCCGCTTCTCAGCCGAACCACGCGTCGCGTGACCCTTACGGACGAAGGTAGTCGCTATTATGCGAACTGCCTTCAGATACTGCGCCTGGTCGAACAGGCCGCTGAAGAAGCGAGAGATGCCCGTCAGGCGCCTGCCGGTGCTGTTCGACTTTCTTGTACGGCTGCGCTCGGTGTGATGCACGTCACGCGCCTCATCTTTGAATTCCAGGACAAGCATCCGGACATCAGAGTCGACCTCAACCTGACGGACGAGCGCATCGACCTGGTTCGCGAAGGTGTTGACGTGGCACTTCGTCTTGGACCTCTCGCGGACAGCGCGATGAAACTTCATGCGCTCGGAGAAAGCCATCGGCTGCTGGTGGGCGCTCCGACTTATTTGTCCGTTCACGGACGGCCGCAGCACCCTGCCGATCTGTCACGCTACGAAACCGTCGTGATGTCCAATGTGGCGGGGAGCGATCGGGTCGTTCTTTCCTCTCCCGATGGCACGAGCCTGATAATCCCGGTCAGTGGAAAGCTGCGCGTCGATCACGGGCTTGCGGCGCGCGAAGCCCTTGCCGCCGGACGCGGCATTGGTCCTACACACCTCTGGCTGGTCCACGATCTTCTGGATGACGGCAGGCTCGAGGTCGTGCTTGGCGACTATCGTCCTTCGCCGGTTCCTCTTAGCTTGCTGATCGTTCCGGAGCGTGCGGCCATTGCCCGTGTCCGTCTTCTCGTCGACTTTCTTGTCGCCGAGGTTTCCAAATTGCCGGGAATCAGGCCATCGTAAGTCTTTGTTTTTAAAGATGTCGTTATCGCAAAACCGCTGCACTGCTTTGCGCGACATGCCTCAAAGTCCGAAAGTCCGCTTATCGCCACGCCACCCCGTCGTCCTGAGATATTGTTCCCAGTTGAGCGTGTCGGGGTTCAGGCGACGGCTCCAATCGAGGTTGTGCTCCTTGCCGAAATAGCCATATTCGACAGCATATTCGACCATTCCCAGAAGCTCTCGAACGAGAAGTTCGTTGGCCGCAAACTCTGGAAAATAGTGCAGCAGGCCATCCCGGGTGAAAGCGTTTCGATATTCGGCCTTGAGGCCGGTCACGCGCTGAAAGGTTTCGACCATCTCGCGCGGAGAAATGATGTCGCCAACGATCGGCAGCGTTTTGCCGTTATAGCGCTCGGGGTTTGAGAAAATTTCGAGGACGACCGGCCCGGTCGCCGTCAGCGGATCGACAAAGGGCGCTCGGAAATCTTCAGGCAGATAAACCGGCAGGAGCAGCGTATCGCCCTCCATGCGCGGCACGTAATATTCGAGAAGATTCGTGTAAAAGAATGCCAGCATGACGAAGGAATGAGAGATCGGCAGGCTGCGAATATAATCTGCGACGCGCGCTTTGTCGGTAAAATGCGGCGCATACTTCGTCCCACCGGTGATCTTGTCGACATCCTCAAGCGTGCTGAAAATAATATGCCCGACGCCGGCCTCGACGGCGGCATCCGCCAGTTGCCGGCCGAGAGCGGCCTCGATGGTTGCTGGCGGGGCGATCGACGGCGTCATCAGAAATGCGCCATCGGCGCCTTGGAAGGCAGCGACGAGGTTCTTTTGACGGCCAAGTTCGAGAGGGACGGCTACAATCTCGGCGCCGCCTTCTTCCAGACGTAACGCTTCGGGCGAATCCTTCGTCCGGGTCAAAGCACGCACCCGGAAACGCTGGCTCTGAAGGAGTGTCGCGGCGACGCTGCGCCCCTGTTTGCTCGTTGCGCCGGCAATCGCGATAAGTGGCTTTTCATGTGCGGACATAGAGCTTCAAACCTTTCCCTGTCATTTGACGCCGACTGCGGTGCAAGGCGTCATTTTGCGGGAGGGCGGTCGGCCTGTGCCGAGAGCCCACCTCAATGGCGGGCACCCTATCTCAACAGGTTCTATGGCTGTAGATATCTGAAATACATAACATAATGCCATTTTATGGATAAATGGTGCCGTCCAAGCGTCGTCGAAACCCGCCCCGAGGACGGAAGCGCCGACAGCGATCCATAGACTCTGCCGGCGCTCTTTCTCTGAGCAATCAAGGTATCAGCAGAATACTGCCCGCCGAGCGTCCCGATTCCATCTCTTCGTGGGCCTTGGCAACATCGGCCAAACAATACTCAGCACCGATCTGCGAAACGATCCCTGTTTCCATCGCCCCGACGGCAGCCAGAGCCGCCTCGCGATATTGTCCGACGTCGGTGCACCAGGCCATGATGCTCGGATGGCAGAGCGCCTTGCCCGGACGAAGTTCCTCGACAGGTACCGGTGGAATAGCTCCGGCCGCCTGACCGATGGTGACGGCCATGCCGAATGGCCGGACAGAGCGTATGCTTTTGAGAAGTGTGTCGCCGCCGATCCCGTCATAGGCGACGTCGACCCCGAGTCCGTTCGTGAGCCGCTTCACCTCGGCGACGATATCGGCGCCTCGTCCAACAATAAGGTGATCGGCCCCATAAGATGCGGCGAGTGCGGCCTTTTCCGAAGAGCTGACCGTCCCGATCACGGTGGCATCGAGCGATCTCGCCCAGCGAACGAGGATGCTCCCAAGCCCACCCGCAGCCGCATGGATCAGAACCTGAGTGCCTGCGCGCACATTGTAGGTCTTTTTCAACAGCATGTAGGCGGTCATGCCTTTGAGCAGCGAACTCGCTGCCGTTTTCGCTGAAACGGCATCAGGAAGTTTTATCGCCCTTTCAGCAGCAATATTCCTGGTAGAGCGATAGGCGCCAACCGGAGGCCCTGCATAGGCAACGCGGTCACCTTTTTGGAAGATGGAGACGCCAGGACCGACATCGTCGACGATGCCTGCCGCCTCGGCACCGATCACCGCGGGGTAGGAGGGCATGGGGTAGATGCCCTTGCGGTGATAGACGTCGAGAAAGTTGGTTCCGATCGCCTGATGACGGATCGTTATCTCGCCATCACCGGGAGGCTGACAACGGTGATGCTCAACGCGGAACTGGGTGACGTCACCGGGGGCGTCCAGCCATATGATTTGGTCAGTCATCTCGTGCTCCTTCATGGGCACAAATTATCCGGTGGCCTGATGTGTGAAAATTCCCTATTGTTTCACAATGATTGGGAGAGAATTCACAAGGATCGATTGGGACGACCTTCGGCATTTCCTGGCGCTCGCGCAGTCGGGAACGTTGCTTGGCGCCGCAAAGCAGCTCGGCGTCGAACATGCCACGATCAGTCGGCGGGTTTCGTCGCTGGAAGCCAGCCTGGGGCGCAAGCTCGTAGACCGCCGCGGGCGGCGCACCATTTTGACCTCGGACGGAGAGCAGGTCGCCAGGCACGCAGCTCTTGTCGCGGTACAGACTGCGGCAATCGAGCAGCTTGGTCGCAGCAGCGCCACGGAATTGCATGGCCATGTGAGGATCAGCGCGCCTCCCGCTCTCTCAAGCGTGCTCCTGGCAAAGCCGATCGCGGCCGTCAGGCGAGACCATCCGGGTGTTGAGATCACGCTCGTCGGAGAAAAGCGCCTGGCGTCCCTGAACAGACGAGAGGCGGATATCGCCGTGCGCATGTCGCGTCCCGAGGACGGCGATTACGCCATCGTCAAGCTCGGCGAGACAAGCTTCCATCTCTACGCAGCAAAGACCTATCTCGAAACGGTTCCACCGTCGGACTGGACCTTCATCGGTTACGACGAAACCATGAGCGCCTCGCCGCAACAATTGCGACTGATCGAGCTGGCCGCCGGCCGGCCGATCGCTGTGAGGTCGTCCGTTCTGGAGTTTCAGGCCGCAACCGCAAGACTTGGCGCCGGTGTCGTCATGCTCCCCGATTTCGCCGTCCCGGAGTCCAGCGGTCTCCAGCGCATTGAGAACGAACAGGCTTTGACTCGAGAGGTCTGGCTGGTTGTCCATTCTGACATCAAAGACGTCCCCTCCGTCCGCGTCGTCGTCGATGCGCTGAAAACCGCTCTCGGGAAATAGTCAGGTCAGTTGGCTGGGTCGCAAAGCGCCAGAAGCGATGGCTGCCCGCTTACGGTCTCACGGGACCGATCAGCCCTGCAGCCATAAGCACGCGTTCAGCCACCAGCCACCAGCCACACGGCACCGCGATCAGCCCTCATCCCGAGGTGCGGAGGCCAAGGGCCGAAGCCTCGAAGGACGGGGGCGGGTGCTGAGCAGCCACCGTCATACTGCCGGAGCACATACGTCGTTTTATCAATAGGTTACGGTGTGCCTGGACACCAGATGATAACGCGAAATCATTAGGTTTTCTTGAAAAGTGTCCAGACCTATCTAACTCGCTCCGACAGCCCGGCCTAACCCCTTTTGGCGATATTGACTCCGATCTGCATCCTGCCAATCTGCATCCATACGTTGGAACCAATGGGAGGTTCTTGTCTTGGATGCAGTATACCCTGGGCATGAAGCAAGCGCTCACGATATTCTGGAACTGGCATCGTATTACCGAACGGCCGCGACTTTGCTTGGGGAATGCTCTCCTCGGGGCAAATCGCTGTCGCACGCTCCGCGCCGGTTTCTGGCCCTCCACTCGATCGAGCTCTACCTGAATGCGTTTCTGCTCGCCAAAGGGCGTGACCCTAAGATGATCCGCGGCCTTCACCACGACATTGGCGAGCGATCGCGATGGGCGAAGGAAGCGGGCTTAATCTTCCGAAAGCGAACGGAGGAACACTTGGCGACGCTGTCCTCCAACAGGGAATATCTCGTCACAAGATACGATCCGGCCGCCACGCTGTCGCAGGTCAACCGAGTGATGGCGACGCTCGAAGAGTTATCGCAGAAGGTGAGGAAGGTCATCGACGTGGATAAGTCGAACAACGGGAAAACTGCCGGTCCAAACCTGTGAGCATCGGCGATTCGTGCGATGACGCCTTGATGGAACCGGGCGTTTCCAACGCTTGAAGCGAACGGCGCAGGGCACCACCCATTACCCCGGAAGAGATGCCGGCGACCGTGTTGTTGGTCTCCGGGTCGATCAGGATGAAGGAGCCGGAATTGCGGTTCTGCTCATAGGGGTCGATGATCGTCGCTTCGTCGAAGACGAGCCGGACTTTGCCGATGGCGTTCATGTAGAGCCGCTGGGCGGCGTTCCAGCTGCCGGTCTTCAGCTCCAGATCGTTGTCAATGCACGACTTGGGAAGCTGCCGACATCAATTCATGGGAATTCAGTGCCTTGAATGTCTGGAGCCCAGCCTCCAGGACTTCAGTGAAGCTCCAGCGTACGATGCCCTCCCGGTCGATGAGGAACTGACCGACAAGCTGCCCGTGGTCGGCAGTCATCATCTGCTGATCGGCTTCCGTAATTTGATATCCTTCCTTCTCGTTGATGAAATCGTCCATTGCCATCACGCTCATAGGCTCGGGCAACTCGCCCGGCAGATCGATCCGTATTGCCATGACCGTGTCGATCCCGACCTCGCGTAGGCCGAAGGCTTGGTGCGAAGCCCTTACCGGGTCGGAAGCGGCAAGAAGATCGGGTATCGGATGGTAGCGGAAATAGAGCCGCGCGCGTTCGACCGGGGTGTTTACCACCGCCAGGGATTGGACGCCTTTCTCACGCAGCATCGGGTTGAGATATGCCATGGCCGCGACATGGCGCCGGCAGAACGGGCAATGCAGGCCCCGAAACAAACCGATCAGCAATGGGCTGCGGCCACGAAAATCATCAAGTGCGATCTTCCCCTCGCTCGAGATCGCATCAAACACAACGTTCGGGACCCGGTCGCCCGGTTGTAGCGGATGGTCGACATGGCTCGTGGACATTGGACAACCTCCTCGCTCGGGGATCAGTCGAGAAAAGGCGCCGAGTTAGTGCATCGAGGTCGAGATTGAGCGCTGCAAGGCCTGACCTCTCGTCTTACCGCACCGCCTGGATCCGATCTAAGAATGGCCCCACATTGGCCCGCGGGCAAGCGGAAAACAGCGAATCGTGAATTGGAAAAGTCCGTTTTCTGCAAACTCTGATTTTTTTAGCGGCCGTAGAGGCCGACACAGAAAATTGAGCTGGGGAAGCCCCTATCGCAAAGTCTCAGGTTCTGATCGGTTGTTGGCCGTTCGGCAGGGAGTCCGCCAGCCGCAGCCAGAGGATTCGGCCTCGGTAAGGGGCCAGTCTTGCTGGCCCCTATCCCTCATCAGATATCGCTTGCGGCGCTCGACCAGAGATCAGCCGCTTCGGCGGCCGTCATGCGCCGTACCTCGGCCTCATGGCTGCGGCTGGCGAAGAGTTCGCTTGCCATGATCTGCTCGGCAAGATCGGCCGGAAGCGAGAGGATGACGCGGGCTTCGCCATTGTGGAGGCCGCCGAGTTCGGTGCGCTTGCCGGTCACCATGCCGCCGGCGACCGTATTGTTGGTCTCCGGATCGATCAGGATGAAGGAACCGGAAAGCCGGTTCTGCTCATAAGGATCGAAGATCGCCGCTTCGTCGAAGACGAGCCGGACCTTGCCGATGGCGTTCATGTAGAGCCGCTGGGCGGCGTTCCAGCTGCCGGTCTTCAGCTCCAGCTGGCTGAGCGGCTGCACCTGCACACGCTGGCGGCGGCTGCCGCTCTTCAGCCAGTAGCGCTTGCCGGGCTCGATGCCCTCGGGCTGGAGTGCGACGATCTGCGCGTCGAAGGCAAGGCCGACCTGCGGCTGGGCGTCGATCGAGACGATCATGTCGCCGCGCGCCACATCCACCTGGCGGTCGAGCACCAGCGTGATCGCGTCGCCGGCAACGGCGGCGTTGCGCACGAGATCGAAGGTGACGATCTTGGAGACGTTGGCGACCATGCCCGACGGCAGGATCATGACGCTGTCGCCTGGTTTGACCGAGCCGCCGGCAACCGTGCCCTGATAGCCGCGGAAGCTTTCGCCGGGACGCGAGACGCGCTGCACGGAAAGACGGAAGCCGACCGTCTGCGACGAGCGCACGGTCGCAAGCTCCAGCGTCTCCACCAGCGTCGGGCCGGTATACCAGGGCATCGCGGCATGGCCGGGATAGACGACGTTTTCGCCCTTCAGCGCCGACATCGGAATGGCGGTGATCTGCTTGACGCCGAGCGACAGGGCAAATTCCCGGAACTCGTGGCTGATCTTGTCGAAGCCGGCGCGGTCATAGCCCGTCAGGTCGATCTTGTTGACGGCGAGCACGAACTGCTTGATCCCGAGCAGCGAGGCGATCGTCGCGTGGCGGCGCGTCTGCTCGAGAATGCCGAAACGCGCATCGACCAGCAGGATGGCGAGATCGGCGGTTGAGGCGCCGGTCGCCATGTTGCGGGTATACTGTTCATGGCCGGGCGTATCGGCGACGATGAAGGAGCGCTTGTCGGTCGAGAAGTAGCGATAGGCGACATCGATGGTGATGCCCTGTTCGCGTTCGGCCTGCAGGCCGTCGAGCAGCAGCGCGAAATCGGGCAGGCCGAGATCGTTCTGCTTGCCGGTGGAATCGCGCTGCAGGGTGGCGGCCTGGTCTTCCTTGACCGCCTTGGTGTCCCAGAGCAGGCGGCCGATCAGGGTCGACTTGCCGTCATCGACGCTGCCGCAGGTAATCAGGCGCAGCGGGCGCGAGTCGCGCAGAGCTTTCTGCTGCTCGGCGGCGGGCAGGTTGACGACGGTGGCGGCCGAGACGGCGGTTTGGGCTGCGGTCATCTCAGAAATATCCTTCACGCTTCTTCTTTTCCATGGAGCCGGACTGGTCGCGATCGATGGCGCGGCCCTGGCGTTCGGACACAGTTGCAATTTCGAGTTCGGCGATCACCTCTTCGAGGGTGGTGGCCTGGGAGCGGATGGCGCCGGTCAGCGGGAAATCGCCGAGGGTGCGGAAACGGATCATGCCTTCCTGGCGGACCTCGCCGGGCAGCAGCTCCAGGCGCGGGTCTTCGGCGAGGATCATCATGCCGTCGCGCTCCACGAACGGACGCTTCTTGGCGTAGTAGAGCGGCACCAGCGGAATGTCCTCGGCCTGGATGTAGCGCCAGATATCGACTTCGGTCCAGTTCGACAGCGGGAAGGCGCGCACGCTCTCGCCCTTGCGGATCATGCCGTTATAGATGTTCCAGAGTTCCGGCCGCTGGTTGCGCGGATCCCAGCGATGGTCGGGCGTGCGGAAGGAATAGATGCGCTCCTTGGCGCGGCTGGCTTCCTCGTCGCGCCGCGCGCCGCCGAAAGCGGCGTCGAACTGGCCGGCATCGAGCGCCTGGCGCAGGCCTTCGGTCTTCATGATGTCGGTGAAGGCCGCCGATCCATGGGTAAAGGGCGTGATGTTTTCGGCAGCACCGCGCGGATTGATGTGCTCGATCAGATCGAGATCGTATTTCTTCGCGGTCTCGTCGCGGAAGGCGATCATCTCCCTGAACTTCCAGCCGGTATTCACATGCAGCAGCGGGAAAGGCACGCGGCCGGGATAGAAGGCCTTGCGCGCCAGATGCAGCAGCACCGAGGAATCCTTGCCGATCGAATAGAGCATGACGGGACGCTCGAATTCGGCTGCAACCTCGCGGAAGATATGGATGGATTCGTTTTCCAGCGCCTTCAGATGCGGGTCGAGCGGCGCCTTGGCGCTCTGGGGATTGCTGAGTTCCGTATCGAGACGGCTATCGGGCATGTCTTACTCCAGACTGTCGGTCGGTCGTTTGCGGCTCACCGCAAACAATTCCTTGATGTGGCTTCCCCAAGAATGTTGCTTTCCCTGGGAATGTTGGCTTTCCCAAGGCTGCGGCGGTCGCCGCGCCTTGATTTTTGGGAAAGCCGTGGGGTGATTTACTGTGCGGCGATCGCCGCGGCCTCTTCGGCGACATGCAGGCCGCATTCGCGCGTTTCGTCCTGCTCCCACCACCACCGGCCGGCACGTTCCGGCTCGCCGGGCTTGATCGCCCGCGTGCAGGGCTCGCAGCCGATCGAGGGATAGCCGCGCTGATGCAGCGGATTGACCGGCACGCCGTTTGCGGAAACGAAGGCCTTGATCGCCTCCAGGTCCCAATCGGCGAGCGGATTGACCTTCAACAGGTGGCGTTCGGCATCATACTCGGCAAAGGGCGTTTCCGCGCGGTTGGCCGATTGGCCGCGGCGCAGGCCGGTGATCCAGATCGCAGCACCCTCCAGCGCGCGGGCAAGCGGCTTCAGCTTGCGCACGCCGCAACAGGCATGCCGGGCTTCGACGCTCTCGTAGAAACCGTTGAGGCCGTATTGCGCCGCATAGGCGTCAATATCGGCCTTCTCCGGCTCGAAGCGGTGGATGCGGATGTCGTACTGGTTTTCGGTCTCGTCGATCAGCGCCAGCGTTTCGGGAAACAGCCGGCCGGTCTGCAGCGTCGCGACATCGATCGGCAGGCGGTGCGTGCCGATCTCGGCGGTGATCACCTGGTCCTCGATGCCGAGTGACGTCGTGAACACCACGCGGCCGCCGAGGCCGGAGACCAGCGACAGACGTCCGGCAAGGTCGAGGCCCGCCAGCCTGTCATTCAGCGCCTTGGCTTCCGCAATCGGCCCTTCTTCCAAAATTGGATTGATAGCAGTCATGAGAATCCTGTCCTTCGTTGACGGGAGTATCGCAGTTCATACGGGGATCGGACAGAAAAAGGGATTTCGAAAGCTGCGGCCGGAGGAGCAAATATCTCTCCGAAGCTGCCGCGATGCAGAAAAGCAGCCGCATGCGGATGAAAATCCACATCGGCAGATTGAATGTCTATAGAAATAGTAGAGTTACACGCAGCCTGTCAATCCGAAATCTGAAGTGATGCCGAAAATGGTGCGGAAGGCGCGGTTTTGGCATAGATTAAGAGAGCTTGGCCGAGAGCAAAAAACAAGGCCAAAACGCTTGTCTCTCAAGGCTTTCTCCAGCGCGTTCAAATTCGGTTCATGCTGGTTGTGCCATAGAGGTGAAAGTACTTCCGTAGCAGTGCGGAAATTCGCGCTGCCTGTGTGTGTCGATGGTCAAAAATGATTACGCAAAAGGCGAAATATGCGCTGCGGGCGCTCACGGTCTTGGCTGACGCCGATGCCGGAGAACCGGTGATGATTTCCGATATCGCGGCGCAACAGAAGATCCCGAAGAAGTTTCTCGAACAGATCCTGCTCGACCTGAAACATCACGGCGTCGTCGCCAGCCGCCGCGGCAAGCAGGGCGGTTATCTCCTCCTCAAGCCCGCCCACACGATCACTTTCGGTGAGATCCTGCGCATCATCGACGGCCCGATCGCCCCGCTTCCCTGTCTCTCGATCACCGCCTATCGCCAGTGCGACGATTGCGACGGCGAACAGAACTGCCAGATCCGCCACGTCTTCGCCAAGGTCGCCGACGCCACCCGCAAGGTGCTGTTCTCGACGACCATCGCCGATGCCGTCGCTCCAAAACACAGCGCCGAAGTCACCCGGCTGCTGGCCTGAAGATCGCGCATCTTTCTTCAAGATTTGGTGAAATCCCTTTTCTTCCAGCCGGCATGCTCCACCTGCCTGCCCATAGGGTAGGGAGGACATCATGTTCAGAATCTCAGCACAGCGCATCATCGCTGCGGCCATGCTGTCGACGGCTTTCGCCACCGGCGCCATTGCCCATCATGGCTGGTCCTGGGCCGAGGCGGATCAGATCGAGCTTGCCGGCACCATCGAGAAGATCTCCATGGGCGGGCCGCATCCGACCCTTGACGTCGCCACCGCCAATGACGGCGTCTGGCTGGTCGAGCTCGGCAATCCGCGCCAGACGGAACGCTCCGGCTTCGTCGAAGGTGTCGCTAAGCCCGGCGATAAGGTCGTGGCGCTTGGAAACCGTTCGCAGGATCCAAAGGAGAAGCGGCTGAAGGCGGTGCGCCTCACCATCGGCGAAAAGCGCTACGATATCTATCCCGACCGCATCAAGACGAACTGACCCGGGCCAACCGAGCTGTGATCGACATTCTCGAATGGCTGTCAGCCACGGCACCTGCGGCCGCGCTCCGGCGCTCCGGAACGCTCTACATGTTCGTCAACGCCGCCCATATCCTGGCGATCGGCCTTCTCGTCGGCGCCATCCTGCCGCTTGATCTCAGGCTCGCCGGCTTCTTCCGCAGGGTGCCGGTCGAGATCGTTGCGCTGTTTCTCTCCCGCTGCGCCGGCATCGGCCTTGCCGCGGCTCTTGTCACCGGCTTCTGCCTGTTCAGCGTCCGGGCGGTCGAATATGCCGGCAATCCCGCCTTCCTCGCCAAGCTTTGCCTGATCGCCCTCGGCCTTCTCAACCTGTCGATCGTTCATTTCGGGCGAGGCTGGAAAACGGCGGTGTCGACAGGCATCGTCCGGCCCGGCCTGCGCTTCTCCGCCGCCCTGTCGGCCGCAGTCTGGATCGCTGCCGTGCTCGCCGGCCGGTGGATTGGTTTTCTCTGAGGCGATCGCTGCCGATTGTCTCAGCCGCGGCGCGTATGAACCGCGCCGGTCGAAGGGAGTTGAATATAACACGATGATCCGTCATATTGCATTGCAATTGCAACGCATGAGGAAGGTCATGAAAACGGCATCGCTCCCGTCCCTTCGCGTGGATCCTGAATTGCGCGCTGCCGCCGAAAGCGTTCTGAAAGAAGGCGAGAGCTTGTCGTCGCTGATAGAGGACTCCCTTCGCCGTCAGATCGATTATAGAAAGACCCAAGCGGAGTTCATCGCACGGGGTCTGGCCGGCTTGGCGGAAGCGGAGCGGACCGGTGTGTTCTACACAGCGGACGACATCCAGGAATTGATGCGCAAAAAGCTTGAAAAGGCGAAAGCCCGTAAAGCCGCACGGCAGAAATGACCTTCGAGCTAAAGTACACCCAGAGCTTCTATGACGATCTCGACCGGCTCGCCGATTTTCTGATCGAACGTGATCCGGATTTGGTGGAACGTGCCCTCGGCGCTATCCAAAAAGCTCTGATGATACTCCAGGATTTTCCGCTTATGGCCAGACGCGCCTCTGCCGATGATCCTTTGCTGCGCGAGCTCGTCGTGCCCTTCGGTTCGGCCGGATATGTCATTCTTTTCAAAGTGGTGAGCGAAACGAGCGTCATTGTCCTCGCCGTCCGTCACCAGCGCGAAGAAGATTACTATTGACTATCGGTCGCTGACGGCCGCGCGCGGATTGATCCACGGTTCCTGGTTCGAGCGTGCCAGCGGCTGTTTGCCGAGGATATGGTCGGCCGCCTTTTCTCCGGTCATGATCGACGGCCCGTTCAGGTTGCCATAGGTGACGTGCGGGAAGATCGAGCTGTCGGCGACACGCAGGCCGTCGACGCCGATCACCCGCGTTTGCGGATCGACCACCGCCATCGGATCGTCCTTGGCGCCCATGCGGCAGGTGCCGCAAGGGTGATAGGCGCTTTCCAGATGTTCGCGCAGGAAGGCGTCGATTTGTTCATCGCTCTGCACGCCTTCGCCCGGCTGGATCTCCGGGCCGCGATAGTCGTTGAAGGCGCTCTGGCCGAAGATCTCGCGGGTGAGGCGCACGCAGTGGCGGAATTTTTCCCAATCCTCGGCATGGCTCATATAGTTGAAGCGCAGCACCGGATCGGCCTTGGGGTCTGCGGAGCGCAAGCTCACGCTGCCGCGCGATTTCGATAGGTTGTAGCCGACATGGACCTGGAAGCCGTGGCTTTTCGCCGCCGCCTTGCCGTCATAGCTGATCGCCACCGGCAGGAAATGATACTGGATATCGGGCTGCTTCAGCCCCGGTGCCGAGCGCAGGAAGGCGCAGGCTTCGAACTGGTTGGAGGCGCCGAGACCGCCACGCGAGAGCAGCCATTGCGCGCCGGCCACGCCCTGCCAGAACCATGGTAGCCACGAATAGAGCGACACCGGCTTGGTGCTCACCTGCTGGAAGTAGAATTCCATATGGTCCTGCAGGTTGGCGCCGACGCCCGGCCGGTCGGCTTTGACTTCAATGCCCATGTCCTGCAGATGGCCGCCGGGACCGATGCCCGACAGCATCAGGAGCTTCGGCGAATTGAAGGAGGAGGCCGAGACGATCACCTCGCGGTTCGCCTTCACCACCTCGATCTTGCCCTTGCGTTCGATCTCGACGCCGGTGGCGCGTCCGTCCTCGATCACGATCTTCCGCGCCAGGCCGTAGGCGATCCCGACATTATCGCGCTTCAGCGCCGGTTTCAGATAGGCATTGGCGGCAGACCAGCGGCGACCGCCGAAGATGGTCTGCTCCATCAGCCCGAAGCCTTCCTGCTTGCTGCCGTTGTAATCCTCTGTCGTCTCGAAGCCTGCCTGTTTGCCGGCCTCGATGAAGGCGCGGAACAGCGGATTGGTGAAGCCGCCGCGCTGCACGTGCAGCGGCCCGTCCGTGCCGCGCCAGCCGTCTTCGCCGCCATGCGAATGCTCCATCCGCTTGAAATAGGGAAGCACGTCGGCATAGGCCCAGCCGCTGGCGCCGAGTTCCTCCCAGCGGTTGAAGTCTTCGGCATGGCCGCGCACATAGACCATGCCGTTGATCGAGGAGGAGCCGCCGATTACCTTGCCGCGCGGCGCGGTGATGCGCCGGTTGTTGAGGTTTGCCTCCGGCTCGGAGAGATAACCCCAGTTATACCGCTTCATGCTCATCGGCCAGGCAAGGGCTGCCGGCATCTGGATGAACGGCCCGAAATCGCTGCCGCCCGCCTCGATGACGAGGACGCTGTTCTTGCCGTCTTCCGACAGGCGATAGGCGAGGGCGGAACCGGCCGACCCCGAGCCGATGATGACGAAATCTGCTTGTTGCATGACGTTCCCTTAGATTCTTTGCAACGGTTCCGAAGACCCCGGACATTAAGACCCCGCCCCAAACCCCTCCCCACAAGGGGAGGGGCTTAACTTGCGGCACTGCCTCACTTCAAAATCAGCGCCGTAAGCGATGCGATGGAAGGAGGGCAAAACCGGTGCCCCGGATTGGCCCCTCCCTCTTGTGGGGAGGGGTCTTCACTCCTTCAATAAGGCGCCACCATCGGCCCCATGCCGACATAGACCGTCTTCAGCTCGGAATAATGCTCCAGCGCCGCAAGAGAATTCTCGCGGCCGAAGCCGGATTGTTTCGAGCCGCCGAAGGGGATTTCCACCGGGCAGAGATTGTAGGTGTTGATCCAGAGCGTGCCCGCCTCCAGCCGGTCGACGACGCGGTGGGCGCGGGTGAGGTCGGCGGTGAAGACACCGCCGGAAAGGCCGAATTCGCTGGAATTGGCCCGCGCGATCACCTCGTCCTCCGCGTCGAAATCGAGCACTGACATGACCGGCCCGAAGATCTCCTCGCGGGCGATGCTCATGTCGTCGGTGACATCGGCAAACACCGTCGGCTGCACGTAATAGCCTTCGCCGGAGACGTTGTTCGGAATGCCGCCGCCGGCAATCAGCGTTGCGCCCTCGGCCTTGCCCTTCTCGATGTAGGAGATCACCTTCTCGCGCTGTGCCCAGGAGACCATCGGGCCGATCTGCGTCGCCTCGTCCATCGGATCGCCGATCAGCATCGCCTCGGTGCGGGCCTTCAGCCGCTTCAGGAACTCGGCTTTGATCGTCTTCTGTACGAAGACGCGCGTGCCGTTCGAGCAGACCTGGCCGGTCGAATAGAAATTGCCGAGCATCGCGCCCCCGACCGCCGAATCGAGATCGGCATCGTCGAAGACGATCAGCGGCGACTTGCCGCCGAGTTCCATTGTCACATGCTTGAGGTTGCCGGCCGCCGCCGCCGCGACCCTGCGGCCCGTCGGCACCGATCCGGTCAGCGATACCTTGGCGACGTCGGGATGGTTGACGAGCAGCGGCCCGGTGTCGCGGTCGCCCTGGATCACATTGAAGAGCCCCTTCGGCAGTCCCGCCTCATAAAGGATCTCGGCGATCTTCAATGCGCCGAGCGGCGTGTTCTCGGACGGTTTGAACACCATGGCATTGCCGCAGACAAGCGCTGGTGCAGCCTTCCAGCAGGCGATCTGCTGCGGATAGTTCCAGGCGCCGATGCCGACGCAGACGCCGAGCGGCACCCGCTTGGTATAGGCAAAGTCCTGGCCGAGCGGGATCTGCGAACCGTTGAGACCGGCCGGCGCAATACCGCCGAAGAATTCGAAGGCATCGGCACCCGAGGTCGGGTCGGCGACGATTGTCTCCTGGATCGGCTTGCCGGTATCGAGCGTTTCCAGTTCGGAGAGTGCCTGGTTTCTCTCGCGCATGATGTCGGCCGCCCGCTTCAGGATGCGCCCGCGCGCCATCGGGCTCATCGCCGCCCACTCCGGTTGGGCGCGTTTGGCCGCCGCGATCGCCCGCTCGACGATCGCAGGCGTTGCGGCATGCAGCCGGGCGATCACTTCGCCGGTCGCGGGATAGAGGCTCTCGATGACGGTGCCGTCGGTATCCTCGACATATTCGCCGTCGATGAAGTGCGAGGCTTTCGGCTGGGCTTTCATGTCATTTGTCCTTGGGTGGTTCGATGGGGTCGTCCCTTCTCCCCTCGGGAGGAAGGGGAGGCGGTGGCCAGGAGCGCATTCAGGTAATCCTCGGTCAGCGCGATCGAGGCTTCGATGCCGATCGGCGCTGATTTCAGACTTTGCCTGATATAGAGCCCGTCGATCATCGCCGCAGCGCCTTCGGCGATGCGTTCTGCGGCGTCAGCCGGCAGGAGTGCTTTCAGATCGGCCAAGAGATTGGAACGCAGCCGCCGGGCATAGATCACCAGGAAACGGCGGGTCTCTTCCGAGCGCTGCGCCTCGGCGTAGAAGGCGAGCCAGGCGGCAATCGTCTCCGGCGCGAACTGGTCGGCGTGGAAGCTGACGCGGATGACGGCCGAAAGCCGCGCCCGCGGCGTTCTGACCGCCTTGAGTGCTGCCACCGTATCACTGCGCAGCTGTCGGAGAAGCGAGCGGATCGTCTCGATCAGCAATTGCTCCTTGCTGCCGAAATAATGATGGGCCAGGGCTGGCGACACGCCGGCCTGCCGGGCAATGTCGGACATGGTGACGGCAAGCGAGCCGTGATCGCCGATCACCCGCAGCGCCGCATCGACAAGCGCCTTGCGGCGCACCGGCTCCATTCCGACCTTTGGCAAGCTGCCAGCTCCTGTAAAAATTTGAAGCAGGTTATTTTTGATTGACTGATCAATCAATAAAAATCTTTCTCGATTTGATCTGGCGCAGATCTTTCCGTGAAAAATTGCTGCAACATATTCCAAATCTCAGGAGGTGCATCATGGCCGATGTCTTTGAGGGAACACCGACATCTTCACTGCAGTCGAAATGGATCTGGTTCGTCGGCCTCGGCGTGGTGTTGCTCGTCTGCGGTGTGATCGCGCTCGGCAATCTGATGCTCGCCACCGTCGTCTCGGTCTACTATGTCGGCATGCTCATGCTGTTCGGCGGCGTGATCTATCTCGTCCATGCCTTCCAGGTGCGCGGCTGGGATCACGCGCTGTTCTGGGTGCTGAGCGGCCTACTCTACCTGCTTGCCGGCATCTGCGCCTTCATCAATCCGATCCTCACCTCGGTGGCGCTGACGCTGTTTCTCTCTTTAACCCTCGTCATCGCCGGCGTCTTCCGCACCTGGGTCGGCATGCGCATGAAGCCCACCAAGGGCTGGCGCTGGATCGTCGCAAGCGGCGTCATCACCGCCCTTGCCGGTTTCGTCATTGCGCTTGGCTGGCCGGTGAACAGTCTCTGGATCCTCGGCCTGTTCCTGGCCGCTGACCTCATTATCCAGGGTTGGACGATGATTGCCTTCGGCATTGGCATCCGCAGTGGGGCTGTGGAAAGTGATGCTCCGGCGTCGCTTTCCGACCGTTCTTTTTGACAAGGGGATGACAGGGGATTAGACTTTAAGGGTTAATGCCGGTCCAAAGACAGAGGACCGGCTACGTGCGAATGCACCAAGGCACCGGCTGGTATCGCCGAGAATGCTGAAAATGGTCATGCGTCCCCCAGAGGCAGGGTTCTGCCTGATCAGAAAAGGGAGGAAGTTCATGCCGATGGTCACCGTATCCATCTCTCCGCAACAGGCAGCGGGTATCCGCGCCGCCGTCGACAATGGCGGCTATGCCTCGAGCAGCGAGGTCGTCCGCGAAGCGCTGCGCCTGTGGGATACCGCCCGCAAGCTCAACGAATTCCGGGACGATGTCCTCGACGATGAGGGCGCTCCATCCGGCGGCAGATGCGTCGCCGACATGTTCGCCGATCACGAGGCGGAGCGCCGTCGTTCCGCCTGAGCAAGCATTTGATTGCATTTGAAAAATTGAATAAACGCGGAACGCGCGGCGAGTCTCTGCGCGTTTCATAAAACCTTCACACTGGCGAAAGAGTTCGTTGATCCTTCTGCGGCATGTTCCGGACGAAAAGAACAAGTCACAGTGGAGATCCGCCACAATGAAGACCGGCCACGTGAAGACCGACATGTCTTTGGTTGCTACCGTCGAGCCGGGTGTTCTGCGCCGCTACGCCAGCGATCAAATCGTCACGCTTGCCAAGCTCGTGGTCGAGAACGCCTTCCAGCCGATCGTCGAGGCCGGCACCGGCACGGTCTTCGGTTATGAATCCCTGATGCGCGGCCAGGACCGCATCGGCTACGACACGCCGGTCGAACTCCTCGACGAGGCCCATCAGCTCGGCCAGCTGCTGCAGCTCGAACAGATGCTCGCCAGCCGGGCGCTCGCCAAATTCGCCACGCTGTCGAATTTTGCGACCTCCACGCTGTTCCTCAATCTCGACGTCCGGCTGATCCCGCATGGCGAACGCCTGGTGGAGAACCTGCTGCAGCATCTGCGCAAGGCCAATATTCCGCCATCCTCAGTCTGCTTCGAATTCTCCGAGCGTTTCGACAATACCAGCGTGCCGGAATTTTCCGCCCTGGTGTCCAGGCTGCGCAAGGCCGGTTTCAAGCTGGCGATCGACGATTTCGGCGTCGGTCACGGCGAGATGAAGCTGCTCTGCGATTATGCCGTCGATTACCTGAAGATCGATCGACATTTCGTCGCCGAGATCGACCGCAGCCCGCGCAAGCGCCATCTGTTGAAGAGCATCGTCAACATCGCCCATGTGCTCGGCACCCGTGTCATCGCCGAAGGCATCGAGACCGAGGCCGAATTCATCGCCTGCCGCGAATACGGCGTCGACCTCGTCCAGGGCTGGTTCATCTCCCGCCCGACGACGCATATATCGGAGCTGACGCCGTCATTCCCGCATCTGCAGGAGCTCGGCAAGAGCAAGCGGGGCAGCCAATCGCTCGACGAAATCCTCATCCGCAAGCAGATCGAACTGTTGCCGACGGTTTATGAGAATGACAGCATTGACAGCGTCTTCGAACTCTTCCGCCGCAATCCGCGCCAGGCCTTCTTTCCGGTTCTGAATGCCAATGACGAGCCGCGCGGCATCATCCACGAGCATCACCTCAAGGAATATATCTACCAGCCCTTCGGCCGCGATCTCCTGAAGAACAAGATGTATGAGCGCTCCATCTCGCATTTCGTCGAGATGGCGCCGATCGTCGGCCTCGACAGCGATGCCGAGCAGCTGATGGCGATCTTCGCCAATATGGAGGGCAGCAACTGCCTGATCCTGACCGACAATATGCGTTATGCCGGCGTCGTCTCCGCTGCCTCGCTGATCAAGGTCATCAACGAGAAGCAGTTGAAGACCGCCCAGGACCAGAACCCGCTGACCGGCCTGCCGGGCAATCGCGCCATCCGCGATTTCATGCGCCAGTCCGGCCGCGACGGCGATGAGGTCCGCCACTTCTGCTATTGCGACTTCGACAATTTCAAGCCGTTCAACGATGCCTACGGCTTCCATCTCGGCGACCACGCGATCTCGCTGTTTGCCGCGCTGATGCGCCGCTATTTCTTCGCCGAGCGCCATTTCCTCGGCCATGTCGGCGGCGACGATTTCTTCATCGGCGTCGTCGGCTGGACCGAGGAAGAGCTGAAGGAGATCCTCGACCGGCTGATCAGCGATTTCCATGACGATGTGCGCGATCTCTATTCCGACGAGGACCGGGCCGCCGGCCGCATCCTCGGTCACGATCGCACCGGCGCCGAAGCCCTGTTTCCGCTGATGCGCTGCTCGATCGGCGTCATCGAACTGCCGGAAGGCCTCGTCATCGACGATATCAACCGCGTCAGCGCCGAGATCGCCATCATCAAGTCGGCCGCCAAGGAAAGCGAGGAAGGGCTCGTCTTCCACCTCCTACAGCGCCGCGCGTCTTTCTAGACGCGCAAAGGACGCTGTAGCACTGATGCAGTGGGCGAGGCGAATTGACGCCCTTGCCACTTCCAGCCTTCCCAAGCCTCCGGGGCTGATCTATTCCGAACATTCGGGATCAGGAGGGCCGCCACATGTCACTGCCTCAGGAAATGCACTTCGTCGATCTGCCGTCCTTCGGCGGGCCGGAGGTGATGGTGATCGGCAAACGCCCGCTGCCGGTGCCTGGTGAAGGTGAGATTCTCGTGCGCGCCGAGGCCATCGGCGTAAACCGTCCGGATATCGCCCAGCGCCAGGGCAGCTATCCCCCGCCCAAGGGTGCGAGCCCGATCCTTGGCCTGGAACTTGCCGGCGAAATCGTCGCGATCGGCCCAGGCGTCACCGGCTACGCCGTGGGCGACAAGGTCTGCGGCCTTGCCAATGGCGGCGCCTACGCCGAATATTGCCTGCTGCCGGCAGGCCAGATCCTGCCCTTTCCCAAAGGCTATGACGCGGTCAAGGCGGCGGCTCTTCCCGAGACCTTCTTCACCGTCTGGGCCAATCTCTTCCAGATGGCCGGGCTGACGGAAGGCGAGAGCGTGCTGATCCATGGCGGCACGAGCGGCATCGGCACCACGGCGATCCAGCTTGCCCGCGCCTTCGGCGCCGAAGTCTACGCGACGGCAGGTTCGAAGGAGAAATGCGAGGCCTGCGAAAGGCTGGGCGCCAAGCGCGCGATCAACTACCGGACCGAGGATTTCGCCGCGGTCATCAAGGCCGAGACCGGTGAGGGCGTCGACATCATCCTCGACATGATCGGTGCAGCCTATTTCAAGCGCAACCTCGCCTCGCTCGCCAGGGACGGCTGCCTGTCGATCATCGCCTTCCTCGGCGGCGCGATCGCCGAAAAGGTCAATCTCTCGCCGATCATGGTCAAGCGCCTGACGGTCACCGGTTCCACCATGCGCCCGCGCACGGCGGAGGAAAAACGCGCCATCCGCGACGATCTGCTCTCGGAGGTCTGGCCGCTGCTCGAAGCCGGCACCGTCGCCCCGGTCATCCACAAGGTCTTCGCCTTCGGAGAGGTCGTCGAGGCGCATCGCCTGATGGAGGACGGCAACCATATCGGCAAGATCGTGCTCACCGTCCGAGGTTAGTGCACAAGGCGCAGCGTTCAATTGTGAAAAGGCGCCCCGAACCCGAGGCGCCTCTTTCAATTCCGGCGGTCTCTCAGCGTCATCGCCGCCGCAATCGCGACGATGCCGGGCAGCGCCATCAGCAGATAGAGCCAGTGGGCCGCCGAGATGCTGCCGGCAATACCGCCCGGATCGACGAGGCCGGCGCCATTGGCAATGACCCCTGAGAAGGCCGCGCCGAAAGCCCCGCCGAGCGAACTCATCGTCGGGATCGCCGAAGAGGCCTTGTCCTGCTCATTGTCGGCAACGAGCCTCAGGACCATGGCGACGAGATGCGCCCAGCCGAGACCGATGCCGAAGCCCATCATGAACATGCCGATTGCCGCCGGCACGATGAGGAGCAGGTGCCCTTCCGGATTGTCGCTGCCGAGGAAGACGGCGAGCAACGCGGTCGCCGCCGCCTCGATGAGAGCGCCGATGACGATCGCCGCATAGGCTCGGCCGCCGGTCAGCGAGCCGCTGAGGAAGGCCGCGAATGTCCAGCCGAGGGCGACCAGCGCCACCAGATAACCCGATAGGAGTGGCGTCACCCCATGCAGCGTCTGCAGGAAATAGGGAATGAAGACGTCGCTGACCAGCACGACCGTCAGGGCGAACATCGTCAGATAGACCCGTGCAATCGGCCGGGACAGGCTGACGGCGCCGGAGGGCAGCAACCGGCTCGCGCTTCGCCTCTCGATGAGAAACATGCCGGCGACGGCGGCGACCGCGGCGGCAATCAGCGTCGCTTTTGCGCCCGTCGTCTCGATCGCGCCGGCGGCGCTGACCATCAGCACGGCCGCCAGCAGCAGCCCGATCTGCGCAGCCGGCGTTTTCGCCTGCTCGCGATCGTCCTCGACTTCGGGCAACAGCCGCGGCGCCAGCGCCGCCATCAGCAGGCCGAGCGGCACAAGCACGATGAAGGCGTAGCGCCAGTGGCTGCCGGACGAAAAGAAACCGCCGAGCGTCGGTCCGATGACGGTCGCCACACCCCAGATCGCCGCATAGAGCGTCGAGGCCTTCGGCCAGAGCGGCTCGGGATAGACGAAGCGGATGAAGGCATAGCCGAGCGCGGCCAGTGCCCCGGTTCCCAGACCCTGGACGGCGCGTCCGGCCAGCACCACCGGCATCGAGGGGGCGGCTGCGGCAATCAGGCTGCCGACGCCGAAGACCAGTGCTGCGATCACATAGACGGAGCGAAGCCCGATCCCTCGCGGCCGCATGGCGACGAAGATCGAGCCGAGCACGGCAGCCGCCACGAACAGGCTGGTGACCCAGGAAAACAGCGCGAGCCCGCCGATATCGCGCACGATCGAAGGCGCGATCGTCGCCATGATGTAACTCTCGACGGCGTAAAGCATCACGCCGCCGGCCAGCATCAGCGTTGCCGGCAGGTGCTCTGGCAGGAACAGGCGAAAGACGGAGCTAGGATTCGGGAGGGCTGCGGTCTGGTCGATATCAGACATGGGAGAAACCCCGAGATTTTGACTGGCGAAGGATTATTTTCCAAGTTATAAATTGGAAAATTGCATGCTGTCTCGAATTAAACAAGACTTGACTTGGAAAAATATGCGCCAGTCCCCTGCCAACCGCATTCTGATCCTGATCAAAACCGACGGCCCGCAGCTCGCCGCCGCGATCGGCGATGCGCTCGGCATCTCAGGCGAGGCCGCCCGCCAGCAGCTTTCGAAGATGGCGGAGGAGGGGCTGGTGGAACCGGTCACAACAGCCGCCACCGGCAGGGGCCGGCCGCGCCAGCTCTGGCAGCTCACAGCGAGCGCCAATCGCCAGTTTCCCGATGGTCACGCCGAATTGACGGCAAACCTGCTCGGCACGCTGGTCGAACAGCTCGGACCCGCAGCCCTCGATACCGTCATCTCCGCCCGCGAGGCCGAGACGCTGCAGCGCTATCGGAAAGAGCTGGAGACTGCCGGCGACCTTGCTGCCCGCGTCGAGGGGCTTGCCGGCATCCGCACCCGCGAAGGCTATATGGCCGATCATTGGCAGGAGGCGGACGGCGCCTACATACTGGTCGAAAACCATTGCCCGATCTGCGCCGCCGCCACCGCCTGCGCCGGCTTCTGCCGCTCCGAACTCGAAACCTTCCGCACCGTCCTTGGCGCCGATGTCGAGCGCAGCGAACACATCCTCCTCGGCGCCCGCCGCTGCGCCTATCGCATCACGCCGCGTTGAGGCGGATTGTTCGGAACGTCGCACTTCATGCCGGCTGCCGCGCCTGACGCTTGCTGCTTTCGAGATAGAGCAGGGCGCCGATCGACGCCAGACCCGCGACCGCACCGACGAAAGCGGTGCCGGAATAATCGGTGATCGCGGTGCCGAAGGCGAAGAGGCCGGCGCTGATGCCAACCCCGATGAAGGTGTTCAGCGAGATCAGCGAGCTTCCGAGCCCCGGCCGATCGGCGATCAGGTCCTGCAGATAGGTGATCGGCACGCTGAGGATCGCTGCCACCCCGCAGGCATTGACCAGCAGCAGCGCATAGATGTGCCAGCGCGCGGACGCAAAGCCGAGCAGCGAGAGATAGACGCAGTAGATCAGCGCGCCGAAGGCGAGCACGTGCACGGTCCGGAAGCGGCGCTGCGCCAAGCCCCACATCACCATGAACGGCATTTCGAGAAAGGCCGTCAGCCCGGCCATGAAGCCGACATCGACCACGGTGCCGCCGGCCGCATGGGTGATGATCAGCGGCGAGAGCATGCCGTTCAGCCGCTGCAGCCCGAACAGCATCGACATGACGATGACCCGCGACAGCACATAAGGCTCAAAGATCCGCTTCAGCGACGCAAGGAAGCCGACATGATCGGGGGCAGGGCCGGCGGCGCCATTTCCGGGCGCGAAGAAGAAATACAGGCAGAAGCAGGTGCAGCTTGCCAGCGCCGCGATCCCATAGGCCGGCGTCATCGACGGCGAACTGACGAGAGCAAGGCCGATCATCCCCGGCGCCAGCGCCCATGAGCCGGAATAGAGTGCCCGCACCGTCGCGGTGATCGCCGCACCCTGGCCGCGCTCCATCTGGTTGGTCCTGGCGCGCAGGCTGGCAAACAGCAGCGAATAGGTGGAGTTGCTCATCGGCACCAGCAACAGCGTGGAGAAGATGAAGACTGCGGGACTGTGGATGATCGCGATCGACCCGAAGCCGAGCATGCCGGCGACGGAAAGCCCCAGCACCAGCGGCCGCCGCTCTTTCAGCCTGTCCGACCAGATGCCGAGCGTCAGGCTCGTCGTGACGTTGACGATCGCCGAGAAGAACACCAGCGCCGAATAGGCGCCGTTGCTCAAGCCCAGTTCATTGATCCCGATGATCGACTGGTAGGGCACGGTCGAGGCATAGGTGAAGGCGAGCGCGACGAGCGTCACCGTCGGGATGCGGATCCTGTTGTCACGAAGGATCAAGGAAAAAGTAGAGGGCATGGCGCGGTTCCTGATGCACCACTCTTAGCTGCATCGGACCTATCAGAGAAACGATAGTTTTCGATCCTCTCCGTCAACTTTTGTGATGGATGTCCGCACGATGTGATCGCCGTCCAAGCCCGCAACAGGGCTGAACGCCTATTTTAGAATTTCGCGAGCAGATTGGAGAGCCAGAAGTCGATTTGCCCGAATGGAAGAACATTTCCCAAAAATCCGACCAGAGTTGATGTGATGATTATCAATGCCAGCCCTAGAAGGACTCCAAGGGTGATTCCAACGCTCGTCTTTGCGGGCCGGCGCGCCAGCCAACACGCCAAGCTCAGAGAGACAATCGTGAAAAGTGCCAGCAATGTGGACTCGGTGATAGATATGCCCGATTGCAAAAACAATTCCTCGGATTGTGAAAACTGGATTGCAAGGCATATCGTCTCGAGGCGTCTAAACTCAAGGGATAATGGAGGTTGGGGAGCGCGGCCGGCGGGAGGGCGCACTTCCGCTGCCGCGGTGACGTCCAGCCACATATAGAGCCGGCACTATCAGCAGGCATCCGCCTAGCCACCTAAACCTGGCAAAACGTCAACCCCGTTGGCTTTCGCCGCGTGACGCGTTATGGACTGCGCAACCCAGCCAGCATCCGGATGAGAGCCTATGTCCAATCCCGTCACCGTCGAAGTCACCCGCGGCCTGCTCGTTGAAAGCCGCCATCGCGGCGCGGTGGCGGTCGTTGATGGAGACGGCAAGCTTGTCCTTTCGCTGGGCGATATCGAGGCCGCCATCTTCCCGCGCTCGTCCTGCAAGGCGATGCAGGCGCTGCCGCTGGTCGAGAGTGGTGCTGCCGATGCCTATGGCTTCGGCGACAAGGAATTGGCGCTGGCCTGCGCCTCGCATAATGGCGAGGACGCGCATGTGGCGCTGGCCGCTTCGATGCTGTCGCGGGCCGGTCGCGATGCCGAGGCGCTGGAATGCGGCGCCCATTGGTCGATGAGTCAGAAGGTGCTGATCCATCAGGCCCGCACGCTCGATGCGCCGACCGCGCTGCACAACAATTGCTCGGGAAAACATGCGGGCTTTATCTGCGCCTGCTGCCATCAGGATATCGATCCGAAGGGCTATGTCGGCTACCAGCACCCGCTACAGGTCGAAATCCGCGCGGCGATGGAAAGCCTGACCGGCGCCGTGCTCGGAGCGGAAAGCTGCGGCACCGATGGCTGCTCCATTCCGACCTATGCCGTGCCGCTTCGCAGTCTCGCCCACGGTTTTGCCAAAATGGCGACCGGCACCGGCCTGGAACCTCTACGCGCCAAGGCGTCCCGCCGGCTGATCGAAGCCTGCATGGCCGAGCCCTTCTATGTCGCCGGTTCCGGCCGCGCCTGCACGGAATTGATGCAGATCGCCCCCGGCCGCATCTTCGTCAAAACCGGCGCCGAGGGTGTCTTCTGTGCGGCGATCCCGGAAAAGGGCATCGCCGTCGCGCTCAAATGCGAGGACGGCACGACCCGTGCTGCCGAAGCCATGGTGGCGGCGACGCTTGCCCGTTTCTTCGAGACGGAGGGCGAGGTGCATGCGGGCCTGATGGCCCATGCCGCATTGCCGATGCGCAATTGGAACGGCATCCATGTCGGCGATGTCAGGGTCACCTCCGCCTTGGCCGGATGAGCGTGGCTCTGCATATATAAGTTATTAGAAAAATAAGAATTACCTAATATAAAAGGGTACGTCCCGCGATCGCGGATGCACCCCTTCGCGGCGGCGTGAGCACAGTCCTGGAAGCCATGAGGGCAGGGCATGTTTGCAGGCCGCTATCTCTGGTGGATGCTGATGGTGATTGGCATCTTCCTATTCGCCGCGCTGAGCCTCGATTATATCACCTGGCTCACCATCCAGCTGTCCGGCTGCGGAGAAATGGCCGGCGCCTGCCAGCCGACCCTCCGGCTGATATCGGGCTTGCTCAAACCCGCCTGCATCTGGACCGCGATCGGCATTCTCTTCGTCGCCACGCTGCTGCGTCTTCACAGGCTCTCGCTCCTCTGGTTCTGGGGGCCTGTTGTCACCGTCTGGTTCGTCGCCTCCACGCCGATCCTTCTCTTCCTGGCCGCGGATGCGGCGGCTCTGACGCAACCCGCCACCCTCGCCGCACTGCCCGTCGCCTTCCTGTTCCTGGCGGCTTTCGTCGCCTATCTCACGCTTGTGCTCGAGGATGGCGACACGCTGCCGCTTGCCGCCTCGGTGCCGTTGCGCCGCACAATCCGCCTGACGGCGGTCTACGGCGCGCTTGCTGGTGCAGCCTTCATGTCGGAGCTGTCGCGGATCGCCGGGACACTGCTCGACATGCCGGCGCTTGCCGTCGTCATCGCGCTGGCGCAGCCATATCTGCAGACCGTGCTCACCCTTGGAACCGGCAGCATGGCGCCGGCCTATGCCGTGCTGGCGGCCTTCATCGTGGCTCTTGCCGCCAGCCTGCTGCCGCATGCCACGGCGCGGCAACAACCCTCGCGCAGGGCCATCATGCTGCGGCGATCGCGCCGTTGAGATCGCGATAGGGTTTCAGCCGCTCGGCCGTCATCTCCATCGGCACGATCAGCCCCGCCACCTCGGAAATGCCGAGCACCGGGCAGGGCGAGACGAGGTCGAACTTCTCCTCGGTCAGCAGCACATGGGTTTCGGCCGCGCAGTGGGCGATATGCCGCTTGATCGCCGCTTCCTCGAAATCGCCGGTGGAAAGCCCATGCACGGGATGGGCGGCAGTGACGCCGAGGAAGAAAAGATCGGGGCGCAGCTGCGAGATTGCCGCCATCGCCGCTGCGCCGGTCGCCACCATCGAATGTTTGTAGAGCCGTCCGCCGGTGAGGATCACCTCGGCTGTGGGGTGGTGCTCCAGTTCGGCGGCAATCGTCGGGCTGTGGGTCGCCACCGTCAGCGGCATGTCGCGCGGCAAGTGCCTGGCGATCTCCGCCGTCGTCGTGCCGCCGTCGAGGAAGATCATCTGTCCTGGCCTGACCATCGCCGCCGCCGCGGCCCCCAGCCGCGCCTTGATCTGCGACGAGACGCTGCGCCGGGCGGTGAAATCAGGCAGGTCGGGCGCCAGCGGCATCGCTCCGCCATGCACCCGTTTCAACAGACCTTCCGCCGCCATTTCCCGGAGATCGCGGCGAATCGTGTCCTCCGAAAGCGCGAAATCCTCGGCAACACGCTTGGCGATCACCTGTCCGTCACGGCGCAGGATATCGAGAATGAGGGTCTTGCGTTGCGTCGTCAGCATGGGCTCTCTGCACGAAGTTAAACATAATCACCCGATATTGCACGAAGTGACTCGACATTCAAGAAATATCGTGCATTTTCACGACATCCCGTGCATGAGGCCGGGAGTGCTCCTGCATAGGCGGGGCGAATGGAGTGGATCATGTTGATTTTGATTGCCGGGCCTTACCGGTCCGGAACGGGCGACGACCCGGAGAAGATGGCCGCCAACCTGAAGCGGCTGGAAGAACCCTCGCACGCACTGTTTGCAGCCGGCCACGTGCCGATGATCGGCGAATGGGTGGCCCTGCCGATCTGGCACGCTGCCGGCGGCCGATCGGTCGGCGACGCGCTCTACGAAGAAATCTTCCACCCGGTCGCCGGCCGGCTGCTGCAGCTCTGCGAGGGCGTGCTGCGCCTGCCGGGCGATTCCAAGGGGGCTGATAACGACGTGCGCATCGCCAGGGAGCGCGGCATCCCCGTCTGGCACCGGCTGGAGGATGTGCCGGGCTGCGGGTGAGGGTGGGCCTGGCTGCGTTAGCTGACAAGGCGAGTTGACGTGCAAAATCTGCCCCTCACCCTAACCTTACCGGGGTCGAGCCACTCGTCTCGCCCCATCCTTCGGACCCCCGTAAAAACGGGGCGAGGGGACGTGCCCTGCGAGAGGTGAGTGAGGAACCGCGAGGTTGCGGCTATCCCCCTTCGCCCCGCCCGCGGGGAGAAGGTGGCGGCAGCCGGATGAGGGGCGCGGCACGGCACACCGATCATGCCCTCACACTCGCACCCACCCTTGTCCCGATGGAGGATCAAAACCCAATCCCCCAGTTCCGGCGCACCCACCGCTACGCTATAACCCTCGCCGAAAGGGAGTCGAACATGCTGACACTGTATTACGCGCCGGGAACCTGTGCGCTCGCAAGCCTTATTGCCCTGGAAGAATCCGGCCTGGCCTTCGACGTAAAGAAGATCAGCCTGCGCGATGGCGAGCAGCGTTCGCCGGACTATTTGAAGATCAACCCGAAGGGCCGTGTGCCGGCACTTGTCACCGATCGCGGCGTGCTGACGGAAACGCCGGCGATCCTGGCTTATATCGCCCAGAGCGCCCCGGCCGCCAAGCTGGCGCCGCTTGGCGATGTCTTCGAATTGGCCAGGCTCCAGTCCTTCAACAGCTATATCTGCTCGACCGTGCATGTGAACCATGCCCATCGCCCGCGCGGCTCCCGCTGGGCCGACGAGCCGGCCGCCATCGAAGCGATGAAAGCGAAAGTGCCGCAAAACATGGCCGATTGCTTCACACTGATCGAGCAGACGATGTTCGAAGGCCCATGGGTGATGGGCGAGGCCTATTCGATCGCCGATCCCTATCTTTTCGTCATGACCGACTGGCTGCCGTCCGACGGCGTCGATCCCACCCGCTTCGAAAAGGCGAGCGACCATCACGCCCGCATGCTGCAGCGCCCCGCCGTCCAGCGGGCGCTGGCCTACGATCGGGCCTGATAGCGGGCAGCAAGCTTCTTCGGCACCCGGAACAGCCAGGCGCCGATCAGCCGCAACCGCAATTCCGCGTCGCCGATCATGGCGGCGCGCACCGGCAGATGCGGCCAGCCGACATAATGATCGGTTTGAAAATAGACGTCGGGCGCCATCTCCAACAAGTGGTCCTTGTCGTCGAGCGAAATCGAGATGACGATCGTCTCGGCGTTCTTCACCGCCACAAAACTCTTGCCGCCGACCTTCAGCGCCGGATTGCCATAGGAGGTGCTCTCCTCGACATCAGGCAGCCCGGCTTCCGCCGTCAGCCGCTTCAGCCGTTCGAAGATCGCATCGACATCGCCGGCCATGGTTCCGCCCTTCCTGCCGGGGCGAACCTACCACGTTTTCACGCGCATTTCGCCAGCGGCGGCTTGGCCTCTTTGGGAAAGCCCGCCTGTATCCCGAGCGGCAGATCGGCAATTTCGCGCATCGACATGCGTTCGACCTCGGGATGCCGCAACGGATCGTCCTTCCAGGCCGGGACAATGTCTGCCCTTCCGACGGCAAGGGCAGGTCTCAAGAAAAACTTCAGCAATGACATGGCAGGCCTCGCTTTCTTCGGTGGCGTAGAAGGATGATCGCAAAGTGGCTTCCGCCTGCTGAACTATCTTGTCCGCCTCACGCACTGAGTTCGAATGGATTGCCTATGCTTGCAATGTCGGCCTCTCCAGGCAGAATTTCAATTGAGATTAAAGCGGAGCCGTTATAGAAAAACTATATGAAGAATCTGAATACCGTCCATCTCAACGGACTGCGGGCGCTGGAAACCGTCGGCCGTCTCGGCTCGCTCCAGGCCGCCGCCGAGGAGCTCGGCGTCTCGGTCGGCGCCGTCAGCCAGCAGGTCATCAAAGCCGAAGCCCAGCTCGGCCAGGTGATCTTCGAGCGCACCGCCCGGGGAATGATCGTCACCGAAGCCGGCCGACCGGTTCTCCTGGCGCTGGATGAGGGGTTCGCCCGGCTTTCGGCGGCGGTGTCGATCGCAAACCGCAAGGACGATACCATCCTGACCATATCGGTGGCGCCGGTTTTCGCCGCCCGCTGGCTGGTCTGCCGGCTCGATCGCTTCGCCGAGCGCCACCCAGACATCAAGCTGCGGCTGGATGCGACCACCAACCTCGTCAGCCCGGCGCTTTGCGACGTCGATATCGGCATCCGCGTCGGCAACGGCAAATGGCCTGACGTGAAGGCCGAACTGCTCCTGGAGCAGGAGGTCTTTCCCGTCTGTTCGCCCGAGATGGCGGCGAAATTGAAAGAGCCCGCCGATATCCTCGAACTGCCCGCCATCATCGATGGCCACGCCATGTTCACCTGGGAGGTCTGGATGCGTGAGGCCGGGCTATCGGGTGCGACGCTTTCGACCCGCCACGTTTTCAACGATGCCTCGCTCTGCCTCGATGCGGCGATCGCCGGCCAGGGCGTCATGCTTGCCTGGCAGACACTGGCCGCCTTCGCGCTTGCCGAAGGCCGGCTCGCCGCCCCCTTCGGCATTCGCGCGCCGACCGGCTTCGGCCACTATTTCGTCACGGCCGAAGGTACACGCGAGCCGAAGAAGGTCAAGGATTTCAAGGCCTGGATCCGCGAGGAAATGGCCGGCACACTGGCTCTCTTCCGGTAGTCCTCACACCTCGATCGGCTCTTTGCCGCGGGTCGCCTGCATCGCCTTGTAGGCCGGGCGGCATTGGCAGCGCTCGATCCAGGCTTTGATATTCGGATGTGCCTGGAACAGCGCCTCCTCGCTCTGGGCGTAGCGCAGCACTTCGGCGAGGTTGAGGTCGGCGACGGTGAAGCGGTCGCCGACGATCCATGGCCGGCCGGCAAGATGGCCTTCGAGAACTTTTAGCGGCCTGCGCAGCGAGCGGCAGGCGACGGCGATCGTCTCTTTGCCGCCTTCGCTGTTTTCAAGCCCATTATCATAGGTGAGCACGATCCGCACCGTATGCGGCTCGACCTCTGCCGCCGCCCAGACCGTCCACATCGTCAACAATCCGTCTTCTTCGACGGTTTGACCGGAAAGCGGCCCGCCGTTTTTGCGGCCGAGGTAGAGATTGATCGCCAGCGACTCGTGCATGACGAGATCGCCGTCCCGAATGCTGGGGATCTGCCCCATCGGATTGACGGCGATGAATTCAGGCGAACGCGTGTTGAGTGGCGCATCCTCCGCCAGCGGATCTGCAAGCCGCCTTGCCTGCAGCACTGGCACCGAGCGGAATTCGAGCCCAAGCTCCTCCGCCATCCAATAGACGCGGGAAGCGCGCGACCGATAGACCCCGTAGATTGTCAGCATGAACGTATCCCCTCGATATTGTCCGCGGGACCGTAAATGCCGGATCGGCGTGGGAAAAGTCCCTGTGGCTGATGGGATGATGAAAGCTTTTGATGGCCTCGGCAACTCCAGCAAACGTGTATAGCGGTTTTGCCAGGTAAAGCGCGAAGCGCTTTTGCTTGGAATTGTCTAAACGGTCACGAGACGCGGTTGCGCTCGACGGTCAGCTGCGCATAAGGCGAGCCGCCGCCTGCCATCTCGGCAGAGACTTTCTTCTCCCACTGGAAGCCCAAAACTGCGCCTTCTGTGGTCTCCTGGAAGATGTTGTCGGTGATGACGGCGGTGCCGGCGCCGTCGGCCACCGAGACGGCGCATCCCACGGGCGCCTTGCGCACCACATTGCCTGTCACAACGACGTTGCGCAGATACGGACCCCAGCCGATCTGCAGACCCCAGCGCGGCGCGCCCTCGATCACATTGCCGGAAATCAGCGTATCGGCCTCCGCCGCGATGCCGATGCCGAAACCGACCTCGTGGGCGTAGGGGCCTTTCAGCGTCAGGTTGCGCACGACGTTGCCGGTGACGCTCGCCAGCCGGCCGCCCTCGTCGAAATTGGCGATCGAGATGCCGTTTGCCGCACCGTCGATCATATTGGCGGAAACCACGGCGCCCTCGAAGGCGAATTCGACATAGATCGCCGTCTCGCCGGAGCGCCGGCACTGATTGCTGTTGATCTGGATGTCCGAGGCGGAATTGGCGCGGATCGCCGTGAAGGCACAGTCGGAGATATGGTTATTCGTCACCATCACGCCATCGGCGCGGAAGATATTGATGCCGTTGCCGTTTTCGCCGGTGCCGCCGTCATTGGCGCGGATGTTGGAGACGCGGTTGCCGGAAACGACGGTGCCGTCCTCAGCCTTCTTCCAGCGATGCACCAGGATGCCGCCATTGCCGCAATCCGAGACCGTGTTGCCGGTGACCGAAAGATTTGCCGATTCGACCGCGTAAAGCCCGGATTGGGCCGCACCCGAAATGCGGCTGCGCTCGATCCGCCCGCCGCAGCGCTCCAGTTGCAGGCCGTGTTTGCGGCTGCCGCCGATCTCGCAATTGTCGATCAGCACCTCGTCGACGCCGGTAAATTGCAGCAGCGCGCCGGCGTAATCGCCAAGCCAGCGATTGCCGCCGTCGATGAGGAGATTGGAAAGCTCGATGCGGCGCACGTTTTCGGCCGAAAACAGGTGGCCTTCGCCGGTGTAGACGATCCGCGAGGCGCCGGGCACGCCAGTGATACGGGTATTGTCGGGCAGGGTGAGATTGGAGATCCGGTAGGTGCCGGGCGGCAGGAAGACCGGCACGTTCTCGCGCGCCGCCCGTTCGATCATCTGCTCAAGGTTGCGGGTCTTGCGGTCGCCGCTTTCGGGAACGGCGCGATATTCCACCGCGTCGATCGCACCGCGCAGATCGGGCTGGGCGGCGGCCGTCAGCGGCGAGGCAAGCGCGCGCGATGCCCCTCCCGCCACCGCCGAGGCAGCGAGAAAGAGAAGCATATCGCGGCGTGAAGGCATTCGGCGCACTCCTGTCATAACGCGCCCGTAGCAGGAAACGTGCCAGGTGGGCATGTATTCTTTTGGTACAAGCTTGGCAGAGGTGAGCGAAATTGCAGGTGTAGCCGCCGCCGACGGCAGGATATCGCCGCTTATATTGTCGTCTTGTTCACCCTTTCATTTAAGCAAGCCGAAGGAAATGAGGACTACTTTGAAGGGAAATTCTACGATGACAAGGGCGGGATACGGCCTTCGGCCGCGGGGGAGAATGGCGTTATGCACGAACCGAGTGCCAGGCGATGGGAATCGACCGATGCCCTGACAGCCGAAACGCGGCGCATCGTCGCCGCGACGGAGGCGATGATGGCATCGACCGCCCATCATCTTTCCGAGGGCATCGAGAACCTGCGCCTCAAGGAAATCGTCCACGAGCTTCCGGATTTCCTCTACGTCAAGGATCGTGACAGCCGCTTTGTCTTCGCCAATGCCGTCACCGCCAGCAGCCTCGGCGTGCAGAGCGCGGCGCAGATCACCGGCAAGCGCGATTTCGACCTTTTCGATTTCGAAACGGCGCGCCACCATTTCGATATCGAGCAGCAGATCATGGCGACGGGCGAAGCCCGCATCGACATGGAGGAATCCTACATCCTTCCCGGCGGCAAAAGACCGATATGCCGGCTGACCTCGAAGATACCGCTGCGCAACGATCGCGGCGAGGTCGTCGGTCTGATCGGCGTGTCCCGCGATATCACCGAGCGCAAGCTTCAGGAGGATCTCCATCGCGGCCAGGCGAAACTGCTCGAAATGATCGCCCGCAACGAGCCGTTGCCGATGATCCTCGAGGCGCTGGTGCTGATGATCGAATCGCAGCTGACGGGGATCGACGGATCGGTGCTGCTGCTCGACAGCGAGGGCACCAGGCTCTATCACGGCGCCGCTCCCAATCTGCCCGGCGGTTATAGCCGCCTGATCGACGGCGTCACGATCGGTCCCAAGGTCGGCTCCTGCGGCACCGCCGCATGGCGCGGTCAGACCGTCATCGTCGAGGACGTGATGGTCGATCCGCTGTGGGAGGATTTTCGCGCGCTGATTGCGCCGTTCGGCTTCCGCTCCTGCTGGTCGACGCCGATCGCCACCTCGCAGAACAACGTGCTCGGCACCTTTGCACTCTATTCCAGGGAAGTCCGCCGTCCCACCGAGCATGAGATGACGCTGGTGGCGCTCGCCACCCACATCGCCGGCATCGCCATCGAGCGCAAGCGCGTCGATGACCGCATCCATTTCATGGCCCATCATGACGATCTCACCGGCCTGCCGAACCGCGCCTTCCTGAAAGAACGGCTGGCCAATATCCTCGACCAGGCCCGGCGCAACAACCGCAAGGTGACCGTCGCCTATATCGATCTCGACAATTTCAAGGATATCAATGACGGCCGCGGCCATGCCGCCGGCGACGAGGTGCTGAAGGAGGTTGCCGCCCGCATGGCCAACAGCGTGCGGGCCTCCGATATGGTCGTGCGTCTCGGCGGCGACGAATTCCTCGTGGTGCTCGTCCACCAATCGAGCCATGATGCCGGCATCACGCGCCGCCTTCGCGAGCTGCAGAAGGCGATCAACCGGCCGATCCGCGGTGAGGATGGCGAGCTCACCGTCACCGCCAGCATCGGCGTTGCTGCCTTCCCGTTCGATGGCGCCACCTCGCAAGAGCTTCTCGCCAATGCCGACCGCGCCATGTACCGCGCCAAGGAGCTCGGTCGCAACACATTGCAGCATCATGAGGGCGGCAGCACGCCCGTCGGAATGCCGCTTGGCGAACAGGAGGAATTGCACCAGGCGATCACCGGCGACCAACTCTTCCTGCAATACCAGCCGCAGGTCGATGTCGCCACCGGCCGCATCACCGGGCTCGAGGCGCTGGTGCGTTGGAACCATCCGGCCAAGGGCAGGGTGCCGCCGGTCAATTTCATTCCGCTCGCCGAAGAGACCGGCCTGATCGTCCCCCTTGGCCTCTGGGTGCTGAACGAGGCCTGCCGCCAGGCGCGCCAGTGGCAGGATATGGGCCTGACGCCGCTGACGATCGCCGTCAACGTCTCGGCCAAGCAGTTCGCCGATCCGGATTTCGCCACCCATGTCGCCGAGGCGCTCGATCGCCACCGGCTGCAGTCGCGCTGGCTGGAGCTTGAGGTCACCGAAAGCGTGGTGATGCAGGATGCCGAGCGCGCGCTTGCCATGATGGAATCGCTGCGGGCGCTGGGTGTGCGCCTGTCGATCGACGACTTCGGCTCCGGCTATTCCAGCCTTGCGGCGCTGAAGACCTTCCCCTTCGACCGGTTGAAGATGGACCGTTCGCTGGTCGAGGCCCTGCCGGGCGACAAGACCGCCGTCGCCATCGCCTCGGCCGTCATTTCACTGGCGCAGACGCTGAAGCTTTCGGTGCTGGCCGAAGGCGTCGAAACCGATGCCCAGATGGATTTCCTGCGCCACGCGCATTGCGAGGAGGCGCAAGGCTACCGCTTCTCCAAGCCCGTCTCTCCGGAGGAGATCCCGGCATTGCTGAAGGCGCGCAGCCTCTAATCGGCCGCCTTGATTTCTAAACGCGAATGACATTGAGCCGCAGAGCGCTGACGACGGCCTGCGTTCGCGTGGTGCATCCCAGTTTCTTGATCGCGCTGCCGATGTGATTGTTCACGGCATTTTCTGAGAGATCGAGAAGTTTGGCAATTTCATTGCCTTTCCTGCCGCCGGCGGTCAGCCTCAGGCAGTCCAGCTCGCTCGCCGTAAACTCGATGGGCTTGTGTTTCTCGTTCAATGTCAGTTGCGAGAGCCGGTCATAGATCAGCGTGGCGATGAACAGCAGCTTCGCCATTTCGATCATGCTGAAATTCCGCGACCCTGAAATCGACATGGCGCCGCGTCCGCCCGCGGCATCGTGGACAGGAAAATAGGCGCCTTTTTCCATGCCGTATCGGTTGAACAGCTCGATGACCGTGGACTTCTTGCCTTCGCCGCGATTGGTATTGATCGCTTCGACGTCATAGTTGAACGGGCTGGTCGATCTCAGCATCCGGCGGATGACCGGGCTGTCGATCATCAGGTTATGGGCGTCATAGAAATCCACCATCTCCGCCGGCCAATTGGTGATGATCTTCGTCGCGCCGATTTCGAGGATGTCGACGGTCGGCAGCGTCATGAACAGGAACGCATTCATTCCAAGGTCTTGCGTGAGACCCTTCATATATTTGAACACTTCGTAATGCGTGTTGAAGCCTGCGGCGACTTCCTCGATTCGATTGAATTCGGCCTCGAGCTTCATGTCTTCTCCATCAGCCGCCGCATCCGGGCGCTTGGCGACGGCCGCCTCATTCCTCAAATCGCAATCGATACAGAGAATGATGCAGCAATTCAAAGTGTTACAGCGTCCTTTGCGCGTCCGAAAGACGTGCAAGGGACGCTGTAATGTGCCGGGCGAATCCGCTCGGATCGGATGTGGATTCTACACGGTTGGAGGACGCTGCAACATGTGGCAGCGGAAGAAAAAGACAAGGCCTTAACTGCCGGGAAAAGTACGCTTACGAGACAACCAGCCCTTAACAAATCGTAAAGGCGCTTTCTGGCTTCCGGGCACAAAAGCGGTGAAAGATCGCCAATGTCGGCATGGAAAATCCACCGCGGCAAATCTTGTATCGAACCGATACGTTCGAAACGGATGCTTATATCAGATTGATTTTATTGACACATTTCTCCTCTGCCTGATTGGCTCGAAGAGCCTGTATGGGTGAATGACCGGGTTAATGGATACTTAAAGAATTTGCCGGATTTTATCTTCAGATTGCTCGTCCAGCGCAAGCTCGCAGTGGGAGCGCTGCTGGCACTCTTTGAGGGGACCGCACACCGACCGCCAATCGACGATGTCTTCCGCCAATTCGTTTTGATCGATGAAATTGTACTAAGTAACTGTAAATATTAGAGGAATATGTCGTGCCCTGGCAAGTCTTGATCGGAAATGTGGCTGCGGTTGCGCTCGTCATTTCGGTGTGGATGCACCTGCATTACAAGTTCTACCGCCTGTCGAAGGTCCAGGCAGAACTTGGTTTCGGCTTGATGATGGGCCTTGGGGCAGTCTTGTCGATGCTGCTGTCCGTCGAGGTCGACAGCGGCTATTATCTCGATCTCCGTTCGACCTTACTGGCGGTCTCGGCAGTCTACGGCGGTCCGCTGGCGGTTCTGACGACAGCCGCCCTCACATCCGTGCAGAGGATCTCCATGGGTGGCGCCGGTGTCGAGCCGGCACTGATCTCGATCATGCTGGTATCCGTGTTTGGACTGGCGGTCCACTTCCTGTTTGGCAGGGGCTCGGCGGATGTCAAAAAGGCTCTGGCTTGTGCCGTAACGGTGGCCGCGGTCACATTGGCGATGAGCATTTTCCATCGAGGCGGCTGGTCGCATATCACGACTGTCAGCCTTGCCGTCATAGGCGTGAAATTCGCCGCGACCTTGGCCGCGGCATCCGTCATTACCTATTTCCATGCCTTTACCCTCGAGCGGGATATCTTGAAGGCCGCGCTGACCCAGGCGCCGGATTTCCACTATGTCAAAGACCGGAATAGCCGCTTCGTCGTCACCAACCTCAACGTCGCGCGAAACCACGACCGCACCAAGTCTTCTGAGATGGTCGGCCTGACGGATTTCGATCTCTATCCCAGCGAAATGGCGCAAGCGTTCTTCGATCACGAACAGGAGATCATGGCGACCGGCGAACCCATCGTCGACTTCGAGGAACCGCTCGTCCAAGAGAATGGCCGGGAACGCTGGTTCATGACGTCGAAGGTCCCGTTGCGGAACCGCCACGGCGATCTGATCGGACTTTCCGGCGTGACCCGTGATATCACCGAGAAAAAGCGTCTCATTCAGGAAGCGCTCGACAGCAAGAACGTGTTGTCCCAAGCGATGACGGAAATGTCCGATGGGCTTGCCATGTTCAATTCCGCGGGCCGGCTGGTGTTTTGCAACGATCAGTATCGTGCCGCGTTTCCCCGCTCAGCCGATGCCAGACGGCCCGGCACTGCTATAACCGACATTCTGCAGGCCGTTATGCGCAACGGTGAGCGGATCGACGTCGGCCCGGATGCCGGCGAGGACTGGATAGAGACGGAAGCAGCCCAGCTTTTCCTGACCCATGATAGTGACATACCGATGTTCGATGGACGCTGGCTCAGGCAGCGCACCCGTTTGGCGGCCGACGGCTCCGCCCTGGTGGTGGTTTCCGACATCACCTCGATGAAGCACTCCGAGGAACGGCTGACGCAGCTCGCCATGAAGATGAAAGGGCTGGCCGACACCGACGCATTGACCGGTATTGCCAATCGCAGAGTGTTCAACGAGGCGATCTCGGAAGAGTTTGCCCGCGCCCGCCGGGCCGAATCCGCTCTCAGCCTGCTGCTGATCGATGTCGATCACTTCAAGGCCTACAACGATACCTATGGTCATCTCGAAGGAGACAACTGCCTGAGGATGATCGGCGAGGTCCTCAGGTCGATTGCCAAGCGCCCCTGCGACCTCGCGGCGCGATTTGGCGGGGAGGAGTTCGCCATCCTGCTGCCCGGCACGGACAGGGACGGCGCGGTCCGGCTTGCCAAGATGCTGCGCTCGGCATTGCATCGGCGCGCAATCCCGCACAGTGAGAGCAGCAAAACGATCGTGACGGTCAGTATCGGTGTGGCGAACATCTTGGATCGATTTGCGACGCCGGCAGAATTGGTCGCGGCCGCAGACCGGGCGCTTTACGCGGCGAAAAAGCACGGTCGCGACCGTATTGAAGCCGCTGCAGTTCAAGCAAGAGCGGCGTGAGTTCCGACACTTCGCACACGTCTCGCCCCTATTTCTCAGCGAGCCTCACTTTGCAAGCTTGCCGATCGCCTCGATCTCGTTCGTCCATATGCCCGCTGCATAGTCTTGCGGCAGCTGCGCCAGTTGCGCGGGGTCGTCGATGCCGGTGGAAAAATCGCTGCCGCGATAGGGGCCGAGCACGAAGACCTCTGTCCCGGCATCCTGCATCCGGTTGAGAAAACGGTCCGGCCAGCCCCAGAGCCACGGCGCGATATTGATCGGCACCAGCATCATCCGATGTTTGCAGGCGTCCGGCAGCACGCCGCTCCAGCCATAGCCGATATAGCCGAACAGGCAGCCCTTCAGGCTCTTTCGCGAGGCGGTCCTGATATCGGGCGAAAGCCGGCGCACGGCGTCGATCGGCTCGTCGCCGCCATAGACTGTGATATTGGCCCGTCGCGCGGCGGGAAGCCCGTTGAGCACGGCGGCGAGCTTTTCGCCCTCGGAAGGGTCGCGGCTCTTGACGTTGATGAGGAAGCGCCGATCCGGAAAGGTCGTCAGCACCTCGGCAAGCGTCGGCATCATGCCGATGCCCTGGCCGCGAAAGGGAAAGGTCTTGCCGCCATCGGCCGTATAGCCATAGCCGAGGTCGAGCTTCTTCATGTCGGCCATCGAATGCTCGCGCGTGACGCCGTGCCCGTCGGTGCGGCAGTCGAGCGTCCAGTCGTGAAAGACGGCGAATTGCCCATCCGTCGTCGGATGCACGTCGATCTCGACCATATCGGCGCCGGCTGCAAAGCCTGCCTGCATCGAGCGGATGGTATTTTCGAGATAATCGTGTTTCGGCGGCAGCATGCGGGCGGCCGTGCAGGTATCGTTCTTCAGATCGGTTTCGTCGAACCGCTGGGCGATGCCGCGATGGGCGAGCAGCACCGGTTTTCCCGGCCGATGCTCTGCGAGCAGGTTGGTATTGTTGAGGTAGATGCCGGCGGCTGCAGCGGCGATTGCCGCCGCGCAATAGAGAAGCTTCCTGCCCAAGATTTATCCCCCTCCGGTTGCATCGAACGCACAAGGGCTAGAAAGCGATTCCGGTTGTTCTTGGGCCCTTTTCCGGCTTTTCTATGCCATCGCCTATTTGCCGGACGGGAGCCTGATCGCTATGGAACCACAAGACGACGAGCTCATCCATTTTGAAGCGCATGGCGCCGCCCCGTTGCCGCCGGCAGCAGTCGAAGGCCATGTCGAGCACGACGGCGCCCGCATCTGGTATGCGAGCTACGGCGCCGGCCCTCCCGTCATTCTGTTGCATGGCGGCCTCGGCCATAGCGGCAACTGGGGCTATCAGATCCCGGCACTGTTGCTGAGCCGCCGCCGCGTCGTGCTGATCGACAGCCGCGGCCACGGAAGAAGCAGCCGCGATATCAGGCCCTATGCCTATGAGTTGATGGCTGCCGACGTGCTTGCCGTCATGGACGAACTCCATATCGATAAGGCGGCGATCGTCGGCTGGAGCGACGGCGCTTGCATCGCTCTGATCCTGGCCATGACGGCGCCGTCGCGGGTTGAGGGCGTCTTTTTCTTCGCCTGCAACATGGATCCGAGCGGCACGCTGGAATTTCATCCGACCCCGGTCATCGACCGATGCTTCAGCCGGCACGCCAGCGATTATGCCGCCTTGTCCGCCACGCCGGACGATTTCCATCCTTTTGTCGAGGCGGTCAGCCTGATGATGCGGACGGAGCCGAATTATGACGCGGCCGACCTCGGCCGGATCCGCGTGCCGGTCGCCATCGTGCTCGGCGAACATGATGAATTCATCAAGCCCGACCATGCCGAATATCTGGCCCGCAGCATTCGGGACGCTGCGATGATCTATCTCCCGGGCGTCAGCCATTTCGCGCCGCTGCAGCGGCCCGCCGAGTTCAACGCCGCGCTGGTCACCTTCGTCGATGGGATAGGATCACCGGCGTGAGCGGCGCATTCGATCGTGAGCTTTTCCAGCCCCTCTGGCCTCGCGCCCATTTCCCGCTATCTCTCGCTTCATGAGACCTGATGCGCTGCTCTATCCCGCCCCCGAAGGGCTCTATTGCCCCGAAGGCGGCTTCTATGTCGATCCGGTGCGGCCAGTCGAGCAGGCGCTCGTCACCCACGGTCATTCCGATCACGCCCGGCCGGGCCATGTGAATGTGCTTGCCACCCGCCAGACGCTCGACATCATGCGTCTGCGTTACGGCGAGGGTTTTTGCGCCAGCGAGCAGGCCGCCGCCTTCGGCGAGGCGCTGCTGGTCAACGGCGTCAAGGTGAGCTTTCATCCGGCTGGCCATGTGCTCGGCTCGGCCCAGATCGCCATCGAGAAGAACGGCACCCGCATCGTCGTCTCCGGCGATTACAAGCGCCGCCCCGACCCGACCTGCGAGGCCTATGTGCCGGTTCCCTGCGATGTCTTCATCACCGAGGCGACCTTCGGCCTGCCGGTCTTCCATCATCCCGATCCGATGGACGAGATCGGCAAGCTGCTGGCGTCGCTGCGGCAATTTCCCGAGCGCACCCATCTCGTCGGCGCCTACGCGCTGGGCAAGGCCCAGCGTGTCATCCGGCTGCTGCGCGATGCCGGGTATGCCGAACCGATCTATATCCATGGCGCCATGGAAAGGCTCTGCGACTATTATATCGGAGAGGGCATCGATCTCGGCGAGCTGCTGCCGGCCACCATCGAAAGCCGCGACAAATCAGCCTTCAGGGGCGCCGTCGTCATCGGTCCGTCATCGGCCTTCGCCGACCGCTGGGCTCGCCGTTTCAACGAACCGTTGCCGGCCTTCGCCTCCGGCTGGATGATGGTGCGCCAGCGCGCCAAACAGCTCGGCGTCGAACTGCCGCTCGTCATCTCCGATCATTGCGATTGGCCGGAACTGACGGAAACGATCCGGGAACTGCACCCGGCCGAGGTCTGGGTGACGCATGGCCGCGAGGAGGCCCTGGTGCGCTGGTGCCAATTGCAGGGCATCAAGGCGAAACCGCTGCATCTGGTGGGGTATGAGGACGAGGGGGATTGAGGATGGAGTTCGTTGCTGAAAATCCGTCCCCAAACCCTCCCCACAAGGGGGAGGGGATGCCGCGCCTCGCCCGTCGCATTTTACCTCTGACGGCCTTGCATGCAGCGACGTTGCCTTGGGGCGAGGCGTTGCCGCAGGTTAGTTCCTCCCCCTTGTGGGGAGGGCTTGGGGAGGGGGCTTTTCCATGCGCCATTGGGGAGGGAGCTTCCTCAAGAGCCGGGAGGCGTCCATGAAAGCCTTCGCCGACCTCCTCGACCGTCTGGTGCTCACCCCCAGCCGCAACGGCAAGCTGAAGCTGCTCACCGATTATTTCCGCGACACGCCGGACCCCGACCGCGGCTATGGCCTTGCCGCCATCGCCGGCACGCTGGAGGTGCGCAACGTCAAGCCCGCCATGCTGCGCGAACTGGTGCTGGAGCGCATGGACGAGGTGCTGTTCCGCTATTCCTATGACTATGTCGGCGATCTTGCCGAAACCATCTCGCTCGTCTGGGACAATGAGAGGGATATCGACCGTTCGGCACTCGCTCAGCCGCGCCTCGGCGAAGTCGTCACCGGCATGAACGCGCTCGGCCGCACCGAAGTGCGCAGCTTCGTCCGCGACCTGCTCGACCGGCTGGATTCGTCCGGCCGTTTCGCCTTCATCAAGCTGGCGACCGGCGCCATGCGCATCGGCGTTTCCGCCCGCCTTGCCAAGCAGGCGCTCGCCGATCTCGGCGGCAAGGACGTGACCGAGATCGAAACCCTTTGGCATGGCCTGCAGCCACCTTACGAGACCTTGTTCACATGGCTGGCAGGCGGTGGCGAAAAGCCGGTGCTGGCCACACCGGCGATCTTCCATTCCGTCATGCTCGCCAATGCGGTGGAGGAGGGCGATCTGGCCGGCCTCGATCCGGTGAATTACGCCGCCGAATGGAAATGGGACGGCATCCGCGTCCAGCTCTCCCGCTCGGGCGACAGGCGCAAGATCTATTCCCGCTCCGGCGACGACATTTCAGGCGCCTTTCCCGATATTCTCGACGCGATCAATTTTTCCGGCGTCGTCGACGGCGAGCTGCTGGTCGGCGGCACCGCCCGCTCCAACAGCCCGACCCGAACCTTCTCCGACCTGCAGCAGCGCCTGAACCGCAAGACGGTGACGGCGAAGATGCTTGGCGACTATCCCGCCTTCATCCGTACCTATGACCTGCTCTTCGACGACGAGGAGGATGTCCGCGGCCGCTCCTATATCGATCGCCGCGACCGGCTGACCGAGATCATCGACCGCGCCCCCCATGACCGTTTCGACCTCTCGCCGCTCGTGCCTTTCTCCTCATGGGAAGAGCTCGACGCCCTGCGCGCCGCCCCGCCCGATCCCGTCATCGAAGGCGTGATGATCAAGCGCCGCGACAGCATCTACCAGGCCGGCCGCATGAAGGGCCCCTGGTTCAAGTGGAAGCGCAATCCTTACAATGTCGATGCGGTGCTGATGTATGCCCAGCGCGGCCACGGCAAGCGCTCCAGTTATTATTCCGATTTCACCTTCGGCGTCTGGGCCGACGACGAGGACGGCGAACAGCTGGTGCCGGTGGGCAAGGCCTATTTCGGCTTCACCGATGCCGAACTCGAGGTGCTCGACAAATTCGTGCGCAACAATACCACCGAGCGTTTCGGCCCGGTGCGGGCCGTGCGGGCCGACAGGGATTTCGGCTTTGTCGTCGAAGTGGCTTTCGAGGGCATCAACCGCTCGACCCGGCACAAATCCGGTGTCGCCATGCGTTTTCCCCGCATCGCCCGCCTGCGCCCCGACAAACCCTCCTACGAGGCAGACCGGTTGCGCACGCTGATCGCCATGATCGACGCCAAACCGGCGTGACCGGATGGATATTGCCCAAGCGCGTTGCATGAATGACGCAGACTGTAGCAGAAGCCGTCAAGCGATCCGCCTACGGGTCCCAAGCGATGATTTCAAGATCCGGCCACAGCGTGCCCCACCGCGCGATCTTCTTCTCGTAGATTTCCCGGGTAATCTGCTTCTTGTTGGCTCGCACCACGGGGGCCAGGAGGTCCTTCAGGCCGTAGGGCGCAAACAGATCCAGCCCATTGTCCACGGGGCGAATGCCGACGGCAGCGGCCGTGGTCGGAAAGGTCGTGATCGCCTCATCTGTGGATGTATACGGCGTTATCGAATGCCCGAACTTTTCCTTGTACCAAATATGAACTCTGGCCTGGTTCTTCACGTCTATCCAGACAGGCAGATTGGATAATAGCCCCCGAATACGGGCAGAGTGATCTGCTTCGGCGCTTTCGGACAGATCATTGCCATCGAAATAAACAATATCGATGTCATTGATGCCGTGATCGTGGGCAAAGCCAAAGGCGTGGTTCCATACTGTCTGGGCGATCGCCCCGGCCACCAATCGCGCATCAGGCAACCCGATGCGGTCCCAGTGATCGAGCACCGTCGAGAGAAGCGGACTGTCCGAAATGATCGCCTGGAGTTTCATGTGCGGATTCAGCGTCAATTCCCCCTTTTCGCTTACCCAACGCGATTCCCGATATAAGATTGTTGCGATAAAGTTTGCGTGGCAACCTGCGCAACAATGACGCAGGGCAATATTTTCAACACCATGTGTATTGGCGGCAACGATCTTCCGGTGCAGATTTTGCATGCCGGGGAGATGATTTGGGTGCTGCGTTATGAGCTCGCGTGAACAAAATTCCTTTTTCCTCCAACGCCGTGCCGTGCTGGCGGGTCTTGCCGGTGCATTCGTCCTGCCGCGGATGGCGGCCGCCTTCGATGTCCCGGACGAGCCGCGCCTCGCCAAAGGCGACTATGCCAAAGTCCGCCACCATTTTCGCACCAAGCTGTTGCAGAAGGGCCCGGCGCCCGACAAATACGAACCGCTGAATGCGCCTGCCGATGCAGACAAGATCTTCTACCGCTCCGGCTACGGCGAGTTGGAACTGGCGGCCTGGGTTTCGAAATACAAGCGCGAGCGCGCCGCCAAACCGGCCGTGCTCTTCCTGCACGGCGGCAATGCTATGGGCATCGGCCACTGGCAGTTGATGAAGCCCTATATGGATGCCGGTTATGTCGTGATGATGCCGTCGCTGCGCGGCGAAAACGGCCAGATGGGCAATTTCTCCGGTTTCTATGACGAGGTCGACGATGTGCTCGCCGCCGCCGAGCGCCTGGCGCATCTGCCGGGTGTCGATCCCGAACGCCTGTTCATCGCCGGCCACAGCATCGGCGGCACGCTGACCATGCTGGCGGCGATGAGCACCGATAAGTTCCGTGCCGCGGCGCCGATTTCGGGCAATCCCAATGCTTTCCGCTTCTTCAGCCGCTATCCCCAGGATATCCGCTTCGACGACAGCAATGCGCATGAGTTCGAGGTGCGGTCGGCGCTGTGTTACGCCCACAGCTTCAAATGCCCGGTCCGTGTCGTCCACGGCACCGAAGAGGCCCATTTCAACGACCGCGCCGATCTGCTTGCCCGCCGCGCCCGCGCCGCCGGCATCCATATCGAAACCGATACCGTCGCCGGCAACCACACCTCGGCGCTGCCGGCCGAGATCGAACAGAGCATCCGCTTCTTCCACGGGGTGGCGGCCTGAGTTTTGCCGATACCGGCAGCGGCGATGACGTGTGACGGATGATTGATTGCGATCCCGCCGCCGCCCACGGTGGCGGGCTCATCGTTTGCTGATCTTGCTTTTCCCACCCCAACACCAGCCTCGCGCCAGCCGCAGATGCCATCGTCCCGGCAGATGTCGTTGTCTGCCGATCGTTGATAAGGGTGGTTCCATGAATTTTCTGCGCCGGGTCTTCCCGATTGCCGGGCTTGTGATTGCCGTTGCGTCGCTGAGCGGCTGCAACATTCTCATTCCCGATGTCGCCGCCGATTCGCCCGCCCGCTTCGTCCAGGAAACCTCGCCGGTGTTTTATCAGCCGCCCGGCGTCGATCCGCGCCGGGTGCGGCCCATTCCCGATCAGCCGGTGCCGCAGACGCGCGAACTCTACAAGACCCAGTTCCATCAGACCTACGGCCTGCCGGTCACCAATCCCGTGCACATGGCGATGTATGGCCAGCTTCGCGACGAGGATTTCACCCTGCCGGCGATCCCGATCAGCCGCGTGCAGCCGCAGTTCCTGCGCCAGGAGGTCGATTACCAGACGACAGAGCGGCCCGGCACCGTGATCGTCGATACCAAGACGCGCTTTCTTTATTTCGTCGAGGGCAACGGCAAGGCGATGCGCTACGGCGTCGGCCTCGGCCGCGACGGTTACGCCTGGTCGGGCCGCGGCACCATCCAGTGGAAGCAGAAATGGCCGCGCTGGACGCCGTCGGTCGAAATGGTCTCGCGCCAGCCTGAGGTTCGCCCCTTCGGCGCGGAGAATGGCGGCATGAATCCGGGACTGATGAACCCGCTCGGCGCCCGTGCCATGTATATCTTCAAGGGCGGGCAGGACACGCTCTACCGCATCCATGGCACGCCCGACTGGCAGTCGATCGGCAAGGCCACTTCATCTGGCTGCGTGCGCATGCTGAACCAGGACGTCATCGATCTCTACGACCGCGTTCCGGCCAAGGCTGAGATCGTTGTGATGTAGCGCTGCAACAGCGCGACCCATATCGTCTGCCCCAGGCCGGACACGTCTGCGTGAAGCTATGGTTTATTTGGCGCAAGCCGATAGATTCACTGATGTCGTTATCCCAGGATTCCCGCATCAAAGGAAATCAGTCCCGCGTCATGAGCTTCGATAGACATCTTTCCCGCCGCAGCTTTCTTTCCTTTTCGGCATTGACCGCAGCCTCCGCACTCACCGGCTGCGCCTCCAGCGCCAACACGGTGACATCAGGCGATACAACGATCATTTACCGTTCGCCCATGCGCCTGTTCCAGTCCCCGGGGGCGTCGAGCGTGCCGAGCGGAGCCGAGCTTGCCGTCATGTATGGCCCCATCGAGGACGGCGGCTTTCTCATTCCCGCCGTTCCCTACGAACAGATCGATCCGCGCTATTATCGCCAGCGCGTCGTCGATCCCACCGGCCAGCCGCCGGGCACCATCGTCGTCGATACGCCATCGCGTTTCCTCTATCTCGTCCAGAGCGATGGCATGGCGATGCGTTACGGGGTCGGCATCGGCCGCGAGGGTTTTGCCTGGCAGGGCTCGGGCGTCATCCAGTGGCGGCAGAAATGGCCGCGCTGGAAGCCGCCGAACGAGATGGTCGCCCGCCAGCCGGAACTCGTCAAATATTCGATCGACAACGGCGGCATGGAGCCGGGCCTGAAGAACCCGCTCGGCGCCCGCGCGCTCTATATCTTCTCGAATGGCGAGGACACGCTCTACCGCCTGCACGGCAATCCCGACTGGCGCTCGATCGGCAAGGCCGTCTCATCGGGCTGCGTGCGGCTGATGAACCAGGATATCATCGATCTCTACGACCGCGTGCCGACAAAGGCGCCGATCGTCGTCTGGCAGTAATTATCACCAGGGCGGCCGTAATGCGGCCGCCCCGGATCGATCTTTTTCCCCGAGGAAGTCATTGCTTCCGCCCAAAAGCACCTGCTTTCGCTTGAGCAAGAGTTTTCATTTTGCGTCGGCAGGGGATTTTATTTTTCGAAATACCATTGCTTAATTCGATAAATATCCTACATGGTGCGTATCGAATTGCTTGCGACCTTTGTCCACGCGCTGAAGCGCTCCGTCAGATATCCTCTCAACATCGATACGGCTTGTCGGATATCTCTCCGCAGGCGAACACAAACGGTTGAAAAGGAGATCGTTATGAATTCAGGCGTCGTCAAGTGGTTCAATGGCACCAAGGGCTTTGGCTTCATCCAGCCCGATGATGGTTCTACCGACGTTTTCGTTCACATTTCAGCGGTTGAACGCGCCGGCATGCGCGAACTCGTTGAAGGCCAGAAGATCCGCTACGATCTCGTCCGCGACAAGAAGTCCGGCAAGAACTCGGCTGATAATCTTCAGGCCGCATGATTTGTCATTCGCCTGCGCTGACCATGAATATGGCGGCGGGCTGACCAAATGCTGGCAGTGAGCTGACCACGGATGTACTGGCAGCGAACTGACCAAAGATTGGCAGCGGGCTGAGTGACTGGAAGAGGTCGGGTCCGAGCCCGGCCTTTTTGCTTTGATCGCCTGGCTTTGCTGATTTGATCGCCCGGCCTTTGATTGATCGATTGCGCAGCCGAAGAGTCGAAGGGACGCTGAAATGGGCAGACCAAACTATAAAGTCGGCGACATGATCGTGCTGAAATCCGGCCTCACCCGCACGGCGAAAGCCGACAAGCGGTGCCGGATTTCCAGCATACTGCCCAACGACCACGGGCATGTGCAATATCGGGTCCAGTTCGATGCGGAGAATTTCGAGCGCCGCATCACTGAGGCCGATATCGATACGGGGGAAACGCCATCCAGGGTTTCTCCCGAGGCGGCGGCCAAGTCCGATGGCGCCGAGCCATGGCTGAAGTTTTCGAGCATCAAGATCGGGAAGTAGTCCCGCCGTTTTTACTATGACAGCGCGGCCTTGCCGCCGACAGGAAGGATATCGTTTTGCAGGTTCTCGTCAGGGATAACAACGTCGATCAGGCGCTCCGCGTGCTCAAGAAGAAGATGCAGCGGGAAGGTCTGTTCCGGGAAATGAAGGCGCGCAGCGCCTTTGAGAAGCCGTCCGAGAAGCGCGCCCGCGAAAAGGCCGAAGCCATTCGCCGCCAGCGCAAGCTTGCCCGCAAGAAGCTGCAGCGCGAAGGTCTGCTGCCGGCACCGAAGAAGGTTCTTCGCGCCCGCTAAACCTAGCCGTGGAATCACGGCGCCTGCCGTGGAATCGTGGCGCCAAATATGGAGCCGCGGTTCCAGCCGCGGAGCCACGACTCTAGCGCCGCCATCACCTGAGAAAGGGGCACATGACCGCCACCAAGGGAGAATTCTTCAATCCCGCCAAGCTCTCGTCTCGCGACAAGGCGGAAGCGACCGATCATACGGCGCGCGCCATCATCGCCGCTGAGGCATCGGCTCGTGACAAGAAGACGGAGAAGCTGAAAGCACTGCGCCTGCAGCAGGAGGCCGAAGCCGAACCTAAGGCGCCGCCTGCAAAGAAGCGCCGGTCGCCGGCCAAGCCGGCTGCGGGACGGCCCTAATCCTCGGTGGGTGCCCTTATTTAGGCTGACCGGGTGGATGCGTTCAGCCGTCCGTGCCGGCGTGGGCGAGATTGCCGCGCAGCCGATGCAGCATGTCGCGCATCTCGGCCATTTCCTTGAGCGTGCAGCCGGCGGCTTGCCCGATCGCCGTCATGATCGTATCGATCTCCCCCTTCATCGCCTCACCTCTCGGGGTCAGTGACACGATTACCTGCCGTTCGTCGCGCAGGTCGCGGATGCGCTTGATCAGCCCGCCCTGTTCCAGCCGTTTCAACAGCGGCGACAGCGTGCCGGAATCGAGATCGAGCTGCTCGCCGATCGTCTTCACCGGCAACTCGCTGCGTTCCCAGAGGACCAGCATCACCAGATATTGCGGATAAGTCAGCCCGACCCGGTCGAGGATTGGCTTGTAGGCGCGGGTGAAAGCATGCGCCGTCGCATAGACCGCGAAGCACAACTGCTTTTCCAGTCGTTTCTCCTCTTGCGGTATCTCCATCGTCTTCGTCGTGTGCGCTTTCATATCCATCATCCTTGAGGCCTTATTGTCCTCTTTTCCAATTCGAAATGCAATTTGCAAAATTCACTTGCGTACAATTTAATTGTGCGATATTGAAAATCCAACCCGATTGAAGGGCCAATCAAAGGAGATCGTCATGCCTATTCTCTATACGACCAAAGCCTCTGCCACCGGCGGCCGCGCAGGCCGCGCCGTTTCCGAAAACGGCGTTCTGGACGTGACGCTGACCGTTCCCAAGGAACTCGGCGGCGACGGCGCGACCGGCACCAATCCCGAACAGCTCTTCGCTGCCGGTTACTCCGCCTGCTTCCTCGGTGCTCTGAGATTTGTCGCGGGCCAGCAGAAGGTCAAGATTCCGGAAGAGACGACGGTTTCCGCCAAGGTCGGCATCGGCCCGCGTGAAGATGGCGGCGGCTTCGGCATCGAAGTGGCGCTGACGGTCAATATCCCCGGTCTCGACCGCGAAACCGCCGAAAAGCTCGCCGCCGCGGCCCACATCGTCTGCCCCTACAGCCACGCCATGCGCACCTCGACCGAAGTTCCGGTCACGGTTGCCTGATCGGCTTTAAGAAAAGCGGCAGCCGCGATGGCTGCCGCAATCTGCCGGCAGGGCAGGGCCATTGACCTGGTGGGAAATCGGTTCGATTTCAGCTCCGCATCGCGATCAGCGCCGCCGAACCCGCCATCAGCCCTGCCGCCGACCGGTTCACCGCCCGCATCTGGTGTGGTGAGCGGATGAAGGCGCGGGCTCTTGCCGCGACCATGAGGTAGGCGACTTGCACGCCGAGATCGATCGCAAGGCCGAGAGCGACGATCACGGCAATCTGCGATACCGACAGCGCCGTCAGATCGAAGGCCTGTGGCAGAACCGCCCCGAAAAACACCACCGCCTTCGGATTGCCGAGCGTCAGCAGCATGCCGGCGACCAGGCCGCGCTTGCCGCCCGCCTGCGCCTGGATGCCATCAGGCGCGCTCGTCCAGAGCTTCCAGGCTATGAACAGCAGATAGGCGACCCCCAGCCATTTGACGATGACGAAGGCGGCCTCGAAGCGCAATGCCAGCGCCGAAAGCCCTGAGATCGCGGCCACCAGCCAGAGCGAATTGCCGGCGACCATGCCGAGGATGAAGGTAAGCGTCGAGCGCCCGCCACGCGTAAGCACCTGCGCGATCAGCGCGCCCTGGGCCGGTCCCGGAAGGGCGGCGGCGAGTGTGAAGGGAATGATGAAGAACCAGATGCTCATAGCCCGCCTATTCCGCCGTTGCCCGCCTGTTATGACGGGACGGCCGCGGCGACGCAGCGGCCTTCAGCGTTTCGGCCGGCATGGATGATAGCGCCTGCAGGTCCTGCCGCAGCCGCGCGGAACCGCCATCCGAGAGCCTGCCGTCAAGCAGCGCGTGCGTCGCTTCCCAGATCGGCAGCGCCTTTGCCAGCGCCGCCTTGCCATCGGCGGTGAGGCTCAGCAGCCGGCCGCGCCTATCCCGGGGGTTCTCCATCACTGCGACCCAGCCCTTGCGCTGCAGCGGCTTCAGCGCCGCCGTCAGCGTTGTCTGGTCCATCGCGAGCAGGGCGGCGACCGGTCCCATCGGCGGCGGTTCCGGCCGGTTCAGCGACATCATCAGCGAAAACTGCCCGTTGGTCAGCCCCGCCGGCCTCAGCGCATCGTCGAACAGCCGGGCAAGTGCGCGCGCTGCCCGCTGCACATGCAGGCAGAGGCAGGTGTCGCGCACCATCAGCGTCGTGGAAAAGGGAATCTCGATCGAATTTGACATGCTCCATTTCTATTGATATCAATGTAATTAGTCAAGGAAAAGGAGCGCGCCGGAGGAGGGCGCATTCCATGCAGAATGAGGTTGTTTCCCGAGAAGAATGGCTCGAAGCCCGCCGCGCCCTGTTGGTAAAGGAGAAGGAGGCGACGCGGCTGCGCGACAGCGTCAACGCCGCCCGTCTGGCGCTGCCCTGGGTGAAGGTCGACAAGGATTATGTCTTCGACACGCCGGAGGGAAAGAAATCGCTCGCCGATCTTTTCGACGGCCGCAGCCAGTTGCTGGTCTATCATTTCATGCTCGGCCCCGATTGGGAAGCCGGCTGCACCGGCTGTTCCTTCCTGTCGGATCATGTCGACGGCGCTCTGCCGCATCTGAACCATCACGACGTCACCTGGGTCGCCGTTTCGCGCGCGCCGCTCGACAAGATCGCCGCCTACAAGCAGCGCATGGGCTGGCAATTTCCCTGGGTCTCTTCCTTCGGCAGCGATTTCAATTTCGATTATCACGTTTCTTTCAGTCCGGAGGATCTTGCCAAAGACAAGGTCTTTTACAATTTCACGCCTATGCCGCCGGCTGATGCCAATGACGAGCTGCCGGGCCTCAGTGCTTTCTACCGCAACGACAAGGGCGAGGTCTTCCATACCTATTCGAGTTATGCCCGAGGCCCGGAAGAACTGATCGGCACCCTGATGATCCTCGACCGCGCCCCGAAGGGCCGTAACGAGGACAGCACGATGAATTTCGTGCGCCGCCACGACGAATATGAGGGGGCCCCGAAGGCGCCATCCTGCTGTCATTGAGCCGGGATGCGGAAAGACGACGCCACCATCACTCAAGGGAGAAGAGGACGATGAAGACCGCTGAAGTGCTGAAGGAACATTCCTTCCTGGAAAGACTGATCGGCGAATGGACCGTCACCGCACCCGATATGACCGGCAGCGAGCCCTGGACGGAAACCGTGCGCTCGCTGCACGGCATCTGGTTCGTCGCCGAAGGGACCGGCCGCATGCCGGATGGTAAAGAGGCGACCAGCATCCTGACGCTTGGCTACAACGCCGCAAAAGGCAAATATATCGGCAGCTGGATCGGCAGCATGATGGACTATATGTGGGTCTATGAGGGCGAGCTCGACGCATCCGGCAATGTGCTGGACCTTTATACGACAGGTCCCGACTTCAATGGCGAGGGACTTGCCGATTACCGCGAGCAGATCACCTTCACCGACGCCGATCACCGCATCTTCATCTCCAGCGCCAAGCAGTCTGACGGTTCCTGGAAGCAGTTCATGGAAGCACATTACGCCCGCAAGATCTGACAATCACGGCGCTCGACCTTGAAAGAAGGGGTTTCGAAAAAGAGGCCTCGGGAAAGGAGCGTCGAAAATGGGAGAGTAGGATGTCCGAGACGCATGGAAAGTTCATCTGGTGCGAGTTGATGACCCCCGACACAGCGGCTGCTGCGAAATTCTACAGCTCCGTCGTCGGCTGGACGACCTCCGAAATGAAAATGGAGGGCATGCCGACCTATACGATCTTCGAGGCGAACGGCATCGGCGTCGCCGGCCTGATGGAGTTTCCGGCCGAACTCGAGGGCAAGGGCATTCCACCGAACTGGACGGGTTATGTCGATGTCGACGACGTCGATCAGTCGGCCAAGGATTTCGCCGCCAATGGCGGTTCGGTCCGCCGTCCGCCGGAAGACATCCCGACCATCGGCCGCTTCGCCGTCGTCGCCGATCCGGGTGGCGCGGTGATCTGTATCATGACGCCGGCGCCGATGGACAAAACCTGGCCGGAACTGGCCTTCGACGCACCCGGCAATATCGGCTGGCACGAACTCTACGCCGGCAATGGCGAACAGGCGCTGGCCTTCTATTCCAAGCTGTTCGGCTGGACGAAGCACAGCGATTTCGACATGGGTCCGATGGGCGTCTACCATCTCTTCGCCCATGGCGGCCGGCAGATCGGCGGCATGATGACCAAGCCGGACAATATGCCGATGCCCTTCTGGTGCTACTATTTCATCGTGCCGGCGATCGACGCCGCGATCGAACGCGTCACCTCAGGCGGCGGCAAGGTCGTCAACGGCCCGATGGAGGTCCCCGGCGGCAGCTGGATCATCCAGGCCACCGACCCGCAAGGCGCCTTCTTCTGCCTGGTGGCGCCGAAGCGGTAGGTTTTGCCGCATTTTTGGCGGTGTGGCGTAAAGCCCCCTTATCCGCCCTACGGGCACCTTCTCCCCGAGGGGAGAAGGTGGAATCGAGACGTCGCCACGAGTCCCTTCTCCCCGCGGGGAGAAGGGCGGCAGCCGGATGAGGTGGCTTCACGGCACACGGTCAACACCAATCACACCCATCCATCACCCCGCAACCGAAGCAAAGAACCCTTCCGGGCTCTCCACCTCCACCAGCCGCTTCTTCTCGATCAGCCAGAACCGGTTGCCCACCGCCCGCACGAAACTGCGGTCGTGCGAGACCAGCAGGCAGCTCGCTTCATGCGACATCAGTTCGCCCTCCAGCGCTTCCTGTCCATCGATGTCGAGGTGATTGGTCGGCTCGTCGAGCAGGTAGAAGATCGGCTCCGCCAGCCTCAGCACCAGCATGCCGAGCCGCGCTTTCTGGCCGCCGGACAGCTGGCCGATCGGTTTTGCCTGCATGTCGATCGTCATGCCGGCGCCGGCCAGCAGGGCCCGTGCCCGCTGGTCGCCGACATCGAAGCGGCGGATGATCGTGCCGATCGGCGTGTCGCTGTCGGCGAGATCGGCAAGCGCCTGGTCGCCATAGCCGAGCACGAGCGAAGGCGTCGCCTTGATGCTGTCGCGCGCCGTCTCCGGCCTTTCGATCGCCTGCTTCAGCATCGACACCAGCCGCGACTTGCCGGCGCCGTTGAGGCCGAGCAGCACGATGCGGTCGCCCTGGCAGATGAATTGCCGGCGGGTCTTGAATAGAGGCGTCCCATCCGGCGTCGTCACCGCCGCATCCTCCAGCGTCACGAGCACCTTGGCATGCGTGCCGCGATTGGCGAGCCGGATGGCGCCGGCCGAGCGCTCGAGATGCGCCGGTTTTGCCGCATCCTCCAGCTTCTCGGCCCGCTGCTTGAGCTGCTTCGTCTTGACGACGAGCAGGTCGCTGCCCGAATTGATGCCGATATTGTTGAGCTTCGCCGCCTGCTTGCGCAACTGCTCCGCCACCTTCATGTCGCGCTCGTAGCGCCGCGCCTCTGACGCATCGGCTTCGTCCACGGCGGCGCGCGCTCGTGTGTAGGGCAGGGCGAAGACCGGCGATTGCTCCGGCCGCAGGAACAGCGTTCGGTTGGTCGTCGCATCGAGGAAGGCGCGGTCGTGGCTGGACAGGATCACCGGCACGTCGCGCGGCAGCGCATTCAACCAGCCTTCGAGCTGGGCGATCTTTTCAAGGTCGAGATGGTTGGTCGGCTCGTCGAGCAGAAGCACGTCGGGTTCGCTCACCCAGGTGCGGGCAAGCATGGCCAGCCGTTGCCATCCGCCGCTCAACTGCTTCAGCGGCCGCTGGCGCATGGCCTCCGGCACCTCGAGCGATTCCAGCACCACATCGACGCGCCAGCTCTCGCTTTCGGCCTGATCGGCCGGCAGCGCCTGCAGCACCGCATCATAGAACGGCGTGTCGAAAAGCCCGGGCGGTACATTCTGCGCGACATGGCCGACGGTCAGCCCGCGCGCCTTGGTGATCTCGCCCTCGCTCGGCTCCAGCGCGCCGGTGATGCAGGCAAGCAGCGTCGATTTCCCCCGCCCGTTGGCGGCGACGAGGCCGATGCGATCGCCAGTGTTGACGACGAGATTGAGCTTGGAAAACAACGGATTGCCCAGTGTCACGCCGAGATTGCGGATATTGATGAGTGTCATGATCGTTCTCTGGTCTTGACCGGGTATCACACGCGATCCGGGGCATTCAGCCATCACGGGATTGCGCGTATCGGACCCGGAAATTGAGAAGAATGCGCGCTGTCAGCTACGGCGTCGCATTGGCCACGAAGGGCAGACCAGGAAGAGATGTCGAGAAACGGCCTCTGGTCAGCCCTGCAAACGCGTTTGCAGGGCGTTGACGGGACCACGCTGGCGATTAAACCGAAAATAATACTGCATTGCGTGATCCTCCTTTCTCGACAGAGTTGCAGTGTTGAAATACCATTGCCGGCAAAAAGAGGCAAGGAGGCACGCCTCTCCATCTCGCGATGGCTGCCCCTCACCCTAACCTGACCGGGGTCAAGCCGCTCGTCTCGACCCGTCCTTCGGACCCCCGTAAACGGGGCGAGGGGACGTGCCCGGAGAAAGGTTGGTGGGGACGGAGAGGTTGCGGCTATCCCCGTTCGCCCGCGAGCGGGGAGAAGGTGCCGGCAAGGGGCCGCTGCTGCTCAATTACTGATTAATTCAGCTCACCCCCCCGCCAATTCCAGCCGCCGCTGCTCTATCGCGATACTCTCGAGAAACGTCTCGTCATGGCTGACCACCATCAACGCCCCATCATGGGCGCGCCGCCCAGCCTCGACCGCTGATATCAAGTCGATGTCGAGATGGTTGGTCGGCTCGTCGATCAGGAGCGTCATCGTAACCAGAAGTGTCGCAATGGCTCACCATATCTGCACCAGCATTGGGCCGTTCAGAAGTCATTGGCGGCAAAGGTTACTTATTGCTCCAACCTTTTGCTGCAGGTCCGTACGGGCTTTGGCAGTCAGTTCAGTGCCCAATTGTTTGTACGTCGTGATGTCGGCCATCTTCTCGGTCAAACAGGTGCAATAGGTTTGGATTTGCTGCTGGGTAATAGCTTGGTTGAGTGAGGCCTGCTTCTGAACGCACGCAAACTGGGTGTCAGCTATGAATGATTTTCGCGCTTCGCCACCGATTGCTTCATCGCGAGAGAACACAAATTCTCCGTAGGTAAAAAGGCCGGCGAAAATTGTGACAAAGAGCGCCGCGAACGTGATTGCCCCCCGAATGGCACTTGCGTTCGACTTAGCTTGCCCCCTTTTGAAAACGTTTCGTATGGCCGCAATCACAACAAATAATAGTGGTGCGGCGAGAACCTGCCCACCTAAAGCGCTAATCGTTTCCGCACTCCGAGTGTGGGCGTAGTTTGCTAGTTCAAAGCCTCGACCGTTCGCGACCTGAAGTAACAAGGTGACAGCGCTAACGCTAACGCCAATATTGGCGCTTCTCCAAAGGCTCCACTTTTGGGCCGCACGATGCCCGATCGCCTCTTCCATAGTCATGCCCTTCTCCTCCAAGCCGCGGCGGTGACTGTCATAGGTTGAATGCGTTATATCTTGCAAGTAGGGTATTGCTTTCGAACTAGCGACAGGAAGCCCTTTCATGGCGAAACGGGCTAGTGGAGCAATCGAGATTGAGCGAAGACTTGATGGCAGGCCGAAAGGCAAAATACCCCAGGGCAGCCGTCAGAGCGTCGCTGGCGGGAGGCACCGATGCTCCTCCCTGAAATCACCCAACCACATCACCACTAGCCAGCTCCAGCCGCCGCTCTATCCCGATACTCTCGAGAAACGTCTCGTCATGGCTGACGACGAGCAGTGCCCCGTCATAGGCGCGCAGCCCGGCCTCAACCGCAGCAATCGAGTCGATATCGAGATGATTGGTCGGCTCGTCGAGGATCAGGAGCGGCGGCGGTGCTGAGCCCAGGACGCAGGCAAGGCCGGCGCGCAGCAATTGCCCGCCGCTGAGCGTCGATACGGTCTGCAGCGCCGCATCCGCCCTGAACATGAAGCGGGCAAGGGCCGCCCGGCAAGTATTCTCATCGGAAAGCGGATTGATCCGGCGGAAATTGTCGCGGATCGAGGCCGAGGGGTCGAGCAGGCTGACCTTCTGATCGAGTATCGTGAAAGCGGTCATGACGGCGACGGTGCCGGCCCAGGGTTCCAGTTCGCCGGTGATAAGCGCCAGCAAGGTGGTCTTGCCCGAGCCGTTGGGGCCGGTGACGGCGATCCGTTCCGGCCCCGTCACGTCGAAGGAGAGATCGCGGATGACGGGATCACCCGGCTGGTAGCCCGATGTCACGTCATCCATCCTGAGCACGATCTTGCTGGCGGGCAGCCCGGTCGGCGGCAAGGTGACCGACAAGGGTTGCAGGATCTCGATCTTTTCGCGCGCCGCCTTTGCCTCTTCCAGCGCCTGGGCGCGCCGCCGTTCGGCAAGCCGCGCATTGTCGCCGCCCGTCGTTTCGCTCCGCTCCTTCATGCCACCGAGCATGATGCGCGGTATGCCGCCCTTGGCGGCCATCTTCCGCCCGGTACTGTCCCTGTGCGCCTGACGCTCCACCGTCGCCTGCGCCTTCCGCGCCACCTCGGCCACGCGTTTATCGGCTTCAGTGAGATCATGTTGTGCCGCCGCAAGCTCGAGCGCCTTGCGCTCGCGATAATGGCTCCAGTTGCCGCCATAGCGGGTGGCGCTGCGCGAGGTCAGTTCGACGATCGCATCGACGCTTTCAAGCAATTCCCGGTCATGGCTGATGATGATGGCGCCGGCCCGCCAGCCTGAAATCAGGCCGATCACCGCCTCGCGGCCATCGCGATCGAGATTGTTTGTGGGTTCGTCGAGCAGCAGGAAATCCGGTTCGGTGAAAACAAGCGCCGCAAGCCCGGCACGTGTGCGCTGCCCGCCCGAGAGTGCCGCAAGCGGGGTCTGCGCGGCCACGTCGAGGCCGGTGCGATTGAGCGCTGCGGCCATGCGCGCCTCCAGCGTCCAGTCGGCCGATGCCAGCTCGTCGGCCGTCGCCTCGCCGGCTTCGGCACGATGCAGAATAGCCAGCGCATCGATGACGCCGAAGAGATCGCCGACCGTCTCGTCAGACGCCACCTGAACGCTCTGCCGCAGCACGCCGAAGCTGCCGCTGAAGGATACCGTCCCCGAGTGCGGCTCGATATCACCGCAGACGAGCTTCAGCAGCGTCGTCTTGCCGACGCCGTTGCGCCCGACAAGACCGGTGCGCTCCGACCCGATGCTGAGGTCAAGATTGGAAAAAAGCGGTCGCCCGTCAGGCGCGGACCATGAAATCTGGGAGAGGGTGATGGATGCAGGCATGGATATGGATTTCCTCGTTGGCAAGGCGAACTGGCGTTGCGATCGAGTTGAAATCCATTGCGGCACACATCCTGTTGAAATGATCAATGGCGGGGAATTTAGGGAAGAAAGGCGGAAGGTTCAAGGCAAAGAGCCAACTGACGGCCCGCTTTCCTTGGCTGGCTTCGTCAGGAGATTGCCCCTCACCCTAACCCTCTCCCCGTAAACGGGGCGAGGGAACGTGCCCTGCGAGAGGGTGGTGGGAAACGGAAAGGTCGAGACACGTGGCCCGACCCCGGTCGGTGCCGGCAGGCGGATGAGGGCTTACGGCGCGCCGCAAACCTACCGCTTCAAACTCCCCAATATCCCGCGCACCAGCGCCCGGCCGACCTGGGTCGCCACCGTGCGCGCCACGCTCTTCATCGCCGCTTCCACCACCGTTTCGCGCTGGTAGCCGGAAGTCCTGCCACGCGATTGGCCGCGGCCCCGGTTGTCGTCGTCATTGCCGCCGCCGAAGCCCGGCAGGTTCCAGCCGGAGGTCGTGCCGCCCTGCTGCTGGGCCGCTTCTTCCTGCGCCCGCTTGGCGGCATCGGCATCCGCCGCCTTCTTCGCCCGCGCCGCCAGCAGCTCGAAAGCGGATTCGCGGTCGATATCCTCGTCATAGACGCCGAGAACCGGACTCCTGTCCATGATCTGCTGGCGCTCGGCATCCGTCACCGGGCCGACGCGGCCCGACGGCGGGCGGATCAGCGTGCGCTCGACGATCGACGGCGCGCCCTTGGCTTCCAACGTCGAGACCAGCGCCTCGCCCGTGCCGAGATTGGTGATGACGGTGGCGCAATCGAAGGCCGGGTTGGCGCGGAAGGTATCGGCCGCCGTCCTCACCGCCTTCTGCTCGCGCGGCGAATAGGCGCGCAACGCATGCTGCGCCCGGTTGCCGAGCTGGGCGAGCACCGTTTCCGGCACGTCGAGCGGATTCTGGGTGACGAAATAGACGCCGACGCCCTTGGAACGGATCAGCCGCACCACCTGCTCGACGCGTTCGGTCAGCACCTTCGGCGCGTCGTTGAAGAGCAGATGCGCCTCGTCGAAGAAGAAGACGAGCTTCGGCTTTTCCGGATCGCCCACCTCGGGCAGTTCCTCGAAGAGCTCCGAGAGCAGCCAGAGCAGGAAGGTGGCGTAGAGGCGCGGGTTCATCATCAGCTTGTCGGCGGCGAGCACCGAGATCTGGCCATAGCCATTGTTGCTGGTGCGCATGATGTCGGTGATCTTCAGCGCCGGTTCGCCGAAGAAATGCTCGGCGCCCTGCTGTTCGAGAACGAGCAGCGCCCGCTGGATCGAGCCGACCGAGGCCCTGGAGATCAGGCCGTATTGGTTGGAAAGCTCGGTGGCGTTCTCGCCCATATAGTTGAGCAGCGAGGTGAAATCCTTGAGGTCGAGCAGCGGCAGCCCGGCCTGGTCGGCGATCTTGAAGGCGATGTTGATGACGCCTTCCTGCGGTTCGGAGGCATCTATCAGCCGGGCGAGCAGCAGCGGCCCCATCTCGGCGACCGTGGTGCGCACCCGGTGGCCTTTCTCGCCGAACAGATCCCAGAAGATCACCGGAAACTGGTCGAATTCATAATCGGTGAAACCGATCTGCTCGGCGCGTTTCGTCAGGAAATCCTTGGGCTCGCCCTTGGCGGCGATGCCGGAAAGATCGCCCTTGATATCGGCCGCAAAGACCGGAACGCCGGCCCGCGAAAAGCCTTCGGCGAGCACCTGCAGCGTCACAGTCTTGCCGGTGCCGGTGGCGCCGGTGACGAGGCCGTGGCGGTTGCCGAACTTCAGGTCGAGATATTCCGGCTTGTTGATGCTGTCATCGGGATTGCGGCTCGCGCCGATGAAAATCTTGCCTTCCTCGATCATTCGGAATGCTCCCTTCGGGCTTTGCCGCCATTTATGTCAGAAGGCTCGGTGTTCTCTCCCGCCGCCTTCATCGAACTATCGTTTCCCTGTTATAAGCAGGGAGATGGATGCGGACAACTGTTTGCATTAAAAGCAAAACCGGACAAAGTGCCCCCCGCGGAGAGGCCGGCTTGAGTTGCTGTGGAATTTCCATTAACGTTAACGTTAACGTCAAAATAACAGGAGGCTGACGATGAATGAAATTGTGACCCAGATCGCCGATCGCGTGGGTATTGCGCCCGATTTGGCCGAAAAGGCGCTCGGCATGATGCTCGGCTTCCTGCAGCGCGAGGCTGCCGATGGTCCGGTCGCCAAGATGATCGAAGCGATCCCCGGCGGCGCCGACCTCGTCGCCCAGTTCAATGGGGCAGGTGCCGGCGGCGGCGGCCTGCTCGGCGGGCTGATGAGCTCGCTCGGCGGCGGCGGCATCATGGGCCTTGGCCAGCAGCTGATGGGCGAAGGCCTCGGCATGGGCGAGATCACCTCGCTTGCCAAGGAAACCATCGCCATCGCCAAGCAATATGCCGGCGAAGAGGTGGTCGACGAGGTCGTCGCTTCCGTCCCAGGCCTCAGCCAGTTCGTCTGAGACGATTGATCGGCAGGAGCCTCGCTTCGTTGCGGGGCTCATATTCTTGCGCCGGAAGCACTGGCTGAAGCAAGCGCTGTCCACTGGCTGCCCCTATGAACGGAAGGAGAGCAGATGACCGTCTGGCGCCCGTCGCAACAGATCAGGGTGAAGGTGATCGGCCTTGCCTGGCGGAAAGACCAACTGCTCGCCGCCGAAGTGGAGGATGACAGTGGCCGTATCAAGGGCGTTCGCCCGCTTGGCGGCGCCATCGAATTCGGCGAGAGCCGCGAAGAGGCCCTGCACCGCGAATTCCAGGAGGAGCTCGAAACGGCGATCCGCGTCGTCGGCCCCTGGCATCTGCTTGAAAACATCTACGAGCATCATGGCGCGACCGGCCACGAATATATCTTCGCCGCCGATATCGAACTGGCCGATGAAAGCCTCTATGAGCGCGACGAAATCCGCTATTCCGAACTCGATGAGACAGCGGCGACGGCGCGCTGGTTCGGCCGCGACAGGCTGCGCGAGGCCGGCATCGATCTTTATCCGACAGGTCTCGAAAGACTGCTGTCGCGCTGGCGAGACTGAGCCTGGTATCGCCCGCTTAGAGGGCTGATATCCCGATCGCCAAACTTTGATCGCCAGTGCCCGCTTCCGGGGGAACAATGAGGTCGTCCTGCTGTTTCTGTCGCATCGATGAAACCAGAAGGAATAGCATCATGCGCAGGTTTATTGCAGCAGCCTCGATCGCTCTCCTCAGCCTCTCCGCCCCGGTTCTTGCCCAGTCGAATATGGGCATGGATGCCAGCGGCCGGATCGACGGCACGCCGCCGCTCGGCACCGCGCCCGGAGCCGAAACGCAAAGCGGGCTGATAATCCCGCTCGACTCAATCGAAACCGGCAGCATCGACAATGAGCCAGTCAGCGGCCCCGTCGACTGGGCGCGCTGCCCGCCGCGCAAGGCGCGCGGAGCGCTCGCCACCGAAGGCGGCAACAGCGGCGCCCCGGTCAGCGCCGCATGCCGTGACGAGGGAAATCAGTAATATCAGGGGAGGGCGCTATTTGCCGTCCTTCTTGTCGTGATGCAGAATGACGCCGAGTTCATGCCACTCTCGCCTGTCGCGCTGGATCAGTTCGTCGGCTGAGGCCGGTCCCATGCTGCCCGGCGCGTAAGCGTCGGGCACGCTCTGATCCCTAGCCCAGATATCGAGGAAGGGCTGCACCGCCGCCCATCCTGCCTCGATGCCGTCGGCACGCTGGAACAGCGTCTGGTCGCCGATGAAGAGATCGTAGAGCAGTGATTCATAGCCGGTCGTCTTGGCGATATCGAATTTGTCCGCATAGCGGAAATCGAGAGAGACCGGCACGGTATCGACGGAAAGCCCCGGCGACTTGATCGAGATTTCCATGCTCATGCCTTCGTCCGGCTGCACCTGGATCACCAGCCGGTTGGGCGGCAGGCGGCGCTTGACGTCGGTCTCGCGAAACTGCGCGAAGGGAACCGGCTGAAAGGTGATGACGATCTCGGTATCACGCGCCGTCAGCGCCTTGCCGGTTCTCAGATAGAAGGGCACGCCGGCCCAGCGCCAGGTATCGGCATAGAGCTTCAGCGCCACGAAGGTCTCGGTCCTGCTGTCGGGCGAAATGTCCTTGGTGTCGCGATAGGCCGGAAGTTCAGCACCATTGAGCGGACCTGCGGCATAGGCGCCGCGCACGCCATGCGTCTTGGCCTCCTCCGGCGTGTAGATGCGCAGCGCCTTCAGCACCTTGCTCTTCTCGTTGCGGATCGCTTCGGCATCGAAACTGTTCGGCGGCTCCATGGCGATCATCGCCAGCAGCTGGAAGAGATGGTTCGGCACCATGTCGCGCAGCGCGCCGGTTGCGTCGTAGAATTTGCCGCGGCTGCCGACATCGACGATCTCGGCGGCGGTTATCTGCACATGATCGATATAGCGGCTGTTCCACAAAGACTCGATCATCATATTGGCGAAGCGCGCCGTCATCAGGTTCTGCACCGTCTCCTTGCCGAGGAAATGGTCGAGCCGGTAGACTTGGCTTTCTTCAATCTGGGCGAGGATCTGCGCATTCAGCGCCTGCGCCGAGGCGAGATCGGTCCCGAACGGCTTCTCGATGGCGACGCGGCGGAAAATGCCGTTGCTTTCATCGGTCAGCCCGTGAGCGGCGAGCTTCTCGACGATCGTGCCGAAAAAGGATGGCGGTACCGCGAGATAGAAGGCGGCATTGGCATTCGGCCCCAGCCGCTTGCCGATCTCGACGAAAATATCGTCCTTGGTGAAATCTCCGGACGTGTAGGAAATGCGCCGGCGCAGGCTTTCCCATGCTTCGTCCTTGACCGTCGGCTCTTCGCCGCTGAGATGGTTGAGGAACTGGTCGAGCCGCCCACGCAGGAATTCGTCGTCACCCGGCTCGATGCCGATGCCGAGAATGTGGAGATCGTCGCCGACGAGGCGGCTGCGCGCCAGATTGATGATCGCCGGCACCAGGAGGCGGCGCGTCAGGTCGCCCGTGGCGCCGAAGATGACCAGGGTGACCGGCGGGGTGGGGGCAGCGTCCATGTGTCATCTCCTTGCAATTTGCGGCCGACTATAATGCGTGCCGGTTTCGCCGCAACATAGGCGGCGAGGGGTAACAGGCATTTGACATCCTCTGGCGTGCGCCCGAGGTCGGTTACGCTTTGACCGCCACCATGAAAATCCTCGGAAACCTGAGCAGCACCCGGCCATCCGAAAGCTTGGGATAGGCCTGTTCCACCCGCTTGAGGTAATCGGCCAGGAAGGCCTCGCGATGCTGCTCGCCGGCATGGGCGAGATAGGGCATCAACCCGGTTCCCTTCACCCATTCGACGATCGCGGCCGCATCGGCCATCGGGTGATTGTAGATGGTGTGCCAGATATCGACGCGCGAGGCTTTGCCGATCAGCCTGTCGTAATAGGCGGAGGGCGGCGGCAGCGCCTTTCGGCGGACGCTCTTCGCCTCGAAGGCGGCCTTCCATGGGCCGGCATGCGCCGTTTCCTCCATCGCCAGATGCGAGGGTTCGCCGAGATTGTCGGGCATCTGTACGGCGAGCACGCCGCCTGCGGAAAGCCCGTCCATCAGCCGGTCGAAAATGTCGATATGATCGGGCAGCCATTGGAAGACGGCATTGGCAAACAGCAGGTCGGCCGGTTCCGTGGGCTGCCAGCTGCCGAGATCGGCCTCGACGAAATCAGTGCCTGGAAGCCGCTTGCGGGCCGCCTCCAGCATGTTCATGTCGCTGTCGAGGCCGGAGACGCCGGACGCTCCGTAACGCTCGATGATCAGTTCGGTGGAATTGCCGGGTCCGCAGCCGAGATCGACGGCGTGGCGAAGGCTTTGCAGCGGCACCTGCGCCAGAAGGTCACGCGCCGGTCGCGTGCGCTCGTCCTCGAATTTCACATATTGATGGGCGGACCATGCCATGGCGTTCACTCCTGCTGTATCTGTGTAAGGCGCCTGCCGACCTTCATTCAGCCGACACAAGTATCTTGTCCACGCGCCTTCCGTCGAGATCGACGACTTCGAAGCGCCATCCATCTCTCGTGAAGCTCTCGCCCAGTTCCGGCAGATGTTTCAGCTCTTCCAGCACCAGACCGGCCACAGTCTGATATTCCAGATCGTCATCGAGCTTGAGGTTTAGGAATTCAGCGAACTCGTCAATCGGCGTCCAGCCCGACACGAGATAGGAACCGTCGTCTCGACGAGCGATGGCCTGTTCATCGACAGGTCCCTCCTGGAGAGCCCCCATGATCGCTTCCAGAATGTCGCCTGACGAAACAACTCCCTCGAAATGGCCGTACTCGTCGAAAACCAGCACCATGTGAACGGGCGATTTCCGGATTGCCTCAATAACGTTGATGGCCGTTGAAAGGTCTGAAACCACCGGGACATCGTGTGTCAGAGCCTTGATATCGGCGCTGCCGTGTTCGGACATCGAGTCGTAGAAGTCCTTGACCGGAAGAATGCCAATCACCTCGTCCGAACTGCCTTTTCGAACGGGCAACCGCGACCGTTTCGTCCTGTGCAGCTGGGTCCGAATTTCCTCGAGGCTGTCGTCAATATCAATGATTTCGACGTCTCGCCGGGGCGTCATAAGCGCTCGGGCGGTGCGGTCCGCCAGCCGCATGACGCCTGATATCATCGCAGACTCTTCGCTTTCAATCACGCCAGCCGACTGCGCCTCGGCCAGTACGGTTTTGATCTCTGCGTCGGAGACATTGTCGCCGCCTTTTCCCGACTGGCCCAGGAGCTTCAGCACCAGATTTCCGGAGGCGTTCAGAAGCCACACGAGGGGCAACGCAATTTTTGAAAGCACCGCCATGGCGGGTGCGACCTTGGCCGCAACCGCCTCGGGTTCTCGCAATGCGATCTGCTTTGGAACAAGTTCGCCGATGATCAAGGAAAGATATGTGATTGCCACGACGACCGAACCGACGCCGATGGCATCAGCGGCCGTCGAGGACAACCCTTGTGCTTCCAGCCATCCGCTCAGCCGGCCCCCGAGCGTGGCCCCTGAGAAAGCGCCCGAGAGAACACCGACCAGCGTGATGCCGATCTGCACCGTGGAGAGAAAACGTCCGGGGTTTTCAGCGAGTTTGATCGCTTGAGCGGCACCCTTGCTCCCATTGTCGGAGAGAACCTTTAGGCGGGCCGTTCGCGAAGACACAACGGCCAGCTCCGACATGGCGAGCACACCATTCAGGATGGTGAGAAATGCCACAATTCCAATTTCCAGAAACACAGGGACCCTATTCGTTGAGGTTGTCATACCGCATTCATCAGGCGAAGCGGCGAGGTATTCGAAGGGACGCTACTATAGACGCATCACCTGTCGTCTTTCCATCATCGTGTTACATCGCTGTAGGTTCCATCCGTTTTCAGAATTCGGTGAGTGGCAACCCCGACCCATGGGGAAAGGGCCGAATCCAGTCGAAAGACATCAGCGACCATAAGCGGTCGTCGTCATGAGGGACCGCTCCTTGTGAAGTGGAAGTCATAGGTCGTCGGGAAAAGCGGGCCGGCATGCGGCCGCCCGTCATGCTCGATGACGTGGAAAGCGGCTGCTCGCTGCGGGAGCCTGAGGTGCCCAGGGCAAGGAGGAGGTCATCGCGCCATCTACAGTGGTCGCCAGCGTCCTCGGCCGGGAGATCCCGGTTGGAACGGGCGGAGCTTGTACTGGATGGGTCGCTGTCAGGCATGGCGCAATTTTGGCGGTGAAACGCTTCCGGCGCAAGAGGCGCCGGGTGAAAATCCTTATAGCGTCTTGATGTGACAGTTTTGAAAATAGCGGCAGCGCCGCGTTATGTTTGAAGATTGTAGCGGAATTTTTCGCAATTCTGCGTGACGCCGAAAATCGCTCGAAATTTACGGCATCACGCTCTTGTCCCATCAGGCCGCGAGGATGGTGATCCCGTAAGCATTGGCGGCGGCCGTCATGCGGGCGATGGTCTCAGTCGAAGGGCTGGCCTTCGGGGGTTCGGTCGCGCCTTCCTCTTCGATGAACTCGGCCATCTCGCGATCGACGATCGCGGAAAACACCACCGGGACGGTTCCGCGGTTGGCATAGCCATGCACCATGAAGGGCGGGATGGTGACGATGTCGCCGGCGCTGGCCTCGATCTCTTCCGGGCCGCTGTCGCTCATGCGCCAGATCGTCAGACGTCCCTCGCGGATGCGGAACACTTCAGGGCTCGCATGCGCATGTTTCGGCGTCCGGCTGCCTGATGGCACGGTGACGTCGAAGATATTCAGCCAGGTTCCGCTGATTCTTAGCCGCCGCTCGACCCGGTCGCCGAGAACGAAAAACCGCTTCGCCTCGTCACTGCCATGCATTTTCACAAATGAGTTGGACATCATGTCTCTTTCTTTTTCTTACAAGGCTTTTTCTTGCGGGCGCAGCCGTTAAACCTCTACGCCGCTTTTGACAACCACACTGTTGTCTGGGGCAACATTGCCAAGCGCCTTCAACGCGGCGCTTCGGTCGCCGAAGCGATGAACGTACGGCTCCGTTGCCGAGAGTTCAGTGCAGCTCGTGCGCCTGGAGCAATTCCAGGAAAAGTGCGAACCGGTTTTCCGTCCGGAATTGCGCAAAAACAAAAGGATAGAGCGGTTCTGCGCTTCCGTTAAAAGCTGAACCGCTCTAGCCATCACGAGTAGTCGGCGCTGATATCGGTACGGCGGGTCGTTTCCGCAAGGCCCGAAAATGCCGCACCAGCTGTGCGGAAATGACTGAAGCCGGAGGGTTTCGAGTCTGCCTGTCTGTAATACCGCCGACACAGAAGGGGCGCATAGAACGCGGCGGCCGTTCTTGACCGTTCTTCCATTTTCACATTGATCATTCCAATTGATGGAGCGCATCCATGTCTTCTCTTCCCGTCGTCGGCGCCGCCATGACGCTCGATGAAGTCGAGCTTCACCGCGACTGGCTTTTCGAAAAATCCCGCGATCTCGAATTACAGAGCTTCATCGATGCCGAGGTTCTCAACGGCGACTGGGCGCCGCTTGCCGCCCGCACCAGGCGGCTTCTCGACGGCCACAGCGGCCGCCTCGGCATTCACGGCCCGTTCTGGGGCTTCACCATCGCCTCGGAAGATCCCGATATCCGCGCCATCGTCACAAGGCGCCTGCTGCAGGGTCTCGATGTCTGCGCCGCCATCGGCGCCACCCATATGGTCATCCACAGCCCCTACACCTCCTGGTCTTACAACAATCTCGACGACAATGCCGGTGCCCGCGAAGCCTTGGTCGAGCGCACGCACGTGACCCTGCGCGACGCCGTCCGGCGCGCCGAGGATATCGGCTGCACCATGGTCATCGAGAACATCGAGGATAAGGATCCGCATATTCGCGTGGCGCTGGCCGAGAGCTTCCAATCGCCCGCCGTCGCCGTCTCGATCGATACCGGCCATGCCCATTATGCCCACGGCTACACCGGTGCTCCGCCGGTCGATTACTACGTCAAGGCCGCCGGCAATCGCCTGCAGCATGTCCACCTGCAGGATGCCGACGGATATGCCGATCGCCACTGGAGCCTCGGCGAAGGCTCGATCCACTGGCACGCCGTCTTTAGGGCACTTGCCAGGCTCGACAGCAATCCGCGCCTCATCATCGAGATCAAGGACAAGTCGAAGATCCCGGCTTCATCAGCTTTTCTCGCCTCGATCGGCGTAGCTCAATAGGGTCTTGTTGCTCGTCCCGCCCTCCCTGAGTCCGGTGCTCGTCACGGGCGGGGAGGGTGGAATTCCCTCATGAAAACCGGGTAATCACGCTGATTCCGGTGGCCTCCGCCTTGTCGAGCGCCATCAGCGCCGGCACGGCCTCTTCGAGGCTGACCCGCCGTCCGATCAGCTTCTGCGGCGCGATCTTGCCGGCCGAAAGCATCGACAGCATGGCGTCGTAACGCCAGGCCTGCATGCCGTGGCTACCGTAGATTTCCAGCTCGTGGCCGATCACCTGCGCCATTGGAATCTGCGGTGTTGCCTGTTCACCGAGCATCAGCCCCACCTGCACATGCCGTCCGCGCCGGCGCAGGTTCTTGATCGAGTTGAAGCAGGTGACAGGATGGCCGAGCGCGTCGATCGAGACATGGGCGCCGCCCTTGGTGATTTCGCGCACCGCCTCCGCCACGTCGGCGACGCCTGCTGCATTGACCGTCGCCACCGCCCCGCAATCCCGCGCAAAGGCGAGCTTCTCCTCGGATATGTCGATGCCGATCGCATTCGCCCCGAGGGCGGTGGCGATCATGATCGCCGACAGGCCGACGCCGCCGCAGCCATGCACGGCGATCCATTCGCCGGGCCCGGTGCGGGCCTGGTCGGCGACGGCGCGAAACGAGGTGGCGAAGCGGCAGCCGAGGCTTGCGGCCGTCGCATCGTCGATCGTATCGGGCAGGTGCACCAGATTGGTGTCGGCATAATCGATCGCCACATATTCGGCGAAGGAGCCCCAATGGGTGAAGCCCGGCTGGAACTGGTTGGGGCAGACCTGCTGGTTGCCGGAATGGCATTCGCTGCAATGGCCGCAGCCGGAAACGAAAGGCACTGTCACCCGGTCGCCGACCTTGAAACGCATCACGCCGCGGCCGGTGGCGACGATGCGCCCGGCAAGCTCGTGTCCCGGCACATGCGGCAGGCGGATATCGGGATCGTGTCCCATCCAGCCGTGCCAGTCGCTGCGGCAGAGCCCGCTTGCGCCGACCGCAATGACAACGCCGTCCTCGGTCGGCGTCGGATCGGGCAGGGTGCGGATTTCGGGCGCCTGTTCGAAGGCTTCGTAGAACATGGCTTTCATCGGCGTCTTCCCTTGCTGCGTATCCGCTCTTGCACCCCATCATCGCATGCTGCAGCCAGCCATTCCAACATTCCATTCCATCATTTTTGCTGATGCACCCATCGATGAAGCCGCTGTTGCTGCGCACGAATATTGCGGCATGATCGCATCCTTCGGCATTTTCTTGCTTCCGTGTTTCCGAGCGGGATTTGTCCTTGACCCGGCTTGCCGCGGAGGTTTTTGCTTTGCCGGCTTTATAGGGAGGGCAGCATGGCCGTCGATACATCACCCCGTTCAACCACCTGGACCCATGTCGATGGAGAATGGCTCCCCGGCAATCCGCCGCTGATCGGGCCGACCTCGCATGCCATGTGGCTGGGTTCCACGGTCTTCGACGGCGCCCGCTGGTTCGATGGTATCGCGCCGGATCTCGACCTGCACTGCCAGCGCATCAACCGCTCGGCGCTGGCCATGGGCCTGAAGCCGGTGAAGTCGGCCGAGGAGATCGCCGCACTCGCCTGGGAAGGCGTTGCGAAATTCGATGGCGCCACGGCGATTTACATCAAGCCGATGTATTGGGGCGAACATGGTTCGCCCGGCAGCGTCGTTTCCGTCGACGCGGAATCGACCCGCTTCGCGCTCTGCCTGTTCGAGGCGCCGATGGGCGGCCATGGCGGCACCAGCCTCACCGTCTCGCCCTATCGCCGCCCGTCGCCGGAAACGGCGATGACCGAGGCGAAGACCGGCTCGCTCTATCCGAACAGCGGCCGCATGATCGCCGAGGCGCGCAGCCGCGGTTTCGACAATGCGCTGGTGCGCGACCTGAACGGCAACGTCGTCGAAACCGCCTCATCGAACGTCTTCATGGTGCGCGACGGCGTGGTGATGACGCCGGCCGCCAACCGCACCTTCCTCGCCGGCATCACCCGCGCGCGGGTCATCGGCCTGCTGCGCCAGGCCGGTTTCGACGTCGTGGAAGCAGCGCTCTCCGTCGAGGATTTCCTCGCAGCCGACGAGATCTTCACCACCGGCAACTACTCCAAAGTCGTCGGCGTCACCCGCCTCGACGACCGCAATTTTCAGGAAGGCCCGTTCACCCGCAAGGCGCTGGAGCTTTATATGGACTGGGCCTACGGCCGCAGCGAAAGCGAGGAGTGAGCAGCGGTTCGGCGCAGCCGAAGCAATCGATCCAGTGAATCGATTGCAGCAGCGAACGCCCGGAGCGCAAGCGCAGGGCAGGGGGTGCCACCCACACCCGAGCCCGCTCGCAAAAAAAAGAGCAGGCCGACCCCCGGGCAGGCCCCTCACGTCATCCACTTCCGATGCTCGGCAAATCTCTCCACCAAGAGATCGATGAACAGCCGCACCTTCGTCGGCAGATGGCTGCGGTTGGGATAGACGGCGTTGATGTTGAATTCCACCGGCCGGTAGTCCGGCATGATCTTCACCAGCCGCCCTTCGGCGATGTCGTCGAACACCACGAAGCTCGGCGCCAGGAAGATGCCCCGCCCGCTCAGCGTCAGGAAGCGCAGCATCTCGGCGCTGTTGGAGACGACGTTGCCGCCGATCTTGACGCTCTCCGGGTTGCCCGCGCCATCCTCGAAGCGCCATTCGTCGCCATAGGGATAATAGGCATATTGCAGGCAATTGTGCTCGGCGACCTCCGCCGGCTTCTTCGGCATAACATGGCTTTCAAAATAGGCCGGCGAGCAGACGAGCATATGGCGCCAGGGCGTCAGCTTGCGGGCAACGAGCGAGGAATCCGGCGGCGGTACGGTGCGCATCACCAGGTCGTAGCCGTCCTCGATCATGTCGACCATCCGCTCGCCGACGCTGAAATCGAGTGAGATCGACGGATAGAGCTCCATATATTCGCTGACGACGGGCAGCAGGAAACGCACGATGGCGCTGCTGGTATAGACCCTCAGCGTGCCGCGCGGCGTCGAGCTCAGCGCGCCGGCCGTCCGGTCCGCCTCCTCAAGTTCGGCCAGGATCTGCGACGAGCGTTCGTAGTAATATTTGCCGGTTTCGGTCAGGCTGACCTTGCGTGTCGTGCGGTTGAGCAGTCGCACGCCGAGCCGATCCTCCAGCGATTGCACGTGATTGCCGACCATGGTGACCGACATGTTGAGCCGGCGCGCCGCGGCGGAAAAACCGCCGCATTCCACCACCCGGCCAAAGACTGTGAGGCTTGTCAGCCGATCCATATTGCCCTCGGATTATCCGCTGAGAGTTGATGATCCTTCCCGATTTAAGCAGATTATCAAAATAAATGTCAGGGTGCATTTTCCCTAGCATCGAACATGGCCTCTCACAGAGGAGGCCAACGGTGAAGGAGAATGACGATGGTCGAGTTACCCCAGAGGCAAGTTTTCGAAACTTCCAGGCAGGCCGAGCAGATCCTGGCCGAGGAAGCTGCCAGGACGCCCACTGCCGAGGCGCCGCCCATGCCGGCCGCCGAAGCACCGGTCGCGGCTGATTCCGGAAAGACTGGCCGAGGGATCGTCAAGCGCGCCGTGCTTGCCGCCGCGCTGCTTGCCGGCGTCGCTTTCGCCGGCGATTTCGGCTACCGGTACTGGACGGTCGGCCGCTTCATCGAATCCACCGATGATGCCTATGTGAAGGCCGATTACACCACTGTCGCCCCGAAGGTCGCCGGCTATATCAGGGAAGTGCTGGTCAGCGACAATGACCAGGTCAAAGGCGGTCAGGTTCTCGCCCGCATCGACGACCGCGACTTCCAGGCTGCTCTGTCGCAGGCGAGAGCCGATGTGAAGGCGGCCGAAGCCGCCATCACCAATATCGATGCCCAGATCGCCTTGCAGCAGTCGGTGATCGAGCAGGCGAGGGCGACGATCGACGCCTCGCAGGCCTCGCTGGATTTTGCCGTGTCGGACGCCGCCCGCTCGGCCCGCCTCATCACCAACGGCGCTGGCACTCAGTCCCGTGCCGAGCAGACCCAGTCGGCCAGGGAACAGGCCGCTGCCGCCGTCGAGCGCGACCGGGCAGCCCTCGTTGCAGCTCAAAACAAGGTGCCGGTGCTGCAAACCCAGCGCGAACAGGCGGTTGCCCAGCGCGACCGCGCCGCCGCCGGCGCCCAGCAGGCGGAGCTCAACCTCTCCTATACGGACATCGTCGCCGCCGTCGACGGCACGGTCGGCGCCCGCTCGATCCGCGTCGGCCAGTATGTCACCTCCGGCACGCAGCTGATGGCGGTCGTGCCGCTGCATGCGGTCTATGTCGTCGCCAATTTCAAGGAAACGCAGCTGACCTATATCAGCCCCGGCCAGCCGGTCGAGATCAAGGTCGACAGCTTTCCCGACATCTCGATCAAGGGTCATGTCGACAGCGTTTCGCCGGCAAGCGGCCTGGAATTCTCGCTGCTGCCGCCGGATAATGCCACCGGCAACTTCACCAAGATCGTCCAGCGCATCCCGGTCAAGATCGTCATCGACGACGAGCCTCTGAGCGGCCTGTTGCGTTCGGGCATGTCGGTCGAGCCCGAAATCGATACCAAGGCTGCCCAGACCCAAGCTGCCGAAACCAAGCCTGCCCAAGCCAGGGCTGGCCAGGTCTCAAGGGCAGCCGAAAAAAGATTGTCCAGCCACGAAGGTTGATCCTTCTCTTCTCTGCCGAATGATCCCATCGTTCCTGAATGATCTCGATCATTCCCCGAACGATCACTCGAACCCCGTCATGAGAAAGTTTCCCGCGAGAGCTGGAAGGAGATAAGCCATGGCCACTCTTCAGATCGCCGCAAACGGCAATGCGCTTGCGCGCGCCGCCGCCGCAGCACCCGTGGCGCCTGCCGCCATGAGCCCGCTGCGCATGTGGGCAGCCGTTGTCGGCTCGACACTCGGCGCCTTCATGGCCGTCCTCAACATCCAGATCGTCAATGCCTCGCTCGCCGATATCCAGGGCGCGATCGGCGCCGGCACCGATGACGGCGGCTGGATCTCGACGTCCTATCTGATCGCCGAGATCGTCGTCATCCCCTTGAGCGCCTGGCTGGCGCGCGTCTTCTCGGTCCGCAACTATCTGCTGACCAACGCCATCCTCTTCCTCGTCTTCTCCGTCGCCTGCGCCTTCGCTGCCAATCTGCAGCAGATGATTATCCTGCGCGCCATACAGGGCTTTTCCGGCGGCGTGCTGATCCCGATGGCCTTCACTATCATCATCACGCTGCTGCCCAAGGCCAAGCAGCCGATCGGTCTTGCGCTCTTTGCCCTGTCGGCCACCTTCGCGCCGGCGATCGGCCCGACGATCGGCGGTTACCTCACCGAGAACTGGGGCTGGGAACATATCTTCTACGTCAACCTGGTGCCCGGCGCGCTGATGGTCGGCCTGCTCTGGGCCTCGCTCGACCGCGCGCCGATGAACCTGAAGCTGCTCGCCAAGGGTGACTGGCCTGGTATCATCACCATGGCGATCGGCCTCGCAGCCCTGCAGACCGTGCTGGAAGAGGGCAACAAGGAAGACTGGTTCGGCTCCGATTTCATAGTCCGCCTGTCGGTTATCGCCGCGGTCTCGCTGACGCTGTTCCTGATCATCGAGCTGAAGACCGCCACTCCGCTGCTGAACCTCCGCCTGCTGGTCCGCCGCAATTTCGGTTTCGGCATCGTCGCCAATTTCCTGCTCGGCATTGCGCTTTACGGCTCGGTCTTCGTGCTGCCGATCTATCTGACCCGCATCCAGGGCTATAATTCCGAGCAGATCGGCATGGTTCTCGCCTGGACGGGCATCCCACAGCTGCTGCTGATCCCGCTGGTGCCGCGCTTGATGAAACGTTTCGACGTGCGCCTGCTGATCGTCGTCGGCTTTGCCCTCTTCGCCGCCTCGAACTTCATGAACGTGCACATGACCGGCGATTATGCGAGCGACCAGCTCTTCTGGCCGAACATCGTCCGTGCCATCGGCCAGGCGCTGGTCTTCACGCCGCTTTCGGCAATCGCCACAGCAGGCATCGAGCAGGAGAATGCCGGTTCGGCTTCGGCACTCTTCAACATGATGCGCAATCTCGGCGGTGCCGTCGGCATCGCCTCGCTGCAGACCTTCCTGTCGAAGCGCGAACAGTTCCACTCGAACATCCTGACCAATTCGGTCTCGGTCTTCGAGGAGGCCACCCGCGATCGCATTGCGGGGCTGACCGGCTACTTCATGAGCCATGGGGTCAGCGATCAGGTGCTCGCCAGCCACAAGGCCGTCGTCGCCATCGCACTCAAGATACGCAAGCAGGCCAATATCATGGCCTTCAGCGACACCTTCTTCCTGCTCGGCGTCGCGCTCGTCGTCGCCCTGCTGGCAAGCCTGCTTCTCAGAAAACCCGGTCAACTCTCCGGCGGCGGCGCTCACTAGCGCTCCGTCTTCCCTTAAGGAGGAGAAAGCCATGACATCAGCGATCTATGCTCCCGATACCGACAGGCTGCAAACCAAGATCGCCGGCCATGCCGTCAGCGCCGCCGCACTTCTGTCGATCATCGAATGGCTTTCCGGCGATGAATGCCACGCGCTCGACGAAGCCGGCCTCGTCTCCGGCCTCGGCCGCAGGCTCCAGGCGCTCGGCCTGCCTATCGACCGGTTGACCCTGCATCTGATGACGCTGCATCCCGAGTTCATCGGCCGCACCATCGCCTGGGCGCCGGGCGAGCCGGTCGAGATCCACGACCGGGAACACGGCGCCCGCGTCGCCATCGCCAATACGCCGCTGCGCAAGGTCATGGAGACCCGGGAGCCGCTGGTCGTCGATACCGGCGAAAGCGTGCATGGCCGCTGGCAGCATATCGATGTCTTCGCCGATCGCGGCCTGATGCAGCTCGTCATCGCGCCGCTCTGCAACGTCGACGGCCCGGTCAGCGCCGCCGTCTTCGGCACCAGGCGGCCTGGCGGCTTCACCGCCCCCGAGCGTCAGGTGATCGAGCGCATCCTGCCGGCGCTGCGCAACACCAGCGAGCTGCGCATTCTGCGCCAGGTCGAGCTCAGCCTGCTCGATACCTATATCGGCCCGCTGACGGCAAGCCGCATCCTGGCCGGCCACATCCGCCGCGACGAGATCGAATCGATGGAGGCGGCACTGCTGCTCTGCGATCTCAGAGGCTTTACCGAACTGTCGAACCGTCTGCCCGGCAGCACCGTGCTCGGCCTGCTCAATGCCTATTTCGACAGGATCGTGCCGGCCATCACCCGCGAAGGCGGCGAGGTGTTGAAGTTCATGGGCGATGGCGTGCTTGCCTTCTTCCCGGGTTACGATGCCGCCCATTCCTGCGGCGCCGCCCTGGCATCGGCCCGCGCCATCCTCGAGGAGATCGACCATTTTCAATATGAGGGCATCGGCGTGAAGGCCGGCATTGCCCTGCATTACGGCGAGGTCAGCTATGGCAATGTCGGCTCCGGCCGTCGCCTCGACTTCACCCTGATCGGCGGCGACGTCAATCTTGTCAGCCGCATCCAGACCGCCTGCAGCGAGTTGGGAGAGGCCTTGCTGATGTCGGCACCGTTCCGTCAGGAGGCCGGGGCAGGGGATGTGGTGTCCGCCGGGGCGCACAGGCTGAAGGGTTTTGCGGATCCGGTGGAGCTGTTCACGATCGTGCGGTAGGTGCGAACCCAGCCCGGAGATACTGCGCCCCAACGCCCACTTGCATAAAATGCATGGCAGCTCTGCCCGAAACGGTTTCGTCTTCCCCCATCTTTTCGCCATAGTGGCGCCGAAATTCCGTAAGTGGGAGGAGAGGCTTATGACGGTGCTGTTCGACGAACAAGGCGAGATCATCCGCGAACTGGGTGTTGCCGCCGACATCGACCCTGAGCACGAGATCGAACGGCGGACCGCGTTCCTCAAGGATTATCTCGTCGCCTCGGGCATGCGCGGCTACGTCCTCGGCATCAGCGGCGGCGTCGATTCGCTGACGGCGGCGCTGCTGGCTCAGAAGGCGGTGCGCGAGCTGCGGGACAGCGGCCACACCGCCGAATTCATCGCCGTGCGCCTGCCCTACGGCGTCCAGGCAGATGAGGCCGATGCGGTGAGGGCGCTGGAAACGATCGGCGCCGACCGCTCGATGGTGGTCAACATCAAGGAGCCGGCCGATGCGATGCTTGCCGCCGCGCTAAATGGCGGCCTCGCCTTCGCCGATGCCGGCCGGCAGGATTTCATCCTCGGCAACATCAAGGCCCGTCAGCGGATGATCGCCCAGTTCGCCCTGGCCGGCGCCCTTGGTGGCCTCGTCATCGGCACCGATCACGCGGCCGAGGCGGTCATGGGCTTCTTCACCAAGTTCGGCGATGGCGCCGCCGATATCCTGCCGCTCGCCGGCCTCAACAAACGCCGCGTCCGTCTGCTGGCAAAGCGCCTCGGCGCCCCGGACGAGCTGGTGTTCAAGGTGCCGACGGCCGATCTCGAGAGCGAGCGCCCATTGCGCCCCGATGAAGAAGCCTATGGCGTCAGCTATGACGAGATCGACGATTTCCTCGAAGGCAGGCCGGTCGGCGAGATCGCCCGCCGCCGCATCCTCGCCGCCTATCGTGCCACCGGCCACAAGCGTGCCCTGCCGGTCGCCGTCAACGCCGTCTGATACCCCTCGGTGTCGCGGTGTGGCCGACCTCGTGTTTACGGCCTGACCGGCGAGCCGGTCCGTCCTGATGTGGCGAGATAGGCGTGTGGCGCAAAATAGACGCCGTCGGCATCGAAGGCCTCGAGATCTTCGGCCTGCAGCGCCTCGCGCACCTTCGGTCGAGCCGCCACGCGGGCCATGAAGCCGTGCAGTGCCGGCCATTGCTTGAGATCGATGTTGGTCCAAGGCGACCAGTTCAGGCAGACGAAGAGATAGGCATCCGCCACCGTAAACGCATCGCCGGTGAGATAGGGTCCGGCAAGACGGCCGTTCAGCCAGGCGAGTCGCTTCGATATCAGCGCGCGGATCTCCTCGTGAACGCTGGAATAAATCGGATTGAAGAGCAACACCATCGGCTTGTGCAGCTCGGCAGTGATGAAGTTGAGATAGGATTGCACCTCGTTGCGGCGGATGTTGCCGACCTCAGGCAACAGGGCTGCTCCTTCGGGCACGCTGTCGGCGAGGAACTGTACGATCGCCGGCCCCTCGGTCAACACCTTGCCATCGTCGAGCATCAGCGCCGGCACATAGCCGTTGCCGTTGATGGCTAGATAATCCTCGCCGTTGCTCGTCCTATGGGTCTGCCGGTCGACCTGGACGAGTTCGATATCGAGCCCCAGCTCCCGGCAGATGATGTGCGGCGAAAGCGAACAGGCCGCGGCGTGCATATAGAGTTTCATTGCGGTTTCCTCTCCTTGGGGAGGCAGGTGATGCCGCCTGCCGATAGCGTTGAACATTTGTACTGTTTCGCATAAAATAAACTTCGTCAAGAATTTAATGCGAAACGGTACAAAATATGAAGGACGAGAAGAAGCGCGGCCGCCCGAGGGGCTTCGACCCCAAGGCGGCGCTTGGCAAGGCGCGGGATGTGTTCTGGGACAGGGGTTTTGCCGCCGCCTCGCTCGACAATCTGAGCGCTGCGACCAACCTCAACCGCCCGAGCCTCTACGGCGCCTTCGGTGACAAGGAGGATCTCTATCTCGATACGCTGGAGGGGTATCGGCAGGACGGCATGGACGTGCTGATTGAGGCGCTCGACCCGTCACTGCCGCTTCGCGACAATATCGCCCGCGTCTATGCGGGTGCGCTGGCGATCTATCTGCACGGTGAAACTGCCGCCCGCGGCTGCCTGCTGATCGGCACGGCATCGGCCGAAGCGGTCCAGCATGAGCGGGTCCGCGAAGTGCTCGGCCGCAGCCTCAACGATTTCGACGACGAGATCGAAAAGCGCATGCGCCTTGCCGTGGAAAGGGGCGAGCTTCCCCGAAGCGCCGATCCGCAGATGCTTGCAAGGCTCGCCTCCGCCGTCATGCATTCGCTCGCCGTCCGCGCCCGCGCCGGCGACAGCCGCGAGACGCTGGAAGCGATCGCCCGGTCAGGCATCGAGATGATCTGCGGGAGCGCGCCTTAGCCGGATGTCTGCCGATCCCGCGGCCGCACTACCCAGGCATAGGCAGCGCCGGCGACAAGCAGCACGGAGGTGCCGAGGAAAACCGCCCGCATGCCGATATGGCCGCCGACGAAGCCGCCAAGGATGGGACCGGCGACCTGGCCGACATATTGCGAGGAGATGGAAAGCCCGAGAATGCTGCCGGCCGCACTGTCCGGCACGCTGTGGCGGATGACGGCGGCGATGCAGGGCAGAAGCCCGCCAAGTGCTGCGCCCATCAGAAAACGCAGGATGATCAACTGCCAGGAGCTGGTGACGAAGGCCTGTGGGATCAACAGCAGCCCGGCGACGGCGAGGGCGCCTGAAATCACCGGCCAATGGCCGATCCTGTCTGCAAGCTTGCCGAGCCACGAGGCCGAGAGAATGCTGCCGAGGGCGGCGGCCGACATGACGACGCCCGATACGATCGTCACCTGGGCTTCTACGGCCACCAGCTGCGCGACATAGACGGTGATGATCGGCTCGATCGACATATTGGCAAACATCAACAGCATGCCGGTTGCCAGCATGGCGACGACAGGCCGCTTGTCGGCAATGGATTTCCAGCCGCCGCTGGCCTTGGCGGCCTGCTTGCGGGCCGGCGATTTCTCCTCCTTGATCAGCAAGGCCGTGGCGAGAAAGGCGAGGAAGATCATGCCGCCGGCGGCGAGAAACGTGCCGCGGATGCCGATGATCGGCGGCAGCGCCCCGCCGAGCAGCGGCCCGACGAGATTGCCGGCCATGATGCCGGAGGAGAGCACGCCGAGCGCCCAGGCCGAACGGTCCTTCGGCGTCTGCGTCGCCACCAGCACCATAGAGCCGGAGGAGTACCCGCCGGCAAGCCCGACGAAGAGGCGCAGCGCCACCAACTGCCAGACATTGCCGGCCATGCCCATCAGCGCGATCGCCACCGTCATGCCGAGACTGGCGCGCACCAGCATCAGCTTGCGGCCATAGATATCGCCGAGCCGCCCCCAGAGCGGCGCGACGAGGGCGGCGGCAAAGAAGGTGGCGCCATAGGCGATGCCCGACCATTGCACGATCGCCGTATGGTCGCTGACACCGAGTTCCTCGACATAGAGCGGCAGAAAGGGAAGCAGCAGCGTCATCGCCACGATCGTGGTGAAGGAGCCGATCAGCGAGATCACCAGGTTGCGCTTCCAGTAGATCGAGCCCGGCCTGGCGCTGGCAGCTTCCAATTGTGTATCGGTCATTCTTTCGGCCTCGGCATTGATCGCACGGCGAAGTTCCGCCCGCCCGATGAAACGATGTACCCCTTGCCGCGGCGAGGAGATCGACGCGGGTGAAACTGTCCTGAGATCGAGCTTTTCGAGGTCGAGCGCACGGGCCTGGCGGAGCATGCGCTCGTCGTTCCAGGGCGGGCGCACGCTGATATAACCGCCTTGTCGCCCGTCCTTCAAGACGGTGTTTGCGCATCGGTGGCCTGTCTTTGGGAAATTATCGCCGTAAGCTGGACCCGTTCCGGCAAAAGTGTTAGACGTGACCGATTGCATAATGCAATCAGTTAAGCCGAGGAGATTGCCATGAGCGACATGCGCACAACCCGAGAACAGACCGTCCGTCATCTCTACGCCGCCTATCTCGACGACCGCAAGGATATGGTCGGCGCCATCTTGACGGAGGATTTCACCTTCTCCAGTCCGCGCGACGACCACATCGACCGAGCGACGTATTTCGAGCGCTGCTGGCCGAAGGAGCCGGTCTTCCGCGACTTTCACATCGAATTCCTGGCGATTGACGGCGACGAGGCGGTCGTCCGCTACCGCGCCGAAAAATTGGACGGCGGCAGCTTCCGCAACATCGAGAGCTTTCGCTTCCGCGGCGACAAGATCGCCTCCGTGGATGTCTATTTCGGCCGGAATCTGTAACCCCTTTTACAGGATCCGCATCGCCGACGTGCCGATGATGATCATCGAGACCGCCACCATCAACGGTCGCACCGGCAGCCTCTTGACCAGGATCGCGCCGAAGGGGGCAGCGATGACACCGCCGATGATCAGGCCGATCGCCGAATCGAGCTCCGACCAGCCGAGCGTCAGGACGAAGGTCAGGGAAATCGTCAGCGTCACTGCGAATTCGGTGAAGTTGGTCGAGCCGATCACCCGCTTCAGGTCATGGCCGCGGCTGACGAGCGAACTGGTGACGATCGGCCCCCATCCGCCGCCGCCGATCGCATCGAGCAGGCCACCGAAAAGCCCGACCGGCGGCACGATCCAGTCGCGAACATCCCGCTTCGGCGGCGGCCGGAAGGCTTTGTAGAGAATCACCAGCCCGATCACGATCAGATAGGCCGACACGAAGGGCTCGATCGCCTTGCCGTCGACATTGGCAAGCAGATAGGCCCCCATCGCGCCGCCGAGCATGCCGGCCGGGGCGAGCCGCGCCACCAGGCGCCAGTCGACATTGCGGTGATAGGCATGTGAGAGGCCCGAGGCGGCGGTCGTGAACATTTCCGCCACATGCGTCATCGCGCTGGCATTGGCCACCGGTACCCCGAAGGCGAGAAGGCTCGTCGTCGACAGCACGCCGAAGGCCATGCCGAGCGCGCCATCGACGACCTGCGCGCAGAAGCCCACGACGATGAAGAAGAAAAAATCCGATGTCATGCGGTCCCCCCAGGCGAACGGTAGTACCAGAACAAACGACGCGGGGAAAAAAGTTCCGGTCTCAGGCGGCCAATCCTCTCAGGCGATAGGTTCGCGCGGTTTCAGCCGGATGATCTTGAAGAAGCCGTTCGGAAAGACCGGCAGGATTTCGGCAGCGTCAAAATCGCCGCGGCGCTCGGCCCAGGCGATGATGCGGTGGATACGGAAGGCGGAGGACCAGCCGATATGACGCACCAGCGGCGCCACCGCCGTCTCGATCGCGCCCTGCAGGCCGGCGCCGTCGCCAAGCTTGCTGGCAAGGATGATCTCGCCGCCCGGCCGCAGCACCCTTGCGCATTCGTCAAGCGCACGTTCGGGCTCGGGGATGAGCGTGATGACGAAGGGCAGGCAGACCGCATCGAAAGACCGGTCGGCATAGCTCAGCGCATGCGCATCCATCACATCGAGCGCCTGCACATGCTGCAGATTTTCGCGTTTCGCCTTTTCGCGCGCCCGCGCGATCATATGTTCGGAAATGTCGATGCCGGTCACCCGGCAGCGGCGCGGGTAGTGCCCGAGCGTCAGGCCGGTGCCGACGCCGATCTCCAGAATATCGGTGCCGGCCGCGGCGGCCAGCGCCGCCAGCTTGCGGTGGCCATCGCGCAGGATGCCGCGATAGACCCGGTCATAGACCGGCGCCCAGCGCTGATAGATTTTCTGCTGATCGTCCGCCCGGTTGCGAAGCTCTGACATGCCGACACCTCCCCAGCAAGTCCAGCAAAAGTGCACAGCGGTTTTGCGTTCGGAATTGCTTAAAACAAAAGATTTGGAGCGGTTGCGCGCTTCCATGAAAAAGCTGATCCGCTCGAAAGCCCAGCCTTTCAACTCCCAAGGGTAGGCTTCGGTTCCCCAGGAATGTGACGCAGGTCACAAATTGCCATGGTGGATCACCCGCAGCAGACTATTTTGCCGGCATCAGCCCGAGCTGTTTGGCATCTAGCTCGCTGCCGATCTCGACGGTCTTCTTCTGCTTGTCGTAGACGCAGATCTGGACAATCAGCCCCTTGGCACCCTTCGGTTTGCCCGTCACCAGGGCGAGCCCGTAATGCGAGCTGCCGAAGGGATCGACAGTGGCGCTGGGCTTTTCGATCGTGACCGCTGCCTTCTTGCATTTGACTTCGACGTCGGCAGCAAGCTGCTTCCAGGCATCGTCGGAGGAGGCATGCGCCGCAGCTGGGAGCGAAAGTAGCACGGCGGCAGCGAGAAGCTGGATTATATTCCTGTTCATATCGGTCTCCGTTGATCTCCGTCACAGGCGAAGCGGTTTTCGCGGCGCGCAACCCGGGCGATTTGCCCGCGCGACTAAAGCCCCGTAACTGAGGCAAATTTTCCTCCGGCCGGTCGTTTTTTGATATTTCGCCGGTTGCCTCTCCCCCTTTCCCCTCCTATGTTCCGCCACACCTGCCGATGACGCAATCTATTGCCAAGAGGAGATCTGACATGGCTTTCGAATTGCCTGAACTTCCCTATGATTACGAAGCGCTTGCTCCCTTCATGTCGAAGGAAACGCTGGAGTTCCACCACGACAAGCACCACAAGGCCTATGTCGACAACGGCAACAAGCTCGCCGCCGAAGCCGGTCTTTCGGATCTCTCGCTCGAAGACGTCGTCAAGAAGTCTTTCGGCACCAATGCCGGCCTCTTCAACAACGCGGCCCAGCACTACAACCACATCCATTTCTGGAAGTGGATGAAGAAGGGCGGCGGCGGCAACAAGCTGCCGGGCAAGCTCGAAGCGGCCTTCACCTCCGATCTCGGCGGCTACGACAAGTTCAAGGCCGATTTCGCCAATGCCGGCGCCACCCAGTTCGGCTCCGGCTGGGCCTGGGTTTCCGTCAAGAACGGCAAGCTCGAGATCTCCAAGACCCCGAACGGCGAAAATCCGCTGGTTCACGGCGCCACCCCGATCCTCGGCGTCGACGTCTGGGAGCATTCCTACTACATCGACTATCGCAACGCCCGCCCGAAATATCTCGAAGCCTTCGTCGATAGCCTGATCAACTGGGACTACGTCCTGGAACGCTACGAAGAAGCCACGAAGTAAGCGGCACCGGACTCGCCGCCATGGTGGCGATGTCGCCCGCCTCTTAGAATTCAGCACCCGGCGTCTCAGGCGCCGGGTGTTTTGTTTTCACACAAAGCCGTCACATCCCTGTCACCGACCGCTCCTAATCACGCCCCCACGTCGTCTTCCGATTCTCCCCTGTTCCGCTTCGGCATCATCGCCGATCCGCAATATGCGGCGATCGCGCCGCATATGGCCATGGATCGCCACTATGCCAACAGCCTCGCCAAGGTCGCCGAGGCGATCGAGACATTCAACGGTGAGGAACTGAGCTTCGTCATGACGCTCGGCGATGTCATCGACCGCAGCTTTTCAAGCTTCGACGATATCCTGCCGGTCTATCGGAAGCTCCGGCATGAGGCGCTCTTCCTGCTCGGCAATCATGATTTCTCGGTTTCGGCGGGGCATCTCTCCGAAGTTGCCGCGCGTCTCGGCATGCCGTCGCCCTATCACAGCTTCTTGCGCCACGGCTGGCGCTTCATCGTGCTCGACGGCAACGAGGTCAGTATCTTCGCGCCGCCCGAAGGCCATCCTCATCGCGCGTTGGCCGCCGAGATGCTGGCGGAGCTGCAGGCCAAGGGTGCAGCGAATGCCCATCGCTGGAATGCCGCGCTGAGCGACGAGCAATTCGCCTGGCTCGGCGATGAAATCGCAAAAGCGGCCACGGCCGGCGAGAAGGTGATCGTCATGAATCACTATCCGGTGCATCCGCCCAGTGAGCATGGCATGTGGGACAGCGAACGCATCGTCGCGCTGCTCGCCTCACGCAGCAATGTCATTGCCTATCTCAACGGCCACGACCATGTCGGCAATTACGGCATGGCCGGCGCCTGCCACTTCGTCAATTTCAAGGGCGTGGTCGACACCGAGACCAAAAACGCTTTCGCGATCGTCGAGGTCCATCCCGACCGCATCGAAATCCGCGGCTTCGGCCGGGAAGAGAGCCGCACGCTGGCTTATTAGGTTGCTCGCTACTGTTTGATTCACGCGAGCAGCTGCCTCTCACCCTATAACCTTACCGGGGTCGAGCCACTCGTCTCGCCCCGTCCTTCGGACCCCCGTAAAAACGGGGCGAGGGCACGTGCCCTGCGAGAGGTCAGCGGGGAACGGAGAGGTCGCGGCATATCCCCTTCGCCCCGCCTGCGGGGGGGCCGGAGGATGGGTCGAGACACGTGGCTCGATCCAGGCAGAGGTGCCGGCAGGCGGATGAGGGGCTGGTCTCGCCAACCTCATGACCGGAATGTTAGGTGACACTGACGCCTGCTCATACCTCAAACGCCGCGCCTCAGGCAGGAACAGCCTTCTCCGTCCAGCCGCTCGTCCACAATTCCCGCAGCCGATCGCCGTCGCCCTTGAAGTAATCCTCGCTCGGCGCGCAGTGCTCTACCCGGTCACTGCGGAAATTGCGGATCGCCTGGCGCAGTTCGCACCAGGCGACGATATTGGCGGTCTGCGAATAATAGATCAGTGCGATCGGCCGGATCGTCCTTTCGCTGGCGCGGCCGAGTTCGTCGCGGTAGCCGAGCATCAGCTTGCGTTCGTCGCGGATCGCCCGGCGCACGATCGCCAGGTCCAAGCCGGCCGGCTGCGCGATCGAGCCCCAGGCATAGAGCGCCTTGTTGTCCATCGCCTGGCGCAGCGGGGCGGGCACCGCGCCTGAAATCTTCCGGTTGACCCGGCGCGCCGCCTGTTTCAGTTCCTCGTCCGCCGTCCGGTCGAGCAGCGCCAGCGACAGCACGATCGCCTCCATCTCCTCGATCGAGAACATTAAGGGCGGCAGGTCGAAGCCCGGTCGCATGATGTAGCCGATGCCGCGCCCGCCTTCGATCGGCACCCGCATCGCCTGGAGTGCGGCGATGTCGCGATAGATCGAGCGCACGGTCACTTCGAGCGTCTCGGCCATGTCAGCCGCCGTTATCGGCTTTCTTGCCAGCCGGAGGATCTGAATGATCTCGAAAAGCCGCGAGGCCTTGCGCATTTAACCTCTCCCATCCGCCACGCTCCTGACAATACACTGTCAGTTGGGTTCCCGTATAGAGCCGCCTATCAGATTGAAATCAATCAGGGTCTTTGAAAACGGCCCGCAGAAATTCAAGGCGGTAACTGACATGAACTACCATGAAAACCTCTGGCTTTTCTTCACCCTTCTGTTCGGCATCATCATCGTGCCGGGCATGGACATGCTCTTCGTGCTCGCCAATTCGCTGACCGGCGGCGTCAAGCGTGGGCTGGCGGCAACCGGCGGCATCATGGCCGGGGGTGCGGTACATTCGGCCTATGGCGCGGCCGGCGTCGGCGTGCTCGTCACCATGCTGCCCCAGCTTTTCAACGTGCTGCTCTTTGCGGGCGTCGCCTACATGATCTGGATCGGGATTTCGCTGATCCGCAGCTCGATCACCGTCGAGGCGGTCGGGCCGGGAACGGCGCGCTCCGGCTGGCGCGCCTTCCGCCAGGGGGCCGTCACCTGTCTGGTCAACCCGAAGGCCTATATCTTCATGTTTGCCGTCTACCCGCAGTTCCTGAGACCGGAATATGGTCCGCTCTGGATACAGGGGCTGATCATGGGCGTCATGACTGTCGTCACCCAGTTCGCCATCTACGGCACACTGGCGATGACGGCCGGCCGCAGCCGCGACCTGCTCGTCGCCAACCCTGACGTCACGGCCTTTGTCGGCCGCTTCGCCGGACTGCTGCTGGTTGCGGTCTCCGCCTTCAGCCTCTGGCAGGGGTGGAAAAGCGCTTGAGCCGCTGCGGCCTATCACATTGTTTTTATGATGATCCGGCAAAACGTGACTGCCCGGACGCATGGATTTTGGCATGCTCCCGGTGCAGATTGGCCTTCGGCCACCCTGGCCGAGGAGAAATGGAGAGGAATATGAATTGGAAAGCAGTAGCTGCGGCCCTGGCGATGGCCGGCATGGCCGCCGGTTCGGTGACCGCCGCCGACGGCACTCATGATTCGCGCGTTGCGTTGATGAAGCAGATCGGCGGTTCGGCCGGGGCCTTGGCAGCCATCGCCAAGGGCACCAAGCCCTATGACGCCGAGGCAGTGAAGGCGGCGCTGACGACGATCGCCGCAACTGCCAAGGTCTTCCCCGACCAGTTCAAGCCGGGCACGGACACGAATGACGAAGGCGCGAGCCCGAAAATCTGGGAAAACATGGACGACTTCAAGGCGCGCGCCGCCAAGCTCTCCAGCGACGCTGAAACCGCGCTGGCTCAGCTTCCGGCCGATCCTGCGGCCGTCGGCGCCACGATGAACACGCTCGGCGCCAATTGCGGCGGCTGTCACAAGGCCTATCGCCTCAGCAAGTGAGCGATAGGCCATCTTCATCTGGATACAGGATCCGCGCCGGCCTTGTCGCCGGCGCGGATCGCCTTATTCTCCGCCTGCGCAGATCGATCGGGGGATCGATCTACGCGGAAATCTCGGCAAAAGGGGAGGCGGCGCATGGTCCGCAGGTTCATCCGGTTATTGCTCTGTCTGATCGGCGTCGCCGTCCTCGGCGGAGGCGCCTTCTATCTCGTCACCGCACCCGATCCGCTGCCGGAAAGCCATTGGGCCAATCTCGGCGCGCCTGATACGGCAAACGGTGAGATGGTCTTCTGGGCGGGCGGCTGCGTCAGCTGTCATGCCGCACCCGGTTCCGAAGGTGATGCCAAGCTGACACTGTCAGGCGGCCTGGCGCTGAAGAGCCCTTTCGGAACCTTCCACGTGCCGAACATCTCACCCGATGAAAAGGCCGGTATCGGCGGCTGGACGCTTGCCGAGTTCGGCAATGCCATGAAGCGCGGCGTCGGCCCGGGCGGTCAGCATCTCTACCCATCCTTTCCCTATGCCTCCTATTCCCGGATGAGCGACAAGGACGTCAACGATCTCTACGCCTTCCTGAAAACCCTGCCGAAGAGCGCAAACGTCGCGCCGCCGCATGAGCTGCCGTTCCCCTTCAATATCCGGCTTGCGCTCGGCGGCTGGAAATTCCTCTATTTCAACGACCAGCCGCGCGTGGCGCTGGCAAAGAGCGACGACAAGATCAAGCGCGGGCAATATCTCGTCGAAGGTCCCGGCCATTGCGGCGAATGCCATACGCCGCGCGATGCGCTCGGCGGCTTTACGGCGGATCAATGGCTTGCCGGCGCTCCCAATCCGGAAGGCAAGGGCCGCATACCCGATATCACGCCGGCCTCCAAGAGCATCGGCGGCTGGAGCGAGGCCGATATCGCCAGCTATCTCGAAACCGGCTTCACGCCCGATTTCGATTCCGTCGGCGGCTCGATGGTCGATGTGCAGCAGAACATCGCCCATCTCCCGGCCGCCGACCGTGAGGCAATCGCCGCCTATCTGAAGGCCGTGCCGGGGCGTTAGTGGTGGGGCGAAGTCACTGCGGCCTGCAGTTGATAATATCTTTCTACGGGATATCGCTTTGCCCGGCGGCGGCAGCGCTTTCCGCTTCGATATGTCGGTGCTAAACGGCGACGTTTGTATTTCAAGGACATATCATGAAAAGATTGCTTCGCCTGCTGCTGACGATCGCACTTGCGGTCGTGATTTTCACCGGTTTCCGCTGGTATCGCTATATCACCAACACCGACAGCCCCTATGATGAAATCGGCATCACGCTCAACAATGCCATGCCCGGCCCGATCAACAGCTGGGGCTGCGCCAAGCTGAAAAACACCTTTGCCGGTTCCCTGCCGCCATACGGCTGCGCCGCCGCTGACGGGACGCAGTGGAAATAACGGTGCCAACCGGGCGAGGGCTTTCGCGCGTTCACTTGGTTGCTTGGCGCCTTCGGAAGATCCCATGCTCTGTCTACAGGGAGGTGGGACCCGGCATGAGATCATAGGGATGGCGCCAGCCAGCCATGTTTCTGATCCGATCTTTCCAGGCTGCGATAGCCGGAAAGGCGCTGTGATCGATCCCGGTTTCCTCCGGCATGAAGACGTAGCCCGCCAAAGAGAGGTCTGCGATCGTCAGCCGGTCGCCGACCACGAAGGCCCGACGCGCCAGATGTTCGTCGACGATTGCGTAGGCAGCTTTAGCCCTCAGTCTTAAAAACTCGACGACTGGCGTCTCGCCGCACTTCTGCAGGCCATACATGAACCTCAGCGTCGCGTAATAGCTCGTGAATTTGTGGTTATCGAAAAGAATCCAACGCATGATGTCTCGTCGTTCTTCGGCTGTCTGCGCCCCGAAATGCCCTGTCACCTCCGACAAATAGTCAAGGATGATCCCCGATTGGCTGATCTTCGTTTGCCCATGTTCGAGCACAGGGGCTTCGCCCTGCTCGTTTATGGTCTTTCGCCATTCTTCGGTGCGCGTTTCGCCGCCCAGATAGTCAACGAAAGTGCTCTCCCACTCGATGCCGGCAAGTGCGAAGAAGAGCGCGACCTTGTAACAGTTCCCCGAGAGAGCAAAGCAATGTAGCTTGAAATCTGGCATGAAAGCTCCTCATGCAATTCGATAATTGTCGGTAGGCTGAAACCGGTTCCTGCATAAACCCGGCGGGCGCCTCGTGCCTGCCAGCCTTGAAGCGCGTCGCAATCTTTCAGATTCGTTCGTCGCGCTTTAGGGCTTTTTGTTAATGCATCCCGTTATCGCAACACCGCTCGCACCATGCCCGACGCGCTTCAGGCGATCGACTGCATGTAGCGCATGCCGGTTACCGGACGCGGGGTGAAATCCAGCTGTTCGTAGAAGCGGTGCGCCAGCACGTTTCCGGTCGCAGCACTGACGGAGAGGTAGCCGCAGCCGGCTTTGCGGGCGGTTTCGCGTGCCCGGTCGACGAGCAACTGGCCGGTGCCGTGACCGCGATGGCCGTCGCGCACGAACAGATGGTGCAGGTCCATGCCGCGCTTGCCTTCCTGCGCCCTGTAGAGCGGCACCAGAATGGCGTATCCGATCAGCCCTTCGGCGGTCTCGGCCACGAGCGCATGGATCCAGGGCAGCGGACCGAAGAGGTCGCGCTCCAGCTGCTCCGGCGTTGTCGCAGCCGCATCGCCATGATGGGCGGCGAGCAGGGCGATCATCTCGTTGAGCTCGGGCAGGTCGCGGGGCTTGGCGGCGCGGATCGTTACCACCGATGGGCGCATCAGTGAAATTTCGCTGTCTTCGATTTCGGTCATGGTCTTCGCGTCCTTTGATATTCTGCCGTCAGGACGCTGCCGATACAATAAAGCCGCCTGACGGCGGCTTGTTGACAATATGATCTTGTCCGGCCGCCCTTTACAGGTACAGCCAAAAATACGAGCGGCTCTGGTGCGCGTTTTTGATCATGGGCCATAGATCGTCGGAAACGCGGCCTTTGTCAATGGCGGATTAAGCCGCGCATTCGCTTTCATTAGAAAATGCTGTGAGGGGCTCGCGCGGCCATGATCGCATCGAATGTCGCGAGAAGGAGCGGCGCTGAACGACATCATCGGCATTGAGCCCTGGCTTTCCGCTTGATACTATACCCCCCTATGTTATATGGGAACCCACCATGTCCCACACCACCCTGCAGAAAAAGAAGCTCGTCGCCCGCATCAGCCGCCTGAAAGGGCAGATGGAGGCGGTCGAGCGTGCGCTCGAGGCTGAGCGCCCTTGCGGCGAAATTCTGCAACTGCTTGCCTCGATCCGTGGCGCGCTGACCGGGTTGACCGGCGAGGTGCTCGACGACCACTTGCGCGAACATGTGCTGAATGCCGCCAATGATGCGGCGAGGGCCGAGGCGGTCGAGGAAATATCGGAAGTCTTGAGAATCTATATTCGCTGAATGCCGTGAAGAAGGAGCCTGTAATGCGTGCCGGAATCGACAAGGCTGGAATGGACGCCCTGGAACACGACCATGTCTTCCTCGGCGCCGATCACACGCGCAATGAGCGGCGCATCTGGCTGGTGATCGCGCTGACGGCGGTGATGATGGTGGCGGAAATCGCCGCCGGCACCGTCTACGGCTCCATGGCCCTTGTTGCCGACGGCTGGCACATGTCGACCCATGCCAGTGCGCTGCTGATTTCGGCGCTCGCCTATCTCTTCGCCCGTCGGCAGGCGCGCAATCCGCGCTTCACCTTCGGCACCGGCAAGCTCGGCGATCTCGCCGGCTTTGCCAGCGCCATCGTCCTTGCCCTGATTGCCCTGCTGATGGCCTGCGAAAGCCTGCTGCGCCTTTCTAACCCCGTGCCGATCGGTTTTGCCCAGGCGATTGCCGTTGCGGTCATCGGCCTTGCCGTCAACCTCGCCAGCGCCTGGCTGCTCGCCGGCGGCGGCCATGCCGCGCATGGCCATCATATGCACGGGCATGGCCAGCATGCGCACCATGGCCACCATCATCACGCTCACGGCCACCACGGACATGGCGATCACGGGCGCCATGGACATGGCGACCACGCCCACACGGCAAAGACCGGCGACAACAATATCCGCGCCGCCTATCTGCATGTGATCGCCGATGCCCTGACCTCGGTGCTCGCCATCGCGGCGCTGACGCTCGGCAGCCTTTACGGCTGGCTCTGGCTCGATCCCATCATGGGCATCGTCGGCGGGTTGGTCATCGCCAACTGGTCCTGGAGCCTGATGAAATCCTCGGGCGGCGTCCTTCTCGACGTCGTCCCCGAAGGCGAGACGCTGCCGACCGAAATCCGCGGCGCCATCGAGACCGAGGACGACCGGATCACCGATCTGCATGTCTGGCAGGTCGGCCCCGGCCATCATGCGGCAATCGTCGCCGTCCTCACCTCGCAGCCGCGCGATCCGGCCTTCTACAAGGGCAGGCTTTCGGCGCTGACGGAATTGTCGCATGTGACGGTTGAGGTCACGCGCGCCGCGTGACCAGTGCGGACGATAGAGGTCGCTCGGCGGGCAAGAAGTCGCCGCGTTGACGACAAGTCGCCGCAATCGCTCCTTAGCTCTGTCCTCCCGCCCGCCGGAGGATTTCATGGATCTCAGTTTGACCCGCCGCATGCTGCTCGGCTCGGCCCTTTGCCTGCCTGCGATGGGCCTGCCCGCGCTGGTGCTTCCCGCCAATGCCGAGGAGGGGACCAAGGAGGAGAATACCGAGAAGGGCGACGACGACATCCAGCACCGCCTTGCTGCGCTCGAAAAACGCACCGGCGGCCGTCTCGGCGTTTCGGTGCTTGACACTGAAACGAGCATCTCCTTCGGCTATCGCGGCAGCGAAGCCTTTCCGATGTGCAGCACCTTCAAGGCGCTGGCAGCAGGTTTCGTGCTGGCCCGTGTCGACAAGGGCGAGGAGAAGCTCGACCGGCGGGTGACTTATGGCAAGGACAAACTCGTCGACTATTCGCCGCTCAGCGAAAAACATGCGGGCACCGACGGCATGACCGTTGCTGAACTCTGCGAGGCGGTGGTGACGGTCAGCGACAATACCGCCGGCAACCTGCTGCTCGAAAGTTTTGGCGGGCCGGCAGGACTGACCGATTGGCTGCGCTCGATCGGCGATGGCACCACGCGTCTCGACCGCACCGAACCGACGCTGAACGAGGGCAGGAAGGGCGATCCGCGCGACACGACGACCCCGGAGGCGATGCTCGACACGCTCGGCAACCTGACGCTCGGCTCGGTGCTTGCCGAGGCTTCCTGCGACCGGCTGATCGCCTGGCTGGTGGCCAGCACCACAGGCAAGGAACGGCTGCGGGCCGGCCTGCCCCAGGATTGGAAGGTCGGTGACAAGACCGGCACCGGCCCGAACGGCTCTCTCGGCGATATCGCCGTCATCTGGCCCCCGGATCGCGGCCCGATCGTCGCCGCCGTCTATATCGCCGAGGCGACCGCACCGGTGACGGAACTCAACCCGGTCTTCGCCGAAGTCGGCCGCATGATCGTCGAGATGGTGTGAATCGGGAAAATGCGAAGGGCATAATCGACAGCTGTCCGGTTCTCGCCGGAAAACCCCTCCCCACAAGGGGGAGGGGCTACCGTGCGGCGCCTGTTGCATTTCATTCCTGACGGCGCAGCATGTGGCGGCGTATTTTGGTGGCTGGATCCCGCAGCGGGTTAGTCCCTCCCCCTTGTGGGGAGGGGTTGCGGAGGGGTCTTTCTCAAACACGAGCAATTCGAAATGCTCCCGCTCAGGCGCCGGAAACGTCGCCTGCCGTCTTGGTGCCGTCGTCCTCATGCCGGCCATTTCGCTCTTGATCTGCTCGGCGATTTCCTTTTCGATCCGGCGCGCTGATCGTCCGGCATGAATTTCCGGATCAAGGCAGCGTATAGGCGATCACGTAGTCGCCGGGCTTCGTGCCGACCGAGCCGTGGCCGCCGGCGACCATGACGACATATTGTTTGTTGTCATCAGCCATATAGGTCATCGGCGTCGCCTGGCCGCCGGCGGGAAGCCGTCCCTGCCAGAGCTGCCGCCCACTCGTCACGTCGTAAGCGCGCAGATAGTTGTCGACCGCAGCCCCGAGGAAGGCGACGCCGCCCTTGGTCAGCATCGGCCCGCCGATGCCCGGCACGCCCACCTTGAAGGGCAGGGGCAGCGGCGTCATGTCATGCACGGTGCCGTTCTTGTGCATATAGGCGATCTTGCCTGTGCGCAGGTCGACGCCGGCGACATAGCCCCAGGGCGGCGCCTGGCAGGGGATTTTGAGCAGTCCGAGGAAGGGACCCATGAAGACGCCGTAGGGCGCGCCGTCATTGCGGTTGAGTCCCTGTTCGCTGCCCTTCTCGTCCTGGCCCCTCGGCGGAATGTCGGCCGCCGGCACCAGGCGCGAGGTGAAGGCGAGATAGGTCGGCATGCCGAACATGATCTGCCGCTCCGGATCCACCGCCACCGAGCCCCAGTTGAAGGTGCCGAAATTGCCGGGATAGACGATCGTGCCTTTGAGCGAAGGCGGGGTGTAGCGGCCCTCGTAGCGATAACGGTGGAAGTCGATGCGGCAGGCGAGCTGGTCGAACAGCGACACGCCCCATATGTCCTTTTCCTGAAGCGGCTCGGGCGAGAAGGTGAGATCGGAGATCGGCTGGGTCGGCGAGGTATGATCGCCGGCAACAGCGCCGCCCGGCGCCGGGATTTCCTTGACCGGAATGATCGGTTCGCCGGTCCGCCGGTCGAGCACATAGATATCGCCCTGCTTGGTCGGGCCGACGAGGGCGGGAACGGTCGTGCCGTCCTGCTTCGTCAGGTCGATCAGAACGGGCTGTGCCGGCACGTCCATGTCCCAGAGATCGTGGTGCACGGTCTGGCGCACCCAGCGCAGCTGGCCGGTGGCGATATCGAGCGCGACGATCGAGGAGGAGAATTTCTCGACATTGTCGCTGCGATTGATGCCAAGCTGATCAGGCACCTGGTTGCCGAGCGGGAGGTAGACCATGCCGAGCGCCTCGTCGACGCTGAAGACCGACCAGCTGTTCGGCGAATTGGTGGTATAGGTCTGCCCGCCGGTGAGCGGCGTCGTCACGTCGGGATTGCCGGAATCCCAGTTCCAGATGAGCGCGCCGGTATTGATGTCGAAGGCGCGGATGACGCCGGACTGCTCCTGGGTGGAGTAGTTGTCGTTCACCGCGCCGCCGATGATGATCTTGCCCGCCACCGCGACCGGCGGCGAGGTGGAATAATAATAGCCGGCCGGGTTGTAGCGCATGCCGGCTTCCAGATGCAGCACGCCCTGATCGGCAAAGCTGGTGCAGATCTTCCCGTTCGCCGCATCGAGCGCGATCAGCCGGGCGTCCGAGGTCGGCAGATAGACGCGCTCGGCGCAGGGCTGGCCGGCGGCAACGGCCGGATCGGCATAATAGGTGACGCCGCGGCAGGTCTGATGCTGCCGGTCAGGGTTCATGCCGGAGTTGGCGTCGTATTTCCATTTCTCCTTGCCGGTCTTGGCGTCGAGCGCGATCGCCCAATTATGCGGCGTGCAGAGATAGAGCGTGTCCTTCACCTTGAGCGGCGTCACCTGATAGGTGGTCTCGCCGACATCCTCCGGCCGCTTGACGTCGCCGGTCTGGTATCGCCACACCTCCTTGAGGGTGGAGACGTTTTCGGCGGTGATCTGGTCGAGCGGCGAATAGCGCTGGCCGAAGGGCGTGCGGCCGTATTGATGCCATTCGCCGTCCGGCACGCTGCCGCCGAAGGCAGGGCTGGCGGCGACTTTATCGGTCGGCAGATCGCCGGCAAGATCATGCGGATCTGTGGTCATCGAATAGAGGGCGACGAGGATGGCGAGGATGACAGGTATGGCGAGCGGCCAGGGATTGGCGCCGTAAGTGAAGCCGGTCGGGCTGCGCAGGCCGAGCGGCCGGCGGATCCAGGGCGTCAGCAGCCAGAGCCCGAGCAGGATGATCATGCCGCCGCGCGGGCCCAACTGCCACCAGTCGAAGCCGACCTCCCACACCGCCCAGCCGAGTGCGGCGATGACCAGCACCGCATAGACCCAAAGCGCCACCGCCTTGCGCATCAGCAGCAGCCCGGCGGTGATCAGGAACATCAGCCCGGCGAACAGATAAAAGACGCTGCCGCCGAGCGTGACGAGCCACAGCCCGCCGCCGCCGAGGGCCAGCCCGATGATGATGAAGAAGATGGAGGTGATGACGATCGCCATAAGGCTGTATCTCCCGCTGAGGTTCGCCGGGGTGAGGGATCGGCGGAAAAGTCCCGCCGATCAGCCAGATAGCGCGAAGGAGATGCCTTTCAACGGCCACAATTGCCGCAGGCTGTCGTCACGTTTTGGATACCCTGAACTGGGCTTGATGCTGGTTGTGAGGAGATGACGACGCCTGTTACGTCCCGCAGAAGGTCGCGAGCACCCGTTCATCCGGCTTCGGCGGTGCCCGATAGGCGGCAAAGCCCGGCTGATCCTCATAGGGTTTTGAAAGCACGGTCAGCAGCGCCTCGAACAGCGAGAAATCGCCGTTCTCGACCGCGGCCTCAATCGCCTGCTCGACCCGGTGATTGCGTGGAATGAAGGCCGGATTGACGCTGCGCATGGCAATGGCGCGCTCGGTGGCCGTCTGCGGATCGCGCGACAGCCGCTCGCGCCACTGCGCAAGCCAGGCGCCGCAGGCCTCCGGTTCGCGGAAACTCGCGGCAAAACCCGGCTCTGCCGCGTCATCGCCGGCAAGATCCGACAGCCGCCGGAAGGTCAGGGTGAAATCGGCGGCCTGCGTCTGCATCAGCGACAGCAGCGCCTGCACCAGGTCGAGATCGCCGTCCTCTTGCCCGGCAAGGCCGATCTTCTCTCGCATGCCGGCCAGCCAATGCGCCTGGAACCGTTCGCCATAATTCTTGATCACCACATTCGCCTTGTCGACGGCGCTGTCGGGATTGGCGTCGATCAGCGACAGCAGTGTCTCGCCGAGCCTTGCAAGGTTCCATTGGCCGATGCCCGGCTGGTTGGCATAGGCATAACGCCCGTGCTGGTCGATCGACGAGAAGACGGTCGCCGGGTCATAGGTATCCATGAAGGCGCAGGGGCCGAAATCGATGGTCTCGCCGGAGACGGTCATATTGTCGGTATTCATCACGCCATGGATAAATCCGACATGCAGCCAGCGGGCGATCAACGCCGCCTGGCGCTCGGAGACCGCATCGAAAAGCGCGAGATAGGGGTTCTCGGCCTCTTTCAGCGCCGGATAATGCCGGTCGATCACATAGTCGGCCAGCGCCCGCACGCCGTCGGTGTCGCCCCTGGCCGCGAAATACTGGAAGGTGCCGACACGGATATGGCTGGCCGCGACGCGGGTGAAGACCGCCCCCGGCAGCACCTCTTCGCGATAGACCGGCTCGCCTGTCGTCACCGCCGCCAGCGCCCGCGTGGCGGGTATGTCGAGCGCAAACATCGCCTCGCTGATGATATATTCCCTGAGCACCGGCCCGATTGCCGCCCGGCCGTCGCCGCGACGCGAAAAAGGCGTCGGGCCCGCACCCTTCAGCTGGATGTCATAGCGCCTGCCGTTGCGGTCGATCACCTCGCCGAGAAGGATCGCCCGCCCGTCGCCGAGCTGCGGCGAGAAGCCGCCGAACTGATGCCCGGCATAGGCCATGGCCAGCGGTTCGGCCCCTTCGGGCAGGAGATTGCCGGAAAAGATCGCCGCACCGTCGCGGCGCAGGGCCTCGACGTCAAGCCCGAGCTCGGCGACGAGCGGCTCGTTCAGCTTGATCAGCCAGGGCTCCGCCACCGGCGTCGGCGCCTGCGGCGCAAAGAAGTGCTGAGGCAAGCCGACATAGCTGTTGTCGAACGGAAAGGCCGCACTGGGCCGGTTTGTCTGCAGGGCGGAGGTCATCACTCATAGGTAGGGCTGGGATGCATGCCGCGCAAGCCGGGAGATGAAGACCTTCACGAAGAGCGGACGAATGCAAGGAATCGTGATCTGCCTTTACCTCTCGTCAAAGCAGCTTTGCCATAAAGGACATAGCGCCGCCATGATCGCCGGCGTATAGCAAATCGTCTCCCCTTGGCCTTGCGCCATGTCATCTCCGCGGCCCAGCTGCTTCGTGTGCTCCGCCGCGCCACCGCGAGTGATTCCGGACGATGTCGGATCAGATTTACCAGGCGCCGATGGTTCGGCGCGCCGCGCCCAATTTCCGGGTGATCGCGATGATTGTCGCGAGTGCGATGCTGATGGAAAATATCGATGCGACCGTACTGGCGACGGCGCTGCCCACAATGGCGCGCGATTTCGCCGTCAGCGCGCCGGCCATGTCGATCGCACTCACCTCCTATCTCCTGAGCCTTGCGATCTTCATTCCGGCAAGCGGCCGGATGGCCGACAGTTTCGGCTCGCGCACCGTCTTCCGCGCCGCCATCGCCGTCTTCGTCGCCGGCTCCATCCTTTGTGCGCTCGCGCCGACGCTGTCCTTCCTGGTGCTGGCGCGGCTGCTGCAGGGCATGGGTGGCGCGATGATGATGCCGGTCGGGCGCCTGGTGCTGATGCGCAGCGTCGACCGCAAGGATATGGTCAGCGCCATGTCATGGCTGCTCGTGCCGGCGCTGATCGGCCCGATCATCGGTCCGCCGCTCGGCGGCTTCATCGTCACCTATCTCGACTGGCGCTGGATCTTCTATATCAACGTGCCGGTCGGCATCATCGGCATGATCTTCGTCTCGATCTACATTGACGAGGTGAAGGGCAAGGCCAGCGGTCCCTTCGATACAATCGGCTTCATCCTCTCCGGAATCTCGCTCGGCTCGCTGCTCTTCGGCTTCGAAATGTCGAGCCATGAAGGCGAGGGCGCCTTCTCGATCTTCCTGATCGCCCTTGGCCTCATCTTCGGCATCGCCTATCTCAAGCATGCCCGCAAGCACCCGTCGCCGATCATGGATTTCTCGCTGATGAAGGTCCCGAGTTTCGGCACGTCAGTCATCGCCGGTTCGTTGACGCGCATCACGCAAGGGGCGCAGCCCTTCCTGCTGCCGCTGCTTTTCCAGATCGGCTTCGGCCTGTCTGCCGCCGCGGCCGGCCAGATCGTCATCGCCACCGCGATCGGCGCGCTCGCCATGAAGCCGATGGCGAAGTTCGTCTTCAGCCGGCTGGGCTTCCGCCGCAGCCTCGTCCTCAACGGCATCTTCGGCACGATTGGCTATGGCCTCTGCGCCGCCTTCCGGCCGGACTGGCCGATGCCGCTGATCTTCGTCGTCCTGGTGCTCAGCGCCTTCTTCCTGTCGTTCCAGTTCACCGCCTATAACACCATTGCCTATGACGAGATCGACAAGGAGCGGATGAGCTCGGCCACCAGCTTCTACACCACCTTCCAGCAGCTGATGCTGTCGCTCGGCATCTGCATCGGCGCCTTGGCGCTGCACGGCTCCATGGCCCTGTCAGGCGCCGAAACGCCTGCTCTCGGCGATTTTTCGGCCGCATTCGTCGTCGTCACGATCATCTCGATCACCGCGACCTTCTGGAACCTGCGCTTCTCCCCGACCGCCGGCGAGGAGATCAGCGGCTACAAGGCCAAACCGTCGAAAGGCGTCGCCAAAGGCTGACGCCGGCTTTCCCTTCGTCAGAAGCCGACCGGCGCCCGCAGCCGCCTGCGTCGCGAGGACCGGCCCTCGCGCCAGTCCGCCTCAAGCCCATAGGTCACCTGGCCGTCGAAGCCGCCGAAGGCGAGATCGCTATCGCGCAGCGCCACCTCCACGGCCGCCTCAGGCTCGGGGCGCCTGTGCCGTCCCGTGATCGCAAGCCACAGATCGTGCCAGCCGTGCTCCCGTGTCACCACTCCCATCATCGTCCATCCAATCGTCATTCTCTCCTCCCTCTCAGGTCGTCACGCCGCCTGCGGCAGGCATGCCTCGCAGATCGCCGCGACATGGCGGTGGTCGGTGCCGCAGCAGCCGCCGAGCACGCGCACCGCGGGCATGCGGCCGAGCAGTTTGCGGTAGCGGCGGCCGAGATCTGCGGGATCGCCGGCATCCAGCGTCTCGCTATTGTCCAGCTGCTCGTGGCTCATGGTCGAGGCATTGGCGCGGATGCCGGAAATGCGCTTCACCCAGGCGCTTTCGGGATCGAGCGCGGCTTCGAAATGCGTCGGATGCGCGCAGTTGATCATGTAATAGGCCGGCGCCCCGCCGGTGGCCGCATCCGTCGTCTCGATGGCGTCCTGAATGCTGCGGCCCGTCACCAGCCGGCCATCCGTCTCCAGCGTGAAGGAGATGGCCGAGGGCATGCCGAGCGCCTGTGCCGCCCGCGCCACGCCGATCGCCTCGTCGATATTGGTCAGCGTAAAAGCGCTGACCATATCGGCCTCCGTGCCGGCGAAAGCCGCGATCTGGAAGGCGTGGTAGTCCTCCGCCTCGGCCGCATCCATGATGCCCGCCTTATAACCGTCACCGCGCGGGCCGATCGCGCCGCTGATGACGATCTGCTGCTCCGGCCGCTCATAGGCGCTGCGCAAGCCGACGAGCAGGTCGACGGCCTCCTCGTTGACCGCCTTCAAGGCTTCGCTGGTATAGCCGAGCTTCTGCCCCCAGTCCGGATTGGCCCGCCATGTGGCAGTGTCGAGCACGAAGCCTGTGCCGTGGCGCCGTGCGATATCGAGGTAGCGGCGATAGTAATTCCGCATGCGCTGCCGCCCCTCTTCGGAAGCCAGCAATATGAAGGCGGCAAAATGCGGAAGTTCGATCCCTTCGTGAAAGATCAACGTCGTTTCCATGCCGCCATCGGTAATGAAGGTGCCGCCTTTGAGTTGCGGCAAACCGTTTCTGTACTTTGCCATTGTGAAGTCTCTCCCTCGCAGCGCCAGAAACGGCTGCTGTCGATGAATGATGTTCTGACGCTTATTCGGCTGCCAAACTAGACGACTTGAGGTATAGTCCAGGCGGTTTTGGTTTTTGCCGATGGATATCAATTGCTTGCTTCACTCGATGCTGCCGGGGCGATGGCAGATCTGAATATGCGGCGCTGAAAACCGTACCGCCGGTACAGGAGCCAGGGCAGGAGGGGACATGCGAAAGGGCGAGGAAACGCGGACCCGCATCCTCGATGTGGCCGAAGCGGCGGTCTTGCAGAAGGGTTTCGGCGGCACCTCCATCGAGGAGCTGATCGCCGAGACCGGCATCACCAAGAGCGGCTTCTTCTATCATTTCCGGGACAAGAACGAGCTCGCCAAGGCGCTGCTCAACCGCTACATCGAAAATGACGAGCGCATCTACGATGAGATCTTCAGCCGCGCGCGCGATCTGGTCGACGATCCGCTGCAATCCTTCCTGCTCGGTCTCAAACTGCTGTCCGAACTGCTCTCCGACCTGCCGAACGGCCATCCCGGCTGCCTCGTGGCGACCGTCTGCTACTACGAGCGGTTGTTCGACCGCGAGATACAGGAGACCAACCGGAATGCGGTGCTTGCATGGCGGCGCCGTTTCGGCCGCATGCTGCGGGAGATCATGGCCATCTATCCGCCGCGCGAACCCGTCAATGTCGACCAGCTCGCCGACATGGTGTCCTCCGTCCTGGAAGGCGGGATCGTCCTGTCGAAGACGCTGAAGGAGCCGAACACGCTGGCCGAACAGGTGCTGATGCTGCGCACCTTCGTGAAGATGCTCTTTCTGCCGGTGGTGGAAATGCCGAGGGCGTCGGGCGATTCAACTTTTCTTGGAAGCGCAGAACCGCACTGACTTTTTGGGGCCCCTCAGTCCTTGCCTTCCAGCGCCGCTGCCAATTCGGCGAGCTTCCGCACGGTATTGAGATTGCGCGAGGTTGCCGGCTTCAGCGCCGGCAGTTTCAGCTTCGAGCGGCCGGATCCATTGGGATAATGCACATAGATTTCCCGGCCGGCGAGCTTGGCCTCCTCGCCATCGGGCGCCACCATCTTTTCCAGCGCATCACTGGGCGCCTTTTCGGGCAGGAAGTGGACGAGCAGGAAGTTCGGCTTGGCCTCGGGAAAGGGGGCGTCGGCAGCGATCTTGTCGAGTTCTTTGCGGCTGCGCACCATCACGCCTGGCTGCTTGCCCATCTTTTTGCCGAGCGCTTCGTCGAGCCACTCCTCCACCGTCTTTTCCGTCTCATCCGAGCGGAAAAGCACGTTGCCGCTCTGGATGTAGGTCTTCACCTCGGTAAAGCCGAGGCCTTCGCAGACTGCCTTCAGTTCGGCCATCGGCAGAGAGCTGGTGCCGCCGACATTGACGGCGCGGAGTAGGGCGACATAGACGGGCATTTCTCTCTCCCTGGCCTCTGCGACGCCCCACCCAACCCTTACATCTTCCCCGCAACCTTGATCGCAAACGCATACTCGAAGGCGATCTCTTCCAGCCGCTGGAAGCGGCCCGAAGCGCCGCCATGGCCGGCGTCCATATTCGTCTTGAGCAGGATCGGCGCGTCGCCGGTCGTCTTATCGCGCAGCTTCGCCACCCATTTGGCCGGCTCCCAATAGGTGACGCGCGGGTCCGTCAGGCCGCCGAGCGCCAGAACCGGCGGGTAGGCTTTCGCACCGACATTGTCATAGGGCGAGTAGGAGGCGATCTGCTCGTATTCTTCCTTGCTGTCGATCGGGTTGCCCCATTCCGGCCACTCGGGCGGGGTGAGCGGCAGCGTATCGTCCAGCATGGTGTTGAGCACGTCGACGAAGGGAACGGCGGCAATGATGCCGGCGAACTTCTCCGGCGCCATATTGGCAACTGCGCCCATCAGCATGCCGCCGGCCGATCCGCCCTCGGCGATGATCTTCGTGTAAGAGGTGAACTTCTGTTGATTCAGATAATCGGCCGCGGCGACGAAGTCCTTGAAGGTGTTCGTCTTCTTGTCCATCTTGCCGTCTTCGTACCAGGCGAACCCCTTGTCCTTGCCGCCGCGGATATGGGCGATGGCATAGACGAAGCCGCGGTCGGCGAGCGACAGGCAATTGGTGTTGAAGCCGGCCGGAATGGTGATGCCGTAGGCGCCGTAGCCGTAGAGCAGGCAGGGTGCCGTGCCGTCGAGGGGGGTATCCCGGCGATAGAGCAGGGTGACCGGCACCTTCTCGCCATCCCAGGCCGGGGCGAAGACGCGGCGGGTGATGTAGTCGTCGGGATTGTGGCCGGACGGCACCTCCTGCGTCTTCAACAGCGTGCGTTCGCGCGTCACCATGTTGTAGTCGTAGAGCTGCGATGGTGTCGTCATCGAGGAATAGGAGAAGCGGATGATATCCGTGTCGTATTCGGCTGCACCCTGCAGCCCCAGCGAATAGGCTTCCTCGGCAAAGGCGATCGCATGCTCCTCGCCGGTCGCCCGGTCGCGGATCATGATCTGCGGCAGCCCGTCCTTGCGCTCCAGCCAGAGGAGATGGCGGGCATAGGCCATGTGGCTGATAACAAGCGTGCCGGGCTTGTGCGGCACCACTTCGCGCCAGTTTTCCTTGCCCGGCTTATCAACCGGCGCTTCCATGATCTTGAAATCCTTGGCGCCGCCGTCATTGGTCAGGATGTAGAAGACGTCGCCGCCCTCGGTCAGCGAATATTCGATGCCTTCCTCGCGCGCCGCCACAAGCTTCGGCTCGGCGGTCAGGTCCTTGGTCGACAGCAGCCGGTATTCGCTGGTCTCGTGGTCGTGAATGTCGATATAGATGAAATCGTCGAGCAGCGAGCCGCCGACGCCCATGAAGAAGCCGGCATCCGGCTCTTCATAGACCAGCCGGTCTTCCGACTGCGGCTGGCCGAGAATGTGGTGGAATACCTTCGACGGCCGGTGGTTCTCGTCCAGCGCCGAATAGAAGAAGCTCTTGCCGTCGGGCGCCCAGACGCCGCCGCCGCCGGTATTCTCGATCCGGTCGGCAAGGTCCTCGCCGGTTGCGAGATCGCGGACCTGCAGCGTGAAGAATTCCGAGCCCTTGTCGTCATAGCCCCAGATGCCGCGGCTGTGGTCGCTCGTATGGTCGAGACCGGCGAGGCGGAAATAGGCCTTGCCGGCGGCCTCCTTGTCGCCGTCGAGCAGCACGGTGCGGATCGTTTCGTCGGCGACATTGCCGTCGCGGGCGATGCGGAAATAGCGCGGCTGTTCGCCGCCGGTGACATAAAAGGTGCCGTAGGCATAGGCGCCGTCCTTCATCGGCACCGAGCTGTCGTCCTCCTTGATGCGGCCGCGCATTTCGGAAAACAGCACCTTCTGCAGCGGCTTGGTGTCTTCCATCGCCGTGTTCATATAGGCGTTTTCGGCTTCCAGATGCCGGCGGATCTCGGGGTCGAGGATCGACGGATCCTTGAACATCGCCTGCCAGTTGTCGGCGCGCAGCCAGGCATAATCGTCCGTGCGGGTAATGCCGTGGCGCGTATCGGAGATCGGCTTCTTCGGTGCGGCAGGCGGTGTCGGCAGGCTTTTGAAAACGGACAAGGAATGGCTCCGGTGGGAATGTCGGGTTGGCAAGAGATAGAGGCGCACCGGTCCCGGATCAAGCGGCAAGGATGCGCCAAGGGTCGAGGTGCCCTTCCACAGGCAAGAAGGGCGCTCTGCCCGCCTTGCCTTGATGTCACCACAATATTTAAGAAAGTCCGCTCTCGTTGCGCGAAATTTGCACGTGCCAAGCCTCCGGCAAGCCGTCGGTGGCAGGGTGAAGAATGGACAACAGTAAGGGATTTTCTCCACAATGCCGAAACGTCTGCTCCTGTTTGTATCCCTCGCAAGCCTTGCTGCCCCCGCCTTCGCCGTCGATCCCGCCATCAAGAAGCAGCTGGAAAAACTCGATCCCTCGACCCGGCTGGAACAGAGCTGCGACACCGAGGCGATGAGCCGCATCAACAAGGACAGCACCGGCTTCAAGCCCGACAAGGTCATCGCCTATACGTTCAAGGACCCGATCCCCGGCGACAATTCGCTGCAGGCGCCGGGCGCGGTCTTCCGCAGCAAGGGCGACTGGTATCATCTCTCCTACAATTGCATCACCGGTCCGCAGCATATCAACGTGCGCGAGCTCAACTACGAGATCGGCGAGAAGGTGCCGCGCGAGAAGTGGGACAAGTATTATCTTTACGATTGATGCGGCTCTGTCCGACCAAACGGGTGCGGTGACATCCGGCCACATGGCGCCGGGCAAACCCAATCGTTAGAACTGCCGGATCGAATCGTAGAAATCCACAATATGAACCGCATCCTGCTCGCTTCGGCGTTCCTACTGGCCAACATGTCCGCGGCATTGGCGGATGAAGTGCCGCCAACGCTGCCTGCCGCCGTTGGACCGGCCTCGGCCGCAACCAGCCCGGCCCCGAAGGCGCCGGCGCCAAAACTCGTCGAGCCGCATCTGCATATCGCCCGCTCCAATATTGCCGGCCATGCCCGCATTGCGCTGACCTTCGATGCCTGCATGGGCCAGGCGGACGAGCGCATCCTGTCGACGCTGGTGCGGGAACGCATCCCGGCGACGATCTTCGTCACCGCCCGCTGGCTGAAGCGCAATCCCGCTGCCGTCGCCGTGTTCCTGCAGAATCCCGATCTCTTCGAACTCGAAAACCATGGCGAGAACCATATTCCGGCCGTCGACACGCCGACGCTGATCTATGGCATCGCTTCCGCCGGATCACCGCAGGCGGTGCGGCAGGAAGTTGAAGGCGGCGCTGCCGCCATGGTCGCAGCCGGCATTCCGGCGCCGCACTGGTTCCGCGGCTCGACCGCCAAATACGATCTTTCCGCCATCGGCGAGATCCGCGCCATGGGTTATCGCATTGCCGGTTATTCGGTGAACGGCGACGGCGGCTCGCTGCTGGGAGCCGCGATCACCGAAAAGCGCATCGCCTCGGCCAGGGATGGCGATGTCGTCATCTCCCACGTCAACCAGCCGACCCATGCGGCGGGTGAGGGGGTGGCCAAGGCGTTGGTCGATCTCAAGGCCAAGGGGACCGAGTTCGTCCGCCTCGAGGACGTCGAGGACACTGGCGACGACAAGACGACGGAGTGATTTTGCGGCTGAAGGTATGCCGTGGGGGTGCCCCACGCCATGACAGTGAGACCTTACCTCAGCTCCTTGCCCACCCGCACCACATCCTCTCCAAAGCGACGCAAACCCGGTCCGTCCCTGTCGAGCGCGAAATCCTCGAACCAATCCCGTTGCATGCCGGCCAGCATCGCGCCGATCATCTGCGCGGCGAGATAGGAAAAGGTGATGCCGTTGCCGCCGTAGCCATAGGCGGCGAACACATGCGGCGTCTTCGGCACCGGGCCGATCAGCGGCAGGCCGTCGACCGTCTCGCCGAAGGTGCCGCTCCAGGCGTGTTCCACCCGCGTATCCGCCTTCGGCCACAGCCGCTTCATCTTTTTCCGGATCGCCGTGATCTTGGCCGGCAGCTTGCGGTCGCGCGTCTGCGCGTCGATCGTCTCGTCATCCTCGCCGCCGGCGACGATGCGATTGTCCGCGGTCGTCCGCATGTAGAGATAGGGGTGGCTGTCCTCCCAGATCAGCGCCCTGTCGCGCCAGAAATGTGCCGGGTCCTGCGGCACGGTGGCGAGCGCCCAGCTCGAACTCGACCGATGCAGCTTCGGCATGTCGAGGCCCGGCATCGAATAGCCGGTCGCCAGCACGACATGCCGCGTCTCGATCAGATGGCCTCCATCCGTCTCCATCGTGACGTGATCGCCTTCGCTGTGAAGTGCCGTCACGGAAGCGTTGACCAGCCGCGCGCTGCGCCGTATCGCCATCTCCAGCAGCGCCCAGGTGAGAAGCAACGGATCGCATTCCGCCGAGCCCGGCGAATAGATCGCGCCATCCCGGTCGAGTTCGAATTGGGTGAAGAGATCGGGATGTTCGAGATAGACGCCGGGCAGGCCGGCCCGGCGGCGAAGCTGGCGCTCCTCCAGGAGATTGCGTGCGCCTTCCTGATTGGCGGCGAGATAGAGCGTGTTGCGCGGCCGGAAGCCGCAGGCAATCCCATTGGTGGCGATCAGCTTGGAAAGGCCGGCCACCGCGGCACCGCTGCGGCGGTAGATGCCGGCCGCGCGCTCGAAGCCATAATAATCCTCGAGCTCGGTGAGCGTGCTGTCGATTTCCCATTGCAGCATCGCCGTGCTCGCCGCGGTGCTGCCGAAACCGGGCTGCTCCCGGTCGATGACAACAACGGAAAAACCGCGCGCCGTCAGATGTTCGGCAACCAATGCGCCGGTGATGCCGCCGCCGATCACCGCGACGTCGGTGGAAAAGCTCTGCGCGATCGGCCGCCATTCCGGTCGTATGCCGCTTTTCCCCCAGAGAGAACGGCCGCTGACCATCTGGTCGTGATCGGATTCGGCAAGATCGAGATCAGCTGCCACGAACGTCCCCCCGGTTGATCATTTCGGCAATTGCGGCTGCGGTTTTTCCTCGATCAGCAGTTCGTCGATAACAGTCATGACGATCAGCGACAGCGGCAGCGCCAGCATGGCGCCGACGGCACCCCACATCCATGTCCAGAACAGGATGGCGAGAAAAACGACGAAGGGATTGATTTCCAACCGCCGCCCCATCACTGCGGGAAAGATCAGGTTCTCCATGAGGAGATGCACCGTGAAGAAGGCCGCGGCCGGCATCAGGCCGATGAGAAAGCCATCATGGGTGAGGATGCCGGCGACCGCGACGGCAAGCGTCATCAGCGTGATGCCAAGGTAAGGGATGAAGCTCGAGAGGAAGGCGAAGAAGCCCCAGAGCACCGGGGCAGACAGCCCGCCGGCATAGGCGATAACGGTCATGACGACGCCGAGCCCGACATAGATCAGCGAGGCCGTCGCGAAATAGAAGCCGAGCACCTGCTCGACAGCGTTGATGACGCGGATGGCTGCCAGACGTTGCGTGCGGGTGCGGAAGGTCATGATGATCGTTTTGCGTAGGTTGACCCGACCAGCGAGGAAGAACAGCAGCGCCGCAAAGAATATCATCCCCTGCACCAGCGCCGGCGTCAGGCTGCTCGTCACCACATGCAGCACGTTGCCAGTGTTTTCGAGCAGTGCACCGATCGACATCGACCCGCTTTCGAATGTCGCTGGCGTAATATGCAGCCATCTGATGCGCTCGAGATAAGGCATGACGCGGTTGATGGTTCGCTCGGCGAAGGCCGGGCCTTCATTGGCAAACGTCATCAGCGGGTCGGCGAGCGAGTTGATAAGCAGGAAGATCACCAGCGCCACGCCGCTCGACAGCATGAAGGCGTTGGCAAGCCGCGGCACGCCCATCTTGCTGAGCTTTTCCGCCGCCATGCCGAGGATCATGCCGACGACGACGGCGAGCGTGATCGGAATGAGGATGAGCGACATCAGGTAGACGGCGGCAAGGAAGAGAATGCCGAAGATGCCGATGATCGCCCAGGCCATGGTGACATCGAGCCCGTCCTTTTCCAGACGGTGCAGCGGCGGCGGCGGCGGCAGCTCTTCCGCGGCTTCCTTCAGCGACTGTGCCCAGGCGCTGGTGTGGCGTTCGCCGATTGCGATCTTCTTTGCTTGTTTGCGGATGCCATTGGCGATGCCCATGCGGTGAGGTCCCCGAAGCCCCATTGCTTCCTCACGGAAACGCGCTGACAGGGTTCCGGTTCCGTGACGGGACTGACCATCCGATACGCTGCATGCCGCATGTCTTTGCGTCGACGGCATTGCTCCATGGCGCAAGCCTCTTCAACCGTTATGGCTGACCCGACGCGACCTGGAAATTATGCAGAAAGCGTCAGGCCGATGCCCCAGGGATCCTTGAGGAATACGCCGCCGTCGCGCTTCTCGCTCTTGATCTCCAGTGCATCGAGCTTGGAGACTGCCGCATCCAGCGTCGCCTTGTCATTGAAGCGGACCTTGTAGTCCGAAAGCCCGGTCATGTTGCCGGCGCGCGCAGTGGCGCCGCGGCTGTTCCAGATATTGGCGGCGAGATGGTGATGGTAGCCGCCGGTCGCAAAGAAGCTCGCGCCGGGATAACGCGCCATCAGCTTGAGGCCGAGAACGTCGTGGTAGAAGGCGTCGGCCTGCGGGATGTCGCCGACCTGCAGATGCAGGTGGCCGATCGCCGTCCCCGCAGCCATGCCGTCCCAGCGCTCATCAGGCGCACTGTTGTAGAGCGCCTGGAGGTCGAGGCGCAGCGTCGCCATCTCCACCATGCCATCCTGGTGGAACTTCCATTGTTCGTGCGGCCGGTCGGCATAGATCTCGATGCCATTGCCTTCGGGATCGGACAGATAGATCGCCTCGCTGACGAGATGATCCGAGGCGCCGTCGAGCACGACATTATTGTGTGCCGCATGGCGCAGCCAGCGTGCGAGTTCGACCCGGTTCGGCATCAGGAAGGCGGTGTGGAAAAGGCCGGCGGCATTGCGGGGCGCGATCGCAGCATCTTTTGCCGTGGTCAGCGTCAGCAACGGCAGATCGCCGACACCCAGCACTTCGCCGCTCGCCGTCTTCTCGATCACCTTCAGGCCGAGCATCGATTGATAGAAGCCGGACACCAGGCCGAGGTCGGTCACGACGAGATGCGACTGATCGATATAGGCAGGCCGCGTCAGCGCATAGGAAGTTTCGCTCGTCATGGATGACTCTCCTGGAGAATTGGCCCGTGAAAGGGAAGGCGTACCGGCTGTGGCGGCAAACACGCCGCCCGTGGCAAGCTCAAGGAAGTTTCGCCGGTTCATTCGTCTTTATCTCCCTGGCTGCCGTACTTGACCCCTATATGGCGCATTCCGATTGTTCACAGAAGACCCGTTTTTGACGATGAAGCGTTGAACAGATGTTGACGATGGCTTGCGCCCACTTGATTGCGATCAATGCGCTCATATCTTCTTTAGAGGAAGCTTATATATCTCAGTCATGGAGGGAAGCCATGTACAGGAAGATCATCGTAGCGATCGCGCTCGGCGGTATCGAAAAGGGAGAAAAGATCCTCCGCAAGGCCGCGTCCTTGCTCGATGACGGCGGCGAGATCATCGCGCTTAACGTCATCGAAGATGTGCCGAGCTATGTCGCGATCGAACTGCCGGCCAATATGGTCGAGGACGCCATGCAGGACAGCCGCGACAAGCTGCAAGCGCTGCTCGCGACCACCGGCGTCACGGCAACCGTCGAGATCCGCAACGGTCCACCTGCCAAAGCCATCATCTCGACCGCCGAAAGCCACGGCGCCGATCTCATCATCGTCGCCTCGCACGTTCCGGACTTTTCCAACTACTTCATCGGCGCCACTGCCGATCGGGTCGTGCGCCATGCCAAATGCTCGGTGCTGGTCGACCGGCAGAAGATTTGATCCTGGGCCACTGCCTGTTCGGCGTGTCGTGCGTCGGCCGCAGTCCTTGTCCGCGTACCATCAAAGGCAGCGCAGACTGCCTGCCTGGCTGTCACGAAGATTTACCGCCGGTGCGCTTTGCCGCAGTTGCGCCTCCACCCGTTCGATGCGACGATTGCAACCGGGGTATGAAACGGATTGGCGTGCATGGCCGAGTTCAACGGCATTCGCTGGGCTTACGACAGATATGAACTGATCGCCGACGGTATCGTCCACGGCGTCGGTCTCGTGCTGGCGCTGATCGGCGCCACCGTCCTGATTTTCTACGCCACGGTCTGGAGCTCCCACGGCGCGCTCGCCGCCGCCTGGATCTATGGCGTCGGGCTGGTGCTGACGCTGGCCATTTCCTTTTCCTACAACGCCTGGCCGGTCTCGCGTACGAAATGGTACCTGCGCCGCTTCGACCATTCGGCGATCTTCCTGCTGATCGCCGCCACCTACACGCCCTTCCTCGAACGCGGCGCCGACGATCCACTGCTCCTCTTCATGCTGGTCGCGATCTGGCTGTTCGCCGCTATCGGCATTATCCTGAAATGCGTCTTTCCCGGGCGCTACGACCGCCTCGCCATCCTGCTTTATCTCGCCATGGGCTGGAGCGGCGTGCTGGTGGCCGGACCTGTCGCCGCGCGCATTCCCTCGGCCTCGATGCTGCTGATCGTCATCGGCGGCGTCATCTATTCGCTCGGCGTCATCTTCCATGTCTGGGAGAAGCTGCGCTTCCAGAACGCCATCTGGCACGGTTTCGTCGTCACCGCTGCGGCGGTGCATTATTCGGCCGTCTTCACCTGTTTCAGCCTGCCGGCGCCGGGTGTCTGAACGACGGCCGTTTACATCTGTCGGGGTCGGGCGTATGCCGCCTTGGCAGACAATGTGAACCTGAGCATCATGACAGACGCTGTCCTCCTCCGCGACGCCACCGAAGCCGATCTTTCCGCTATCCGCGATATCTACAATCACGCCGTCGAGCACACGACGGCGATCTGGAACGACACGCTGGTCGATCTTGAAAATCGGCTGGAATGGTTCAAGGCGCGCAAGGCGCGCGGCTTTCCCGTCATCGTCGCCGAGATGGCGGGCAAGGTCGCGGGTTACGCCTCCTATGGTGACTGGCGGGCCTTCGACGGTTACCGCCACACGGTGGAGCATTCCGTCTATGTCGACAAGGATTGCCGCGGTGCCGGCATCGGCGAGCGCCTGATGCGGGAACTGATCGCACGTGCCGCGGCCGCCAATATCCATGTGATGATCGCCGGCATCGAGGCTGAGAACACCGCCTCGATCAGGCTGCACGAAAAGCTCGGTTTCCGCATCGCCGGCAGATTTTCCGAGGTCGGCACCAAGTTTGGCCGCTGGCTGGACCTTACCTGCATGGAGCTTCGCCTGCCTCTGGAGTCGTCCGGCAACCCATTGTGAAGGGCGCTTGCCATCTTTTTATTGTAGTCTGAGCTGTGTAAGAAAGTGGAAGAAGCCTGCTTCGCCGGAGGCGGCTTCAGAATGTCACGGAGGTGAACAGTTCAATGGCAATGCACAGATCGTCGCTCGGTCTCCTTGCCCTCATTCTACTGGCATTTCCGCCGGTTGCAGCACGCGCCGCCGATTGCGGCAGCCTGGCATCGCCAAAGCTCGACTGGCAGGAATGCACCAAGAAGAACCTGATGCTGCAGGGCAGTGATCTCGAAGGCGCCAATCTCTTCGGCACCGATTTCTCGCTGACCGATCTCGCCGGCGCCAACGTCAAATCCGCCAATCTCGAGAAGGCGACCTTGGTGCGCGCCTCGCTCGAGGGCGCCCATGCCGAAGGCGCCAACTTCGCCAAGATCGAGGCCTATCGCGCGAGCTTCGCCAATATCATCGCCGAAGGCGCTTCCTTTGCCGGCGCCGAGTTGCAGCGGGCCAATTTCGCCAGCGCCCGGCTTGCCGGCGCAAGCTTCGAAAAGGCCGAACTCGGCCGCGCCGATTTCGACAAGGCGGTGCTGACGGGGACGAAATTCTCTTTCGCCAATCTCTCCCGCGCCGATCTCTCCGGCGCGACCCTCGAAGGCCCGGCGATGTTCGAGCGCGCCTTCATGTTCTTGACCCGCATCGAAGGTCTCGACCTCTCGGCCGCAACCGGGCTCGAACAGACGCAGATCGACCTTGCCTGCGGCGATGCCTCGACCAAGCTGCCGGCCGGCCTCTCCGCCCCGACAAGCTGGCCCTGTCCCGCCGACCACGAGTGATCGGGCGGGCTCGTCGATCGGCGTCGATGGCAGCCTCTTCCCAGTTTGACGGGGAGAGGGGAGGTGCCATGCGAGATGTAGATGGGGACGAGAGGTTACGTCATGGTCCCTTCCCCGCGTTTACGGGGGTCTGAAGGACGGGTCGAGACGAGTGGCTCGACCCCGGTCGGTGGCAGCAACCGAATGAGGGCTGCTCTCGGCTCACGTATCGGGATGGGCCGATGGCGCGGCTCAGCACTTACTTTCCGGGTTCGAACACCATGGAATGGCCGTTGATGCAGTAGCGCAGGCCGGTCGGCGGCGGGCCGTCGGGAAAGACGTGGCCGAGATGGGCCTCGCAGGCGCCGCAGCGGATTTCGGTGCGCACCATGCCAAAGGTCGTGTCGCGATGTTCGGTCACCGCATCGGGCGAGACTGCCTCGAAATAGCTTGGCCAGCCGCAGCCCGCATCGAATTTGGTGTCGGAGCGGAAAAGCGGGGCATTGCAGCCGACGCAGCGGTAAAGCCCTGTCTCGAAGGAATCCCAATAGGGGCCGGTGAAGGCGCGTTCGGTGCCGTGCTGGCGCGTGATGCGGTATTGCTCAGGCGTGAGCTGCTCTTTCCATTCGGCATCGGTCTTGTGGATCTTGGCGGTGGTTGCAGTTTCGGACATGCCATGCTCCTTTCGCCGAGGGGCGGTTCCGTTTCGCGCAAAATGTGGTGCGCCGTCACCGATTCATCAAGTCTTGGGCACCATCCTGCCCAATTCGCCGTGTACCGCTTTTGGGGGAGGACGCTTGCTCTTACATCCGTTAGGGGTTTTCTGTTAGGGTTAATGTTACGTGCATTGGGGAATCACTGGTGTTTGAAGCAGCAATCGTCCTGCTCTACGGCCTCGTAGCCCTGGCCGCCATGGCGGTCACGCTTTTGGAAGGCTGGGCCAACCATGACGGCTTGACGCTCCATCGTCTCGCCGGCCTCTTGGCCTGCCTGCTCTGGCCGCTGACGCTTCTGGTCTTCGTCCTGCACGGCTGCGTCGCCCGGCTGCTGACGCGTCTTTCCCGGCCGACAGCCTGATCGACGGCCCGGCCGACGGCCTGATCGACGGCCCGGTCTGCGGTCTGAACCGCTTCGAACACACCTGCAGCTTTGTCTGCGGCCGAAATCGCTTGAGGCGCCCTCCCGTTTCGCCTAAGTCATGAAGACAGGCCGGTTTTCGCTGGCATTTCGTTTCTTTTGCGGTTGGGGAGGAGACATGGCCGATGTCACGGCTCTGACATTTCTGGCCCTGTGTCTCCCGCTCGCCGGCGCTCTTGCCGCCCCCTTCGTCATCCGCATGCTCGGTGCCAACGGGGCCTGGCTTCTGGCGATCGCGCCCTTGCTCGCCTTCCTGCATTTCCTGCGTTTCGTCCCGCAGATCGCACGCGGCCAGGTCGTCACCGGCGGGTATGCCTGGGTACCGAGCTATCATCTCTCCTTCTCCTGGTTCCTCGACGGCCTGTCGCTGGCTTTCGCGCTGCTGATCACCGGCATCGGCACCCTGATCGTGCTTTACGCCGGCGGCTATCTCAAGGGACACAAGGATCAGGGCCGCTTCTTCTCCTTCATCTTTCTCTTCATGGGCGCGATGCTCGGCCTCGTCGTTTCCGACAGTTTCCTGATGCTCTTCATCTTCTGGGAACTGACATCGATCACCTCCTTCCTGCTGATCGGTTTCGATCACGAGCGGGAAGCGGCTCGCCGCGCCGCCCTGCAGGCGCTTGTTGTGACCGGCGGGGGAGGGCTCTGCCTGTTGGCCGGCCTGCTGCTGCTCTGGAACATCACAGGCGTCACGCAGATGTCTGAGCTCACAGGCTTCGGCGATGTCGTGCGCGAAAGTCCGCTCTATCTCGCCGCCCTCATCCTGGTCCTGGGCGGTGCCTTCACCAAGTCGGCGCAGTTTCCCTTTCATTTCTGGCTGCCGAACGCCATGGAGGCGCCGACGCCGGTTTCGGCCTACCTGCATTCGGCCACCATGGTGAAAGCCGGCGTCTATCTCTTGATGCGGCTTAATCCCGCCATGGGGGCGACGGCTGCCTGGGAAATCCTTCTGCCCTTCTTCGGCGGGCTGACGCTGGTGGTCGGCACCACGCTCGCAATCCGCCAGACAGACCTGAAGCTCAAGCTTGCCTATACCACCGTCTCATCGCTCGGCCTGCTGGTCATGCTGATCGGCTTCGGCTCGGAACATGCGGTGGAGGCGGCGGCCCTCTATCTGGTGGCGCATTCGCTGTTCAAGGGCGCGCTCTTCATGATCGCCGGCATCATCGATCACGAGACCGGCACACGCGATATCACCAGGCTCCGCGGCCTGATGCGGGCGATGCCGCTGACTTGGATCATTGCGCTCGCGGCGGCTTTCTCCATGGCCGGCCTGCCGCCCTTCTTCGGCTTCCTCGCCAAGGAGGAGATCTATACCGCCCTTATCGGCGGCGACATCCGCGCGCTGACCTTTAGCGCCATAACCGTCTTCGGCAATGCGCTGATGTTCGCGGTCGCCTTCGCCGTGGCGCTGAAGCCCTTCCTCGGCCAGCCGGTGGAGACGCCGAAACATCCGCACGAAGCGCCCGTCCTGCTCTGGCTCGGCCCGGCCGTTCTCGCCATCCTCGGCCTGCTCGCGGCGGTCTTTTCGACTTTCACCCATGCCGTTCTGTCCTCGCCGATATCAGCCGCCATCCGCCAGACCCCTGTGGAAATCGACATTTCGCTGACGCCGCATCTCGGCCTGCCTTTGGCACTCTCCGCTCTGACCGTGCTCGTCGGCATCGGCGTCTACTGGCAGCTCGCGCCCGCCCGCTCTGCGATGGCCGTCCTCCTGCGTGCGGCCGGGCGCGGGCCGGATCACGGTTTCGACCTCGCCATATCCGGCCTTGTCCGCTTCGCCGCCCGCGCCATGCGTGTGCTCCAGCCGGGGCGGCTCGAGATCTATGTCACCTGCACTTTCCTCTGCGTTGCCGCCATCCTCATCGTCCCGCTTGTCGTCTATGGCGAACTGCCGCGCCTTCCCGCCTGGCCGGCCGATGTCAGGCTGCATGAATGGGCGGTCTTCCTGATCGCCGCCTTCGGCCTTGCCGCCGTGCTCGTCGCCCGCGACCGGCTGACGGCGATCGTCTCGCTCGGCATCCAGGGTTTCGCCGTCGCCATCATCTTCCTGCTGTTCGGTGCGCCGGATCTCGCCTTCACCCAGTTCATGGTCGAAACGCTGTCGGTGGTCATCCTCGCCCTCGTCATGACCAGGCTTCGCCTCTCGCCCGCCGACCGGCGCCCGCTCGGCCGCAGGCTCTTCGACGGAGCGCTTGCACTGGTCTGCGGCCTCGGCTTCGCGCTTCTGCTGATGCGGGCGACCGAGGCGCCGTTCAACGACGCGCTGACGGTCTTTTTCAACACCTATTCGAAATCGATTGCCCACGGCGCCAATGTCGTCAACGTCATCATCGTCGATTTCCGCGGCACCGACACGCTCGGCGAAATCGGCGTCGTCACCGTCACCGGCCTCGCCATCCTGGCGCTGATCCGCATGCGCGCCGGCGCCGAGCGCAAGCTTGCCGCCAATGATCCCGGGGTGGAGGGCTGATCCGATGAACACCCTCATCTTCCGCACCGTCGCCCCGTTCCTCACCGCGCTGATGCTGCTGTTTTCCGTCTTCGTGCTGCTGCGCGGCCACAACGAGCCGGGCGGCGGCTTCATCGGCGGGCTGATCGCCGCCTCGGGACTGGCGATCTACGGCATTGCCAGCGGCGTTGCCGCCGTTCGCCGGGCGCTGTTCTTCCATCCGCTGTCGATTGCCGGCTTCGGCCTGCTGCTGTCGACCCTTGCCGGCCTTCTCTCCATCCTCTTTGCCGTTCCCTTCATGACCGGCCTCTGGATCTATCCGAACCTCTTCGGTCTCGAAGTGCCGCTGTCGAGCGTCATGCTCTTCGATGTCGGCGTCTATCTCGTCGTGCTCGGCGCCATCACCTCGATCGCGCTGGCATTGGAAGAAAAGGAGGTGGGATGATGGAGCCGCTTCTTTCGATCCTCGTCGGCCTGTTCTTCGCCGCCGCCATCTATCTCTTGTTGTCGAAATTCTCGATCCGCATCGTGCTCGGCATCGCCATCCTCGGCAATGCCGTCAACCTGCTGCTCTTCACCGGTGGCCGGCTGACGCGCGGGGTGCCGCCGATCATTCCGGCGGGTCTCGAAACCTTGCCCGTAGGTGCGGCCAACCCGCTGCCGCAGGCCCTCATCCTGACGGCGATCGTCATCTCCTTCTCCTTCCTCGCCTTCCTGCTGGTGCTGACCTATCGCGCCTATCAGGACCTCGGCACCGACGACACCAACGACATGCGCGCCGCCGAGCCCGACGACCGGCCGCAGCCGCCATTGGGGTATTGAGGCGGATGCTGGTGCGGATGCTTGCCCCATGGCAAACCCTTTCTCGCGGTAGTGGAGGCGTCACCTGATGGCCGCCCCAACCACCGTCGATCTCTCCGATGCCCTGATCGCCGCCCCGGTGCCGCTCGCCCATTGGCTCGCCATCCTGCCGGTCGCCCATTGCATCACGCTCGGTGCGGTTCTGCTGATGCTCCGTGGCTATCCACGTGTGCAGGCCTGGCTTGCCATATCAGGGCTTGCGGGCCTGGCGCTGATCGATGCGGCGCTGCTCGCCAAGGTCGCAGCCGAAGGGCCGCTGACCATGGTCATGGGGCGCTGGCTGCCGCCCTTCGGCATCGCCTTCACCGTCGATCTCTTCGGTGCGCTGATGACCTTCACAGCAGCTCTTGCGGCGCTCGCCGGCGGCATCTATGCGCTGGCCGATATCGGTCAGAGCGGCCGGCGGTACGGTTTCTTCCCGCTGCTCATGCTGCTGATGGCCGGCGTCACCGGCGCCTTTCTCACAGGCGATATCTTCAATCTCTATGTCTGGTTCGAGGTGCTGCTGATCTCTTCCTTCGGGCTGATCATCCTCGGCTCCGAACGTGAACAGATCGACGGCGCGCTGAAATATGCGGTGCTCAATCTCATCGCCACGACGCTGTTCCTGATCTGCGTCGGCATTCTCTATGCTGCCTTCGGCACGCTCAACATGGCCGATATCGCCGCAAGAGCGAGGGATTTGCGCGGCACCGCACCGCTGATGACGCTGGCGAGCCTCTTCCTGCTCGCCTTCGGTATGAAGGCGGCCGCCTTCCCGGTGAATTTCTGGCTGCCCGCCGCCTATCATACGCCGCGCATCGTGGTCTCCGCGCTGTTTGCCGGCCTGCTCACCAAGGTCGGCATCTACGCGCTGATACGGGTGATCGTCATGCTGCTGCCGGTGGAACGCGCGGAACTGAGTCCGCTGATCGCGCTCGCCGCTGCCGCTACCATTGTCGTCGGCGCTCTCGGCGCTCTTGCCGAAAACGATATCCGCAGGCTGTTCGGCTATGTCGTCATATCGGGCATCGGCAACATGCTCGCCGGCGTCGCTCTCGGCGGCGTCAGCGGCCTTGGCGGCATCAGCGGCGCGGTCTTCTATGCGCTCCATTCCATGGTGCTGATGACCGCACTTTATCTTGCCGCCGGCGAGATCGCCCGGCGCGGCGGCGGCTTTTCACTGTCAGCCCTCGGCGGGCTCTACCGGCAAAGCGGCGGCTTCACCGCGCTCTCCCTGGTGCTCTTCCTGGCTGCCTGCGGCTTGCCGCCCTTTTCCGGCTTCTGGCCGAAAGTCATGCTCGTCAAGGCCTCGCTCGATAGCGGCGCCTGGTGGCTGGCGGCGGCGATTCTCGTCGGCGGTTTTTTGACGACGATCGCCTTCGGCCGCCTCTTCCTGCTCGTCTATTGGCGCCCGGCGGCGATGGTGCTCGCTCCGTCGAGAGCGAACTGGCGCACCGGCCTGCCGCTCGCCGCGCTGACGGCGCTGGTCATCGGCTTCGGCATCCTGCCGGAGCGGCTGCTGGCGCTGTCGCAATCGGCCGCCGCCGGCCTTGTCGAACCAGGGGCCTATCTTCATTCGGTCTTCCCGGGAGGCGCGCGGTGATCGCCTTCCTCTTCAACCTGCTGCTGGCCATTGCCTGGGTCGCCGTCACCGGCAGCGCCTCGCTGCACAATCTCGTCTTCGGCTTCCTGCTTGGGGCCCTGGCGCTGGTCGTCATCCGCGACTCTTTCGGCGGCAAGGGGGGGCATATCCCTCGCATCGGCCCGCTGCTCTCGCTCGCCGCTTTGTTCCTGAAGGAATTGTCGCTGTCGGCCTGGAAGGTCACGGTCACCGTGCTCTCGCCCGATATGAAGCTGAAGCCCGGCATCTTCGCCTTCCCTTTGACGGTGACGAGCGATTTCGAGATCACCTTGCTCGCAAACCTCATCACCCTGACGCCCGGCACGCTTTCGGTCGACGTCTCCACAGATCGCCGCACGCTCTATGTCCACGCGCTCGATTGTTCCGATGCGGAGGCGAGCAAGCGTGACATCGCCAATGGTTTTGAACGCAAGATCATGGAGGCCTTCCGGTGATCACACCTGCCGCCATCGTCGCGGTCGCATCCTCGGCCGCACTCGTCATCCTCGGCCTGGCGCTGATTCTGACGGTCTGGCGCGTCGTCGCCGGGCCGACATTGCCGGATCGTATCCTGGCGCTCGACATGCTGACCGGCGTCGCCATCGGTTTCATCGCCGTCATCGCGGTCAAAACCGGCTTTTCGCTCTATATCGATATCGCCATCTCGCTCGGTCTCGTCGGCTTCCTGGCGACGGTCGCCTTCGCCCGATTCGTGCTGTCGCGCGGCAACATCAAATCGCCGCCTTCCGCAACTGCAGCAAAGGGTGGCGGGAATAAGCGCCGGGCAGGGGGCAAGACGCGATGATGGATTATCTCGTGGCTGCGATCACCGCTGCGTTGCTGATTGCCGGGGCGTTCTTTACGCTGGCGGCGGCGATCGGCCTGGTCAGATTGCCCGATCTCTACATGCGCATGCACTCGGCCTCGAAGGCCGGTACAGTCGGCTCAGGCCTGCTGCTGCTTGCCGCCGGCCTCTATTCGCAAGATCTGGCGATTCTCGCCCGCGCCATTGCCGGCTTCGTCTTCTTCCTGCTGACGGCGCCGGTGTCTGCCCATCTGCTTGCCAGAGCTGCCCATCATTCGGGATATGATCTGGCTGCACTCTCGGTTCGTGATGATATGCCGGATCGCTGAGCCTGTGCTGTTTGGCGACTTTACCAGATTTATGCAAAACTTATGCACAGGAAGCTGTGAGTAAAGCTTGCCGGAAAGCCCTTCAATTCTTCATCTGTCACTTTTTCTCAAGAAAAACGACAAATAATAATTGGCCTTTTGGCCAAACGATGGTATTTGAAAATGCAAGTAGAGTTCTGATTGTGAATTGCAATCGTACTGCTTCCAAGTCCCTCAGTTTTGATTTTTAATGTCTAAACTGAGGCCATCGCGTGGAGCATGACGTAGTGGTTTCCAGTCAGGCAGTATAAGAATAGGTATCGGTCTTCGGAATCTAGGGGTGGATTTCGCGTTTTTCGAAACAGAAGGTCGCTTCCTGTACTTTTGCTGTTCGCTTCTACGAGGCGGGTCTTTGACGTGTCAGTCAAAGACCGTTTGAGCATGCTAACAGGAGAAAGAATATGACGGATATAGCGACCGGCAATGCGCCGGAGCTGCTTGTGGAACTGACGGCCGACATCGTCGCGGCTTATGTCAGCAACCATGTTGTACCGGTCAGCGACTTGGCCAATCTGATTTCCGACGTGCATTCGGCACTGAGCAACACGTCCGTTCCGCAGCCTGCTGCGGCGATCGTCGAAAAGCAGAAGCCTGCAGTTTCTGTCCGCAAGTCGGTACAGGACGAGCAGATCACGTGTTTGGAATGCGGCGGCAACTTCAAGTCCCTCAAGCGTCACCTGATGACGCATCACAGCCTCTCGCCGGAAGAATACCGCGAGAAGTGGGACCTGCCGACCGATTACCCGATGGTAGCGCCCGCTTATGCCGAAGCGCGTTCGCGCCTGGCAAAGGAGATGGGCCTGGGTCAGCGCCGCAAGCGCGGCCGCGGCTGAGCTTTTTCGAAAGCGTCGACGACAAGAGCCGGGCCTAGTGCCCGGCTTTTCAATTTGTGGAACTTCGCTCTCGACTCGGCGTCATGCCATTGCTGTCCGGTTCGCACAGGCGCGGCATCACCTTCGCCCCGTTTACGGGGGCCGAAAGATGGGTCGAGACCCTGTGGCTCGACCCCGGTAGGTTAGAGTGAGTGGCCGGTCTCATGTTTTTGTGTGCCGTTTCAAGGCGAGGAAAATAATCTTTCCAGTATTTCGAGCCTGCGCAAATGATTCGGGCGGATGTCCAGAGAGCGTGCGCGATCCCGTCTTATGCTTTGCCGACGGATTTAGAATGTATTCCTATACTATGAGCAAGTGTGAATATACTGGATACACCTGAGCGGGCGCTTGCGAATCCGCCGCCCTGTTTGCTTCAAAGCCGCTCGGCCATGATCGCGTTCAAGCCGCGACGCGGACTTTCGCCTCTTCGCGGATCCGGTTCACCATCGAGCGCAGTCCGTTCGAGCGCTGCGATGACAGGTTCTCCACCAGCCCGATCTTCGAGAAAATCTCGAAGGCATCGAGCCCGGCAATTTCGGATGCCGGCTTGCCGGAATAGGTGGCCAGCACGATGGCGACGAGACCGCGCACGATATGGGCGTCGGAATCCCCCTCGAAACTCATGACCGGGTTGTCGGGATCGCCTGTCGTATGCGTCACCAGCCAGACCTGGCTGGCGCAGCCCATCACCTTGTTCTCGGAGGTGCGCTTCTCCTCGGCCAGGTCGGGCAGCGCCTTGCCGAGTTCGATGACATAGCGGTAGCGGTCTTCCCAATCGTCCAGGAAAGCGAAGTCGTCGATGATCTGGTCGAGGGATGCCATGGAGAAGCCTTTCACTGTTAAAGCAGTTCCAGCAAAAGTGCGCAGCGGTTTTGCGTCCGGAATGCGTGAGGAAATGCTCTAGATGTGCATATAGGTGAAAGACCGGCAGTTTTGAACCACTAAAGCAATTCCAGGAAAAGTGTGAAGCGGTTTTCCCAGGCAAAGCGCGAAGCGGTTTTGCCGGGAATTGCGCAGACCGGAGCAATTCCAGGAAAAGTGTGAAGCGGTTTTCCCAGGCAAAGCGCGAAGCGGTTTTGCCGGGAATTGCGCAAACAATAGAAAAAACGCCGTGAGGGATGGGCATCCTCACGGCGCAGCAACATGCTGAATTAAACAGGGCAGGCACGTCAGGCATGGGGCATCACCGCGTCATGCGGACCACCGATGCAAGCTGTAAAACCGAAAGGCACTGCGGGCGGGTGCCCGCGAAATTTCGTCAGATCGCCGGCTTTGGCGTCGGCAGCGGAATCGCGCCCGTTACCACCGTCTCGGCTGCGGCATCATCCTCGACGGGCGGGCGGTAAGGCATCGGCTGGTTGAGCGCGGCCTTTGCCTCGCGCACTTTTTCCTGGATGGTGGGTGCTGCCAGCGAAGGCATGTTGAGTGCGACCGGCGTCTGCGGTTCGCCAAGCTTAGCGGTCGCCGGCGCCTCGTCCTTGAACTGGCTGTCGAGAAGTTCATAGGCAACGCGCGCGCCCTCGCGGGCCCGGTAACCGAGTGCGGTGAGGGTTTCGCCGCCCTTGGCGCAGACCTCGGGTTTTTCCGAGCACATGCCGGTGAGATAGTCATAGGCGCCGCTGGCCGCGGTGAAGGCGTCGGAAAGCTGCAATTGCGGGCCGCTGGCGAACTTGTCGGAACTCTCCGTGCTGAAGACGGAGAGAAGCACGAGCACAAGGCCAAACCAGAAGGATCCTTTGATCAGAAACCACATTGTCGTTGCCCATCCTGTTTCCCGTCCGGTTCTTGTCGCCGAATCAGGCCGGTTGTCCGGTGTGTTTTCACCCTACCGCCAAGTTGCGAATGCCGCTTTTCGAAACTCACGCGCATTTGCGGCAAATTTAGTTCAAATTTTAGCGAACGGCATTTGAGGGACATTTTAGTCGAATGCGAGCGATCGGCGTTAAGCATCAGGGCAGCACCTCCTTGCAATTGCAGGGCTTTTGCCGGCTCGCCTTGCCACAGGAGTTAACGCAATGCTGAAATATGAGGAAAATCCGTCGCTTACCTGCTATTAACCACAAAAGGCAAAGACGCTTCCAGATGCCTCAAAACGGGAAATTCGGTCGTTTCAGGCTGTGAACTGCGCTTTTGCCTTATCCTTTCTTTAAGTCGCCAAGGCCTATTGTCCGGATCGATAGACAGCCTTTTGGGCGGGTATTGCGTGCGTGTATTGAGTAACATTGGCGGCTGGGTGACGGCCCTCGTAGACCGGGCAGCGACAAGCTGGCTCTCCCGGACCGGGGGCGGTGAAGCCGTGCGTCAACGCGAACTCGCGATCCTGCGCCGCCTCGTGCTGTTCTCGTCGGTCGCTCTTGTCGCCGCGCCCATCGGTCTTTCGGCGGTCACCAGTCCGGCTGTCGCGCTGCCGGCCGGTGTCGCCATGGTCTGCGCCGCCTTTCTCTTTTCCGCCGTCGGCAGCATCGCGCTCGCCCGTCAGGGTTCGTCCGCCGGTATCGCCACGCAGTCGGCCGAGGATTTCTTCCTTGCCGCCACTCCCGGCCTCGTCTTCTTCCTCGACCCGCACGGCAGTGTGGCGACCGTCGGCGGCCGCGACCGGCGCGATTTCCTCGCCTGGATGCGCGATCCCAAGGGCAGGGGCTTTCTGGAGCAGGTGCATGTCTCCGACCGCATTCTTTTCCTGCAGGCGCTCGATGACATGCGCCGGGGCGAGGATGCGGCAAGCGTCGATCTGCGCCTCGATCGGCCCTCGGTCTCGCGCGATCAGCGCCAGTTCGCTTATCTTAGAATGGACATGACGGCCCGGCGCGATGCCGACGGCGAACTTGCCGCCATCATTGCCCAGCTGCGCGATGTCTCCGTCGAGCAGCAGCTGCGTGACGAAGCCCAGAACCGCGCGGCCGATGCCGAATCGGCAAACGACGCCAAATCGCGCTTCCTCGCCGCCGTCAGCCATGAGCTGCGCACGCCGCTGAACGCCATTCTCGGTTTTTCCGATATCCTGATCGGCGAATATTTCGGCAAGTTCGAAAACGACCGCCAGCGCGAATATGTCGGTCTGGTCCGCGAATCCGGCGCGCATCTGCTGTCCGTCGTCAACACCATGCTCGACATGAGCAAGATCGAAGCCGGTCGCTATGAGCTGATCCTCGAAGCCTTCGATATTTCGAGCTCCGTCAAATCTTGCGAATCGATGCTGGCATTGCAGGCCAAGACCAAAGGCCTCACGCTGACCAGCCGTATCCAGCGCGGCCTCGGCGAGATCGTCGCCGATCAACGCGCCATCCAGCAGATCCTCATCAATCTCGTCGGCAATGCCATCAAGTTCACCGAGGCCGGCGGCGTCGTCTCGGTCGATGCGGCGGCGCGCGACGGCATCCTCAAGCTGACGGTCAGCGATACCGGCATCGGCATCCCGGCCGACAAGCTGGCCTCGCTCGGCCAGCCCTTCGTCCAGATCCAGAACGACTATACCCGCCGGTTCGAAGGCTCCGGCCTCGGCCTTTCCCTGGTCAAGGGACTGGTGGCGCTGCATGGCGGATATTTCGCCATCGCCAGCCAGCCGGGCGAAGGCACGATTATCACCATCGAGATCGCGGTGGACGGCTCGGGCGCCAAACACGCCGAAGACGCCGGCCATGGTGCGGCTGTCGAGTTTCCGCCGCGGCTGAAGGGCGCGGTCAATACAGGTGCAGAACTGGAAGAGGGGCGCTTCGATGGCCGCGCGCAAGCGAAAATCGCCTAAGGGAAAAAGGGGACGGCAGCAGCCGGGCCTACTGATGTCAGGCGCTGCCGCCCTTGGCGGGCTCGGCCTGCAGGGCGCATCCGCGCTCGGCGGCGTCATCGGCCGCAATCCGTCGGTCGCCGGCGGCACGATCACCTTCGTCGTTATCTTCTCCTTCGTCGCCGCCAATGCGCTCTGGTATCAGCCGGGTCTGCATCCGCACCCGATCTTCCGCACCCGCGATCCCCAATCTCCAGCCGTGCTCGGCGCCCGCCACCTGGCCGAGGAGCAACCGGGCGACGTCACCACCTTCCGGATCGAACGGCCGGAGGATGCCGCCACCACCAACGCGACGCCAGCGCCGGCGGCACCCGGTCAGCAGCCGAGCCAGCTCGTCATGGAGATCCAGCAGCAGCTGGTGCGCCGCGGCCTCTATAACGGCACCCCCGACGGCATCATCGGTCCGCGCACCAGTGCAGCCATCCTCTTCTTCGAGGAGACCGTCGGCATGGCCCAGACCGGCGATCCGACGCCGGAGGTGCTGGCGGCGCTGAAGACCGATGCATCAGGCCCTTCGACCGTGCCCGCCGAAAAGCCGGCCGAGGATGTGAGCTCGAAGGCGGCGGCGGAAGACCCGGTGGCAGCCGCGATCCGCAGCGCCGAAAAGACGGTCAAAACGTCTCCATCGGCCGCAAAGCAGGTTCCCTCTGGCGGACTCACCAATGTCGATCTGGTACTGAAGATCCAAAAGGGCCTTTCCAACATGGCCTATGCCAATGTCGGCGTCGACGGCGTCGCCGGCGAGCAGACCCGCGCAGCCATCCGGCATTTCCAGAAGCACTACAACCTGCCCGAAAACGGCGAGCCGACCGAGGCGGTGCTGAAGAAGCTCAAGGAAATTGGCGCGATCTAGCGGCTCCGCAGTTACCGAGCGGGCCTTCTCTCTACAACCTAAGTCTAAGGTGCGGCCGCTGTTTGCAACTTGTTAACCATGTTGCCTGAAGCTTTTCTGATTGAGGCGGGGGAGCGTCGGCATGCATGCGCTGAAGGCGATAGACGATCTGGCCGGAGAACCGGCGGTCGAAGCGGAAGGCCCTGATCCCGAGGCGTTGCGCCATATCCTGCTGCGCCTTGCCGAAGAGGCTTCCACCCTTGGCATCGATCTCGTCGATATCGCCGGCGCCATACAGGATATGGCGGGAATGTCGGCCCGGCATGCCTCCGCCTTCGATGATGTCACCCGCACCGCGCTTTCGATCGCCGAGACCAACCGCTCGGTCGCCGTATCGTTGCGCGAAACCGACCGCACGGCGGCAGAGGCCCGCCACATGTTGAAGGAATCGGCCGACCGTCTGACGGGCTCGGTCGCCGAGATCGGCCACATGGTTCAGTCCTCGAACGAGATCGGCACTGAGATCGCCGGCTTCTCCAAGTCGCTTGCCGATGTCGACAACATCGCCGAGGAGATCAGTACCATCGCCCGCCAGACCAACCTGCTGGCGCTGAACGCCGCGATCGAGGCGGCGCGCGCCGGCGATGCCGGCAAGGGTTTTGCGGTCGTTGCCGCCGAGGTCCGGGCGCTGTCGCTGCAGACATCGAAGGCGACCGGCTCCATCCAGCAGACGCTCGACGAACTGCGTGTGAAGATCGACCGGCTGTCGGCCGTCGGCAGCGATGCGCGCGACAGTGCGGCCGGTGTGCGCGACAAGTCGGAGGCGATGCGCGGGGCCTTCGAAAGCATGGAACATGTCATCACCCGCATCCTCGACAGTTCGGCGGTCATGGCCAACACCACCGAGGCCGTCGACCTGCAATGCGCCGGCTTCGTCGGGAAACTCGGCGAGATGTCGGCCGAGGTCGCCGGCTCGAATGTCAGGTTGCAGCAGGCGGCAAAACGCGTCGACAGCGTCGTCGGCCTCTCGGAAACCCTGATCCAGCTGACGGCGAGCGCCGGCGTCAAGACCGCCGACAGCCGTTGGATCGAGGAAGCGCAGTCGGTGGCAAGGCAGATTTCCGCCGCCTTCGAACGCGCCGTTGCCGAGGGACAGATCGGGCTCGATGCTCTGTTCGACCGGCGTTATCGGCCGATACCGGGCTCGGATCCGGCCCAGGTGATGGCCGCCTTCACCGAACTCACCGATCGCCTGCTGCCACCGATCCAGGAACCCGCGGCAGCTTCGGACGAGCGTATCGCCTTCTGCGCGGCAATCGACGAGAACGGCTATCTGCCGACCCACAACCGCAAATTCTCGCAGCCGCAGCGCCCCGGCGACGTCGTCTGGAACACCGCCAATTGCCGCAATCGCCGTATTTTTGCCGATCGCGTCGGCCTTGCCGCCGGCCGCAGCACCGCGCCCTTCCTCGTCCAGACCTATCGGCGCGACATGGGCGGCGGCAATTTCGTGATGATGAAGGATATCTCCGCTCCGATCACCGTCCGCGGACGGCATTGGGGTGGATTGCGGCTCGCCGTCAAAGTCTGACCCTCGTCAAACTCTGACTCCATGGGTCAAACACTGACCCTGCATTGCCGCCGCCGGCGCGCCGGTCTATACCGCGCCGATGAGATTACGCGCCGACATCTTCGTTTCCGCCCTCCTGCGTCGCGTCTTCGCTAGCGGCGATTTTGCCGCCGTCGAGAAAAAGGGGGCGGAGGAGGCGGGTGCGATCTTCATCCGCCAGCATTTTCGCGATGGCCTGGAAACGCTCTATGCGCCGGCGCCGCAGACCGCCTTCGACGAAGGCCAGGCCAGCGACCGGCTGTTCGAGATCCGCCTGTTGCGAGCCGAGGCGGAAGCAGTGCGCGCCATGCTGGAGCGTGAACGCAGGTTCGATCCCGATCTCTGGATCGTCGAGCTGGAGGCGGAGGAATTGGGAGACGTGATCCCGCTTGCCAAGGACGGCTGACAGCCGCCCCCTCGTCGGCTCAGCGATACCGCCGTCCCATGACGCGCATGTCGCGTTGCGGCGGCGTCTGGCGGATGAAGCGGTGGTTCGGCGTTTCCTGAGGGGGCGTCACATTCGGCGCCTCCGGCTTATAGGTGTAGCGATCGGCGCGCCGCCAGGCGTCCACACGGTCGTGGCATTCTTCCGGATCAAGTGCATCGAGCACCATCCAGCCGCGTGTGACGTTGTGCTGCTGTTCGGAAAGATGCGGATAGAGCCTTTCGAGCACGAAGACGGCATCAAGAAAACCCATGCCGAGGCTGGTCAGCGTCGTGGCGAGCTGTTGGCCGGAAAGATCAAGCATGATGCGCTCGGCAAGCCAGCGGCTGGCCGACAGCGCATCGGCAAGGGCTGTTGCGAAATGCGCCGCCTCGCGGGAGCGGGCGAAGCGCACCAGCAACGCCTCCTGAATGTCGGTGAGCGTGCGCAGGCCGAGCCTGTCCTCGTCGGCACGGCCGAGATGACCGGCAAGCCCGAGAAGGCGCTCGCGCAACGCCTCTTCGTTGGCCACCCGCTGTTCCTCCAGCGCATCCGCCTCATTGGTTTCGGTGGGCGTCGGCGAAAGCGGGACTGCCGGCGATTCCGTGATCGGCGCCGAGGCGGCGGCCGATCGCGGCTGGGTCTGGCGCAGCGCCACCAGCGCATCGATGACCTTCGGCGAGAGTGAATCTCGGCTAACGATCGCCTTGACATGCGCAGCGCCCTGCATGCGCGCGATGGTGATCAGCGTATCGTCGGCAATTGCCTTTGAGGCGGCAAGAAAAGGGGCGGCGATCTCGATCGGCTGATTGCCGATGAACAGCGCCACGGCGGCCGGCATGTTCTCGCATTGGGACAGGGCTGCGACCGCCTGGCGCTTGGCCTCGTCGGAGGAGGCTTGGAACAGCGGCATGAAAAGCTCGGCAAATTGGCGCAGTTCGGACCGTGTCGGATGCGACAGGTTCTCGAAACTGCTGACAGTCGCCATCAATACCACGTCCTTTTTCCTGACGGCCAAGGGGCCTTCTAGGTCTCGAAACCGGTCACGCACAACAATACCCCGAAAACGCAGAATAAGGGGACCACAGGCCGATATGCGCTGGCGGAACGCATGTCGGGCCATACGGTTATGAATAAATCCTACACCGGTACGGTTAATGCATGCTGAAGATTTTATTAAAATGTAACAGAAATATACACGCAACGCGTGTCGCGGCATGGTTGGCCGGCAATATCAGAATGCGCGGTTTGAAAGGGCGTTGGGCCGCCTGCGTATCGCCGCTGCGATTGCGGAAAAGTTCAGGCGATCCTGTGATCGCGCAGCGCGTGCAGCAGCTTTTCGCGGCTGTCGTAACCGGCTTGATAGAGGTCGAGTGCGGTGGATGCCGCAAACTGCGCCTCGACGCTTCTGATGTCGATGCGCCGTTCCGCGCACCAGTCGTCGAGCGCACTGCGCAGCACGTCGAGATCCTCAGGCGAGAAAGAAGAATTCACCAGCAAAGACACCGCTTGCACTCCGCATTCCGGCAAGAGCGTGGATGATCCGCGATCGATCGGGGCCCGGAAACGTATGATCGATGAGAGCAACAATACGCGCATCTCAGTCGCTCGCAATTAAATATTTTCATGAAGCATTTTTGCAACACTGCCTTTTTCCGCGCGTGCAAGCTTGCCGCCTCAATGCCAACTATATGAATTGTTTCTAATTTTACGCGTCGATCTTCAACCCTGTCTTTCCGTGGGCGGCGTGAAACCAAATCAACTCTTCGCGCGTTACAGAGGAAGTGAGGTGAACTGTGTTTGGCATCCGCCGAATATTAGTAAACTGTTAACTGTCATCTGTCTCAATTCGGATAGGAACGACGCGATTTGAGTGTTTGGATCGTTGAAACTCCGCATCACGGTATTTCAATCAGGTGCCGTGGGAAAGGCGCGAATGCCCTCGGTCCGGTCATCCCGGTTCCGCAGGACGCGCCGGCCCGCACATTGGCGGGCAGGGTGAAATCCATCGCAAGTTCATCCGTCTCGGGCAGTGCATGGAGACGAGAATGGCAATAGTAGTCGCATTGGCGGATCGGCGGCCGCGGGCGCCGCGTCGTCCGGACAAGGAGCCCCGCGAAGCCAAGATCCTCTGGTTCACCGGCGTTCGCTACGAGCGCTTGGCCGAGAGCCCGAAACATCGTCCGGCGCCCGCGCCGCGCGTCAACAAGAAGTAACCGCTTGTTCAACCTCAGCGAGCGGTGAATTGCTCGCAGCCGGCTTCCGTGAGAAAGTTGCGCGCGGCCTCATTAAAGCTCGCCTGCGGCGCCAGCGTCCGCAGCACGGCATAGCCGTCCGGCCGTGCCATTTCCACCAGGATCGCCTGCTGCAATTCCTGCGGCAGGTTCTTGCGCAGGTCCGTCAACTGGATCGGACCGCCGGCCAGCACATCGAGCGCCCCGCCGACCGACGTCCTGTCGTTCATGCTGAAGACCTCATTGGAGGCGCTGTCATAGATCGCGATCGACCAGAAGGGCACATTGCCCTTGGCGGTGAAATGCACCGGCCCATCTTCGATGTCGAAGGAGCAGACAGCGGTGCGCACGAAGGGGTCGCCATTGGCAAGGCCGGCCTCGTCATACCGGTCGGCGAGCAGATAGAAATTGTTGAGGTCGCCCTCCGCCTCCACACGGGTCGCCGCATCCCTGCCGGTGAAATGCGGCAGCGACAGGATGATGACGAGATGCAGCAGGGCTGCGCCGAAAAGACCGGTGAGGATAGCGAAGAATATCCTAAGCATTGCCGCATCCGGTCTTGGTGAGCTTCGGCATGGCGAGGTCGATCACGCCGGAGCTGCCGGCGGTCGGGGTGTCGAACAGCGTCAGCACCAGCCGGAAGGTGCCGGCTTCCGGCAAGGCCAGCCAGTTGCCCGGTTGCGCGACGGCGGAGATCTCGATCGAGAAGCTGCTGTCCGGCTGGCGCAGCACCGTCCAGGAATTCAGCGCCGAGGGATGCCCGGTCTTCACCGCCGCCGGATTGCCGCCATTGTCGGCGGTAAAGAGGGTCCAGAGCCGGGCAGGCGGCGTCTGCCCGCTGATGCGGTAGCGGCAGTTGGCATTCAGCCGGCCGCCCTCGTCATCGACGCTCGCCGTAAAGGTCAGGCCCTCGGCGCTGCCATAGAGCAGCTTGCCGGCGCGCGCCCGGTGCGACTTGGCGTAAGGGTCGGCTTCGACCGTCTGCAGCGCCGGAAACGCCTCCCAGGCGCCGAGCTTGATCGCCCCGAAACCCTGCGTCGCATCCAGCGCATAAAGCGAAATCATGATCCCGCCGCCGAAGGCGACGATCAGCGTGATCGCGATAAAGAGGGGGAATCGAAACACGTCAAGACCTTGGAAACCATATCGGATGAAAGGGTTACCACTGATTCTGGCGGGGTGGAATGGCGCGCCGCGACATAGGCGCCGATTGATCCCCGGTTGGTGGCGGCAACCGGATGAGGGGCAGGCACCGAGGATCTGCTGGGTCGAGGATTTCTGAATCTGCGCGTGATGCCGCCAACTACTCCGCGCTCGCCACCTTCGCAGGCGCGAGCGGAGCGGCATTCTTCAGCTTCTCGCCGAGCTTCTTGAGGATGTCGGTCGATTGAACCGAGAGCATGCGCGGCCGGATGAGCTGCGGCAAACCGTCCTGCGGCTTGGCGGCGGCTGTTTTGGCGAGGTCCTTTTCCGAGGGCAGGGGGTTTTCGATGCCGGGAATGGCGCGCAGCGTCACACCCTGATGGGCATAGTCCATAGCGCGCTTGAAGGTCATCGCCGGCAGCGAGCCGCCGGTCATCTCGTTGGTCGATGTATAGTCGTCATTGCCGAACCAGACGGCGCAGGTGTAGTTGCCGGTGTAGCCGACGAACCAGGCGTCGCGATAGGCCTGGGTCGTACCGGTCTTGCCGGCGGTCACAATGCCGTTGTCGAGGGCTGCCTTGCGCGCCGTGCCGACATAGGGAACGCGCGACAGCATCTGGTTCATATAGGCGTCGGCCTGTTCCGAGAGCACACGTTTCGGCGCCGGCTCGTCGCGGTCGAAATCATAGAGCACGTCGCCGTCGTAATCGAGGATCTGGGTGATGCCGTGGCGGCGCGACTGGTAGCCGCCGGCCGGGAAGGTGGCATAGGCCGTCGCCTGGTCAAGCACCGTCACCTCGGAGGTGCCGATCGGGATGGTGACGTCGTCGCGGATCGGCGTTTCGACGCCGAGGTTCTTCGCCATCGCCCGGATCGGCTGGATACCGAGTTTTTCCTTGGCGAGCCGCACCGGCACGGTGTTGATCGACTGGGCGATCGCGGTCTCGAGCGTGATGCGGCCGGCATAGCGGTTGGCATAATTATGCGGGCTCCAATTGCCCCAGGAGATCGGCGCGTCGACGATCGTCGTCTGCGGCGTCATCCCGCTCTCCATCGCCACCGAATAGGTGTAGACCTTGAAGGAGGAGCCCGGCTGGCGCAGTGCCCTGGTGGCGCGGTTGAACTGGCTCTCGCCATAATCCCGGCCGCCGACCATGGCGCGCACGGCGCCGCCGTTTTCGATCATCACCATGGCACCCTGCTTGGCGTGATAGGCCTCGCCATATTCGCGCAGCGACGTTTCGACCGAATCCTCGGCCGCCTGCTGGATGCCCATGTCGATCGTCGTGCGCACGATCAGCGAATGCTGGTGGAAACGCGGTGAAAGCCGCTGCACTTCGTCGAAAGCCCAGTCGAGGAAGAAGTCAGGCGATTCCACTTCGTTGCGGTCGACGACGGTCGCCGGATTGCGCCGGGCGGCGATCACCTGGCCTTCGGTCATCAGTCCGCTCTGCACCAGATTGGTCAGCACTTCGTTGGCGCGAGCACGCGCTGCCGGCAGGTTGACATGCGGCGCATATTTCGCCGGCGCCTTGAACAGGCCGGCAAGCATGGCGGATTCGGCAAGGTTCACATCGGTGATGTTTTTGCCGAAATAGAACTGTGCCGCCGCCGCGGCGCCAAACGTACCGCCGCCCATATAGGCCCGGTCGAGATAGGTGGAGAGGATTTCCTTCTTGGAAAGGTTCGCCTCGAGCCACAGCGCCAGGAAGGCCTCGGTGACCTTGCGGTCGATCGAGCGTTCGTTAGACAGGAACAGGTTCTTGGCGAGCTGCTGGGTCAGCGTCGAGCCGCCCTGGACGACCTCGCCGGCGCGCGCATTCTCGCTCATGGCCCGGAAGAGGCCGATGAAATCGATGCCGAAATGGTCGAAGAAGCGCCGGTCCTCGGTGGCGATCACCGATTTGATCAGCGAATCCGGCAGCTCGTCGATCGGCACGGAATTCTGGTGGATGACGCCGCGATGGCCGATGACGTTGCCGTAGCGGTCGGTGAAGGTGACAGCGAAATCGCCGCGATTGCGCCAGTCCTCCTTGGTCGCCTCGAAGGCGGGCTGGGCGAGCAGCAGCATCAGCACCGAGCCGGCCGCCCCGAGCGTCAGCCCTTCGCCGGCAAGTTCGAAGACCATGCGCTTCCAGCCGCGCACGCGGAAGCGGCGGAAGAAGATGGTGATGTCTTCCCAGATCTCGGCGGCGCGGAAGCCGGCGTTCCAGACGGTCGAATCGATCCAGGAATCGATGCGCAGCAGAATGTGACGGCTCTTCCTCGGCCGCTTGTCCGCCGCCCCGTTCGCCACTTTTCCGGGCTCGTTGTCTGGCCCGTTTTCTGGGTTGTCCGGATCCTGCACGTCCTGTATTCCCGCCTGATCGTGCTTCGGTCATCTCCGACGAAAGCGCAAGGCCCGCATATGGCCGCAAAGCTCTCCGATACCAGGAGAGAATTCTCCGAGTACCAGGAGTATATTGAAGAATTGATTGATTTTGCGGCTGATAACAAGAGAGATGCATGAGGGTCACGCGAATTTGCGTGCCGCTGTTGCAAGAAACGAACGATGAACGATCTGCCCTTCTGGAAGAGCAAGACGCTGGCCGAAATGACCGTCGCCGAGTGGGAAAGCCTCTGCGATGGCTGCGGCCTCTGTTGTCTCAACAAGATCGAGGAATGGGACAGCGGCGATATCTATTTCACCTCGGTGAGCTGCAAGCTGCTCGACGGCGAAAGCTGTCGCTGCTCCAGCTATGAGAACCGCTGGGACTTCGTGCCGGATTGTGTGCAGCTGACCAAGGAGAACGTGCCCGATATCGCCTGGCTGCCGCCCACCTGCGGCTACCGGCTGGTCAATGAAGGCCATGACCTCTACTGGTGGCACCCGCTCGTCTCCGGTGACCCGGAAACCGTTCATGCCGCCGGCATTTCCGCGCGAGGCCGCACGATCAGCGAAAACGAGATCGATATCGACGATCTCGAGGACTACGTCGTCGACTGGCCGCTGACCGTGGGTGAGGTAAAGGACGATGAGGAAGCCTGAGGCGGCCGGCGCTCCCGGCTTTCTCTTGCGGGGCGAGTGACGCATTCGCACTGCCGCCTCCCGCGCGACATATAAAATTGGCGCCGGCCGCTGCTTGATTATTGAAAAGTGAGACCCCACTTGCGGTGCGACCCGCTGGTCCGGGCCCCTCTGGCGAGAGCTTCGGCACTCTTGCGATGTCGGACCTCTTCTCCGACAACCAGTGCCGACAGGGGTCTATCCTTGAATCTCTCTTTTTTGTTCGTCGAGTGGCTGGGAACGCCGCTCTGGATGTGGTCGAGCTTTTTCGCCCTCGTCATCGCCATTCTGTCGTTCGACCTCGGTATTCTTCATAAGCAGAACAAGGAAATCGGCGTCGGCGAAAGCGTCAGGCTTTCCGCCCTCTATATCGCGCTCGGCCTCGCCTTCGGTGGTTGGGTATGGTGGTATCTCGGCTCCGAGGCGGGCCTTGCCTATCTGACCGGCTTCGTCGTCGAAAAGACGTTGGCCCTCGACAACGTCTTCGTCATTGCCCTGATCTTCTCCTTCTTTGCCGTGCCGCGCATCTACCAGCACCGGGTGCTCTTCTGGGGCATTCTCGGCGTCATCCTGTTGCGCGCCATCATGATCGGCGTCGGCGCCACGCTGGTCGCCGAATTCGCCTGGCTTCTCTATATCTTCGCCGCGTTCCTGATCGTCACCGGCATCAAGATGCTGTTCGTCAAGGATGCCGAGCCTGATGTCTCGAAGAACGTCCTCGTCCGCTTCATGCGCAGCCGCTTCAACGTCACCGACGAACATCACGGCGAGCGGTTCTTCGTCAGAAAGGCAAACCCCAAAACGGGAAGGATGACCTGGTTCATCACGCCACTCTTCATGGCGCTCGTGATGGTCGAAGTGGCAGACGTCATCTTCGCCGTGGATTCGGTGCCCGCGATCTTCGCGATCACCACCGATCCGTTCATCGTCTACACCTCGAACATCTTCGCGATTCTCGGCCTTCGCGCCCTCTATTTCGCGCTGGCGGCGATGATTCATCGCTTCCGCTATCTGAAGCCCGCGCTTGCCATCGTGCTGATCTTCATCGGCTCGAAGATCTTCCTCGCCGATCTGCTGGGCCTGGAAAAATTCCCGGCCGCGCTCTCGCTCAGCATCACTTTCACGATCATCGCCGCCGGCGTGGTCTGGAGCCTCCTGAAGACGCGGGATCCGCAGCAGCCCGTCTGAGCGGGCTCTGCACACGCAAACGCTAACAAAGGAAGGAACCGGATTTCGGATTTCATCGGCTGGATTTTTGCCCTCCTCGTCGTCGGTCCGCTGCAGGCTGAGATACAGGAGCAGGCTGAGCGCGCCCGGCTTCCCGTGGAGATCGTCCGCCAGTCCCCGGCCTGCCTGGCATCCCAGGGGCCGCAGCTCATCGAGCGCGCCGCCGGCGACTACGGCTGGGCGGCGGCCACAGTCGTCAGCATAGCGATCGGCCATACCGCGCCGGCAGAACTTCTCGACGGCAGCGACCCACAATGCGCAGCCCTTGCCAGCGCCCTGAAGGGAGCCGGCGAGGGTGCGTGACCGCGACCAGCTGAAAATGGACCGTGTGATTGATCACGACGGAAATAGACGACCGCGCGGTGTGGCCACCGCGCGGCTTCGGGAGATGCTGGAACTCGCCCGGGCGAAAGGCGGACTCTCCATCGGCGAGGCTCTGGAGGCGATGGGCCCGACCAGCATCGCCTTCACCATCCTGTTCCTGGCAATCCCGGCTCTAACCCCGATCCCCGGGCCGTTCGGAATGGTTTTCGGCACCGCGCTTGCGCTGGTCTCCCTCCAGATCGTCGCGGGTGGCCGGAAGGTCTGGTTGCCCGCTATCATCAGGGATCGCCGGGTTTCGTCCGTGGCACTTGATCTTATCGTGGGTCACGCGGTCCCGGTGATCGCCCGGGTGGAAAAGCTCGTGCGCGTCGGCCGGCTGCAGGCCCTCACCGGCCGGACCGTGCAGGCGCTTCTTGGCATTCCTGTCTTTCTGCTCGCCGTCGTGATCGCGCTGCCGATCCCCTTCGGCAATATTCTGCCGGTGTTGTCGCTGGTGGTGCTCGCCGTTGCCCTGATGGAGCGGGATGGTCTCGTCACCCTGATCGGACTGCTGCTCACATCGGCGACGATCGTTGCGACCGCCGCCTTGCTTTATTTTATCAAGGCGATGATCTTCACGGCCTCCTAGGCTGAATGGACAGGTACCGCGTCGAGGAACCGCCGCAACTCCGTCTCGACATAGGCAGCCACCGGCCCTTCGGCGCCAAAACCCCACCAGAGCAGCGAACCCTGCCATTGCGACAGCATCAGCCGGGCGATCGTCTCCGGCGCCTTCGCCGATCCGAAACATTGCGCGATATCAGCCATCAGCGCTGTTCCCCAGGCAGCACCCCGGGCGCGCAGCACCGGATCGCGGAAATCCTCGCGAAGCACCAGCAGTCCTTCGCCATAGGCGGCGGCGTCGTCCCCGTAGTCCTGCGACAGGCCGACGAGCAACGCGACGGCGCCGTCCGGGGTTTTCGGCACGGTCCCGGCAAGTCGCGCCGTTTCCGCGTCAAGCCTGTCCCAGGCATAAAGCAATGCTGCGCGCAACATCGCCGCCTTCGTTGCGAAACGCTGCACCAGCGTCGAGCCGGAAAGGCCGCTTGCTTTCGCCACCGCCGCAAAGGTCGCCGCATCCGGCCCCTGTGCCTGGATCAGCGCAAGCACCATGGCGAGAAGCTGTTCATCGGAAACTGTGCGGCGGCGCGGCATGAAATTCCTCTCGCATTCATGTTGAATGTAAACGATCATTCGTTTATACACAACCAACCCCGGAAACCCGGGGCGCTTTCCATTTCGGCGTGAGAGCCGTTTTAGCGTGGAGGATGGAGAAGTGACAGCGAACTTGCGGGAGAAAGTGGCGTTGGTGGCGGGAGCTACGCGCGGCGCCGGCCGGGGCATTGCGATGGAGCTCGGCGCCGCCGGCGCCACCGTCTATGTCACCGGGCGTACGACACGCGCGCAGCAATCCGAATATATGAGACCGGAGACGATCGAGGAGACGGCCGAGCTGGTGACCGCTGCCGGCGGCAGGGGCATTGCCGTGCAGGTGGACCACCTCGTCAATCAACAGGTCGAGGCGCTGGTCGCCCGCATTCGCGAGGAAGCCGGCCGGCTCGATATTCTCGTCAACGACATCTGGGGCTGCGAGAAGCTGTTCGAATGGGACAAATCAGTCTGGGAGCATTCGCTGGACAAGGGCCTGCACATGCTGCGGCTCGGCATCGAAACACATCTGATTACCGCCCACTACGCGCTGCCGCTGATGATCGAGCGGCCGGGTGGACTGCTGGTGGAAGTAACCGACGGAACGGCCGAATACAACGCCACGCATTACCGGCTTTCGCCCTTCTACGATCTCGTCAAGACAGGCGTCACCCGCATGGCCTGGGCGCATGCGCAGGATTTGGTGAAACACGGCGCCACCGCCGTGTCGATCACACCCGGCTGGCTGCGCTCCGAAATGATGCTGGATGCCTACCGTGTGCGCGAGGAGAACTGGCGCGATGCGACGAAGATACAGCCGCATTTCGCCATTTCCGAAACCCCGCGTTTCCTCGGCCGCGCCGTTGCGGCGATTGCCGCCGATCCCGACCGCGGCCGCTGGAACGGCCAGTCGCTATCGAGTGGCGGCGTGGCGAAGACCTACGGCTTCGACGACATCGACGGTTCGCGGCCGGATTGCTGGCGCTACCTGGTGGAAGTGCAGGAGCCGGGCAGACCGGCGGATGTGGCGGGTTATCGCTAAAGCGAAACTGCGCGGGCTTTTGCGTCCGCAAAAGCCCGACCGATTCCAGGGAAACCGTCAACCGGTTTCCCTGGATTTTCGTAAAAACAAAAGGTCAGAGCGGTCTGCGCTTCAAAAGCGGAACCGCTCAGAGCCCGCCGGTTATCTTGCTGCGGCGAGCCGAGCTGCGTCGCGAAACGACACCAGCCGCTTCGCCTGTTCGTCCCACAGCACCAGCTTGACGCAGCGCAGGCTGTCCATCAGCGTGATGCGGCCGATATCGGCAAGTTCAGGATGATCTCGCAGCACCTCCGGCAGCCGGTAGTAGGGCACCCGGCTCGACAGATGATGCACGTGGTGGATGCCGATATTGCCGGTGATCCAGCGCAGCACCGGCGGCAGGTCGTAATGCGAGGCACCGTGCAGGGCCGCATGCTGGAACTGCCAGTCCGGCTTCTTCGACCAATGTGTTTCCTCGAACTGGTGCTGGACGTAGAACAGCCAGACGCCGGCAGCGCCGGCCAGAAGCACGATCGGCAGATGCACCAGCAGAAAGGGGACGATCCCGACTGCCCAGATCAGCAGTGCGGCGGCTGCTGCGATGGCAAGATTGGTCGCCATGGTCGAGATCCAGGGCAGGGCGCCGGAGCGCATCATGCCGAAAGGCAGGCGCTGCTTGATGAGAAACAGCCATGCCGGTCCAATGCCGAACATCACGATCGGGTGCCGGTAGAGCCGGTAGCCGATCCGGCCCCAGCGCGACAGCGCGTTGTATTCGGCAATCGTCAGCGTCTCGATGTCGCCAACGCCGCGCTCGTCCAGGTTCCCGGCCGAGGCGTGGTGTTCTGCGTGCGCCCGGCGCCAATAGTCGTAAGGCGTCAACGTCAGGATGCCGATCGTGCGTCCAACCCAGTCGTCCACGCCGCGACGGGCGAAAAACGAGCCGTGGCCGCAATCATGCTGGATCATGAACAGCCGGAGCAGGAAAGCGGCGGCGGGAACGACGAGGATGAGACCTGGCCAGAAGCTGTAATGAACCGCCGCCCATGCGGCGGCCCAGAACAGCGCGAAGGGGACGACCGTGACGGCAAGCTCGAAGGCGCTGCGTCCGGCCCGTGGCTGGCGATATTGGGCAAGGATCTTCAACCAGCCCTTCTCGGTGAAAAGGGCGGTTTGATCTTCGGATCGCTTCGGGTTTTCGTCAGGCTCGCCCGAAGGGGCAACCCGGATTTCCTCGCACTCGCTGCGGCGCGCAGATTCGATCACAGAATAGCGCCGTGAAAGGCAGCGACAGTCGAAAAGCCGAGTGCAATCACCACGGCTGAGCGAATGAGGAATAGCGGATAGTCGAAGCGGTACATGGTATGAAGAGGGGTCATTTTGTGTGGCACCTTCCGTTTTCTTTAAAACACGTTCATGCGTGATCCCGTCACGCCAGAGCGCGGCGTGCCCGAAAGGGCACGCTGTGACTTTGAATCTGCGCATAATCCTTCCGCAAATCGATCTTGATTTGCGCTGTTATGCGCCATCGATGATGAGAGCCCCGTCCAGGGCTCGAGACGAGCCCCTATTTTTTTGGAGCACTGCCCTGCGGGGCGGCTTTGGTCGCCGTCTTCATCTGGTTGGCGAATGTGCTTTCCACTTTCGCAGCTTGCTTGTCCTTTTTTGGCTTCCGGACCTCGCGATTGCTTCTTACCTGTCCTTTTGCCATGGATGAGTCTCCCTTTGGATCGACATTAAAAACCGCGGCCTGCGTGGTATTCGCCCCGCTTTTCGGTCGCGACTGGAGATCGCGGGATCGTCATGAGGGGCAACCCGACAACACCGGGCCGCAGGGATGGAATGAAAATGATGCCTGCTGAAACCGCATCGCAGTCTGGAGGCGGATGACCGGAGAGGTCACCGAAAGCCAAACCCGACGTTGAGACGGGACGTCACCATGCTTTCGCGATCGGGAAAATGGCGGGGCCGGAAAACCGGTCACCGCAAATGCCGCATCGGCCAAATCAGCGAGCCCTCTTCATAGAATAAAATTGAGGTGCCATTAAGGCCATCGCCGCAGGAAAGCCATATTTCCACAGGGCTTATTCATTTAATGGAAACAGCCGGATCAGCTTCGTTCTTTCCATCTCGGCCAGGCCTGATGCCGACATGATGCCGCGAGCCAAACAGAGTTCGATATCCCGCCCGATATCGAGTGGCACCCGCATGCCACCGGCCTTGAGAAGGCGGTCGGTCATCGACAGAAGCAGATCCACTTTCGCCTGGCAGCCGTCGATCTCAAGGAGCGCCACCCGGCGCTCCTTGTCGATGTCTGCAAGATCCTTGTCCTGCTGCCGTTGCTGGTAAGCTCCGAATTGCACCCATCCGAAATAGGCGGCCGCTGCGACTGAGATACAAAGCAAGAGGGTTTTCCGCACAATAATCCTTCGGAGCCGGGCGGCTGGCTAGCCGGCGGCACGTCTTTCGCGGGGCAATCCCTGTATCGCATATCGGTTACAGACAGGAGTTACCACTTTCGGCGGGGCCTTCGGCTTGCCGAAATGGTGTTCGAGCGCCCGTGAGAGCATGGCCGGCGAGGTGACGCCCTCTTGGAACAGCCTGATCAGCAGGATGGCCGCGACGTTGAAAACCCGTTCGTCGTCGATCAGGATTCTGGCGTCGTAGCCGGCGTCGTCGAGCACGCCCTGAAGCATGTCGAGATCGGACGAGGTCAGATGCGGCTTTTCTGAGGTGGAAGACATCGGTCCTCCTTTCGTCGGGGCGAGGGTATAAAAACCCTCAGTCGGCAGCGCCCGTGCGATGGCTGCCGAAGGCGGGACCATGCGCCTTTCGCTGAGGCAACGCAACGGGAATCTTGCTGCGGATATCGCACCGGTTGATGGGCAGCCCGCACCGGTCAGGGTGCGGGCCGAGATGGTTATTCCGCCGCCTGATAGCTGGGTCTCCGGGCGGCCGATGTCCGCGGACCGGCGGCTGCAAGCAGGGTGATGGCGATGGCAAGCAACGCCACGAAGGCGATGCCGGCGACATAAGGGTCCCAGCCGAAATGCGGCGCGGCGCCGAAGACCGCCGAGGCGGCCGCAAGCACGATGCCGCCGCCGATCTGGAAGGAGGCAAAGAGCAGTCCCGAGGCGAGTCCAGCCTTGTCGTCCTCCACATCGGAAAGGGCCGCGACCTGCACCGAGGGGTAGGTCAGGGCGTAACCGAGGCCGAGCGGGATCTGCGAGAACAGAACGAGCAGGATCGGGTCGACATGTCCGAGCGCGGTCACCCAGAAGATGTAGCTGAAGGCTTGCAGGCCGACACCCACCGCCATCAGCCCGGTGGCGCCGCGATTTTGCGCGAGTGTGGCAAAACGTGGCGCCAGGAACATCACGAAGACACCGCCAAGCGCAAAGCAGAAGCCGGTGGTGAAGGCCGACCAGCCTATGGCGTTCTGATAGTAGAGCGTCGCCAGGAACTGGAAGCCGACATAGGCGCCCTGGAAGAGGGCGGCAATCGCATTGGCATGCCGAAGCTTGGCCCGACGGAACATGCCGAGCGGCACCATCGGATCGGCATGGCGCGCTTCGACCGCGAGGAAGAGCAGGATCAGCACCAGCGACGCGATGAGCGAGCCCCAGGTCGGGAATGCCTGCCAGCCCGCTGCCGCAGCGTTGGTGATCCCGAAGACGAAGAGCAAGAGCCCGGGTGTGATGGTCAGCGCGCCGGCCCAGTCGAAGGCCGGCCGCGGTCCGGTTCTTTTCGGGTCGGCCGGCAGCACCAGCGGCGCAAGAAGGAGCGTCAGGATGGCGACCGGCGCGCCCATGACAAGCGTCGCCCGCCAGCTGAAGATCGTCGCAGCACCGCCGATCACCATGCCGAGCACGAAGCCGGCGGCGCCGGTGGAGGAGAAGACGCCGAGCGCCTTTGCCCGCGCCGCTCCCTCGCCGAAGACGGAGAGCAGCAGCGCCAGGGCGGCCGGCGCGGTGAAGGCGGCGGCAATGCCCTTGATCAATCGGGCGGCGATCAGCGTCGGGCCGCTGTCGACGAAGCCGCCGGCGATGCTGGCGGCGGCAAAAATTGCCAGCGACCAGAGGAAGACGCGGCGATGGCCGAAGACGTCGGCGACCCGGCCGCCGAGCAGCAGGAAGCCGCCATAGCCGAGCACATAGGCGCTGACGGCCCATTGCAGCGAGGTCGCCTCCATGCCGAGTTCGGCCTGGATGGCAGGCAGCGCGACGCCGATGGTGGAGACATCCATGGCGTCGAGAAAATTGGCGGCGCAGAGCAGCAGCAATGCCAGTCCCGCCCCGTTTCGCGATTTGGAAAGAGTCATCGAAATCGTTCCTTCTTTGCTGCCGCCTCATCGGGGGAGGTTGCCGGGCGGCAGGGAACGAGAAAATGTACAGCTTCCTTTCCTATTGCAAATTGATAGTAGCCATGCCAGGTATTACTGGTGATGATGAATGATGCCACTCTTCGCAAGATCGACCTCAATCTGCTGCTGGCCTTTTCGGTGCTGATGCAGGAGCGCAATGTCAGCCGCGCCGCAGAGCGGCTGCTGCTTGGCCAGCCCGGTCTTTCGGCCGCTTTGCGGCGCCTGCGCGAGGCACTGGACGACGAATTGTTCGTGCGCGTCGGCCGCGGCCTGCAGCCGACGCCACGGGCCCTTTCTATCGCCCCGGCGATCGAGGATGCGCTGTCGGGCATCGAGCGTGCCATCCGCCCGCAGGCCGAATTCGATCCGGCCAGCTGGCAGGGCGAGTTCCGCATCGGCATGTGCGACAATCTCGAATCGGCCTTCTTCGGTCCGCTTGCCGCCCGTCTTCTCCAGCTCTCACCCGGCGCCCGGCTGATCGGCATCGCTTCCGACAAACGCGATGCCGCGCGCCGGCTGGACGAGGGCGTCTTCGACTTCAGCGTCTCTGTGCACGAAGAGCCGGCCTCCTGGCACATCCGCGCGCCGCTGTTCGATCAGGCCTCGATCTGCATCTACGATGAAGCCCAGCTCCGGCTGAAGGCGCCGTTGAGCCTCAAGGATTTCGCCAATGTCGCCCATGTCACCGTTTCGTTCGAAGGCAATGCCGCGACTAGCATCGCTAGCGCGCTGAGCCGCACTGGCCACGTCAGGCAGGTGGTGGCGACGGTGCCGCGTTTTTCCGCCTTGCCGACGGCGCTCAGGGCCATGCCGGCCATCGCCACCGTGCCGGAATCGATCGGTCGCTGCATGGCGCAATTGCATGGGCTGACGATCTGCCAGCCGCCGCTTTCCCTGCCGGCCGATCCCGTGACCATGCTCTATCGCCGCGTCGACCAGGCGGACGGCCGGGCGCGCTGGTTCCGCGGCCTGTTCCTTGACGTCGCCAGCGTGGCGCTCGAAGCCTCCGGCTGCCGCGTATCGATATCGAGAGCTGCGGCTTGACTCAGGGGTGATTGCATCGAGATTGTCGCCCCGGCCGCCGTCTATTCAATGACCGATTTGAACCACGTACAGAAGGCTGAAATTGATTTTTGGGGAGAAGCCCTGCAGATCAGAAAATAGCTCTCCTGTGCGAGAATCGCGATGTCCGAGAGCACGATCAGGTCGCCATTCTCGATTTCGCGGCGGCATAACTCGACCGGGCAAAGTGCCACGCCATGACCGGCAATGGCGGCGGTTGCGAGCAAATTGAAGTCTTGAAACACCGGCCCCCTTAGCGTTGGCGTCAACGGCACGCCCGCCTTGTCGAGCCACTGCGCCCAATGCGCTGTGGTCTCGTCGTGGAGCAGGTCTGCCGTTGCGATCTGTGTCGCGTGGTCGATGCTGCCCTTTCAAGATAGCGCGGACTGGCGACAGGTTGAGTGGCGCGGGAGAAAAGCTGGTGGCAAACGACGCCTTCGAAGGTGTCGGCGCCAAGCGTAATCAGTACATCGCAGCCGGTTTCACGCAGACGCTGTTCGGCCATGGCGTAGACCACCTTTATTGTGACATCCGAATGCCTCGCCAGGAAATCGCTGAGCGACGGTATCAGCCATCGCGTCGCGACGGACGGAATGCAGCCGACGGTGATCTCGGATCTCGTCCTGAGCTTCAATAATTCCGCTTCTGCGGAAATTCTTTCAAGACTGCTCGATAGGGTTTCGGCAAAGCTTTTGGCCTCGGGTGCGAGCCGCACGCCGCGTTTTTCACGCAGAAACAGGGCACGTCCGAACCATTCCTCCAAATGACGGATCTGATGGCTGATCGCGGCATGCGTGACGCGCAATTCGTCGCCGGCGCGTGAGAAACTTGAAAGACGCGCTGCCGCTTCGAAGGCTCTCAATGCGCCGAATGGAAGTGTCATCTGTAAGTGTTCCTCAGCTATCCGATAGAAATCATCATTTGTCCGAATATGGAGATCACCAGTATGACTGCAGGAAGCGGATCTGAACAGTATCGCTGACGTGTCAAATTTTCTTACACCAGGAGAGCGGAATGTACGTGCGCAGCCTGAAGGATGTCGAAGCAACCGACTATTTTGTGGAATGGGGCAATGGGACGAGCCACCGTTTGCTGACGGAAAAGGACGGGATGGGATTTACCGTTTGCCATACGATCGTGCGCGCCAACACCGTTTCGCTTCTTGAATACCGCCAGCATCTCGAAGCCTGCTATTGCATCGCCGGCGAGGGCGAGGTGGAGGATATGGACGGCACCGTCTTTCCGATCCGTCAAGGCGATATCTATGTGCTCGACAAGCATGACAAGCATCTGCTGCGCGGCGGCCGTGACCAGGATATGATCCTCGTCAGCGTCTTCAATCCGCCGCTCGAGGGATCCGAGCGCCATAATCTGAACGACCCCTCGGGATCGGCTTATTGAGATCAGCCTATAAGGGAAAGTGCGCGGTTTTCTGACGGTCGGTCGGCCTGTTACAGCTCGCCTTTATGAAAATAGGCTTCGAGCCGGTAGCCGTCCGGGTCGATGATGAAGGCGGCGTAATAGAATTGTCCGTAATCCGGCCGGATCCCCGGTTCGCCATTATCCGTGCCGCCGGAGGCGACGGCCGCCGCGTGAAAGGCATCGACCGCAGCCTCGTTCGGGGCGACGAAGCAGAAATGCAGCCCGGATCGCAGATCGGCAACAACGGGGTGTTCGACCTGCATCACCCAGAGGCCGACCCTTTCCGGGCCGTAGCCGATCATCGTGTCGGAATTGGACAGCCGCTCATATCCGAGCGGCGCCAGCGCCGCGTCGTAGAAACGGCGGGCTCTTTCGATGTCTTTTACGCCGATGGAGACATGATCGAACATGGACGCAAACTCCCTGACTTCCCTTGGTCTCCGAAGGACGGCTCATCCCTCAAGATGGCACGACGCCAACATCTTTCAACCGCGGTCCGAAGTCAACGAAAGGGCGTCGTTCAAAAAGGCTGGCGATCCGCTCGAGCGTCCTGGCAAAGAAATCGGCGCGCCGAATTGCCGCTGTTCAGCGCAAGCCCTGCGACGCTGTCACGTGATTTAGGGGAGGGCGGAGTAGGGTCCGGATCCTAGCGCCACGGATGAGCCGGCGGGGTGTCACGAGCGATCTGCGCAGCGTCGGATAGCCTGAGCCATTCCTTCCGGTATCCGATGTTGAGAAGATTGAAGGACAACATGTCTCTCCCGGCCTGCGAACGGCTCGCGCCGATCACGACATGGTCCGCGTGCGTCGGAACGCTCGCGTGATAGACGGTCCACGAACGGGCGGGTTCGATCCGGCGGTCGCGTCCAATGTCCATGGCGTAGTGGCCGGCCGCGCCGCCCTTGTTGTTGCCGACAGCAAAGGCGTTCGGTCTTCCTTCGTCTTCATGGCTGTTCACGATGTCAACCTTCCGTCATTCGGGCCGTGGCCAAACGTTGTCTCGATCAGTGTTGCGCCGCTGCCGGGCGACAGGTTTACCGGCTCCAGGCTGTCTTCCGTCGTGACCCGCTCGTGATGTTCGTCGTCGCTGCGAATGCGGTATTGCAGCAGATTGCCTCTCGGAGGCAGCGTGGCGGTAATGCGGTATGTGTCGGGGAGCTTGGAAGGCACGATCAGGAACCCGTCCTTCAGCCGGACGGTCTGCCCAACCTTGAAGATATGTGTTGCTGGCTCGCGTCGGACCGAACGTCCATTGCGTTGCGGGGTGCGCGTAGCGGTCATGACGGTTTGCGGTCCTTTTCGAGCGCGGTTTCGAGATCTGACGGATGGATAGGCATCATCTGCAGTGTCGAACTCTGTGCGGCGATCGCCGGCAGGTGGATGAAGGCGCCGATCCGTCGCCAGGCAAGCCTGGAAACGCCATCGATCAATTCCTCGTCATAGTCGACGCGATATTCCCCGGCTGGCTGTGCTCTGTCGAAACCTGGCAGGCGGAAAGGAGATGAAAAGTGGACGACGGTTTGTGTGGTGCGACTTGTCATGACTGAAGCCTCCGCAGGAAACACCGATGCATTTCCTGTATCGTTGAGATCCGAACCGGACGAACTCGACGTTGCCGGTACATCCGCGGTCAGCGCCAAGCTCATTCCGGATCGAATACGCGAAATGCACGCCGGAACGACGTCATATATTCGCTATCGAGAATTCGGTGGTGTATGGCGGGTCGTAGGTCTCTGACACCGCGAAGCCAAGTCGGCCAAATCGACGAGGCTTATCGTTACGCCTGGATTACGTTTAAATCAAGATAAATTCGGATTTATCTATAAAAAACGCCAAATTAACTCCGTGGTCACGCAAATAAAATGGAGCGTAATGGCTCAAGAAATTCTATTCAATTCATAATTATTACAAAACATCCCGCCGAAATGATTTCCTGATTTTTCATGCGTGAATAATATTTCTTGGCACTCCTATCAATCGAGTGCCACGGGTGCTATTTATGTGTTGCAGCCGCCATACGCGCCGGCAGCAGAAAGACCTCTATGAAATTCCGTTCACTTCACGACCGCGTCGTCATTCGACGTGCGGAAGGCGATGTCAAATCCAAGGGCGGAATCATCATTCCAGACGCCGCCAAGGAAAAGCCGCAGGAAGGCGACGTGGTCGCAGTCGGCCCGGGCCTGCGCGACAGCAACGGTAATCTGATCCCGCTCGACGTTAAGGTCGGTGATCGCATTCTGTTCGGAAAATGGTCGGGGGCAGAGGTCACGATCGAGGGCGAGATCCTTCTGATCATGAAGGAGACCGACATCATGGGCATCGTCGAAAAGATCGGAGTGGCCTCTCAAAAGGCCGCCTGATCGATCGCATTCCGATCCGTATCTCAAGACCGAACTGGACCAATATCATGTCTGCCAAGGAAATCAGATTCTCCACCGATGCGCGCGATCGCCTGCTGCGCGGCGTCGAATTGCTCAACAACGCCGTCAAGGTCACGCTTGGCCCCAAGGGCCGCAACGTCGTCATCGACAAGGCCTATGGCGCACCGCGCATCACCAAGGACGGCGTCACTGTCGCCAAGGAAGTCGAGCTCGCCGACAAGTTCGAGAACATGGGCGCGCAAATGGTGCGCGAGGTAGCGTCGAAGACCAATGATCTTGCCGGCGACGGCACGACGACGGCGACGGTGCTTGCGGCCTCCATCTTTCGTGAAGGCGCAAAGCTCGTCGCTGCCGGCATGAATCCCATGGATCTCAGGCGCGGCATCGATCTCGGCGTCGTTGCGGTGGTCAAGGAGATCCAGGCGCGGGCGAGGAAAGTCAAATCGTCAGGCGAGATCGCCCAGGTCGGCACCATTGCCGCCAATGGCGACGTCAGCGTCGGCGAGATGATCGCCAAGGCGATGGACAAGGTCGGCAATGAGGGCGTCATCACCGTTGAGGAGGCGCGCACCGCCGAGACCGAACTCGACGTCGTCGAGGGCATGCAGTTCGACCGCGGGTACCTCTCACCCTATTTCGTTACCAATGCCGAGAAGATGCGCGTGGAACTGGAGGACCCCTATATCCTCCTTCACGAGAAGAAACTCGGCAGCCTTCAGGCGATGCTGCCAATTTTGGAAGCCGTCGTGCAGACCGGCAAACCGCTTCTGCTCATCTCCGAGGATGTCGAAGGCGAGGCGTTGGCGACGCTGGTCGTCAACAAGCTGCGCGGCGGCCTGAAGGTCGCGGCCGTCAAGGCGCCGGGCTTCGGCGACCGCCGCAAGGCCATGCTGGAAGATATTGCCGTGCTGACATCAGGCCAGATGATTTCCGAGGATCTCGGCATCAAGCTCGAAAACGTCACGCTCGATATGCTCGGCCGCGCCAAGCGCGTGCTGATCGAGAAGGAGAGCACCACGATCATCGACGGTTCCGGCGAGAAAGCGGCCATCCAGGCGCGCATCCAGCAGATCAAGGCGCAGATCGAGGAGACCACCTCCGACTACGACAAGGAAAAGCTGCAGGAACGCCTGGCGAAACTGGCCGGCGGCGTCGCAGTCATCCGTGTCGGCGGTGCGACCGAGACGGAGGTCAAGGAAAAGAAGGACCGCATCGACGACGCGCTGAACGCGACCCGTGCGGCGGTCGAAGAGGGCATCGTGCCGGGCGGCGGCGTGGCACTGTTGCGCGCGAAGTCGGCGCTGACGGGTTTGACCGGCGACAACGCCGACGTGACGGCCGGCATCTCGATCGTGCTCAGGGCGCTTGAAGCCCCGATCCGGCAGATCGCCGACAATGCCGGGTTCGAAGGCTCCATCGTCGTCGGAAAACTCGCCGGCAGCAATGATCACAATCAGGGCTTCGACGCACAGACGGAGACCTATGTTGATATGATCGAGGCCGGCATCGTCGATCCGGCCAAGGTCGTACGCACCGCTCTGCAGGACGCCGGCTCGATTGCGGCGCTTCTGATCACCGCCGAGGTGATGATCGCCGACATTCCCGCAAGAGACTCTGCCCCGGCAGCCGGAAATGGCGGCATGGGCGATATGGGATACTGAGGCCAGCCTGAACCGGTCCGGCGTCGCCGGACGGCGCAACCCGAACAGTAGACAGGGAGAATTCCAATGTCCGTGCAGAGCAGCAGCAAGACATCGATTACCCAGCGTTTCGACAATTACCAGCCATCCAAGACGCTTCTCGTCTGGGCCTGCGTCGTCACGGCGATCGCCACGATGATCATCGGCTTCAGCTGGGGAGGCTGGGTCACAGGCGGCACGTCAAGCAAAGCGGCAGCCGCCGCCGGCGACACCGCACGCGGAGAATTGGCGTCGGCCATTTGCGTCGAGCGCTTCAAGGCGGCGCCGGATGCGAGCGCTAAACTGATCGAGTTCAAAGCGCTTAACGATGGCTACAAGCAGCGTCAGTTTGTCGAGGCGGGCGGCTGGGCAACCATGCCTGGGCAGACCTCGTCCGACAGCCGAAGTGTTCAAGGCTGCGCCACTGCGCTTGCCGTCTGACACCGTTCTTCCAGAGCGCTCCGATATATCTGCGGAGCGCTCCCACTGTTGAAGCAGGAAATGACCCATGATCCGCTTTGAAAAAAAGAGCGACCCGCAGCCAGCCGCAGACGACGCCGGCGGCGAAAGCCTCAAGAAAGTCCCTGAGGCATCAGCCGACGGGCAGAAAAAAGCCGCCAACGACAGCACACGTCGCCGCGCGCCGCAGGCGGCGGAAGATGACGACCGGCTTATCTGAGCATAGCGTCACACCGCGGTTGACGGCCTAGCGATAATCCAGCCAGACCCCGCCGGCGTCGGCGGACCGCACGCAGTTTTCCACCCAGCGCACCCCTTCCAGCCCGGCATCGACATCGGGAAAGACCAGATCCTCAATGCCCGCCGGCGCGAGGCCGCGCGCTCTGTTGATGGCAAAGCCGAAGCGACGGTAGAGGTTCGCCCAGGCTTCGAAAAGGCCTTCCGGATGGCCGCCGCCGATGCGGTCGTCGATCCTGGCCTCGGGATAGAGATAGTCCATGCCGCGCTCGAGAATGCGGGCGGGTTCCCCCTGGATTTCGTAGGAGAGTTGGTTCGGCCGCTCATCCCACCATTCGATGCTGGCCTTCGAGCCGACGATGCGGATCTTCTGGCCGTGCATGGAGCCGGCATTGACGGCGCTCGACCAGATGGTGGCGATCGCGCCATTGTCGTATTCCATCAGGGTCACCGCATTGTCCTCCAGCGGCGCGCGGCTTTTGACGAAGCTCTGGCGGGTGCAGAGGAGGCGGTTGATCTTGAGGTGCGGCAGAATGACCTTGGCAATGTAGAGCGGATGGGTTCCGACGTCGCCGAGGACATAGCTGGGGCCCGCGAATTTCGGATCGACACGCCAGCGCGTCGACGGGTTCTGCTCCTCCACCGCAGCACTGTGGAAGCCGTGGGCAAATTGCAGGTTGACGATGCGGATCTCACCGAGATCGCCATTCCTGACCATGGCGCGCGCCTGCTCGATCATCTGATGGCCGGCATAGCCATAGGTCACGCCGACGATCCGGCCGCGCGCTTTTGACAGCGCCTTCAACTCCTCGGCTTCGGCGATGGTAAAGCAGAGCGGCTTTTCGCAGATCACATGCAGATCATGTTCGAGAGCTGCCTTGCAGATCGCGAAATGGGTATTGTTGGGAGTTGCGATCGACACCGCTTCGATACCGTCGGCGCGTGCGGCTTCGGCGGCAAACATCGTCGCATAGTCCGGGTAGCTGCGGGCTGCGTCGAGCCCGAGATCTAGACCGAAGGCGCGCCCGCGCTCGGGATCGATATCGAAGGCACCCGCCGCAAGGGCAAAGACGTCGTCGCGATGCGCCGCCGAGCGATGAATATAGCCGATCTGGCTGCCTTTGCCGCCGCCGACCATGCCCCAGCGGATCGGCTTTCGCCTGTCATTCGTCATAGTGTTTTCCCTAAAAATCAACGGACCTGAGGTAATCGCGGCTTCGCTTCACATCGTCGAGGCTGCCGGCGACATTCCTCGGATCGCGCTCCTGCTCGACGGTGATGAAGCCGTGATAACCGATCTCCTCGAGTGTCCGCTTGACGGCGGGGTAGTCGATGACGCCGCGGCCGATCGGGCACATCACGCCCTGTCCGCAGGCCTCGAAGAAGCGGATCCTTTCACCGAGCACACGGTCGAAGACGGCCTGGTCGATATCCTTGAAATGGACGTAGTCGAGCCGGTCGGCATAGCGGCGCAGCGTCTCCACCGGGTCCATGCCGGCATAATAGGTGTGGCCGGTGTCGAGGCAGAAGCCGGCGACCGCCTGCGGAATGTCACCCGCCACCCGCTCGATCTCATCGGCGAATTCGATATAGCCGCCCGCATGCGGATGGATGACGGCGCGAACGCCGTATTTGCGCTGAGCAAGTTCGGCGATCGCCGTGATATTGGCGATCATCCCGGCCCAGGCCTTGTCGTCGAGGCGCGGCGCACGATCGGAATGGCCGGCGGCATAGTCCCGCTCGTCATGCCCCCAGTCCATGACCGTGAGATAGGGCGTCCTGAACCGCTGGCCGGCCGCCTGCGCCGGCTGCGGCAGCCGGGTGATGACGGCGCAGATTTCGTCGGTCTGCCGCAGCAATGTCTCCCGGTTGTCGGCGGAGACCAGATCGTCGAAGATCGTGCCGGCGACGATGAACAGATTGCGTTCGGCAAGGGCCTTGGCGACCAGCGTATCGTCGAGCGGCACGTAGCCGTAAGGCCCCAGTTCGAGGCCGCCATAGCCGGCGGTGGCGGCCTCGTCGAAGACCCGCTCCCACGCGGGAAGATTGGGATTGCTGACGTCATCAACGCCCCAGCAGCAGGGGGCTGTCGTAATCGTGATGGTCACGGTTCTGTTCCTGATAGTGGTGATGCCGAGGGTCAGCCGCGTTTCCCGGGCCAGTATTTGTCGACATATTTCTGGATTTCGGCGCGCATGAAGCGGCCGGATTCATCGGCGCGGTCTTCCCAGCCGAAGACGCAGGCGGTGATGATGCCGTCGAAGCCGACAGCGGCGAGCGAGGAGAAGAACACATCCCAATTGATCTCGCCCTGGTACATATCCATGTGCTGATGGATCGTGACCTTGGCGCCCGGCGGGTTGATGATGTAGCGCAGCCCTGACGACGCCTTGTGATTGTAGGTATCGGCCACATGCACATGGGCGATCAGCGGGCCGGCATCGCGGATCATCCGCGCCATGTCGTCACCGAAATAGAAAGTATGCGGCGCGCAATAGAGGAACTTGACGTTCTTCGAGCCGATGGTCTTCAGCATGTCGATCGCCGGATGCAGCGTTTCGCACCAGTCTTCCGGATGCGGCTCCATGTTGAGCGTGACACCCTCGCGCTCGAACACCGGAACGAGTTCTTCCATCGAGCGCCACCAGGCTGCCTCGCTGTGCTCGTGGGTGTGCATGCCGCCGCAGCAGTTGGATCGGTGGCTGCGATCCGGTGACGGGCCGCGGCCGAATTCCGAGTTCATCGTATCGCAGCCCATTTCGGCCGCGATTTCGATCGCTTCCTTCCAGTAGCGCACCGCTGCCTGCCGCTCATCCTCATGCGGGCTCGCCCAGCGATACATCGGCAGCAGCGAGGCGAGCTGGACGCCATGATCCTTCAGCGCCGCCTTGAATTCCGCGATGCGTTCCTTGTGTGCCCGCGGGCGCACCCACCAGGGTAGAAAATCGTCACGCGGCGAAAGCTCGATATGCTCATAGCCGAGCTCCGCCGCCTTGCGGCAGAGGTCGTTGAGGTTGAGGTGACGGTGCATATGCGGGTCGAGTGCGATCTTCATCTGGTTCCTCCGTCATCCCCAGCCATCGCCGGCGGACGCTCCTTGATCTCGTTTCATGCTTCCGGTGCTCCTCCCGGATTGCCGCCACGATACTGCCGCGGCGCCTCGATATTCCAATGCTTCGATGATCAAATTTGATCATTGACCGTGCGAAGCGCGGATGCTCTGCTGTGTCAGCTTTGGGAGTGAATAAGCCTGTGACGAAGGTGACTTTGAAGGATGTGGCCCGGGAAGCCGGCGTCGGCACCGCGACGGTGGAGCGCGTCCTCAATAATCGCGGCGGCGTACGGCCGGAGACGGTGGAGAAGGTGTTTCTCGCGGCAAGACGGCTTGAATACCGGCAAAGCCTGCCGGTGGCCCATCGCGGCCTGATCCGGATCGAGGTGATCCTGGTTCGCCCGGAGACCAGCTTCTATTCGCGCCTGAACCGGGCGTTCGAGCGCATCGCCGCCTCGCTCGACGACAGCATCGTCGTTCACCGCACCTTCGTGCGCGAGAACGAGCCGGCGCAATTTGCCCGCTATATCGCCAACCCGACGGCCCGCCGGTCGGCGCTGATCGTGGTCGCGCCCGACCATGCCGATGTCGTCACCAGCGTGCGCAAGGCCGCAGAGCTCGGCATTCCCGTCGTCCAGATCATGACCCGTCCGGCCCCCGAACTGCCCTATGTCGGCATCGACAATTATGCCGCCGGCCGCACCGCCGCCCATTACATGTCGGGCATGCTGGCGCAGCGCCCCGGCTCCCTCGTCGCTCTCTGCCATAGCGGCGCCTATGAGAACCATAAGGAGCGAATCCGCGGCTTTTCCGCCTATCTCTCGGACCATGCTTCAAACGAGCATCGTTTCACCGAAGTCATGTTCGATCTCGACGACGAACACAATGCCATCGAACTGCTGCAAGCGGCGCTCAGGCGGGAGCCCGGCATCATCGGCGTCTATAGCGCCGGCGGCGACAACAAGGGCGTTGCCAGGGTGCTCGCGGCCAACAAGGCCGGGCGGCCCTTCTGGGTCGGCCACGAATTGACCGGGCAGACGCAGGACTATCTCCGTCGCGGTATCATGTCGATCGTGCTCGATCAGGCGCCGGAGGTCCAGGCGAGGCGTTCGATAGACCTTGCCCTGAACAGGCTTGGTCTCATCGAGGTGGAAGTCAGCGCCGAGCCAGTGCGCTTCCTGACGATCACGCGGGAAAATCTTTGAGGTGGATGTAATCGGCGTTTTGGGGCGCCGGCGCGCCGCTATTGCAACTGAGGCTTCTTGAGAAAGCTGTTGCGGTCGGCGGACTTGATGCGCAGCCAGGCTTCCCGGCCGTTCCTGAGGACCCGCATGGGGATCTCGGCGCCGGCGGGACCGCTGCTCCAGAGCTTGCGGTAGAAATCGGCCAGGCCGTCGATCTCCTCGTCGCGGATCTCCGAGATGATATCGCCCTGCCGCAGGCCCGCCTGGGCGGCCGGACCGCCTTCAGCCACGCTCATCACCACCACGCCGCCATTGCTCTCGGCGGAGAAGGCACCGAGCCAGGGCCGCGGCGGCTTGTTGACCTGGCCCCGGTTCAACAGATCGTCGAGGATCGGCGGTAAAAGGTCGATCGGCACGACCATGTTGATATCGGCGACCTCGTCGCCCTGGCTCATCTGCAGGCGAAGCGAACCGATGCCGAGAAGTTTGCCGTCCGAACCGATCAATGCGGCACCGCCCCACGAGGGATGGGCCGGTGCCGTGAAAATCGCCTCGTCCAGCAGATATTCCCAGTAGCCGGCAAATTCCTGCCGGGCGACGATGTTTGCCTGGACGAATTCTCCGATCCCATCGGCGAGCACGACAGAATCGCCGGGCTTGGCCGTGGCCGCGTCGCCGAGATCCACCGCCGGCGCATTCAGCGGGCCAAGCGCCTGCACCAGGCCGAAGCCGCTCTCCTGATCGTAGGCAAGCGCATGCGCGGGAACGACGCGCCCGTCATGGGTCGTGAGCCATACTTCTTCAGCCTCGGTGATGAGATAACCGATGGTCAGCACCAGCCCGTTGTCGCGAATGACCACGCCGCTGCCCTCCCGGACAGTGCCCAGCGTCTGCGCTGTGAAGGCATCTTCCGGAACGGAGGAACGGACGGCCACGACTGACCGCAGAATCGGATCGATATTCATGCTTTTATCCCGATGGGCGCCGGAGCATTCTTCCTTGAATAGGTAAGAGAATGAACGGCGGGTGCAAGGCCGTATCGGACGGAATTTCCGCAGGCCAACGCTGATGCCTGCACCAATCAAGGTTTCACTGAGCGCCGAGACTATCTCGCATGGCCCCGGGCGGTTGAGCGCGACCATATTGCCGCGGCGAGCATCCCATCACTCTCTTGAAAGCAGTGCTGAATGCGCTTTCGGATTCATAGCCGAGCGACAGGGCAACACCGGCGATTGCTTCGGCCGAGTTCGTCAATCGGTCACCTGCGAGAAGCATGCGCCAGCGCGTCAAATAGTCCATCGGGGCAAGCCCGACCTTTTCCTTGAAGTGGAGAGCAAAACTCGACCGGGACATCGAGGCCCGTTCAGCCAGCGACTGCAAGGTCCACTTGCGGGCCGGATCGGCGTGCACCGCACCGATAGCCGCACCGATCCGCCGGTCGGTAAGCGCGAAAAGCCAGCCGACGCCGCGCGCATTCGGCGATGCGATATGGAGGCGCAATACCTGCATGAGCATGACATGAGCAAAATGTTCCGCCATCAGAAAGCCACCCGGCTGCTGGTCACGCAATTCGCGCGTCATCCGATCGAGACACCAGCGCAGCACGGCGGCGTGATCGGAATCCTTCTTCACATGGACGATCGGCGGCAGGATTCCGAGAAGGATGTCCGAATGTCCCCCCGAAAAGGAAAAACGGCTGCCGATCAGGAAGAAATCGCCGCCGCCGCCGCAAGTCGCAATCCCATCGCGGGCGATCGAATAGATCGCGTCGGACGGGATCGGTTCGAGAGTCGGATCGCTGGCGAGACGAAAGGCTCGGCGGCTCGTCAGCAGAAAGCAGTCGCTTTCCTCGAGGCGGACAGCTTCGGGGACGCCATCGACGCTCAGCCAGCACCCGCCTGATATCACCGCGTTGAACTTGATGCCATCAGGGGGCGGAAAATCGATCGCCCAAGCACCGCCAGCATCAAGTCCCGCGGAAACATAGCTGCGCGGTTTGAGCAGTGCGAGAACATCGGATAATGGGTCCATGAAGAAATCCGGACGATGGCGAAGAGATGATGGACTCTAGCGCATAGATCGTCTGGAGGCCACGCCTTATTCTCGCGGTCGTCGTGCCTAACGACGGCAACACGGAACAAGGGTAATTATCATGAATGACAAACAAGGCCCCATCAGCTCCGGATTTGGAGCCCACACGACTGCCGACGAGGTTCTGGCCGGTCTCGATCTTTCCGGCAAGCGCGCCATCGTCACCGGTGGCCATTCCGGCCTCGGGCTCGAGACCACACGGGCTCTGGCGGGCGCGGGCGCTAAAGTGATCATCGGCGCAAGGAGCATCGAGGCGGCGCGCAGCGCGGTCGCCGGCATCGATGGCGTAGAGATTGATCGGATCGACCTTTCCGACCTCGACAGCGTTCGCGTCTTTGCCGAGCGGTTCGTCGCGTCTGGCCGCAGCATCGATATGGTGATCAACAGCGCCGGCATCATGGCCTGCCCGGAAACGCGCGTCGGCGACGGATGGGAGGCACAGTTCGCGACCAACCATCTCGGCCATTTTGCCTTGGTCAATCGCCTTTGGCCGGCAATCTCGCGCGGCGCTCGCATCGTTTCGGTTTCCTCCGGTGGCCATCGCAACTCCGCCATACGATGGGAGGATATGCAATTCGAGACCGGTTACGACAAATGGCGGGCCTACGGCCAGTCGAAGACTGCCAACGCACTTTTCGCCGTGCATCTGGACAGGCTCGGGCGCGACAGCGGCATCCGCGCCTTCTCGCTGCACCCGGGCAAGATTTTTACCCCCTTGCAGCGCCATCTCGCAAAGGAGGAAATGGTCAGTGCCGGCTGGATCGATGCGGACGGCAATCCGATGGATCCGACGTTCAAGACGCCATCCCAGGGGGCCGCCACGCAGGTCTGGGCGGCGACCTCGCCGCAACTCGACGGTATGGGAGGCCTCTATTGCGAGGACTGCGATATCGCCATCCGCGCAACGGATGGAGAACCCGGCGGGGTCAGCGACCATGCAGCCGATCCAAAGGAGGCAGCGCGCCTATGGATCCTGTCGGCAAGGTTGACCGGCATTGACGCTTTCGCGGCGGCCTGAAGCCATAGCTCGCGGCAAACCCTCGTCAGTGCGTGCTGAGACGCTGCCGATTGTCTTGCCGTCCTCGTGGCTCACCCGGGACTACTCGGGTGAAAGCCCGATCAACTCGATCCGCAGCGCCTCGCCGGGGCGGATGTTGCCGGAAAAGAGATCCCGCGGTGGATGACGGCTGACGTGCCAGATTGTATTTGCGCAAATAGCAGTCAAATCCGGCGACAATCCGTCATTAAAACGTATCAAGGAGTGCGCAAAAGCTGCGCCATACCGGCCAGCGTCGCTCTCCCAACTTGGCGCGCGACATTTTTCGTGACAGCGGCATTGTGCAACAATATACCGTCAATCTCATCAGGAATCAGACTGACACGGATCACGACATGAAAGACTGGCATCCCGATCTCAGCCGCAGCAGCAGTCCTCGTTATATGGCGATCGCCGACGTGATCGAAATGGATTTGCGCAGCGGGCATCTGGTGGTTGGGGACCGGCTGCCGCCGCAACGTGAACTCGCCAAGCGGCTGAATGTCGATTTCACGACGGTAGCCAGAGGTTATGTCGAGGCGCAGAAGCGCGGGCTGGTGGATTCGCATGTCGGCCGCGGCACCTTCGTCACCGGTGGCGCCGACAAGGAGCGCCAGGGTTTTGCGCCCGACGCCGCGCCCGATCCCCGCCGCGCCTCCGTCGTCGATTTCTCGATGAACATGCCGCCGGAGCCGGATGACCCGGAACTGATTGCCCGCATGCGCGAGGGCATGTCGGCGGTGGCGGCGAGCCTCATTCCGCTGCTGCGCTATCAGGGTTTCGGCGGCTCCAGCATGGACAAGGAGGCTGCAGCCTCCTGGCTCAGCCGTCGCGGGCTGGTGCCGTCGCAGGAGCGGATCTTCGTCACGCCAGGCGCCCATCCGGCCCTGCTGGCGATTTTTGGTCTGCTGGCAAAACCCGGCGAAACCGTGCTTTCGGAAGTCATCACCTATCCCGGCATGCGCTCGATCGCCGCCCAGCTGCGGCTCAATCTGACCGGCCTGCCGATGGACGAGGACGGTATCCTGCCCGACGCCTTTGCCGAGGCCTGCGAGAGATTGAAGCCGAAGGCGCTTTATCTCAATCCGACGCTGCAGAACCCGACGACGCTGACCATCCCGGTCAGGCGGCGCGAGGAAATCTGCGCCGTTGCCCGCAAATATCACGTGCCGATTGTCGAAGACGATGCCTACGGCTTCATTCCGCAGCAAGGTCCGGCGCCGCTCGCGGCAACAGCGCCTGATCTGACCTGGCATATTGGCGGACTGGCAAAATGCATCGGTGCGGGCCTGCGCCTTGCCTATGTCGTGGCGCCCGACAGCAAGGCCGTATGGCCCTTCGTCAGCGCCATGCGCGCCAACAATGTCATGGCCTCGCCGCTGACCGTGGCGCTCGCCACCCGCTGGATCGAGGATGGCACCGCCGATACGATCCTGCGCTTCATCCGTGCCGAAGCCGCCGCCCGCCAGCAGATGGTCGCCACCATCCTGCCTGCCGGCAGCTACCGCGCCGATCCGATCAGTTTCAACATCTGGCTGCCGCTTTCCAACGGCTGGACCCGCTCCACCTTCGGCAGCCATACCCGCTCCTCCGGCATCGGCGTCGTCGCAAGCGATGCCTTCACGGTGGAGGGCACGGCGCCCGAGGCGGTGCGCGTCTGCCTCGGCGGACCGATCACCCGGGAGAAGTTGCAGGGCGCGCTGGAATTCATGGCCCATGCGCTGGAAGGCCCGCCCGAGATGGCGGCCTCGTTCTTCTGACGTTCAAGCGTTGCGGCCGAACCTACCGGGCGCATCCGAAAGCCGGAAGCGGTCACCCATCAAATCCGCCGCGACTCGAACCGTTCGGGAGCGCACCGAATGCGGCCGCCGCATTCGGTGCGCTCCCGTTATGGGGCCGCTTTGATCTCCATTTTCATGTTTGCCGTTGATCAGCCCCGGCCAGCCGGCGGGAAACCTGCGGCATTCTGACGAGTTGACTGGCAATGCATTTGCAATGTAACTATATTGAATGCATTCAATGTGCGGAATTGATGGAATCAATGTTCCGCGCCAGATAGGACGAGGTCATCATGGACACCGAATATCCGCCACTTCCTCCGATACAGACCGGCATCAGGGGACGCTGCCCGCGTTGCGGCGAGGGGCATATGTTCAAGGGCTTTCTGACGCTGCAGCCGCAATGCGAGGTCTGCGGCCTCGATTATTCCTTTGCCGATCCGGCTGACGGCCCGGCCTTCTTCGTCATCTGCTTCGCCTGCATTCCGAGCGTGCTGCTTGGCGTCTGGCTGGAGGTGGCCTTTTCGGCGCCGATCTGGGTGCAGTTTCTGGTCACCGGCCCCTTCATGCTCGCCACCTGCATTCCGCCGCTGCGGCCACTGAAGGGCTGGCTGGTCGCCAGCCAGTATTTCTACAAGGCGGAGGAGGGCAAGCTCGCCTGAGACTTGTTCAGCGTCGCGCGCAGCCGCGGCGTTGCGAAATCGAGCAGCGCCCGCAATTTCAGCGGCACCAGCCCCTGCGCGGGATAGACGAGATGCACCGGCGCCGGCGGCGGTTCGAAATCCTGGAGCAGCGGCACCAGCAGGCCGGCCATTTCGGCGCGTGCGGCCTGGTAAGAGAGCACGCGGGTGATGCCGAGACCGGCGACGGCCGCATCGACCGCGGCTTCGGCGGTGTTGACGGCAAGCCGCGAATGGATCGGCACGGTGAGATCGCGTTTCCCTTCAGTGAAGGTCCAGCTCAGCGCCGAGGCCATGCCCTCGAAGGTGACGCAGTCATGCGCGGCAAGATCGCCTGGATGCCGGGGCAGGGCGTGCCGCAAGAGATAATCGGGGCTGGCATAGACCGTGCGGCGGATCGCGCCGAGCCTTGTGGCGATCAGGTTGCTGTCCGGCAGGTTGCCGATCCGGAGCGCCACGTCGATATGATCCTCGACGAGGTTCGACAGCCTGTCGCCGAGCATCAGCTGCAGATTGATATCGGGATAGGCTTTCAGGAAATCCACCACGACGGGCAGGACATGCAGCCGCCCGAAGACGATCGGCGCGGTCATCGTCAACTCGCCTTTCGGCGCACTGTATTCGCCGGCAGCAGTCCGTTCCGCTTCTTCCACCCGGTCGAGAATTTCCCGCGCCGCCTCGACATAGGAGCGGCCCGCTTCTGTCAGCGTGATCTTCCGGTTGCTTCTCTGCAGCAGCTGGGCGTTGAGATGGGCTTCCAGGTCCGAAACCTTGCGACTGACGGTTGCGAGCGGGGATCGCAGATGCCGTGAGGCGGCCGACAGGCTGCCCTGTTCGACAACGGCGAGAAGCACGGTCATGGCGTCGAGGCGGTCCATCCTATCCTTCCATGAATTGGGAGTATGCCTTCCAGATTAGCATTCTACTGTAGTCAGATGGAAGGCAGTAAATTGGCCGCAGATGGTTTCGAAACGGCCATCGCAATCGCGTCCCGTCGATCAGGAAGACCAAAGGAACCATCATGAAACTCTACCATCACCCGCTTTCCGGCCATTCGCACCGGGTCCATTTGTTCCTGTCGCTGCTTGGCGTGCCCTATGAACTGGTCGAGGTCGACATGGCGGCGGGCGCCCACAAGGCGCCGGGCTTCCTGAAGCTCAATCCCTTTGGCCAGGTGCCGGTCCTTGACGACAATGGCACGGTCATTGCCGATTCCTCTGCCATTCTCGTCTATCTCGCACGCAAATACGGCCGCACTGACTGGCTGCCGGAAGAGGCGGTGGCCGCGGCGCGGATACAGAAATGGCTCTCGGTTGCGGCAGGCGAGATCGCCTACGGGCCATGTGCTGCACGCCTGGTCACCGTCTTCGGCGCCGACTTCCGCACCGACGAGGTGATCGCCCGGGCGCATCGCATTCTGGCGCTGATCGAGGCGGAACTCGACGGCCGCAATTTCCTGCTCGGCGGCAATCCCGTGATCGCGGACATCGCGCTCTACAGCTACATTGCCAATGCGCCGGAGGGCAATGTCGATATCTCGGCCTATCCAAACGTCCGTGCCTGGCTTGCGCGCATCGAGGCGCTGCCGGGCTTCGTCGGCTTTCGCAAGACCAAGATCGGCCTTGCCGCATAAGATCCTCCGGGGCGGATCACCGTCCCGGTTTCCCAAACCATGCCCGCAAGGAGACCCGTGATGCTGGAGCAGACAAGACAGGACGCGCCGTCACCCTGGCATGAAGGTGAACTCGCCATGCAGCGCAGCGTCGGCGTCGTCGAGCGCATGGACGGGCCGGGACGCAATTTCCTCCGCAAGGCCATGCCGGAGCAGCACCGCGCCTTCTTTCCGATGCTGCCCTTTATCGTGCTCGGCGCGGTCGATGCCAAGGGCGAGGTCTGGGCGACGGTGCGGGCCGGCCACCCGGGTTTCTTGGTCTCGCCGGAGCCGGAGATCCTTGACGTCAGCCTGGCGCGCGACCCGGCCGATCCTGCCGACGCCGGCATGGAGGATGGCGATGCGATCGCGATGCTCGGCATCCAGTTCGAGACCCGGCGGCGCAATCGGTTGAACGGTGTGATCCGCAGGGCGGATGCCGGAACTTTCCACGTGCGCGTCGGCCAGAGTTTCGGCAATTGCCCGCAATATATCCAGCCTCGCTCTTCCGCCTTTGTCCGCGATCCCGATCTGGCCACAGCGATACCGCCGCTTCATTCCGGCCAGCTCGACGATCGGGCGCGGCGGATGGTCGAGGGAGCCGATACGTTCTTTGTCGCCTCCTATGTCGATCGCAACAATGGTGAACGGCAGGTGGACGTGTCGCATCGCGGCGGCTACGCCGGCTTTATCGATGTCGGCGCCGATGGCGTGCTGACCATTCCCGATTTTCCCGGCAATCGGTTCTTCAACACGCTCGGCAATTTCCTCGTCAATCCGAAGGCGGGGTTGGCCTTCGTCGATTTCGCAACCGGCGACATGCTGCAGATGACGGGAAGAGCCGAGGTGCTTCTGGAGTCCCCTGAGATTACCGCCTTTCCACGGGCGGAACGGCTGTGGCGTTTCACCCCCGAAGCGGTCGTGCTTCGCCCGGATGCCCTGCCGCTGCGCTGGAGCCTGCCTCGCGACCTCTGAGGGGAAACACCGTTTCGTCCCACCTTGCCAATCATTGTACCGATCGGTACAATGATTGGCATTCCGTACCGGAGAGCTCCTTGTCCAGGAGAACCCCTTGTCCAGGAGAACCTATGTCCAGCCTCGTCCCGCCCTTCACCCTTGAGACCGCCACCCAGAAAGTCCGTCTCGCCGAGGACGGCTGGAACAGCCGTGATCCCGAGCGCGTCTCGCTTGTCTACACGCCGGACAGCCGCTGGCGGAACCGCGCCGAGTTCATCACCGGCCGCGCCGAGATCGTCGCCTTCCTCACCCGCAAATGGGCAAAGGAGCTGGATTACCGGCTGATCAAGGAGATATGGGCCTTCACCGATCATCGCATCGCCGTGCGCTTTGCCTATGAATGGCATGACGACAGCGGCAACTGGTTCCGCTCCTATGGCAACGAGAACTGGGAGTTCGACGCCGCCGGCCTGATGCAGCGCCGCTTCGCCTGCATCAACGATCTGCCGATCCGGGAATCGGAACGCAAATATCATTGGCCGCTCGGCCGACGGCCGGACGACCATCCGGGCCTGAGCGAACTCGGTCTCTAGAGCGAACTAGGAAAACCCGCCGGTGAAGACCGTCTACGAACGCGCCGACATCGTACCGCTGCTCGCCGAAATCTTCCGCGAGCTCGGCTATGAGGGCACGTCGCTCAGCCGCATCACCGAACGCACCGGCATCGGCAAGGGAAGCCTTTATCACTTCTTTCCCGGCGGCAAGGAGGAGATGGCGGGCGCCGTGCTCACCGAGGTCGATGCCTGGTTTGAACATGCGATCTATCGGCCGCTGAGAGAGGACGACGCCCATCAGGCGATCGCGGCGATGTGGGCGAATGCGAACGATTATTTCCGCTCCGGCCGCCGCATCTGCCTCGTCGGCGCCTTTGCGCTTGATGAGACCCGGGAACGGTTTTCAGCAGCGATCGGCAACTATTTCATCCGCTGGGTCGGCGCCTTGCGCTCGGCGCTGATGCGGGCTGGCTGTCCGGAGGAAGAGGCGTTGGCGCTCGCCGAGGAGGCCGTCGCGGGCATTCAAGGCGCGCTGGCGCTGTCGCGCGCGCTTGATAATACAGCAGTTTTCACCCGATCGCTGGAAACGCTGGCGAAACGGCTTGATGCTGTGATGTGATGAGTCAGGCCATCGGGACGTTATGGCAACTGTGAAAATTCGCCCGGCCACGATTGACTGGCCGGGGCATTGATCGGGCGCGGTGGCGCTCGAGCTGACATCGGTATCGCTTTGCGTATATCAGCGTTGTTGTTGAGGCTGTTGGGCCGGGCGCGTATTTTCCCGTTCAGGGCGAATCTGGCGCCATTCGTTTTCCATCTGGTCGACCACGTGCTGGGGAATGGTGGTCGGGGCATTGGCGGGCATCTGCATCGGAAGTCTCCTCTTTTCGTGGTAAGGCTTCAGGGCAAGAAGATGCATTGCACAAGACAAAAGGTGTGTAAATCAGTGGCTTAAACACTTTAAACGATTAAATAGATTTTAATCGATTAAGACGGTTTTAACCATGAAATTTATGGGAAGCGCGGAATGGTTGTCCACATGGATCGGGCCTTCTTTTTCGATACTGTGCGGCGCGAACTCTTCAAGGGAGAGCTGACGCAGCCTCAGGTAGTGGGCATCACGGCGATTCTCGACGCCTGGGAAAGGCGGTTTGCCGATGCCGACCGGCGCTGGCTCGCCTATATCCTCGCAACCGCTTACCACGAGACCGCCTACACGATGCAGCCGGTCCGGGAGACGCTGGCCGATAGCGATGGGCGCGCGGTCGAGATCCTGGAGACGGCCTTTGCCGCGGGCCGGCTTTCCTGGGTAAAGACGCCCTATTGGCGGCCGGATGAGGATGGCCGCAGCTGGCTCGGTCGCGGTCTGGTGCAACTCACCCATAAGCGGAATTATCAGGCGATGAGCGTGCTGACAGGCATCGACCTCGTTGCCGATCCCGACCGCGCGATGGAGATGGACGCGGCGGTGACGATCCTGATCGAAGGCATGCTGCAGGGCAGCTTTACCGGCCACAAGCTTGCCGATCACCTGAACGCGACGACCGCGGACTGGGTGAATGCGCGCCGCATCGTCAATGGTACCGACCGGGCGGAAAAGCTCGCAGCCTATGCCATGGCCTTCGATGCGGCGATACGTCCCGATGCTGCGCATGGCATGCGCGCGCGGTTGAAGGCCTGGGGCGCGCGTGTTATCGCCCGGCTGAGATCTGGAGCGCCGCGTGTCTGACAGGATGCGCCAAGGTCGCTGCATCATTTTGACAAATCTGACAGGAGCTTGCGCGTGATCCGCCATATCGTCTTCTTCACCGTGCAGGAGGAACATCTGCAGGAGGTGAGGGCCGGGCTTTCCATACTGACCGGCATTCCGCATGCGCGGCTTTTGGAAATCGGCACCAATGTGAAGACCGATCAGCTGGGCACCGAGATCGATCTCGTGGTCTACGGCGAATTCGACGACGAGGCGGCCCTTGCCGCCTACAAGGCCCATCCCGATTATCAGCTCTCGATCGATCGCGTGCGGCCGCTCCGGGAAAAGCGCATTGCCGCCGACTACGACAGCCGCACGGCGGTGACGCGACCGCTCTGATTTCCCCAGGCAGCCGGCGGCCGAGCCACATTTCGTTGAAATTTCAAGTGGATGAGAAGCCATCCGGATTCGCATCGCCCTGAATCTGACTCAACTTCTGAGCCACCGGATTCAATTTTCGAAAAGGCGACGGCAACCGATTCAAAAGATTCGCCAAAAGCGGCGGCCGGTTCATCGCCAGATCGCTGCAGCGGTCGCGTTGGGTGACGCAAAGGTGCTCTCGTCCCGATGTCGATGATAATCAAGACAGATTAAGAATGGCTGATTTTACGGGCCGGGCTCTCAGGGAGCGACCGGACTTGGCTGCGATGCGTGGGCGCCGCGCACCAGCCCCATCAGCATCAATATGAAGGCCAGTGACAATGCCGCGAGAGCGGCGCAGGCAAAAAGTGCCGGGCCGGTGCCGGCGCGGTCGAGGATGGCGGTGAAGACGACGGGGGCGATGGCATTGGCGAGGTTTTGCGGCAGCGACAGCCGGGCCGATTGCAGGCCATATTCGCCCGGCGAGAACAGCGCCAGCGGTAGAAGCGCGCGGGCGACGGTCATGACGCCGGCGCCGAAGCCGTAGAGCAGCACGAAGGTGATGAGCAGCGGCGCCGACGGACTGGCGACCAGCATCGTCAGGAAACTGATCAGCATCAGCGCGATGCCCATGACCGCACTGAGCATGGGATTGCCGCGCCGGCCGAGCAGCATGTCGAGGAAACGCGCCGAGATGCCGAGGACGCCGCGCGCTGAGCCGAGCTGTAGCGCGAAGGCCGGTGAGGCGCCGGACTGGCGGAAGATTTCGAGCAGCGATGGCGAGATGCCGAAGGTGATGAAAGTCGTGATCGTCGTCGCCGCGGCAATCAGCAGGAAGGCCTTGCGCCGCGCCGCCTTGGTGAGCGGTACCGGAGCGATTTCGGCCGTGCTGCCTTCGGCTTGCGCTACGATCGGTTTCGGCAGGGCGAAAAGATGCAGCGGCAGGCAGACGAAGAATTGCAGCGCCGCGCAGACGAGAAAGGTGAACCGCCAGCCGACCGCCTCGTTGAGCAGGCTGAGGATCGGCCAGAAGATGGCGCTCGATAGTCCGGTGAACAGCATCAGGATGGCGATGACGCGTTTGCCGTTTACCCCTTCGCGCTCGACGACGGCGGTATAGGCCGGCGCCGATAGGCCGAACGCGCCGCCGATGCCGATGACGACCCAGGCGCTGGCATAGAGCACGATGCCGTTTGCGGCGGCAAGCAGCAGCAGGCCAAGCGCAAAGGTCAGCGACGCGGCCGAAAGCACGCGGGCGGCGCCGTAGCGGCCGAGCCAGCGGCCGGTCACGGGGCCGGCAACGGCGCTGACCATCATCATGATCGTCAGGCCGGCAAAGGCGACCTCATTCGGCAGACCGAGAGCGGACGCCACGACGCGGCCCATGACGCCGAGCATGTCGAAAGTCGTGCCCCAGCCGATCAACTGGGTAACGGCAAGCACGGTGACCGTCTGCGCCGAGCGGAAGCGGGAGGATTTTGGCATTGGTGCGGAGCGGCCTGAAATGGGAGCAGCAGGGACATAACAGTTTCAATCTGGCGGCGAAAGCGGCGATCGGCATTCCGCCGCGCCATCTGCGCTTTCCCCGATCGGACGAAAAGATGAAATGATGACATGAATGACACGAAACATCGGTACAATTTCAGGACGACCCGATGCGGGCTGAAGCGCGCGGACATCGGCCGGTCTATCCCGGCTGCCGTCAGCCGGAATCGGAACGGCGCGGCTGATTCGCAGACAATGGCTGTGGAGGGGGCTGCCGGCTCCGCGCCTTTGGGAGAGGTGATGAAGAATGGGTGGATCCCAAGGCCGGAGGGCATCATTTTCAAGCGCGGGCAAGGCCGTCGGAGCTTGCCGCGGCGGTGGTTTCCAGGTGCTGAAACCGGCTGTCCCGAACAGTCGAGAACAGTTCTAAACGCCCTGCATTACAGCGCATTCATTTGCCATTCAGGTCACGTGAGTACATATTCGGAACAAGTTGGCATTACCTTGAAAGCATAACACATGGCCTTTCCTCTGAGCGTCGCAGCATTGGCCGCCGGACTGGTGGTATCGGCGCCCTCATCGGACGCCACGAGCACCCTTGTCCTGCGCGTGGCAGGCGATTGCAGCGCCGCCGCAGCCCAGGTCGTGGAGCAGACGGGCGGCCAGCTCCTGTCCGTGCAACCGGTGGGCGATACCTGCATCATCACCGTTCTTGTGCAGGGCAATGGGCAGCGTCCACGCAAAGTGACGGTAAAGGTTCCGATGTAAGCGGAATCGGCTTATTCAGGACATTGATGATTTCAAGCGGACGAAGGCGGACCGATGCGCATCCTGGTAGTCGAAGACGACGTTAATCTGAACCGGCAGCTGGCCGACACGCTGAAGGAGGCGGGCTATGTCGTGGACCAGGCGTTCGACGGCGAGGAGGGCCATTTCCTCGGCGACACCGAACCCTATGACGCCATCATCCTTGATATCGGCCTGCCGGAGATGGACGGGGTCACCGTTCTGGAAAAATGGCGCGGCGCCGGCCGCGGCGTGCCGGTGCTGATCCTGACGGCGCGCGACCGCTGGAGCGACAAGGTCGCCGGCATCGACGCCGGCGCCGACGACTACGTCACCAAGCCCTTCCATGTCGAGGAAGTGCTGGCCCGCATTCGGGCGCTGATCCGGCGTGCGGCCGGGCATTCCTCATCCGAGATCATCTGCGGCCCGGTGCGGCTCGATACCAAATCCTCGAAGGCGACGGTCAACGGCACGACGCTGAAGCTGACCTCGCACGAATATCGCCTGCTCGCCTATCTCATGCATCACATGGGCGAGGTCGTCTCGCGCACCGAGCTGGTCGAGCACATGTACGACCAGGATTTCGACCGCGATTCCAACACGATCGAAGTCTTCGTCGGCCGCCTGCGCAAGAAAATGGGCGTCGACCTGATCGAAACGGTGCGCGGTCTCGGCTACCGCATCCAAGCGCCGAAACATGCGAATTAAGTCGCTCACCGCACGTGTGTTGCTGCTGACCACAGTCTGGTCGACGGTGGCGCTCGTCGTGATCGGCCTGTTGATCTCCACCCTTTACCGCAAGAGCGCCGAACGCGGTTTTCAGGATCTGTTGCGGGCGCAGCTTTATAACGTCATCAATTCGGTGACGATTGGCGATCAGGGCGCGCTCAGCGGCAGCCCGCAGCTCGGCGATTTGCGTTTTGCGCAGCCGAAGACCGGCTGGTACTGGGTGGTGGAACCGCTTGGCACCTATACCACAGCACCGCTGGTGTCGCCGTCACTCGGCTCTGCGCTCATTCCGGTTCCCTCGGTGGTCGAAGCGCCCTTCGACAAGAATTACGAGCGCTACTACCAGGTGACGGATGCCTCCGGAAACCGCGTGCAGGTGGCCGAAACCGAGGTGGTGCTCGATACCGACGGGCGCGCCGCGCGCGTCCGCGTCACCGGCAATGTCGATGTCGTCGAGGACGACGTGCGCACCTTTTCCCATAGCCTCTATCTGGCGCTTGCCGGTTTCGGCGTCGGCAGCCTGATCGTCAACGCGCTGGCGATTCTCTACGGCCTGAAGCCGCTCGACAAGGCACGCGCCGCACTGGAGCGCATCCGTGCCGGCGAGAGCGAGCAGCTGAAAGGCGACTTCCCGCGCGAGATCCTGCCGCTCGCCAACGAGGTGAACGCGCTGATCGACAGCAACCGCCGTATCGTCGAGCGGGCCCGCATGCAGGTCGGCAATCTCGCCCATTCGCTGAAGACGCCGATCGCCGTGCTCTTGAACGAGGCGCGTGTCCTGGAAAAATCCCATGGCGAGCTGGTGCGCAGCCAGGCGGAATCGATGCAGGGGCAGGTGCAGTCCTATCTCAATCGGGCGCGCATCGCCGCACAGCGCGAATCCGTGCTCGCCCGCACCGATGCCGAGCCGGCGCTGGAGCGGCTGGTGCGCGTTATGCGCCGGCTGAACGTCGATACCGAATTCGATCTCGTCGTCTCGCCGCCGCATCTGGCCGTCGCCATGGAGCAGCAGGATCTCGAGGAGACTGTCGGCAATCTCCTGGAGAATGCGGCGCGTTTTGCCAAAAGCAGGGTGCGGCTTTCGGCCGTCGAGGCCGGCGACGACGTCAAGGGAGCGGAGGCCAGCGCACGCCGCCACTGGGTGGAGCTCGCCGTCGAGGATGACGGGCCGGGCCTGGAGCCGGACCAGATCCGCGAGGCGCTGAAGCGCGGCCGCAGGCTCGACGAGAGCAAGCCCGGAACCGGGCTCGGGCTTTCGATCGTCACCGAGATTTCCAGCGAGTATCAGGGACGGCTCGAGCTTTCCCGCGGCGAATGGGGTGGGTTGAAGGCGAAGCTTATCCTGCCCGGCATCACAAAGGATGTTGCATGAGCAACTACTTGATGTCACAAAGATACTGGCAAATGTATAACATGCTTTGCCTTAATGCTGACACGGGGACGCTGCACTTCGATCGGCTGAAATTGACCCCTGATCGTGGTTCGACGCAATGATTTTACGCTCGCAAGGCATGATCGTTTCCGCTCTTCTCGTCGCCGTCGCGCTGTCCGGCTGCACGACGACGAAGAGCGCTGCTTCGCGTGGCATTTTTTCAGGCAAACCCCCGGCATCGGCCACCTTCATCACCGCGCTGCAGGGCGGCATCGTCGGCCGCAGCGGGGTGAACTTGAACGATAGCGACAAGCAGCGGGCGCTCGAGGCGGAATATCGGGCGCTGGAAGGCGCCGCCGTCGGCCAACCGGTGCTGTGGACAGGCAAGGATGTCACCGGCAAGGTCGTCGCGGCCGCACCCTATCAGGTCGGTTCGCAGAACTGCCGGCAATATACCCATACGCTGACCGTCGACGGCAAGGACACCGTGGCGCGAGGCGCTGCCTGCCGCAACGAGGACGGCAGCTGGTCGCCGCTCTGAATTGCGGCTTATAGCCTCAAATCTTCGTCATTCCGGCTTTGGCAGTTGGAATGAAGGCGCGCTTCACGTATTTGGGCCGGTATGCTGTTCTGGATTCTCGTTGCCGTTTTGACGGCAGTCGTCGCCGTCATCCTGCTCTACCCCCTTCTGCGCGGAGCGAAGGCGGCGGAAAATATCCGTGCGGGCGAGGCGGCAGTCTATCGCGACCAGCTGCGTGAACTCGACCGCGACCTCAGTGGCGGGCTGATCACCCCGGAGGAGGCAGACTACGCCAGGGCGGAAATCGGCCGCCGGCTGATCGCCGTCTCTGCCGACGAACCGGTTGAGACGCCGAAACCCGCACGGCATCACCGTTTCACCGAGGCCTTCGTCCTCCTGGTTCTGCCGGTTCTCGGGCTCTGTCTTTACTTGGCGACGGGCAGGCCGGACCTGCCCTCGCAGCCGCTGGAAGCGCGGCTGGAAAACCCCGGCAACGATGTGGCGGTGCTGATCACCAAGGCCGAACGGCACCTGGCCGAGAAGCCCGATGACGGCAAGGGCTGGGACGTGCTGGCGCCGATCTATTTCCGCACGATGCGCGTCAACGATGCGCAAGTGGCCTACCGCAATGCCATCCGGCTTCTCGGCCCGAGCCCGGTCCGGCTCGACGGCCTTGCCGAGACGCTGATGGCGGTCTCCGACGGCGTGGTGACGGAGGAGGCGCGCCAGGTGCTGGAACAGTCGCTGACGCTGGAGCCTGACAATCCGCGCGCCCGCTTCTACATCGCTCTCAGCAGCGAGCAGGCGGGACGGCCCGATGAGGCGCGCCAGGCCTTCGAGGCGCTGGCGAAGCAATCGCCGCCCGATGCGCCGTGGCTGCCGCTGGTCAACCAACACATCGCCATGAATGGCGCCAATTCGGCTGCCCCGGGCGCCGGTTCGGCTGCCCCGGGCAATCCCACGCAGCAAGATGTGGCGGCCGCCGAGATCATGAACGCCGGCGACCGGCAACAGATGATCCGCGGCATGGTCGAAAGCCTCGATGCCAAGCTCAGCGCGGATCCGAACAATTTCGAGGGATGGATGCGGCTCGTCCGCTCTTACGCCGTATTGAACGATAGGGATCGTGCTGCCGGCGCCCTGAAGCGCGGGCTTGCAGCCTTTCCGCCGGCCGGCGAACAGGGCAGGCAATTGCTGGCGCTTGCCCGGGAACTCGGCATAGCAACGGAAGGAATGGCGCAATGACGCGCAAGCAGAAGCGCCTGGCGGTGATCGCCGGCGGCATGGGCTTCATTGCCGCCGCCGTGCTGCTG